>Ga0208492_1000004_pt1 | contig 704841 bp, 657 predicted proteins | sample Subbioar_CSW14AB_FD_184820 | JGI IMG/M metagenome (GOLD analysis project Ga0208492, IMG submission 184820) | Serpentinite rock and fluid subsurface biosphere microbial communities from McLaughlin Reserve, California, USA - CR12Mar_CSW14AB (SPAdes) | ecosystem: Environmental > Terrestrial >...
CACTTTTTGGCGTAAATTGACATATTCAAAGTTCTTTGAAAGCTAAAACCCGATTGAGTTTGTAGCCAAAAGATTACTATCCGTTCGGGATGGTAATGCCGGGCAGGAAGTTTACCTCTACAACCAATTACAGGTATGGGTTTAACGGGAAAGAGGAAGATGATGAAGTGAAGGGGGATGGCAACCAGCAGGATTATGGTATGCGGATTTATGATACGAGGTTAAGTAAGTTTTTAAGTGTAGATCCGTTAGTAAAAGAGTACCCAGAATTAACTCCATATCAGTTTGCCGGGAATAGACCAATTGAAGCAACTGATTTGGACGGAGCTGAACCAGATCCATATAGGACAATGGTCTTTTGGAAAGGAGTTGGCAATTCACTATTGCGTGGAGGGGCAAATTTATTAAGTAGAGCAATTAACAATCCTAACTATTCAGGATATGGTAACGGAGTTCAACCTGTTACTGGCAAGCCACCAACATTGTCAGAGTTTAAGAGTTATGAATTTAATTGGAGTCAACAATTGGATCCAACATGGCAAATACAAAATTTCTCAACCAATTTAGTTTATGGCACTTCAAATTTTGTTGGAGGAATTATAGATGGAGATGGTGAAAGAACGGCGCAAGCAGTACCACTCCTGCTAAACTCAGTAGGTTTATTTGCTGGCTTAAGAGGTTTTAACACAACGAAACTTCCTAGCTTACATCTTGGTAATAAAGTAAACCAACGTCTTGGTTTAAGTTTTAATTCAAAGATAGAGACAACGTCACTTGGCGAATGGAATAATGCACAAGCTTCAAATGTATTTAATGCTGTTAATGATGGCAGTTTACCAGGCTCACAAGGTGCTTATCTTGGAGGAAGTAGATTAAATAATTCACAGATGGAAAACTTAACAAAAAGACATGGAATTGAGTTTGCACAAGTCTATACAATTGGAACAGGGAAAAATGGAGGTGGTGGTTTTTATACTTTGTATAGCGGTACTAAGAATTCAGTTAATGTCCCTGTAAGCCCACAATCATTTTTAATTAATCATAGCCATCCAGGAGGAACCCCTACTCCAAGTATATTTGATATTCAATTCTTACTGAAATCAAAAGCTGCCGGATCCCCACAAAATTCATCGATAATACTACCAGTTAACAAACCTCCAGTAAGATTTAACACAAAAACTCCTCCAAATGGAAATGAATAATAAAATGTTTAATGATTTTGACAGCTCTTTATGGGAAGAACCTCATAAGTATGCACTGCTTAAAGAGAAAAGTAAAGATTTGGGTGAATATTATACAATATATCAAATAAGTCCAATTTTCATGATGAAATTATGTGACGATTTCGAATATGCTCAAGCACTTGCTGAAAAGATGATTGCACATGGGGTAAAAGTATATGATGACTTCATAGTATTGTATAATCTTTATAAAAATGATTCATCTATATAATGTCAATTAAACACCTTATTTATTTTTTCTTTTAAATAATAAATAAAAGTATTTAATGGAAGAAAATAGAATAAAAGATTTTTGGCTATGGTTTAACTCAATATCTAATGAGCTTGAAAGTAATTTTAGGAATGAAATACTTTTAAAACAATTAGATAAAAAAATTGATCATCTGGGAAATTTTACTTGGGAAATTGGACCAGGTAGAAAAGAACCTAATATGTTGGTTATTTCACCTAACGGCAATGTTGATCTATTAGAAGATACCAAACAAATAATTGATTTAGTTCCAAAAATAAAAAGATGGGAATTTTATTATGCTAAACAACCGAGAATAAATGAAAGTGAGTACCTGATATATTTTTTAAATCAACAGGTCTCTATAAACATCAGCAACTAGTTGTACGTTTTACTCAAATTTGATGACGGAACCTATGATATTTTAATAAAAGCAGATAATATAGTGACCTATCCGCATGAGTATCAGGTTTTGATTACTCAAACTGTTCTGGATGGGATAGTTGGAGAGGAAACAAGAATTCGATTAATTTCAAATATTGAAATTGTTGAAAGTTTTGATAACGAATATAAGGCTCACGCAAGAAGTATTTCCCAGCTATCCTTAGTGTTACAAACAGGTAAAACTGTTAGTGGTAAAGGATGAGTAAAGAATAAAAAGTTGAAAGCTGACTGTAGTTTGAAATAAGAGATTTGCAATGAAGCAAGAAGTTCTTTGAAATATCTATCCGTTCAGGATGGTAATGCCGGGCAGGAAGTTTACCTCCACAACCAATTACCGTTATGGGTTTAATGGGAAAGAGGAAGATGATGAGGTGAAGGGGGATGGGAACCAGATTGCTTATGAGGAAAGAATTTACGATTCTAGATTAGGAAGATGGCTAAGTCTTGATCCTTTACAAAAAAAGTACCCGGGTGAAACGAATTATGGTTTTGTTAGTAATAATCCAATAATTTTTGCCGACGTAGATGGTAGAGATAAAATTTATACATTAACGATAATTAATAAAGATGGTACTGTTCATATTAAAAAATGGACTGATAAGGACTTCTTTATATATAAACATATTTCTATCTCTGGATTTGGGAATGATTTGTATTACAAACAAGATTTACATATAAACGTAACAATTGACTTAAATACTAATAGCGGTAGTTATTCACAAGAATTGGGCAGCCAGACTCGAATACCCGCTGGTATATATGCATATAATAAAATGGTTAAATTTTTCAACGACAGAAACAATACTCAGGGCAGTCAAAACTCAGGCATCGCTTTCACATCTAAATTTTCTATTCAGGTTGATGGGCCAAATACTATAGCCAGGATTGAAAACGGTGGAATGGTTAATATTGACGCACTTTTAGCATTAGGAGGTGCTGCCTCAAAATCCAGAGAGCCAATTAAGCCTACAATTGATGAACTAGGAGAGATTCTAAACCTTGGGCAAGAGTTACAGGGTTCTGTTAATGATGGAAACGAAAAAATGGAGGCTAGAAAAAGTGAACCAGTTTATGTTACTGAAACAGTTGAGGGCAAATGGGATTATTATGAGAGAGATAAAAAAGGACGCTTACAGCAGTCTTCAAGAACTGACGCAGAAGCAAAAATAAGAAAAGAGGGCAAGAACGGAGATCCGGATACGATTTATCAAAAAGTTTATTCCAAACCGCCACCGCCTAAAAAAGATATTCCAAGAAAAAATTAATAACTGATGAAAAAAGAATTATTCTTAATTCCAATCATATTTTTTATTGCAAGTTGTATAAATCATAATACTGCAACAAAAAAAAAGATTGGAGACTATATAGTTGAGTCAAAGTTCAAAAATGATTCAATCCCAGATGGCCTTACAAAGTACTATAACCTTAACGGGCAACTTCGTAGTATGTTCAATTTTTCGGATGGTGTTAAAAATGGGGCTGCACTTAATTATAATGACAATGGCAAAGTTCACGATTCGATAAATTATAGTTATGGTAAAATGAATGGATGGCATTATGTATACGATACATTAGGGCAGTTAGTATTCAAAAACTATTTCTTCTTTGGGCAACGAATAGGCGAAGAGATATTCTACAAAAATGACAGCATTAAAGCTTTTGCTTTTATTAATTTTGAAAAAAAGAGAATTTTTAGTTGTGCGTACGACTCAATTGGAATAACTGGTGCTAGCGGTGATATATTACATGTAAGCTCGTATGGTATTAATTCTGATAATCGAAGACAACAGGGAGTTTTTGTATATCTGATCTATCCGCCTAAAGTTTTTGTAAAATATTCATTAGGAATTATAAATGAAGAAACAAAAGAGAGAAAGGAAACTTTAGTTCTACAATCAAGCAATTTTTTTTGGGATACTATTTTGCCTGCTCCAAATAAAAACTGGAAGTATTACGTGTCAGCACAATATATTGATTCAATTAACAAGGTTAATGAAGTTAATGTAAGTATTATAGAAAATTAAAAATCATCGTCTTCATGCACGGGTGAACCACACTTTCATTCCCGCACGAGTGAACTACCATACACGTTCACAGGCGTAGTGTCAGAAGGGTATATGTGTAAGGGTTGAGGCACTCGCAGTATTACGGAGACAGGAACCCGCTGCTACAACTAGTCAGCAACATACAATCATTATCACCCCAAGTCCTGCCCCAACTCACAAAGCTCATTGGAGAGACATCGGAGTTTAATATTTTTTGGGTCAGTTGGCCTAATTCGTCTATATGCAGTTGGTATCTACACTCGGGAGGGAATAAAGCTTTACTTGTTTGGAACACTACGGACAACTGGGAGTAGTAAAGCTGCAAACTCAGGATTGTATTCGAAACACTATTTAAAAAGCTTGTCATATACTTCTGGGATGTTTTCACTCTCCCATCCAAATTTTCTTATTGCCTTCAAAATAAGCTCCTTTTCCGTCTTGCCAAATATTGAATGTAATTCAGATTTAATAAAACCCATAATTTCATCCTCACCGGATTTATCTACTATAAGAAGATTAGGGAAGAAAAATTTTTTTGAATACAATCCTTTATCAATACAGCGTCTTAAATATTCAGCTAATCCATAAGGCGTACAAACAGATACAAAAAAATATTCCAAATTATCCCAACCATCGCCTGGATCATCAGGTGAAAAATTATAATGAACCCTAACGTTACAGAAAAAATCATCCTCACGTATTCTGTTTTCTAATTTAATATAATCGAAACTAAAATCATGTACATGAATTCTTGGCATATTTTATTTTTTTAACCTCCTGAACCTGCAGGTTTAGGAGTTGGTAAATTCTCACTTTTAAAATCAAACGCCTTATCTGTATCAACGTGCATATTTGATTTATTTGCATCATCCCATTTTACATCCTTTGATGTTCTTTGTTCGAAATTTGATTGATATTTGCCTTGTCTTTGTTTATAAGCAGATGGCCTAAATCGTTTTAAACCATCTGCACTTTCCCAGCCTTCAAACTTTCCACTAGCAGTATATATTTTTTTAGCATTATTTCCAACAAATGCCATACCTGCTTCCATTACATCTTCTAATTTATGAAGCCCTTGTAAAGCATTATTTACTCCGACAGAGGAATACTTTCTGACATTATAAAGTATCCCCATTGACTTCCTAAATTCACTAATAAATATTTGTCCTCCACCTCTTGCAGCCAGAATTCCCATAGACCCTGGTGAAGGAACAACTGATGCAGCACCAAGAATATCAAATGCAGCCTCAAGCATTTCTTGGCCGAAAGAATTTTTAGGCTCAACAACATACTTGTTTTCCATTTCAAACCAAGCATACGGATTGGCTTCGTCAGCAGGATGGTTAGTAATAATAGTTCTTACCCTAATTTGATAGTTATTAATAAAAGTTTCATCAGTAATTCCAACTTTCGCAAACTCTTCTTTCAATTTTTTCTTTTCTCGACTTGGTGATAATCTTATCAAAGTGTTAGTAAGTCCTGCTTTTATTTGGAAAGTATTGTATGTTAAAGAATTCTCTATTTCAGCATCAGCCTCTTCCAAGCCGTCCCTATCAATATATCGAATTGGTTTATTACCAGCATATTGATAAGGAGTATACCAAGGATAAGCCTTAGTAAGAGGATCCACACTTAAAAACCTCCCTAACCTTGGATTATATATTCTAAATCCATAATCATACTGATTACCGTCTCCACTCACCTCATCATCTTCTTCTTTCCCATTAAACCCATAACGGTAATTGGTTGCAGAGGTAAACTTCCTGCCCGGCATTACCATCCCGAACGGATAGTAATCCTGGGCCGATTTTACGATGGGTAAATAATACCAAACTGTACCCGTTGTACCCTGTTGTATTCCCTTCTTCTTATCACTTAGTGTTACTAAAACATTGCCTAAATGGTTACTTAATTCAAAGAGCTTGTTACCTCTTGTAAATGTACCAAATGTTCCTGATCCATTCAAGATGGGCATGCTTACCGGGCTTGGTACTGCTCGTTCTAAATTAAGGTTAGGTGTTACCATTCCCAGTCTGCTGCTTCCGTAAAGATGTTGTTCGGTAAGTCGCAAACTGTCAGTGTAAGTGTACACACTCATTACATTGCCGCTGGCATCACGCACATAAAAAGTAAAATCAGTGGCGGCATTATTATAGCGCTCTACTTTTTTACTGATCCTGTTACCTGCTGCATCATAGGTATAAGTAATTTTCTTTACACTGCTGTTCCCTGTGCTTGATTTATTAATATCAGTTATTTTACCGTACACATTCCAGTTAATAGAGGTAATGCTCTCGGCTACATCTTTTATGAGGTTGCCTATTGAATCATAAACGTAATTACCATTTGATTGTGTGTCGTCTATATCTGTTGTGTAATTATTAGCAGGTATGGCTGAAGAACCAATAGTATCTCTCACAAAATTAAGCTTATTGGTTCCGGTGTAATAGATATAAGTAAGGTTGTCCATCCGCTCAGCAGTAGCATTGCCAGATGCTTTACGTTGGTATTTGAGAATATTTCCATTTGCATCATACTTAATCCGCTCTCCATAGTTGGTAGTGGCTGTAAGCGTACCGCTCCAAAGATTGGCACCACCGGTATTTGTACCATTGTACATATCCATAGCGGTAATCCTGTTGAGTTGGTCGTAACTGTAGTTGTATAACACGGGAGCATTTAGACTTCCTATGTTTACAGCCATTGCACTTATATTGCCGTTAAACAAAGGTCGGTGGGCGTTGGCTGCTACAAGTTTGGCACGCAATCCTGCAAAACGGTTGGCATCGTTAATAGCGGTGTAGTCATTACCATGATAATACAATGCAAAACCAAAGGTATCTCTTGCAGTTTGGTTGTTCAGCCCGTCTCCCCCCATATCATGGGTGGGATTCATCACTGTACCATTCACTCCCTTCAACCAGCCTTGTAATGTATAAGCAAAATCAACACCCTGTACATTTTGATGGCCAAGTATAGTTCTTGCCAATGGCCCGTGACGGTAGTATTCATAACGGGCATCACGTTCCCAATACAAACTGTCAGCGCTCACTTCCGCCAATATCAATCTGTTTTCAGCATCATAGCCATAGCGGTGATAAATAGCATCACGCTGGCGGGGTTGGTAAGCCACGTGGTTTACCTTACCGCTGATGAGGTCATAACGATACACTAATTTTTTCCAGCGGTGCCCTTTGAGGTTCATCTGGTTTTGAGTTTGACTAAAAGAACTGTTTCCGTAGTCGTTTAACAGTGTGTCTACATTGCCATGTATATCGTAGGTGTAGAATACGGCGTTGTTCCAGTCGGGATTGGTTTCGGTATCCCAATACTGTGTGTAACTCACACGATTTCTCAGGTTGCGCTGTACAATATTATTGTTTACTCCTGTGTTTACTACAGCCACATCATATATGGTTCTTGTAATTTGCTGTTTAGCCCATGATACATTTGTAAGCCAGTTGTTAAGTGAGGTTTGGTTGCGGCTTATGATTTGCGTCATGGCCGTTGTTTGAGGTTTTTGCCCTACTTCTGTTATACGGCCAAGTGAATCGTATAAGGTATAGCTGTATTCTTTGGTGGCCTGAGAAAACTGTTTGGCGTTTTGTGAAATCACTAACCTGCCCAAGCGGTCGTACCAAAAACTACTTATACCTGCATCAGGTGTTTTTTGCTGTACCACCTGGTTGAGGGTATTGTAACGGTAAGTTGTGTAAAGCGTATGCACAGGTATAAGCACCAGTTTGTTCATACGGAAATTAGCAACACTATCTAACCATGTTTGCCTGTAAATAGGGTTTACACCTGCGGGCGGTACTGTTTTTACAAGATTGCCTGCCTGGTCATAATAATAAAGCGTATAATGAAATTCACTTATGGGTCTTGTAACAGTAAAGCTCTCCAGTTTGTAAGCCTTTAAACATTTTTCCAGATACTGATTTTCAAAGCTATTCTTAAGACTATCTCTATATGCTTCATATAATACTGTGCCTTTTGTAATAGCAAGTTCTGTACTATCAGCACAAACAGAAGAAATTTCGGATGGATCAATTAACGGGAAGATGGGGCCAGATTTGCCGCAAAGCATGCTCTGTTGTAAAATAGGGTTACACGGATCAAATGCTACTCCGCAAGTATCCTGATACAAGTTTTGTATTTGGTCCAAGGAATAGTTGAGTCCAAGCTCATTATTAAAGTAATCTCTAAACGCAGTATCACAAGATACAATGGGACATAATTTTTGTCGGAATGGCTCATTAGGAGGGCAAGGGGTATCAAATTCATCTATAAATATTAAAGAATCTGATCCATCATACATTTTTATCCAGTCTACCTGGTAACTAAAACCATGCATTGATAAAGACATCCGGTCAAACCTACTAAAGCTTGTGACAGAGGGGTTATAAGTAACTTGTTTAAAAAGTATATCATTTTTATAAAGGCTGATTGTATCATTATGTATTCTATACTTAAAAATAGTCCAGTCATGAAAAACTTGCATCATAGCAGAATCGGGTTGGATCCTGGGATCCCATAAACCTGTTGGGCCATTATAAACACCGACCCAAGGGCTAAAGGGCCACCCATTATAGTTCTGGCCAATATTTGCCCAAAGATTTGATTTCGTACCATTTGATTGCATAAAATACGGTCCAAAAATGAATCTTCCAAAGTTACCAGTACTTCCGCTCGTAATTCCAACCCTTCGTCTATAAGCTTGTACTAATGATGAATCAAACGGTGCTTTGATTCTTATTTCAAACGTAAACCCAATTTTATTGTTTCTACCCTTAATACAAAAATTGTCAGGCACATAATCTAACGTTACACTCGCTTTACTTTGAGTAATGTAAACAGTATCCTTTAAAGGAAATGCAAATACACCATTTTGCCTGTACTCCGACATTTTAAACCGCATATCGTGAATCCAACCTCCCTGGTCTAACTTCCAGTATGCTACATTACAACCACTACTGTCCAGACTGATGCTGTCGGCCTTATTGTAATACTCCTGCTTGAAACTATTAAGTACATTCAGTAAAGTGTCACATCTTGTTACACCATTACAATTATCAAGGAATTGCAGATATTCTAAATGTGAAAAATTAAATCCAAGTTTATAATTCATAAAATCAGCAAAAAACCTGTTTTTCTTCTGCTGTATAGAGTCAGTGGCATCTTCGTAAAACGGAACAATAGTGGGATACAATAGTTTAAACCTGTTATAAGTAGTATCAACGGTAATACAGCTGACACACACATCCTTAATGCCGCATTGCATGGCTGGAGGTAATAGAATGGGAGTAACAAGGAAATTACATGTAATGGTTCCATTACAAAGATTCAACAGAGAGTCTAATTTTGGGTTGCTGATTAAAGTTCCCTGCTTTTTAAACATATAATCTGAAAAAGATGTATAAGCATTTTGATTAGCAGTATAAGCAGTATGTAAATCAGTAATTCGTGCGCAATCACAGCTATCTGGTTTTGTCCAGATTTGTTTTTCGCCGGGGGCGCTCTGCTTTCCATAAGCAGGAGGATTGGTAATAAGGTAAACGTTGCACCGAACTGTATCATTTGTAACAGAAGCGCCGCCATACGTTGTATTATACCAACTCATCACATCCTGAAAGTTATTAAATGTATAACTGCTATCGGGCGAAATACTGCTGCTACCGTATGGATGCCATTGATCACTTCCCTTTATACATACATTAATTAAATGAGGTAACGCTACACTACGTATATGAGCTGTATCATAAGCAGGGCATTGACTCAGTTGCAGCAACCATTGTTCTGCATAAGCTGTACAATTGCTCACATAGTAAGCACGGGAAGAATCCTTAAATAATTGGTGTGCTGCCGTAGTATCAGCCAGGGTAGAAAAATTATAAGAGTTGAAAGATTCAGGGTCGGTAAAATTAAGATAGTGATGTTTATTAGGATTAATAAAGCCGGAAGGTGGAAGTGTGCCGCAGTTTTGCTGCTGGAGCTTGTAAATTAATTTTTGTTTTTCATTGAAATAAATTTCCCTGTATGTGCGCCATGCCATATCAAGTTCTCCGGCACACATAATGGTGGTATCAAAAGCCGATGCAATTGTTTTCATTTGAGAAGCACAAGTTCCATCGCCAGGTTTACATTTTGCAGATAAGCAAGCTACAGACCATGCTGAAATAAAATTTCCCGGTGAATTGGGGTCAGCAATATATTCACGAAGCCGCTCATTCATTAAATCAACAATATCAGTGGAAGTAAATGTTTGCGGATGCGGAAGCTGAAGACTTGTATTCAATAATGGATCACGAATTACAAAAGAGTTATATTTAAACCCGGTGGCATTAAATCCAGATGTATTAATGAACAGTTTTTGCTTTGCCTCTGCAAATGTGTTTGTATTAAGATAATCCTGATCCCATTTGTTATTCACATCATATTGCTCCATAAATGCCAGGTAGCAATATTCAGGATGAAAATCAAGCAGGGAGTGAGCCCAGGATGGCTTAAAGTTGGCGATGAAATCTTCCTTACGAAGAAGGTTAGCTGGTACCAGATTACCCAAATGATTTACCGCAGAATCAGGCTTACCGTTTTCGTCATAATAAATTACAGTTTGGTAACGTGGTAAGGTTTCCATAGGATCAGCTACAAATATCGAAAAAGCATCGATGCTGTCCGGATCGGCATACTGTCCAAAAGGTGGAGACATATCTGCCAGCATAGAACGCTTTATATCTTCGTATAAGGAAGTATTATTACAGATAGCGTCGCATTCAGCAATTTCCTGTTGATATGCAGCCCATGCTTCATTTCTATAAGCAGCAGTATCACTAAACGCATATCCGCTTTCTAACATATAATTATGACGATAAGTGCTCCAGTTCCCAACAGTGGCCGTGCAGGTGGCACAACTTACTTCACAGTTTGACTGGATGCGCATACTGTCAAGCTGTTGCTGTATAAACTGTTCTTTGGTTGTACAGGTGTTCTTTACAAGAAACACACTGTCCCGGTAATAATCAACCGCAAAGCGACTGATAGTAAGCCGTTTGGTTATCAAATACTCCCCTTCGTTCAAAGAAAACGTTGTATCAATACCTGGAAAAGCAGTAAGAGCATTACATACCGTATCAGGGTTAAGGGTTATATTTTTTCTTATAATCTTCACCACATTGCCGCCAAACTGCTGGTTATTACAATCACCGCTGATAGTTACTTCCAAGTCGTAATAACAATCATAGCAAAGCGGAAGGTCTTTACAATTAGTGAGCCTGATACTGTCGGGCAATAATGAATATTGAAACCTATGGCTCCCTGCCTTGGTTACAATCAAACTCTTACTTGCTTCAATGGCCAATCCTTTGATGATGTTGGAAGAGGAGTCCAGCAGTTTTTCAGTAATGGTTGCTGTGTAATGAGAGGCAAGCGTGTCCATCTTAATACTGTCTGTTAATTTACCTGCCAATGCAGTGGCAATCGTACGCCCTTTCATATCAACATACGACACGCTGTACTGCCCATTCGCATCTTTTACCATGTTTTTGAAGTAGTGCGTATAGTTTCCCACTTCTGTTCCAAACAAAGCATCTAATTCCCGCTGCGATGCAGAACCATAATAGTATTTGGTTTCGTGGTTGCTGCCAATTTTATAATCAGGCCCCACACCACTTTGCCGGTTAATGCGTCCCGTATTATCCTGTGTGTATTCTGTTTGGGTAAAAGGATAGCTTTTAGCATCGGGGATGAATTTGCTGAAGCCAATATTTTTTTCAGGATTGTTGGGCGAATAATACTGTGAGGCCCCGCTTGTAATGCTAAAAGTATCTGCTGCGGAACCGCAGTAAGAACTAAGAATGGTATCATAACGGCTCTTGTCATACTCAACGGTGTTGAACCTGTTGAAGTTTTGTGTATATGCAATGATGGAACTTAGTGTTGGGGCGGGCAACACCTGAATACTTGGTCTGCCTTGTTTATCATAAAAGGTTTCAGCTACTACCGTTTTACCGCTGGTATTGTCTTTGGTTACAGTTTGCCTTGAGCGAAGGGTGCCATCAAAATATTGAACCACACTTTTTCGTTTACCTCCTTCTGCAAAAGAGGTGGACGCTTGCCAGTTGAGTGCAGCCTGATGACCCGCATAAGAATAATACCAATTTGGCCCCGATGTTGACCATTGCCCTTCAATTCTCCGCCCATTTACTTTATTTTGAACTGGTCGTACTCTAAAGAATAAAATACCGCCCCCATCGTACAGCAGCGGTATTTTATAGCTTAGGGAATCTGCTACTGTCACTCTTGTTGAATTGTTATCAAATATCAGCAACGGATTATAATTGCCGGATGTGGTATAGGCGCTCAAATCAAGGGAATCTATATAGGCCCATTCTAAATCAAACTCATCTGCACCCGCCGGTTTGTTCCAGGCTACATACAATTCATCTGCCTGACTTGACGTGTCTACCTTACGGAGATTGTTTACAGCATTTACGGCTGTGCAAGTGAATGTATAATCCAGGTTCACACGCATTTCGTTCATTAACACTAATGCAGGTTTAACATTCCAGGCAACATTTGTATAAAAACTGTCAATGGTTATTTTGGTGTAATGTGCATTGTAAAAATAAAATGACTTGCGTTGATCGTAGGCTGAATCTCCTGTTACACCCCGATAATTTATTTCAAGCCACTGATTAACCAGTGAATCAAGTATTCCTGATGCATTTTTATAATGTATTCTATACTTTATTTTCGCAATAAAATTACTTTGCAAAAACATGGCAGTATCTTCCCGAACATAAAACGAAACTATATTGGTAATTCGATTGATAGGGGTAACAACATTACCCATTACAACATTTTCTGCAATATCTATGTAGTTATTTGCGCCCTTTATCAACTGGTTCGTACTTCCTTTTAAAGGGTTTACTATCGGCGGCAGGTCAGCAGCATTGATGGTATTGCTGAGTAACAACACTGTACTGATAATCAGGCTCAAAAGAATGATGAATCTCCTTAGCATAAAACAGTTCGTTTATTTGGTTGGTGCACCTGAAAGAATTGTATATTCCTTGTATTTGGATGAAGGCGTAACTTTTCCATTCACGGTGTTGATATAATTGGCTGTAGAAAAAATGAATGGTTCAAATGGTTTTGAATCATACGCTGTTAAACGCACTTCAATGATGGAGAAATCGTCAGAAAGTTTTTCTTCATCTCCATCCTCCATTAAAAACTGTGGCTGCTTAATCACAAACACAAGCCGCTCTGTTAAAAAAGTTGTTTGGTTATACCAGATTTCAACTCTTTTATAAATGCTGTCGCCTGTATAATTCAGAACAATTTTCCCGGTGGCACTGCTCTTATCAACCGCTGCCTGAAGTTTTGACTTCTGCTGCTGCCAGAGTTTTTCCCAATTGGAAATCATATCCACCCAATTGGGAACTGCCCTGTTTATAAGCAGTACACGGTCTTCAGGATATACAGCAATCAATAAGCTGTCATTTTGAATGAATTCCACATCATCCATTTTTGCCCAATACTTATTTTTACTCAGCTTGTAACTGCCATATACGGTATCAATATATGTTTCCGGTTCTTTAAAATATGAATAGAGGTATTGCACATTAAAGGATAAATAGTCCCTGCTTTGATAAGCATCCTGAATTTTTTTTAATTCTTTATCAATAGCCGCTTCCTGGGCAACTGCCGACTTATGAATACCTGCAAACAGCAGTAATGTGTATATGATTTTTTTGAATCCTTTCATGATTATTGTTTTATAAGTGCGCTTCTTGTTTCCTTGATGGTTTTAATTCCCTGTACAGTTTCTTTTTTTACACGTATCAATGTTCCTTCATCATCATATTCATAAAAAGTGGCATAGTTATTTTCATCCAGTTCAGCCATTAGCCGCAGGTTAACAGGGTTGTATACAAAAGTTTTCATGTTGGAATTAAACGGCTGAATCCTTAAATCATCAAAATAGGTAGCGCTATTAACACTGGCCTTTAAACGCACTTCGTAATAGGCAGCAGCGGCAGGCACAGTTACAACCTGATCAATCCGTTGCCATCCTTCAATGATGTTACCCGATGGTTTAAGCACAAATGTTCCAATTACGGCTTGTGCCGCATTTCTAAATTCCACTTCAATACTGTTTTCGGTATAGCTTTCACAATTACAGTCCTTTGCTTCTTTTACCCATGCACCCACTACAATCTTACTGCCGGGTACGGGTGAATATCTTGGCAGCAGTGCGCTTGAATCTGTATGGACAGCACTGTAACAGTATTTATCGGTTTGATTGGGGTTTACAATAACCTTTGTGGTATCTGTTGACACATAGGACACAGGGTTAAGCGTATCAAACTTTTGCTTACTTAATTCAATGTGATAATAAATACTTCCATTTGGAAGTTCGGAGTAGGTCGATATGTAAGTATTCTCATTAAGTAATAAACTATACTTCCCACTGTGCTTTTCTACAGTCGATAACCGGTTAGATATTGACGGATTAAAATTGAGATGACGTGTTTGCTTTTCAGGGCAAGGAACTGCACATACATCATTTTGATAGCCGTAATCTTCAAAACCATCAAACGCAATTTCTTTGTACTGACTGTTTTGTGCTACTGCAACAGGTAGTGTTTGATTGTAGCCGTATAAACCTGCATTGTATCTTCCGAGAGGGTCTTTGTTTTCAAGCTCCATACCCTTTCTGTTAAACTTGGTCATTTCACTATTCCAAACCCACTTGGTGCTATCATAAGAAGCAGTAATTCCGTTTGCACCAAAAGTCCAAAAAGACGAGAAGGTTTTAAATGTTCCCTCTGTTCTTATATTGGTGTTCACAAGGTCAGTTTCTTTACGTTCATCATAATACACATAAGAACGATATGGACGCCAATTGCCGAGGTAACCCATGATGTAGGGATTGGAAGATTTTTGTGTGACTAATGAGTGGCAAAAAGAAATTGTATCTTGACGGTAGCAGTAATAACCGGGGCCGGAAGGGCCATCGTTTAAGTAAGTAAGAGTTCCGTTACCGTTATAACAACCCAAATAAGTAATTTCAAGGCGAGTGCGACAATCTCCAGGTGCATTTGAAACTAATTCAGATGGTGACGGCAAAGGCTCCTGAGTACCGCATAGCGGATTATCACCGTTTATATTAGAAGAGTAACATCTACGGTTCCATTCGTCATTCTGAGCTAATTGAGCATCAAGTCGTAAGTGAAAAACCTGATTAGGTTCCGTAGCAATTTGCTGTACCATCGTATTTACAATCGCAGTTACATCTGCAACATCATTTTGATCTGATTGCCCTGGATTAGGGGTTGTAGGTACTAATGTTGCATTGTTATTCCAATCAAGGCCGTTTCCGTTAAAAATACCCAATAGCTGACCTGAGGACATTGAAGAATTATTCATCCACGATCCAGCATACCTTACAACTTTTGAAGCATTACTATTACCGGATGGCCAATTTAGACTATGATGTGGATTTGTTGAATGATGTATGGGATCACTACTATTATGGTAAGTATGTAAATCTTTGTGTGAATTTAATATTAGCTGAGCGGAAACAATTTGTTTATTAGACAAAGAATCTGGCAAGTTAAACTTAAGCCAACTCCTCACATCTCTAGACTGATTGTCATAACGATACCTCGTTTCAAATGTTGATGAGAAGTTACCTGTGTAGTTCCAATCAATATTGCTGAGGTTATCTCTTTTCATTCTATAGCAATCAGTGGCGAAAAATGTTTGTGATATCAAATCGGGAGGATTTTTATAAACAAGAATAGAGTCAAACACCCCAAACCTGTTTTCTACTTTCCAATTCTCTTTATACTCTACTGCATTTGCATTAAGTATGTTTGTAGAATTATCTAATTGTATTTTAAATCCTTGCCCAAATGGTACAATTGGGTTATTTAACGAAGTAATGCTTCCTGCTTCGCCCAAAAGATTTCTTCTGCCAGAACGAATGATTTTGATTGTTACCTCAGAGCCAGTAAACATCTTTCCATTTCTGTCCATAAAATACAAGCCGTAGGGTTTCCCGATTTTGGTGCCCTTAACAGCCCATAATTTTATAGTACGTCTGTCAGTGCTGTAATTAAAAAAGCCATTAGTACAAAGCCGGTCACCTTCTTTTGCTTCTACCAGCACTTCATCGCCATCAGCAAAGAACTTTTCGTTCAGTGCGTTGGTAAGTAAGCCATCGTTAAGGTTTTGATTTTTAAATACCGCATTGATATTTTTATATGCAAGCCCCAACGCATCATAAGCCTGGTAGGTCGGATAACTGAAAGAATAAACTGGGTCATCAAATTCATTTTGTGTCCGGGCAACTACAACATCGCCGGTTTCGCCATCATACACTAAATTTTTTGTTGAAATCTTACTACCTTTTTCAAAATGCACAACACTGTCTAAAATACCGTACCTGTTTACAATCTTCATGACGGTAACGGAGCGGAAACGTTTTAAATCATGATTGGGAACAGGTATCCATGAAGGGATTTTTAAAAAAATGGGAATTACAGCCGGAATCACGAACATATCTTTGTTAAATTCCACATTAACACCGAATGTTTCTGATTGCTGTTCCCGCATATCAAACATCATTTCTACATCTTTTGCAATCTCCATGTTGGTAAGTACCGCCCCGTTGGCTTTATCAAGTACAGATACAGTGTTACTAAGTCTTGGTTTAGCAGTTGAGGTTTGTGTGATGTAAAAGTTTTTAGTGTAAGAGATCGGTCCGAGTGTATCGTTTTCAGGATACGTTGCCTGCGATTTCATTTTCCCGTGCATATCATTTAATTCTACCCTAAAGCCCTGGCTCATGGTAAGATGGTGCCGTAAATCAATTTTTAGAAAAAATCGCAGCGGGGAACGAAATTGTCTTTTACTGCTTCTGTCAAAAGGAGTAAAATCACTGTATACAGGAAAATCCTTTGCTGTAAAAAACTCCGTTTCTTCAAATCCGGTTGCTGACTTTGCATTTTTTCTGTGTACAGATGATACCCGTATTTTACTGTAACCAACAGAAGCCGCAGGATAAAACGATTCCCCAATAGGATTATCGATATACTTTCCATAAGTGGGAGCAAGAATACTGGATTGTTCAGCATATTCCATTGGCACATGAAAAGGATTTTCATCATTCCCTATTGTAGGTTCGTATGTTGCTACTCCACTGCTAATGATTATTTTGTTACCATCAATTTCTTCTGTTCTTGTATAGTTGTATTCCTGACCATAGTAAGATTCTTTTTGGCCAGTCATCACATTCCAATTATCATAAATCAGTACCCGCTTTACCCTCAGTCCCCCACCATGTTTTTTGTAAACAGGATTTGCAAGCCGTACAAATGACCGGGTTGTATCAATGTTTTTACCCCACCCTTTCAGCATTGCATAACTATCAAATCCAAAAAGGGTTTGTTTGAGGCTTGGAGCAAAAGAGTTCAATACCTTAATAACCGCAAGAGGAGCAGCATCATCTTTTACATCACTACCAGGGTATGCTTTAGACGGAAGGTTCAAACGCAAAAATTGTAATGCTGTTTTGGCAACAGGATTTAAACCTTTAACCGTGTTTAATTTGATCCATGCTTTATTGGTGCTTCCTGAAACCAGGTCAAATGCTTCCCATGTACAATAAGCTGATATAAATTCATAGCCTGAACCATAGGTATCCGTTGGCATTTGTACAGGCATCTTAAAATAAAGTTTGTGATCAGGCAGGTCTTTTAGGTACGCATTGTAAAACTCCTGTTTGTTGGCTACGTTTTTCGTAAGCGAAACAAACATGTACAGGTATTGTGAGGAACCAGAATATAATTGGTTCGACAGACTGTTCCAAGTCGCAGAAGAACTACCTGAAAACCCTGCAACTTTAAACATTTGCAGGGTTCTACGGTTTTGTACAAACGCATAATCATCACTTTCATAATCAACTTTTATAACAGCGCCGGAAGGTAGTTTTATTGATTGTAATACCCATGCAGATGAATTTGTAGCTGCCGTGGTACTGTCCTGCACAGCGTAGGGGTATTCAGAATTAAGCATTGCAGAAGGATTCTGGGTGTTGCTTTTATAATTACCCCAGCGATCTGAATTTCTAACATTGTAAGAGGGGTTATTAGTGTGATAGTAAAACGTATATGGGTTCTTGCTCCCTTTATTATTTCCATTATAAGTAAACCATATTTTCTTTAATGTGAGTTTCCCGGCATTGGCATTAATGTTTTGACCTTGTGCGTTTAATTCTGCCTGTCCTGAATTAAACGGATTCCCGGGAACAAGTTCGTAGGTATATTCAAAGTGTACTGTTTTAACGGGCTTTGCATTAGCACCGTTTTTAATATAATCAGCTTTCGTATATAGGTTTATTTTCTTTAAATAGCGGAGTGTCCTAACATTAGAAACACCGCCATTTTCACCCAAGGATTCATAAGCATCCTTCCGTTTTGAAACAAGGGTGTCATTGAGAACAAAAGTTGCCACCATCGTTTTTGACTCGATGGAGTGTAAATACCATATTTCTTTTTCTCCATATATGTAATGACCTTTATCATCTGAATAATCAGTGCGAAGTCCCTCGTTTAAACTAGCTTTGTTTAAATTAAAAGGTGTTCGCCATTTATATGGATTGGCATTCCCAAAAATTCGGGAGTAATTAAATTTTACCGCATCTCCAATATCATCTTCTGTTACACCGTTTCCGGTAACGTCAACATAATCCGAGGATAATAATCCCGTTAACAAATAAGAATGAGCATAGGCAGGCATATCCTGTCTGCTGAAAAATCGGTCCTTTCCCCTTGTGTTATTTGTGCTGTTATCAGTACCACTAAACCCAGCTAATCCTGTTTGAATATTACCGCTGTCTCTGTGAACAGCAAATGTTACTTCTGTTTGGTTCAGGTTATAAACTGGAATACCGTAGATATAACGCTTCCCATCAGGATTCAAAACAGTCACTTCTGAAATATGGTGCCCTTTTCTAAAACTGTTAATTCTTGGTTCTCTTACTATTGTATCTGCTCCCGTATTATTTGGATCACATTTGCCAATTATAAATTTGTTGACTGGATGAATGTAGATGGAAGTGTCTAGTCCTGCTGCATATGCTTCTTTGGCAGAAAGATAGGTAAATACCTGGGCACGTTTATCCCGTTCATTTTTTACTGTTGAGTATTTAATTGTCTCAGAACCGGAAATATTCTTATTCTCATTATACCTTGAAATGGTATTTGTTACCTGTGGATTAATTAACCCGCTGCCCAAATTAACACGTACCAAATCATCACCCCCCACAGCTTTATTATATGCTGCTGAGTTTACCGTCTTTTCGGCAGGATTACGGAAATAAGAGGGTTCAAACGTTGTATCTGCATTTCGAAACTGAATGGCATTTTTTAATGAATTTTCTCGATCCCACTCTCTTGTCTCTGTATAAGAATGATTATAAGTTAAATCAATTCCTGCGTGAAAAAGATTACCGGCACCAAAATCAAATGCGGCAGAACCTGTATTGCTTTTCGTTTTCATTCTTGCATCCCTGATGTATCCAACATCACCCCTGTAAGCCCTGAAAGTACCTCCTATACCTTCGCCTGTTACAGAGAAAACATCTGGTGTGTACACTGGAATGCCAATATGCGGAATATCCTTAGAATAAGGATTGTCGTTCTCCCTGTTGTAATCAAGTACCACTTCTTGTTTATTATTGGCTTCCTGATAATTTAAAAATCCAAAGGCAGGTAATTTTTGTACCCGGTCATTAAAAGCAATAGTTTGTTCAGCATAATGTCCCCCTATAGCACCCAAAGGGTGAAATACAAAAATCTCACCACCTAACTTTCCACGAAAACTGAATTGCATACTTGTATAAGGAATTTCAATAGAAGGGGTAAATGCCGTTCTTCCAAATGAAATAGTAGTTGAGCCCCCACCCCAGCTTGATAGAGGAATTTTTAACTGTTGTCTGAACAATATACCTTCAAGTGATTTTTTCCCTGATGCAGATAAGGTTAAATCAGATAAGCCTCTTCGTGAGTTATAGCCAAATCCAACACCCGCATTATTATCATATGTAATTGCACCATCACGTTTGTAGGTTGCTACACTAAAACTTGGATTAAAATCTACCCCCCCTTTTGAACTTAATGATAAATTAAGATTCATGTCAACACTCGCAGTCATTTTTCCTAACGATGCTTTGCCTGAATTAATCGTAGGGCTAACACCTACACCTATTCCAATTCCCGTATAATTGTTGTACTCAACAGTAGTATTGTATTTAGGAAACTTAATTTCTTTTCCCAAAATTTCAGGATTAAAATCAAATGTTACACCAACAGTAACATTCTTTTTCATGTTCAAAGTTTTTGTAACTGAATCCATCCCGTTAAAATCATCCGGCAACCCTCGCATATTTCTATTAATAGTACCCGGGTTGATATTCCAACCCAGCCCTACCCAACTGGCTTCCTGATCCATGCTAATACCGCTGTTGTAATGAATGTTTACGGGATATCCGCCCACATCCATTAACGGAATGTTATATGAAAAATCTCCCGTAAATAAATCCACCATATTGGATGAACCTGTTGGCTGAAAACTTTGCATTTCCGGCTGTCCCGGACCACCTATATCAGGAGAACTCTTTAATAGTTTTTCTTTTTTGATCTGAGGAGCAGCAGTAACAGAAGATTGAATTGCGGTATTTGTAAAGAATGTATTGTTACTTGCATTTGACGTATAAGGCAAAAACAACCTCTGCCTTTCAGCGCTTTTGTAAAATAAGGTACTGGCTGTATATATTTTTGCAACAGCGTAATTCTCGGCAAATAGAATGGCCATAAATAAAAATGCCAATTCTCTGCGTACACGGTGGATTCGGTTCATCAACATAGTTGGTGGTTATTCGAATGATTCAATAAATTATTATTCCTCTTCTTTTTCAATAAACAACATACTCAGTTTCCAACGCTCACCCTTTGAGTTTATTAGCTCAAATCTGTACGTCTCATTTTCCCGCCAGAAGCGCTTATTTCCAAAATCCAGATCAATAAAATTCTGACCGGGGCTTAACTTTATACTACCCTGCCTCACCTGCTGTTCTTTATTGCCTGCAACAACCCTGTACGTTACAAGTGAGTCATTGCGCATGTTCTCATAACTGAATTTGACATGGCCGCTTGAAACAAACATAGATGGATCTTCACCCTGTTTCAGCCATACATATGCTGTAGATAGTTTTAATCCGGAAGGATTTCTATTTTTAATTGAAAATGACCAAACTTCAGATTTAACCGAATAACCATTTGCGTCGTAGGCTGTAATCTGCCATGCATACATTGTTGCTGTATCAAATGCCGGAAGTGATGATGGATACGAAAAATAAGGCTCACGAATATTTCCTTTCTCAGCAAATGGCAGATTCTTTTGTAATGCTTCACTGCTGTTTTGGCCTTTCTGAAGTTCAACAACTCGTAATTCGTAATTTAAATTTTTAAAGGTTTGCAAAGGGACAGGAGGTATCCATACAAACTGAGGATGCTTGTTTGATAGTACGGCACTATCCTGAGGAAGATTCAGCATAGGGGGTGATAATGGACCCACTTCCATTGTTCTGCATTCTTCAAGAAGTAACTCACTCCCTTTATCACCTGTTCTAAAAAAATTATAACAGAATCTGAACACACCAACAGGTAATAAACTATTTTGGCTTGCATCGATTTGATACAACGGGTTCAAATACTGATATTGTATTGGCATCACATCATGGATGGTTATTTGTTTTGCTCCCTGTGCTATGATCAAGATCTTACTCACAGAGGAAAACACACGATTCCCATTCCTGCTATCAAATACATTTAATTCTATAAGCATTGGTATTCTTTCCGAAGACCCATTTACAACAGCTATATTCCAAAGCTGTTGTTTTTGTATGATACCAGAGGGTTGTAATTGCAGGTTTACAGCCAACTGTGCTTTTGTTTTAGCATGCATCATGAACATGACTATAATCATCATTCCTGCTAAAAAAGATCGTTGCATTCGTTTCATTTACAGTCGTTTTAAAACAGTTACTCGCCCAAAATCATTCGTTATTAATGAATGATTAAATCCGGGCAAAAAACCATGTTCAAATGAAAAATGTATATCCGTTTTTAATTGTTTCCAATCTAGTGTAACTGAACCATAATATCCGGTCCGGTATAATTCGCTGTTTAAATTGTTATACTTCATGCCGCCTCCTACTGAAATATTTTGCATCCGATACTGCAACCCCTGATCATATACGTAAAGATTATCATTAGCGCCATTAGTATAAGAGAAAGCAGAGCTTACAGAAAGCTTTTTCCCAAGGATTGAATGTGAAGCCTGAATATTTCTAGCATTATAATAAACAAAACCGGAATCACTCTGACTGTTAAAAAACTTACTTACCAATAATAGAGCCGTTGCTTGTGTTTTACCCAGCTTATAAAAATGAGATGCAGAACCGATAAGACTATAATACCTGGTTTCCATTACCTTATTATCCAATAACATCACTTGCACAGAAGGCATATACGCTACCATAACAAAGGGAAGCCTCTTTAACTTAAGTGATGCCTGTACTGATGTAAACAAAACATCAGAACGATATCCAATAGGGAGATACGGGTTTGAAAATTCATTTTTACGAATAGCTGCCTGTATAAGTAATTTGTTCTTCAAAAGAGATTGATCAATAGAAGCATTCCAGGAAGTGACATTATTCTGAGCATAAAAGAGAGTGAAGGATTGAAAATAAGCACCTTGATATCTATACTGGGCCCTGATTTTTGTCTTTAGCTTGGGAAGTGATGATTGGAAAGAAAGAAAAACGGCCAATGTTGATTCGTCCGAAATATTGAATCCCTTTCTGGCAGTATTATTGCTTCCCGTTCGAAATCCTGTTGCTGCGCCATAAGAAGACTTTGCAATTTCACCAGTGAGATACGTATTTTTATTTACTCGCATTTTACTTTCAACACTCATTCCAAAAATTGATGCAGCTGTATTAACAGAATCTATAAAAGAGTATCCTTGCTTTCGTCCGGTATACGCCGTGAAAATTAGCTGATTTCCGTTGTTTGTCGCTCTTCCATAGCGAAACAATGCAATTGATTGTGGTTTAGTGTACGGTTGGTTGAATATAAAATCTCTAAACCGGTAATCAACTGTTCCGGCTGCAACTGCATAATACTGCTTGTCTTTGTACTCTGCATGAAATCCGTTAATACTTACGTTCTTTACAGTGAGTTCAGAATAGTCAAGAAAGCTTCTTCCAAATCCAAAAGACTGAAGTGAGTATAAGATTCTTGTAAAACGACTGCTCGTATCTATAGCAAGGCCATGTGTATCACAAATTTTCTTTAACTCATCATACGATGAAGCACTGTTAATTTTGTTTTTTAATTCCTTTATTTCATTACCGATTCGTTGCTTTGATTGCTCATATAATAGTTGATATTGTTCGGTCTGCTCTTTTAGTTTAAGCAATGAATCCTGTTTCTGTTCAAAATTTGCCACAAATGCGTTAATATTCTTTTTATCTATTGTATGATTTTTCGTTTCGGGAATATCAATACCATCAAATACTGAATTTTGCTTAATGTCTATCCGCTTGTATTGAGTAATGAATTCCATTGTTGTCGCAATACTGTCAAATAGTGGAATATCTTTAGGCTGATAATTATTAAGCAAATCTTTATATTCAAAGTATCGGTTTCTTATTTGTTCATTACTAACCCACTCTTTCAGATTTGTAAGGTCTGCTGATGTTTTATGAAATTGATCTTTTAGAAATAGCAGTTCGTTCTGCTTATAGTGACTGTTTAGATAAGTAAACAATTTTTGTTTTAACGCATCTTTAAATACTGAGCCATTAAAGAAAACATTCACGTCAGTATAATTACGGAAAAAATCATTGTTGCTTTGTCTTGTTCTTAGAACAATATCAACAGGATATTGATTTGCAAATAAGGCCCGCAAATTCGTTTGTATAAAATGCTGATGAAGATTGCTTAAAGAAACAGGGGTATCAATATAAGACCGATAATTAAAATCATACAGGACATTACCATTGATTGAGATGCGGCTTGACGGTTTACTATTTATCGAAGGCAGAACTGAATAAGCAACTTTCTCAGGTATAACAATTACTTCTGCAGGCTTTGGTGCACAGTTATATAAAGCGCCTTTGCATGGGATTTTAGAAAACCAAAACACTGAATCAAGATGCTCATAATAAATGAATTCAGATTGTCTCTCAAAATGCTGTGCATTTGTGGAGAGGGCAAGTAAAGAAAACAAGAAAAGCAGTTGGTGCTTAGCACTGCTTCTACTCATAAGTAAGTTTTGGTGTTTGAGTGTAATTCTGCAATGAATCTAAAACAGAAAAAATGAAAATGCAAGAGGTTGTAAAAAATAATTTTAAAATCATCAGTTTATATCATCAATGATATATTTTATACTTTGATTTTACACTTTCATAACATAAGTATCGTAAAAACCACATTTGATTCTGTGTTGCAAAAAATAAAACACCCTGTTAAAGATGTTTTATTTTATTTATCGAATCTGTTTTGATTTCGAGTTCATGGCTCCGACCACTCCCCAGATAATACTTACAATCCATACAATGATACCTCCCACTAAAGGAAGAATAAAAAAAGAGAGGATCCCTGCCAGGATAAGGACTAATCCTCCTACGACACTGACATATAGTAATCCTAATGGGCCAAATAAGAAGGTGAGGATAAAAGCCACAACAGGGCTTTTCGGTTGTGATACCATCACAACGGTTGGTTGTTGCTGTGTTTGCTGTTCCATAGCTGTATATAGTTTTTATGTGTGATTAATAGCCCTTACGGGATTTGAGTTCTTTGATTTGTGGTTTTAAGGAATTGAATTCTTCGGTATTTAAATGGACAGCGATTTTCTCCATCATGCCCTTATACTGGGTTTGGAGCGCATTCCCGATGGCGTTATAGATACCGGGGTCTTGAAATACTTCGATTTCATTTAAGGGGCGGGAATACCTGGTCGTGGTGGCGATGGAAATGTTCTCAATATTGGGGATAGAGACGGATTTCACCCATATCTTTTCATTGGTGAGGGGTTCAATACCTGTAAGTGTGATCTTCCCCACCAGTGATGCTTTTCCACTATATGAATAGCTACTGGTACCTAAGAGCGGGTTATAGTTATTACGCCAGTTTCCTTCTACGGCAGTGAAAGCGGGTGCAATCTCTATCTGGATAAGCATTTCTGTTCGTTTCTTATCCTCAAAGATCATTTCATCCAGGGCATCATACGGGCCTTTGAGTGAAAAACCATTGGCAATAACAAGTTCTTCAATATCTGCGCCAAGGCTTTTACGTAAGTTTTGAAACAGTTCGGTACGGGAGGATTGAAAGGTTACAGGATAAGATGGCCTGACCAGCCCTATCACAAATCCAGCACTACCCAATTTTACTGAAGCAGTGGGCGTGAATTCAAAGGTATAGGTCTGTTTGGTGGGAGTAATCTGCTGAGGGGCAAAGCAGCCTGCACAGCAGATGGTGACAAGGAGCAACAACGTGAATTTCTTTTTCATACAAAATGTCCGGTTTTAAAGTTGAAAATTGTGTTTGAGCCGGTGTGGTATTCCGAGTATGGAACAAACCTAACTAAAAAAATTGTTTGTCATATTATATATTGACAATATTTTTTGGAGATTCCTTCACCTTGTGTCTTAATGGCAAAGGCAGGATATAAATCAGAAGTTGTACTAAAGAAGCTCGGGAAACGGATTGCCCAGCTGAGGGAGTCATTAGGCATCAATCAAACTGAATTAGCACATCGCTGCGGGAAAGATAGGCAGGTATTGAGTTTAATTGAACTTGGGAAAAGTAATCCGACCGTGAAAACTTTGTCGATTGTTGCCTCAGAACTTAATGTTACGCTTTCTGAACTTTTTGACTTTGAGTAATCTATCTCTAAAAAAGAGTCGCTTCGTAAAGCGACCCTTTTTCCTACTACTTTTTCCTGCCAAGAACCTGAAACTGCAACCCTCCGGTTTGCTTACCATTATCATCTTTCTGTACAACATCGACGATTAGTTCATCTTTAACTCTCAATGACTTTCCAGAGCCACCGATGATAAAGGGGACATATCCAACAAAGGGTGTATTGAATCGAATGATCTTTTTCCGAGCCAGGAAAAATACACGCATGTCTTTTACGTACCCTACTTTCATATCCTTAATTTTTTGTGCAATGATGAGTTTCTCAATGTATGCTTCGATATACTTATTCTGAAATGCGATATACAAGGAAGTGTCTCTTGGAACTGGCCACTTGATATGTAATTCAAATCCTAAAAATCTTGATTTCACTTTCCGTGCCCTACCTGCAATTCCTGCAAATGCAAAATCACCCGACACAGAAGTGTCATAATTGATAGACAGATTCTTTTGTGCAAGATTGTTATTCTCCCATACATGCACTCCTGTGGGAGTAAAGCCATCATGCGGAGTTACTTCTACCAAGATACAGGGGTGCCAGTGTACCGTACTACCGCTTACCACAACATTTTCGGGAGGGATTAGATTAGAAGGCCAAGGTATAGAAACAATACCTTCAACACCTGCCCCAGCAGAAGTAACAGAAGCTTCGCCAATTAAATAGGTACCTGGTGTTAATGGTGAAGGGATCACTCCGTTGGGTCGTACAGTAGGAATAAATGATGCAGGATAAATAAATTCAGTTCCCGGCCAATGTGTAATATAAGCTCGAATTGTAAATGGGTATGATGCACCGCTGCCAATATTCTTATAACGAACATATAAAAAACAAGCAGATCCAAAATCAGGTTGCTCATGTACAGTATCAGCATGTGTAGCATAATTAGCGGGAGCAACATTATCCTGTATTTTACGAACCCAAATATCAACTCCGGACCAAAAACTACCCGTTGATGGTGCTGTTCCCATATCACTTAGATTATCACGAACAACAATATCACGTGAGAAATCATAATCACGAGCCCCTGTTACAGCCGCTGCTGCATCAATTCTACCGGAACCATACCATTGGCTATAAAATGGTCCGCTGTACATTGGATCGGCTGAATTACGGCCCATTATATCTACCCATCTTCCAACGGCGTTGGTATTTCCAGCATCAATCTTTACAGCAGTATCCTTTAATATTTGCCGAACTTCTACCCATGTTAAATCAGGATTCACAGACAACATAAGGGCGGCAACACCTGCAACTAGAGGCGTAGCAGAGGAAGTACCACCAAAGTCACTTCGATAATCAAGGTTACCGCCTGTATGACCTCTCTGATCTCCCCCATTTAATAAGTCTGCGCTAAAGATTCCCTGGGCTCCGCCATTACTTGGTGCACATATATCAATATCATCGCCAAAATTGCTATACCACGCACGAACATCCCCATCTGTACTTGCTGCAATTGCAAATGTTCTTGGGTGAGCAGATAGTCCTGCCTGTGTTCTAAAATTTGTGTTTCCGTTTCCAGCGGCAAAAAACATCAGAGTTCCTTTTCCGTTGCGTCCATATGTAGTTACATAATTCATGGCATCCGTCATTAATCCTGATATTGGCCAAGGACCCCATCCATAGCTGTTCGTTATAATATCTGCACCTCTTGTTAATGGTGCAGGGAATCCGGCTGTTGCACTATTGGGATTAAACCCTGCCTGCCATATAAAAGCATCTGAATACTCAGTTTCAGTTCCACCTGCAGGTCGTATTACTCCCATTAATTTTACATTCGCACCTGCACCAACAACCCCTTCATTTTCTCCTGCAACTACCGATGCATTATTGGCTGCCGCTCCTGCAACACCTGCACAACCCATTCCATGATCATTAGGTGGTGTATCATTGTTGGCCACCATATCATCAAAATCAAAGTATACATCTGCTTTTGCAGAACCATCTGTGAGTGTTGGTTGAAAATCCGCATGTGCGGCACTTACTGTTCCCATGGTAGTACTGGTTACAATACCTCTATCCATGACACTTAATACCACATCTGGACTTCCGAAGGTCAAATCAGTATCAATGTCCTCCAAAGCTTGCCAGGCATCAGGAAGATTAATCAGCGGAATATGCCACTGAGAAGCATAAAGAAAATCAGTAGGGTTCACCGCAAAATCTATCACTTTATTAATCACATTGGGTTCTGCATACTCTACAAGTTTTGTACGCATCAGCTCAGTACATATTGTGAGTAATTCGTAAGTAGCATTGCCTTTCAATTTTACATGATAAGCATTGCCGAGATAAGGAATAGTTCGTAACACCTGCCCATTGAAGCGGCGCAAAAGTTGTTCTGCATCTTTTTGCTCCACTGAGCCTTTAAATTTAACTATCACTTCATCTGAAAGAAATACAAGGACTTCGTTTGTGTACTCAAGGAGTTGGCCCACATGACGTACACTTCGTAACTCCTGAAATAGGAGAATGACTTTCCGAAGCTCCTCATTTGAATATTTTTTGTGAAGATTGAGAATACGGATGTTTGATTCAGGTTCATTTCGTTGCTGCTTTTCAACTGAGAGTTTTAGCTTTTTAATCAGTCGTGTAATTTCTGCATCTCCCTCTTTAGGGGAGCCTTTGATACTCACCGCCAGCTTATTATCAAAAGGAACAAAAGGAATTTGAACTTTCCCACGGTAATAAAATGGCAGCCCCTTTTCTCCAATGACAAAGGTTTCCTGATGTGTACCGGTTGCTATGCTAATCTCTCTTGATTCTGATTGCATTCCCGTGACTGAAACTTTTACAACATAGACGCCAGGTGAAATAGGCTTAGTTTCAAATTTGGATGTCCGGTTGTTGAACTTTACTTCAACTTTTCTCTTACCTGCGTATAACTCAACGGAGGCTTTGGAAAGTCTTTCTCGCTTCAGAGAAAGAACTTCAACTGCAAGTTCTGATTTCATATTATAAAATTTAAGGTGTGCTATATAAAATACGAACGGGATTCCTGCTTTCAAATACCACAAAGCGGGATACTTCTTTTATTTAGTTTTTTTCTTTCTTATAGAGTCGCTAATGACTCTTGCAATTAAATTTCTTTTTCTTGTTACTTCCTCTTGCGAGATTACATCATAAGTAACATTGACCCTATACCCTTTAATGATTTGTTCTTCTGATGCTGGAGCAGCGATTACATCATTTTCATTGAAAAACTCTAGCAAGGTGTCAGGGGTGAAAAAATGTACCTGCTGCGACTTTAACTCATACTTTTCTTTTTCAAAGGATGTACGAATCTTTTTTAAATGCTTTACATCTCCGGATATGGAGAAAACTGTTTCAATTCCTGCATGTAAGCATTTTAAAATATTATGTGTTTCCCACTCTGCATCTGTAGTGTGAGAAACTTCCACTGCAATTTGTTGTTTATCTTTCTTTAGCAATACATCAATTTGGCCTGCACCATCTGGAAGTGGTGCTTCAATTGTAGCAATGAACCCTTTTGATTCAGCCATTCGCTTTATTAAAAGTTGAAGGTATCTATGTGTTGATGTTTGTTGCTCTGGTTCAGGTATATCAGTGTGTGCCACCTCAATATATGATTGGGATAATTGTGTTCCTTCCTGATGCTTTTCATTTTTAGTATGTTCTTTCTTTATACTCTGTGGCTCTTTTTCAGTTGATAGCGAAAGAGAAGCAAGAAGCATAGCTTCGAGTTCACTTTTATGAGTGGCATATGACTTACGTGATAATGCCCGAATATGTTGACTGTTTTTAATACGATGTTCTTCTTCGCAATACGGCGCCGCAATCGTCTCAAGTGAACAGTCATATTGAGGTTGCTCTATTCTTATAACTGCGTCTCCCATTGCAAGGTTTTGAATATCGGATGGTTCAAAAGACTGTAGTCCTTCACAGATCTTTTTAGCATCACTGTCGCCGGTTCTAAATACAATACGGGTAGCTACAGTATTAAATACTGTATGCATGAGTTCTGTATCCTCTTTTTGCAGTTGTGTAATATCCTGATGTGCCACTATCAACCCTATATGATACTTACGGGCTCCTGTGAGCATTTCTTTAATAGAAGGGGTGATGAAATGATGAAACTCATCTATATAAATATAGTATGGGTATCGACTATTACTCGAATTCTGTCTTGATAACGCTGCCTGATGTAGTTTTGATAAAACGAGGGTTCCAAGTACATAACTATTCTCAGCACCAATTAATCCCTGGGGAAGCTTTACTAAAAGAATTCTTTGCTTTTGCATTAACTCGGAAAAATTGATTCCCCTTTTTTGTATCAACATAGTGCGAATCACTTTTGGTCTTAAAAATGAATCCAAACGGGTGAGGATAGGTCCAATTGAATTCGTTTTCAGAAAAGGGTATTCCTTTTGCCAATAATAGAGTACAGAAGGATCAGTAATTGTTGAGAGTACTTGAGCTCTAAATGGCTGCTCCACTAAAAACCTCCTGAGATCATGTATAGTTCCCCCGTCGGGAGATTCAAGCAATGCTAAAATTGCATTGGCAAGCACTGCATTCATTTGGTCGCCCCATGACGTGGCATGTTTCCTGAAAGATGCCACAAGATCTGATGCCAGTACTTCTTTTTCGGTATCAGTATGTGCTTCAATAATATTGATCCCAACAGGAAATTCCATATCTGATGGATCGACAAGAACAACATCTTGGTGCCGTTGTGGTGGTATGCGTGCCAATAGTTCTTCGATTAAATCTCCATGTGGGTCAATTACTGATACCCCATTTCCTTTTGCAATATCTTGTAATGCCAGTTGGATTATGAGTGTTGATTTTCCTGTGCCAGTAGCACCTATAAGGTGCATGTGCTTCATTCGCTGTGTATCAGAAAGTGTAACTTCTGTTGATTTCCCATTATGTTCATTGATGCCAATAGAGTATGGATTTCCGACTGCGATCGATGGTACTTCTTTTGTTTTGCGTCTTCCTGAATACAATTTTGAAAAAGCAGAATTATAGGCAGGAAAATGAAAAAACTGTGCAAGCTCACCCAAGTTCAGTAGCATACCAAATCTGTGTGATTGTCTGAAAGCAATATCCATTGCACGTTGTGTGATGGTATAAGTGTCAGTAAATAGAGGAATGAGTGTATTTACTAATGAACGTGCCTGTGTACGAATTGCAAAACAAAGTGTGTCCAGTATTTGTGAAGCGGTACCAGAATCTTCTGACTGCACTGCGATGCGCATTGTAGTTGCAAATAGTGGTGTTTGTATCTTCTCTTTTACAAGAGGTACCATTTCAGGAGCATTCTCAAAAAAAGGTTTTCCATCAGTCTGGGTAACAGAGCGAAGCATACTTGCTGTCCATGGATTAATAACACCGGTAAACAATACCTGTAGTAAGATAGTACTCCCTGCTGAAAGATGCTGGCACAACGATAGGACCGGCACTAAAGCATCAGGCTGTTTTGCCTGGTACATTGCTATTGGACGCATGAATTCCTGTTCCAATCCAAAATCAACTGTTGAGAGTGGCAAGCTGGTATCAAGAATATGCTCAAATAGCTCAATTGATGTATTGATTCCTATCTCTGGAAAATAGGTTTTAAGTTGAAGGGTCAGGTAGGGTGCATCACTTTCACGACAGACAATATAGTATTTGATCTCATCACTCGTGGCACGAAGTTCAACACTCACCGGTTGCTTTATATAGGAAAGCATTGTAAGAAAAGAAAATACCGCAGTGGTATTAGGTATAAATCCTCTGGGAAACGTCAATGCATGACGTATTAAAGAAGAGTCTTCACCAAATGGAAATGGAGTATAACTGATGCTATCTACTGTTTGTGATGTTTCTTGTTGTGTGTTTGAAGTAAAGAGTGAAGCAACTTTACTCAGTACAGTTGGAACAACTGCATCATCAACCATCTGTAAGTCAGGAATAGAGTGACCAAAAAAGGGAGTAAATGGTGGTTCTAGTTGAATAGGCTCGCCTGCATGTAACCACCCCCTTCCAAGAAGTTCCCATTCGTAGAATGTTGTTGTAAGTTGCTCCTGTATAGAAACAGTAAATGGTTGCATTTAGTATTCCCTATATGGGATATGTTTCAGGAATAATCCTTGACCCTTTCAGTGAGCTGAGTTCAGTAAATACTTTTTTGATTGATCCGCTGATTAGCTCTTTAAAGATGGCTTCGTTATCCAGTTCAAAAAATGTTTTTGGGCGGTTTCTGAAATAGCGGCCAATCCATGGCATGTTCTTCCAAAAGTCAGCGATAGGATCAGACTCTTCACCCATCCAGTACGAAACAAAAAAACCACTGGCACATGGTGCTGCACACACATCAAAAATGTATTCTTTGCACTGTACTCTCATGTATTCTCTACCTTGCGAAAAAAGCCCCCCTTGCCGATAAGTAATGAGTGAAAAGCGCAGATGCGGAATCTTCTTCTCCTGTATTTCCCTTTGTACCGCTACATAAAATTCTTTTGGGGTAAAAGGTATATAGTCTATAAACTGATGCCAGTTTGAAATCACTGCATTAAATCTCCGCAGTACTCCCTTCGTATACGAGATAGTAGCAAACAACACACAGAGCCAGATAGAAATCTGAAAGAGGGCTCCAAAACTAATATCTAACATAGCCGTTGGTTTGGTTGTTATGAAAGTATAGCTCTGGAGTTCTGGTTGCAACCGTTTTTGTACGGTTGTTTAATTCTATTAAAATGCTTATATCTCTTTTAGTCAAAAAGTGTTTGAAGAGATGGTGGTACAGGAGTATGATGATAGAGTAGTGCCTCAATATCTTCTTTCCTTTGGGCATATCGAAATCTTGAATAGTCTTTTACTTCTTTTTTATACCTATAATGATGGATTGGCAGTGGTAGGGTTTTTGCACTGAAGGGTTTTGAAGTGGCTCCGTCTATCATCAGCTTCATATACATGTGGTAGCGTGGCAATGCAATTAGGTCAGTGTGTGTAAACACGGGGGTAAACTCTTTTTCCAGTACAAGAGCATCTGAACTTCCCACCCGAAAGCAAATTATTGTCCCTGTATTTCCAATAATAGCATCTTGTATTTTTTCATGCACCTGTTGTACATACTGATGGGCTAAAAATAAACCAACTTTAAATTTTCTTGCTTCAGAGAGCATATCAGCAAATGATAAAGAGATGAATGATTGCATTTCATCTATATAAACAAAAAAGGGAGCTCGATTATTTTCAGGTTGTGTGGCTCTTGAAAGGGCAGCAATTTGAATGTTATTAACTAACATGCTTCCAAGAAGCGAAGTGACATCTTCTCCAATAGCCCCTTTTGCAAGATTCACAATTACTATCTGTTTTGCATCCATCAGTGTTCCAATCTGAATTGTCTTTTCTTTTTGACCGATGATATTCTGTAATATCATATTTGTTGAAAACACTCCAATTTTATTCAGTACCGGGGTAATGGCTTCTGCCTTTAGTGCTGGGCTATACGAGGCATATTCCTGGTGCCAGAACCGTAACACACTTGGATTCTTTATATGACGAAGAACTTGCGATCTAAATGCAGAGTCTGTCAGTAGTGGTTGCACATCAAGTAGCGAGGAGTGTGGATATTCAAGGAGTGTAAGGAGTGAAAAACGAAGGATATACTCCAGTCGAGGCCCCCAGGATTCTGCCCATATTTTTTTGAATGTGCTAAGTAATCCAGAGACTGCAAGAGGATGTTGGTGCTGCTTAATACCAAATAACGGATTAAACCCCAAAGGGAAATCAGTATCCTGAGGGTTAAAGTACACTACGTCCTTTACTCTCGAAGCCGGTATATATTCAAGTAATGTTTCTGCAATATCTCCATGAGGGTCTATCACGCAAATACCATTTCCTTTTTGAATATCAGAAATAGCCATATTGAGCAATAACGTTGATTTACCAGTTCCAGTTTTTCCAATACAATAGATATGACCAAACCGATCTTGATCTTTAATACCAAAAGGAATATTTGAGTTTCGAAAAGTGGTGATGCCGATGGGAGTAGGTCTTAGCATCAATGAAGTCTATATAAGTTTTCGGAAGATGTAAGTGAGGGTAATTTGAATTTTAATAGTTCATTACACTTCTTCAAAATCAGGAGCAAAACCATTGTTTCCACACCAATATATTCGACCGTCGGTAATAATAAAATGACTATAACATCCCTCGTTCTGCCAAACAGAAGGATGCAAGGTGGGGCGATTGTTTTTTGATTTTACAACATACCATGACTTATGGTGCTCATTTTGTAAAGAAAGAGAAATTATTTCACCACAGCCGCATGGGCATTGAAAAAGAGCCCAATATTGTTTTTCTTTATATTCTACAAGAAAAAAATCATTGGATCCAATTTGCGAATTTGATGGAGTTGTGGAGACTGTTGTAATAGAAGAAAAATGAATAGGGAGAAGTGAATTGACAATATCAGTGTTTTCTGATTGCTCTTTTCCTTCGAATAATTTCTTTAAAAATTTAAATATCATTTTGAACTTCCCCATATGCAGGAGTATCTAATCGATATTTCTTTTCTTGCTTAAATAACAATATTCTAGTTCTGCAAAAAAGACAATCAACATTATCCTCAGGCGCATTACTATGAACGTTCATATTAATAAAATCAATCCAAATATTATCCTGTTGTAGATCATCCGGTAACTTTCTAAAGGGTTTAATCAGGTTCATGAATGTGGCTACCATATTATCTGCTGAACCACTCGTAAATGGCCCAACACCAGGTGCCTGCACTCCACCACCTCGAAGATAATATTCACGTTCCAAGGTTTCAGCATCAAGTTCTAACAACTCCGGCCTCTTGCTTACTTCTTCCTCAAACTTTATCATTTCATCAGTTACAACCCTCTGACACCGCAGACAAGCACCGTCTTCCGGTAGTATACAACTAACTCGCCCTTTATAACTACGCAAATATGGATTATCGGTTTCGATAGTATCAATGTTTGCGGCTATGCCGGTATCCAAATATGGAAAGCCATAATAATACATTGCCTGGTTCAGAATATCACGACCTCTTGCATCATCAGTGCAACCAAAAACAACATCAGCACTCGCAACCGCATCGATACCTCTTGTTGATTCATATAAATACTCCGGAATAGCAACAACCTTTACTGAGAGTCCTAGTGAGTCAATAAACTCTTTTAATGAAACTGCTTTATTTCGATCAATGTGATCTTTGGTATATCCACGAACCCGGTTCATATTTGTACCGTCTAAATCATCTGCATCAATTAATACTAGCTCTCCAATTCCTGAGCGGGCCAGTAATGTTGCTGTGGGTGAACCTGTTCCACCCAACCCCACAACAACAACTCGTAGTGATTGAAGGGTATAATTAAACGGCTTTCCAAACGCAGCTTCTTGTCTCTTAAGGGCAGGTGTTGGTGTAGCGCTATTTGCACCATGCACCTTCATTTCTTTTCCGAGAACTGTAATATGCCTAACCGGAATAATTTGTGTCGGATTAAGTCCTTGCCTTACTCTCCCAATCCAACGTTCATTAACTAAAATCAATGACACTAAATAAGAGTGAGGAGAATTACAACCAGCAACACCTCGTAAAATATTTTGCTCATTAATATCATCCATGCCCGAAAAATCAACATATCCGTTGGGATGATTATGTATAAACCCTAATTCAAGGCTCTCCTGTTCACATCTGAAATAAACTTCAGGAAACTTGCGCATATTGATGGTCATATGAAAGGGAGAACTATCAATCACCCAATCATCTTTCATTTCTATGACATCAACCGCAAGAAATTTATGTGACCCAACAAGACCTTCAACTACTCTTGAAATACGACGAAAAAGGACAATCACACCTCGTTCATGATTATCGGGGTGCGATAACAGCCACTCTCTAATTCTGCTTTCAGTGGATTTCAGAAATACGATTCTACTATCATTCATACATTATGTCCCTGGATTTTGTAAAGCCCATTCTATTCGTCCCAAAATCTTTACAATAGTATCTACTTTCGGCTTCCAAGATGTTGCGTCATAGTGTCTCGACCACCGACAGAACTCTTTGCTCATGAATGTTCGATTATCTCCTGCGCCATACCCATTTACATTTGGCATTGCCCCCTGATCAGATCGGGTTATTGCTGGGTGAGTCCAAAGCATATCAGTTCCAGATGTATTATAGTTAGAAGGAATGATAACTAAAACCTCAACCTGACTAATAGGTATATTCCCTGGTGCAACATACATACCTTCGGGTACAGGGAAGTTTTGTAAGACAAGGAATCGATTTCCCTCATCTTCTATAAACTTTAATCCTGTTGATATTAGGTATTCATAATCTTCGGGGAACAGTAAACTCATCTTGTGCCTGGTGTAGATTTTGATTCCTGAACATAGAATTTTTCAATTCCGTTTTTTTCTTCGAGATCAACCGTATCATCATTTTTGATAAGACGGCCAACCTTACCCTTTTCTTTTAAGAAAAGATCCATGTTTTCTGGAATGCCGGGAGGGATACCACGGACTTCATATCCTTTAATAAATTGGCTAGGCCATTCATAAACTTCATTCTCGATTTTAAATTTAAATTTCTGTGCCATATTTTAATACTGTTTAACTGGTTAAATATTACCTTTTCAAGTATAGCTCAAATATACACTTTTTACGAAATTTATTAGTAATTATTTTACTAATAAATTTACTATCTTCTTCAAAATTATTTTTGTTACTTCTCAACCGTATCTTTTAGGTGTTATCAGTGGGCATTTATCCTAGAGTGATACTTTATATACATATCAAACAAACCCGCCTACTCCTATAAGCAACTACAAGAGAAAATTCAGGGCTTAGCTTTTGTGTACCGATTGACTATATAACAGAAATTTATGACACTTGGTTAGTTAATCAAAAACCTGTTGAAAACCCACAAAAAAATATCATACCCAAAGATGTAAGAGAAGAGGTGAAGACAACGGTAAATTCTTAATCTATTCTTTCGAATAAGGATAAAGATGCTTGACAATAACATTTAATCAACTATACTGGTTACATCACCACGAAAAGTCCCCTTGCAGGTTCGTCCTGCAGGGGTCCTTTTTTATGTATAGTTCCCTATTTTCTTTTGTAAATCATTCATGAAGGCAATATGCTTCTTGGCAAAGCGCTTTAAAAGTGCTGAGTACTTTTTTTGGTTTGGGACAAGAACAATATAAAGCTTCTTGTGCTCAAGAAGATGTTGTACTAAGCAGTAGAAGTCTCCGTCACCAGTAACAATTATTGTATTGTCAAAGGCGGAAAAATGAATCATAGTATAAAGCACTAACTCTGCATCGACATTGCCTTTCACGGTACCATCTTTAAATGTCAGTACTGGCTTAAAGACACATATAAATCCTGCGTCTTGAAGGTTTGTATAGAGTGCATTATTCCCTTCAACATATCCAATAAAGAGAAATGCTTTTGTTACTCCATAGTGCTCTTTTAAATACACACGGAATCGTTTCCAGTCAATGCTCCACCCTAGGGATTTAATTGAAAGATGCACATTTTGACTATCAATAAATGCGTAGGTTTTCACCGCTATAGTGTACACTAAATGACTGCAGTAGCGTAGTGAGGGTATTACTCTATAATTTAATGATCACCCTTTCTAGCTTCAATTATTGAATGCAGTCGAGACAATTCTTCAATCGTTTCTTCAAAAGTTACAGATTTTTCTTGCTCAAGAATTATAAGTTGCTGCCAAGGGAGGGAAAGTTGCTTCAAAACGGTGTTCGACTTTATATTTGAGTGGTGGACATTATGGGAATTACCCATGCGATTTTCGAGTTTTAGCTTGAAAAGCTTACATATTTTTTGTGTTCGACTGCCATTATTATCAATCTCAATTCCATGAGGGAAATAAAAATTTTGTAAGTAGAGCTTCTCTTCAAAATCAGCATTCATCCATAATTTGCTTGGGTTTCGTAAGATTTGTCTAGCTGTATCAATTAGCTGCTCTATATCAAAATTAGTATTGTCAGCAAGGCTCATGTTGGCAAATATTAACTCTATTTCAGACGAAATCTCCTTCAATTTTTCAGCAAATAATTGATCAGGAATAACTCCTGCTAAATTTTTATTAATCAAAATGGACTGTTTCTCTTTCAAGACTTTGATTTTGTCATTCGCAGACGAATTGATCACTCCTGCTTTTTCTTTAAACTTGATTAAAGATGTTTTCAAATAAGCAATCAACTTTTCAAAATCTGTTATATCCAACTTAAATTGATCTAACCAACTGGCAAAAGTTGTTTCAAGCACTTCCTTCCGGACATTGAAGTGGTGTCCATGAATCATGTAGTAAGGATACTTTTTTGACTTTCCTTTAGCCCAGCACCCTGTTACTGCCTTCCCTGAAGGGTGATACAGAAACTTCCTTAATGGAAAATCACCAGAATGATTATCCCATGTTTTTGGTTTTTTCTTTTTAAGGATTGCCTGCACTTTATAGAATAGCTTCTCGGAAATAATCGGCTCATAGTTGCCCTTATATATTGCTCCAAATTTTCTAATTACACCACAGTATAATTCATTCCGAAGCAGGTGATAAAAGTTACTTTTGGACAAGCCATTTTTGGTGTGAGCATTACTATATTTTTTTAATAGTTCCATTCTTATGATTTGCACTGGTCTTTTTTCTTGTGCAACTACTGAGAAGATTTCCTTTACTATTACGGCTGATTCATTCGGAATAATATTTGTCTTGCCGTTTAATTTACAGTTTGAATATCCAAAAGGTGCCATCCATACATATCTGCCTTCTCGTACTGCTTCCTTCATTCCGCCAATACTTCTTTCAGCACGTACATCATTATCAAATTGCGCAACATTTGCAATGATGTTTTCCATAAAACGCCCGGCAGGAGTATCTTCAAAATGCTCTGATATTGATTTTATTTCAACACCATACTTTTTAAACATGATTCGTATTTGACTGTAATCATCAGTATTACGTGAAAGACGGTCAATCTTATACACTATGACCGCTTTGATATCATTCTTTTTTAGGGTACAAAAAGCAATGAGTTTTTTTAACTCTGTTCTATCAGCAGTCTTAGCGCTTTCGCCTTGCTCAACAAATACAGTAGCTACTGTATACCCATTTTTAGCAGCATACTCTTTACAAAGCCGTTCCTGTGTTATTAGGCTGTTTCCTTCCTCTGCCTGTTCTTTTGTGGAAACACGGCAATAGATGACGCATTGTTTTTTACTTTTTTCCTGCATTGGGTTTTAAAATGGATAGAAATAATAATCTGTGCGAGGTATTCAAGGATCATCTCTTCTGTTGTTTCTTCAGCACTGGTATCTAAAAATTGCAGAGAGGGAGAACCAATACCCCATTTGTTGCTGTACAAAAGAGTGTGTTCCCCCTCACTGGAATCATTGAAATATTCTGAGGCTTTCGCTCTCTTGTACAGCATATTCATTTTATCACATCATTGAATTATTGTTAATCTCATGAGTATGAAAGAATGTATGCTACTTAAAAAGGGAGGGTAATTTGCTCATTGTGCAAATAAGTCACCAATAGGCAGGTAATTTCTTTCGTGGTAGAATGATGAAAAACATTTTATGGCAAGTTCAAAAAAGCCTGTTGTTCCTTCATCTTCTTTTTCCAGTTCCATGCTTCAGATTGCACACCGGTTTTCTCTTTTCACAGCGTTTGATGACTTTCTCACTATGGCACTTGCAGCAGTCACACAAAATCTTCATACCGGGGAATCGTGGTATGAACAGGAATACCTGGCAGCAATGGAGAAATACAAATCGTTAGAGATACGGCATGAATTCCCCAAAGCATGCGCATCACTCATTACAGAAATGGAAGCCCGTATTGGTTCATCAGAAGGTAACGATGTGCTAGGAGAGTTCTTTGAACAGTATATCTCTAACGGTAAGAATGGGCAGTTCTTCACTCCCTATCATGTTTGCATGATGATGGCCTCTATAACCTGTGGTGAACAGGTATCACCTGAGGGCAAAGTACAACGTATTATTGACCCAACCTGTGGCTCCGGCAGAATGCTAGTTGCTTCCTCACGGATACTAGGGCCAAGGCATGAATACTACGGGATTGATATTGATCCCCCCTGTATTAAAATGAGTGCACTTAACTTATTTCTCAATGGAGTATGGAACAGTGAGGTAATGTGTGCCAATGCAGTACTTCCCGCTGATTTTTCTTTTTCCTATCGTATTTCATTGCTGCCACTTGGCATCTTTAAAATTGAAGACAATGAAAAATCAAAGCTCTGGCATTTGTACAATGCTTCGTTTGAGAAAGAAGTGGGTAGTGATTCGATTGTCCTTAACCCTGTCCCTTTTTCAGAACGGAAGAAAGATGATGGAACACAACTCCCGTTATTTTAAAGCAACTCCACTTTGTGGAGTTTTTTTATGCAGTCATTAAAGAGGTGTTACTTCAAATGCGTTTTTTTTGGAGTTACTAATACTATGTGAAAACCACAAATATTAGCATGATGTAAAGCAATAAAGAATTGCCTTTTTAAAGTTGTATATCATGTATGACTTCTGTACCTTGTGTAGCCGGGTAATAGCCTATAATATCAGTGGACTTAAGTTTGGCATGGTTTTATGTGCGTTGTGGATAAATGAGTTGTTAGCATCTTTGAAATAAAGTAAAATGAAAAAGAAGATTTCTCAGATATTTATTCTAAAAAAACCTTCTTACTCATTCTAAGCTGATGGAGATTAGCTATGTTGGTCCTTCCACATCAGTACAAATTCTATCGCATTCCAAATGCAATAAAAAATGCACTGCTCCAAAAGCAAATGAGCTAAGTCGAAATGGAACGTTGCATAGGTGATAGTCGCATGGAATCGGCAATACCACCAGTGAACGTTTTGCAAATCTCCTTTCATAGCTTAATGCAATTGAGAGGTGATGTAATGAAGGGCTGCTGTCTCTACGCACAGGCAGCCCTTTTTCATTTTGCTGATGGATTATTCTCCATCCATAAAGTCTTCTGTTCATGTTTAAGTTTTAGAATCTTTTAATTCTCCGATTCCTGGAGTTAATGAATAATTAGTGTTGCTTAACATGTTTTAAAAACAGAAAACTCTAACCGGTTTCTTTCTTTTTCATACTTTTTGTTTTGAATTGTAATTAATCGCTCATCTGAGTAATACTGCGTGAGCTGGCAGCAGAAGCATTAATGCCGATAGGAATCTAGCTTCGATTTATATTATACTTTCCCTGTTGTGATACCTCCTTTTTGAAGTTCACTTAAAAAAATTATAAGCAGTTTTAGTTGGTAATGACTTTTCAGAAATTACAGTTCCTGAGAAGAATTCTCGTTACTACATCAAAATCTTAGGTAGAGTTATAGGTTAGAATGGCTTTACGAGCGGGGGTTAGTAAGTATAAAAGACTGAGAAAATCTTTAAAAATTGTTATTATCAATTTATCATTTTTTTCTTAAAAGGCAAGTTTAAATTTTCTAAGAAAAGTGATTGGTAACAATTTGGTAACACAAAGCTTAACTGTAGATACCTTTTCATCTAAACTTGAAACAACCTTGCATTTTCTTAAATCCGGTTTTCCACAGTTTTTGCTCTACAAGCAAATTACCCTCCCTTCAAGTTTATGCTGTTTCTCTATACACTTTTTGGCATGGAGATAAGTCGATATCCAAACAAACTCAAACTCTTTCGCAGGTGTTTTGGGTATTCACAGAAAAAAGTAACACAGTTGCTTGGATTAGGCGATTCCAGCATTCTTTCCAAATGGGAGCACGGGCTCACTTTTCCAAGTATTGAGCAGACATTTCGTCTTGCACAGCTGTATGAAACAGAACCGCAGCAGTTATTTGATGCACTCTGGGAACGTTTGAGAAATGAGCAGGGTTTGTCGGGTCATCATGATCCTGTTATGAGTAACGAAGCATTTACTTTATGAATACATAATTGTTGTCTCTGAGAGACAAAATCAAAAGGACATATCAATGTCCTTTTGGTGCTTTCGTAATGAAAGTGTGTTGTTTGAAAATTGAATAGAAAAACCGAACGATTAACGATAGATAAAAAGAACGTATCGTTATACCGTTCCATTAACAGCTAAGTATGAAATCCAAATCATGAATGAACACTACACGTCCTATGAGTTGCGGTTGGCTAATGAAATTGCCGATAAGCTTCAGGATAGAGACTCTCTTACCATGCACCTGCAATATGTGAGGAAGTATAAAGAAGAGTTTCTGCGAAGGATACTGCAAAAAGTGATGTCGCTTGATGAAAGCAGGATACGGAAAAGCCGGGCGGCACTCTATACCTTTCTTATCAATCAAGGTTCCAAATATGGCGATCCTGGGCATTAGTACGAACACACGGCTCCTGGGGCTTGCAATCATCTCAGAGGGTCGTTTATTAGACTACTCAATTCGTCTTGATAAATCTCCCTGGTCACCGTCGAAAGTAACACAGATAATCACCAGCCTGGAGCCGTGTGTGCGGCAATACTCTATCAAAAAGGTTGTTTTGTCAATGCCGTACCAGTATCATCAAACGGCTGCTTTTAAAACAGTGCGCAGGGCATTAGAGCGGTATTGCAAAACCGAAAATCTTGCGTTTACCACCTTTCCGGCAGAATCGTTTTATTCGCTCAGTAATGAAAAAGAGAAACGAAGCAAAAAAGCAGTCATGTACTCCCTCACGTGTCTGTTTCCACAGCTTTCCTATTGCTTTCAAAAGGAAATGAAAAACAAAAAGAAGTATTACACCAAACTCTTTGAGGCAATTGCTGCTGCTATGGCAGGAGAATAACAAGTACACTAACAAAGACAGGAACCACATCCTGTTTTTTGTTTTTATACGTTACATCAAAACGGGTTTATTCTTTTCTTTTTGACAGCGTTAGATATTCACCAAATAAATTAAATGAGAATATCCATAGACCAAGGTAAAACGGGCCCCATCCATTTCTTAGTTCAAAAACATCTATGATGTTGAACATTAGAAATGGCAAGAACGGTAGCACATAAAGAATGAGTACATAATAGCTTTTGTATTGAATATTGTTATTGCTTGTATCTACATTCCTTTCAGTTCCCGTCATGTAATACCAGTGACCGTACAAAAGCAGGGCAACCACAAAATCAGCCCAGGCAGAAATAATATTGAAATTGCTAAAATAGACTGTAAAAAGAATAAAGAAGAATATGCTTAAGAAATAGGTGGTTTTTATGAACCCAGCACCTCCGACTACATTTCTTTTACGAAATAGAATAATAGTTGTTACCACAGTGCTCAAAATGAGTATGAGATTATAAGAGTACTTAAGAATAAATCCCATAAAAGGATTAAGCCTGCTTTCCCATTGTCGCTCAAGAGTAAAAAGTTCAAATCCTTTTATAAAATCCTCAGGGTTTTGTTCTCTCTCGTTACACCCAGAGTATGACATGACCAGAAATAACGTTGCCAAAAGGAATACTTGACTAATACTAAAGCGCACCTTGGGAGTTAGAAGAAATATTCTTTGCGTTGTCTTTAATAGATAACTATAGATACGATGAAAATACCTGTTAAGTTGATTGTTCTGTACTCTTCCGCCAATTGCTTCGAATTGAAGTGTATATTTTACATAGAAACAATATAGCAGTGAATAATAGGTCGTGAGGATAAATAATTTGTACACGAGGTTTCGCAAATTCTCCGCTGTGAATTTAAAAAATTGAAATACCAGAAAAAGGTACAGTAAAAATAAAACCCCTTCCGCCGCTAATAACAGCAGTCTCATAAACCGAAAAGGATATTGTTCTCTCATTGGTATTTTGTCGTGGCCAAGCAGTTGCTTTTCAATTATGATCTTATAGTCAAGAATAAAAATATACACTAGTGATACGATAAATAACAGTGGCATAAAAAACATCCAGTACCTCATATCAATGGAAACATTTCCCAAAAAAGAGAGTGTAAATTGAAATGGTGCTTTTACTTCATTTTCGATTTCTTTTACTAAATCCTTTTGCCGTTTACCAGGATCTTGGCCTTTTACTTCAGTTACTAAAGCTACAGTATCCCTATTCGTTGAATCACCTGGAGGTTCAATAAATTCGTCCGGTTCTATTTGCTCAACTTTCTCACTATTTTGCTCGTCTTCAAAATATCTTCCATTAATAATATAATCGTCTGTATATGGTATTACCCCCGTTGTGTCTTTTAAAGCGATAACTTGACGAACTAACTCTTGAACCTTATCCCCTTCAATTTTTTCAGTTGCGCTTATTAAGGCAGCCACAACTGTAAACATAATTACAAAATGATACAATAAGAATTTGATATAAGAGTTACACTGTTCTTTTAACTTATCCATTCTGTGCTGGATTTTGTCTGGGTATTACAAATAAGTATGCCTATTAGTCAAATCTAATTTTTTTTACATAGAACTGCAAGAGTGTTTACACCTTTTGCTTGATACTAAACATTCACCTATTCTACATTATCTAAAAGCCATCACAGCTTTTTTATACTTGCATTTAAAGCAAATTACCCTCACTTACATTCTCTTCTTCTATCGCATACACTCCCTATGAAATCAAGTTCATTCACAATTAAAACATTGAATTATGGATTCACAACAAAGTCCATCCATGAAATTGGATGTGTATGCAATTATCACCAACCGTATTATCGAACTCCTTGAACAAGGCACTGTTCCGTGGAAAAAACCTTGGAAGGAGGATGGTGCAGGGATACCAAAGAACCTGCTCAGTAAACGACCATACAGAGGGATTAATTTCTGGTTACTGCTATCGCTCGGGTATGAACAAAATCTCTTTCTCACCTGGGATCAAATCAAAACGATTGGTGCCAGTGTAAACAAAGATGAAAAAGGGCATGTTGTAGTGTTTTGGAAAAACACACAGACACAGCCGGAAGAGTTAGATGACAAAGGCAACCCCAAGATGAAACAAACGCTTCGTTACTACAAAGTATTCAACGTGGCACAATGTAGGGATATACCGGAAGGGTTATTCCCCAATCCTGTTCCTCCTGATCGTGACTTTAATCCACTCATTGAGTGTGAAGCAATCATGCATGAATTTAAAGACTGTCCCAAGATTCAGCACAAAGAGCAACGTGCCTATTATCATGTTACTGCTGACTACATCAACATGCCGAAGCGTAAGAGTTTTGTGTCTGAACCGTCCTATTATGCCACCCTTTTTCATGAACTGGTGCATAGCACCGGGCATGAGAAACGTTTGGGTAGAAGTACTGTTACAGAGATGCACGAAACAGGTGGAGATGCCTACAGCCAGGAAGAGTTAGTTGCTGAAATGGGTGCTGCGTATCTGTGTTCCTTCACAGGAATTGGGCATCAGGAATTGGAAAATAGTGCTGCGTATATCAATGGGTGGCTACAAAAGCTACAAAATGATAAACGCTTTATTGTCAAAGCAAGTGGGCAGGCACAGAAAGCAGTGGATTATATTCTCAATATCCACCCGAATCAACAACAGGTAGAAGAAGAGATAAAGGATAGTAGATTCATTACATAGTTCTGGTGTTTATGGGTTAGTACTACAGCCTAGGGTTTCTACCTTAGGCTTTTTATGATACGTGTCTAGTTGACAACAACACCTTGTTAAGGCTAAACATACCGATTCCTGCTATCAAAACTTAACAGTTGAAATATCTGGCAATAAATTTCTATCTGTTACCGTTAATGTAATAAATTTCAGGGAAACTGGAATATTTCTATTTTCATTGAACCATCAACTGCCTAACTCGTAATAGAAACGATTGTATGAGAATAACAGCTGCTCAATTTCAGACTATTAATAACTCAGAAATAAATTCATACGTTTATCCGGTACTTAATCAAAGTGGCTTGCCACAAAATGAAACATATTTAATGCCCGGAATTAAATGGGGAAATTATTGTCAGCTTTATACCCCTGCATTTTGGAAATTTATGTATCAATCATCTGAAACAAACGAACAAAGTAATCGACATCGATTAGGCAATACTATACTGGAAGAAATCGTAGCCTGTTTACTGGGTGGCTATGGAATGCCGTCAGAGTTAGGTCTCGCTGCGTTTGAAAGACTAAGAGATGAGTCATTAATTAGTCCTGGTATTAGCTTACAAAAAATTAAAAAGGCCTTAGCAACCCCATTTAATATGGCTGATGGCTCATACAAAAAATACAGATTTTATAATCAAAAAAGTAAATACGTATATCTTCTTTTACAACGCTCTGATCTATTTTCCATTCCATTAGAAAATGACATACTGCTTCGCAACTGGCTAATTACAGTCGATGGAATTGGCCCTAAAACCGCTTCATGGATAACCAGAAACTGGCTGCAAAGTGAAAATGTAGCTATCCTTGATATTCATATTTTACGAGCTGGAAAAATTGCTGGTTTTTTTGAGGAGATTGACAATGTATCCAAAAACTATTTTGAATTGGAAAGCAGGTATATTAATTTTTGTAAGGCATTAGATGTTCTTCCTTCAAATATGGATGCAATTATTTGGAATTATATGAAAAAAACTAATAAATTAGCACTGAAAGCTCTGTCTGCATTATAATCAAAATTTAACTTATGTCAGGAAGCAACGGAGGTAGTGGATTTGCCCCCACAAGCCCAAAAGACTGCAATACTCTAAAGATATACACTCAACTCGCATCACCCGATTCATTATTGGTTGGAAAACTGAAAATTGGAGAAATACTTGCAATTCGCTTAATCCCACCAACTGGCCCTGTTCACGTTCTTAACAATTCAGGGGAAATCGTTGGTGCTATATTATCAAAGGATGTTGCAAAACTAATAGAATGTATCTCTGACGGTCATGAATACCGAGCAAAAGTCTTAGATATTAAAGGCGGCAATTGTCAAGTTATAATTGCTCATATATGATTACGGTAGTTGGTGGGACTTATGATGAAATTTGCCTTGAACCTCGTTGGAAAGAAACATATGGTTCCGGATTTCGGGCATGCAGGGTATTAAATACGCTTGCAAGCAATAGTCAAATTAATTTTTATACATTTTGTGATACTGAAACAGCGGACTATCTCAAAATGTTCCCTTTTTGCAATTCATTTCCGACACACATAGCATCGACTCTGAAATTTTATTATGATCACCCCCTAATTAGTCCAAGAGTTTTTCCAAGACCTGATACAATAGAAAAAACTAAGAACAATCTACAAGTTGAAGGTGACAATATTCTTTATTATGGAATTTTAGAAGGCAGTGCTTCTGTTAAGGGCAAAAAAGTTGTTTACGACCCTCAATCCCCTGTATTACCTATTGCGTTTAGCAAAACAAACTCTTTTGCAGAAGATTTAGCTTATGTAATTAATCTCCGAGAAGCTACAAGATTAGCAGGCACTGATAATATTGAACAAATAAAGAGCTTCTTTTTAAATAGTGAAAAAGCATCTGTTTTAGTACTTAAGATGGGACCTAAAGGTGCTTTAGTGTCAACTCCAGATAGGCCAGATGTAATAATACCTGTATACAAAACAAAAAGTGTTTGGTCAATTGGATCAGGTGATGTCTTTGCTGCTGTATTCGCATATTATTGGTTTGCCTCAAATGATCCAATAAATTCTGCAAAGGAAGCATCTTGGCAAACAGCCTGCTATTGTAACAGTAAAGATTTCCAATTTTCTCCAATTGGTAGTGACCCTGATATAGTACCACTTGTAATAAAAAGTGATCCTCAAAAACAAGTTTACCTGGCAGGGCCTTTTTTTACTTTTGCAGAACGGTGGTTAATTGATCAGATAAGAACTAGTTTATTTGATTTTAACATGAAAGTATTCTCACCATGGCATGATGTAGGTCACGGAGTAGCGAATGAGGTTGTTCCAAAAGATATAAAGGCCTTGGAAAATTCTTCTATCGTTTTTGCAATTTTAGATGGCCTCGATTCCGGAACTTTATTTGAAATAGGATACGCAGTAAAAAAGGGAATACCCGTTATCGGTTATGTTGAAAACGAAAGTTCAGAATCAGTTAAAATGCTAGAGGGTACAAATTGTATACTTGAAAAAGATTTGACTTCAGCAATATATAAATGTTTTTGGAAACTTTCAGAACATGAGTAGAGCAATTCTTTTATCGGGAGGTATAGATTCAATTGCACTTACTTACTGGAAAAAACCAGAATTTGCAATTACTATTAACTACGGACAGGCTCCAGCCGAAACTGAACTAAGAGTAAGCAGAACTATTTGTGAACTATTGAATATTAAGCATATTGCTATTAACATTGACTGTAGCGCACTAGGTAGCGGAGACCTACTTAAATCTACATCATTAACCATTGCCCCTTCAACGGAGTGGTGGCCATATCGGAACCAATTGTTAGTAACCTTGGCCTCGATGAAGGCCATTTCCTATGGGATTAAGGAAGTAATGCTTGGTTCAGTTCTTTCTGATGGATTTCATAAAGATGGAACCGAAGGCTTCTATTCTATACTTAACTCATTGATGAATTATCAAGAGGGTAGCATTAATATTTCTGCTCCAGCTATTTCATTAACTTCTACTGAATTGGTTCATGTATCAAAAGTAACCTCTGATTTACTTTTCTATGCACATTCTTGCCATAAAAGCAATGTTCCTTGTGGTCATTGCAGGGGGTGTTATAAATATATAGAAGTAATTCAAAATCTACGTGATGCAAATTGGTAAAAATCCAGAGCCAAGAAAGAAACATAAAAAAATCAATACTATTTTTTACGAAGTAAAGGAATATATATCCTTGCCAAAAGAAAATAAAGTCCCAGATACTACTTTCGGTGAGGTATTGAAAAATCGAAAGTCAGAACGGGATTTCTCTTCCCTTACACTGCAACAAATAAGCGATCTACTTTGGAATGCGGCAAAAGTAAAATCTGTTTCTTTATCTAATGAAGGTCAAATTCTTACCCACAGAGCCTCTATTTCGGCAGGCGCCATTCATCCTATTGATATTTTTGTTTCACCAGCAAACCCATTAAATAAAAGGAATCTCTTTTATTACGACCCTTTCGGCCACAAATTAGGGAGTTTGATAACCAACAAAGTACTTCTCTATGAGTTTTTTAAAACAATTCATTTGTGTCTCGATTGTACAAACGCAACAATACTATGGTTTGGCGCAAGTTTGGAACGAACAGGAGCAAAATATAAAAACCCTGAAAGTTTAGTATGGCGAGATGCTGGTGTATTATTAATGACAATACATTTGACAGCATTTGCCTTAAATCTTAAGTCCTGTGCAACAGGAACTCTTGCCGAACCAATTTTCAGTACGCTGATAGGTAATAAATATCATTTAATGAGTGTCGGAGGGGTATTAATTGGCAATTGAGTTATAAAATAGTTTTACCTCTTTGCCTCTGCTTTTAAACTACAATTTATTCCATGATTAATATCTTCTTACTTGCATCAATTGTTTTGCCTTTTACAGTAACAATATACGTCCCTGGTATCGGTTTGGGATTGATATTGATATTTATATCGTAATATCCCTTTAGAGCCTCGGCTGAATAAGTATGAATGAGTTTGCCATCAATAGTGTATATCTGTACCGTTACCTGCTGTTTTTGAGAGCTGTATATACGGCTTTTGAAATTGCCATTTGAAGGATTGGGATATATAAAGACACCATTATTTGCTTGAAGTAAACTATCGTTTAGATTGCTCACAGCGGTAGTTATAGTTGATGTGATTTGAGATATTCTATTGCCGTTCTTATCATATGCGTAATTTATTTGCTTCTGATTTTCATACGAAACATTAATTATTCGATTATGATTATCGTATTTGAATTGAGTTGTTTGGGAGTTAGCCTCGTTGAAAACAAACATAACTAATAATATAATGGGTAAAACGGTCTTCATTAGTTTAGTTTTTAATTTTATGCATATCTATGAGAAAATTTTCCCCGCCCCAAATTACCTCTTTGGATTCCTTGTTTTCCATTTCAACAACCCAATATTCTAAAAGCTGCTTATCTACCCAAACATATCGTCTCAATTTTGTATTATCGTACAAGATTGGACCAATAAAGTTTTCAATAGATATACCTCTATTAGATGCATACTCAATCGCTCCATTTGCAACATCTTCACAAGTATAAAATGATGCCGTTAATGGAAAGAAAAAAGAACGTACAAAAAGAAAAACTGCTAGAAAAACTAGAGTAAAGAATATGTATTTATTTTGAATTAATTTGTCCATAAAACTTGATGTCGAATTTTTTCCCTTTACCATTAATAATTCTACCGGCCATTGTCTGTACGTTACGCTTTAAATTTTCCTTCTTTAAGTATGGTTTGTGCATTTCGAAGTTATATGTATCATCTTTCGCCGTTACCATACCATTTGAGGATGTTAAGAAAATTTGACCAAAGACAGGTCGCTGTAACAAATTTGGCGATGCTTCATGACCTGAAAATAAATTAACAGATTGGGTTCCCTCAATCTTTGTCAAATTTACATTTCGAAGATCTACCGTATTAATATCAACGTATAGCGGCTTTCCGTTTCCTATTTTACGCCACAAATATGCTTCAAAAAAATTTAGCCTGCCATCGTTATCGGGGCGCCAATACTTGGAAATATCAATAAAAGTATTGCCAAAAGGATCAATATTAGTGGCGGGGTTATTATTTGCATACACAAACAAATTAGTATTCCAAACTGGATCTTCACCATAAAACCTTCCATTTATTGGATCATAATACCTTGCCCGCATATAGTACAAATGAGGGCTTTGATACTCTACACCATGCCGACCAACATATAAAAACGGAGTTGTTGTTCCGGGTGTATGGCTACTCTCCATTACGCTGCCAAAGGACTCGTATTTATAATACTCTACCACAGTTTGGTTGTCGTTCAAAATAGCTACGGTACTGCCTCTAAAATCATATAAATACCACCTACGCTGATTAGTAGCGTTATCTATACTGCATACCAAACCAAGGGGTGAATGACAGTAGAGTTTTTGTACATCAATACCTGTACGTTTTTGCACTAATACATTCCCGTTATTTAAAAAATCGTTGATATAAGTATTGGTATCAACACTGTAGCGTATATCGAGGGGATCATATTTAAAATTGTGTGTATAACCATCTACGTTACAGCGGGTGATGTTGTCAAATAAATCGTAGGTTGTGGTTGCGCCTGTAATACCAAACCCTGTATAGTTATCCTGCAAAATATTCCCATTGTTATCACTTGTTGCAGTTAGATTGTTGGTTTTGGTTAACCTGTTTGTTTTGCTATCATATTGATAGTTGATTGTGGTTTGAGGAAATGGTGCTGTGATTACGGGCAAACTCCCCTTGCTTACATAATAAGACTCCGCTATGTGATTCCCTTTATCATCTAATGTAGCGCCAATACTATATAGCAAAGTACCACTACTGGATTTGGCATACATACTATCCAACCGGCCTGCAATATCATAATGATAAAACACTGTTGCTCCATTCCCTAACTGTTCTGTGTTTATCGCCCCATCACCACGGTATGTATACTTTACCAGGAGTGTGTTATTCCAATCGTACACCTCTGATACCCGGTTTAAAGAATCGGGGACATACCTGAAGTGTTTATTCACTTCAGGTATGTCAATCTTCGTTTGAAACCCTGAATTATTGTATTCATACTTTACTTCTGAGGCATAGGCTAAACTTGTACCTAATGAATCCTTGAATTGTATACCTGTAATTCGTTGTAAGGGGTCGTATGTATAATGATGGGTTACATTGAATCTTTTACGTCTGTTAAGAAGCTTTGTGGTATTATCATAAAAAAGTTCTGTGAGATGCTGAATTTTTAATTTTCCTTCAAAAGGGCTTCCTGTAGAATAATAGTCACTCCAATGTGCCACGCCATTTTTTGTGCGTACTGTGTTTAACGAACCATCGTCAAAATAAGTCCACGCTCTTGTTAAAGGGCCATACTGCTCTTCTACTAAAAAATCATTTTGGTCATATATTAGCTTGGTTGAATCTCCATTAGGAGCAACAACCAACTCATTATTATCATTAAAATCAAACCTATAGTTTGTGGTAAGCTTAAGCTGGCTTGTGTCTGTTGTAGCTTGAATAATATTATCGTTGTTATCATATACATACTTTGAAACTACACCCAACGGGTCTTTTACATGTGTTACTCTGCTTACGTTATCATATACCGCTTCCGTTTTAATATTTGTTCCTTCAATTAAAATCTGAGCTGGATTTCCGTAACTATTGTATGAAAATTTTGTGACTATATTATTGGCAGTTGTTTTAGTGTTTATTGTGCCATTGGGGTTTCTTGAATAAAGTACTTTATACCCATGCGGACCCGTTTCAGAAGTGAGGTTACCAGTTCCGTTATACCCGTATTGAAATTTTGATCCGTTGGGTTGCTGAATTTCAATTATATCATTATTTGCATTAAACCACTGTTGTGTGACTTGTGTTATCGCTCCTCCTGTTATTGTTTGAGATAATTGATTTCCTTTAGTATCATATGTATAAGAAGTAACAACTCCTGTTGGGTTATCAATCACTCGTGTCGGTAATGTTGGGTTGTTTCCATCGTTATATTCTATTTGTGTTGTACTTCCTGCAAGTGTGGCTGAGGTAGTTTGTCCATAGGCATTGTGTTGGTATGATACGGAATATGTTGTTCCTGAACTTGGGGTAGTAGTAATTTGTGATTGAGTAGTTTGATTTGAGCTGTTATAATTTGTTCCAAAATTTACTGTTACAGAATAATTAGGAGTTTGATTTTTTTGCAGTTTTCTTTTTGCATAATTGTTCTTGATCCAATTGCCTTTCGGACGTTGAATTTCAATTAGCATATTTGAGCATGAATCGTAGTTACAATACCGATATTTTGTAGTATAGCCTCTTGGATTTGTAACAGAGTCAAGATTGTGAGTGCGTGGATTTACATAGAATACTATAGTTCTGCCACTATTATCAATCACTCTTCTGAGCAAATCAGTATTTGGCTGATACTCAAAATTAATAGATCGATTTGATGCATTATCTGTCACACTTTTGATTCGCCGATCAATGGCATTAATACAGTTTGTTGGGGATTGGGCACACACCGCTGATTCGTAATCAATTGAAACCCTATTACCATTCCTGTCAGTTATACTTTCAAGAATAAATTGATCACCATTTAATACGTTATCTCGGTAGAATACATATCTCAACTGGTCTTTTGTCTTTACCTGAAATACACGAATTCTCCCTAATGAAATCTCAATAGGTGTTAATTCGTCATAGGTTCCTTTTGTTTCAAACTGCTGCGTTTGTGGATTGTAGATATAGACTGTTCCATCACCCCATTTAAAGATGAAATAGACATCATTTCCTGCATTATCACGAACAACATGGGCGAATGTGTTATACGTGTGTGTCCAGCCTAATCCAACAGGAAAAGTTTTATGTTTTGCTCTAACTTCTTTTAACAACTCATAGCCACTTGTGTAGAGAGAGTTAGGTATAGAAGGCATATCAAGCCAATCAGAATGATAGCTGTAGTCAAAATCAATTCCCAACCCACCACTTGGTATGCTAAATCCATTTTGTTCAAATGTCTTGAAGACACCTCTATCTACTTCAGAATTGACAGAGCCGTTCATAAGTTTGAAATTGTTTGGAACATAATAGGAAGCTTGTGAAATTGAAGGTCGTGTATACGATGAATGCAATCTGTACAGCATAACAAGAAAAAACTCTCCTCTATTCGTATATGAAAAGCATCCACCACTGATATAGCCATTTAATAATCCTAATTGAGCGGCTTTTTTGAAATACCCATAGTTGACATCATCATAATAAATATTGCAGGCAAAGTTTGAAGGGGTATGCTTATTAGGATCCCACCCCGTTGTATCAGGAGAAATATTCCATGCCTCTAAAAGCATTCGAAGGGTATACCCCTGTTCAATTGGGCTAGATGGATAAATCTGATTATAGTCCCGCCTGATACACGGCCTTCCGTCATCATAATCTAAAAAACATAATGCTTTAACAGGAATATAATATTCAAAGGGTAGGTTTTCAATGTCAGTGAAAAGGGTTGGGTAATAGTTTGATTGAAGATTGGTTGGCAGATTCCCGTTATATAGTGATAAAAGTGTTGACAAGCTTGCTTCTTTAATAGGGAATGAACCAAATTGAGAAACATCTATAACATTATCAATAAGACCTCTATCACAGAGATAATTAGCAGCAGTTACTACTTCACTATTACTTGGAGCAGGGCCATTAATCCATGATACGCAACTTACGGGTGCAGTAGTAATATTCAGACTTACGTCATCAAGTCTGAACGTTGTAACGTTAGTAGAATTAGTAGCGAGAGCAAACCGCACTTTAATATTCTTTCCATACACGTTTGCAGGTAATGAATACTGTTTTAAAACATACCCTGGGCTATTATCAAGATTTGAAAGCGTTGGTAAGGTTACTAAAATAGAGTTTGTACTCGCATCCCAAATTTGAACAAAACATACGTCAGCCATTCCTGCACTGTTTGGCTCAAAAGTGCCTATAAAGTGATTAAAAGAAAAAGTTGCGCTTGTTGTATTTGCCGGAACGGTAACTACCTGAGTCAATTCCCCAGTAAGATTATTACCTGCTGTTCCGGATAAACTAAGCGCTGAATAAGCATACCCAGGGCAACTGAGACAGTTTGTTAAAGAAGCATTCCCATAAAAGAAATTAGTAGTAGCTGACCAAGCACTATTTTGAACACTAAAATTTCCGTTTTGAATCAAGTTTTGTGCAAACTGATTTGTAATGAAACAGAAAAAGATAAAAGAAGTAAGAATGGTTTTTTTCATTTTATCCGATTTAAAATGTATAGCCTGATACATTTCAAAGGATAATGGAGTTACAATGCTTGTTTTTACTAAAATATAAAACACTTTCCGAATTACATAATGACATAGAAACAGCATAAAAAATATAACATTACTCTTGCTAATTTTTTTATCATTTCGTAAATTTATAAGCTTAAAATTATTAGAGATGACAATGAAAAAAGTAGGAATATGGATACGGGTTTCTACCGAAATGCAGGTAGAAAGCGAAAGCCCAGAGCATCATGAAAAACGTGGCCGTTTGTATGCAGAAGCTAAAGGTTGGGAGGTTATTGAAGTGTACAGGTTAGAAGCGGTAAGTGGTAAATCAGTAATGGAGCATCCTGAAGCAAAGCGAATGCTTTCAGATGTGAAAAATGGAAAAATCACTGGACTTATATTTTCCAAACTGGCACGGCTTGCACGTAATACAAAAGAACTACTTGACTTTGCTGAGCAATTCAAACAGTATAATGCAGATTTAATTTCACTTGCTGAAAGTATTGATACCTCCACTCCTGCTGGCCGGTTGTTCTACACAATGATTGCAGCAATGGCCACCTGGGAACGGGAGGAGATTGCAGACCGGGTTGCGGCGTCTATACCCATCCGTGCAAAACTCGGAAAGCCTCTATCTTCCATGACCCCTTTAGGATATAGGTGGGTCAATAAAGAATTTGTTATTGATGAACAAGAAGCTCCCGTTTTAAAGTTTCTGTTTGAAACTTTTTTGCAGACAAAGCGAAAGCGAACCACTGCCAAAGTCTTAAATGAAAAAGGGTACCGCACAAGAAAGGGAAACCACTTTACGCATTCAACAGTGGCACGGCTTCTTCGTGATACTACCTCTAAAGGGATTCGGGTTTCCAACTTTACCAAAGGAACTGTTGGTTCTGACGGCACACGATACAAACCGCAAAGCGAATGGGTATACCTGCCATGTCCTGCCGTAGTGCCGGAAGAGTTATGGGAAAGTTGTAATGCTATATTAAGTGAACAAGAGCTAAAGAGTAAAAAGCCGGGGCCAAAGTCGATCCATTTACTTTCAGGGTTTTTGTATTGCTCCTGTGGATCAAAAATGTATGTCTATCATAAAGACAAGTACCCCCATTACAGGTGTAAACCCTGCAATACAAAGATCATGGTATCGGACATGGAGGAGATTTATCATGAGCAGCTAAAAACATTTCTCTTCACAGAAGTTGAGTTGGATGATTATCTCTTAACATACAATTCTGACATTTCTGAAAAGGAAGTACGAATGCAGCTAATGAAGGATGAATTGCAAAGAATCAGAAAAAGGATGGATGTTTTGGTAAACCTGCGTATTGATGGGGAAATGGGTAAAGAGCCGTTTGCAGAACAGTTTCGCCCATTAGAAACACAAAAGATGCAACTTGAACAACAGCTTCCTGAACTTGAAGCAGAGATTGATTTTTTAAAGATTCAATCGCTTTCAGCAAGTACCGTTCTTGAAGGGGCAAAAGACCTCTACAGTAAATGGCCTGTAATGCCGTTTGAGGAAAAACGACATATCGTTGAAACCATTACTGATAAAATAACGATTGATAAACAAGCAGTTAATATTGCTCTTTCCTACCTCCCCACACCCCTCCATTCTTTCCAAAACAAAGGAAAAAAGGTTTACAAGGAACCCAACACGGTCCGGGCGTGATTGTTGGCATCAGGTATGCCACGTATTTAATTTCATTCATCAACGCCGGGGTAAAAGAAATTGATAAGACTGATCCCAACCTGGATGAAATCATTCCTGAAAATGTAACTGAAGAAATAGAAACACACAGTGAAGTGGAAAAAAGCCTGCTGAAAATTCTTCGCCTCTGGGGTGGCGTGAGTGAGCCCGTTCCATTGGGTGAACGCTGGCAGCATGGCACCATGATCTTACAACCTGCTGACAAAACACTCAAGCCGAAAGAAATTCCCGTGGAAGATTTTTTTCATAAGATCGTGATGCTGCGTGACCGTTTACGGGTGCTGGAACAAAACATCAACAGCAGCAAATCATTAAATGATGAAGAAAAAGTAAACATGCAGCAATACATTACCCGCTGCTATGGTTCTTTAACTACGTTTAACGTGCTGTTTAAAAACAAGGAACAATGGTTTGTGGGAGAGAAAGGAGCGAAAGAATAAATTATTCCACACTATCTCTTCAAAATATCTTTTGTACTGAGTTGTGAACAACTATGCTGACGTTTTTCTTCCACATGTATTTACTCCTACTATGGAATACAATGGGCAATAACCAATGACGCTTGTCAGCAAAAATACTCCTGCAAATACGATCAGAACAATACCAAAAGTTCCGGTAACAATTCCGCTGAAATATAAATAGGCAACTATGGCTGCCAGCAGTACACGAATGATGCGGTCTGCATTTCCCATGTTCTTTTTCATGATGAATGATCTTTTTGATGAGGGAGTAAATCTAGTAACGCTAACTGCCTCCTGCAGTGACATTGGTCACTTTTCTATAAATTTTGAATCAGGAAGTTAATTCTTTTTCCATATACACCACACCGGGCAATGGATTGTGATAGTAAGCAGTTGTTTCAATAAAACCATATTGTTTGTATAAAGCAATAGCAGGTTGTAATTTTTGAAGTGTATCCAGTTTCATTTTGGAGTATCCTAGTTGATGAGCATCATGAATCAACTGATCCACCAATGCTTTTCCGATCTTATGTTTCCGGTAAGCCGGGCGAACGTAGAGACGTTTCATTTCACAATTGCCCTCTTCGTTTAAAGGAAAAAGTGCAATACATCCCGCCACTTCCTCATTCCAAAAAGCGAGGTATAAAACACCTTTTGGCGGTCCATATTTCTTCAATGGATCTTTTAACTCGGCTTCAAAACTTTGAAAACAAAGGTCTTCATTCAGCTCGGTTTCGTACTCTCTGAAGAGGGTTCTTATTTCATCCATTGGGGGGCCTTCGTCCTGTATTAATTGTAACTGCAGCATTTTTTATATCTTCAAAACAAACTTACAATCTTTTGCTCATGCTCATCCGTTTGGCTGTTTTCCTTTTATTGCCCTCTTTTCTTTTTGCACAGAACTATAAAAAGCTGCATCAAAAAAGTTTCCTGGCAGATACGCATAATGATATTCCTTCTTCCGCCATTGAAAAAAATGTGGCGTTCGATGCCAATCTAAAAGGCAAAACACATTCTGATCTGCAGCGTATGTTCACCGGTGGCGTGGATGCACAGATGTTCTCCATTTTTTGCGATGGTGAACAGAAAGAGCCTTACAACTACGCCAACCGTGAAATTGACAGTGTATATGCATGGGTGCAACGCAATCCATCGCTAATGATGATGGTGTATAACCCGGCTGATCTGCAACAAGCCATCAAAGAAAAAAAACTGGCTTCTTTGCTGGGTATGGAAGGTGGTCATATGATAGAGAATGATCTCAACAAATTGGAATTGTTGTACAAACGGGGTGTCCGTTACATGACCATTACATGGAACAACTCAACACCATGGGCCACCAGTGCGGCTGATGAAACCACCACCGGTGGCGCCGTGAACAGTGAGGGCAAAAAGGGTTTAACTGAATTTGGAAGAACCGTCATTAAACGAATGAATGAATGGGGCATGATGGTAGATGTAAGTCATGCAGGTGAGCAAACCTTTTGGGACATCGCCGGCATCACAACAAAACCCATCATTGCATCACATAGTTGTGTATGGAACTTATGTCCGCACAGGAGAAATTTAAAAGATGATCAAATAAAAGCCATTGCCAAAAGTGGTGGCGTGATCTTTTTAAACTTTTATGCCGGTTTTATTGACAGCACTTATGAACAAAAACGGAATGCGTTTGCCAAACAACACAAAGCAGAAGTAGATGAACTCATCCAACAGGGCAAGCAAAGAGATTATGCACTCATGATGGTAGGAGAAAAATATAAAAACGAACTGAATGGCATGCGTCCGCCACTTTCTGTATTAATGGATCACCTGGATTATATTGTAAAACTGGTAGGTGTGGATCATGTAGGTATGGGCAGCGATTTTGATGGTATTGAAGCACCACCGCTGGAGTTGAATGGTGTAGAAGATTTTCCATTGATCACAAAAGCATTGCTGGAAAGAGGTTACAGTAAAAAAGATATTCAGAAAATACTGGGAGGTAATTTTATAAGAGTATTTGAAGCAAATATGAAAAACACAACACAGTAGTTGCTGGCCTCAACTCTTCTTGTTACCTTAAGTGGGTCATCCCATTAGTACTATCATTTCAAATAACGCCCACATTGTTGAACACATCTGTAAAAATATTGGTAGTTGAAGACGAGATGATCATTGGAGCCAAAATTTCCATGCAGCTTACATCGCTTGGTTATGAAGTAACAGGCATACTGCCACGGGGCGATGAGGCACTTCTTCATTTGGAACAAAACAAACCGGATATTGTGTTGCTTGATATTCAATTGAAGGGAACTATGGATGGCATAGAAACAGCCAAACAAATTCATCAGAAGTATCATATTCCCATCATTTATGTAACAGCCAATTCAGATGAAGCCACATTCAACCGTGCCAAAACAACCAGACCCTTCGCTTTTATAGCCAAGCCATTCAAACAACTGGATCTGCAACGTGCCATTGAACTCACCATCAGCCGCATGGCAGAGAATGATACAGGGGCCATGGACGTAACTGACGGTGAGGAACAACCGTTTATTTTAAACGACCGCATCTTTGTCAGGTATAAAGAAAAAATGCAGAAAATAATGCTGGCAGATATCCTGTTCATTGAAGCAGACCGCAACTACAGCCGCATTTTTACCACACACAAAGAATATCTTCTGTCCATCACCCTAAAAACAATTGAAAAGAAGCTGCCCACACAGTTGTTTCAGCGAATCCATCGTTCCTATGTGATCAACATCATGTGTGTGGATGAAGTAACAGAGCACCATGTCATGATTGCACAAAAACCAATTCCGCTGGGTACAGGTATGAGAGAGCAATTGATGCAACGTTTGCAAACTTTGTAAAGTTGATTGAGCAATGGTCAAACAAAAAATCTTATCCATCCTCGTACTGCTGATGTTGTTTCAGCACAATTCGTTTGCTCAAAGAGCTGACAGGATGGTGATTGATTCTTTGCTTCGTTTACTACCAACTTTAAAAGCTGATTCAGCAAAAGTGAACTTATATGCAGAGCTGATGCTGGCACATGTATATTATAAACCGGAACAGGGCATCATTTATAAGCAAACAGCGTTGGAGCTTGCACAAACATTAAACTGGAAACCGGGTATTGCCAAAATTAAACACAGAGCGGCAAGGCTGTACTGGCGCATGGGAGACTTTAAAAATGCACTCAATTATCATAATGAAGCGCTGGGGCTGTACCAGCAAACCGGCAATCAACATGCACAGGGACGTGTGCTTATTGAAATAGGGCAGGATTATTTTGACAATGGAAACCTGGTGGAAGCCAAACCTGCTTTGTTAAAAGCCCTGCAGTTCAACAAAGCTCTTGGTTACATGGATAATATGGCAAAAGCATATGATATCATTAACTATCTCTATCTTGTTCAGGGCAATGTTGCAGAAGCAACAAAAGCGGCTTTCGACTATTTAAAATTGAGTGAACAGTTAGGCGATAAATCAAGTATTGGTAATGCTGCCTATCTTCTTGCCTCCAACTACCAGGCATTGGGAAATACTGCGGAAGCTTTGAAATATTATAAGCAAAGCTTACAACTTGCAGTTGAAAGAGGTGATAAAATTGATCAGATCGATTGCAGCAGGGCCATTGGTAAAATTTATCTTTCAGAAAAAAACTTTGCTGAAGCAAAGTCTTATTATTCACCAGCATTGGTATTAGCACTTGAACTCGGCGATGTTCAAATCATTGCCAATATGTACGTATGTATGGGGCATTACTATCGGGCCCGTGGTCAGTTTTCTGAAGCGCTCGCCAATTATCTTGCTTCTGAAGAAGCTTACAAATCCATTTCGCACAAGTTAGACCTTGCCCGTTTATACTCAGATATAGGCAGCGTATACACCAGTCTTGGAAAGTACAGAGAGGCTAATCAATACTTTACCGAAGCAAAATCATTATATGCCGGATTGAACAGCCAATTATCAATGGGAGATTATTACAGTGGTAAAGAAAAGCTTGACAGTGCCACGGGCAACTGGAGCAGCGCCTACTTACATTATAAAAAATACATTACTATAAGGGATAGTACTTATAATAAAGAAACACTTCAAAAATTAGTGGGCTCTCAATTACAGTTTGAAAATGAAAAGAAAGAAGCAATTGCAAAAGCAGAACAGGAAAAAAAAGATCTTCTCACCAAAGAAGAAATAAAGCGGCAGCGTAATATCCGTAATGCTTCATTTGCCGTACTTGCAGCAGTGCTGGTATTTTCTCTTATTGCATTATACCAACGCAACAAACTGGCAAAGGAGAAAAAACGAAGCGATCAACTGTTACAGGATAAAGAACTGCTGTTGAGAGAAATTCATCACCGTGTAAAAAACAACCTCGAAGTAGTGAGCAGTCTGCTGGCATTGCAAAGTGCACAGATCAACGATGAACAAACCAGGGATGCGATGCAGGAAAGTCAAAACCGTGTGCAGAGTATTGGCATAGTACACCAGAAACTTTACCAGGGCGCCAACCTTGGTGCTATTGAAATGAAAGATTACTTCATCAACCTCAGCGAAAGTATTTTGGATTCATTTGGCGCTGAAAAAAGAGTAACCATTGAATGTGCCATGGAACGGCTGGATGTAGATATTGATACGGCTGTTCCGCTTGGATTGATCGTAAATGAGTTATTGACCAATACTTTGAAATATGCGTTTCCTGAAGGGCAGCAGGGGAAAGTAAAGATCAAACTTCATAAGAAAAATGATGGTGTGCTGCAACTGGAAGTAAGTGATAATGGTGTAGGTAAAAGCGGCATTACACATGGCACCGGCTTTGGCGGTCAATTGGTGTCACTGCTTACACAACAACTCAGCGGTACCATGAAAGAAGAAGTGAATGATGGTACCAAAATTTATTTTGAATTCAAAACAGGCAAGGCAGCCTGATGAATAAAAACAAAGAGAGCAAGAGGTTAAGAGAAAGCCTAAATACCTTCCCATTCTCTTCATCTCTTTCTTTGTTTCATCAAATTATATAGCTATCAACCTGGGCTACTTCATTGTTCCCGATAAATAAAACCTCCTTTTCGGTAAGTTTTCCCCTCGGTTCGTCCTTACCCGGAATTTTTTACTATAACACAAGTGTAAGTTTAGTTACAATAAGCAACCGGAGCAGTATGAGACTATAGAAGTAAGTGATTAAAAATAACCAACTCCATTTTTCACCAATAAATCAAACAACAATGAAAAGGAATTTTCTTTCCAGCATGAAACTTTTGGCGTTCGTATTGCTGATGCTTCCATTTGCAGCCATCGGCCAAACCAAAAATGTAATTTCAACACACAGAGTATTTCCAAAAGTGGACAAGATTACCGAATTTGAGAAAGCCCTTGCTGCTCATGCACAGAAATATCACAGCGGTGATAATCACTGGCGGGTGTTTGCCATTCAATCAGGACCGGATATTGGTGGCTACCATATTACCGAAGGCCCTAAAACCTGGGAAGGTGAAGATGCAAGAGGTGACATCAGCCCCGAACATCAAACAGACTGGAATAAAAATGTAGCCATTTATTTAACTGACAGGCAAAGCGGCGGTTACTCCGTTTACCAGGAATCATTAAGCACAGTTGCGGTAGGTGATTTTTCCGATAAAATACAGATTACGCATTGGTACCAGAAAATTGGTCAGTCTGATAATGTAAGAAGCATCATTATGAAAATGAAAAAGGCGTGGACGGCATCAGGAGAAACAGTTGCTGTGTATACTTCCAACGGATCAGGCCCCAATCAATTTACATTGGTAAACCGTTACAAGCAGGGTTTGAAAGAAAAAGCTTCAGGCTTCCGTAAGCCGTTTAGGGAAATTTATGACTCTGTAAACGGAGAAGGTGCGTATACACAATTCCTGAAAGACATCAGTGAATACCTTCAGGAAAGCTGGAGTGAACTGCTTTTCTTACGTAAAGACTTAAGTTCAAAATAGCCCTTATTCCATGTTGATTGATAACAGCCTCATCATAATTAAAAAATTGGTGGGGCTTGTTTTATCATCAGCATCTTCAATCAAAAACATAATCCATAGTTTGGCAAAATGTAAATTGAGTTTTGAAGTGTATGATTTTAGAATTAGATTTAAACATTCGTTTCCCTCCCGGCACAAATCCATTTCCACATGAGAAAAGTGTGTAGGCTTTCCTTTTAATTCCTATATGTTAATCTATTGTGCCTTTAAAAAATCTGCATTTGTATTAATAAATCATCAACATGAGAAAAATAGTTCTGGCTATTGCCTGTATTCTAGTATTTGTTTCTGTTACAACAGCGCAAACAATAAAACCCGCCAAAGGAATCGCTGGTATTTGGAAATTGATTGAATTTTCTGATTTTGATTCTGTTTCCCAAACCTGGGTGCATCGCTACGGTAAAAACCCGAGAGGGTATTTTATTTATTCACCCGGCGGCATTCTCAGTATCAATGTTTCCAGCGATACACCGCTTAAGATAACAGAAGAAGGCTCTAAAAATTACAATATTAATTTTCATGAATTTTTCAGCCGTCATTCATTTGGCTACTTTGGAACTTATACTTATGAACCTGCCAAGGGGCAGGTGATCCATCATGTAAAGGGAGGAACGCTTCCGTTCTACACCGATACAGAACAGCCCAGGCAAATTCAACTGAAAGGTGATACAGCAATCATTGGTGATAATATAAGAACGAGAAGAGTACTGGTACGGGTAGAATAATTATTCAAAAAAAGTAAACCTGTTTATTATGCAACGCAGAAACTTCATTAAACAATCATCGCTCACCATCGCAGGCATGAGTATGTTTGGTTCTCTACTTTCCGGCAACAGGAAAGAAGCCATTACAATCAGCGTTAATGGCAATCGTATTGAACGCCGCATTTTTGAACTCGCCAAATTTGGCGTGGATGAAAAAGGCCGAGGCTATCGTGTTGCTTATACCAAAGGCGATATTGAGGGCCGTGCATGGTTTATGGAACTGATGAAAAAAGCAGGGCTTGACCCAACCATTGATGCAGCAGGTAATATCATCGGCAAACGCAAAGGAAAAAATGCATCGCTCAAGCCTATTACATTCGGCTCGCATATTGATATGGTACCCGATGGTGGTAATTATGATGGTACGTTAGGCTCCATCAGTGCATTAGAAGTAATTGAAGTGTTGAATGAAAACAATGTTGTTACCGAACATCCGCTGGAAGTGATCGTATTTGCCAATGAAGAAGGCGGTACCATTGGAAGCATGGCCATGGTGGGAAACTTAACTCCTGACGGATTAAAACAAAAAAGCCAGAGTGGATTAACACAGGCGGAAGGCATCAAAGCATTGGGTGGTAATCCGGATAACATTCAATCAGCGAAGCGTACGAAAGGAGATATTCATGCTTGGATTGAATTGCATATTGAACAAGGTGGCATTTTAGAAAGAGAAAAGATACAGATCGGTGTGGTGGAAGGTATTGTGGGTATTGTGCATTGGGAAGTTACCGTAGAGGGTTTCGCTAATCATGCAGGTGCAACGCCTATGAACATGCGGCAGGATGCATTACTGGCTGCATCAAAATTTATTATTGCTGTAAATGAAGTCGTAAACAGTGTAACAGGAACACAGGTAGGTACTGTTGGAAAAATTAATGTACAACCCGGTGCTTATAATGTAATCCCCGGTAAAGTAGTGTTGGGTTTAGAGATTCGTGATTTGAATGCCGATAAAATTGAAATGCTATTTAAAGAAATAGAAAAGCGTGCAGCAGCGATTGCAAAAGATTCAAAAACCAGGATCAGTTTTGAACGGCAGGCCAATGAATCAAAACCTGCATTGACCGATAAAAAATTACAGCAAGTCATCAATAATGCAGCAAAGTCATTGGGCTTCAGCACCAAGTTTATGCAAAGCGGTGCAGGTCATGATTCACAGGAAATAGCAGAGATAGCTCCTGCTGCCATGATCTTTATTCCGAGTGTGGGCGGTATCAGTCATTCGCCCAAAGAATTTTCAACCGCTACAGATATGGCCAACGGAGCAAATGTGTTGTTGCAAACGATTTTGAAAATAGATAAAGAGTAAGACGACTATGAACGAAGAAGAAAAAAATCCGCAGTCAACAGACGACAGTCCAAAGCATGACGCACAGTTGAACACTTCTTCATCTGATGAAATCATTCCCAAAGCTGAACCACAACCTTCAACCTTAAACCCCGTCCGACCTGGTCATCCGGGCGGGCTTCAACCTTTAAACCCTGACATGGAAGTACATCATCATTCACACAAAAGTCACGGAAAGAAAAACTGGAAATCTTATTTCTGGGAATTTTTAATGTTGTTCCTTGCTGTGTTCTGTGGTTTTTTGGCAGAGTATCAGTTGGAGCATAAGATTGAAAGAGACAGGGCTAAACAATATGTAATATCTTTTTACGAAGACCTCATAACTGATACCACACGCTTAAATGAAATGCTGCTTTACGATGAAGACAAGATCAAAGCACTAAATGAAATGACCCCATGTTTTGATACCATATCAGTAAACCCTCTTTCTACTGCATGCATGATAAAACTTGTTCTTCATTCCAGGGCAAACAGGGCCTTCAGCATAACAGAACGTACCATCACGCAACTCGTAAATGCAGGTGGGTTCCGGCTCATGAAAAAAGAAGATGCCGACAGTATATTGAATTATATAAATAAATTTAAAGAATACCAGGATTTTCAAATAACCGTCTTCCAGGAATCACAGGATAACGTTCGCAATACAATGAATGAACTACTGGGGTTTAAAAATGCACAGGCATTAATGCAGATACCTATGTCATCTGCCGGTACTACCTCTTCAAATATTTCTGCTGAAATGGTGGCGCATGGGCCTTTATTATTTTCTGATAATTTATATTTAGTTAACAAATGGTTTAACCAGCTGTCTGTTTACCTGCGCATCACCAAAAGACAAAAACAGCAACTGGGAGAACTAAATGAAAAAGCCAAAGTGCTTATTACCTATTTCAAAACAAAATATCAGTTGAAATAATTAATAGAAGAAAACAAATCTCACACACATGAAATCAACCACACTCTTTCTGTTTCTTGCTTTCATACTTGCAGCCTGCAACTCCAACAAATATCAACGCCCTGGCGAAACATTTTATATGCCTGCAGAGTGGGAACCGCATGATGCCGTTTGGCTGGGCTGGGAAAGAGATAGCCTTCGGGGTTATTACCCGGTGGTGGCAGATATTATCAAGGCACTATCAAAGAATGTTACCATAAAAATGGCGTTTGACAGTGACAGTTTACTGCAAACAGCAAAAGCACGTTTGTTGCAATATGGCATTGACAGTACGATGTACAAAACTTATGTCATGCCGGGTGATCGTTACTGGATCAGAGATCATGGCGCTGCATTTTTAGTAAATGGTAAAGGAGAATTGGGTGTTGCTGATTTTGCATGGAACGGTTATGGCTATCCCGGCTTTTTAAAAGAAAAATATGCAGGCAATATGGATAGTGTGAATTTTTACCTGCAAAAAAATCATGCACGGCGAATGAGGGCCGGCTCTGTTGACAGCCTCATGGCTGTGGCAGAAGGAGCCATTCGCTTCACTACCAACGTAAAACATGAAGGTGGTGCCATTGAAGTAAACGGAGCAGGCACCCTGATCTTATGTGAGGCAACCGTGTTTCAGCGCAACCCGGAGTTAACAAGAGAATACATTGAATCAGAATTCAAACGGGCACTGGGTGTAAGCAATATTATCTGGATGAAAAAAGGGTTGGCTGATGATCCGCAAAGTTTTTTCCGTCGCATTTCAGGCAATTATGTAGGAGGCGGCACCGGTGGACATACAGATGAGTTTGTACGGTTTGCCAATGAAACAACGGTGATGCTGGCCTGGGTGGATGAAAAGGAAAAAGATCTCAGCCCCATCAACCAAATGAATTATGAGCGCATGAATGAGAATTACAATATTCTTAAAAATGCAAAAGACCAGGATGGAAATCCTTTCACTATTATTAAAGTGCCGTTACCTGATTTTATGAGCAAAAAAATTCTTGTTCGTAAAGTAGATTCTACTGAAAGCACATTAGATGTGCAGCCAGATTATTTTATTCCAAAAGAGCAGCCAAAGATGGGCGATACGTTATTGAGAGTACCAGCTGCCAGTTATATGAATTATCTTGTTACTAATAACGTGGTGTTGCTGGCATCTTACACAGCTATGGGTAGTTCTAAAGAAAAAGAAGCAGAGGTAAAAGCCATTTTTGAAAAAGCATTTCCCGGCAGAAAAATTATTTTCATTAATGCCATGCCGCTCAACTGGAGTGGTGGTGGTATTCATTGCAGCACACAGCAGCAGCCGAAGAAGAAGAAATAAAACAAGCTTACCACTTATGCATCCTGCTACTAAACAACGGCTCATTCGTTTTCTGCTTTATATAATTGTTGGTTTTACCTGCGCTTTTTTTACCGGTATTTCAAAAAACACTTAAACTTTTGCGCATCATCATATTTCTTATCTTACAACGTAAAACCAACTCATTGCTTTCATGGCAAAACGCAAACACAAAACAGACAGTATCAACTGGAAACAAATACTGAGCGTCAGGAATCTCATGCAAATACTCATTGGCTGTTCTCTTGCAGTACTGGCCATGCGTGGTTTCTTAATTCCGAATAAGTTTTTAGATGGTGGTATCACGGGCATTTCCATCCTGCTTCATAAAACATATCACATTAATATCAGTTTGCTTTCAATCGTTCTCAATATTCCTTTTATTTATCTCGGTTACAGGCGTATTGGTAAAACCTTTGCGGTGCAAACCATTATTGCCGTTATATTACTGGCAATTGGTTTGCAGTTTGTACACATCAATGCTATTACCTCAGATAAATTACTCATCGCTTTTTTTGGTGGTTTAATTATGGGCACAGGAATTGGAGTGATTTTGCGAACCGGTGGCGTGGTGGATGGTGCAGAAGTGGTGGCTGTGTTTACCAAACGAAAAACCGGTTTCAGCAACAGTGAAATTATTTTGATGTTCAATGCGGTGATCTTTGCGGTTGCGGCCATACAGTTTGGTTTGGAAACAGCTATGTATTCTCTCATCACCTATTTTGCTGCCACCCGTGCCACGGACTATGTAGTGGATGGTATTGAACAATACACAGCCATCAACATCATTTCATCAAAACCGGATGAAGTGAAAGACTACCTCGTGAATGAACTGAACAAAGGCATTACTGTGTATAAAGGCGAAAGAGGTTATTTACCGGGAAGCTTTGATATAAAAACCGATGCTGATATAATTGTTACCGTTGTTACAAGACTGGAAGTACACAACATTCAATCAGCCATTCATGACATTGACCCCAAAGCCTTTGTATATGTACAAAGCATCAAAGAAGCTGCCGGAGGTGTTTTAAAACCAAGAGCACATGGACACTGAGCAGCAAATGATGGACTTTGTAAAGGAGCTCATCAACAACAGTGTTGCCGCTTCTTATCCCTATCATAATTTCAATCATACATTGTATGTATATGAAAAAACCATTGAAATTGCTGAGCATGAAAAATGCAGCAGCTCTTCCCTTCGTCTGTTAAAAGCTGCAGCCCTGTGGCATGATACCGGTTATATTAATATCTACTATGGTCATGAAGAAGAAAGTTGTGTACTGGCACAAAAACACTTACCTGCATTTGGTTTCACCAAAGATGAAATATATGTGATCGCCGGAATGATCATGGCCACTAAAATTCCGCAAACACCCCGCAACCACCTGGAGCAGATCATTGCAGATGCTGACCTGGAGTATTTGGGAACTGATATTGCTGAGTCAGAAGCACATCTTTTATTTGAGGAATTACGAATGCTCAACCCTTACTTGCATGAAGAACTCTGGAACCGTACTCAAATTTTTTTCCTGGAACACCATCAATTTTTTACAAGCTATTGCAGGCAAAACAAGGAACCCGTAAAGTGTGATTACCTCAATGGTTTAAAGCTGAAATTATAGTGTTGCCGCTATGATAATGATTGTTGCATGCTGTTGAAAAATTGAATAACTTGTTAGGCATACTCAATTAGTATCATTTAACAACTGCCCATCACCACATTGCATGAAATTGACCAAACAACTGGAAGCTAAAATCCTCAAGCTATACCACGGCTATTGGAATGCTAATATTAATGGAGATATAAAAGCTTTTATTTCGTACATAGATGACAACATCATTGCGTATGGCACTGCAAAAGCAGAGGTTTTTAAATCAAAAAAAGCGATCGCAAAGTTTTACAAGGCAACTGCAGACCAGATGAAGGATAAAGCTGATTTCCGTAACAGAAAAATCAATGTAAAGGCTGTTGGTAATACTGTTGTTGTTAGTGAGGAATGTGATTTGTATGTATTGGCAGGAAAAGCATGGATATTTTATGGCCATACACGGGTTACTTCCGTTTTTGCACATAAAAGGGGCTCCTGGAAAGTAGTACATAACCATGCTTCTTTTCCCGATAGCAGAGCAGAAGAAGGCGAACAAATTGCAACGCAAAAAATAAAAACAGAAAATCTTCAGTTGAAAGAAGCGGTACAACGCCGCACTGTTGAACTGGAAACCAAAAATAAAGAGCTGCAAATTGAAGCAGCATTAGAACGTGTGCGTACGGTAGCTATGAGTATGAAGAAAGCAGATGATATGCTCACCATCTGCAAAACTATTTCGCAGCAATTGGCAAAACTCGGCGTAAAGGAGATCCGCAATGTGCAAACAGCTGTTATCCGTAAAGAAAAAGGAACGTATATCAACTATGAGTTTTATGCCAAACACAATAAGCTCTTAACTACTGAGGTAAGCTATACGGATCATGCCATGACCAAAGCATTTATAAATAAAATGCTGGATGGACCCAATGAATTTTTTACAAGAAGTTTAAAGGGAAAGAAAGTACAGGAGTGGTATGCGTTTCAGAAAAAATCAACCAAACAGTTTCCTGATCATTATTTACTCAAAGCCACATCTCTCAGTTATTACTGGTACTCATTAGGACCCATAGCATTGGGTGTTTCTACCTATGCACCGTTGAGTAAAGAAGAACAGGCGCTGATCGTTCGCTTCCGCAATGTATTTGAACTATCCTACCGGCGTTTTTTGGATATTGAAAAAGCAACAGCGCAGGCAAGAGAAGCACAGATTGAAGCAGCATTGGAAAGAGTAAGAGCAGCGGCAATGGCTATGCGAAATTCAACAGAGCTCAGCAATATAATTGATAAATTATATGGAGAGCTCACAAAGCTGGATGCAAAACTCGACCGGTGTTTTATCATGATTGTGAATCCTGAAAACAAAGGTATCACCTGGTGGCTGGCAGGTAAAGAAGGTTTGCTGGAAGAGAACGGCTTTTTCATTCAGGACAATCAACATCCAACACATGTAATGTACCTTGACAACTGGAAGAAACGAAAGAAAAAATGGCAATACAATTTTGAAGGAAAAGAAAAAAAGGATTGGGACAAATTTGGTTTTAGTAAAACGGAGTTGTCACGCTTGCCGGAGTTTATCAAAAAAGATATGTCCGCTGTAAAGAAGATTCATCTTTCCGGCTCGTCTGATCAATTTGGTTCATTGGTAACAGGCAGCCTTGAACCCTTACCTGAAGAACAGCAAGAGATCATCAGTCGGTTTACAATTGCTTTTAACCAGGCATACATTCGTTTTCTTGATTTGCAAAAAGCAGAAGCAAATGCAAGAGAAACAGCTATTGAATTAGGATTGGAACGGGTTCGTGCAAGAGCCATGGCCATGCAACATTCTGATGAGCTGGCTGAACTGGTAGCAACTGTTTTCACAGAGCTGAACAAACTCGAATTTTCACTGGCCAGTTGCATCATCTGGATTCACGGCCCGGCTGATAAATCAAATGCATTGTGGATTGCAAGCGATGAAATGAACAAACCTGCACGACCTTTGCAAATAGTTCCTTTTTATGAACCTTTCTTTAGATCCATTATAGCTGCATGGAAAGCAAAAGACCCTAAATGGATTTTTTCATTAACCGGAGCGGAGAAGAAAAAATTTCAGACTCTGTTTTTCAAACATTATCCGGAACTGCCGGAAGCTCTCCGAAAACCTGTAAGCCAAAATAAACAAATCACTTTCTCTGCTTCCTTCAACAATTTCGGTGCATTGGAAGTAGTGGGTACAGAACCTTTAACCGATGAAAAGTTTAACATCCTTCACCGTTTCGGAAATGTTTTTAATTCCAGTTATACAAGATTTCATGATTTGCAAAAAGCAGAGGCACAGGCAAGGGAGGCGCAAATTCAATTGGCATTGGAAAGAGTGCGGGCAAGAACCATGGCGATGCAAAAAAGTGAGGAACTGCCCGGAGCAGCAACCTTGCTTTTTAATCAAATACAATCACTCGGAATGCCGGCCTTTGCTGCCGGCTATTGCATTTGGGAGAAAGATAAACAGGCTATTACTTTATGGATGAGTAGTGAGGGAGTATTGCAGCCTCCTTTCGAAGCACCCACAACAGAGGATGAATTGTTTATTCAAATGCGCAAAGGATATGAGCAAGGTAAGTTATTGCATGTAGTGGAAATGGGTGGCGAAGATCTTGTTACACATTATAAGTATATGCGTACGTTGCCAGTAGTAGGAAAAATTTTCGATTCTCTTCTCGAAGCAGGTCATCCGTTGCCTGTTTTCCAGGTTATGCATCAGGCCTACTTCTCAAAAGGGTTTTTATTATTTATTACTTACGAGCCCGTGCCCTCAGCTCATGATATTTTTATTCGTTTTGCCAATGTGTTCGATCAAACCTATACACGTTTCCTAGATCTTCAAAAAGCTGAAGCCCAGGCAAGAGAAGCTCAGATAGAAGCAGCTTTGGAAAAAGTACGTTCCCGGTCTATGGCCATGCAACAACCTGAAGAATTGATTGAAGTAGCAGAATTGTTGCGCAAAGAAATGGGACTACTGGGGGTAGAAGAATTGGAAACCAGTTCCATTTACATTATAGATAAAGAAAAGAAAAAAACAGAATGCTGGTATGCTATCAAAGATGTACGAAAGGAAAACGCCCAACTGATCAGTGATGAAATGACATTGATACTCACCGACACATGGGTAGGTAAAGAAATGTGGAAGTTTTATCAATCATCCAACGACCGGGTTTCCATATTAATGAAAGGTGAGCGAAGAAGGGAATGGATCAACTATTGTGCACAGCATTCAAAAGTATTACAGGGCTATTATGGTGACGAGATACCGGAACGAACCTATCATTTGGTAAAATTTAATGGCGGCTATATGGGTGCTGCCTCACCCGGTGCTATTTCAAAAGAAAGCTGGGATTTATTGAAAAGAGCCGCTGTAGTTTTTTCACTTGCCTATACACGTTTTAAAGATTTGCAGGATGCAGCAGCAAGAGCACGGGAAGCACAAATTGAGTTGGCATTGGAACGGGTGAGAGCCAGAAGCCTGGCCATGCATAAAAGCGATGAACTCAAAGAAGTAATAAAAGTTGTATTAGAACAATTTGTACATCTCAACATCAATGCAGAGCATGCGGGTTTTTATATTGATTATAAAACGCATGATGACATGCACATCTGGCTGGCCGACCCTAACATTGAACCGTTCTTTGCCATCCTACCTTATTTTGACACACCTACATGGAACAGTTTTCTGGAAGCCAAAGCAAAAGCCCGCCTGTCCGGCGGACAGGGAACAACGCTTCATACTGACCTGCTGGATTTTAAAACAAAGAATAAATTCTATAAATCACTTTTTAAAATATTTAAGGTGCCGGAGGAAGCACAGCATTTCTATTTGAAATGCAAGGGACTTGCTGTTTCTACCGTATTGCTGGACAATGTTGGATTATACATTGAAAATTTTTCAGCCATCCCTTACACAGATGAGGAAAATGCAGTGTTATTACGCATGGGAAAAGTGTTTCAGCAAACCTATACCCGCTTCCTTGATCTGCAAAAAGCCGAGGCACAGGCAAGAGAAGCACAGATAGAAACTGCATTGGAAAGAGTGAGAAGCCGCACACTGGCTATGCAAAAAAGTGAGGAGCTGGCCGAAACCGCAGCAGAAGTTTTCAGACAATTAATCGCATTGGGAATAGAACCTAACAGGTTGTACATAGGTGTTGTAAATGGCGATACAAAAGACATGGAAATGTGGGCCACAGATGAAGATGGCAGCGGCGTAGGAAAAAAATTCACTTTTAATGCAGGTGATAACGGCTCTGTAAAAAAACTATATGATGGGTGGGCTTCCAAAATGAAATCGGTAACGGTTGATATGCAGGGGGCAGAACTGGAAGATTATATTAATTATCTGAAACAGTTAAATATTCCTCTTTCTCATGCACTTACACAAAAAAGAAGAGTGCAAAGCGTGGCTTATTTTGATAAAGGATTTATCGGCATGGCATCACCCGATGAGCAGTCAGAAAAAAACATTCACCTGCTGGAACGTTTTGCAGCCGTGTTCAACCTCACCTTCACCCGTTTTAATGATTTACAAATAGCTGAAGCACATGCCCGTCAGGCAGAACAGGACTTAATTGCCATTAAAGAAGCCAAACAAAAAGCAGAAGAAGCATTAACAGAACTGCAGTCTACACAAAAGCAACTGATACAAAGTGAAAAGATGGCCAGCCTTGGTGAACTCACAGCAGGTATTGCCCATGAAATTCAAAACCCGCTCAACTTCGTCAACAACTTTAGTGAAGTAAGCAAAGAACTGATCAAGGAGTTGGTGGAAGAGGCAGAGAAAGGAAATACAGGTGAAGTAAAACTGCTTGCTGATGATTTGATTGGCAATCTGCAAAAAATTCATCACCATGGCGAACGTGCTGCCTCCATTGTAAAAGGAATGCTGCAGCACAGCCGAAGCAGCAGCAGTCAAAAAGAGTTAACAGATATCAATGCGTTGTGTGATGAGTATTTGCGATTGGCCTATCATGGTCTGCGTGCCAAAGACAAAAGCTTTAATGCTTCTTTTACTTCTGAGTTTGATGAAAATATTGGCAGCATCAACATTGTTCCGCAGGATATGGGAAGAGTCATTCTCAATCTCATCAACAATGCTTTTTATGCAGTAAACGAAAAGAAAAATTCGGCAACTGATTATACGCCTTCCGTACGTATCAAAACAGTAAGAAAAGAAAACGCTGTTCTTATTTCAATTACTGATAATGGGAAAGGGATTCCATCGGCGATCAGGGAAAAAATCTTTCAGCCTTTCTTTACTACCAAACCAACAGGAGTGGGAACAGGATTAGGATTATCTTTAAGTTACGATATTATTAAAGCTCATGGCGGAGAGTTGAAGGTACAAAGTACAGAAGCCCGCCCGGATGACCCGGACGGACGGGGCCATGGCACAACATTTACCATTCAGCTACCACTATAATAAGTTTATGAGTTATAAATCGGTATATCTTTTATTGCTGTGCATAACATTTCTGTTTTGTACAAGATGTTCGTATGCACAACAAAATATTGCTGATAGCCTTACCCAACTTGTACTTCAATACAGGGAGAAGCCAGGCTACGAAAAAAACAAGGCGTATATAACAACGCTGAATGACCTGGCATTTCGTTATACCAACAGTAAACCGGACACCTCCATTCTTTTGGCGAATGAAGTAATTAAGTTAGCAGAAGCTGTTGATGATTGCATCAATAAAACAGATGCCCAAAAAAACCTGGGTTTAGCTTTTAATATTAAAAATGAATATACCCGTGCGTTAACACAATTGGCAGAAGCCATGCAAACGGGCAAAACATGTAATTATACCAAAGGCCTGGCACGTATCTATCATAACACCGGTATTGTGTACAGTAATATTGGCAACTATCCGCAGTCGCTGGAAAATTATTTTACTGCCTTAAAAATGCGGGAAGAGTTAAAAGATACACTGGGCATTTCATCCACTATTAACGGCATTGGTGCCGTGTATTTTGTACAAGGCAAGTTTGATGATGCACTCAAACAATACCAGCGTGCTTTACAGCTGGCAAAAGCCATTCAATTTGCCTCCGGTACGGAAACAGCTTATGCAAATATTGGTGAAGTTTTTTTCAGAAAAGGAGATTTTGCTGAAGCAAGAGCGAATCTGTTACAGGCATTAGCCATTAATAAAGTAACGGATAGTAAAGAAATACAGGCATTCAGTAACTCTATTCTCGGAGCCATCTTTTTAAAAGAAAAAAATGTTGCAAGTGCTACGGATGCCTATCTCAAAACCATTCAGCATGGCGTTGAGCTCAGCAGCCGTGAATATGAAATAAGGGGCAATCTTGGATTGAGTGAAGTGAATTTGCAGCAAAACAAATTGGAAGATGCATTACGTTACGCTAACGAAGCCATCACCATGGCAAAACAAATTGGTCATAATGAGTTGTTGCGGGATGGTAATGAACTGTTGAGTACCGTTTACGAAAAGATGGGGAATGGTATTCAGGCATTGTTTCATCATAAAGAATTTAAACGATATGCTGACAGTATCAATAATCAGCAAACGGAACAACGCACATTGAATCTTGCAGCAGATTATGAATATTCCAAAAAAGAATTGCTCATCCGTGCTGAATTTGAACAAAAGAATACCAGGAAGAACTGGATCATTTTTTCAGCATTTGCAGGATTGTTCTCTGTATTGGTAGTAGCGCTTTTAATTTTCAGAAGCCGGCAAAAGCAAAAGAAAAGCAATTTGCTGTTGCAAAAGAAGAATGCAGAAATAGATGCACAAAAAACCACACTGGAAAAAGCATTGACAGATTTGAAAGCAGCACAACAGCAATTGATACAATCCGAAAAAATGGCTTCACTGGGTGAGTTAACCGCCGGTATTGCCCATGAAATACAAAACCCGCTCAACTTTGTAAATAATTTTTCAGATGTGAGTACAGAGTTGATACAAGAAATGATTGAGGAGATCCAAAAAGGGAATTATAACGAGGCTACATCATTGGCCAATGACATCAAAACCAATCTTGAAAAAATTCTTCATCATGGTAAAAGAGCTGATGGTATTGTAAAAGGTATGCTGCAGCACAGCCGTACCAGCAGCAACACCAAGGAATTAGTTGACATCAACACACTGGCTGACGAATATATTCGTCTTGCCTACCATGGTTTAAGAGCAAGAGACAAAAGCTTTAATGCAAAGTTTGAAACCAGGCTGGATGCTTCTGTACCTAAAGCAAAAGTGTTCCCCCAGGAAATAGGGAGGGTGATTCTCAATATTGTAACCAATGCGTTTTATGCAGTAAATCAAAAAAGACAAACAGCAACAGATACTTATGAACCTACTGTAACTATCAGCACCCAAAAAGAAAAAAGCAATATTGCTATCCGCATCAAGGACAATGGTGACGGAATTCCTGCGAAGATCATTGATAAAGTTTTTCAACCTTTTTTTACAACCAAACCAACGGGTCAGGGAACCGGCCTTGGTTTAAGTATGAGCTATGAGATTATCACCAAATCGCATGGTGGTGAATTAAAGGTAAACACCGTTGAAGGTGAAGGAACAGAGTTTACCATATTATTACCCGTATAAATCTTACATTGTATGAAAATTCTAGTTGTTGACGATGAGCAGGATGTAAAAACATTATTTGAGCAACGTTTCCGCCGTGAAATAAAAAACGGTGAATTCCATTTTGAATTTGCGTTTAGCGGGGAGGAAGCACTTAACTACCTGCATAAACATGAGCAGGAAGCAGTACTGATTTTAAGTGACATTAATATGCCCGGTATGAGTGGTCTTCAATTACTGGGAACAATCAAGAAACAATTTTATAAACCGCCACCCATCGTAATGATGATCACTGCTTATGGAGATGCTGAAAACTATAATGCCGCAAAACAATTAGGAGCAGATGATTTTCTGACCAAACCCGTTGATTTTACATCTCTCAAAGAAAAATTAAAAACCGTTAACTAATGGCTAAGATACTGGTTGCTGATGATGAGCAGGATTTAGAAGTACTTATCAAACAAAAGTTCCGTCAAAAAATCCGGGACCAGGTGTATGAATTTGTATTTGCCATTAATGGCAAAGAAGCGCTTCAAAAACTTCAGGAGCATAGTGATATAGATATGATCTTGAGTGATATTAATATGCCCGAAATGGACGGCCTTACATTACTAAGTAAACTTGGTGAAACCAACCCACTGCTGAAGTCTGTTATCGTTTCTGCGTATGGTGATATGGATAATATAAGAACAGCCATGAACCGTGGCGCTTTTGATTTTATCACCAAGCCTATCAACTTTGATGACCTTAATATCACCATGGAAAAAACGCTCAAACAGGTTGAGCAGTTAAAAACAACCTTACAGGCCATTAAAGAAAACAACATTTTAAAAATGTATGTAGATGCCAATGTTCTCAGTTTTATGGGCACCCGTGAGTACGAGCAATCATTAACTGATAACGAAACGGTTGAAGCTACAGTCGCCTTTATTGATATTTGTGAATTTACTGCCATCAGCGAAAAAGAAACACCTGATACAGTAGTACATATGCTCAACCGTTACTTTGATCTGATGGTGAAAGAAATTATTTCGCAAAACGGCATCGTAGATAAATTCATGGGCGATTGCATCATGGCGGTATTCAAAGGCAACTATCACCTGGACAGGGCCATTGATGCCTGTCTTGCAATAAGAAACAGAATTGAATCGTTGCCAAGTGAGCACAGCTTTTCACCAAAAGTGGCCATTGGTATTCACAGTGGGGAAATGATTTCAGGAAATATCGGTTCTGCAGCTTTACGCCGTTTGGATTATACCGTTATTGGTGATGTAGTGAATACAGCTCAGCGTTTACAGGGTAAAGCAGGCAACAATCAAATTCTTATTACTGAAGAGAGTTATGAAAAAGTAAAGCAGTCATTTGAATGTAATAAAATCGGGAGCACCGTGTTAAAAAACAAAGAAGCTGAAGTGGTGTTGTATGAAGTGATAAATTAATATTTATAAGAAGGATATAAAAAGACCATCGTAAAACGATGGTCTTTTTATATTATTTATTCCTTTGGCACATCATCTTCCATCAGCAAATTTTCTTTTGGCTGTTTTTTAATGGGCTGCAGTTTCCAATAAGTTAAACTACGCCAGCACCATTCCAAAGGACCAAAACGGAAAAACCGCAACCAGATATGGCTCCAGATGATCTCAATGATCCAAATAGCAAATACTACATAATAAATTTCATAGCGTTGCAGTTTGCCCATCATACCAAAACCAATGCCCAGGAAAAATAAATTACTCATCAATGATTGCATTAGGTAATTGGTAAATGCCATTTGCCCCACCGGTTGCATGAGTTTAAACAACCAGTTGAACCAACCCAACTTGTACAACAGCATTATAAAACCAAACAATCCTATGGAACGCAGCATACGGCTGAGTTCATACATTTCAAATTTCACTTTATGCAGGTAATCAAACCTGTTGAATTTTACATCTAATATTGGCTGCAATCGAAAATAAGTAAGTACAATACCCAGACCAAGACCAACTATGGCCATCCATAGATACACACTTGTTTTAGCTTGTCCTGTTAAGTATCCATTTTTAAAAAAAGCCATGCCTAAAAACATAAACAGCAAAATGTCCCATAAACCATAATAAGTATATTGAAATTCAAAGTAGGCGCTGATATTACTGATGCGTTCATACACTTTATTATAACTTCCCAATGATGTAGCCAGGTTTTTTTTCATTTCCTTCCGCAACCCTGCCGTATCAGATTTCTCTTTCATACCGGTCATAGCACCCAGCTCGTCTTTCTGCTCTTCAGTAAGTTTTATTTTGGTGGTATCGATCTTGGCAATCGCTTCCCCCTTTTTGATCTTTAATTGTGTTCTGTGCAGATCAAGGTTTTCTCTTGCCGTCATTAACAACAAACAAACACCGGCAGCGATCAATAATTTTTTTACGGAAAGCCGGCGGAACACAAAAGCAATAATCCCAAGTATACCATACTGAAATAAAATATCCCCGGGCCATAACAGAATAAACGCATTGAACAAACCAAACACTACCAGCCACAATTGTCTTCGAATAAAATATTCAGCAGGCATCATTCCTTCCATCCGTTTCTCCAGCCGGGAAATAAATAAAATGATCCCTGCTCCAAACAGTGTTGAAAAAATAGCCCGCTGTGTACCCTCGGGGACCATGTTAATGAAATACCAAACTTTTTGATTGATGGTACCCATCTCATTCATTAGAACCAGGTTGTCAAAGGCAGGTTCCGGCAATCCGAAATAAGGCATGTTCATGAGCAAAATGCCCAGCAGTGCAATACCACGGAGGCTGTCAATAAGAACAATACGTTCAGTTTGTGATACAGGTGTAGCACCTGAAGTGGATGTGTTCATGTTTTGATTGGTTTTGGGTTGGGTGGGGAACGGTGTTTGTATAAAGCGTTTTCTGAAGTATGTGTCTAATGTAATCCTTCTTTTTGGAAGATGAAAGCTTTTATAGCATTATGTTGCATTGTTTATTGCTTTATTTTTAACCCATGAGAATCCTTTTGCTATTATTCGTGCTGCCTTTGCAGATGTTTGCCCAGTCATTTACTGCCCCTGAAATTTCAAGATGGAAACAACAGGCTGCTGCAGTTACCATCATTCGTGACAACTGGGGCATTCCGCATGTGTATGGAAAAACAGATGCTGATGCAGTATTCGGTTTAATGTATGCACAATGTGAAGATGATTTTAAACGGGTTGAGATGAATTACATTGAAAAGCTGGGAAGAAAAGCAGAAGTTGCAGGTGAGAGTGAGTTATACAATGATTTGTATTTGCGTTTAGTGATCGACAGTGCAGAAGCAGTTACTGATTATAACAAAGCGCCGCAATGGTTAAAAACATTATTACAGGCTTATGCTGATGGGATCAATTATTATCTCTATACTCATCCCAATGTAAAACCGGCATTGCTTACACGTTTTAAGCCCTGGTATCAATTGTTATGGACCGATGGAAGTATTGGCGCTATCAGCACAGGTGATATTACAGCAGAAGATGTAAAGAACCTGTATGGTAATACCAATGCAACAGTGGTATACCACCTCAAAGAATTTACAGATAACAGCAGTGGCTCTAACGGGTTTGCTATTGCCCCATCAAAAACAGAAAACGGCAACTCTATTTTATATATCAATCCGCATGTAACATTTTATTTCCGTCCGGAAGTGCATATGGTAAGTGAACAGGGATTAAATGCTTATGGTGCCGTTACATGGGGGCAATTCTTCGTGTACCAGGGTTTTAATGAATATTGTGGATGGATGCATACAAGCGCCAATGTAGATGTGTCGGATATGTATGCAGAAAACATTAGCGGCAGGGGCAGCAGCATGACCTATCTCTATGAAAATAAGCAACGCCCTGTAAAACAAAAAAAGATCAATATTAAAGTAAAGCAGGGAAATGAGATCATTACAAAAACATTTACAACGTATTCAACGCATCATGGACCGGTAATGGCAAAGCGTAACGGACAATACATAAGCGTACGCTCCAGTAACCGCATGATGAATGGCTTAATTCAAAGCTGGCAACGCACTAAAGCTAAAGGATTGGATGATTATAAGAAAGTAATGGCGCTTCGTGGCAACACCAGCAACAGTACTGTGTTTGCAGATACTAAAGGAAACATTGCTTACTGGCATGGAAACTATGTACCGAAGCGTGATACAAAATTCAATTGGGGAAAAGTGGTGGATGGTACAACAACAGCAACAGAATGGCTGGGTTTGCATGACGCAACAGAAACAGTGCAGATGATCAATCCATCAACAGGTTGGATACAAAACTGTAACTCCACTCCTTACACTGTTAGTGGCGAAGCAAGTCCAAAGAAAAAAGATTACCCGGTGTATATGGCACCTGATGGAGAAAACTTCCGTGGTATCAATGCCGCAAGAGTATTGAGCAAAGAAAATAAATTCACCATTGATAAAACCATTGCAGCAGGTTATGATACCTATTTGTCTGCGTTTGAAGTGCTGATTCCTGCGCTGGTGAAAGCCTATGAAACAGGAGTACAACCGGGCGACAGCCTGCATCGTTCATTGGCAGCACCCATTGCTGTATTAAAAAACTGGAACTACTATTCATCCAATCATTCCATTGCTACAACATTGGCTGTAGAATGGGCACAACGTTTAAATTCCTCTATCTCTATCCGCAGAATTTATATTGAAGATGGCGATGATGACCAGGTTACAGCCACCAAACGTTTTGCTGCAGCAGCTACTCCGCTGCAATTATTAGCGCCTTTGAATGAAACAGTAAAACAATTGAAGGAGCAATTTGGAACATGGGAAATTCCATGGGGCGATATTAACCGCTATCAACGCATCAGCAATAATCTCAATCAACAGTTTGATGATAACAAGATTAGCTATCCTGTACCATTTGCTTCAGCTATTTGGGGTATGTTGCCCTCGTATACCAGCCGCACATTTCCCGGAACAAAAAAACGCTACGGTTTCCATGGCAATAGTTTTATCTGTGCTGTTGAGTTTGGGGATAAAATAAAAGCAAAATCTTTACTGGCCGGTGGTAACAGTGGCGATCCAAACAACAAGCACTTTACTGATCAATTAGAAATGTACACGAAGGGGCAATTCAAAGATGTGCTGTTTTATAAAGAAGATGTGCTGAAACATGCAGAACGGATTTATAAACCGGGCGAATAAAATAACTTTTCGTTTAATAAACACGGGCGGCCAAGAGCCGCCCGTGTTTATTTCAATTAGTTTAAATTTTATTTTGTTCTTTCCTCAACAAGTTACCAAATAGTTTTATTTACGGTTTTATATAATTTCCAAACCATTCCAAATTCGTCTGCATCACTTTCATAGTGATCCTCGGCTCTACAGGACCGTGAGCCTGGCGTGGCAAAACTAAAAAGCGAACCGGCACATTGCGGCGACGCAATGCATTATAAAACATAATACCATTACTGATAGGAACACGCAAATCACCTTCGCAATGTTGAAGTAAAACAGGTGTACTTACATTTTGTACAAAACGCAACGGTGAGTGTGCATCCAGTAAACTCCAGTTTTCCCATGGTTGTGTTTTAAAATAAGAAGGTACGAACCCTTCAATATCATCGGTTAAGTTTTGATGTGCCAGGTCTACAACCGGTGCACCAATACTGGCTGCTTTAAACCGTTTGGTATGACCCACCGTCCAGCTGCTCATGAAACCACCATAACTCCAACCCATGATCCCTGTTTTTGCTTCATCTGCAACACCCATTTTGATCACATGGTCTACACCATTCATTAAGTCAATATAATCTTTACCGCCCCAATCTGCCCGGTTATCCATACGAAACGCTGCACCATAACCGCTACTGCCCCGTGGATTGGGACGAAGTACTGCGTACCCCATTTCTGCAAAAGCTGCAATGGGATAAGTGCCCGCATTAGCTGCTACACAATTTTGTGCAAACACACCTGCAGGACCACCGTGTACATTTAACAGTAAGGGAACTTTGGTGCCTGCTTTGTAATTGAGCGGATAGGTTAATAAGCCTTCGATCTCTTTACCATCAGCACCTTTCCATTTAATCACTTCCGTTTTGGGCAATGGTTTGTTAAGCACCTCTGCGTTGATGGTAGTTAATTTTACAGGAGTGTAATTACTAATGCTGCTGATATATGCCTGCGGAAACTGTGAAGGTGATTGCAACTGAAATGAAAGATGTGTGTTGCTGCTGTTAATGGTTGCTGACGTAAGAAATGCTGTTTCATTTTTGCTCCATTCACTGATATTGCTGCCATCTGTACTCAATACGTAAACTGAATTGAGTGTCTTATTCGCATCCTGTACAATTACATTTTTACTATCAGCCGTCCAGCCAATAATACCTGCCCCTTCATTCGGGGTTGATTTGAGTTGTTTGGTTTTGCCATCAGCAATAGAATAAACAACAATATAGTCAGCACCGGGCCAATCAACAGGTGCGGGTGAAAACTGAAAAGCAAACCCGCTGCCATCGGGACTAAAGACAGGATTGGCTTCATTACCTGCTGTGTTGAGGATTGTTTTTACTGTTGCATTGTTTACATCAGCCATTGAAATGTCCTGGTATTGCCCTTCGTTTGCTTTGGGTGATTTACCATGGCTGAAAACAATTTGAGCATCATCTTTACTCCAGCTGAAAGCATTGACATTGTAATTTTCTTTTGTGAGTTGCTTCTGCATGCGTTTGCCGCTGGTATCTTTTTGATGCAGCCACAATACATACAATCGGTTTTGCTTGATTTCTTCATCCATATAATACCAGTCGTTCTTTGATTTTTTATTTTTCTCTTCTTTATCACTTGGCGCATCGCTCATGGTAAAGGCTATCATATGCCCGTTATTACTCCACTTGTAATTGCCTACACCTGTTTTTACATCCGTAACTTTCTCAGCTTCACCGCCGTTTAATGATAAGAGGTAGAGATTGTTTTTTCCATCACGATTGGAAGTAAAGCTGATCCATTTACCATCAGGGCTCCATGCAGGATTGCTTGAGTTTTTATCACCACGTGTGAGCTGGATATGATTGCTTCCATCAGCATTACACATCCAAACCTGGTTAATGTATTCACTTCTGTCATCCGTCATGATGGCTTCACGTACCGTGTACAATACTTTACTTCCATCAGGAGACGCAATAGTGGAAGAAATATTTTTGAGTTTCATGCATTGCTCTGGGCTCCAATTGGTTTGAGCGCCTGTGTGAGTGGCAATGAAAAAAATAACTGCAAGCAAAAGTTTTGATTTCATGTTCCGTTGATTTTAAAATTTATAATAGTGGAAGGAATTCTTCAAGGGAAGAGGTAAAAGGTACAAAGGATTCATAAAAATCAAATACAAATTTGTTTTCCTTTCTTCAAAAAAAATTAACTTTCTTCCTGATGCCCGGAATCTACGTTTATTGCTTTCTTATATTGCTTTTATCAGGCTGTACAACGCAATACAGTTCTGATAATCATTTGCCGCAGCCATTGCATGCTGAACCGTTAGTGGTTCCATTGAAAATAACCGATGGTTATAAAGTAAATAAACTTACAGGTGACTCCATCAAACCCATCATCAATTCATCAGGTGACACGATTTTAACTGGCGTTCCCCTTACGTTAAACGGAGAGACGGTTAAACTGCCCGCTGTTACAAAGCCAATAATCATCAAGGAAGATGCCGGCAAACCGATACAGATTAAAGACAATACCTATCCGTTTCTAAATAAACCTGAAACGGTTGTTGCAAAACCTGACACTTTAAAGAGTATCAAAATTTCCCCTCAAACAGACTCAATAATTGTAGATGATGCACATTATATCTTACTTACCCGCAGTAATTTAGATGTGGACTCTTCTTCAATTCCCCTGCATGAGTCCAGGCCGGTGAAAACGCAACCTATGCGTTATAAGGATAATGCTATGCTTGATATTCAATACCTGGATATAGGCCAGGGATTAAAGTACTCCTATGTCAATGATCTGTGCCAGGATAAAAAAGGAAATATCTGGATAGCTACTGACTACGGAATCAGTAAGTATGATGGCACTTATATTACCAATTATACAGAAAACGAGGGTTTGATTCACAACCGTGTAACTGTTATTTATGCTGATAATAGTGGACGTATATGGGTAGGCACGCAAAAAGGAATTTGTATCCTGGATGGGAACAAGTTTATACGCTTATCAGATGCCCAAAAAATATTTAACAGTGAAATACTAGATATTTCAAATGATGCCGGGGGAAATCTATGGGTAAAATCAACACTGGGAATGATATGCTATACAGGAGCTGTATTTAAATTGTTTACATCAAAAAAAAATTATCCTGGAGTTTTTTTTTCAGAAATGCGGCATGACCATAAAGGAAATATTTGGATGAATACTCCCGGCAGCCTGGTAAAATATGATGGGGTAAATTATATACATCTAAATCCGGGTGCTGACTTTTTAATACAAATTGTAGATGAAACAGAAGATTCAAAAGGAAATATATGGTTTGCCTCTTATACGCATGGAGTAACAAAATATGATGGGAAAGTTTTTACGAAATACAATCACACATCAGGATTGTCAGAAAACACAATAACATCCATCATGATTGATACGAAAGAACGGGTTTGGGTGGGCACCCGTTATAATGGTTTAAACCTGCTGAGTGATTCAGGCTACACAGTTTTTAAAAAAGAGCAGGGGTTGTCAGAAAATAAAATTTATTGCACATTAGAAGACATCAGGGGTAATATATGGATAGGTACTTTCGGTGGCGGCATTAATAAACTCAATCTTGAAGGGTTTACTGAGAAAATAGCCCTCTATCAATTAGAGAACAGCAGGGTAAGGCCTATTTTAAAAGATCAGTCGGGCACTTTATGGTTGGGTACAGAAGGGGCAGGTTTGTACAGGTTTGATGGAAAAGCGTTACAGAAAAAGTTCAATATCAAGTTCGGAGATGTAGAAGGGTTTCGTTCCATCCTTAAAGATAAAGACAATACAATTTGGATTGGAACAAATGGTGCAGGAGATATCTATAAGTATAAATCCGGGCAGTTTCAATACTATGCTTCTTTTGGTTTTCATTCGTCAATGCTTTCCTTGTTTGAAGATAAAAATCAAAATATCTGGATGGGTACATCAACAAGAGGATTGGGCATCCTCAAAGAAAATAATATAACTTTTTATAATGAGCAAAGCAGACTTTCCAGTAATCGGATTTTTGTGACCATACAAGATCAAAAAAACAATATCTGGATCGGAACGGAGGGCGGTGGGCTCATTAAATATGATGGAACAACATTTACCACTTTTTCAGAAAAACAGGGTTTGTTCAGTAAAAGTGTTACCAGCATTATTGAAGATGAAAATGGAAATTTATGGCTCGGAACATTAGGTGCCGGTGTCGTTAAATTTGATGAAAAGAGCTTCACTTATTATGGGTACAAACAGGGATTGGTGTTTGATGAAGTATGGTCGCTCACGATGGATGGAAACGGACAGTTATGGGCCGGAACAGACAATGGACTTTCAGTTTTAGTTCCTCCATCTGATTCCGTAAATCAAAAGCTAACGAAGTATTCTGTTTATAGCTTTGGATTGCAGGATGGATTAAAAGCAACAGATTTTAATTTAAACAGTGTTTGTATTGATAACAGTAACCGTATATGGTGGGGTACGGGGAAAGCATTGATTACACGTGACTTGAACAACCCCTTCAACATTCAAAAACCGGGTTCCTTACACATCAGTTATATGGAGATCAATGATCAGTATTTTGATTTCAGGAATCTGCCGGATGCTGTAAAAAATAAAATCCGTTTTGATGGTGTAAACGCTTTCGAAAATTATCCGTTGAATCTCTCCCTCGCTTATAACTACAACCACCTTACTTTTTATTTTTCTGCTCAGGAATGGAATGCACCTCATAAAATCAGGTACAGCTATCGGCTCACAGGTGGTGATAATACATGGAGTACTCCATCTGCTGAAACAAGAGCAGATTTCCGGAACCTTTCACATGGTAGTTACCAGCTAGAAGTAAAAGCAATTAATGAATCCAATCAATGGACAGAAAGTTTTGTTTATCCGTTTTCAATTCGCCCCGCCTGGTGGCAGACATGGTGGTTTAATGTTGTAATGATTTTGATAAGTATGGCATTTGTATATTTTATAACCCGCCAGATTTACCTGGCACGTTTAAGAAAACAAAAAGCACAACTGGAAAAAGAACTGGCTGTACAAAGAGAGCGGCAACGTATATCATCCGAAATGCATGATGATATTGGCGCTGGTTTATCAGGCGTTCGCCTCTTAACAGAGATGACAAAAGATAAATTAAAGGAAACAGGTGCTACAGGTGATATTGAGAAAATATACAACTCGGTTGGTGAAATATCTGCAAAGATGAAAGAAGTAATATGGAGTTTGAATTCCGAAAATGATAGTTTGAACAGTTTGATTTCTTATCTCCAAAAACAGGCACGCCTGCTAATGGAGCATTACCCCGGTAAATTTGCGATGAACATTACCGGTGAAATTCATGAAGTAAAAATTTCCGGTGAAATAAGAAGGCATATCTATCTTTCAGTTAAAGAAGCATTGCACAATATCATCAAACATTCCGGTGCCGATAGTGTGGAAATGAATATTCAATGCGGAGAGAATCTCCAAATCATCATTACTGATAATGGTAAAGGTTTTAATTTGAAGGAAACAGGTAATACAGGTAATGGATTAAAAAACATGCACAGGCGGATGAAGGAAATTCATGGTGAATTGATCATGAAAAATGATGAAGGCCTTACTTTAATATTTATTATCCCACTCAATTCGGCTGTATGATTACCATTTCAATTGTAGAAGATAATGAGCAATTCCGTTCCGGGCTTGAAGCAATTATAAAAGGGCAAAGTGATTTTGCTTTGATAGCTTCGTTTGACAGTGCTGAAAAAGCGATACCAGTATTACTGCAAAGCCCTGCAGATATTGTTATTTCTGATATCAGCTTACCGGGTATGCGGGGTACAGCATTAATTGTTCAGCTAAAAGACAAAATGCCGCAAACGCAGTTTATGGTATGCAGCATCCACGATGATAACGAAACGATTTTTGAAGCGTTGACATGCGGAGCATCCGGTTATATTTTGAAAGACCCTGTTACTGGTGATGAAATTGTAAGAGCCATCCGTGACCTGTACAATGGCGGCTCACCCATGAGTCCTTACATTGCCAGGAGAGTAATCAACAGTTTTCAAAAACCCGCCATTAAAGATGAACACTCACTGTTAAGTATCCGGGAAAAAGAAGTACTGGAGTTGTTGTCTCAGGGGTTGCTGTATAAAGAAATTGCAGAACAACTGGGTGTAACGCATGAAACAGTTAAAAAGCACCTGAAAAACATCTATCAGAAACTTCATGTACAAAACAAGATAGAGGCCATCAACAAGTTCAAATTGTTGTAAAGCTATTCCCCGAACGGGGAATTGATTCGTTCCTGATTGCAACAGATTTTTACAGCCAATAACAGGCCGTTGTTTCCTTATGAGTGAATTTATGGATGTACTAACAGAGCGTGAAAAAGAAGTAATGCATTTACTTTCCAGGGGACTGACCTATCAGCAAATTTCTGATGAACTCACCATCAGCCATGAAACAGTAAAAATGCATCTGAAGAATATTTATCGTAAGCTGGAAGTGGAGAACAAGATACACGCATTACAAAAAGTAAAAATGCTGTAGTAAGATTCCCCGAACGGGGAATTGTATTTCGCACATTCAATCAGCATCTTTGCTTTTCAATTCTTGTGCTTGAGTTTATTGAAGTGCTGTTTTAAGGATAGCTGTTTATAACCTGCGACCCTATGGCAAAATTTACAAAACAGAAAGCACAGCGTTATTTACCCCGGAATCAATACGTGAAAAGACGGTGTTTTTAAAAATACACCATCATTAGATTTACTCATTATTGAAGAACTTTTTTCTTTTATCCCATATCTCCCGTTAAGCCTTTACCTGCAGAAGCATCGCCAGTAAATTTCATTTTACTAAATACATTCAATAAAACCATCTATTACGTTAAACCATCGTTTATGAAAATCTTTTTTTCTGTTTTCATGTTGCTGATTTCAGTTACGCTGACTGCCCAAAATTTCAGTTTGATAAAAGAAATTAATACTACTGCCACTGATTTTGGTGTTACAAGTACAGCTACGATTAAACAAGTAGGCTCCACTGTTTTCTTCGTTGCCAATGATGGTGTACATGGCAATGAACTCTGGAAAACAGATGGTAGCGAAGCCGGAACGCAACTGGTGAAAGATATTAATCCCGGGGCAGGCAGTGCTACCTATGCAAATTTTACTGCCGGAGATGGCTTGCTGTTCTTTGTAGCCAATGATGGTACAAACGGGTTTGAATTGTGGCGGAGTGATGGTACTGCAGCAGGTACTTTTATGTTGAGAGATGGATTTAGTGAATGTACGTTTTGCCTTAACAGGTTTATTTTCCACAACGGTTATTTATACTTTGCCGGAGACGATGGAAATACAGGTGCAGAACTCTGGAAAACAGATGGCACTGTTGCAGGAACGGTTATGGTCAAGGATATTTATCCGGGTCCAACCATGTCGCATCCGGCACCAACAAGCACAGCTCAATACACATTTGTTGCACTTGGAAACGATATTTACTTTTCTGCTGTTGATCCTGTTTATGGTAGAGAACTTTTTAAAACCGATGGTACTGCAGCAGGAACTATGATGGTTAAAGATATTGCACCAAATGCCGGCAGCGGCATCAGTACTGTTAATCATAAAGCCATTGCTTTTAATGGTAAGGTTTATTTCGCCGCCAGCAATGTTACAAATGGTTTTGAACTGTGGGCAACCGATGGGTCAGAGGCGGGAACATATATGGTTATTGATCTTGTTGCCGGTTCAGGCAACTCTTCTCCCAATAACCTGATTGTTTATAATGGTGCTTTGTATTTTACGGCATCTGCTACCAACGGTGGAAATCCCAATCTTTATAAAACTGATGGAACCGCTGCGGGTACAGTACTTGTAAGGGATTTTGTAGCAGACGGAATAGTCTTGACTATTGGCAACTCTGCAGCAATTAATGATTTTACAGTAGCAGCCAACAAGCTTTTTTTTCGCATCAACAGCGGACCTGTAGGTACTGAGCTATATACCAGTGATGGAACAACAAGCGGAACCGGCTTAGTAAAAGATCTATATCCCGGAGTAAACCCCGGTAATGTTTTTGGGTTTGCTGAATTTAATAATAAGCTATATTTCTCGGCTACAGATTGGGCCTTACCATCAAGAGGGTCCATCCTTTTTGAATCAGATGGAACCGAGGCGGGAACAAAGCCTGTATTCGGAAATGAAATGAGTGAAGTTCCGGGTAATGTTGGCACAGTGAAAGTTGTTGCGGGTAACAGGCTCTTCTTTACAGCCAGAACTACTGATGCAGGGTTAGAGCTATGGAGTACTGATGGTAATACTACAGGTACTGCCATAGTAAAAGACATTAATACGAATAAAACAGGAACACCCAATTCAGCGGCTTCGCTCAGCGGTGCAATAGTGCATAATGGCGTTTATTATTTTGCCGCTGCAAATAATACAAACGGACAGGAATTATGGAAAAGCGATGGAACCGAAGCAGGAACTGTTATGATCAAAGATATATGGCCGGGCAAAGAATCTTCCAATCCTGGCGGTTTTATGATACACAATGGTATCGTCTATTTTACAGCTTCTGATGGAGTAACCGGAACAGAAATATGGAAAACAGATGGAACAGAGGCAGGTACACAATTAGTTGCTGATGTTTTCCCGGGAGCGTTCAGCAGCAGTCCAAACAGACTGCACTCCATTGGAAATTTGATTTACTTCAGCGCCTATACATCAACATATGGCACCGAGTTATGGCGTACTGATGGTACAACTGTAGGTACATCATTGGTAACAGATCTTTTACCTGGCCCTCAATCTGGCATAACAGGAATACTCAAAACAGTTACACTTAATAATGATGGATACTTTATAAGCTTTGTTCAATCCGGAAATACGCTTGGAATAATCCCCGGAAACAAGCTCCTGAAAATAGATGGAACTACAAACAGTATTTCAGAATTTGCTCCCAGCCTTGCAGTAGTTAATGAAATAGGCATTATGAATAATTCGCTTTATTTCATTGGCCGGAATGCCAGTACCAACCAAATGGTGCTGATGAAAAGCGAGAATGGCGCACTCGCTACTCAAGTAAAAGTGTTGAATAATACGGGCAGTTCCGCATTTCAGTTGACAGAAGCTGGTGGAAAATTATATTTTACAATGCAAACTACTGCTGAAGGTGCCGAGCCATGGGTTAGTGATGGAACAGAAGCTGGAACGTTTTTATTGAAAGATCTTATACCCGGAAACTCTGTTGTTCTGCAGGCCGTTCCCCATCAATATATTTTTTCGGGAGGCAAAGTGTTTTTTACAGCTGCCAGTTCTTTTACTTCAAATGTTGCAGATTATGAACTATGGGTAACGGATGGCACCACTGATGGTACTTACCAAGTAAAAGATATCCGAACAGGAACTCAGGGTTCAAGACCTGGTGGAACCATTGCTGTTCCCGGAAACAAAATTTTATTTTCAGCCAATGATGGTGTATCCGGAATTGAATTATGGGAAAGTGATGGCACTGCCGATGGAACAAGAATGTTGCAGGAATTTAATACAGGAGGCGATGGATTTGCTTTATCAACCATCTTTACCACCTTTCCTATGATTCCAATAGTACAACCTATCGGAGAAAAGTTTGTGTTCTTTGCAAGAAATGCTGATAAAGGATTTCAACTGTATGCCGGTAGCTTGTCAGCTAAGTACTATGTAAACGATAACAGCCAGACAGGTGATTTATTTACAACTGCTGTTGGAAGCAATGCAAACTATGGTACCGCCGCAGCACCTTTTGCAACATTGGACTATGCCATTTCCCAGGCAAGAAATGGTGATACTATTTATGTAGATGCAGGAACGTATAATTTAACCTCCCAATTAACCATTAATAAGTCAATTACGATTCTTGGAAGTAATTATCTCGTTTCTCCAAATGACGCTGCTGTCAAAACTATTTATAATAGCATCAGGAATGCAGAAACAAGAATTACGGGAGCACCCATCATTATTGCAGCCGATTATATCCGATTAAAAGGCTTACGCTTTTCACCCGTTTTAAGCGCTATATCACAAATCGGAAATTTCAGTCACGCAAAAATTGAAAAAAACTATTTTGATGTAATTGGAACCGGCAATATCATTAACATTCAGGGAAGTGCTTCAAACCCTATTGTGGCATTTGACTTTGCCATCACAGACAACCGGTTTGAACGTACAGATTTAGTAACCGGCAGGTCCATCAATCTTGGATTGGTAAAAAGCGTTTGGATCGATAATAACGTATTTATAGAAGTTCCCGCATCCGGTAATCCATATCGTGGTTTTGCTTTGCGAACAGAGCCCAATCAAAAAGTGGAAAGCACTGTTTTCTCTAACAATTATGTAAAAAAACTGCAGGTGGGTGTGTTGCCTACAATGATACAGGACTGGGTAATCAATAACAATGTATTTGACAGTTGTACTGCCGGCATTAATCATATTCCATCTAATATGGTAAGTACAAATGTGTTTATCAGGTCTAACACATTTACAAATATGCGGGTTGGCCGCAGCATTCTTGTGAGGGGTGGTACAAATGGGGGTGTAGATAATTATAATATTATTGACAATACACACAACCAGGAAGTGGATGGTATTAACGGAATTGTAGGAATGATGCAGCTTGATTTTGCTCCCACCAGTACCAACGGCACTGTGAATGTAACAGGCAATAAACTAAACCTGGGTGGTGATTATAATAATACAATTATCAATACAAATTGTGGGATATTTATTGGAGGTAAACATGCCAATACCAATATTTCTTATAACGAATTAAATTTTTCTGCTGTTAATTTCAGGTATAATGGTTTTAATGTGTTGCCCAATATGCCTACAGGTGTTTATATAAACACAGATAATTTTGGGTTTGGCGGACCAATACCTTCCAATGCTGTGGTAACCATCAACAATAATAAAATCAATGGCTTTAAAAACAGCGTTGGTCTGTATGATCCGGTGGTGGGTATTACTGGTAATATTGGTTATGGGTATCTGATAACAGGAGCTACTGTTACTGTTAATAATAATCATTTCAGCAACGATTCTATGTCTGTTGATAATGGAACCGTTGGTCAGGATATAAATGCCAATTGTAATTGGTATGGCTCTGCTGCAGCACAAGATATTATTAATAAAATCTCATTAAACAGTGCCGATGTCGTTCCCTGGCTCACCAATGGCACTGATAATGATGCGGCCATCGGGTTCCAGCCTGTGCCGGGTGCATGTGATGGTTATCCTACTTTAATTACATTGAACAGTTCAACCAATGTAACCTGTAATGGTGCCGCCAATGGTACCATCAATATTACTACATCATTTGGCAGGGCTCCGTTTACCTATACATGGACAAAAGAAGAAGATGCCAATTTCATTTCATATGATGAAGACTTGACTAATCTTTCACCGGGCACTTATCATTTGGCAATAGTAGATGGAAACGGCTCCAATATTTACATCACCGATCCTGAAGCAGATGGCCCGGGCACTATCATCATTACCATTACAGAGCCTGATGTATTAACGGCAACCGCAAGCGGTTCTAACAATGTTTGCTTCAATGGAGCCATTGGTTCGGCATCTGTTCTTGCTGCCGGCGGTACTGCTCCTTATACCTATCTGTGGAGTAATGGCGCCACAACTGATGAGATCAGTAATTTAACTGCAGGTGTTTATAATGTTACTGTAACTGATGCCAATGGTTGTACAACAACAGCATATTATGAAGTAACACAACCAACTTTACTTACAGCAAGTATCAATAACTCATCAACTGCTTGCTCTAACATTGCAACAGTAACTGCAAATGGCGGAACACCAGGTTATTCCTATTTGTGGAGCAATGGATCAACGTCTGCTACCATCAGCGGTGTGCCGGCTGGTACTTATAGTGTTACGTTTACTGATGCCAATGGTTGTACTGCAACTGCAAGCATTAATCTTACAGTAGCAGAAGCATTTAACCCATCAGCAAGTGTAACCAATATTACCTGCTTTGGTGCAAACAATGGTGTGATTACTGTTACCAATGCTAATGGTACAGCTCCGTTTATGTTCAGCAAAGATGGCGGTGTAACATTTGTGCCGGGTACATTACCGTTCAGTTTTACTGATCTTTCAAGCGGTACATACAATATTGCTGTGAAAGATGTGAATGGTTGTACAGGTTTTGTAACCAGAACAGTAACACAGCCAACCGCATTAATGCCAACGATCAGTTCTGTTGTAACCGCTTGCTTTGGTCAAAGCACAGGTGCTGTAACCGTTACAGTAACAGGTGGTGTTCCTGCCTATACCTACAGTTGGACAAAAGAAGGTGGCGGTTTTAGTTCATCACAGCTCAATATCAGTGGCCTTGCTGCAGGCAATTATACATTAACCGTTACAGACAAGAACGGATGTACAGCAGTATTGCCTGTTACGGTTCCATCTAATAATGAAATAGTAGTAAATGCAGCCGTTTCAAATGTGTTATGCAGGAATACAGCTACAGGCTCTATCAACCTCACTGTTACAGGCGGTACAGGTGCAGGCTTCACCTATAGCTGGACAGGCGCTGTTATTTCTTCAAATGAAGATCTGAACAATATTGGTGCAGCGAATAATTATAACGTTCGTATTACCGATATCGGTAGTGGTTGCTTTGTTGACAGAAGTTATTCCATTACACAGCCCGCAGCACTTACACTAAGTTCCAGTGGTACTAATGCAACAGGTTGTAACAGTTTAGGTACAATTACAGCAACTGCCGGAGGTGGTGCAGGTAATTATGAGTACAATCTTAATGGAGGGGCATATCAATCATCTAACGTATTTACCGGTTTGTATGCAGGTACCTATACGGTGGGTGTAAAAGATGGCAATGGTTGTATCGCAACTGTTCAAAGAAGTATTACTGATAATGGCAGTGATCAGTATGAAAGTAATAATGGAAGAACGCAATCAAAACCCATCAGCATTGGCTCCACTATTAATGCAAGATTAGCCATTGCCGATGATGCTGCTGATTGGTTTGTGATTACTACTCCGGCTGGAGGAAGTTCAGCGCTGTACAGTCTTGTCGTTACACATCCAACACCAGGAGTTAGTTATACATTTAATCTGTATCCTGCATCACCCAACAATGCAGCGGCTTTAACACCCGCCGGAGTGATTGGTACTACCAGGAAGGATTATACATTGAGTCCCGGTACATCTTACAGAATAGGTGTTACTACTACAACCCTTTCATTTATCTGTTACAGTTTAAGCGTGAACCCGCTGCTTCCTGTTACATCCGGCAACAATCCTTCATCACCCATCGTTCGTGATCTTCCATCAAACCCTGCAGTTGATGTGCTTTCAACAAAAGTATATCCCAATCCGCATCAAGGTTCATTTACACTCAGTATTGAATCGCCTGAAGAAGGTGCAGGTATTGTTGAAATGTATAATGCAGCAGGTCAAATGATCGGTGAGCGAAAAGTAAACCTCATGAAAGGAAAAGGCAACCTGGTACAATATTACAACATGAATCAAGCTGTACTTTTCTACCGTGTACGTGTTGGAAAACATGTTGTGAACGGCAAGATCATTGGAGCCCAATAGTATCAACCCATGATTCACATTAAAAACCCCGGCTGATTGCCGGGGTTTTTCTTACACATCACTCAACCACTTTTAAAATTTCACGGTGTGATGTGACCACATGCTGCTTAAATGCTTCATACCATTGCTGCCACTCATCTTTATTCATACTGCCTGTGAGTGATTGTTCAAACTCAGCTAATGTTTTAAACCCAATTTCAAAAATAAGACGATAGGAATCGCCTGTGAAGTCACTTAGCATGCGTGTTTGTGCCCCGGCATTGGGCAACAATCCACGCTTTAATGCATCCTGTACAAGAGTACGTGCATCACGATAATGACCGAACTTTAAATGAAAAATGTCTCTGACAATGTACATAACCCAGGTTTTAAAAGTGAAGAAATAATAACCCGGCACGGTGATGGTGTTATTCAAGAGAGGAAGAGAAAAGTTACAACGGCTTTTTTTGATTTCAAAGCACCAGGGAAATTATATGTTGAGTTTATGCCTGCAGGAATCACATAAGTATCGTTCTTTATCCAGCTTCATCTGACCTTCCGCATCCACCATAAAACATTCTTCATTGCTACAATGAGGCAAACCGAAATTGTGACCCATTTCATGAATCACCAATTTTAATAAGCGTTGCTGTAAATGTGTTTTGTTCCTTGCTGTTTTTGCAGGGCGAAATGTTGACACTACGCATGCGTGACCGGGACTATAACCCAACCCCATTACTCCATAATCATACACATTGTTCTTGGTGGTTGATACATCCCGGGATGTAATACCTACGATTGTTCTTGCGCTATCAGGCCTATTCATGCGTAACCAATGAATAATTCTGTCAGCACGGTAGCGGCTGCGTGGTTTGTAAAAGAGATCGTTAGGGAAAGATTTGTTTGTGTTAATATAAACCGTAACAGCAAAAAACTGCTCAATAGAATTTTTAAGCTGTTTCAGTGTTATGGTATCCGTAAACTGCAATGGCTGAAGTAATACAACAGGTTTTTTAGTGATTCGCTTCTCCGTTGTTTCTTGTTTTAGAGAGCAGGAGAAGAAAAATAAAAAAATCAACCCAGGTATCACACACAGCCATTTCATATCATTTGTTCAAAAAATCAGGACTTTTTAAAATAAGGTGTATGCTTATCGGCGAATTCCTTATCAGCTTTATCGTACCCACTACCGATTTCGTTTGCGGTACGATTTGTCTGCTGTGAAATGCTGTTAAAAACATTCACGGCAGCATTCATTTCATTTACTGCTTTGTTATATGCGTTTACATCCTGTTGTGTACGGCTGCTTTGTGGTTTACTATCAAAAGAGCGTTTTACTTTTTCAAAGTTTTCTTCCTTCAGATAGTAATCCGTCATTTTGGGCACATCGTTTTCAGCCATTCGTTTATATTGATTCAAGGCATGGCGGCAGGCATTGGCCAGGGAAGGATCTCCGGCAAAATTTTTCAATGTATCTAAACTCATCATTCCCTCTTTAGAATATGTAATTAAAGCGGTTCGTGCCTGTTCAATAGCATTTACCTTTTTAGAATCAACCGCTTTTATCAATTCGTTCCACTGCCAGTAACATTTAAAAAAGATAAGATACACGTTGTTTCGGTAGTGAATCACTTCACCAGCTTTCTTTTGCTTTTCACTTTGCTCACTTTTTTCCTTTATAAGATTAATATTATACTTAGCAGCAAAATCATCAGTTGCTTTATTACGTTTTGCATTTGCCTCTGCCAGTTTTTCCGATGTTTTTTCCTGGAGTAACAGGTATGCCTGCATTTCATTGAACGACTGTTCGGCAATATCTTCCATGTTTACAATACGTTTATAATCATCTGTAAACACCAGGTATAAAAAATTGAGATAATCGATACTGCTTTGTCTTAATGCTTTATCACCTTTGTACAAAGGCAATGCGATTGCCTTATTTCTGCTATTCACAATACCGTCAATTGCCTGCTGCCGCATTTTTTCAATTTTCTTTACACGTCCGCTATGTGCTGCTGTACTCACATAGAGTAAATATTTTTGATTCGCTTCCTCTTCCGCCTTATTTACCATGTTCATGTATTCAACGGGATTATCGTCCTGTGCCTTTACAATAGTTGAAGTGGTCAGTAATAAAAGAAACACAAGTATTGATGTACCATTCATTGTTCGCATATGATTGTATTAAGTGTTTACAGATTTTTGTTTATCGGTTGATCATTTGTAACATCAATTCAAAGCAAAGACTGATATAAGGGTCATCAGCAATCAATGCTCTTGTTTCACCGTCAGACTCTGTGAGCATTTCACTTGCCTGCAGCCGCTGTTTGCGCAGCTGGTGGTTTTGAACAGTAAAACTGCTATTACTTTTATAGTTTTCAAAATACGTATAAAACTGTTGCTCCTTTCGCTTGTAGCGAAGCATATCTTCCAGCTTCAGGGAAAACTCCGGCTGTTGCAAAATGGTTGTAGACCATTGTTCAAATGCCTTCATTTGTTGAAAATACATAGATGTGTCAGTAATGGTTTTGGTTGTATGAATGAGTTTTTCCTTTGACAAAGCCGGAAATGGCTTGTAATATTTATTGGCTTCAATGGGCAACAGTGTAAAGGAATAATCTTCATCTTTTTCTTTCTCAGCAATGTTTTGTAATAAATCATTCACAGGTACATCGGGCAGTACACCATTTTTTTGTGCTGTTTTTCCTGTAATACGGTATAATGCAGATGTGGTGAGTTTAACATATGCCTCAGCAGTTTTGGTATCTGCTGATTCTAATGTAATAGTTGTATCAAGGGGAAGCACCAGTTGTCCTGTAGATTTACCATAAGTTGGAGCCCCAACAATCAAAGCCCGATTATAATCCTGCATGGCAGCTGCAAAAAACTCGGAAGCTGAAGCACTGTAGCCATTCACCATAATAAGTAAAGGACCTGTGAAGATGCTTCCGCTGTTAACATCCTTTAAAGAGTAAATCTTTGCATCTTTATTTTTATACTGACCTACGGGACCTCCATCAATAAAAATTCCAGATAAATCAATCGCTTCCTGCAAAGAACCCCCGCCGTTGTAACGAAGGTCGATGATAAGTCCGTGAATGTTTTCTTTGTTGAGTTTGATGATCTCTTTGGCCACATCGTTGGCACAACCGTTCACTCCTGTTTCTGTATCTTCCCAATCCACATAAAAATCAGGTATAGAAATATAGCCAATGTTTTTACTGCCTTTAAGAATATAACCCTGTACCAAATCATCTTCATCTTCTTCTGCTTCTACCCGTTCTTTGAACAAGGTTACCCCTCTTGTAGTTCCATCGGGTTTTTTAATGGTGAAAATGAGTTTGTCTGAAGTGGCCTCTTCCATTACGCTGTTCAGTTGTTGCAAACTCATCTCTGCAACATTTACCGGTTGCTTACCCGGCTCCTGAATAGAAATGATTTTATCTCCTGCATTGAATGCACCGCTCTTAAATGCAGGACCGCCCGGCAACAATTTATCAATGGTTGCACTCCCGTTTTCATCAGCATCCAGGTTAAAACCAAAACGTAATGGTGTTTGCCCTAATTCTTCATCAAAACTTTCTTTTTCTTTTGCTGTAAAAAAAGTGCTGTGCGGATCATAACATAGAGCAATACTGTTACAAAACAAATTGCCCAATTGTTCAGGTGTTGTTTTGTCTTTTGCTTTTTGAAAACTTGTTTTGTAGAATTTGATTAAAATAGCTGAAGCGCTATCAACATATTTTTTTTGTTGTGCGGATGTAAGACTGTCCGGCATTCCTTCAACAACTGCATCCAGTACCTGCCATTTTAAATATTTGTAGAGTTTTGTTTGTTTGGTGGCAACGGATGTTGCATAGGAAGTATCTTCTGCTTTCGTTATTTTTTCCTGCAATAAAAAGTTGAACGGTGTTTTCAGGATGATCTGCAGTAAAGAGTCATTTTCCTTTAATCTTTTTTGGCGGAGGTTGTAAACTACCTGCAAAAAATTTGTTTTGCGGCCAATGATCTCATCATCCAGCAGGTTTTGATAAGTGAAGAATTGCTGAATATCTTCTGTATGAAAAATGATACGCTCTTTGTCTGTCTTTTTTAGGAATTGATGCAGGAGTCTGTTGCTGAATTCATCATTTAGCACTGCTGGCTGAATATGAAATTTTTCTGCCATGCGTGTAACGAGAAACGCATGATGCATACTTTTCGAAAAATCTTGTGCATCTGAAAAAAGAGAAAATGAAAGGAAGAATAAAGAGAGAAGCCAGCGTTTCATTCAGCGTGTGTTTTCAGTGGAAAAATAACTGAAAAATTGATTTCTCCCGTCTTTTGCCTATCAATAATTCAATAAACGCTCCACAGTTTCTCCCAACCTTGCTTTCGCCAAAAAATTCTGCTCCAGTTCTATATTAAAGGGAATGGGTGTATCCAAACTGGCACAACGCATCACCGGTGCATCCAGTAATTCAAAACAATGTTCAGCGATCCAGGCGGCAATTTCACCGCCAATGCCACTGATGAGCGTGTCCTCATGCAAGATCAAAACTCTTCCTGTACGTTGTACGGCTGCACGGATAGCTGCATAATCCAGGGGAGCTAAAGAACGCAGGTCAAGGATGTCAACTGAAATCTCCGGATGTTCTGCCGCATAATCCTCGGCCCAATGCACGCCGGCACCATAAGTAATAATAGAAACTTCGTCACCACTTCTTACATGCCTTGCTTTGCCGATTTCAATTTCATAATATTCTTCAGGAATAGTTCCTGTTACTGAACGGTACAATGCTTTGTGTTCAAAATACATTACCGGGTTGGGGTCATTGATAGCAGCGATCAACAAACCTTTTGCATCCATCGGAGTTGATGGATAAACGATTTTCAACCCCGGTACTTTGGTAAACCATGCTTCATTACTCTGACTGTGAAACGGTCCGGCACCAACACCGGCACCTGTAGGCATCCGCACCACCACATCCGCATTCTGTCCCCAGCGATAATGGATCTTAGCAAGATTGTTTACGATCTGGTTAAACCCTACACTTACAAAATCGGCAAACTGCATTTCCATCACTGCTTTGTATCCTTCCAAACTCAACCCTAATGCAGCACCCACAATGGCACTTTCGCAAATAGGTGTATTTCGAATTCGATCCTTACCAAACTCCTGCACAAACCCTTCGGTGATTTTAAACGCACCCCCATACTCTGCAATATCCTGTCCCATGAGGATGAGGTTAGGATGTTGCTGCATGCTTTGCTTCAACCCTTCACTGATGCCATCAATAAATCTTTTTTCATTAACAGCTAAAGGCGTGTAGTGAGCTGATGAGTTATCAATAACTGTTGTATTACTTGTTTTGATCACAGGTGCGTATACATCTTCCAGCTCTTCTTCTGTATCAATCACCATGGGGTTTGCATGAAAGCCGGCCTGCAGTTCATCGTCTATGGATTGTTTGTATTCGTTACGAATATTTTCAACTGTAGTTTCGCTCAATACATTTTCAGCAATGAGGAATGCTTCAAAATTTTTAATGGGATCTTTTTCTTTCCAGATATCGAACAAATAAGAAGGAACATATTTGGTACCGCTTGCTTCTTCATGCCCACGCATGCGAAAGGTCATGCACTCAATTAAATAGGGCTTTTGATTCTTGATACAATAATCACGAACACCCTTGATGGTATCATATACCGTTAAAATATTATTACCATCAATTTTTACTCCATCCATTCCATACCCTCTTGCACGTTCCACCAAACTTTCACAACGGTATTGTTCATTGGTAGGTGTGCTCAACCCATATCCATTGTTTTCAATAATAAAGATCACCGGCAGATCCCACACAGCAGCAACATTCAATGCTTCATGAAAGTCTCCTTCGCTTGTTCCACCTTCGCCTGTAAAAGCAAGAGAGATCTTATTTTCTTTCCTGAGTTTATGTGCCAATGCCACACCATCTGCCAATGCCAGTTGCGGACCAAGATGCGAAATCATACCGCAGATATGATGTTTATTGCTGCCGAAATGAAAACTCCGTTCCCTTCCTTTGCTGTAACCATCTTTGTTGCCCTGCCATTGTTTGAACAATTGATGTAAAGGCATGTTCCTCGTGGTGAACACACCAAGGTTTCGGTGTAACGGAAAGATCCATTCATCGTTTTGCAAAGCCATAGTAGCTCCTACAGCAATCGCTTCCTGGCCAATACCACTAAACCATTTGGAAATTTTTCCCTGCCGCAGCAGCACCAGCATTTTTTCTTCGATCATGCGTGGCCACAGCAGGTTCCTGTAAATATGTACAAGCTCTTCGTTGGTTAAGTTCTTTCTGTCAAACAGCATACATCAATTTGATTTTTGCTTTTCGTCTTTTAATGCAATACGGTGCACAATCGAATTAGCGATGGATAAACAAATACTGAATAATAAAGCATACCAGAATTTGGGTACTGCAATTTCAAATCCACCTACAAAATAGGCATCAATTAATATGATACAGGCATTGATCACAAACAGAAACAACCCCAAAGTAAAAATGGTAGCAGGCAGCGTAAACAAAATGAGCAGCGGTTTTACTACAGCATCCAGTACCGCCAGCACAAGAGCAACAATAATAGCTGTTAAGAAATCTTTGATCTCAATACCGGGTAAGATATAAGCCAGTAAAAAGGCATTAACTGCAGTGATGAATACTTTGATTAAAAACTTCATATTGATTGCTTATTAAAAGTATCGGGCTTATTTACACAACAATTTATCTTCAACCGCTGACGGGGTTAAACTACCACCAGCTCATAAAATTTCCCTGGATGTAAATATTTATTCGCCAGTTCTTTCAACTCCTCTGCCGAAATATCTTTTATTGTTTGAACGGATGAATAAAAATAATTCTCATCCAGTCCATTCAATAGTAAATTCTTCCATCTGCCGATTATATGAAACGGTCCATCCAGGTCACCAAGAATGGTTCCGATGAGGTAATTCTTCACCAGCTTCAATTCATCTTCTTCTACCAGCTCATTACGCAACTCTTCCATCTCGTTATATATTTCAGTGATCGTTGCTTCGCATACATCTCTGCCTGCTTCTGTACTGATCATCCATGCAGTAGTATGAATATGATTGAGTACATAACTGTGGATGCCGTAAGTGTATCCTTTGTCTTCACGAATATTACTCATCAATCTCGAACCAAAGAACCCGCCATACAATGTATTCAGCACCTGTACTTTTTGAAAATCAGGATGATGACGGTTGGGAAAAGGCTGAGCCAAACGAATAGCACCCTGCACTCCTTTCTCATCATTGATGATCCTGTATTTTTTTTGTTCGGCCGGAGTGAGCGGATGAATCATTTCTTTTATGTGATTTTGATTGAGTGGTAATTGCCCAATTGTTTTATTGAGCTGCTGTTCAAAATCAGCCGGCAGCAACCCTCCTGCGAAAATTACACATTTGCCTTTGGTATAGTATTGCTGATAATACTCCAGCAGTTGCTGCTGTTGCAACGCATCATAATGTTCTGCATTGCTGTAAACACCATAAGGATGATTTTTTCCGAACACATATTCATCAATAAGACGACCGGCAACAAAATCACATTTCTTCAAATTTACACTCAACCGTTGCTTCGCATTTTGTTTATAGATATCCAGTTCCTGTTGCGGATACACAGCATCTGTTAACATCTCAGCAATAACGGGAAGGTGTGTTGCAAAATGTTTATTGATACAGTGAAGAACAATAGTTGCTGTTTCATTAAAACAACCACGGCTAAGGTGGGAACCATAATAATCAAAATGCTCATTGATCTGAAAAGCGGTTTTGTTTTTAGTGCCGTTCTTGAGCAAAAAGTTAGTAGCTGCAGCAATATTATTTTGCTGTTCATACCAATTGCCGGCATAGAACACAAGCTCAAGGCTCATGACTTCTTGTGTACCTGCATTTACTGCATATACTTCTACTTCATTATCTAAAATATATTTCTGATAGGGTTTCAGCTTCAGCTCAAACTCCGTTGCATCTTTGATCAAAGGTGCTTTACTCCTGTTCAATCGTTCTGCTACTACACTCATATATTAATTGTTCGCTAAATAATACAATGTGTTACTGTTATGCTCGTTAAAAATGGTGCGGCATTCCTGTAACAATTCCTCGGCGGTAATACTTTGATACTTGCTAAGTTCATCATTCATCAGCTGTGCATCACCCAGTAATTCATAAAAAGCCAAACTGTTGGCTCGGCTCATTACACTCATGTCTTCAAACAAAATCGTACTCTCTGTTTTGTTCTTCACTTTCTGCAACTCTTTTTCATCCACCAGTTGTTCTTTCATTTTAGCAAGTTCTGCTTCCACGGCTGCTTCTGCTTTTTCAATGGAAACACCTTTTACCAGTTTTCCTTCAATGGTCATCAATCCCGCATCAATACTTCCGAAATGATAACAGTCTAAACTGCTGAACAATTGCTGCTCCTTTACCAGGCTTTGATACAATCTTGAAGAAGCACCGCTGCCCAAAATATCTGTAATGAGATCGGCGATATAATAACCTCTGCTCATGCGTGAGCCCATATGCCATGTTTTAACCAAAACATCCAATGGTACATCTGCTTTTACCTGCATACGCCTTGCCTCTGTTTGCTTTGGTTCCTGTGGCAGAGAGCGTACATATTTTTCACCTGACGGAATGGAACCAAACCATTTCTCTGCGAGCTTCAACACATTTTCTGTATCTACATTTCCGGCCACTACTAAAATGGCATTGGCGGGTGTATAATGCTTAGCAAAAAAGTTTTTTACATCCTGCAACTGGGCATCTTCAATATGTTTGAGTTCTTTCCCGATCGTCATCCATTTGTACGGATGCACTTTGTAAGCCATCTCCCGCATTTTATGCCACACATCGCCATAAGGTTTGTTGAGATAATGTTCTTTAAACTCTTCACTTACCACTTTGCGTTGTACATCCAAACTTTTTTCACTAAAAGCCAAACTCAGCATACGGTCGCTTTCCAGCCAGAATGCTGTTTCCAGGTTTTCGACAGGAAGCTGACAGTAATAATTGGTGAGATCATTGGTCGTATACGCATTGTTTTCTCCACCGGCCAATTGTAATGGCTCATCATAATCAGGAATGTTGATGCTGCCACCAAACATCAAGTGTTCAAACAAATGAGCAAATCCTGTTTGACTTTCCTTTTCGTCACGTGCGCCTACATCATACAACACATTCACCACCGCCATGGGTGTACTTGCATCTTTATGGATGAGCAGTTTCAACCCATTATTTAAAATAAATCGTTCAAATTGTATCATTGAAAAAATCCTTTCTTGAGAGGAACTGCAAATTTCGGTAAAACTTCGGCACAATTAGCAGGAACATTTAAGCTTCTGCTTCCTTTAACAACACTGCTCAAACGCTTTGTTCACCATAACCATCACTGTATAAAAATCTCCTTTTGGTATAGAAATACAGCGCATTGCACTACATTTGTTTGGATCAAGCTCGCCAATATGTCGCTAATTGATATCCATCTTCCTAAAAGCATCAGCAGGGCACTGAACCTGCCTGAGAATTCCCCTAAAAGGCAGCAGGTAAAGGCGTTGAAAAAGCTGTTGAAGAAAGCGGTACATACACAGTTTGGCCAGCATTATCATTTTGACGAGATACTGAACAACCGCCATCCCGGCAAACGCTTTCAGCAATTGGTGCCTATTCATGATTATAATAAAATTTATAATGAATGGTGGCATAAAACACTGGAAGGCCATACGGATGTGTGCTGGCCGGGAAAGATCAAGTTCTTTGCACTCAGCAGCGGCACCAGTGAAGCAGCCAGCAAATACATTCCTATCACACAGGACCTGATGAAGGGCAACCGTATTGTGATGATCAAACAGTTGCTCACGCTGCGTACGTATGAAAACTTACCTGTAAAAAGTGTGAGCAAAGGATGGTTGATGCTGGGTGGAAGTACCGACCTGCAAAAAGGTCCCGGCTATTATGCCGGAGATCTCAGTGGCATCACTGCCAAGAAAATGCCCTTCTGGTTTTCTCCTTTTTATAAACCGGGAAAACAAATTGCCAAAACAAAAGACTGGAATAAAAAACTGGAGTTCATTGTTAATGAAGCACCTAATTGGGATATTGGTTTTGTGGTAGGCGTTCCTGCATGGATACAGATGTGTATGGAGATGATCATTGAACGTTACAAACTCAAAACCATTCATGATATATGGCCCAATCTTGCCTTCTTTGTACATGGAGGCGTTTCGTTTGAACCATATAAACATGGTTTTGAAAAACTCATCAGCAAACCTCTTATTTATATTGAAACATACCTGGCCAGTGAAGGATTTTTAGCTTATCAAAGCAGGAAAGATGCAGAAGGCATGAAACTGGTGACCAATGAACATATCTTTTTAGAGTTTGTTCCGTTTGAAGATAAAAATTTTGATGCGGATGGTAACATTAAACCTGATGCAGAAGCATTGATGATTCATGAAGTAGAAGAAGGAAAAGATTACGCATTACTCATCAGCACCAGTGCAGGTACCTGGCGTTATTTAATTGGTGATACCATTAAGTTCACCAATAAAGAGCAGTGTGAAATTGTGATCACCGGCCGTACCAAACATTTTCTTTCATTGGTGGGTGAACATTTGAGTGTTGATAACATGAATAAAGCCATACAAATAGTAAGTGAAGAATTAAACATCTCTATTCCTGAATATACGGTAGTTGGTGAGCCTCACGGCAGTTTCTTTGCTCATCATTGGTATGTTGCCTGTGATGACCGTGTAAATGCGGAAACGCTCCGCACCAAAATTGATCATGCGCTCAAAGAAATTAATGACGATTATGCAGTAGAACGAAACAGTGCATTGAAAGATGTGTACCTGGATATTTTGAGTGAAGGTTGCTTTATGAAGTTTTTAGAAAGCAAAGGAAAAATAGGAGGCCAGCATAAGTTTCCAAGAGTGCTGAAAGGAAAGATGCTGGAAGACTGGAAGAAGTTTTTAGCTGATCATTCAGTACCCTCAACTCCAATCCCATAACACCACTTCCCATTCTTCTCTGGCATCAGTAAAGCGGTGTACTGTTTGAAAGCCCGCTTTTTCATGTGCACGAATACTTCTTGTATTACGGGTTGCAATTTCAGTAATTACAAAATCATAGCCGGGCTGCATCACTTCTTTGTGTTTTTGATACAGCATTTCAAACACACCTTGTCCCCTGTATGGTTTGTGTACACAAACCTGTCCCATCACATAATAGTTGTATTGGTGCAGTGGTTTCCCTTTCCATGAAAGTGTTTTGAATAGTTCAAACATGGAAAATAATTCCGGTAGTAAACCACCTGCTTCATTCAACATCACCAAAGCGTAGGCAATGACCTCATCACCATCTTTCACAATAACAGATGGCGCCAGTGCATGCAGTTGTTTTATTTTTTCAATTGTATGATGTACGGTAACAAACCCCTGTTCTTTTTCTTCAGTTGAACTGTTGCTGCCTGCAAGATAGAGCTGCTGCAGTTGAAGTATTTGCAGCAATTCTTTTTCTGTTTCTACCTGTTTGGCAATAAGCATATGGCAATTTATTAAATTTTTACTCCTGTACCGTTTGCCTTTATGCTGCTACTGAGTTAATTTACACAACTATGCAGGAAGCCGTTGTTAAAGGATTGGCCTTAGGGTTGTTGCTTGCCATTTCGGTAGGGCCTGTTATTTTTTCCATCATCAAACAAAGCGTTAACAATGGATACAGGGGTGGATTGAGTTTTATTTTTGGTGTTGCTTCCAGTGATCTAACCCTTGTCCTCATCAGTAATGTGTTTACAGAATTGTTCAACCGCCTCTTAAAATTTGAACGGGTGATCGGAATGGGCGGCTCTGTATTACTCATCATCATTGGTGTATATTTTTTGTTCTTTAAAAAAGTAAAGTTGGCGGATGACGGTTTGACACCGCACTTTCATTTAAAACCATCAGACTATGTAAAAATTTTCTTTGCCGGTTATTTCATGAACACATTAAACCCGGGTGTGATTGCGTTTTGGTTTACATGGGCCACCGCTTTTGCAGCCATTAGTATTGATGACCGACTGGTGTTGTTTGGCACCTGCTTGGCTGTGGTATTTGCCGCCGATTTGCTAAAAGTATTCCTGGCAGGAAAACTGAGAAGTCGTTTAACCGCCAAAGTCATTCACCGCATCAATCAACTCAGCGGTTTGATCTTAATTGTATTTGGTGTGGTGCTGATTGCCGGTTTGATTTTTTACAAAAAATGATTTCTATTTGCAGAATGGCGAAATCAAAATCCAATACCTCCTTTTTTGCACGCATGTTTCGGTTCCTGAAACGATTGTTTCTTTGGTTATTTGTATTGCAATTGATTTATATCATCGTATTGAAATGGGTGAATCCTCCTATTACCATCACACAGTTAGTAAGTTTTGTAAAAGGTGATGGTTTAAAAAGAGATTATGTAGCTGCTTCTCAAATAAGTGCTGCAGCCAAGCTATCTGTAATTGCATCAGAAGATCAGTTGTTTCCTGATCATAATGGCTTTGACTGGAAGAGTATTGAAAAGGCCATGGATTACAACAAACGAAAACCCAACCGTGTACGAGGAGCTTCAACAATATCGCAACAAACAGCCAAGAATGTTTTTTTATGGCAGGGCAGAAGCTGGATACGTAAAGGATTGGAAATATATTTCACACAAATGATTGAATGGGTATGGGGAAAAGAGCGAATCCTGGAAGTGTATTTGAATGTGATTGAAATGGGTCGAGGTATTTATGGTATTGAAGCAGCAGCGCAGGCCTATTTTCACAAGCCAGCCGCAACGCTCAGCAGGTATGAAGCGGCGCAGATTGCTGCCTGTTTGCCCAATCCAAAAAAATATACAGTAAAACCTATGTGCAGGTATGTAGCGGTAAGAAGCGGTTGGGTGTTGCGGCAAATGAACAATATTGATAGTGATGCTGATGTACAGCGGCTAACTTATCCGCAACAAAAAAGCATCAACCCAAAACAAAAATAGCAACACCTCAAAACCTGTCATTGTATGTACACACTCGGTTCTGCATCAAAAGAAGAGTTTCCCAAACTTCTCGAAATATGGGAAGCTTCTGTTAGAGCTACTCACCGTTTTTTACCGGAAGAAGATATACTTCTTTTTAAATCCATCATCCGGGAAAAAGAATTATTTGCCCATGTATTGTTAACCGTAGCAAGAGATGATCAAAAGAACATTCTTGGCTTTATGGGTGTGGCAGATGGAAACCTGGAGATGTTGTTTCTGCATCCGGCTGCAACCGGCAAAGGGTTGGGTAAGTTGCTTACACAACATGCTATTGCTGAACAAAACGTAACCAAAGTGGATGTGAACGAACAAAACCCGGAAGCACTTGCCTTTTATAAGCACATGGGTTTTAAAGTAGTTTCAAGATCAGCTACTGATGGTATGGGCAAGCCCTATCCTATTTTGCACATGCAAATTTAAAAGAAGATCAATTTTTAAGGAGTGTATGAACGGCACTTATTGCTGTTTGCAATCGCTCATCATAATTACCGCTGATTTCCACCCAGGGAGTTGATTGATTTACCAGCAGGTCTTTATAAAAATGATAGAGTTTGATACGTCTTGCTTCATCCGGATATTCCCGCAGTTCATCTTTGATCCATGGCAGATCCGGTTTGCATAGGAAATACAAGTCATATTGTTGTTCTGTAATCCTGTCCAATATCCATTGATGACATTTGCCAAATACAAACTCACACCACACTTTCATTACATACATATCCGTATCAATAAATAGTAATGATTGGTTACCGGCTTTTGCGGTGTACTCAGCTTCCAGCTGGAGTTGTCCCTTGGCAATGGTCAAGAGATCATCGTAGGAATACTTTTTTCCGTGTTCCAGCAAATAGCCCCTGGCATATTCCGGGCACCAACTTGTTTGAAAGTGATTTGCCAGTTGTTCACAAAGAGTAGTTTTGCCGGTGCTTTCCGGTCCGATGATAACGATTTTTTTCAGCAATGAGAGTGGGTTTAGTATTGTGAAATACTAAAATAAAAGGAAGATTTGATAATTGGAAGAGCAGAACATAAGGTATTACTTTAATTTTACAATCACGCTCCACATAAACCAACCTACATGAATGTTGATACAATGCGCAAAATAGACAGATGGGCAGGCGTACCCATTTGTTTTTTATTAACTCCGCTCGTATGGTTGTTGAATGTATTGCGCCCTTCTTCCAAAAAGTCAAACGTTAGCAGAACCCTATTCATAGAACTTTCTGAAATGGGCAGCGCCATCATTGTGGACCCTGCCATGCGCAAACTTCGCAGGGAAGGACCGGCAGAATTATACTTTGCCATTTTTACCAAAAATTACAAAAGCCTTGAACTGCTCAATACCATACCCGCTGAGAATATTTTTAAAATGAATGCTGATAGTGTGTTGATGCTTCCTGCAGAGATCATTCGTTTTATTTTCTGGTGCCGTAAAAGAAAGATCACAACTGTAATTGACCTGGAGTTGTTCTCCCGTTTCACCGCTTTGCTTAGTTTTTTCAGTGGTGCGGCATCAAGAGTAGGATTTGTGAATTTGCATGATGAAGGTTTGTACCGGGGCAATATTGTAAACAAAGGTGTTCGTTACAATCCCCATGTACATGTCAGCATCAATTTTATTTCGCTTATTAATAAAGCACTGGGCAGGTTTGATAATGCATATGCAACGATCCCTGTTTCTCCAAATGAAATAAAGTTAGAACAGGCCATTGTAAGTGATGAAGCAAAAGCAATCGTAGCACAAAAGATAAAACAACTATACCCTAAATGGAATGGAGAAAAGGTAGTGTTGCTGAATGTAAATGCATCTGATCTGTTGCCGCAGCGTCGTTGGCTGCAGGAAAACTTTGCGGAAGTAGGAAGGAATTTGCTTCGTGATTTTCAAAATATCCTCATTGTACTCACAGGCGCCCCTGCTGAGAAAGAGTATGTAGAAAAAGTAAACCAAATGATCGGGCATGAGCGTTGTGTGAATTCATCGGGTGTGTTTACGTTTAATGAACTGGTTCCTCTTTATTCCATCAGTACACTAATGTTGACCAACGATTCCGGTCCTGCGCATTTTGCATCTGTTACTCCGTTAAAAGTATTTGTATTGTTTGGCCCTGAAACACCGCATTTGTATTTACCCCTCGGAGGTAATGCAGAACCATTCTACCTTGGCTTACCCTGTTCTCCTTGTGTGAGTGCAGCGAATCACCGTAAAACAAGTTGCGAAACAAGGCCTTGTATCACAGGTATACAACCTGCTGTTGTATATAGAAGATTGAAAGTGTTTTTAGAAACAGTAAATTAACGGGGTTCCAGCATCAGCAAATACCTGTTCATCAACGTTTCTCTCCTGGTTTTGTGATTGATGAATTTTCCTTTCAGCTGTGTCGTATTAAAATGCAAAAACCGTTTTACTTCTTTGTATTGAATGTTTTCCTTTTGCAATTGCAACAACTCTTCGTCATTCACCACCAGTAAGACAGGTGTTTTAAATTGACCGCTGCAAATTTCATCAAGATTGGTATACCGCATTTCAGGCTTTAAATAAAACCGGGCAGATGGCATGTACAAACTCAAATGCCCGGAGGGTGTTGTTGGATAATGTTGATTGATATACCAGGCGATTTGATTGCCAGAATGATACTGCAGCAGATCAGGATAGAAAGAAAGATTTAAAAACACATACACCAGCATGGCAATGACCCCTGATCGTAAATAAGGGATCAACGCTTTAACAGGGGCAAACAATTTCGGTAATAAGAACAGCAGCATCAACAGAATTACGAATACAATGATGAATATTGCTGAAACAGCCGGCCGGTAAAAATAAAAAAGCGCAACTGCTACCATCAACAGCAATACACTTAAAACATTTTGTACCACGGCCCATGATGCAGTACTTGCTTCAACTCTTGTAAGAATAAAGTGAGCCGTCATCACTGCCATCATCGGAAACAAAATATTGGTATAGGCAGGCAGTTGAAACCCTGAAAAAGAAAACACGAGCAATGTTGCCAATATCGAACCGATCGTCATCCATTCTTTTACCGGTTGTTTCTGAATCGTTTTTTTAACCACAGTAAATAAAGAAGCATACATCAGCAGGCACCATGGTAAAAATGCCCAGAGGAGCGTGTGTAAAAAGAACGTTGGATCACCTTTCTTTTCTGCATTTACAATAGGGCCTGTGCCAAAGAAGCGTCCAAACTGGCTGTCCCATAAAAAGAATTTGATGCCGGATACATTCGTTCTTCCAAACACTACTTTTTCAGGATGCGCATCAAATTGCTGATACAAACTATAAAGCTCAGGTGTAATGAACAATGCAATCAATGCAAATGCAATCACCCATCGCACATGAAAAATTTGGTTCCATTGTTTTTGCAACAGTAAATGAATACCAACAGCAGCACCAATCGGAATGATGGTGAATACCCCTTTGGTCATTACAGCAAAAGCGGTAAACAAAGAAGCCAATAACAGGTCAAGACCAATTGGCTTATTGATGGTTTTTGAAAAATAATAAATGGCGGCAATGATAAACCCTGTTAAAAAAGGTTCTGCACGCACATCATTGTTGGAGATAATAAAATGTGTGGCGGTTAACAGAATGAAGGAGGCCAGCAATCCTGTGGCTTTGGAATAAAATTTCTTACCAAACAAATAAGTGTACCTGGCACCTAATAATGAACATAATACAGCGGGCAGTTTATATACCCATCCGTGCAATCCAAAAATTTTAAAGAACAGCGCTGTGATCCAGAAGGGAAGATGTGGTTTGTCCAGCCAATCTTTTTCATGCACCCAAAGATTGATGTAATCATTCCGCACCACCATGTTTTTAGCAATAGATGCATAAATACCTGCATCAGGATCCATCAACGGCACAAACAGGCCGCTGAAGTTGAGAAGTACGGCAATGCCAATAAGTGAGTATAATTTTTTATAAAGCGATTCCTGCTCCAGTTCATGAACAACCATGCTCAAAATTAAACTGATTAAGACTTTGGAAAAAATATACATCCGTTTAAAGTAAATTCACCACCCACCCGTCAACATAGGAAAGACGGCTGCATGGAGATAATGGCAAAACAATCCATTGTTCAAACGGTAACAGAATACGGGAACCGGCTCTTCGGTTTCATACGCAGCCGTGTGGGTACTGATGAGGATGCTGAGGATATTTTACAGGATGTATGGTTTCAATTAAGCACCCGTGGTGAAACAGAAACATTAGAAAGCATCAGCGGATGGTTATATCGTGTAGCCAAAAATAAAATCATTGACCGTTCCCGTAAAAAGAAAGAAGAGTTACTGGAAGATCACAGTACCGAAGATGAAGATGGTGACTTGCAATTACCCGAATATTTATTAAGCACGTTCAATGATCCATCCGACAGCAGCTTACGGAAATTGTTTTGGGAAGAGTTGACCGCCGCTTTGAATGAGTTACCTGAAAAACAACGCAATGTTTTTGTGTGGAATGAACTGGAGGAAATAACACTTCAGCAAATTGCTGATCAAGAACAGGAAAATATTAAAACCATTATCTCCCGTAAGCGGTATGCAGTGCAACACCTGCGCAACCGCCTGGAAGATCTTTATAATGAATTATTAAACGATTAAATGAAATATTATGAACAAGTTTCGTAAGTGGATGTTTTTAGCGCCATTCGTATTTGTGGGTGCCGTGTTTTTGTTCGGCTGGATTGTGATGTTGTTATGGAATGCCATTCTTGTTCCTGTGCTGCAGGTAGGTGTGCTTAGTTTTTGGCAGGGCGTGGGTTTGCTGGTTCTCACCCGCATATTATTTGGCAGCATGGGTGGTGGCTGGAAAAAACGTGGTGGCCCCAATCCCGGATTCAAACAAAAATGGATGAATATGACTGATGAACAGCGAAGTAAGTTCCGTGAAGAGTGGAAAAAGCGTTGCGGAACAAACAGGGAGCAGGATTAAGTCATCATTGCATAAAGTAAATTCCTTTTTCATACGTCTTCTTTTCTACAGGCCGCAATAAGGCCGACGAAAAGGAGACATTTTTATTTCATAACAAAAACAAAGACTATGTATCATCAAAGTCATGCCGCAAAAGGCAATTACGGGAGCAGACATTTGCTTCACCGTTCACAGCAGAGAGCTGCTGTAAGTATTTACAAAACAGAAACCAGCTATGAAATGCTGGTATTTGCACCGGGTCGCATCAAAGAAAATTTTTCAGTGAATGTGAAGGGAAATGAATTAACTGTTTCCTATACACCACCGGAAGGTTTCCCCAAATTTGATTGGGTGCTGAGAGAGTACAGTCGTGGTGGGTTCGTAAGAACATTTACCCTGGATGACACCATTGATTCTGCAAACATCGCTGCCAAATATGTAGATGGTGTATTGCAGGTTACGTTACCACTCATTCCAGGTAAAGAAGCAAGACAACAGGACATTACAGTTTCGTAAGTTAGTTTTTGATTCAGTGTTAAGTTCAAAGGCGGCAACCTTAGTTGGTTGCTGCTTTTTTTGCTTTTTGCATCCAGGTGATCAGTCCAAACACCGCCATTACCAGCAATACCAGGTAATACACGCTGGTAAATACATACTGCTTTACAAAGTATAAAGGAATGGAAACAATATTGGTAGCGATCCACCAATACCAGCTCTCCACTTTCTTTTTGGTCATGAGCCACATACCGGTGAAGGCGGTGGCACTTGCAAATGCATCTGCCATTGGTATGGCACCGGGTGCAAATGTTTCTTTGAGATAGTTAAGTGAAAAATAAATGATGAAATAGAAAGCAGCAAAGAATAAAAGTTGATACGCCCACCATCGCTTGTCAGAGAAAGTAACATGCAGTAATGTATGATGTTGTTCATCTTTTTGCAGCCATAAATACCAACCATAAACATTCATAATGGTGTAATAAACATTCACACTCACTTCTCCAAACAAGTGCCCCTTGGCAGATAGATAGACATAAATGATGGTATTGATTAGCCCTACAGGATATACCAAAATATTTTCCTTTCTGCTGAACCATACACTGGCAATACCGGCAAACACAGCAATGTATTCTAACGCTGTTGTGGCTTTTATACCCTCAATAAACTGTTGTAAAAGTTCGTTCAATGAAATGTTTTTAGTAATTATTTTTTCTTAGCTCCATACCAGTTCCATGCTCTTAAATACCGCACTCCTCTTTTTGTCTGAAAACGTGTAGCTACCTGTTGCCATTGTCCGTTGGCGGCAGATGTCCACACAATAAAATGCAGATGCGGAAAAGCAGTATAACCTGTGTTACCACTCCATGCAATATGTTGCCCCTGCTTTACTGTATCACCAACATTTACAAGCACCCCATCTTTTTGTAAATGCCAGTAGCCGCTGCGGCTGTTATCAGCATGCTGCAGCACTACAAAGTTTCCGTATTGACGGTATTCACTTTTCAATCCACCTTTATCACCATCTTCCCGCAGGCGAATGACCACACCATCTCTTGCTGCCAATACTTTTGTTCTTTTGGGCATTTTAAAGTCCAATGCTGCCCGTTCTTTATGTGAGAAAGCGCCAAAATATCCCTGAACGATCAATCTCTTTTTACCGGGTTCAAAAGGCAATTGATAAATAAAGCTGGTATCATCCTGCAATTTTCCCTTTTGCAGTTCTTTGATGCGGGTACGCAGCGGGTTACTGCTTACAGAGCAGGATGCAACAACAATGGTCAATAAAATAAGTAGTAAACTGTTCTTCACGGTTTTGATTTCTTTTTCACTTCTTCACGCATCAGTTCCTCATAATCGATGCCTTCGTCTTTCATTAACTGCAACCCATAGTTACGCAGGTAAGTAATCACTTCTACTGCTTTTGTTCCCTTAGCTGTTAATGAATATTCTGTACGTGGAGGTACTTCTGCAAATACTTTCTTTGACACAAATCCATCAGTTTCTAATTCTTTCAATGTATGCGTAAGCATTTTCTGGCTGATGTGCTGAATATCTTTCTGCAGTTCAGTATAGCGCCATGTTTTTTTACGTAAACGCCACAGCACAGGAATCTTCCAGGTGCCGCCCAGTTTTTTGAGCACAAAATCAACCGGATTATAAAACACTTCTTTATTAATGATCACATCAGGCATGGCCTAAAATTAAGCAATACGCACCTAAAAGTGCGCAGCACACTTCTGCTGGTGCTACATGGTTTTGGACCATTGTCCTGCCACCTTTGAGTTCAAAATTTTTAAACATGAAAAAGATCTCTGTTGTTTTAGCGATCCTGTTCTTTTGTTATCACTCAGCATTGGCTCAACACAATGCAGGTAACAATGGGAAAATATTAATGATCGTATCAAATCCATCAGTAAGCAAACAAACAGGTTGGCCTATTGGTGTATGGTATGCTGAAGTAACACATCCTTACTGGGTGTTCAGCGAAGCCGGTTATAGTGTAGATTTTGCCAGTTTGGATGGTGGTGAAATAAAATTTGATGGTTTCAGTGACCCTGAAGATGCCAGCAAGTATGCAGCATTTGATTACATCTCCCTCGGATTTAAAAAAGATGAAAGTAAGATGGCATTATTAAAAAATACGATGAAGCTTTCATCTGTTGACCCTGCAAACTACAAAGCTGTTTTTATTTGCGGCGGACAGGGTCCGATGTACACGATGTATAAAAATCCAGAGATTGAAAAGTTTGTTGCTGACTTTTATCAAACAGGAAAACCTACAGCTGCTATTTGTCATGGCACCTGTGTATTGCTCAACACCAAATTGCCCAATGGCAAGTATTTAGTGGAAGGAAAAAAGTGGACCGGCTTTGCATCAGCTGAAGAGCAGTATGCAGATAATTATGTGGGGATGAAGATTCAGCCTTTTCGTATTGAAGATGAAGCACCAAAAATGCCGAACAGCAAATTTGTGGTGGGTGCTCCGTTTTCAGCTTTTGCAGTACGTGATGGTAATTTAATTACAGGTCAGCAGCAAAACAGTGGTGCTGCAGCTGCTGAGTTGGTATTGAAAGCATTGGAAGAAGATAAGAAACGTTATCCTACCTATGTATTGGTACACGGAGCGTGGGCTGATGAAAGTGCCTGGGGGTTTGTACGCAATCAATTAGCTGTTAAAGCGAATGTGGTAGTGGTAAACCTCCCTGCACATGGTATTGATTTAACAGATGGTACTAAAACAGGTTTGAATGATTATGTAAAAACAGTAACTAACATAGTAAATGCACAGAGTGGCAAAGTGATATTGGTTGGACATTCCATGGCAGGAATGGTCATATCACAGGTAGCAGAAAATATTCCTTCCAAAATTGAGAAGCTGGTGTATGTAGCGGCTTTTCTTCCACAAAATGGTGAGAGTCTCAATGGCATCGTGAACAAATTTCTCAATAACAAACAACCTGATATTTTTGAGTTCAATAAAGATTATTCGCTCATCAGTATTAAAAAAGATGTAATTCCTGCTGTCGTGTGTGATGATTGTTCACCATTCATGAAAGAAGCTTTGGTAAAATACCACAGAGCTGAACCACTGAAAGGTTTTAATGATAAAGTGGTGTTGACATCAAAATTCACAGCTGTTCCCAAGTATTACATTTCTACCACGGCAGACAATGCAGTTCCGTTTCTATTGCAGCAACAGATGATTCAAAATAATGGAAGCGTTAAGAAAGTGTTTGAAATGAAAACATCACATCTTCCTTTTGTAGTGCAGGCAGATGAGTTTGTGAAAATACTGACCAACATAAAATAAATAAACCACCTAAGACACTTTAGAAAACCTAAGGTGTCCTATGGTGTCTCAGGTGGTTAACAAAAAATTATTCATCAGGAAGCAAATGATAATACTCATTCACAAAAGACTTTTTACCGTATTGAAAAATGAGAAACTATTTAACCTCCTTCATCTTTCTGCTATTTGTAACTGATGCATTTGCCCAGCTTAACGAAAGTGATACACTGCAATTTCAATTACGCAGCAGTATTTCAGGTAACTATCAACAGGGCAATGTAGCCTTGCTTACCATTAGAAGCAAACTTGATTTTACAATCGCACCTGTAAAACAAGTAGTATTGAAATCGCAGAACAGCAGTTTGTACCAAGAGTTTGGCAATCGTAAAGCAGATAATGATTTGTTCAGCAGAAATTATTTGTACTGGAGGCCGCAAAGGAAAGTATATCCGTTTGGTATTGCATATATCTCCTCTAACTTTCGTCGTAAGATTGAAACAAGATTGTTTGCAGGTGCAGGTGTTACTTATCAATTAGTACAAAAACAATTTCATGTACTCAAGTTATCGGCAAGCGCTGTATATGAAACTAATCAGTTTAAAGGAACGGTATACAATAAAACAGAATACAACGGCAGCAATCAAATCAATCTCTGGAGAGGAACCTTGTATGCAGGCGGCTGGAATTATTTGTTCAACCGCAAACTCCGTTTGTATTATGATGTATACTGGCAACCTGCATTTAATAACAGCAATAATTTTCGTACACAATATGATATAGGTGCCGATGTTCCTTTATGGAAAGATCTCAACCTTTCTGTTCTTTATATTTTTACACATGAAAATGTGGTCATCAGTAATATCAAACAACAGGATAAAATTCTCACCTTTGGTTTTTCCTATAACTTTAAACAAAAACACAAATGACAATTGCAATTATTGGCAGCGGTAATGTAGGAGGCGCCTTGGCACAATCGTTTAAAAGAGCAGGGCACACGGTTTTAATTGGAGCTAAATATCCTCTCAGTGAAAAATCAATCAAACTGGCAACTATTATTGGTGAAGATCATTTCACTTCAGTTGAAAATGCAGTAAAGCAGGCCCAGGTAATTATCATTACAACACCACCTGATGCTGTGTTATCATTAATTCCGCAGTTGGGTGATGTTAGCAATAAAATCATTATTGATACCACCAACTCCGTTCGTACAAAACCCGAAGGATATGCAACAGCTTATCATGCTATTAAAGCAATAACAGGTAATAATCATGTGGTAAAATGTTTCAACACAACGGGTTTTGAAAACATGTTCAACCCGATATACAATGGCGAAGGGATTGATATGTTTTGCGCCGGCGACAGTAAAGAAGCCAAAGCAACAGCCATACAGCTTTCCAAAGACATCGGCTTCAGCAATTGTTATGATTTTGGTGGTGATGATAAAGTGCAATTACAGGAACAGCTGGCCCTGAGCTGGATCAATCTTGCCATTATGCAGGGTCACGGTAGAAATCTTGCATTTAAAATCGTTCGCCGATAAGAAACTGTTTGTACATTCGGTATTCTAAAAAAACAAACAACTATGATACGTCATGCAACAGCCGTTTGGAACGGAAGCGGTAAAGAAGGTAATGGGCACCTTACTACTGCCAGCACAGTTTTAAATCAAACTCAATATTCTTTTAACTCACGGTTTGAAGATGGTATTGGTACCAACCCTGAAGAATTAATTGCAGCTGCTCATGCAGGATGCTTTTCCATGAAATTAAGTTTCATACTGGGGGCAGCAGGTTTTACACCTGACTCACTGGAAACAAAATGTGAGATTACTTTTGAAGGCGGTGTTGTAAGTAAATCACACCTCATCTTAAAAGCAAAGGTTCCGGGTATTGATAACACCAAATTCCAGGAATGTGTGAAGGAGGCAGAGCAAAACTGCCCCATTTCAAAACTGTTGAGCAGCGGACTACAAATAAGCAGCGAAGCTACTTTAGTATAAAAGAAAAGTCCGGATTTACACTCCGGATTTTTTATTCCCGGTAACTGGTATAAAATAGGGTCATGGACAAAATAAATCTTTCAGAAAAATTTTCATTGTTTACTGATCATTGGAGTCCTAAAATTGCCGGCGAATTGAACGGTCAGCAGGTGAAGCTGGTGAAATTCAAAGGTGAATTTGTATGGCACCATCATGAAACGGAGGATGAACTCTTCTTCGTGGTTAACGGAAGTTTTGATATGCACTTTCGTGATAAAGTTGTTACGCTTAAGGAAGGAGAGCTGATTATTGTACCGCATGGTATAGAGCACAAACCTGTGGCTAAGGAAGAAGTACATGTACTGCTGTTTGAACCGGCTACCACGCTTAATACAGGAAACACAGAAAATGAAAGAACCGTAAAAGAACTTCATAGAATTTAACGGAGCACTGTTTTTCGTCATTTGTGGTTAGCTCATTTCCATGCATTTTTGCAGAAAGAAACAATTATGACGATTGCTGTTCTCGGAGCCGGTATGGTAGGCCGTGCCATTGCACTGGACCTTGCCAAACATTTTGATGTTACTTCTTTTGATCTGCATACACAACACCTGCAACTGCTGCAGCAAAAAGATCCTTCGATAAAAACGCAGCAGGCTGATTTACAAAAGCACAGTCGCTATGCAGAGATGCTGGTACCGTTTGATTTGGTGGTATGTGCTGTTCCCGGCTTTATGGGCTTTGCTGCATTAAGACAGGTAATTCTCTGTGGTAAAAATGTAGTGGATATTTCTTTCTTCCCTGAAGATGCACATCATCTTCACCATTTGGCTGTGGAGCACAATGTAACAGCCATTGTAGATTGTGGTGTTGCTCCCGGTATGAGCAATCTAATCCTGGGTCGTTACAACGAAGAAATGCAGGTAACCAATTTTGAGGCGTATGTAGGCGGCTTACCAAAAGTAAAAACCAATGCATTTGAATACAAAGCACCTTTTTCTGCAGTAGATGTGATACAGGAATACATTCGACCTGCAAGATTAAAAGAAAAAGGAGCGGTGGTTACGAAGCCTGCATTAAGTGAATGCGAGCTGATGGAATTTGATAAGGCCGGACTATTGGAAGCATTTAATACAGATGGACTACGCAGCTTACTCTTTAGCTTTCCGAACATACCGGATATGAAAGAAAAAACACTCCGCTATCCGGGTCATGTACATTTAATCAGTGCTTTTAAGGAAGCTGGTTTTTTTAATGAAGCACCAATAATCGTTCATGGAACTGAAATCTCTCCATTGGATGTTTCATCAACGCTTCTTGTAAAGCAATGGAAGCTGGAAGAAAATGAAAAGGAATTGACGGTTATGAAAGTGATCGTGGAAGGACTAAAAGATAACAAACCCATTCGGGTTGAGTATGATCTCTATGATGAGTTTGATGAAGCAACACAAACATCATCCATGGCCCGCACTACAGGATATACCTGTACAGCTGCTGTGCATTTATTACACAAAAACATGTTTACACAAAAAGGCGTATTCCCTCCTGAGTATATTGGTAAGGATAAGACCTGTTTTGATTTTATACTGCAGTACTTAAAAGAAAGAGGGGTTCACTGGGTGAAACAATAATCGATGTTCATGTTCAACTATCACAATAAACAATTTGCAGCTGTCAGCAACACGCCCAATGGTGAAACTTCGGCTCAAACTATTTTTTATTACAAACAGGAAGAAAATATTGTTACAGCTTATTATGCCGGTGGCAGTATTGTTTCAGGACACCTGATAGGTATTGTTGATGATGACGGCATCATTGACATGCGCTATCACCAAGTGAATCAAGAAGGGGAACTGATGACAGGCGTTTGCCGTTCAGTTCCCGAGTTAATGGTTAATGGTAAAATTCGTTTACATGAAACATGGCAATGGACCTCCGGTGATCAATCCAATGGTCAATCCATTGTTGAAGAGCTGTAATTCATCACATCCACTTTTTCTGCTGCTATTTCACAAAACAGATCTGTTAATTCCTGAGGCTGACTAAAAAAAGGAGAATGACTTGTTGCCATTTGATACACTTTGTTGCAAGGAGTTTCTGTATACATCTTTTGCTGAATGAACGGTGTTACGGCCCTGTCCTCTGTACATTCAATATAATACCGGGGAATACGGCCAAAGTTTTCATCCGTTAATTGCAGTGGTGTTATTCCTGAAACAAAGGGCTCATGACTCAGTAATAATTTAGCCAGCTCTGTAATATTATCTTCACAATCATGATACAATCCTTCTTTATAAATTTCTGAGCGAAGAGTGGTTGATTGTGTTGCCTCATGAAAGTTCACATACGGCTTTAACACACCTTCTGTATCCTGCATGGAATATTCTCTTTGTGTTTTACCGTTTGGAATTAAATATGCTGCCAGGTAAATTAACTTTTCAATTTTATGCGGACGATACTCCGCTGCCTGTGAGATCATGATCCCGTTTTTACTGTGACCCACCAATATTACCTTTTCATCAATGGAATCAATAACATCACAAATTTTTTCAACGCCCGTTTGCAAGGTTACTTCAGCAATGGGTGTTTTATCTCTGCCCATCCCCGGCAGATCAATAGCGATTGCTTTATGACCTGCTTTCTCCAGCATGGGAATTACTTTGTGCCAGTTCCATGCACTATGCCAGGAACCATGAATGAGAATGAATGTTTTCATGTTTATTTTTTTGTGAACACAAAGATGGAAGCAATGAGAGACGGAGAAAACCCGAAACTTGCGGAGTTGATGATCATGCATAACGTTGAGCAGCTTCCCAACCGATCATAGCCGTTTTACGTACACTTCCCCAATGATATTGACCAATGGCGCCGGTAGATTTGATCACACGGTGACAGGGAATTAAAAAAGCAACAGGATTATCTCCCACTGCAGAGCCAACGGCTCTTGATGCTTTTTCATTTCCAACAGATGCAGCAATATCACCATAAGTAGTTACTTGCCCCATTGGTACTTTTAACAACGCTTCCCAAACTTTTAATTGAAAAGCTGTGCCCTTTAAATGCAGTTTTATTTCTGATAAATTTTTCCAGTCCTGTGTGAAAATGAACAACGCATTTTGCTGAATAGTATCCACCACCTGTTTGTAAGCCGCATTGGGAAACAGGGCTTTTAATTCTTGGAAAGAGGTTTGCTCATCCTCAACAAACGATAAATGACAAATTCCTTTGCTTGTAGACGCCACCAGTATAGTTCCAAAAGGTGTTTCAGCATAACTGTAATGGATCTGCAATTGTTCACCACCATTCTTATATTCACCCGGTGTCATTCCTTCAATATTGATGAACAGGTCATGCAAACGGCTGGTGCCGGATAATCCTGTTTCAAAACTTACATCACTGATGGTATGGTTTTGCTGCAGCAATTGCTTGGCATGTTCAATACTGATGTACTGTAAAAATTTTTTGGGGCTTACGCCAGCCCATTCAGTGAACATCCGTTGAAAGTGAAACGGACTCATGTACACCTGCTTTGCCACTTCATCCAGGTCAGGCTGCTGTTGAAAGTTGACAGTTATATATTCAATGGCTTTTTGTATGCGTTCGTAATGGCTCATCTTCTTTAAAGTTAAACAGCAAATTTCTTTTCATTGAAAGAAGAAACCCACCCGAAACTTGCGGAGTTATTACGGACAGAGCTTGCTGCTGTGCTGGTATTTATTAATATCCAGCCCGGAACTGCTGCTGATGAAGATAACAACAAAAGCTGATAGAATTCCGTCGAGTGGATATAGGCTGATAGCGATATGAAGCTGAGAATATATTCGTCTTCCAGCATAGCCGCAAACTCACTGTTAGCGGCTGTATTTGTCACCTTGTATTGTCAAGCTGTTCTAATTTTTGTTTGAGTTTATCCATTGTTACTTTTTCAAATGCAAGATTGTTTATTGATTTTACGTTTGTATTACTCTCGGTCAGCGAAACAAAGGTGTCAGTATTTATTTTCTTAACCACCACAATTGTTACAGCTTCATCGTCTGGTATGTTTTGAAATTTAGCTGTTGGTTTAGAAGTAAAATTTTTTAAAACTGCTTTAAAAGAATGAAATACAAGATTGATGTCAAGTTCTGTGTAATTTCCACAATCCACATAAAAATCTGTTCTTGGTTTTGGGTTGTTATAAAACCTGTCGCAATTTATCCATCCTAATTTTGAAGTGCTGAAAATATATTGTCCGATGTCGGCTACTTTCACTTGGTTAATATTAGTGTCGTTTATTGTTTCTTCAAAATCGTTTTTGAAGAGGGTATCATTTGTATTTTGCTCTTCATTGTAAAACGTTATTGATTGGGAATAGATTGATTTAATGGGAACGCCATTTCGTTTTGCAGGCTTCCATCTTGGCATTTTTGAAAACGTTTTGAGGATAGCGTCTTTAAAGCTTTTTTGTGAACGGTTTTTAAAGTTTACATCTTTTGCTTTCCCTGTTTCATCAATTACAAAATCCATTTGAACCATGCCACCAATTCCCATGTCAGCTAAATTATCAGGATAAGTAAGATTTCGTTGTATGAAATTGATTAAAGCATTACTACCACCAGGAAAAGATGCAGCTTCTTCAACAATTTCTTTTTGATTTGCTTCTCCTGACGGAAGTAGCTCCCAATTTACTTTATGGTCTGTCCAACTGCCACTAAACAAAAGCATGCTGTCTTTTTTTTCTGTAAATGGAAATGAAATTTCAATCGGTGAATTGTCTTTGAGTTTGCACAACTGTCCGTCAGAAGTTGCCTGAATAAAAAGCATTCCACCTGTTTCAAGAATTTTGTCGTTTGAATGTGTTGTAAGTCTTGCCGAAACTATGTCTGACAGTTTGTAAAATTCTTTTACTTGAAATATGATTGTACCTTTTACCTCTGTCAAATTAGATGCAATTAAAAAACCTGAATGCTTTATTTTAATTACTGTCCCTTCCTTGCATAAAATTGTCGTGTCAAAATTGGTATTAACTGCAAAGTCTTGAAAGTCCTGTTCTATGCTTTCAAAATCACTTTCTAATGAAGTTTGGGTTTTAACGTTTGAATTAACGATAACGGCTTTCTGTGGTTTTGAAGTTTTAAAAGTAGCTGGCTTTTTTTCAATAACTGTTATTGTGTCCTGCTTTACTTCTGTTTTTAGGGATGCAACTGTATCTTTTGTCAAGCTTGGTGAAGCGGATTGTTCTTTTTGTTTATCTGTGCTGTTGCAGGAAAATAATAAAATTGCAAGTGCCGTAACTAACAGTTGTCTTGGCTGAAACATAAAAAATTTATAGTTAGATGCAATCTGCAGAGTATTTCCATAATATAGCCGCTAACTCGTTGAATGCCGCAATAAAATGATGCCATAGAAAAACCGCAACCCATACCCCAACAAAAAAGCGAAGCTTCCGCTCCGCTTTAAATTTCATACTTTCAAAAATTAATTAAACTCGTAATTAACCCCCCTTCAGGGGATGGGGGCGTCGTTGTCTTCTACTCTGCCTCTGCCACCACTTCTTCCACTTCAGGGATCATACGCTTCATCATGCCTTCAATACCCGCTTTCAAGGTGATCATGGAAGATGGACAACCACTGCAGCTTCCCTGCAACATCAGGTTCACCTTACCATCTTTAAAACTTTTGAACTGGATGGCACCCCCGTCCATTTCCACGGCAGGCTTTACATAATTATCTAAAATTTCCTGGATACGTTTTACCACATCGCTTTCATCACCACTCAGTACTACCTCTTCTTTGGCAGGTTGTACTACTTTGCTTTCATCGATCACTTCATTACCTGCTTCTAAGTATTCTTTTAAAAACTGGCGAACGCTGGGGATCACTTCCTGCCACTCGATATCTTCACTCGTACGTGTAAGTGTTACAAAATTGGAAGCAATAAATACTGCCTTTACAAAAGGAAAGGTAAAAAGTTGTTGTGCCAATGGTGAGGCTTCTGCAGCAGAAACCTCAGGGAAATCGATGCTCTTACCGGGATACAACAGTTTGTTGGCCACAAATTTCATGGTTTCCGGGTTGGGAGTCATTTCCGTATAAATGCTGATAACGGGGTTACCTGTTTGAATCATAGCTCTTGATGTTTTTAATACCGCTTCAATGGAAACGGAACTGCAAATATAACAACAATCAACGGGCTTTAGTTGCAGTGAATATCATACGCCCAATTCAGCCATTAATTTTCCTGAAATCGTAATTTAGTAGTACAAAACATACAATTATGCTCAACTCTAAGATCGAAAAAGCACTGAATCAACAGATTGTGCTGGAAGCAGAATCAAGTCAAATCTACCTGGCCATGGCCAGTTGGGCCGAAGTAGAGGGTTATGCCGGTATTGCCGCCTTCTTATTTAAACATAGTGATGAAGAGCGGATGCACATGCTCAAACTGCTGAAGTTTGTGAATGAAAGAGGCGGACACGGTGTAGTTCCGGCGTTGAAAGCCCCTTCATTGAAGTATAAAGGCGTTAAAGAGTTATTTCAGCAGGTGCTGGATCATGAAATACTGGTGAGCACAGAGATCAATCAACTGGTAGATATTTGTTTGAAAGAGAAAGATTACACCACGCATAACTTCCTGCAGTGGTATGTAAGCGAACAAATTGAAGAAGAAGCGCTGGCCCGGAATATTATGGATAAACTCAAGCTCATTGGCGGTGATAAAACAGGTTTGTATTTCTTTGACCGTGATGTGGCCGGTATGGGTGCAGAAGGCGGCAGTGGAGCCGGTGCGGACAAGACTTAATATCAATCATAAATTTTGAAAAAGGATGAAAGGCAGCATCGCTTTTCCTCCTTTTCGTTTATCTTCATTTGGAACGGATGAATTATATCATTCATCTGCATTGCTACGATTAAACTCATTTTATGAACAGAGAACTTTTTAGCTGGCACAGCCCTGCACTTGGTAAAGACATGCCCATTGTTACTTATGGTCATTATGGTTTTGCTTTACTGTTGATACCAACTGCTGCTGCTGATTATTTAGAGTATGAACGTTTTCAGCTGATCGACTCCATAAAGCCATGGATCGAAGCCGGCAAACTCAAAGTTTATTCTGTGAACAGCATCAATACAGAAAGCTGGTTGCACAATGATATGGCAGGAGAACATAAAGCCATCCGCCATAACCAGTTCAATGAATACATTTTTAACGAAGTGGTTCCCTATATCCGCAATGGCAGCAGTTGGGATACACCCATCATTACCTGTGGTGCTTCCTTTGGAGCACTGCACAGTATGAACCTGTTTTTAAAACGTCCAGATCTCATCAATGGTGTACTGGCTATGAGTGGTGTTTATGATCTCATGGAATACAGCAAAGGTCATTATGATGAGCAGGTGTACTATAACAGTCCCATGCATTATATGCCCAACTTAACAGATCATGGTATACTGGAACAAATTCGCAGCAGCAGTCATATTCATATTGTTAGTGGCAGTGGTGCCTATGAAGATCCTTCCAGCAGTGGGCGCTTTGCCAAGATTTTGTACGATAAAGGCATTAACTACAACCTTGATATCTGGGGCGAAGAATGGCCACACGACTGGAATACATGGAGAGCTATGTTACCTGTGTATTTAGAACATAAGTTGTGATATTCATAGTTTAATAAATACAAAACGGGTGACACTTATACCACCCCGTTTATTTTACTATTATTTACATCTTCACCGCCTTCACCGTATATCCTGCTTTTTTCAGCAACTCTAATACACCGTTCTTCCCGGGTAAATGAGCAGCACCTACTGCAAAGAAACAACCGCCTTCTTTCATATTCTTCTCCATCACAGGTATCCAGTTGTTGTTACGTTTGGTGAGTAATGCTTCTTCTGCATTCATCAAATCTGGAGAGCCTTCAATGGATTCAATGAGCTTGGTGAGGTTTTGTGATTTGTACACTTTTACCATTTCTGCAAACTGTTGTTTCTGCTTTTCAAATTCACGGATCATGGTAACAATATTCTTTGCTTCAACACTGTCCGGTATATCATCAAATATTTTCATCTGGTCTTCCATGCTTTCCAAGCCCTGTATATCTTTCTTTTCTTCCCTTGCCAGGCCTATAAAACTTTGCTCATACGATTCATGATTATCACAGGGCAGCATTTCCAAATACATCAAACTCATCACCATCATAGGTTTAAATCCATTGAACATTACCAGGGGAAACTGTGAGTTCGCTTTGAAAAAACTATCCACCAGCTGATAGTCATCCCCAAAGATCTTTTTCAAACTTTGACCGCTGGGCAGCATGGCCAGTTTCATCAGCTTCATTTGCATGGCGGCATCATCCATATCCATTTCTAAAAACACTTTATCAGATGCTTTGAATTTTTCTACCACCACATCCGGCATAAAAAAATCTTCTTTACAGATCATGTGAATGGTGCCAAAAACATACGCCGGTTTTTGCAAACCGTTGCCGCTTATTTCCCAAAACAAACTGTTCTGCTGTTGTGCTTTTGCAAGAAATCCTGTGCTAAGAAAAAGGAATATGATCAAAAATTGTTTCATTGGTAGTATTGTGTTTTGCATTTACTGAAAAGGAAGTTCGTTCATTTCATTCACAATGGCTCTTAGTTGTTTGATATGCCGTCCGTATAACAGGTGAATATACCATTTGTTTAAAAAGAAAAGAGGAATGGTACACACCAGTGAAATAAGAAGTAACGCAATGAAAAAATAAACGAAAAAAGCCCGTTTACTCATGGCTATCTCCTGCGGCAATGGTGTTGTGAAATATACAATCATGGCCGAAATCATTAAAATAACCGGGACCAGCAATGTTCCTGCCCACAAATACAGTTTTACCAGTTTTTCAAGAGATACAAGCTGAGAGCTCAAATTACTTTTAACCTCACAGGTTACACATTCCATATGTATCAGCAACTTTCGCTTTACTATGTAATACCATCCATACAAACCTCCTATTACAGCCATCATCAATGCCAGGTACAACATGCCCGGTTGGTTTTGAAACAGGTAATATAAAATAGTAGCTCCATAGATAACTACCACCACCACCATCTCCCAAAACAAATTGCGTTTGAGTTTGGCAATGGGGCTTTTAGATCGTTTGCTCAGCAATTGTTCCAGCTCTTCCACTGAAGTACTTGTTGCTGTTGTACCCACATCTTTCCAAATGGTTTTGAGGTTATCAAGTTCCATAAGCTTCCTCCTTTGTAATTGTTCTCAATTTTTCTTTGATACGGTTCATCTTCACCCGCAGGTTGCCGTTGTTAATACCCAGGATCTCTTCCATCTCCTCGTAACTTTTATCTTCCAGGTACAACATCACTACTGCTTTTTCCACTTCACTCAACTTCTGGATTGCCGCATAGAGTTGTTGCAGCTGTTCTTCTTTTGCTTCGTCTTTTGTATCTGCATCTTCCCGTGGAATGAACTCGGGGAATTTGAGGTCCACTCTGCGGTTTTGTTTACGCAGATCAGAGATGGCTGTGTTCAATGCAATCCGGTACATCCATGTGCTGAGCTTGCTTTCTCCCCTGAAACTTCCGTAGGCTTTCCATAACTGAATCACAATTTCCTGGTACAAATCTTCCCTGCCCGCTTCATCCCGCCCGTATAAATGACAGACCTTACGTACAATGCCCTGGTTTTGATTGAGCATCGTCAAAAATTCGTCTTGTGCAGTGGTTGGTTTCAACGAAAAGTATTGTTTGCTGTTATATTCGTTGCCGGAAAGGTAAATATGTTACAATAAATAACAGGAGCAGATAAATTATCAGTCACATGAAAAAAATGTACCACCTGGGCAATTGCACTACCGGGCAGGCCATCATCAAAGAAACAGGTATTGACAAAAAAGGGTTCGCTATGCAGGATATTAAGTTTGAAAAAATAACCCCTGCGCAACTGGACGAAATGAAAAAAATGGCCGGCAGTTATGAAGCATTGTTCAGTCGCCGTGCCATGAAGTACAAAGAGCTGGGTTTGAAGGATAAGAAATTAACCGAAAAAGACTACCGTCAATACATACTGGATGAATACACGTTTTTAAAACGACCGGTAGTGATCATGGATTCAACCATCTTTATAGGAAGTGAAAAGAAAACGGTGGAAGCATTGAAGAAGGCATTGAAATAGTTTACTGTCGCTGTAACGACTAATTGCAGCTTTCAATTTGGGTTACATTTAAACTATGAAATTAACGTTGAAAGAACCTTCAACCGGGGGCGTATTGTACATGCACATAGGCAACCCTGATTTTGGCCGTAATTTTTTTAAAGAACGAACTGAATCTATCCTCACAATTGCATGGAACCGTGGCACCAGCCAGCTGATTACGGTGGACGGCATCAGCTACACTTTTCCTGCTAATACCATTTTACCATTGGTAGTGAATCAAACGTTTCATTTTGAAGATGCCTCTTCTGTTATTGCCTGGCAGTTTAACCGTCAGTTTTATTGTATTGTGGATCATGATAAAGAAGTGAGTTGTGTTGGTTTTTTGTTTTACCACACACAACAGTTGATGTTTTTGAAACCATCAGAAAAAGAAACCCGAAGCCTGGAACTGATGCTGGAAGTATTTCAGGAGGAATTTGATAATCATGATACCATCCAGGCTGAAATGTTACGCATGATGTTGAAACGGTTCATCATTAAATGCACCCGCATGGCCAAAGATCAATATTTGAATCCCGGTCTCGATCAGCAGGAATATGATTTGCTGCGTAAATTTAATTTGCTGGTAGAAAATCATTACCGTACCAAACACCAGGTAAGTGATTATGCGGAGCTGCTTAACAAATCCCCCAAAACATTATCGAATCTTTTTGCATTGTACAATCATAAAACACCCCTGCAGATCATTCATGAACGTATCATAGTGGAAGCAAGACGTTTGTTTCTGTATACTGATAAATCATCAAAAGAAATAGCTTATGAACTGGGCTTTGAAGATCCTGCACACTTCAGCAAGTTTTTCAAGAAGCAAACAGGAGTAGCGCCATCTGAGTTCAAAGAAAAAATATTCCAGCCTTCCTAGGGAAGAATATACAAGTCTTCGGGAAATACTGCCCTTCTGTTCAACTCTGCAGGTGATCATCTTTGTGTTATCAAAAGAAATTAACAAACAAAAAAAGATAACACAATGCAAACAGTTACCATCCCTTCAAGAGAAACAGTAAGTGACAACAACAAGTCCATGTTTGATACACTCAAAAAGAACCTTGGTTTTGTACCTAATCTTTATGCCTATTTTGCTAATAGTGAAACCGCATTAGGCGATTATTTAACACTCCAAAACCGTAAAAGCACACTCAGGAATAAGGAACGGGAAGTCATTAATCTTGTAACCAGTCAAATCAACGGATGCCGGTATTGCCAGAGTGCACACACAGTGATCGGTAAAATGAACGGGTTTACAGATGAACAAATTCTGGAACTTCGTGGTGGCAGTGCTTCGTTTGATTCCAAATTAGATGCATTAGCAAAATTCACTGCAGCAGTAGTACAAAACCGTGGCCGTGTTCCGCAGGAAATAAAAAATAATTTTTTTGCTGCAGGTTACACCGAAGCACATTTAGTAGATGCCGTTATCATTATCGGAGATAAGATCATCAGCAATTACATTCACAATCTCACCGAATTTACCATTGATTTTCCGGTTGCTGTTGAGTTGAATACAGTTGCAGTATAATTTTGGGGTTGAGTTAATGATGAACACAGCGGGGTTTACTCCGCTGTTTGTATTTACTTTTGATATCATAATATTCAATTAATGATCCGTAAAGCAACAGCAGCAGACTTTGATTTCATCTTTGAGTTATACATGCATCCGCTCATCAACCCATGGTTGCTGTATGAGCCGATGGAGCAGCAACGGTTTCAGCCCATCTTTGAAGAACTCCTTAACAAAAAAGTGCTATTTGTTTTTGAAGCTGATGGTACAGGTGCAGGTATGTGCAAGCTTGTTCCCTTTGAACATCGAACCTCACACATCCTTTACGTTGGCGGTATTGCAGTGCATCCCTCTTTTGCAGGAAAAGGATATGGACTACTATTGATGGAAGAAATCAAAACCAAAGCTGCAGCAGAAGGATTCAAACGGCTGGAATTAAGCGTAGCGACGGTGAACGATAAAGCCATCCGCATGTATGAACGCTGTGGTTTTGTAAAAGAAGGCGTTTTGAGGAACTATACGTTTTTAAAAGCAGAGAACAGGTACCTGGATGAACAGGTGATGAGCTGTCTTATATAATACTTTCATTTTCAAAAAGAATGTTCTACCTTACTTCTTTCCTTCTTTAAGAAAACAACCTGGCCTGTATCACCTCTTCATCTTATTGTAAACGTAAAACTATCAAACAATGAAACTATTTGTTTTCTGTATGGCGATGTTTCTTTTCGCCTGCAACAATGCCACGAGCACCACTGAAACGAAAGACAAAGTACAGGCATCAACTGTTACTTTACCCTACACCGCCTCCTACAGCAGCAGCTGGAGTACAGAAGTAAGTGATGAAGACCTCAATACTGTTCTGCTTTCTTACAAATACTGGCAGGATGGCGATATGAATGCCCTCATTAACACATTTGGTGATACCCTTGGTTTTGAATCATGGGAAGGAAAATCCTACAGGCTCACCCATAAAGATGTAGAAACATTATGGAAGCCATTCCGTGACAGCTTAAGTAAAGTAGATATTCGGATGGAAGGATGGCATAAAATGTATTCCACTGATAAAAAGCAGGCATTCGTTGTAACCTGGTATGTGGAAACAGATACATACAAAGATGGCAGAGTTGACTCCGCCAGTTGGCATGACATTAACATGTTAGATAAAGGAAAAATTGTTTGGTACTCACAATACAGAAGACCTTTTAAGAAATAATTACTCAACCCATCAACATAAAACCTGCATACTGCAGGTTTTTTTATTTATCTGTTTACGTCAAACTAAAAACATTTTGTAAAAAATTGACAACGCTTAACAACCGTTAACCCCATTTACATACAGTTACACAACTCCATCACTATTTACTACGACGAAATTCGTTTTAAGCCAATATTTGCTGAAAACAACCGGAGATGAAGTTATTTTTAAACCTTATCATCATTTTTTGTGTAACCATCACAACTACCCATGCACAAACAACACAGCGTGGAAAAATTGCAGTGAAGATCATGAACGCTCAGCAGCAGCCGCTGGAAAACGCCACAGCTGAACTATTGAGAAGCAAAGATTCAGGACTTGTAAAAACAGCCATCAGTGATAAAACAGGATTCGCTGAGTTTGAAAATATTCCCCTGGGTAATTACATCATCAGGGTCAGCAGTACCAATTACAGCAAACAATTTTCTGCACCACTTATACTTTCTGCTGATCAACTTTCAGTAACAGTTGCTGATGTTGTGATGCAGCCTGCGGCTGTTCAACTTAAAGATATTGAGGTGAGCGGCCGCAAACCGTTTATTCAAAAACTCAACGATCGTATTGTGGTGAACGTTGACAACAGTGTCATCAATGCCGGCAGTTCTGCATTGGATGTACTGGAACGTTCGCCCGGAGTTTTAGTTGATCCCAATGACAACATCAGTATGCGTGGCCGTGCCGGTGTTATCATCATGATCGATGGAAAACCAAGCCCCATGAGTGGTGCTGATCTTGTAAACTATTTACGAAGTTTGCCTGCCAATGCCATTGACCGTATAGACCTTATCACCAACCCTTCGGCCAAATATGATGCTGCAGGCAATGCCGGTATCATTGATATTAAATTAAAGAAAGACCAACGCTATGGAACCAATGGCTCTATTACTGCAGGTTACGGCCAGGGTGTGTATCCAAAAGCCAACAGCGGTATCAATTTCAACTCACGCAATAAAAAAATGAATTTGTTTGGCGGTTATAACTATGCCTACCGAATGAATTTGAATCACCTGCTGCTGGATCGTAATTTCTATACCAATGGAAATTTCACCGGTAAAGATTTAAAAGATAACTACACCAAAATTCCATTGGATCTGCACACAGCAAGATTCGGTGCTGATTTCTTCCCTTCTAAGAAAACAGTAGTTGGTTTTGTGGTGAACAGCAACTTCAATTCTGTTCATCCCTATAACAACAACAGTTCAAAAGTGATTGATGCCAATCAGCAACCGCTGTTCAACTTCAGTACACAAACCAAGAACCGCAACCGCAATCAAAATGTGGTGGGCAACTTCAACATCAAACACACGTTTGACAGTACAGGCAGAGAATTAACTGCTGATCTTGATTATGGCCGTTTCGCCAATAATAACTTTTCAAGAGTAGCCACACAGTACTATAAACTGGATGGTTCCAACTTATATCCTGATTATATTCTGGATGGTAACCAGGAAGGATTTTTGAGATTGGCCACTGCAAAAGCTGATTATGTACATCCCATCAACAAACAAACAAAACTGGAAGCAGGTTTTAAAACCAGCCTCGTACATACTGATAATGATGCACGCTTCTTTGACATGAGCACCGGTGTTCCCAAAGATGATGTGAATAAGACCAATCATTTTTATTATGATGAAAACATCAATGCAGCCTATCTTAATTTCAAAAAGGATTTTAAGAAGTTTGATATGCAGATCGGTTTGCGTGCAGAAAACACCAATGTAAAAACCAAACAGGAAAAAGGCAATATCCTGTGGGACTCTTCCTACACACAACTCTTCCCCAGTGCTTTCTTCAACTACAAGCTGAAAGAAGATCATACACTGGGCGCATCCGTAAGCCGTCGCATTGATCGCCCGGGGTATTCACAGCTCAATCCATTTCTGTTTTTGATAGATGTAACAACGTACTCTACCGGTAATCCTTCATTGCTTCCCCAGTTCACCTGGAGTTATGAGTTGAGCTATACGATGAAGAACATCAACTTCACATTGGGTTACAGTCACACGAAGAACAATCAAAATATTGTGATCACAAGATTTAAGGATGTGTTCCCCAATATTCCCAGTGATGATAATGTAACCGTACAAATTCCTGTGAACCTCAGTTCATCAGATTATTTTGGTTTAACAGTGGCAGCGCCGGTACGCATCAACAAGTGGTGGAACATGATGAACAATGCCAACATCTTCTACAACCATTTCAATGGTAACCTGGCGGGTACTACGCTGGACAATGGTAAAGCGGTGGTGAACCTAAGCACCAATCAAACATTCACCTTAAAGAAAGGATGGACACTGGAAGCAAACGGCAATTTTAACTCCGGTGGCCAATATGGATTTATGGAATTACGTTCACAATGGGGCGTGGGAGCAGGTGTTCAAAAAACAATATGGAAAGGAAAAGGACAGGTTCGCCTGAACATGACCGATATCTTCTGGACCAACTTGCCACGTGCTACCATTACCTATGATAATTATATTGAAATATGGAGAGCTTACCGTGAAACACGTGTAGCCAACCTCAGCTTCACGTATCGTTTTGGCAGTAATAAAATTCAGCAGGCAAGAAGAAGAACATTGGGTTCAGACGAAGAAAGGCAGCGTGCTCAATAATCGCTTATTTTCTCATGTTGATACAAAAAGGACCGGTATTCTTACCGGTCCGCTTTTTTACGTAATGTTTCCAGCAGTTGCAGATGGGGTTGTAAATGTTGAAACCCATCCTTCTGCAAAAACTGTTTAAGATGTTTATAAAAATGGCTGAAATCATAATAGCCATACTTGCTGTAATGAAAACTGTGTGGCGTGTGAATGATATGATGAATGGCTTTACGGATGCGTAATACCTGTAATGCCTGTTTACTTCCGGTTCCGGTGGCTGCTTCAAAATAACGCTGCAATGTTCTGCTGGAAATATGATGGTTGACCGCCAGTTCTTCAATGGAAACAGTGAATGCATTTTCACGGTTCATGTATTCAAGAATATCCACAACAATTTCAATCGGTTTTAAAGAACCCTGGTGTTGCTGCAGGATCTGCTCATAATAATCGCTCAGCAGTTGAACACGTTGCTCAAAGGAAACATCCGTTTGCAGTTGCTGAATGATTTGTGGTTCCAGCAAATAACTCAAAGGGAACACAGTTCCATTGTATTCAGAAAAGTTCACTTTCTTCTGAAATATGACAGGGCTCACTTTGAACTTAATGCCAAACAAACAATTACCGGCTGAATGAAATGCTTCGATCATGTTGAGCCTGGGCAAAAACCCGCCCTGCTTCACCTGCACGGGGTGATCATTCACCTGCATGGTAAACGGTGTACCCAGGTTTACAAGATAGGTATAGCCAAGATTGGGAAACAACACATCACTGAAGCCATTGGCATGAGACCGTAACAGGTCATCAAACTTTGTTTGCCAGAAAAAGTCAATGAATAAATTCAGACGCCCCGTAGGATAAACACGGTGGTAATCTGTTTCAAAATGTTGCTGATGTACAAATTCAAGATGCTGCACCCGGCAAAGAAAGAATACAGCAAATCCCGGTGGCTGTTAAAATGTATGAACGGCAGTTAAGCCCATATACCATAGCCAAATAATACAAATACAAAAGTGAGATGAACCAGCAGCCATGCTTTCTGCCATGTTTTTCGCTGTTGCCATGGACCATGAAAGGGATCGAAGATAAGACCGATGCCCAGGTTGGAGGCGGCAGTGAGTACATCTCCTTTTAGAAGGAAATACAGGCTGAACACAACAAACGCTCCATAAAAGAATCTGAATACAACAGGGTTTAAGTCTTTCGGTTTTGTTTCGTTGGCGGTCATACAACTTTTATACTATCAGTAGCGGCTGATGAAAAAATGTTACAGTTGAGAATCATTCATCCCCTCCCGGGCTGTAACGGTTGTTGACCTGTTTAAAATTCCGGTTGCAATTCCAGAAGAAAATGCCAACCTTAGGATTCTAAACCCACATTGTATGAACAAGATTATCTCTTCAGCAGCCTTGCTGCTCACAACCCTGCTGGCCTGCAACAGCAATAAAACAGCAGAACAAACAACCACCACTTCCCCGGCAACAACAGAAAACGTGGAGCTTCCCATGGAAATGAGTTACAAAGGTCAATCTGAAATTGGCAGCACCGCCAATATGATCAACGTTATGAAATGGAACAAATACATGGGCGAGAAAAACCTGGATAGTGCCACTTCCCTGCTTGCCGATTCTGTTCATATACTTCTTGCAGATGGTACCGAGTTCAATACCACCAGGGATTCTATGAAAATAATTCTTACCGGCTATTTGCACAATTTCAGCGGCATCAGTATTAATTATGTATCTGCTGTGCCCATCAATGTAAAAATGGCAAACGGCACACACGAATGGGTGCTTAGCTGGACAGATGAAACCTATAGTATGGGTGATGGTACTACCGATCGCTCCATCATTCATGAAGATTACCGTCTTGAAAACGGAAAGATCAGGGAAGTCTTTCAGTACGCAAGAAAAGCTCCAGCCCCTCCGGGTGCAAAAAAATAAATCAGAGACGCCTCCGGGCGTCTTTTTGTTTCCTTCTGTTCTCACCGATCATGTAACTTGGACACTATGTACAACCCAGTCTTTTCAGGTGTTGATCATTTTTTAGAACATTACATTGGCAGGAAACAACAACGTCTTGCCCTTGTCACCAATCATGCGGCAACCACTTTTTCGGGTGAACGGAGTTTTGTGGCACTGCAACAACATTCTTTCCGCATCGTCAAACTCTTTTCTCCCGAACATGGAATTACCTCCACGGGAGAAGATGGTGCACCGCAGCAAAACACTGTAGAACCGGCAACCGGTTTACCCATCATCAGCTTGTATGGAAACAAACTGGCTCCGGCTGAAGAAGACCTCGAAGAGGTAAACGCTGTATTATTCGATATTCCGGATGTGGGTTGCCGCTTTTATACCTACCTGTGGACCATGACCCATGTGATGGAAGCCTGTGCTCAATTCAACAAACCATTGATCCTGCTGGACAGACCCAACCCCATCGGTGCACTTTTGGAAGAGGCAGAAGGCCCTTTCTTGGATGAGCAAAATTGTTCTTCATTCATCGGCCGCTGGAACATTCCGCTCAAACATGCCTGCACATTGGGAGAACTGGCGCAGTACTTTGCTGCCACCCGCATACCTCATTTACAACTGGAAGTAATTCCGGTACAGAACTATCATCGTCACTACAGGGCAGGTCAGCAGTTTTCCTTTGTACCCACATCACCCGCCATACAGAGAATAGAAGCAGCCATGCTCTACCCGGGCATGGGTTTGCTGGAAGGAATAGAAATCAATGAAGGTCGTGGTACTTCTTTTCCGTTTGAACAATTCGGTGCACCATGGATCAATGGTGAAGAATTACAGCAACTGCTGCAACCGCAATTGCCCTTTGTAGAAATAGCTGCTGTAACATACACACCGCTGTCTGGGGTCTATGCAAACAAGCAATGTCGGGGAGTGCGGCTAACCGTAACGGATAGTCAATCATTCAAAGCAGTAGAGACAGGCATCATCGTTTTGCAAACACTGCTGAAAACATACCCGCAGCACATCAAAGAACGTTTGTATACAACCCATGCCAACCCCACGGGTGCGGGACATATGGATAAATTACTGGGTGTTAAAAACGCACTTGAAAAAATCCCAATACGTTCGCCAGAGAATTTCACTGTGGCCAACAAATGGCAGGCAACCATGCGCCCTTATTTACTTTATACAAACTGAGCAGGTTATAAAAACAGAAAGACGCTTTGCAGCGTCATTTCCATTACTGTTTCATTAGGGGTCAACCACCTGTGACACAATAACATGCCATCTTATGCAGCATCTGCATAAGTGGTTCTCTTATAGGTATGTTTATGTTTTTTGGAGGCGGGTTGTTGGTTGTGACCAAACATGCGGAGTTCACGCATTTCCATATGCCAGAAAAATAACCGGATGGCAACAATAAGGATGGTAAGCCCTACCGACAGTATGGCCGTCATGTTCGCTTGCAAAAATTCTTTAAGCATAGGATCGGAGTTTTAGTTTTCAATAGTTGGTTACGGTGTCATAAAACTATAAACCTCAGGCTGAAATACGCTCAAAACCATCATTTCTTTTCCATGAATACAGTATTTCATGTAGTGCGTGTAGAAAAAATGAGTCCATCATTTCTCCCAAAATGGGAAGGAATGCCTGTTTACGTGGCAGGCAACAAGCCGTAACCAATTATCTTCGGGGTCAAAAGCATACCATTATGCCGGCTTTTCTGAACCACCATTTTGTTACGGATGAAGAGGCAAAACTGCACGCCTCAGATCTCTCCATTCAAAGAGGGTATGCAGTATTTGATTTTTTGAGAACAGTAAATGGAACGCCTTTGTTCCTGCAGCATCACCTGGACCGTTTTTTCCATTCAGCCGAAAGCATGCATTTGAAACCGGAACAAAGCAAAGAAGCGCTCACACAGATCATTCATCAACTGGTAGAGCAATCACAATTAAAAGAGGCAGGTATTCGGTTATTGCTCACCGGTGGTTATTCCCCGGATACGTATCACACCACAACACCCAACTTGCTCATCACCTGCAATCCTGTTAAAACCTCTACGTCTGAATTGTTTGAAAAAGGTTTCTCCATCATCACGTATGATCATCAGCGGGAGTTGCCGCATATCAAAAGTATCAATTACTTAATGGCGGTGTGGTTGCATCCTTTGCTGGAGCAAAAGAAGGCGGATGATGTGTTGTATCATCACAACAACATCATTACAGAATTTCCAAGAGCCAATGTATTTGTAGTCACCAATGAAAATAAACTCGTAACACCTGCACACAATATGCTCAAAGGCATCACAAGAAAATTTGTATTGGAGCAGGCTGCAACCTTTATGGAAGTAGAAGAACGGGATATACTGGTAGATGAGTTGATTGATGCTTCTGAAATATTCCTTACCAGCACTACGAAAAGAGTAATTCCTGTGTTGAAAGTAAATGATCATATCCTTGGTAACGGAAAACCCGGTTCTGTTGTTTCCCAGCTTTGGCAACGTTTTATATCACTTGAGCAAGAGATCTAACACCACCACTAACCTGCACGTCATTGCGAGGAGGAGGCATGATGACGTGGTAATCTCCTTCGGTCATACGTCATTGCGAGGAGGAGGTACGACGACGTGGCAATCTCCTGCTACGGAGAATAAATTCGTTTACAATTGACTGTTTATTATCATTGAGGAGATTGCCACGGCTTTTGCCTTGCACACATAGCTTACCAAAAGCCTCGCAATGACGTTCTTATTTGTGTACACGGTTGAATACTGCACAATGCCCAACCCCTTGCACGTCATTACGAGCCGCTCAGGACTTTGTGCGTAGCATAGCGGCGTGGTAATCTCATTCGGCTTCCCGTCATTGCGAGGAGGAGGCACGACGACGTGGCAATCTCCCGAATCTTTGTACACAGCCGTTTTAAACATCCTGATTTTTAATATTTTCAAGTATGCAAAAAGGAGGTGCTGTTTATATCATGACCAATCAACACCATACGGTACTTTATACAGGCGTCACATCTAATTTGCAAGCACGTGTTCAGGAACATATCCAGGAGGTATATCCTAAAAGCTTTACTGCAAAATATAATTGCAAGAAGCTGGTCTGGTATGAACTGCTGGGTTCTATTGAAGAGGCAATTATCCGGGAAAAACAAATCAAGAAACGAAACAGAGCATATAAAGAGTTACTCATCACAACTATGAATCCCGGGTGGAATGATTTGTGGGAAACTATTAAAGATTGGTAATCTTACTCCGTAGCATGAGATTGCCACGGCTTTTACCCGCACAGATAGCTTACCAAAAGCCTCGCAATGACGTTCTTATTTGTGTACACGGTTGAATACTGCACAATGCCCAACCTCTTGCACGTCATTACGAGCCGCCCAGGGCTTTGTGCGTGGCATAGCGGTGTGGTAATCTCCCGAATCTTTGTAGACAGTCAAATCCACGTACGTCATTGCGGGGAGGAGGCATAACGAAATGGCAATCTCCCTTTCAAGTAACGCTGCACTCACAACTCACCATCATTTATTTTCCCTACTCATTGCTTTTTGAAAAAAAACGTTCTACCTTCTGCAACTGTTCGTTCCCCATCTTAACTGCACCTCCCATTTTTTAACATTCTAAACCATCGTAACATGAGAAAGTTTCTTCTCGTGCTCCTGCTGTTACCCGTTATTGCATGGAGCCAAAACAAAAATGTTGTAAACACAACAAGAGTATTTCCCAAGATTGACAAAGTACTGGAGTTTGAAAAAGCCATTGCGGCACACGCTCAAAAATACCACACCGGTGACTGGAGGTGGCGTGTATTTGAAATTCAAACCGGGCCCGATGTGGGAGGGTATCATATTACCGAAGGCCCCGCCAGCTGGGATATGATCGACGGCCGTGGCAACCTGGGCACCGAACACAACAACGACTGGAACAAAACCATTGCCCCCTTATTAACACAGGAGCAGCAAAGCAGTTATTCTGTTTTCCAGGAAGACCTCAGTACCATTGCCATTGGTGATTACAGTGATAAGATCATCATCACCCATTACTATCAAAAGCTGGGTTATGGTGGTGATTTGCGTGCCCTGCTGGCCAAAATGAAAAAAGCATGGGAAGCCGGTGGTTCTACGGTAGCTGTGTACAGTTCAGCAGCATCAGGAGCACCGCAGTTTGCAGTAGTGAACCGGTTAAAGCAGGGATTGAAAGAAATGAACAGTGGTTTCCGTACACCCATCAAAGAACGGTATGAAAAAGCCAATGGGCCTGATTCCTATGATGAGTGGATCGATTTTATGAAACACCATATTGAAAAATCATGGTCAGAAATGCTATACTTCCGGGCAGATCTCAGTTCCAAATAACAACGGCTGAAGGAAGCTCAAACCGCAACCACGTGTTGCGGTTTTTTTATACCAATCCGCAGGTCAATGCTGGGAAGAGGCACAACAACGTAGCAATCTCATCCGGCCCCACGTCATTGCGAGCTTGCCACTCTTTGAGTGGGAGGAGGCACGACGACGTGGCAATCTCCTGAATCTTTGTACACAGCCCAATCCATGTACGTCATTACGAGCCGCTATTGGCTTTGTGCATAGCCAGCGGCGTGGTAATCTCCTGATCATTGCACATTGCCATTCATTAAACCATTCCTTCTCCGTAGCAAGAGATTGCCACGGCTTTTACCCACACACATAGCTTATCAAAAGCCTCGCAATGACGTTCGTATTCATGTGTATCCGTTGAATATTGTACAAAACCCAACCCATGCACGTCATTGCGAGCCGCTATTGGCTTTGTGCATAGCCAGCGGCGTGGTAATCTCCCTGTTCAACTCCATCACAAACTTCAATCCTTTTACTTTATTCATTCTTCTTTCGGTTTCGCATTGGCAAACACAATCATCTTTTCTGCAGTTTATTAATATTGAAGTAATACATCTTTATCATCTTTAAGGCATCATGAATCGTAAAACATTTTTACAGGAAACAGGTTTTGCTTTTGCTGCTATCTGTTTTACCTGTGCTTCCTGCACCAAAAGAAATGAAGAAGAATTACAGCCATCAAACAACAGTGTTGTATTGAGTCTTGATCTCAATACACAATTACTAAACACGGGAGATTTTTTGGTTAGCAGCAATATTATCGTTGTTCGTCTTTCAACCTCACTTCAACCCTCTTCTTTTACTGCTGTACAAAAAGACTGTACACATGCAGGCGGTTTTTTGTTTTGGGATAAAACAGCCCAACGTTTTATTTGTCCGGTACATGGAAGTGAATTTAATTCCTCAGGCGTTGTGTTGATGGGACCAGCTTTCAACAATTTAAAAAAATACAAGATCACCATTCAAAATAATCAACTGCTCATCAGTGCTTAACAACGTTCGGCTTTGATTCATCATTCAATGCTTGTATAAAAGCAATCAACGCTTTCTTTTCTAGGGGTGTTAATTGCAGGGCATCAGGAGGGAGTGTTTGGTTTTCAATCTTCAGCCCCAAACCTTCGCCACCACCTTTGTTATAAAACTCGATCAACTCATCCATCGTAGCATACACACCATTATGCATGTAAGGAGCTGTGCGTGCCGCATTACGAACCGTTGGTGTTTTAAATGAATGCAACAATTGCGGCAGCGGATGCATCTGCCATCTTCCTTTGTCTGTACCGGGTTTTGTTCCGGCAGCATCAGCAGGAGTACCCAATACTTCACTTTCTGTTTTTTGAAAGGAGGGTGGTACAGTTCCGTTAAACAGGGGCATGAAATGACAGGTGCCGCATTTGGCCTTACCCATAAATAGATTGAAGCCCATGATCTGTTCTTCATTCATAGCAGTTGCATCACCACGCATATACGCATCAAATTTTGAGTTGAAAACGGCAAGGGATCTTATGTAAGAGGCCAGCGCATTTTGTACCTGCCATGGTTCTATTTTATTGGCTGCAGGAAATGCTTTGGCAAAAAGGGATTGGTATTCTTTCTGTTTACTGATTTTTTCAACTGCCTCTTGTAATGACCCGTGCATCTCTTCTTTGTTTTCAATCACATCCGCACTTTGTGTTTCAAGGTCGGTACGACGCATATCCCAAAACTGTCCATGTTGCAAAGCAGCATAACTGATGGATGGGGCATTGCGTTGTATAAAACCACCCTTGAGTGATGCGCTCGTTTTCAATCCATCACTAAAAGCCAGTTGTGGTTGGTGGCAGTTGCCGCAGTTACGGTTATTGTTAATGGACAGAACATTATCATAAAACAATTTTTCTCCCAGCAGTGCTTTATCATTGGTAAATACATATTCCTTTGCCGGTGTAAATCCGTTTACATCAAAGCCGTCTTCTGCAAATAAGGAAGGTGCATCACTTCTGTAAGCTCTTCCATCTTTTACAAATGGTATCTGTTCCAGTTTTTGATAAGTGTACAATTGTTCACAAAGAGGATTGATATGTTTGGTAATAAATACAGCACGGTTAAAATCATTGAAAGAAGCCGGTTGTTGGCAAAATGCAATCGCCGCATTATATTGATGTACGATTTGCTGAAAGAGAAATTCGTTTTCCTCTTGTACAGGTGCAAGTGTTTGATGCAATAGTTTTTGTAAGCTGTGAAGTGTCACCGGCAGTTCTTCAACAGAAGCCAGGGACACAGGCATATCAAAACCGGAGATGCCTAAAGTGATAACACGATACAATTGCAAACGCATGGCATCGATCACCTGTTCCTTCGAAAAAACAATGGCGTTGAAATGTTGTTTCATCCGCTCACAGGTTCCCGTCATGATTTTAAGATGACGAACCAGTTCTGCCCGGTTCATCGTATCAAACGATGGGTAAATCAATTCTTCAATTACCTGGAAACCTTCCGGTGGTACCGCTTTGTTTTCTTCCAGCTCCAGTTCATCCAGTGCAGGACCATTTACAAACCGTGCAGTAGTGGGCATAAAATATTCCACCGCCCATTCTATGGTTTTGTACTCTGTATGTGCTGTTCTGTAGAGCTTTTGTATTGGTTCACTATGATGGGTAACAGCCGCCACCGGCAGCAAACTGTCTTTCAATAGTTGTTGCAGTTTTTCTATGGTTGTTACTACACCTGTTCTTGCATCATCTGCCGGTAACTGTTTGGTATTGCATTGACAAACAAGTAAAGCGCCGGTTGCAATTGAAAAAAGAAAATAGAGTAATGGTAATCGCTTCATGATTCCTGTTCATTGAAATAAAGAACCCCCTGCATAACACAGAGGGCTCTTTTGTATATAGAGATAATTATCTTGGCACATTACGGAGTATAATGGTTTGCCCGCCTTCTTTATTGGTATTGGTACCGCTGCCGTCTGCATTCAAAAACTTATTTTCCTGCCAGGTATGCGGGTGAATATTTGCTAAAAATGTATTGGGTACACCAACGATATCAGAAATATCCCACATAGCACCCCATTCCCAGCTTCCGAACCTGTTTTCACCAACGGGATTGTATTTGGCATTCCATGCAGCATCGCCACGCTTGTGGTTCATGTTCATAAAGGGTTTGTTTTGCTTGCTGCTGATGTTGTATTGCCAGATGTAAGAATCATGTGTAGATTCGGTGTAATATGAATCTCCGTCTTCCTGGATGTACACATAATTATCAGTAGCACAAACATTGTCGGGATTGATAATACCAACGCCGGGTGTAGCATCACCATCTACCGCCACTTCTAATTTTCCTTTGAGCGGATCGTTTGCATCCATCGTTAACTTATACAAACGGCCCCACATCGTATAACCGGGTTGTGGATTTAAACGGTCGGGTGATTGACCTGTGGCCACAAAATAAATTTCACGGTTATTGGCAGCACTGCCCTTTCTGTAATCCACATCTTCCACACGGGAGAAACGAATAGCGCCACGGGCATTAGCTTCGGTATTGATTTGTGCACCTGTTAAATTTTTAGCGTTGGGTATCTCCGTAAACTCTACGTCGTAACTGTTACCAACTGTCATATTCATTTCTGTTTGATCACCGCTGCTGCGTTTGAGCACATAAAACTTTCCGTTATTCAAATCACCAACGGTATTGCTCATATACATGGCTAACTGGCCGGCACTGAGATGGCTGGTAGCATAACTCTGATCTTCACCAATAAGAATGATTGTTTTGCCGGGATAAGCCTGTTTGGGCAAAGGCACTGCATTTTCCATACTGGCTTTTCCCAATGCAGGAAGCACACGGTCAGTACGTTGTTTATCACTCACCAATGCCAGCGGACTGATGCCGTGCACCATACTTTCCTGCCCGCTTTCACCGGCCGTTAAAAACAAAGGACCAAAACCATGTTCCTTTTCTGTAGCTAACGTGGCAGAACACAAACGCCATACACCACCCACACCATCTACAATATATTCCCCCTTTACCGGTTTGAAGGTTTTATCTAAAAACACACGTGATACGGATCTTAAAATTTCATGATTGGTCAGTAAGATATAGCCGTCGCTGTTGGGATCTTTTAACAAACCGGCTCCATCGGGTTGTGCGCCATACACAAAAGAAGATGATTGCGGCAGCACATCATCGCTGCTCAGAAGCGTGTACACATTCACACCTTCAAAACCGGGCATGGTAAATGCCAGCGCCGGGTTGACTGATTTGTTTTCAAATACAATTTTTTCATTAACAGGACCGTCTTTCTTATCTCTTTTGTCGCAGGAACTGGCACAAACACTTACAGCAACAACGCTGATTGTGAGGAATTTTTTCAACATAATGAAGTATTTTTTGGAAGCCCAAAACTCACTGCCTTGTGTTACCAAAGAGTTATTGCAATATGAAGAAGCAGTTACGAAAATGTTACCCCAAGGTGAACGTCATTGCGAGGGTATCAACAAGCCTTGTGCGTCTGAATACCCGTGGCAATCTCCTTAATCAACAACGCCACCACCAACCCACGTCATTGCGGGCTTGCCGCTCTTTGAGTGGGAGGAAGCACGACGACGTGGTAATCTCCTGAATCTTTGTACACAGCCCAACCCATGTACGTCATTACGAGCCGCTCCTGGTTTTTGTGCTTTGGGTAGTGGCGTGGTAATCTCATTCGGCCCCACGTCATTGCGAGGAGGAGGTACGACGACGTGGCAATCTCCTAATAAAGCAACACCACCAACACAAACAACCCGGAACTTATAACTTAGTATCCTGATGGCTGATGTGCATACCAAAGAGCAGCGTTCTTACAACATGTCGCAAATAAAAAGCGGCAACACCAAACCGGAATTGCTGGTTCGCAGGTTTCTTCATGCAAATGGTTTTCGCTTTCGGCTGCACGGTGTATTTCGCCCCTCTTCCTTTGGAGAGGGGAAGGGGGTGAGGTTGCCCGGCAAACCCGATATCGTTTTACCCAAATACAAAACCGTCATATTCATACACGGTTGTTTCTGGCACGGACATGCACGCTGCAAATACTTCACCATTCCCAAAACAAGAACCCAATGGTGGACGAATAAGATCAACACCAATAAAGCCAATGACACAAAAGCAGTAAAGTCATTGAGGAAAGAAGGATGGAAAGTGATCGTGCTTTGGGAGTGTCAGTTGAAAAAAGAGAGTGATGAGAAAGCACTGAAGAAGTTAATAAAGCAACTGGTTGCTGAAAAATAAGTATTTTACAATACAACCGCTTTCAAACATGCACCTCCCTGCTTATACATACAAAACCAATGAACATTTTTTGGATTATGAGTTTGAAAGCAGCGGCCCTAAAGGCAGGGTTAAAAAAGTAGTTCGTTTTACGGAGATCAGGAAATCTGTTTACAATCTTGCATTTGGTGACCTTGATGAGCATAGTGGCGAAATAAGCGATATTGCTGTAACCAATAATAATGACAGTAAAAAGGTGCTTTCAACAGTTGCAGCAATTGTTTATGATTTCACACAACAATACCCTCACAGCCGGGTAGTGGCTATGGGCAGCACAAAATCAAGAACAAGGCTTTTCCGTATGGGAATTACCAATCATTTTAATGAAATAGCTGCCCTGTTTCATGTGTACGGTCTCTATGAGGGCATTTGGGAACTTTTTGAAACACGAAAAGACTATGATGCCTTCTTGGTACAACGTAAATAATTTGTAAATTTGTTTTGTGGCCGTAAAAAAAGAAAATAAAAAGAAAAGCACAGGTAAAAAAACCTTTGCCGTAATTGACACCAAAGTGGGCAGTTACGAAAAGCATCCCTTTTTCATTAAAAAGGCGAATGAGGCCAAAGCGCTTTTAAAAGCAGTTGGCCTGCCAAAGAAAACAGCAAAAGCATAATACTTTTTGAATACACCATTTTAACCCGCTCATTGCGGGTTTTTTTGTACAACTCAAAATATAAATCCCCTGCTATTGCTCTTGCCGCTTCTATTACCATACAAACCTCAAAGTGTCTGAAAAAAGGAAGCCGTATTTCGCCCCTCTTCCTTTGGAGAGGGGAAGGGGGTGAGGTTGCCCGGCAAACCTGATATCGTTTTACCCAAATACAAAACCGTCATCTTCATACATGCCTGCCCGACTACAGGCGGGGTTGTTTCTGGCATGGACATGCACGCTGCAAATACTTCACCATTCCCAAAACAAGAACCCAATGGTGGACAGATAAGATCAATACCAACAAAGCCAATGATACAAAAGCTGTAAAGGCGTTGAAGAAAGAAGGATGGAAAGTGATAGTGATTTGGGAGTGTCAGTTGAAAAGAGGGAAAGCAGAACAAACGCTGATGAAAATTGATAAAACCATCAAAAAATAACACATCCGGATGGGAGCAATTTTGCTTTTGATTTGGTTACAATAACAGTTTTTGAGGCTGTGTTCGCAGCAGGCTTAGCGTTCTTTTTCTGTTTTGCTTTTTGCATTATTTGTGATGAACCTTTTACGATTGTACTCAGGCATACACGATGTCTTTTTGAACGTAAGAAAGATATTGTGGTTTTATAGATCGCATGGGTACCACATCTGTTTTAATCCCAAAGAGTTCCTCAATTTCATCGGCCATAGCTACAAAATTCAATCCCATACTGCCATTCAGTTCCCCAGCTATATCAATATCACTCTCAGGACCTGCTTCACCACGGGCATAAGAACCAAACACACCCAGTTTGCTTACGGGGTATTTGCGTTGGAGCTCCGGTTTATGCGCTCTTAAAATCTTCAGTATTTGTTCCAGCGTGTACACATTATAAAGTAACTGAATTTTCAGAGAGGATTCAAACAGGTTTTTCAGAGTGACTTAAAGGCAAATGTATTTTAAGTCACAGTAGGTAGTATTGCTTTTGTTTAAGCAAATAATTTCTTGCATGACAAACAAACAAGTTTACTCATTATGTGAAGCGGTTGCTGATATTGCTTACATAGCCGCTAAAGAAGATTATGAAATTGAAGACAGCCGTAGAAAATTTGCACAGTTTATTGAATGGGCACAGGAGTTTGAGTGGCTGCACCGCAATGTAGAATGGGGTGTAAATTTTGAACCGGAGTATATTGATTCTATTTATCACTTCGCTATCTTTAAAATCAATCAATGGCATAACGTATAAGTTTGTTTATTCTAACTATTCAAAAAATGAATACAGATAATTATCTTGAGGGAATTAGTTAATTTGATTCCTTATGGAAAGATATTTTTATTCTGCTTCTATTTCTGATTTTTTAAATTCTTCTCAAGAATCTATTATCGGTTTGTTAGCTCAAAACAATCAGTTCTCCACTGAACAAACTCAAGTTCATGCATGGACTAAGCAAATTGATTTACTCAAGAGAATCTTAAATGAATTTGACGGAGTTGTATATTTTGAATATTCTATCCCAAGAATGGGTCGGCGAATAGACGTTGTATTAATAATAAAAGGGGTGATTTTTGTAGTTGAATTCAAAGTAGGGGAAAGAGAATTTAATGCAAGCGCTTTGGATCAAGTTTGGGACTATTCTTTAGACTTAAAGAACTTTCATGCTACAAGTCAAAATAATTTAATTGCTCCAATCCTAATTGCAACAGAGGCATCTTCAGAAATGTTTGAAATTAAAACAACCGCTCATAACGATAATCTTCTATTCCCAATTAAAGCAACTTCTGAAAACTTCAAAGAGATAATTATTGAAGTATTAAAATATTCTGATGACGAAGCTTTAAACTCGGCTGTTTGGGAAAATGGAAGGTATTCCCCAACTCCGACTATTATTGAAGCAGCCACCGCTTTATACAATAATCATTCGGTTGCAGATATATCCAGAAGTGATGCAGAAGCAACGAACCTAACTTTAACTAGTAATTCTTTAACAGAAATAATTGAAAAGGCAAAAAATAATGGTGAGAAAATCATTTGTTTTGTAACTGGAGTTCCCGGTGCGGGAAAAACGCTTGTTGGTCTGGATGTTGCCACGAAACATATGGACAAAGAAAAGCAAACAACAAGTGTTTATTTATCTGGAAATGGCCCTCTTGTTGCTGTTCTTAGGGAAGCATTAACTAGAGATCGAATTAAAAGAGAAAAAGAAAAAGGGAATAAGTTAAAGAAAAGCGAGGTGTTTGGTGCTGTCAAGTCAATTATTCAAAACGTTCATCATTTTCGTGATGAATATTTGAAAGATGAATCGGCACCCTTTGATCACGTTGCAATATTTGATGAAGCTCAAAGGGCATGGAATCTTACACAGACAGCTTCATTTATGAAACAGAAAAAAGGAAAACCAGATTTCCCTTATTCAGAGCCTGAATTTTTAATATCATGTCTTGATAGACATATAGATTGGGCTGTAATCATTTGTTTAGTTGGCGGGGGTCAGGAAATAAATAAAGGGGAAGCAGGAATTAGCGAATGGGTTGATTCTTTAAATCGTTCTTTTCAAAAATGGCATGTATATGTGTCTTCAAAACTAACCGATAGTGAATATGCCGTCGGTAATGCATTACAAAAATTGGAAGGGAGAGTTGGTCTGAATGTTATAGACTCCCTACATTTATCCGTTTCATTGAGATCATTTAGGGCAGAGAATCTTTCTTTGCTAGTAAAGCATTTGCTCGATCTAAATATTGAAGAAGCTAAAAGGAACTATTTTTTAATTAAAGACAAATATCCAATTGTCCTTACAAGAGAATTATCAAAAGCGAAAAAATGGCTAAAGGAAAAAGCAAGAGGGAGTGAGCGCTACGGAATTGTTGTTTCATCTCAAGCACAAAGATTAAAACCTCACGCAATTGACGTTAAATCACCAATGGATCCTATTCATTGGTTTTTGGATGGCAAGGACGATGTACGTTCATCATATTATCTAGAAGATGTTGCCACTGAATTTCACGTCCAAGGTTTAGAATTAGATTGGTCTTGTATTACTTGGGATGGTGATTTTCGTTATAATGGAAAAGAATGGAAACATTTTTCGTTTTCTGGAAACACTTGGAAGAATATTAAATCAGATGAACGTAAACAATATCTTAAAAATGCTTATCGGGTTTTATTAACCAGAGCTAGGCAAGGAATGATAATTGTTGTTCCTAATGGCGATCAGGAAGACACTACTAGAAATTCAGAATATTACGACCCAACATTTAACTACTTATCTAAAATTGGGTTTGAGATAATATAAAACTTGCTATCCCGAGTTTTCAACTCGGTCTTTAATTTAAAACACCCTCAATAATCCATCATCATATTTCTCGCCTGTGCCAGTGGCGCCAGTTGCAGGGAAGCTTCAAGGTATTTTTTAGCTTCGGCAGGTTGGTTCTTGCGTTCAAAAAATACAGCACAGTTATAGTGGGCCATGGCCGCTGTTTTGGCATCGGTGGCTTTGATCAGTTTCATGCTTTCAATTAATGCGGCTTCATAATCACCCCGTTTCAGGGCGGCAGCCGTGGCTTCAAATCCTTTGCCCGTAAATACCGGCCGGTACAGGGTCTTTTGCCCGGGAAAGAACCGGTTGAGATACTCGTGCACATTTTCAAAAAGGATCCTGTAGGCATCACGCCTTTGCACCACCACATTGGGCCCGGCAGCTAGCAAACCGCTGGCCACGTTGCGGGAAGAATGGAATTGTTGCCGCACCACATCATCGGTACGTAACCGGCCCTTCGTGCTGTAAAGGTTGTAGCCAAGGGCGGCCCGTATATCATAAAACGCTTCTCTTGATTTGGAACCATTGCTTTCCTTGGTTACATCCACCCTTGTTTGTACAAACTCAATCACAAAATCAGAAACCGCAATGGCATGTGTTGCTCCGTGTTGTTGCAGCAACTGCAACACCGTATCAGCCGAAGCGCTGTAGGTAACTCCTTTGAGTGCAACCGCAGGAATGCCGGTGGTGCTTTGAATGCGTTGGGCACTTTCCTGCAGCAGGCTGTCGATCATTTCCCGGAACAATTCTTCTTTGTTGTCCCTGTATTTCTGGGCGCTGATATTAAAGTGGTTAAGGAGCAGTATTTTTTGAGGAGCCGGCTCAAGAGAATATAAGGGGGTTGTACCTGATGGGTAGTTCACCATCATTTGTTGTGTACCACAACTGCTCAATAACAGGAAGAGGAGTAAATAACGAAACATGGATTTGCGGGATAAGAGTACTAAGATAAGGTACAGAACAGCTAACACAAGAGTTCCCTGGCAGTTGGTGAACCCGGGTTGGCCAATGTATGAGTTGGGTTAACAGCTAAAGAACCGCCAACAGCTCACTCACTGTTGAAGTGCGTTTCATCTTCCGTTCCCTATATAATTTCACGGCTATGCCATCACACATCCTTTTGCTGTATGTTGCTGCTTCTAACAGTAACCTCAGCATCAGTATACAAAAAAACCCTCCGCTAAGGGAGGGCTTCTTCTAAAACATACATAGCTGTTACTTCTTCATAAAACGGCTGCCTTTTTCATTCAGCTCCACCATCTTACCATTCTCAAGGCGGATATCATTCACATAATTCATAGAGTCTGCCACGCCCTTGCTGTCTTTCCAGTTTTGTTTGTACCACATCGTTACCCATTCACTTTTCTTATCGGCTGATACCACCGATACATAATCATACATCGTAATGGTAATATCATTGAACGTGGGGCGGATACCGGTAAAAAATTTGATGGCACTGTCCCGGCTCAGTTTGGCCTGGTACTGGTCAAAATCAAGGGAGATCGAATCACCGATGATGGAAGCAAGCGCCGTAAAATCATTATCAATAAATGCTTTTAAGCCCTTCATGGCAACGGCTACGTTTTCATTGCTGCCAATGGCCCAGTTTTTATACGGTTCTGCCAAAGCAAACGGAAGCGGTACATCAGCAGCGGGAGCAGTGGTAGTGGCAGCAGGTTCGGAACTGGTAGCGGTGTTATTATTGCAGGAGGCCAATACAAATACAACGCTCAATAAAACAAGAGTCTGTTTCATGAAAAATGGTTTTGAAATGATGAATAAAAATTGGGTAATACAAATGAAGCCAGCAGCTTTGTTGATTTCATTTGACGGGATAAGGTAGACCTTTCAGCAGCAAATTGCAAGGAAAGGGTCCTGTTTTATTGCCGGTAAAAAACAAAGAGGTTCTGTTCATTTCAGCACTGCTTCCAGCAAGGGACCCAATCGCTCTGCCCACTTTTTATATTCCTGTGCTGAGGGGTGCAGCCCGTCGGTGGCAATGAGTGATGAATTGGTTCTGGCTTCTCTTGTTGAAGGAGTGATATCCAGGTAGTGGATGTTATAGTTAAGTGTTACACTTTTGTTGATGGCATTGAACCAGTCAATTTCTGTTCGTATGCGTGCCGTATCACCACCTGCAGCAAAAGGTGTTACACTGTAATCAGGAATAGACAACACCACTACGTTTTCTTTTTTACCTCTTGCCAGTTCAATGGATTTCAGGAGAAGAGTGGTAAACCGTTGCCGGTAACCGGCAGTATCACGGGTTTGGTATTGATCATTCACACCAATGAGCAGGGTCACCACATCATGCGGCACCGGGTTTTGGGTGTCGATGGCTGTTTGCAAATTCGTGGTTGTCCATCCTGTGGTGGCAATATAAGTAAGGGCGTTAATGATAATTCCTCTTTGCAGCAACCAGGCAGTTGTTTGTGCAGGAAAACGGTCAGCCGCAGTCACACCCTGGCCAATGGTATAAGAATCGCCCAATGCTAAAAAACTTTTAGCGGCAACAGCAGGTGTAGAAGTAGTGCTTGTTGTACGTTCAGGTTCTTTACCACAAGCGGCCAACAGCAGCACAACTGTGAAATAACGGAGCATGTAACTATTACAGGAAAAATGAAAGAAGGTTCATTCTATGGTTCAGCTTTCAGCTATGAGTTTCATCCCTGTTTGGGTGAGTTCAATCTTCCGTTCCTTATACAATTTCCCCACCGTCATCTTAAATACCTTCTTACTCATACCAAAGAAATGATAAATGGCTTCGGGTTCGCTTTTATCATGATAAGGCAGGTAGCCATTGTTTTCTTCCAGCAGTCTTAGAATTTTTCCTGCCTCATCTTCTACTTTATTATAACCAACCTTTCCGATGGCTACATCAATCTTTCCATCTTCCCGTATCTGTTTAATAAAGCCACGCACTTTATCACCCACCTGCAATGGTTGAAATACTTCATTGGCATACAACAAACCGAGGTGTTTGTTATTAATGATCACTGCCCAGCCCAGTTCTGTTTCACGGTAAATGATGAGATCCACTTCTTCTTTTTCTTTTACGGTGAGTTCATCATTGTTCAGCAGGTGTTCAATATACTGGCTGGCCGCAATACGTCCTGTGGGTGCATCTATATACAAATGCACCAAATATTCGCCACCCAAACGCATAGGACTGATTTGTTTGCTGCGGGGAACAAACAGGTCTTTCATCAAGCCCCAGTCCAAAAAGCTGCCATGACTGCTGTTGCCTACTACTTTTAGAAAAGCAATATCACCCACCACTGCTTTGGGGTGTTGGGTAGTTGCGATCAAACGGTCTTCACTGTCGTGATATACAAACACCGTCAGCTCATCACCCACCTTGGTTCCCCTGGGCACAAACCGTTTGGGTAAAAGAATACCTTCCTTCCCATCATCTAAGAAAGCACCGGCATCTTTGATGCGTTGTACCACAAGACGATTATAATTTCCAACCTCAATCATAGGGGCGAAGATAGGTTATGGGAAGAAGATATCTCTCTGTGTTCCCTGTGTCTCTGTGGTTCAATATTCTTCCTTTTTCTTCTTTAACAAAAACTCCTCTTGTTTTCTCAGTTGCTTTTCGGAAATTTAGGGCTGCAAAAAATCGTAAGCCATGTCATTATTTAACACCGGAAAGAACAAGAAAGATAAAAAGAAAGGAAATCTTCCTCAAAGCAAATCATCATTCATTGCTCCAAAAGGAGGTGGTGGCGGTAAAGCCAATACCAAGAGCAGCAACAATGCAGGTAAGCATGTAGGTGGAGCACAAAGAGGGGCGTAGAAAACAACTTATGCTGCTTCTTTTTCTTTGTTGCGTTCTGTAAATAAATCGTGATAAACCTGAACACGCATCCAATATTCCGCAGAGATGCCAAGCAACTTTTCAAGTTTAATAGCAGTGGCAGCGCTTACATGGCGACGACCATATAACAAATCACTGAAATGACCGGGTTTCATGCCCAGTTGTGTTGCAAATGCTGTTTTTTTTATGCCACGTGCTTCCAGTTCATCCAATAATATTTCACCCGGATGAATGGTTTCATCAGTAACGATTTCTTTGCCTTTTGAATTAAGCACTTTGTAGTTACTCATAATTGATGCGTCCCTTTTAAGTGCAACGCCCCACGTTGAATTTTATTGATAATGATTGTTTAAATCATGTACCGTTAAAACATCTGTTACCACAACATCCCCTTCCTTATCAACCGTCAATATTAATCTGTATCCTCTATCAACTCTTACAGAATAATATCCTTTCAAATCACCTTTCAGAGCCTCAAAGTTTAACCCTTTAAACATTTTAATTTCCCGTATGCTCCCGGCTAGTTGCAAACGAAGAATTGTTTTTTTAAACTTTACAATCACCTCAGAACTATACTTTGGTTTTCCTGAAACAGGCTTCCCTTCATAGATCTTCTCTAAATACGTGTTGTTGAATATAACTGTCATAGAAAAAAGGCGCTCTCCTTTTTCTATTCTCCCGTTAAAAATTAAATTACTACCCAAAAATAGGGTAATGATCTGTTTTTACCAAATTATGGGTAACTCTTGTTCCCACACATTCTGAAATTGAACTTCTCTTACCGTAACTTGCGGCCATGATGGATTATTTAAAAGGTCTCAATGAGCGGCAGCAGGAAGCAGTGTTGCATGTAGAAGGTCCGCTCATGATCGTGGCAGGTGCAGGAAGCGGTAAAACCAAAGTACTTACTACCCGTATTGCTCATTTAATGGCCAACGGTGTAGATGCCTTCAACATACTGGCGCTTACATTTACCAACAAAGCCGCCAAAGAAATGAAGGAGCGTGTGGAGCACATCCTCGGCAACCACGAAGCACGCAACTTATACATTGGCACCTTTCACAGTGTATTTGCACGTATCTTACGAACAGAAGCCAACAAGCTCGGCTATCCCAATAACTTCACCATTTACGATACGGATGATGCCAAGAGTGTGATCAAAACAGTGATCAATGAAATGAACCTGGATGATAAGCACTACAAACCGGCAACCGTGTACAACCGCATCTCATCAGCCAAGAATGCACTTGTAAATGCAGAGGAATATAAAAATGACTGGCATATTCAGCAGGAAGATATGCGGGCCAACCGTCCGGCCATTGCACAGATCTATGATGCTTATGCCAAACGTTGTTTCAAGAACGGGGCTATGGACTTTGATGATCTGCTCATCAAGTTTTATGAACTGCTCAAACTGTTCCCGGAAAGTTTAAGCAAGTACCAGCGCAAGTTCAAATACATTATGATTGATGAGTACCAGGATACCAACCCGGCTCAGTACGAGATCATCAAACTCCTGGGTGCTATGCATGAAAATGTTTGTGTGGTGGGAGATGATGCACAGAGTATTTACAGTTTTCGTGGTGCGACCATCGAAAACATTTTACAATTCCAGAAAGATTATGATCATGTGCATGTGGTAAAACTGGAGCAGAACTACCGCAGCACCAAGAATATTCTCAATGTAGCCAACGAAGTCATTGCGAATAATAAAGGCCAGATTGAAAAGACTTTATTTACTGAAAATACTGATGGCGAAAAGATCCGTTTGGTAAGAACCATGACGGATAATGATGAAGGAAAGTTTGTGGCAGATACCATCCAGGAACAAAAGCTCCGCAATCATTATCGCAACAAAGACTTTGCGATCCTTTACCGCACCAATGCACAAAGCCGTGCCTTTGAAGAAAGCTTACGCCGCATGGCCATTCCGTATACCATTTATGGTGGTATCAGTTTCTATCAGCGTAAAGAGATCAAAGATTTTATTGCTTATTTACGGTTGATCGTGAATCCACGGGATGAAGAAGCGCTCAAACGTGTCATCAATTATCCGGCACGTGGTATTGGTAAAACCACTGTTGATAAATGTGTACTCTTTGCCAATGAACGAAACATCAGTATGTGGGAAGTGCTAACCCGTGCAAGAGAGTTGGGTTTTAAAGCAGGCACGGCGGATGCAATTGATGAGTTTGTAACCATGATCAAAAGTTTTGCCAGCATGCTGCAAAAAAACAATGCATATGAAGTAGCAGTGCATGTAGGCAAACAAACCAATCTTGTAAAAGAATTATTCAACGATAAGAGTACAGAAGGGTTGCAGCGTTATGAAAACATCCAGGAATTATTGAACTCTATTAAAGAGTGGGTAGATGATACCTCCAATCGCCAGCAGATAGATGAGGATGGGGTAATGCTGGAAGAAGATCCGTTTGCTGATAATGAAAAAGGACAGCAACAGATTTCCTTTGACGCAGCTCCTACACAGGAGCAAATTAAACAGGGACCTGTATCCTTAGGATCTTACCTGCAGCAGATCACTTTACTAACGGATGCTGATGAAAAAGATCCGGATGCTGATAGTGTAAAGCTCATGACTATCCACGCAGCAAAAGGTCTGGAGTTTGAATGTGTGTTTGCAGCCGGGCTGGAAGAAATGTTGTTTCCCAATGCACTCAGCATTAATACACGGGAAGAGTTAGAGGAAGAACGTCGTTTGTTTTATGTTGTGATCACAAGAGCTAAAAAGAAATTGTGGATCAGTTATGCCAATACACGTTATAAGTTTGGTCAGATTGTACAGAATGAACCCAGTCGTTTTTTAGATGAGCTACCGGAAGCATTGATTGATAAAAGTTATGCCGGTGGCGGTTTAAGAAATCAAACTTCGTTTGGTGGTTCTGCCTTTGATCGTATGAAAGGCTGGGGCAAGAGCAATGATTATGATGATGTGGCAAGAGCTGAGAAACAATACGGTCCCCCGCCATCCAAATCAGCAAAACCTTCTTATACAACTCCGCTCAACCGACCGCAAACAGTAGAACATAAACCTGCTGCCGATTTTATAGCAAGTGATACCAGTAATTTACAGGAAGGGCAAAAAGTGGAACATCAAAAGTTTGGTTTTGGTACGGTGTTAAAAATGGAAGGCAGTGCTCACAATCCTATTGCAACTGTAAAGTTTGAAATGAATGGTGAAAAAAAGATCATGCTGAATTATGCGAAGCTCAGGATCATCGAATAGAAAAGTTCCAACAGCAGTTTTTCAGTTTTATCTTCCCATATACACCATTAAGATCTGCACATCGCTGGGGTTCACTCCTGAAATTCGTGAGGCTTGTCCTAGTGTTCTGGGTTTTATTTTCTTAAATTTTTGAAGCGCTTCATTACTGAGAGAAGAAATTTTATTGTAGTCAAAAGAATCCGGAATTTCTAAATCTTCCAGTTGACTCATCCGTTGCACCAGGTCTTTTTCTTTTTCAATATATACATCATACTTCACTTGTATCTCTGTTTGTTCCAATACTTCTCGGCTATAGTTACCCGTTAGTTGTTGCAGTGAGGATGAAGCTTTTATAAATTCTTCCAGTGAAATTCCCGGGCGCAACAATATTTGTTGGGCCTTTTGTTTTTGTGTTAAGGGAGCACTGTTTTTTGATGCAAGGAACGGGTTGATCTCTTCCGGTGTTAAAGAGGTTTCCGACAAGATCGCTTTTATCGTTTCAACTGATTCCAGTTTGTTTCTCGTTTTTTCCATACGCTCCTGTGAAGCTAACCCCATTCTGTAACTTAATTCAGTAAGTCTAAGATCTGCATTGTCTTGTCGCAGCAAGGTTCTGTATTCAGCCCGGCTGGTGAACATGCGATAGGGTTCGTCGGTTCCTTTACTGATAAGATCATCAATCAATACGCCTATGTAAGCATCACTTCTTTTTAAAATGAAAGGATTTTGCTCATTTGCTTTCAAGTGAGCGTTAATGCCGGCCATCAAACCCTGGCAGGCCGCTTCTTCATAACCCGTAGTTCCATTGATTTGACCTGCAAAGAACAAATTTTGTATCTGTTTGGTTTCCAACGAGTATTGAAGCTGTGTGGGAGGAAAGTAATCATACTCTATTGCATAGCCCGGACGAAACATCCTGCAATTTTCAAACCCGGGAACAGTACGAAGGGCATCGTATTGAACTTGTTCGGGCAATGATGTTGAGAACCCATTTACATAGATCTCTACGGTATTCCAGCCTTCTGGTTCTACAAATAGTTGGTGCCTGTCTCTATCTGCAAACCGGTTGATCTTGTCTTCAATACTTGGGCAATACCTGGGACCGGTTCCCTGGATTCGGCCTTGGTACATGGGGCTTCTATCAAACCCGGTTTTTAAAATTTCATGTACCGTTGAATTAGTATAGGTTATAAAACAACTTCTTTGTTCTTCAGGTTTTATACGCTCAACATCCATGTAAGAAAACCCGCTGATCTCCTCATCCCCTTTCTGCTCCTCCATTTTGGTATAATCAAGACTGCGTCCATCAATACGGGGTGGTGTTCCTGTTTTAAGCCTGTCACTTTCAAAACCAAGTTCAACCAATTGCTCGGTTATACCTGTTGCTGCCTTTTCAGAGATCCTGCCTCCTCCCAGCTGCTTTTCACCAATATGAATTACGCCATTAAGGAAAGTACCGCTTGTTACTACCACTGCTTTGGCTTTTACCTCATGTCCCAGGCCGGTAACTACACCATAACAACGATTGTCCTTTATTAAAAGACCTTTCACCATATCCTGGTAGAAGTCAACATTTGGGGTATTTTCCAGCATTTCTCTCCAAGTAGCAGCAAAAAGCATTCGGTCGTTCTGTGTTCTGGGGCTCCACATTGCCGGACCTTTGCTCCGATTGAGCATCCGGAATTGAATCATGCTTTTATCACTCACAATTCCACTATAGCCGCCCAGTGCATCAATTTCTCTCACAATCTGGCCTTTTGCAATGCCTCCCATTGCAGGGTTACAGCTCATCTGGGCAATAGTCTGCATATTCATAGTAACAAGCAAAACTTTACTGCCCATATTGGCTGCGGTAGCGGCAGCTTCACAACCTGCGTGGCCTGCACCCACAACTATCACATCGTATTCTGGAAACATAGCCTGCAAAATTACGCTAAATACTTAGCCTCATTTTAAGATTGTTTTTTCCCAATATTCCGAATTAAAGCGGCCTCTTTTATTACTTCATTTATATCTCTTCCGCTATTTAACAGCTCAAACTCATAATTGCTAAAGTCTTCGATATGCTCAAGGTAGTCCTTATGCTCTTTGATGAATTTTTTTTGAGCCTCTGTGCTTATAATTTCAGAAATTTCGATGGTGGCTATTTTCTCCAGCATCTTTTTACATATGTGATAACCCGTTTCATTATATAGGTCTTGAAAATAAGTTTTAGCCATGAGCACATCTACTCTATTGCCCCTGTCCTTATTCTTCTGATTCGCCTCCACTCTTATATTAGTAAAGTTCCAGCAGAGTTTAAGGTCGCTTTCATTGTTAAAATCGAAATAAGTAACTGGAATGATGTGGTCAAACTGCCAGACCCCTCCATAATTAGCCCATGAAAAAGGGCCAATAAATTGCATTTCCATCCAAAGCCTAAGATTTTTAAAGTCCAATCCAAAATAAGTAGCGTATTGAGACGCCACATGACCATTAAGAATGTACCGCCTTAATGCAATCTGCCATTTGCGTTTTTCATTGTAGATCTGTTTGGTTTGAGGCGGTTCAGCAAACTCCTCTTTCGCTTTATCCATAGCAATGTTTTGATCAAAGTTACGGTTTCACGGAACACCGTTTCAGGGTGAAACGGTGTTCCGTGAAACGAGTTATTTACACCCAAACACCTGAACGATGACTGTTTTATTTTTCGAAGTTTTTGAGAAAGATATTCCCATTAGCTTGAAAGTTGGATCCATTAAGTTTACCCTGTGCCCCTTGTCAGCAACACCATAATCAACCAAAAGCATTATGAGCGCTTCCAATGGATTGTCATTTCCCAATAAGAGATTTTCAGCACCGCATTTGTACCCTCCTGCATCTTTTATTCTCTGTACAAAGTCCTTTCCTGATGCTGACTTGTGAGAGATAACTCCGCCTCTTTTACTCAGGTCAAGACTATGAGCGTTGCTCATTTTGGTAAGACCAACTTCGGGCAACAACAAGGGTAATGGCATTTTCAATTTATCAATATCCATTTCAAGGCTTTTTACCTCTGGCCTATTCGCCTCAGGGAACTGGCGCAAGAATTCTTTAATCACATCCGAATAAAAGCGCCCAGGGTTCTTTCTGAACACATTTACCCAATAAAACATCTTTTGCTCAGCAGGGGAAAATGCTTGAAACGAAGGTTCACGCCCCAGTACATTTAGGATGGATGTATCAACAGGAGCGTTGTAAATAAAAGGCTTGTCCTGTAAAGTGATGCTACCCTGTGAATAGGTACTTAGAAATAGAAAAGAGAAGAAAATACTGAGAATTGACTTCATTTAGATTGCTGTTTGCCGAAGTACAAACGCAAATAGTAGTCCTCCCGTTCACGCATCTTCTTAATTTGTTGTGAAGACTTGTCGCCATATCCGCATAAGTGCAGGCACCCATGAAAAATAACCCTGTGAAGTTCACTTTTGATGGACACATCCTGTGACTTAGCATTTGCTTTTACCCTGTCAGCGCTGATGTATAATTCTGCTTCAATTGGTTGACCTTTTTTGGAATAGTAAAATGTGACGATATCAGTGTAATAGTTGTGCGACAGGAAATCTCTATTGATCTTCAAAAGAAATTCATCAGAACAAAAAATAATGTTCAGGCTGTTCAATTTTATCTTTTCCATTTGGAACAGCCTGGCAATTGCCGTTTTTAACGCTTGTCGTTGGTGAAGACTGACACCTGATTCATTGAAAAAAAACCGAACCTTCTGCATATTTTCAAAATTCGGAAATCCTGAATGTATATGCTCGATACTTTTGCACTGAATTATGGATACAAAACTTACAGAGCTCCAACCCGGTGAAAAGGGGCTCATTCTTTCATTCAAAAATGAAGATCTCTACTTAAAGCTAATGGAAATGGGATGTGTTCCCGGAGAAATAATAACCATAGAGCGAATTGCTCCTTTGGGTGATCCTATCAGCATACAGGTTGCCGGCTATAATCTTAGTTTGAGACATGAAGAAGCTGAAACCATTATAGTAAAAAAAGTATAAACCATTGTAATTCAATTATTTAATGAAGACTGGTCTTTATTTTGGTTCCTTTAATCCTATCCATAACGGGCATTTGATCATTGCCCAGCATTTACTTAATGAGACCGACCTTACAAATATCTGGTTCGTTGTTTCTCCCCAAAATCCATTTAAGCAACAAAAAGCTTTACTCAACGAGTATGACCGTCTACACCTCGTAAATATTGCTATTGAAGGTTCGCCTGATTTAAAAGCCCTCGATATCGAATTTAAGTTACCCCGACCCTCCTATACCATTAATACATTGACCTATTTATCTGAAAAATATCCAAAGCATTCCTTTGCCATTATTATGGGCAGTGATAGTTACCAGAATATTGGTGATTGGAAAAATGCGGAAACACTTCAAAAAAACTATTCCATTTACGTTTATGAGCGGCCAGGTTTTCCTGTTGCTGATCTGAACAACGGTAATGTTGTTATACTAAAAGCACCGCTCTTGCAGATTTCGGCTACTCACATCCGTGACTTGATTCAGCAGCAGAAATCCATTCGTTTCCTGGTGCCCGATATTGTGAAAGAAGAAATAGAACGGAACAATTACTACAAACTAAAGGATCCAGCCAAGAAATAAACAAACTACCGGAATGACCGGTGTGGGGATTTTCGTGAACCGCAGTATAGCAAATGTGCTGATGATCACAATTATGTTAATATAACTGACCGTATTAAAATCCAAAACAATGATATCCTTCGTTACATAAAATGCAGAGGCAATCATTAGTCCTACCACAGCAGCATTGATACCTTCCAGCGAACGATAAATAACTGCGTATTTTTTTAGGTTATGCCAGATTGGATAGAAAAACAAGACCAGCAACACACTCGGTAAAAAAATGGCAACGGTTCCAATAATTGCTCCCATTAATTGCATTCCTTTACCATCCTTTCGAAGAGCCATTGCTCCGGCATAGGTTGCCATTGAAAAAACAGGTCCCGGTACTCCCTGCACAAACCCAGCACCGGTAAGCAATTCCTCTTTTGTTACATATTGTGTTTTTTCACGAACAACAAATTGCTCATACATCATAGGCATTAACACTTGCCCTCCGCCAAACACGAGACTTCCGAAGCGATAAAAGTTTTCAAACAAGTTAAATGCTTTACGATTTTCCCATTGCTGTTTATTAGCAATGGTACTCAACGCCCCTGCTGCCAAAAAAACGACTGCAAACAACCATATATTGGTCCACTTTACTTTTTTGGGTGTTTGCTCCTTTTGAGGAATACGCTTCTTGCTGAAATTAGTTGCCACACCTGCCGCAACAAGTATGATCGGAAAGATCCATGGTGATTTGAAAAAGATATAGATCAACAAGGCCACTAATACCATGATGAATCTGGTAATAGTATTATGTACAGAAATTTTATACGCTTTCCAGGCTGCATAAATTAAAAAACCAACAGCCATGGGTTGTAAAAATTTGAAGATATCCGTATGCAAGGCTTCCTTATCAATTGAGTGAACAAGAAATGAAAAGGCGGTCATAATTGCACAGGCTGGCAACATCCAAATAAGTAAGGTTATGATTGCTAAAGGAACGCCGCCACGTTTGTATCCAATGAGCGTAACCGTTTGTGTTGAGGAGGCCCCGGGCAGCAACTGGCAAAAAGAAATTAACTCGGTCAACTCTTCCTCTGTAACATGTCTTTGTTTATGAACAAAGGATTTCATCATCATACCAAAATGACCCTGCGGCCCTCCAAATGCAGTAAGCGTATAGAGAAACACAGATTTTAGAAACGGTATATGACGTTTTAGGATCAGGTGACTGGTTTTACTTTTTTAATCCAATTTCACGAAGGCGTTCATCAAGATACTCGCCTGCGGTTATATCTTCATAATGTTTGGGTTCATCAGCAGTTATGCAACTTTCAAGACAAGTTAACGGCATATTTGCTTTCGGATGCAAAAAGAAAGGAATTGAAAATCTGGATGTGTGCCAAAGTTCTCTTGGCGGATTTACAACACGGTGCGTTGTTGAACGGAGTCTATTGTTGGTGAGTCGTTGTAACATATCTCCTACGTTCACAACTATCTGTTCCGGCAATGATGTAACGCCCACCCATTCATCTTGTTTGGTAAGAATCTCCAATCCATCAGCACTGGCTCCAACCAGCAAGGTTATCAGGTTAATGTCTTCATGTTGCTCTGCCCGAATAGCACTTTTAGGTTCAACCGTAATAGGAGGATAATGAATGGCCCGTAAGATTGAGTTACCGTCGTTGACCCAGTCATCAAAATAAAACTCGTCCAACCCCAGGTAAAGAGCTATTGCCTGCAATAACTTTTTTCCGGAATCTTCAAAAGACCTGAACGCTATATTAAAGGTGGGATTGAATGCTTGTATTTCATCTACTGTTACATTGGGAGCATACTTTATTTCACCCGTTGTCTCTTGTCCATATTGAAAGAACTCCTTCAGATCTGGTGCATCACTACCCTTGGCGTGCTCTTGACCGAATGAGGTATATCCTCTCTGCCCCGCCATACCCGGAATTTCATACCGTTTCTTTTTTTCCAACGGTAAGGAAAAAAATTGCTGAACATGTGTATATAAATCTGCAATCAGTTTGTCAGAAATTCCATGATTCTTTACAGCAACAAAGCCAACTTCTTCATATGCTTTGCCTAATGCATTTACAAATTGCTGTTTTGAAGAAAGATCGCCATTGGTAAATGCCGCCAGATCAACTACAGGAATTGTCATATCTGAAATTTTTAAGATCCCGTTATAAAGATTAAAACTAAGTTTGAGTTGCAAAAATTACAATATTGACCTTATTGAAGAAATTAATTTTTCCGTTGCTTTTGGTTCAGCTTTTTGCATGTAAGCCAGCCTATAAATCGTTCCGTCAAGATTATGAACGGGAATACATGCAGAAAGAAATTACTGTGCCCGATTATTCTGATTCGAAATATTGGGCGGCTCATCCCTGGAAGAAAGATCCTTCGGATAGCATTCCTGAGCCGTTGACATCCGAATCAAAAGACAGCTCGGTTGACGTATTCTTTCTTCACCCCACATCATTCACATCAAAAAAAACAAGTGGTGTTGTATGGAACGCTGATATTAATGATGCTGAACTGAATGCTAAAACAGATTATTCATCCATACTTTACCAGGCGAGTGTCTTCAATGCATCTGCAAGAGTGTTTGCTCCACGGTACAGACAAGCACATATCTTTTCCTTCTTTACAAAAGATACGCTGAAAGGAAAAGAATCACTTGCGCTGGCTTATGAAGATGTACGTCGTGCATTTGAATATTATCTTCAACACTATAATAACGGGCGTCCTATCATTATTGCTTCCCACAGCCAGGGAACCGTTCATGCAGCGATGCTGCTGAAGGATTATTTTGAAAACAAGGCCTTACAAAATCAACTTGTTTGTGCCTATTTGATTGGAATGGTATTACCAAAACACTTTTTCTCTTCTTTTGAGCCATGTCCAGATTCAACCTCTACAGGTTGTTTTACCGGCTGGAGAACATACAGAAAAAACTATCTGCCACCCTACGTTTCAAAAGAATTGAATGGAAGCTGGGTTGTAAACCCTTTAAGCTGGACATTAGATACTATTCCGGTAAGCCGTAAACAAAACAAAGGTGCTGTACTGTACAACTTTAATAAGCTCTTACAGCATACTAATGGAGCAACCATTTCTCAGGGTATACTTTGGGTAGAGCGGCCACGGTTTCCCGGTGGTTTACTCTATTTCAGCAAGAATTATCACCCAGGGGACATCAACCTGTTTTACATGAGTATTCGGGAGAATATGAAAACAAGAATTGCTGCGTATTTTCAACGAAGAACTAAGTAGAAGTACTCATTTTCAACTTCTAAGGATGCATTTCTCCTCCCACTGTTGGAGAAATATCTGAAAATGCTCTAATTTAGGGTTGAGAAAATTCCATTATCCAATGCGTCCCGGAAAAGCCACGGCTGCTTTCTTTGTGCTGGCCGTAATATTCAGAACATTCTATATTTTCCTGTATCCACCTGCAGGGAACGATCATGAAATGATTCATGCCGCAGTTGACAACTTGTTAAGCGGAAATGGATTGAGTTTTCCGGTTGCCAATACAAACGATCTTTCTTCCACAGCTTATCAACCCATGACGGAATGGCCACCATTGGTAGCTTATTTTCTTTCGGTGGTAAAAGCAATTGTGGGAAATGCTGATGCTGCTGATATCCTCATCATGAGCCTTGGTATGTGTTTGTTGCTGTTAGTGATGCACAATATCATGAAGCTGTTGAACCTTACTGATCAAACTCGCATCATTCTCTGGATCATCATTGCAGCTAACCCTGATCCATTCCGAAACCTCGGCATTTCAGATCTGTACAGCGCTTTATTTATGATGTGGGGAGTTTTGTTTCTGTTGCGGTTTCTTCAACAACCACAAATTCATACGGGTCAATTAATGGCAGCCTCTGTTTTCTTTTTTCTTCCGGCTGCTTTTCGTTACCAATATTATCCATTGATCTTTTTGTTTCCGTTACTCTTACTTGGTGCGGGACATATAAAACAAAATCCACATTTCTTTAAAAAAGGATTGCTTTCTCTTTCTATTGTGTTCTTTCTATTGTGTTTCCAGGTGGCGATGCTTTATCAACACAGTGGTTCCGCTTCTTATATTGCTGATGATGAAACCGGGTTCTACCCTCAAAACCTGTTGCTGGCATACCCATTTTTACTGAAAGCATTTCTGAATACCAGCTACTTTGAGACCACGCTTTTGCTGATGGGTCAACAGAACATGGTGCCCTATTATGCTGCTTGTGCACTTATCACATTTTCAATTCTCACAGGCGTTTTTATTTATTTATTCAAACAGGCAAAACGTTTCAACGCACATTCAGAAGAACCCGCCGAAACATTAAAACTTTCCAGGTTGGCTGTTTATACGATAGCGGCTGGTGTTGTGCTTCTCCTCTCTGTCCTTTCTCTTCGCTATTACCCGCAAGTAAAAGAAGCCGGGGGCGTGTTTACGTATGTAAAAGAAGGACGTTATTTTATAGTGAGTTCGTTATTATTTCTTGTGTTGTTTGCAAGCCTTGCTCAGAACTATGTTTTGAAACTCAATTGGAACTGGCAATTCCCTGTTCGTAAACTGGCATTTGCATCCCTGATGATCATTAATCTTTCCTTATTTGGTAAGTTTCTCTATAATGCTTCCACCAGCAATCTTGTTGATTACAAAGGAAGGAGATCAGAAAATCGTCAATTGGTACAACATGAAATTGAATCACTGCTCAACAAATACAGACTTCCTGTTGTAGCTGCATCAGAAGACAAGGATCTTATCTATTATCCCAACATTAAAGACTACGGAATTGTAAAAAACTTCAAAGAGCTTTTACAAAAAGGAATTCATACCACACAGCCGGTTCAGGTGGTTTTGGTTACACGTAAAAAATTATCAAAAAGAGAAACGGCTTTTGTACAACAAAGAGGCGCTAAAGAAGTGTTCAGCAACAAATATTATCGCCTCTTTCATTTTATTGCTGACAATAAGCAAGCTGTTGCCATGCTTTACTGATAACTTTATAGCATGAACCCGTCTTCCATTTTCATTATTGTTCCTGCGTTTAATGAACAGGAAGTTCTTCGGCAAACTATAAGTGAACTTGTTGAACCCGGTTATTCTGTTGTATTGGTAGATGATGGCTCTTCCATCCCTCAACAACAATTTGTTACTCATTTCCCTGTGCATTGTGTAAGACACGAATTAAATCTTGGGCAGGGTGCCGCATTACAAACAGGAACCGAATATGCACTGGAGAAAGGAGCAGAATTTATTATTCACTTTGACGCAGATGGCCAACACCTTGTATCTGATATTTCCAAACTGTTGAGACCCTTGCTAAATAATGATTGTGATGTTGTGTTTGGCTCCCGTTTTTTGAACAACACCACCAATGCTGTTCCGTTTACAAAAAAGATATTAATACATACAGCACGCTATGTTCACAGTTTCTTTTCCGGTTTGTTATTGACTGATGCACATAATGGCTTAAGGGCTATGAACAGAAAGGCAGCTTCTTTACTTGTCATTACAGAGAACAGAATGGGGCATGCTTCAGAGTTATTGTTTTTAATTCAACAACACAAATTGAGATTACAGGAAGTAGCCGTAACCATATTATACACTGCATATTCAAAAGATAAGGGGCAGTCTTCCTGGAACAGTATCAGAATCGGATTCGACTTACTTTTACACAAACTTTTCCGTTGACAGGTATACAGCTTATACTGCTTTCAGGGTTTGCATTCCTTGCTTTGTATTTTTTTACAAAGCTTAGAAGCCGTATTGCTGACGCTGTTATTTTTCTTGTATTTGTTGCTTTAGGAGTTGTGTTTGTAATTTTTCCTGAATGGACGAATATTCTTGCAAAGAAATTGGGAGTTGGCCGTGGTGCAGACCTGGTTTTTTATACCTGCATCATAGCCTTTTCATTTGTAGTAATGATGCTGTATTCAAAAGTTCGCAAGCTGGAACAAACCATTACACAGATCATCAGGAACAAAGCAAAAGAAAACGCAACGACTTCAAAAGACAACTGATCACTTTACTGTATAAGCGCCCAGCTTTGTTTCGGTGTTAATATCAATAGATGCTAATGAAATTTTAAGACGCACTTTATTGGCGATCATGCCTGTGTTTTTTGCGAAGAGATAATACACCTCATTATTTTCAATGGTTACGCCGGGAATTGCAGGAGTTACTTTGATACGGATCACATCTTTAAAGCTGTTTCCATTAAACGATGTATCATATTTACTTCCAACAATTGAATAGGTAACATTTGCTGTTACAGGAAACCCGGAAATAGTAATATTTTTTGTCTCGCTCCAGGTGGCACCTGCAGAAAGATTATCCTTTAAATATAAAAATTCAAGTGGAGTAGGGAAACCAGCAAAAGTTGAAATCCTGTAATAATCATTTCCTGATTTATTATAATATTCATTTGCACCTACTGTATTTGTAAATATCCTGTACGTTCTTCCATTGGCAGAACTGTCGTTGGCGGTTGCCATAAGCTTGAATGCTGTATTTACAGGGCCGCTTGTGGTGGTACCGGTAGTTGTATAATTCCATTCACTGCCGGCAGTTGTTGGTTGGTATGTATCATTAGATGGTGGTTCAGGTGATGTTTTTTTATTACAATCACTTGAAGTGAGGGTAATGTACAATACCAAACAAAGAAGGAAAGCGGTTTTTTGCATACAGGTATTTTTAGTAAGATACTAAAACGCCTCCATCCGCTTCCTTGTTGTTTAAAATTCACAGTTTTTAGGCGTGCGTGGGAAGGCAATTACATCCCGAATATTACTCATACCGGTTACAAACTGCACCATCCGCTCAAAACCAAGACCAAAACCGGCATGTGGTACAGTGCCGAAACGACGGGTATCCAAATACCACCACAATTCATCTGCCGGTACATGCATGGCTTCCATGCGTGCTGTGAGTTTATCCAAACGTTCTTCCCGTTGAGATCCTCCTACAATTTCACCAATACCCGGTGCTAAAATATCCATGGCCGAAACGGTTTCTCTGCCGGGTTCACAACCATCATCCTGGCGCATATAAAAAGCTTTGATAGCTGCAGGATAGTTGGTAACGATCACCGGTTTTTTGAAATGTTTCTCTACCAGGTAACGCTCATGTTCACTCTGCATATCAATACCCCATTTTACTTCGTATTGAAATTTTTTCTTTTTGTACGCAGGCGATTGCAATAAAATATCGATAGCCTGTGTATAAGTGATGCGTTCAAAATTATTATTGAGAACAAACTCCAGTTTTTCGATCAAGCCCATTTCACTTCGTTTGTCCTGTGGTAATTGCTTTTCTTCATCAGCTAAACGTTGTGCCAGGAATTCCAAATCTTCACGGTTGTTCTCCATAGCAAAACGAATGATGTACTTGATGAATTCTTCAGCCAAATTCATATTGTCCTCCAGATCATAAAACGCCATCTCCGGTTCTATCATCCAGAACTCTGCTAAGTGACGTGCTGTATTGCTGTTCTCTGCACGGAATGTTGGTCCAAACGTATAGATCTCACCAAATGCAGTTGCACCCAATTCACCTTCTAATTGTCCGCTCACTGTTAAGTTGGTTGCACGACCAAAGAAATCTTCTTTATAGTTGATGCTGCCATCTTCATTACGTGGCGGGTTATCAAAAGGCAATGTGCTTACATGAAATGTTTCACCCGCACCTTCAGCATCACTGGCTGTAACAATCGGCGTGTGCAGGTATACAAATCCTTTTTCATGAAAGAATTGATGAACTGCAAAAGCAATGGAATGACGCACCCGGAACACTGAACCAAATGTGTTGGTACGAAAACGCAGGTGTGCAATTTCTCTTAAAAATTCAAGACTATGTTTCTTGGGTTGGAGAGGATATTTTTCAGCATCACTATCACCTAATATTTCAATGGTGGCTGCTTTGAGTTCCAGCTTTTGTCCTTTTCCCAAAGAAGGAATCACCACACCGGCTACTTTGAGTGAAGCAGATGTTGTAATACGTTTCAACAGTTCTTCATCAAACTTGCCCAACTCTACCACTACCTGAAGATTATTATTGGTACTGCCATCGTTGAGTGCCACAAACTGGTTGTTACGAAATGTACGTACCCAACCCATTACTGTTACCTCCTGTTCCTTTGGCTCCCAAGTGAGCAAATCCTTAATCTTCACCCTTTTGTTAAACATATCTTTGATTTTGAGGGGGCAAAGATAACCAAGGAATGCAGAAATTAATGATGGATGCCACCGGAACTGAATGATGAAAGCCCGACTGACCGAACGGGCAGGGATTGCGACGCAACAAAAGATGCTATAAGAACGGTTGCCCGTACCCCTTTTACCCCCCAATAATTTTTTTGCTTTTCTTAAAATTGCCGTAACATTGCAGCGGAAACAGGCTGGTTTCAAAATCCGATTCTTCAAGATCAAGCTCGTCTGAATAAGTCGTTTTCCACTCCCAACGTTTAATAATCAACAATTTTCGTATCTGGTTTACCATAGATTTCTCTATCTGACTTTGAATGAATTAAAACTTTTATGTACGACATACTTCAACTGAACGACATGCTCGTTCCTGAGCTGCTGGATGTAGCTGAACAACTCAAGATTAGCGGCGCTAAAAAAATGGACAAACAGGAACTCATTTATAAAATCCTCGATAAACAGGCTGTTATGGCAAGTGAACAAAAAAACAGTGGCGATGAAAAAACACGCCGCAAACGCATTGTGAAAACTTCAACATCTACCGGAACGGAAGAGGCTGTAGTTGAAAGTGGTGATACCTCTTCTCCTGCTAAGGGAAAAAAGAAAGAAGCACCTGTAAAAAAAGTAACCAAAAAACCGGAAGCAACGCCCGATCCTGTTGAGCTGGCAGCTGATTTTCTCTCAGCTATTGCTCTTCCCGGTGATGACAACTTTGTAGCAGAAGGACCGGCCTCAGAAACACAAGGACCGGAAACCACACAGGAAGCTCCTGTACAGCAACGTCCGCAATTCCCACACAAAAAAGAACAGGTTTTTAATATTGAATTTGATGGGATCATCCAGGCAGAAGGTGTATTGGAAATGATGCCCGACGGTTATGGATTTTTAAGAAGCAGCGACTATAATTATTTGTCCAGTCCTGATGATGTATATGTATCACCTTCTCAGATCAAATTATTTGGCTTGAAAACGGGTGATACCGTGTATGGCTCTGTACGTCCTCCCAAAGAAGGTGAAAAATATTTTGCACTGTTGAAAGTAGATACCATCAATGGTAAGCGACCTGATGAAGTAAGAGACCGTGTGCCGTTTGATTATCTCACACCACTGTTCCCTTATGAAAAATTAAACCTTGCCACTTCTCCAAGCAATTATAGTACCCGCATTATGGATTTGTTCACGCCCATTGGTAAGGGTCAGCGTGGATTGATCGTGGCACAGCCAAAAACAGGTAAAACCATGCTACTGAAAGAAGTAGCCAATGCTATTGCAGAAAATCATCCTGAATGTTATTTGATGATTGTACTTGTAGATGAACGACCTGAAGAGGTAACAGATATGGAACGCAGCGTAAAGGCAGAAGTAATTGCCAGTACATTTGATGAACCCGCTGAAAAACATGTGAAAGTGAGTACGATCGCTTTACAAAAAGCAAAACGTTTGGTGGAGTGTGGTCATGATGTTGTGATCTTGTTAGACTCTATTACCCGTTTGGCCCGTGCACATAATACTGTTGCTCCCGCCAGTGGTAAAGTGTTGAGTGGTGGTGTGGAAGCAAATGCCATGCAGAAACCAAAACAATTCTTTGGTGCTGCACGTAAAATAGAAAACGGAGGTTCATTAACCATTCTTGCAACTGCCCTTGTAGATACAGGAAGTAAAATGGACGAGGTGATCTTTGAAGAATTTAAAGGAACGGGTAATATGGAATTGGCACTTGACCGCAAGTTGGCCAACAGACGTGTGTTCCCTGCCATTGATATTGTTGCTTCAAGCACCCGTCGTGATGATCTCTTACTGGATAAAGATGTGGCCAAACGTATGTGGGTATTGCGTAAACACATGGCTGACATGAATACAGAAGAAGCAATGAATACTTTGTTGCAAAACATGAAAGGAACAAAAGATAATATGGAGTTCCTCAGCAGTATGAACGGTTAAAATAAATAACGATGAAACAATTTCTTTTTCCTGCGGTATTTGTTTTGTTTGCTGCCTGCAGCAATGCTGATCAAACTGATAAAGAAAAAGCAGAAAGTGAATCAAAGATTGAAATCAAAACAGATTCGGCTGAAGTAAAGATCAATAGTGATGGTATCAGCATTCAATCCTCAGAAGACGGAAAGGATTCTGTTGATATTAAGATCAATGCGAAAGACGGTATCAAGATCGAAGGAAAGGATGGTAAAGTGGAACTGAAAACAGATGATGGAGGAAAGATCAAAATTGAAAAGAAAGGAAAAGAAGTTGATATAAAAATCAAAGAAAACTAAAAACTCTCCCCTGCCTGTGCGGGGGTTTTTGTTATGCTTCAGTTGCTCAATTATATTTTTCGTGGCCTTGGTGTTATTTGCTTTTTGCTCACCTGTTATTTGTGGTTTTATACTTCCAATTTTCAATTTTTTTTGATCGCCAAACGTTTTACAATTATTTTCTTTAGCCTTTCCCTGCTACTGTGGATTACAAGTATTGTTCTTTCCCGTATTCAAAAGGAAGAAGAAGAGTAATTATTTTTACCCTGTTCATGGCAATAACCAAAGTTCATATTGATGAGTTTTTGCAGCTGGCACAACAACATCCTGTACTGGATGTAAGAAGTCCGGGTGAATACAATCATGCACACATTCCCAATGCGGTTTCGTTTCCCTTGTTTACTGATGAAGAGCGAAAGGTTGTAGGTACTGCTTACAAACAAAAGAGCAGGGAAGAAGCAATTAAGATCGGGCTTGATTATTTTGGAGCGAAGATGCGTAAGATGGTGGAAGAAGCGGAGAACATCTACGAGTTACGAAGTAAGAAGTACGAATCGTATTCTGATGCTGACAATGTACTTCGTACTTCTAAAACCGTACTTATCCATTGTTGGCGTGGTGGTATGCGTAGTGCCGGTGTTGCATGGTTGCTGGATCTTTACGGATTTAAAGTGTACACACTCGTTGGTGGTTATAAAATTTTCAGGCGATGGGTTCTTGATCAATTTGAAAAACAATATTCATTCAAAGTGCTTGGCGGTTATACCGGCAGCGGCAAAACACATGTATTAAATGCGCTGAAACACCATCAACCGGTGATCGACCTGGAAGCATTGGCACATCACAAAGGCTCTGCATTTGGAAATATTGGACTACCCAAACAACCAACCCAGGAAATGTTTGAAAACAAACTGGCATTGGAGTTGCACAAAATATCAAACCAGGAATGTGTTTGGGTGGAAGATGAAAGTCAACGCATAGGAGATGTGAACATTCCGATTCAACTATGGAGGCAATGGCGGAACCAATCACTTTACTTCTTAGATATCCCGTTTGAAGAACGTTTGAAACATATTACAGAGGAATATGGCGGTTTAGACCGTGAACGATTGGTTAATTCTATCATTCGTATAAAGAAACGCTTAGGCGGATTGGAAACCAAAGAAAGCATAAATGCCCTTGTAGAAGAGAGGGTTGCAGATTGTTTTCGTATCTTACTAACCTATTACGACAAGTGGTATTTAAAGGGAATGAATAATAGAGAGGCGCTTGAAACGTTATTACATAAAATACCCTGCGAAACCGTAACAGAATCCAATTATCAGAAACTTCTTTAACTCAGGATCATGAAAAAACCGATACTTTTCCTGGCCTTCGTACTCGGCCTGTTTTCCGCATCTGCACAAAGTTTTGAAGGTACCTGGAAGGGCACCATGCTGCAGGATAGTCCCGTGGCCCGAATTGATTTTGAAATGGTGCTGGAGCAAAAAGAGGGAAAGATCAACGGCTATTTATACCGTTTGTTTATTGTAAACGATTCGCTCATATATAACACTGTTCGTGTTACTGCAAGAGTTTCTGATAATATGCTCATTGTTGAAGACGAAGAATCCGTTTCCCGCAACTTTGAAGAAAGAGCCAACAGAAAGATCAAAGCAGCTTACTTCTTTAAACTGGACCCCCAACAACCCTATGCTGATACGTTGAGAGGAGAATGGACCACCAGCCGCTTTAAGAATAAATACATGTCAGTTAGTGGAAAGGTGAGCATCCGTCGTGAGATCTTTTATGAAACAACCCAACTGTTCAAACGTCTTGAGGAAAAACAATTACATACAACAATTGCCTTTGTTCCAAAGAAAACTGCACCTGATATTGTTGTGAACAGGCCGGGTAATACTGTTCAACCACAAACTACAGATTCAAAAACAACAGAGCCTAAACCGCAATCAAACGCTGTGGTTGTAACAACACCTCAAAAGAAAGATACGGTCGCAACTACAGTTGCTATTAATAATCTGTTGAAGAAAGATCCTGAAACAAAAACAAATCAGCCGATACCAACATCTGATACCAAACAGCAATCAAACAATGTCGCATCAAACAACAAACCACCAACAACTGCACCTGTAAAAAAAGATTCGATTCAAAACAGTACGGTTGTTAATAATACAAAACCAACCACAAACCCTGTAACTACCCAGAAGTCAACCAATGATCCTGTTGCTGATTCAAAAACATCTACAAAACCAACAACACAACCGGCTAACAATATTGTTAAAAGCAATACAGAACCCAAAAAAGATTCTGTTCAAACAACTGCCGGCGTAAAATCAAACCCGGAACAAAAGAACAACTCAACAACTCAACCAAAGCCACAACCTTCAACAACATCTGTTACAACGAACACGCAGCAAAAACCAACCAATCAAAATAAGACAGACACTAACAACGCTGTCGTAAAAAATAATACACAACCAACAACGACTAATAAACCCGTGCAACAGCCGGTTGTAGTGAACAACCCTGTTACAAAACCACCAACAGAATCGCCTTCAACTGTTTTGATCAAGACAGATGAGGCTACAGTAAAAGATTCTTCTCTGGCGAAGCAAAAACCAATCATAACAGCAGCACCACCGGTGATCAATAATCCCATCATCACCAAAAGAGAAACGGAAGTAATCCAAACCCTCAGTGTGTTTGAAGACAGTATTACGCTTTCCCTGTATGACAATGGTGAAATTGACGGTGATACGGTAAGCGTGTTTCTCAACAATGAAAAAATCATCAGTAATGTTGGCTTGAAAGCCAGTGCTTATAAGCATACCGTTTATTTCAAGCCGGGGGAAACCATACAACTTACTTTGTTTGCTGAAAACCTCGGAAGGATTCCGCCAAACTCGGGTCTGCTGGTTGTATACAGTGGTGAACAGCGTTACCAGGTGTTCTTTACATCCACACTCAACAAAAGTGCTGTGGTTCTTTTGAAAAGAGAATAGATGATGAAAGAATCCTGCAACTTTGCAAAACAAAACCCATAGGTTTTGTTTTTTTATGACTATGCAAACAGAACAAATTTTCCTAACTCAATATTCTCATGGTGCCGGCTGCGGTTGCAAGATCGCCCCTTCTCTGCTTGAAGAAATTTTAAAAACGAATGAAACCACCCAGCAATTTCCTTCGCTACTTGTTGGGAATGCCAGTAAAGACGATGCTGCTGTGTATGATCTGGGCAACGGCACATCCCTAATCTCTACCACTGATTTTTTTACACCTATTGTTGATGATGCTTTTGATTTTGGTCGTATTGCATCAGCCAACGCCATCAGCGATGTATATGCAATGGGCGGCACACCTTTGTTGGCCATTGCGATCCTTGGTTGGCCGGTTGAAACATTACCTGCTTCATTAGCACAACAGGTGCTGGATGGCGCAAGAGCTGTTTGTAAAGAAGCAAATATTCCATTAGCCGGTGGTCACAGCATTGACAGTAAAGAACCTTTCTTTGGTTTAGCGGTGAATGGTATTGTCAACAATCATCAGCTCCAACAAAACAATACCGCAAAAGCAGGAGATGTATTGTTGCTTACAAAACCCATTGGTGTTGGTATTTTATCCACTGCACAAAAAAGAAAAGTGTTACAACCGGAACATGATGGTATTGCGGTGAAATGGATGACACAATTAAACAAAGCAGGCGCTGCTCTCTCAAAAATAAGCGGCGTGCATGCCATGACAGATGTTACAGGTTTTGGTTTGCTCGGTCATTTACTGGAAATGGCGGAAGGAAGCGGCGTAAGTGCTGAGCTGTATTACAGCAATATTCCTGTTCTTGAAGAAGCAAAAACATACCTTGCTCAACGTATTGTTCCTGATGCCACCTACCGAAACTGGAACAGCTATAGCACCAAGGTTGCTTTTGAAAGCGGTGTTAATGTGATGGAAGCTTTTAATTTGTTGCCTGATCCCCAAACGAATGGTGGCTTATTGATTGCTGCTGACGAAAACAGTGTTGATGAAATTAAGTCCCTCGTTACAGATGCTGTTGTGATTGGAAAGCTTATCATCCAACAGGAAAAACTTATTAAGGTCTTACCCTGACTATTGTAAAACCTGTTCTTGTTGTTTACCTTGAGAGTGTTCTTTCACCTTTCAACACTTTCATATGGACTCCAAAACAATTTCATGGCTTAGCTACATCACCATTATTGGCTGGATCATTGCGTTGGTGCAGCATAGTAATTCCAATCCCAAAAGTTCACTGGCTACATTTCATCTTCGCCAAAGTTTTGGTATTATGGTAACCGGCTTTGCTCTTTACCTGGGGCTGGCCATTCTTATTGTAGCAGTTCCTTTTCTCTTTCGGATTTTCTCCCTTGTATGGATTGTAATGCTGGTGCTGTGGATACTGGGGTTGATAGCAGCCATCAATGGTGAAGAAAAACCTGTACCGGTAGTAGGTCCGCTTTATCAGCAGTGGTTTCAGTTTATCAAGTAGTTTCTTTCCTGTTTATAACAGCTTATCAATAGCACCGGCAAGCTGTATATCTTTTTCTGTAACAACGCCGCCTGCATCATGCGTGCTTAACCAAATTTCCACTTTGTTCCATATGTTGGTCCAAAGCGGATGGTGATTGGCTTTCTCTGCTTCTATTGCCACTCTTGTCATAAAAGCAAACGCTTCAGAGAAGTTTTGAAACTCAAATTTTTTGTACAGTTGGTTGTTGATTTCCGTCCACATGAGAGTGATTTGAAGATTTGAGAATTTGAAATTTGTATTACAAAATCAAATGCTGTTTGTTCTTGATCTTTTCATTGGTCAACTCCACTACCAATTGCACATGGTTGATGTTCATCAATCCTTTGTGCAATTCTTTGGCTTCTTCTGTTGAAGGTGCTTCTCCCTTGATCAGCCATAAATAATCCAGGTGCTTAAATTCCGGTAATAAATACTCACCATCAAAATGATTCTTATATAGATAATAAGTGATGCTGCGGTGAGGTTCTGTAAACTGGTATACTTTAAAAAAATAGCTTCTGCTTTTTTTCTTCAGCTGAATTTCCAAATCGTTGTTGATGCGAAAATCAAAACCCAAACTCTGGTTCACCTGCCATACAAAATGATGGCTTTCTACCGGCGCCATAATTCCTAACAAATGAGTATCCTCAAAGAATTCTTCAACCAGCAATTCGTTATCAACCTTCAGTTTCATATGTGTGAACAGCCGGACATCGTTCACGGCTATTACTAAAATTAAAAAATGATCTCCAACTGCAACTCTTCTCCGCCTCTTTTTACTTTCACTTTCGTAGCATCGCCTTTTTTAAACTTGCTCAACGCCTGCATATAGCTTTCTACGGAGCTAATGGAATGATCTCCTAACTGCGTTACAACATCCCCCGCTTTGATCCCGGCTTTTTGGGCAGCCCTTCCTTCGCTCACACCATCAACTTTTACACCATTGCCGCTGAATGTATAATCCGGCATAATACCCATGCTCACTGTAAAGCGTGCCGTTGTGGTTGTTTGTTGTTCTCTTGTTTTAGTAAATGCCAGTTTATTTTCTGATTGGGTCCGGCCGATCAATCTTGTAATGTAATTCACTACCATCAATTCTCCATTGTAGTTGATCTTGTCAAAATCATCAGTCGGCTTGTGATAATCTGTATGCAACCCGGTAAAGAAAAACAGAACAGGAATGTCTTTTCGGTAGAAAGATGTGTGATCACTCGGGCCGGTACCGCTACTGTCAACCTTTACAGCAAAAGGCATTTTCTTTTCACCATTGATCAAAGAACCCCAGCTTGGTGAAGTACCAACACCTCCAATAGTAATGGTTTTGGAAGAGTCGCTGAAACGTCCTACCATATCCATATTGATCATATAATTCACTTCGGTCAACGAAATTGTAGGATGATCCACAAAATACTTAGAACCATACAACCCCAGCTCCTCCCCGCTAAAGGCAATAAATAAATAGTTGCTGTTTTTACTGCCGTTTGCTTTCAGCAATCTTGCCAATTCCAATAATGCTGAGGTACCGCTTGCATTATCATCGGCTCCGTTATGAATAGCCGCTCCTCCTGTATGTCTTGAATTATTATCTTCTCCATAGCCTAAATGATCAAAGTGAGCACCCAGCACAATCGTTGAGGCAGCATTATTATTGATATGAGCAACAACATTGTTTCCTTTTCTGATTTTATCTCCCTGTTCTGCTTTGAGTTTGATGTCCCATGTATGTGCAAGGTCTTTGGTGATCTTTTCTGCAAGTGATTTATTACAATACACTACAGGAATTGTGGAAAGGGCAGAACGGTCTTTGGTATCATATTTAATATTATCGGCTGTTGATCCGCTGTTATAAATGAACAGGACAGTGGCTCCTTTTTGAGCTGCTGCTTTTTCTTTTTCACGCAACGCATTGTTCAGATCAAAATGAGGATTGTTTTTATTTTCTTCCAGCGTTTCCTTCAGATCCCAGAACCAGGGACCTCCGGCTTCTGCCAGGCTGGGTGATGCTACAGCTTCAACAGTTCCATTAATACTCCATGCAAGGAGAAAAAAGTCTTTTCCCTGTTTCATATGTTCACCGTCAAGGATCAAAATGGTGGATGCCAGGATCTGCTTGCCTTCATTTACTTCAAAAGCCTGCAGAAATCCATTGGTGCCCTTGGGTTGCAATCCCCATTTTTCAAACCAGTTGCTGATGTATTGAGCGGCCAGCTCTTCCCCTTTGGTTCCTGTGCGACGGCCTTCCAGTTTATCATCAGCAAGGAACATCACATGTGTTTTGAGGTTGGCATAGGTGAGCTTATCTGCTTTACTGAGCCTTTGAGCACTTATAGCAGCAGTAATACTGAACAAGAGTACAAGGATGATGAAACGTTTCATTTGATGTGTTGGTTAAACGTAAGCTACAAAGGTAATTGCTCACGCTTCATTCGCTGCGACTGAACCCGAAATTGACAAATATTTTATGATTGCCTAATGGTTTCTATTTTTCCATCTTCGTAAATCCCAACATCGTTTTGCTGTTACCTTTGCACACGCATGAGCAAAACCATTCAGATAGTATTGGCAGGAAACCCGAACAGCGGAAAAACATCTTTATTCAACTCCTTAACGGGTTTGAATCAAAAAGTGGGCAATTTTCCGGGTGTTACGGTTGATAAAAAGAGTGGTACTATTATGCTCAATGAGAGTTTGGGTGCAGAAATTGTGGATTTACCCGGTAGCTACAGCCTGTATCCACGCCGCAGTGATGAATGGGTGGCTTACAATGTGTTGATGAGCCAGGACAAAAACATTCAGCCTGATGTAGTAGTGGTAGTAGTAGATGCCAGCAACATCAAACGCAATTTGTTATTTGCTTCCCAGTTGATTGATTTGAAAAAACCAGTGGTTATTGCATTGACCATGGTGGATCTTGCCCGTCAAAAAGAAATAAGGATTGATGTGCCGGGGCTGGAACGGGAGTTGGGCGTTCCGGTAGTTTCAGTAAACCCCCGAAAAAACAAGGGTATGGATTTGCTGAAAAAACGTATTTATGAAACGGCCACTCAAACCTATCGCCCGCCTGCATTTGATTTTATAGATAACAAAGAATTAGCGCTGGCAGCCATTACAGAAGCAAAAGAATTGCTTCCGGGAAAAAGTGATTATGCTATTCTTCACCACCTCATCAATCATGAATCGTTTGCACTCAATGAACAATTGCAGGAAGCTATAGAGGCGGTAGAAGTAAAAAATAAATTTCAGCATACAGCTGTGCAGGGTAATGAGATCATTCAACGTTACCAACGTATACAGCATGTAATGAAACTTACGGTTGCAGAACGAAGTCAAAAAGAGAAACAATTATTTGCAGAGCAGTTAGACAGGTTGTTGCTCCATAAAATATGGGGTTATATCATTTTGCTGAGCGTTCTGTTCCTGCTTTTTCAAAGTATTTTCTGGATCGCTCAATATCCGATGGATATGATTGAACTGGGTTTTGTAAAATTACAATCATGGCTGGGGGGCCTCATGCCTTCCGGGTGGTTCAGCGATCTGTTGCTCAACGGTGTACTCGCAGGCCTTAGTGGTATCCTTGTGTTTGTTCCGCAAATCATGATCTTATTTGGTTTGATCACTGTTCTGGAAGAAACAGGTTATATGGCACGCATCAGCTTTCTAACGGACAAACTCATGCGCAAAGTGGGGCTGAATGGCAAAAGTGTAATGCCCATGATCAGTGCCTTTGCATGTGCTGTGCCTGCTATCATGAGTGTACGCAATATTGAAAACAGAAAAGAACGCCTGCTTACGATTTTAGTTACACCGCTCATGAGTTGCAGTGCCAGGCTTCCTGTTTACACGATACTTATTGCGTTGGTGATTCCGCAAACCTATTATTTTGGTTTTTTGAGCTTGCAGGGTTTGGTAATGATGGGCTTGTATTTATTCGGGGTCATCATTGCTCTTGTGGTTGCATGGGTGGCTAAACGTCTGATCAAGATCAAAGACAGAAGTTTTTTTATCCTGGAACTGCCCATTTACAGAAGCCCCCGCTGGAAAAATGTAGCATACACCATGATCGAAAAAGCAAAGGTGTTTGTGTTTGATGCGGGGAAGATCATTATGATCATCAGTTTATTGTTATGGGTGCTCAGTTCATACGGACCCAAAAATGTAATGAGTGAAACTGCTGCAAAGTATGAACTGCTCAAGCAACAAAATCCGTCTAACGTTATTCCGCTGGAAAAAGAAAAGCAGGCGGCACTATTACAAAATTCGTATGCAGGTATTATGGGTAAAGCTATTGAACCCGTAATTGAGCCGCTGGGTTATGACTGGAAGATCGGTATTGCACTTATTACTTCTTTTGCAGCACGTGAAGTGTTTGTAGGCACCATGGCAACGCTTTATTCAGTGGAAGGAGGTGAAGAAGATGAACAAACATTAAGAAACAAAATGCAATCAGCTGTAAAAGCAGATGGCAGCAAAGTATATTCTTTGGCTACAGGTGTAAGCCTGATGTTGTTTTATTTGTTGGCCATGCAATGTATGAGCACTTTGGCGGTGGTGAAAAGAGAAACGCAAAGCTGGAAGTGGCCTGTTATACAATTGCTCTATATGACAGGGCTTGCTTATGTATTAAGCATGATGGCGTATTGGTTGTTGAAATGAGGATTATGGAAACGATTACAAATTGTGTCTAATTTTTAAAATATAGCTTTGAATCTCTTTTATTTTTTCATTTATTCTATTTTGTTATTGCATCTTTCTTGTGATACTGAAAACAAAAATAGCCTGAAATTCAACCCGGATTCTTCGTATGCTGTTTTCAAGTTAGACTCTTCCAACTCCTGGTTATTTAAAAATGCAAGCGCAGCTTCTTTATCTGTTACCGAAATCAACGTTCTAGATTCATTAGTTAATGTAGGTATTGAGCAATACAATAAAGAACGAAAAATTTGGCTTGATTCTATTTTACAAACTAACTCAGATATCAATATCAATTTAGAAGAACTAACAATTAAAATTGATTTATACAAAAAACAATACCTGCCTTTCATCAATTCCAATGGCGAAAAAGAAGTATGGGTAAATTGTTTGTGTGACGGAAATGATGAAAATTGGAAAAAAGAAATACAATTTATTCAGGACGGGGGAAAATGCTATTTTAATTTAATGGTAAACCTTTCCACAAGAGTCACCTATGCTTTTATGGTAAATGGAAACGCTTGACTAAAGTCTTCACAACATTGTTTTGTCATACTGTTTATTGAAATCAATCTTTGGAGCGTCCATCCACCTGTCAATAAGTTTATTTACTAAGAACAGAAGCAACAGGACTGCAGCGGCAGTTGAAAGAAATTTCCACATCGTATAAGTGTTTTGTGTTTTAAAGGTCTGCATTATTGCTCAACCGCCAATCACATGATTGTGTTTTGTTATGATAAACATCCCGGTGCCTGTTTGCATGCTACATTCCTTAAAATTTTGGGATGAAGGGGGCTTTGGGAGTCTATTCAGGTCAAACGCCCAACTGTATCGCATGGTTTTGCGGGAAACAGCTTTAAAAACCAGCGGCCAATTTCCCTCCAACCAAGATAAAATCAACCGATCATCCTTGATTTTCTTCCTCTTCGAAAAAAGTTTTAAAAAAATTTTTGTCCTCCTTTTTTAGCTTAATTCGTTGAAATTAAATTAGTTGATACAAATCTCCACTATCTTCTTCTGCCAACTACTAAAAAAAAGATGGTACTATGTGTTGCATAGTACCAAATATTATCTTATGTTTGTGTTGTCAATGAAACTAGTGGTGAAAAGCGGTACTTGATAAAGCGCACATTGAGCAGCCGCCCGTCCTGATAGCTACAGGGCCATCACATAAAAAAACAAAACTCAGAGGTTATGAATATTGAGAACACACAAAGCCAGATGCGAAAGGGAGTACTTGAGTTTTGCATTCTCTCCGTTATCCAGCGGGGTGAAGTTTACCCAAGTGATATCATCGAGGAAATGAAGAAAGCCAATCTCAACCTCCTTGAAGGAACCCTCTACCCGCTCTTAACACGCTTGAAAAATGCCGATCTGCTCACCTATCGTTGGGTAGAGAGCAGCAGCGGGCCTCCCCGTAAATATTTTTCACTCACGGAGAAGGGTGCAGCATTCTATAAAGAACTCCAGGCAACCTGGAACGACATGGTAAGTTCAGTAAATGCGGTAACTCAGAAAAACGGAACCGCCAATCCTGCCGTATCCGGTGAAACAATCACAGTACATCCTTCCGGTGAGAATCCACTTTAACCACCACAACTAAATTTTTTAAAGATGAAAAAGGTAATTAATATAAACTTCAAGGGCCGGGTGATTCCGATAGAGGAAACTGCTTTTGATCAATTACAGCGCTACATTGAAAGTTTACGCCGCTACTTTGCAAAAGAAGAAGGTCGAGATGAGATCATCAATGATATCGAAGACCGTATTGCCGAGTTGTTTGAAGAAGATTTGAAAAAAGGTGCTGCCTGTATTACTGATGAAAGTGTAAACACCATCATTACCAGCATGGGCCGTGTGGAAGATTTTGAACAGATGGACAGCGAGCCTTCTGTTTCTGCAGGTACTTCTTCTTCATATTCCGGTTCCTCTTCAACAACAACAGAAGAACCACGTGGCAGCATGAGCCGTAATGCCAATGATAAAATGATTGGTGGTGTTTGTAGCGGTATTGCTCACTATTTAAAGATTGATCCTACAGTAGTGCGTGTATTATTTGCTCTTATCACACTCGGTGGTTTTGGTGCAGGTTTCCTTATCTACATTGTACTGTGGGCCGTATTGCCTGTTCGTGAATTAACCAGCAACATCAAAAAACGTTTGTTCCGTGATCCGGATGACAAAGTGATTGGTGGTGTTGCCAGTGGTTTGGCAAAATACTTCAACATACCCGTTTGGATTCCCCGTGTAGTATTTACACTTCCCTTTATTTTAGGAGCCGTTTCTTCTATTTTCCGTAATGCTTTTTTTGGTGGGTTTGATTTTGACCCCGGTCCCATATTCTTTACCGGTGGTTTTGGAGGTACATTGTTTTTAACCTATGTAGTGTTATGGATTGTGTTGCCGAAAGCAAGTACCGCTGCCGATAAACTGCAGATGCGTGGCGAAAAGATCGATGTGGGAAGCATCAGTAAAGCTGTAAAAGAGGATTTGAAAAAAATGGGGGATGATGTAAAAACAGGTGCGGCACGTATGGGTGAGGAACTGAAAGAAGGTGCGGCACGCATGAGCGAAGAGATCAAAGAACGTTCACAAGCATTTGCAAGTGAAGCGAAGCCTGTGGCAAAAAGTACCGCCAGCGGTATTGGTAATGCCATTGGTATTTTGTTCAAAGCTTTCTTCCTTTTCATTGCCGGTTGTATTGCTTTTGCTTTACTGATGGCATTGTTTGGAATTACAGTAGCAGGGGTTGTTGCCTGGCCTTTAAAAGATTTCTTCTTTGAAGGAGGCAGTCAAAACTTCGCTGTGTGGGGAACACTTATTTTCTTCCTGTTGGTACCGGCCGTTGCTTTCTTTACATGGATCATACGCAAAATCTTCAGTATAAAGTCAAAGAACAGTTATTTAGGTTATGTATTTGGTGGCCTTTGGTTGGTGGGTTGGGTATGTGTGATCATGTTGATCACCGCTATCAGTAAAAACTTCCGTCATCGTACAGAAGTATCTCAAACTGTATCCATTACACAGCCGCTTAAAAACAAAATGACTGTTACAGTAAGTGAACCCGAAGTTCGTTACAGTGGTCATTACTGGTGGATGGATAATGACGGTGATGGTTGGGATATTGATGACGACTCTTTAAAACTCAGCACTGTTCGTTTACAAATTGAACAAAGCAATGATTCCAGCTATGGTGTACAGGTTGTTCGCCGGAGCTATGGTCAAAGCAAAGCAAACGCTACAGCTAAAGCCGAAAAGATCTTTTACAGGGTAAATTATAAAGACAGCGTTCTGGATCTTGGCAGCTATATGGCAATAGCCAAAGCTGATAAGTTTCGTGGACAGCATGTAAATGTGATTGTAAGCGTTCCTGTGGGCAAACATATTCGTTTTGACAAAAGCGTTGAACGCAAGCTGAATCCTGTAAACTATCGTTTTACACATAAAAACAGGTGGAATCGTTATGATGAAGATTGGGATGTGGATGTGTACACCGATTTTGATTACAGTGCTGATGTGGATTATGTAATGACCACTGATGGCCTGCGCCGTGTGGATGGAAAAGACAAAGAAAAATATCAATACCGTAAAGAAGAAAGCGAGCTCAAAGATGAGTTGAATGATATTGAGCGTGAAAAAGAAGAATTGCGCAGGAAAGAAGAAGAATTAAAAAAAGAACAGCAACGCCTGAAGGGAGATAGCAACCGTTACCGTTATCAACCAGGTGGTAATCAAAAAGCTGATACCACCAGGACAAAGGCTATTGCCGAAGTAAAAAATTCAGATGCGGTGTTTTACCAACCGCTCACTGTTAGTGCTCTGTAACCATTACAACCTTATCATCGTCTTAAACTTTATCATCATTACAGCACAACAGCAACATAGTGGTTAAAGTTGGAACAGCCAACGGCCCCAATGCTTCGGAACAAAGCGGCGGGGCTTTTTTTCCATTGATCATTAAACCTTTTCAACTCATTTTATGAACCGGATTGCTTTCATCTCTATCATCCTTCTTTCTTCATTTTATCTCAGGGCTCAATCACAAAAACAAGTTGATAAAGAGCTTTTCAACACCATTTATAGTTTAGACAGTTTATGGTTTGATGCGTTTAATAAAAAAGACCTGAAAGAGTTTTCAAAGTATGTTGATTCTTCCCTTGAGTTTTACCACGACAGAACGGGCCTGACTGATTATAACTACAACATCAATGCTTTTTCTTCCATCTTGAAAAATGTTCCGGACTTAACCCGAACGCTTATTAAAGAAAGTATGGAAGTATACCCTGTGCCTGATTACGGCGCTGTACAAATAGCACAACACCGCTTTTGCCATATGGAAAATGGAAAAATGGATTGTGGTGTTTTTAAATTCATTCACGTTTGGAAGAAAACAGACGGGGGCTGGAAAGTAACAAGGATCATAAGTGTTGATCATTAAACTATCTATCTTCTAAATTTATGATAACAAGAAATACTATATCAATCATTGGCGTTACTGGTGTTTTACTTTTTATAATTGCTGTTGTATGTGGCGCTTTGCTAATTCCCGGTTACAGTCACTTGTCACAATATATAAGCGAATCCTATGCAATAGATACAAAGTATGGTATCTATCTTCGCTTGTTTGGATATATCCCGTCCGGGATTTTAATGATGTTGTTTTGTTTTTTTGCGGTCAAACATCTTCCAAAAAACTCAGCAACCCCCATTGCAACAGTTGCCATTGGGTTGTTTTATGGAGGCGGCACGCTGCTAACAGGAATTTTTCCATGTGATGCGGGTTGCAACAAAGAAATGATCGATCCGTCCTTAGCTCAATTTATTCATAATTTATCTGGATTATTAACATATATCACTGTACCCTTTTTTGTAATTGTACTTGGATTTGCCGCTCTTAAATGGCAACCCCTGAAAACGGGTAAAGTTATTTTGCTTTGTGGATTTGTTTCGCTGACCTTTTTGTTGCTTTTCTTTTCTCAATTAAATTCTCCATATGGAGGATTATACCAGCGCATATTGGAAGGAAGTATTTTGACATCGCTGTTGGTAACCGCCCGTTATATTAAAAATTACAACCACCAGGCAGGGTAGTTATCCATTGTCTTCTTTATTTTGTTCAGGTGCTGGCTCTGCACGCTGTTTTATTGCAAGCATTTCTGCTGTAAAGTCTGTGTCAAGAACAACAATATAAGGATTCAAATAAGAAATTTTATAATCAAGATTAAACCGCTCGTTCACCTCTTTGCAAATATGCTTTGACTGGTTGTTATTGATTGAAGCAAAAACCCGTTTTAGATTCATTTTTGCCTCCTCTTTCTCTGATTCGTTAAATGCTTTTTTATAGTCCATCGCATATACTTCCAGCTTAACAGCATATGCTGTTCCATAATCCTGGAGCCTTACAATAGATTTATCACATGCTTCCAGACAGGCATCCCTGTCTGATTTTACGCCATAATACTCATATTGATTACTAAGTGCAATTGCGGCGTTTACAAACGTTTCCGGAAACAAATCATATTCCTTCTCATACCTGTTAACAATTTCAATCATTTTTTTGTATTTGTTTATTTCCGGGCTGAGGTTTTGTGTTGAATAATAACATCTCACAAGCGTATCAATCATTTTTATTCTTGTCTTTACGGGTATAACGATATTCTTATTTTCAAGAAACTCTTCTATTTCGGAAATTACAGACGGGCTGTTATAGGCTGAAGCATCGGCCCGCTGGAGTATACTTTCAGCAACATTGTTATTTAATGTTTTAAAGGACGCTGTAACCTTTTCGTCTATGAGCCTTGCAGTTTCCACTCTGAAATGCTGCTGCGCCTCTGCAAATTTCTCAAACTCCTGATGCAGTTGTTTTAGTTTCTCATCCTGCAAATAATTTTCCTTTTGCAACTCGTTTTTACTGTTATCCAGTTGTGTTTGGAGTGTGTTATATTTCTTTTCTGCTTCCTTTTCAACGGTCTCTTTAATTAAGCTTCGGCTGTAAGCGCTTATTAAAAAACCGACTAAAGCAATTAATGCACCCAGGAAACCGATCCACTTGTAAATGGAATTATATACTTCTGCACTCACTTTATTGTCCAGCAGTTTTTCCAGGTCCTCTGCCGGCACCCTTGTGTAATTCTTTTCATCAAGCCTTTGCTCCAGAAAATTAATTTTACGTTGAAGGGAGTCAACAATATTTTCCTGCGCATTTATTTGCTTTGCTAAACACAGGAAGATCATTCCCAGCAAGATCGTTCTCATACCTTTAGTTTTAGTACTAAGAAAGTTACAGCTTTGAGTTGCCTTTGTAAATACCTCAAACAGGGGATGAATGGCGTTTTTAAGTGCTTTGCTTCCATTACTTTTGCACCCACATAAGATTGCACGCATGAAACAAACTCCCTTTACACACAAACACATTGCCCTTGGCGCCAAGATGGCTGAATTTGCCGGTTATAACATGCCCATTTCTTACAGCGGTATCAATGACGAGCATGCAGCTGTTCGTAACAACTGTGGCGTATTTGATGTAAGCCATATGGGTGAGTTTGTTTTGAAAGGTGAAGGAGCACTGGATCTCATTCAGCGTGTTACCACCAACGATGCCAGCAAATTAACGGATGGCAAAGCACAATACAGTTGTCTTCCCAATACCACTGGTGGTATTGTTGATGATTTGCTGGTGTACTGCATTGAGCAAAACAAAGTCTACATGCTGGTGGTCAACGCCAGTAATATTGAAAAAGACTGGAACTGGATTCAGCAACACAACACCGCCAATGTTGAAATACACAACATCAGCGATAAAACCTGTTTGTTGGCGATACAAGGTCCCAATGCCACCAGGATCCTTCAGCCATTAACCGAAATGGATATTCTGAATCTCAAATATTACACATTTACGAAAGGTGTATTTGCCGGTGTTGAGAATGTTTTAGTAAGCGCCACCGGTTATACGGGTGCCGGTGGTGTGGAAATTTATTTTGAAGATAAAGAGGGCGCTGCTGATAAAATTTGGGATGCCATTTTTGAAGCAGGCAAAGCAAGCGGCATTAAGCCTGTTGGATTGGGTGCACGTGATACGCTTCGTTTGGAAAAAGCATTTTGCTTATATGGAAATGATATTGATGATACAACAAATCCCTTAGAAGCAGGTTTAGGATGGATCACCAAATTCACGAAAGAGTTTACGGCTAAAAACATCATTGAACAGGTAAAAACGGGGGGCGTGGAACGCAAGCTGGTTGGTTTTGAAATGATCGACCGTGGTATTCCCCGTCATGATTACAAAATAAAAGATGCATCCGGCAACGAAATCGGGAAAGTAACCAGTGGTACACAATCTCCTTCTTTACAAAAAGCAATTGGTTTGGGTTATGTGGCAACAACTCACAGTGCTTTTGAAACAGAGATTTATGTAGAAGTACGGGATAAACTCTTAAAAGCCAAAGTAGTAAAAGTTCCCTTCCTGTAATTTTATCATTTGAGCACGCTGTTTGCTATGGGTAAATGCCCCTATTACAACCAAATCAAACATGCCCACCATTCATATCACAACATTTATTGCAGCTCCACCGGAAGTGGTGTTTGATTTGAGCCGTCATATCGGGCTTCATAAAATTTCTCAGCAAACACATAACGAAGACGCTGTTGGCGGCACCACCAGCGGGCTTATTCAAAAAGGTGAATTTGTTACATGGAAAGCAAAGCATTTATTCAAAACCCGTTTTCTCAAGATCCGGATCACTGAAATGCAGCCTTTCTCTTTTTTTGAAGACGTAATGGAGAAAGGCGACTTTAAATTGTTTCAGCACCAACATCATTTCAAGCCTACTCAAAATGGAACCATTGTGATTGATACGCTCTATTTTGAATCTCCTTATGGTATGATCGGAAAGCTGTTTAATCAACTTTATCTCACCAACTATATGAAGCTACTTCTGCAACAGCGCAACCATGTGATTAAAGAATATGCTGAAAGTAAAAAATGGGAAGCGCTGCTCAATAAGTAATCAACTCTTATTTTTGCTGCTATGTCTGCACAAAAGCCCACACTGTTCACCTGTTTATCTCCTGCCCTTCTTCACCTGTATGATTTAAAAGGAGCAGTCGTTGTTATAATTGATGTGTTTCGTGCCACATCAACCATTGCTGCTGCACTGAACAATGGTGCCAAATGTGTGATTCCGGTTGACACTGTTCCTAAAGCCATTGCTCTCAGTAAAAACATCAAAGGAATTGCAGCGGGTGAACGTGATGGAAAAATTGCTGATGGCCTGGAACATGGTAATTCACCTCTTGAGTATCACCCGGAGTTCATTAAAGATCAAACGCTGGTGCTTACTACCACCAATGGAACCCGTTTGCTCCAAATGGCATTGGACAATTCAGCTGAAACAATTATCACCGGCTCTTTCCCCAACCTGGGCGCTGTTTGTGATTTTCTGATGGCACAAAATAAAAATGTAATACTGGGTTGTGCGGGCTGGAAAGATCGTTACAACCTTGAAGACACATTATTTGCCGGGGCTGTTATTCATCGCATCAAAGAAAACTTCACCATTCATTGTGATAGTTCATTAACTGCTGAAAGTCTGTATATCCAACACAAAGATGATTTGGTTGGTTTCGCTCCAAAACTTACACACTATCATCGATTGGTAGAACGCTTTGGGTTGATAGAAGATATCCGTTTTTGTTTAACAGAGAATGCAGCCAATGTGCTTCCGTTGTATCAAGAAGGTCTTTTAATTCGTGGATAAAGAAAAACTGTTAAAGATACGGCAGTTTTAATGAATAAACTCTGTTAAGAGATTGTTTTTATTTCTTTTCGTTTTCCAGTGGAAATATGAGTTGAATGCTTTTACATTTGCAGATTGCACTGTTTGCAATCAACGCAGTTGTAACAATTAAATTCATTATCGCTTGGCCTTACCGCATTTATTAAAGTTCGCCTATAATCACGGAACAGAAGAGGTAATCCGCAGAGGTAAAAAAATACACGCCATCGGTTTTGTTGAATTGGTGGAACATGATGAACTCATGGGTTCTGTGGTGTTTCGTGTAAAAGATGATTCGTATTCTACATTCTACAAGGTTTATATCCAGAAGTATAAAGATGAAAAAGCAATGAATGTTCGCTGCAGTTGTCCTTATAACCTGGGCGATATATGCAGGCATGAAGTGGCCTCTTTGTTTTATCTGCAGGATCTCATCGATCGAAATATTCTGGGTTTAAAAGACCTTGTGTATGACCAACGCCACACCGTGGTGAAAATGAAAACGATCGATCTTAAAAGTATTCGTACACTCACATCACCTGCTGCCCTCCATGATGCAGAACGTTTTCTCCGTACCAATAAAGCTTCCATCCTTTCTGCTAAAGATGATGTGGTGAAAGCAGAAGTTACTGCAAATGGTGAAACATGGCCGGTAACAATAAAGCGTAATGATGAACGCAACTTTGATACGAGTTGTAATTGCAGTGATACAGAACATGCTATTTGTGAACACAAGGCTATTGTCTTCATTCAATTACTCAATGTTTATGGACCCCTGTATTTTGACAGCATCCGCAATATTGATAAAGAAAAGGATAAGCTGCTGGGCATTTATGGATATAGTTTAAAAGACAACTGGCAGGAAAAGTTTGAATTTATTTATAAGGATGGGAAACCATTTTTACGTGTTCTGGATCAAACCGTGAAACGTGTTGATCCTTCAACACTCAAAAAACCTGCTCCTGTACAGGAAGAAGCAATGGCTGATGTTGCCATTGCTGAAGAAGTAAAAACAGGGATTCGCCTGGGAGTTGTGTTTAATAATAACCTCAAGCAGTTTCCTTATTTCTCTGTTGATGTGGTGAAAGGAGAAGCAGATGAAGAAGGAAATGTATTTGTTGGTAATGTAGAGAAGCTGGATATCTCCCGTTTTGTTGAAACAAATGACCTGGCTGAACAGGATAAACAATTATTACAATTACTGAGAAGATTACAGGCAACGGAGATCAGTAAGTTTGTAAACCGCAATTCACCTTTTTCCGGTATTTGGGAAAACATCATTCACAGTGAAGAAGACGATCTTCCGGAGGATACAAAACAATTGATCATCGACTATATGCTGCCCCGTCTCCAAAAACTATTTACGGAGCACCATGGTCCTGCATTCTTTTTACCAAAAGGCAAAGAATTCAAAACAAAACATTTACAACCTGTTTCATTGTCTTCTGTTTTTCTTCATTCCTTCTTTGAATTAAAACAAATGGATAAGAAATGGGAATGGAGTTATAAAGTAAAAGTGAACAGCGCTGATGTAGATGCGGCAGAAAATGAATGGAACAGTCCTGTTATCTTTCTTCTGAATAATGAAATGCGTACCTGGCAAAAACAGGAAGATGCATTGCTGGCTATTCCTTTTGTTGCCAATGGCAATACCACCGTTTCCAATAAAGAGCTGGAAACCTTTTTACAAAAAGAGGCATTACGCCTGGCTAAGGAGTATCATGTTGAGTTTGACCAGGTACTGATCAAAGAAGTAAAAGCAGGAGAGCCGGAGGTAACACTTCAATTACAGGAACGTGGTGAATATTTGATCTTAAATCCAACCTTTAGTTATAAAGGGTATAAAATTCGTCCTAGTGATAAAGATGAAATTATACTTCCGCAGGATGATGGCCTGGTATTGGTACATCGTAACAGGGAAAAAGAAAAAGAGTTCCTTTCAAAAGTTGAAAATCTTCACTCACAATTTATACGACCTGAAGGTGGTACACAGTTAGCATTAAAGGGAACCGAAGTGTTGCGTAACAACTGGTTTTTTTTGTTTGTTGATGCCATGAAGGAAATGAAAGTACCGGTAGAAGGTTGGGAAGTATTAAAGAATTTCCGCTTCAACACCCATAAACCCAAAACACAGATTTACATCAGCAATGGTGTGGATTGGTTTGATGCAAAAGTAGATGTGGTATTTGGTGACCAGCGTGTCACTATTGCAGAAGTAAAAAAGGCTTTACAAAATAAGCAAAGCTTTGTGCAACTGCAGGATGGTACATTGGGTGTATTACCTGAAGAATGGATCAAACGATATTCCATGCTTTTCCGTTTGGGTGAAAACAAACAAGAGCAGCTTCGTTTATCCAAATATCATATCAGTGTGATCGATCAGCTCTATGAAACAAGAGATGAAACTGAGTTGATGATCGAGCTGGAAGAAAAATATGAAAGGCTGAGAGATTTCAACCGTATTCAAAAAGTAGAAGCCCCTCAGCATTTACAATCGATTCTTCGTCCTTACCAGGAAAGTGGTTTTCAGTGGCTCAACTTTTTAAGCGAAGTTGGCTGGGGTGGTATTCTGGCTGATGATATGGGTTTGGGTAAAACAGTTCAGGCTTTATCGTTCCTTCATCATTTGAAAGAAAAGAATGGAACCTTAAAAGCATTGGTGGCCTGTCCTACAACGCTGATGTTTAACTGGGAAAATGAAATTAAAAAGTTTACTCCCAAGCTTACCTATCATATTCATCATGGTGCACAACGCACAAGAGATAAAGCAACCTTTGATGGTTTTAATGTGATCATTACGACTTATGGAACATTAAGAAGTGATATTAAATTGTTCACAGAGCAACAATTTGACTATGTGATCTTAGATGAAAGCCAGGCGATCAAAAACCCGCAAAGTAAAGTAGCAAAAGCATCCTGTTTATTAAAAGCAAAGAACCGTTTGTGCATGAGTGGTACACCACTGCAAAACAATACATTTGATGTATTTGCACAAATGAATTTTTTAAACCCGGGAATGCTGGGAACTGTAGAACATTTCAGAAACGATTTTGCAACCCCTATTGATAAGTTTGGTGAAAAGGAACAAAAAGAACACCTGCGCCGTTTATTGTATCCATTCATTTTAAGAAGAACTAAAGAACAGGTGGCGAAAGATCTTCCGGAAAAAACAGAAACTGTTCTGTTTTGTGAAATGGAAGATGAACAACGAAAAATTTATGATGCTTATCGTAATGAATATCGTTCTAAAATTTTAGGCACAATTGAAGAGCAGGGTATTGGTCATTCACAGCTCACCATTTTACAGGGCTTGATGAAGCTTCGACAAATTTGTGATTCACCATCCATCTTAAACGAAACAGAACAATTACCCAATGCATCGATTAAGTTAGATGAACTGGCAAGAGAACTGCAGGAAAACATGGGTCATCATAAAGCGCTGGTGTTTTCTCAATTCCTGGGTATGCTGGCACTGATCAAGCAAAAATTAACCGAACTGGAAATACCATTTGTTTATTTTGATGGAAGCACATCAGCTGCTGACAGGGAAAAAGCGGTAAATGAATTTCAGAATAATGAAGAGATACGAGTGTTCCTGATTTCATTAAAAGCTGGTGGTGTGGGTTTGAACTTAACAGCTGCTGATTATGTGTACATCGTTGATCCCTGGTGGAACCCGGCTGTAGAACAGCAGGCGATTGACCGTACACATCGTATTGGACAGGTGAATAATATTTTCGCTTATCGAATGATCTGTAAAGACACGATCGAAGATAAAATACTGGTACTGCAGGAACGTAAACGGGCATTGGCCAAAGACCTTATTACAGATGATACAGGCTTTGTAAAATCATTAACAAGAGAAGATGTTGAATATCTTTTTAGTTAATTCATTCTGGCCGTTGGCTCAATCGCAACAGCCGTATAAAAAATTATAAAGAAAAGATTAGAAGCTTTGAAAAACTGTTTATATCTTGTCCTCGGTTTTTCATAGGATATTGGATTTTAAAGCGGGGCCGGATTTCCATCCAGCCCTTTTTCTTTTATAAACCAAATCGGGCGCTTAATTCCAGCATTTTATCAATAGGCTTTTTAGCAGCTATCCTTAACTCCTCATCCATTGTAATTTCTGGTACTTCGTACTCCATACATAAATAAATCTTCTCCAGGGTATTCCGCTTCATATGCGGACAATCGTTGCAGGCACAACTATTATTGGGCGGAGCAGGAATAAATGTTTTATGCGGGTTACTCTTCATCATCTGGTGAAGAATGCCTGTTTCGGTGGCCACTATATATTCGTTGCTCTTATCACTTACGGTATATTTTAAAAGCTGGGTAGTACTGCCAATAAAATCAGCCAGCTTCAGCACCGGCTCTTCACATTCAGGATGTGCGATCACTTTTGCGTTGGGGTGACGTTGTTTGAGTTTGGTTATTTTCTCAACGCTGAAAATTTCATGCACCATACAGGCTCCATTCCAGAGCACCATATTACGGCCGGTTACTTTGTTGATATAAGCACCCAGGTTCTTATCCGGTGCAAAAATGATCTTTTGATCGGCCGGGAGGCTTTCTACGATCTTTTGTGCATTACTGCTGGTACAGATAATATCACTCAGTGCTTTAATACCGGCACTGCAGTTGATGTAAGAAATCACAATATGACCCGGATGCTTCTTTTTGAATTGCTCAAACAATGGTGGCGGACAACTATCGCTTAATGAGCAGCCGGCATGCAGATCAGGTATCACCACCTTTTTAGACGGATTCAGGATCTTGGCCGTTTCGGCCATAAAGTGTACACCGGCAAACACGATCATGTCAGCATTGGTCGCTTCTGCCTTCTGGGCAAGACCCAGGCTGTCGCCAATATAGTCTGCCACATCCTGTATGTCCGGCTCCTGGTAATAATGCGCCAGCACAATGGCATTTTTTTCTTTCTTCAGACGCTCGATTTCTGCAAACAGATCCAGCTCCGGATCCAACTCCAGGTCCAGGAATCCCTTCTTTTCCACTGCTGCTTTGGCGGCGCCAACCAATACTTCATTCATGATGTTTTATTTTTTCCCGGCTTACAACATTAAACTTTTTTTTGATCCTTTTATCAGCCACATTCTTACTTAATAACTATTAATAAATATTTATTTATATAAAACACTATTACTATTATGGCTGTGAATTTGTGGATAGATTGTAAGATTTACCCCTGCAAAGTTAGACTTCTGTACTTTATACACCTTAATCCACATTTCAATTAACAAACAGAATCATTACCCATCGCTGTTTTGAGTGGTTTTTTCACAGGTGTGGATAGTGAATCTGCTGTATATCTTACTTTCAAAAAAATATTCATTTAACTGTGGATGAAAGTGGAATAATTACCGATTAATCAACTCCGCATGTTCTCATTCCGGCTCCGGATTTATTAATTCACCAACTGTTCATTTTTGAAGTGTGGGTTTTATACGGTTTATCCATCCTAATCCACACCCGTCCACATACCTATGTGAACAACCCTGTCCATATCTTTTAAAACAACAGCCCGGCTTTTCTAAAATGCTTATCCTGTGTAGTTTTTAGGAGTTTTCCACAATTTGTTCCAACTCTTTTTTCCCCTATTTTTGCCGCTCACTTTTTTAACGTACACAATATACTATTATGTCGATTATTCAGCAGATCAGGGAAAGGTATGCAGCTGTAAGTATTGCTGTGATTGCTTTAAGCCTTATCGGATTTATTTTAATGGATGCCCTCAGCAGCCGTACCAGCCTGTTTGGTGGTAACAAGACCACTGTAGGAACAGTGAATGGTGAAAAGATTGATTATGTAAAATTCAGCAACTCGGTAGAGCAAATGGAAGTCAACTACCGCAACCAGGGAATGCAGGTAAACGATGAAATGCGCCAGCAGATCATTGAAATGATGTGGAATAATGAAATTGATGAAACACTGCTGAATAAGGAATATGAAAAATTAGGTCTCACTTTTTCAGGTAACGATTTAAACGAAGCATTGTACGGGCAAAATCCCCCACCGGTTTTGGCACAGCAATTTAAAGATCCCAACACCGGGGCGTATGATCCCAATAGTGCAAGACAGTTCATTAATTCATTGCGTAAAAGAAAACCAACAGATGAGCAACGTATGTTCATTGATCAACTGGTGGATTATCTTATCAAAAACGGTCTTCGCACCAAATACTCTGCTTTACTCGCAGGAAGCACTTATTATCCCAAATGGATGTATGAAAAAGAGCAGAACGATCAAAACAGCATTGCATCCATCAGTTATGTAGCTGTTCCTTATGCTTCTATCAATGACAGCAGTATCCAGGTAACAGATGCAGAGATCACAGACTACATCAATAAACATAAAAAAGAATACAAACAGGAACGCAGCCGCACACTTTCTTATGTGGTGTTTGACGCTGCTCCCACAGCCAATGATACTGCGGCAACAAGAGAAGCGGTAGCCAGACAAAAACAAGCATTTATAGATGCAGCAGATGCTGGTCAATTTGTAACAGCAAATAACACTGCTCTTCCTTTTTTCAATGGGTATGTACTAAAATCAAAAATGCAGATACCCAATGCTGATTCTATTCAAAATCTTCCTGTAGGTGGCGTGTTTGGTCCTTACACTGACGGAACAGATATTGCCATGGCCAAAATGGTTGAAAAAAGACAATTACCGGATTCTGTAAAATGTCGTCACATTCTTGTAGGAACAACAGATAACAATGGTCAACCTGTTAGCGATAGTATTGCAGCAATAAGAATTGACAGCATTAAGAATGCTGTGAACGGCGGAGCAAGCTGGGCAGATATGGTAGAGAAATACAATCCCCAAAGTGATGGAAGCCGTCAAAACAAAGGCGAAATGACGTTTTCTTCTGTACAGATACAGGATCAAAACTTTGCAAAAGAATTTGCACAATTCATTTTGTTTGATGGAAAGAGCGGCGAAAGAAAAGTAGTGAAAACAAGCTTTGGTTATCACTTCATCGAAATTATGGAGCAAAAGAATTTTGAACCTGCTTATAAAATTGCTTATTACGCAAAAACAGTAGAAGCCAGTGATGAAACAACCAACAATGCCAGCACAGCAGCTACTCAGTTTGCATCAGAAAGCAGGGATGCAAAAACGTTTGAAGCAAATGCAAGAACTAAAAAACTGGCCACAAGAATTGCTGAAGTAAAACCCAATGATTATACAATCATGGGAGTAGGATCTGCCAGAAACCTGATCAAGTGGGCATATAATAATAAAGTAGGCAATGTATCAGAACCGGAAAACATTGGAGATAAGTATGTAGTTGCATTGATTGCAGAAGAAAAAGAAGAAGGCACGCCCAAAGCAAAAGACGCCCGTGTTCAGGTGGAAGGAATTGTTCGTACGCAAAAGAAAGCACAACAGATCATTACAAAAATTGGTAATAGCCGTGATCTCGAAGCTATTGCCAAAACATTTAATACAGTTGTGAACAGGGCCGACAGCATTAATTATCTTCAATCATTTATTCCCGGTGTTGGCCAGGAAATAAAAGTAACAGGCGCTGCTTTCAATGCTGCAGTGAAAGGCAAAACATCTGAACCCATTGCCGGTAATACAGGTGTATTTTTGATCAGAACAGAAAGCGTTGGTCTGCGTCCGGGATTGCAGGGAGATTATACCATTCGACGTATGCAAATGGAACAGAATCAAAAAAGCAATGCCGGTTATAAGTATGCTGAAGCATTACGTAAAGGCGCAACTATAAAAGACAATAGAATTGATTTCTATTAATAGCAGCAACAATTAAAAAGAAATGGGCATAATTTTAGTTATGCCCATTTTTATTCACAGTATTTCTACGAATACAAATATGAAAAACTACGATAGGGTTGTATTCATAAAATCCATACTTCATATTTGCCGTAGATTTACTATCTCAACAATAGCAACATGAGTGAAGTGATAGTAAATAAAGTGGCCGAAAGTGCTCTAGTAACCATTGATTTAGAGGAATTTCTGCCCAAAGAGCAACCGATGGTGTTTGATCTGAAGGATTTTCTTTTTATGGGTTTGATCTTAAAAGAAAAGGAATTCAGGGAAGCCCTCAAAACCACGAACTGGGAAACGTTTAAAGATAAAACCGTGCTGGTGACCTGTAGTGCCGATGCCATTGTTCCGGTTTGGGCCTATATGCTGGTAGCTTCTTATCTCCAATTACAAACAGGCAAAGTGTATATGGAAACAGAAGCACAATGGAAAACAAAACGGATAACAGAAGCCATACAGGCTGTAGATGAAACAACATATGCCGGAAAACGAATTGTGGTGAAAGGATGCGGGGAAGAGCCAATACCTGCCGAAGCATACCTGGAGATCACAAAAAAACTCCAGCCCGTTGTCAAGAGCATCATGTATGGTGAGCCATGCAGCACCGTTCCCATATTTAAACAGAAGTAAAACCCTGAAAGGCCCAAAATTCGAATGCAGATCAACAACCTCACCAACTACCATCCTTACAGACTCAGTCTGAAACAAAGGAAGTTTTTAGCACGTTGGGAAAAGCGGAGGCAGGTACCCCGCTGGAAATACATACTCCATTATGGTGTGTTGCGTGAAGGAGTGATCTTTCTCATTCTCATCAAACTCATACAAGTGTCCGTAGACTATAAAGCATTCATTCAACTTTATACAAGCGTTGGAGGATTATTGTTTCTCCTGTTTGAAATCTTCTTTTGGCTGGGCGGCGGTTTTGTGATCGGCTGGTTCAAATACAGCAGCTACGAAACCGAATATGAAATGCTCAAGAGTATGGAGCATTTTTAAGAAACGTCCTTACTTGCCTTTTTATAAAAGAGCCAACCCAAAAAAGTAACCGATAACGGAATTGCTACCCCGATAATATTTATCATCGTTTTATTTTCTCTATATGGCATGCTGTTAATAAAATAATTTACTCCAACTACAGAAAGAAAGTAAAAAAGGAAAAGATAGGCCTTCTTCTTTTGATGCAACCGAATGGAAAAAAGAAACACAAGCACAATAATAAATGTGATAAACTCAAGCAAGACACTTATTAGTACTTCTTCCCCATGAGCAAACACGCTAAGCGGAAACAAGAAAAATAAAAAGGATAAAGTTCTTTTCATAAACTAATCTTCCACCTCCACCACGATCTCAATTTCTACTGCAATATTATTCGGCAATGCCACCATACCCATGGCGGCACGTGCATGTTTGCCTTTTTCACCAAAGATGAGTACAAACAGATCACTGCAACCATTGATCACTTTTGGTTGATCGGTAAAATCAGGCAAACAGTTTACATAACCATTCACTTTTACAATACGTTTTACTTTACTGAGATCGCCCACTGCATCTTTCAATGTTGCAATTAAACTAAGCCCGGTGATCTTTGCCGCTTCATAACCCTGCTCAATAGAAAGATCCTTTCCCACCTTACCTGTAATAAGACTACCATCGGCTTTCTGGGGTCCGTGCCCTGCTAAATAAATCAAATTACCCGTGCGCACATATTTTACATAATTGGCAACCGGTTTGCTCACGGGCGGCAACACCAATCCCTTGCTTTTTAATATTTCTTCCGGAGTTTGTGCTTGCGTTGACATAGCAAAAAGTGTAAGTGTAATAAAGAAAAAATATTTCATGCTGATAGATTTAGAATTTTTTTAAAACCACCCTCGTTTACGGAAGATGTAAAGCATCACCAACGGGATCATCACCATCAAACCGCACGCAATATAAAAGCCCCATTTGTGATGGGCATAGGGAATCACATCAAAGTTCATCCCGAACAAACCACCGATCACTGTTGCAGGCGCCAGCAAACAGGTAACGATCGCCATCACCTTCATCACCTCATTCATCTTCAGGTTCACATTGCTCAAATACAGATCATGCATACTCATCATAATATCACGGTAGTTCTCCGCAAGATCGTTGGCCTGTACAATATGATCATATACATCTTTAAAATATTTTTCGGTGCGTTCTTCCAGTAATTCACTTTCACTTCTTAAGATACCGTTCACCAGGTCTCTCACGGGAGCAATGTTTCGTTTCAGTACGATCATTTCTTTCCGCAGCTGGTTGATCTTGGCCAGTGTTCGTTTATTGGGATTGCGTACAATATCTTCTTCCAGTGTTTCAATTTTATCACTCACTTTCTCCATCACTAAAAAGTAGCTATCAACAATCAGGTCAATCAATGTGTAAAACAAATAATCTGTTCCGCTCTGGCGAATTTTGTTTTGACGGAATTGAATTTTATCCCGCAACGGGTTGAATACATCCCGTGAAGCATCTTCCTGGAAACTCAGCACAAATTTTTCACCCAGCACAATAGAGATCTGTTCTACTTCCACGGAAGATTCTTTTTCGTTAAAGTAGAGCATGTTCAGCAGGCAAAACATCACACCTTCTATTTCATCCACTTTAGGCCGCTGACCAATACTTAAAATATCTTCCTGTACCAGCGCATGAATTCCATAATGATTGCAGATCACCTCCACATCGCTCCTTCTTAATCCATCCACATTGATCCACGTAACCCTGCCGGAATGCTTGTAGGTGAAACAATCTTTTACATTCTTCAAACGTTCTTCATGAATGTTTTGTGCATCATAATCATATACATAAAGATTCGTTTCATCAGGTTCTTTACGTTGAGGGATAACCGTAGGATTGATATTTAAGATCCGTTTGGTGCGGAATAAATTGAATGGGTTCAATACAAGATCTAAGTAGGAGTTGGCTTTCCGCATTGGAGCAATTTACAACGAATTTAAAGAAACAGTTTACAAGTTTCAATGATGCTGCGTAGCTTTAAACCCAGAATCAACAGTATGAAATCAACCAAACTTCTGCTTGCGGTATTGCTGCTTACAGCCATCTCTCATGCACAAACAATTGATAAAAAACTAAACACCCAAATACAGGAACTCATACGGGGCTTTAACGGAGAAATAGGTGTGTATGTGAAAAGTTTAAAGACCGGAAAGATCGTGGCCATTAATGCCGATACGGTTTTCCCAACAGCCAGCATCATCAAAGTACCCATACTTGTGGGCATCATGGACAAGCTCCGCAATAAAGAACTTACCTATCACCAGGAACTCATTTATAAAGATTCTTTGTTGTATGAAGGCGTGGATATACTTGGTTCTTTTAAAGACAATGAAAAAATTGAATTGAGCAAAGTACTGATGCTGATGCTTACCACCAGCGATAACACGGCCAGCCTCTGGTTACAAAGTTTGGCAGGTACCGGAACACGCATCAATCAAATATTGGAAAGCCTTGGTTTGATGCACACAAGAGTGAATTCCAGAACACCGGGCCGGGAAAGCAACCGCAGCATCTATGGTTGGGGACAAACAACACCCAGAGAAATGGCCACACTTTTTGAAAAAATTTATAAGAAGGAATTATTTGATGACAGCTCCTGCATTGCTATCATGCGTATGCTTGGCCGCAACTATTGGGATGAAGAAGGATTGTCGCAGGTGCCGCCAACCGTGGAAGTGTTCAGCAAGAACGGAGCCGTAAATGCCAGCCGCAGTGAAGTAATGCTGGTAAATGCACCACATCACCCTTATGTGTTCTGTATCATCACCAAAAACAACAAAGACCAAAGCTGGAGCAGCAGTAATGAAGCCTGGGTGCTTACCCGGAAACTGAGTAAATTATTGTGGAAGCACTTTGAACCTAAAATACAATAGCAAGAATTACGTTAAAGAACAGGAAAACAACCGTTTTGGTATTTCCTTTGTCTGACAAATGGAAGCACTGTCTAAAATCCACTGATATGAAAAAAAACTCTACGCTTTTTTTATTATTGGCCGTTATCACCCTTTTTACCGCCTGCAGCAAAGGCGCCTATAAAAGCGAAACCAAAGATTTAAATACACTCATCAAGCGTCTCACCAAAAAGGGAAGTGATGATAAGATCCTGGCTGATATACGTTCTGTATATGAACCGGCCCTGCAAAGAGCTCAACAAAACATGAGCAATTACCGGTATGATGCTGCCCCGCAAAAATGGGATAAGATCATTGGTGAAATGCAGGCCATTCAGCAAATGTTTGATATCATCAATACCAATCAATACGCTATGCGTATGATCAAGCCCGTGAACTTTTACAGGAATATTGTGGAAGCAAAAGACAGTGCTGCTGCTGATTATTATAATTACGCCACCGACTATTTTGAAAGAGGCGGAAGAGACAACTGGAAGATTGCTTACAACGCTTATAACAACGCCGGTAATTATGTACCCAACTACAAAGACTCCAAACAAAAAATGCAGGAAGCGTTTGATAAGAGTCTTGTATATGTATTGGTGAACCAGATACAGTATGACGGAGTTGGTTTTGGTAACAGCTGGAACTGGAACAATTACAACAACCGGGATCAACAGTTGCAAAGCCAGATCATTCGTGATTTAGGAGGAAGAAGCAACAGAAACATACCGGCATATTATTTTAATGAATGGGATTTAAGAAGAGAGAACCGTGGGCCGGACTTAGTGATTGACCTGGTATGGCGTAACATGCGTACAGACCAACCCAGGGACCGTAACCGGAATTATAACCGAAGCAAGCAGGTAGAAACAGGAAGGGACACTGCCAACAAACCCATCTATCAAACAGTTACAGCCACCGTATACGTAACAGAACGTATTCTTGAAGCAAATGCAGATATGAATTTAATTTTTACGGATGCAGTGAACCGTTCGCAAATTGATTGGCAAACCATTCCTGCCAGCTTTCGCACTACGGTTGAGTTTGCAACCTATACCGGCGACAGAAGAGCATTAGAGAGCAGCGACTGGACATTGATCAACCGAAATCAAAACCAACAGGCACCCAACAGGGAAGAAGTGTTTGAGCGAATGATGCAAAACATTTACAATGATGTACTCAACCGCATACGAAGAGTTACCAGCTGGTAATACTAGGATGCCGTTCGTTTCTTTAAGAAGGAGATCAATACACCGCTGCCAATGATGCAGCAAATACCAATGATGGAGATGTTGTCAGGAAATGCATCTCCCAGCATCATTCCAATAACAATACTAAAAGGAATATTGGCATAGCTGATGGCAGAAACAATGCCCGCTTTATCAGCGCCATAAGCTTTGGTAACAAAGTATTGACCAAACAAAGCAGCCGTGCCCAATAACAACACCAGCCACCATTCATTTCCTGCAGGCCAGCGCCAGTCAATAAAAAATAATTCATCTGCTGGCAAATGAAAAACAGCTTTGATCACTACAAATAACAAAGGCGTGAGCACACCGGTTAACACAAACGAAAGAACAATTACTCTTGTATCGTAAAACTGAGTGAGTTTGCCCACCGTTAAATAAGCAATAGCAGAGCTAACACCGCTGATGAGTCCTGCCAGGTGATAATACCATGGCAGATCAATATTGGGTTTGTAGATGAGTAACATGCCTGTGAAACCTATCAATACCGCCAGCAACACAGCACCGCCTGCATATTCACGAAACAATAAAAAAGAAAACAAAGCAATGAACAAAGCTGATGTGAGATTGTAACTCATGGCCGTGCCCAATGGCAAATGCAGAATACAATAAAGCAAAGTGTACAAAGCAGTCGTGCCCATCAATCCACGAAACAGCAAGCGGCCGGGTTTGCTTCCTGCGTTTACGGGTGGCCGTTGTGCAAAGCTGATGATGAGAACAATGAGCCCTACACTATTTCTCCAAAACACCAATTGACCTGCATTAAAACTTTCTTTCAATGCTTTAGCTGCTCCACCCATTACCGAAAACCCCAGCGCTGCTAACAGCATAAAAAAAATTCCCTGGTATTTGGGTGAAATGGATGGCATGCAGCAAAAGTAAGAGCAAGTATGCCATACTTGTGCAAACGGCTACTACAAGAAAAGCTTTATAAAGTATGCCATACTTAATAAGATAGTGACAAAAACAAAAGGCGCCCTCAAGTATGGCATACTTGCAAATGCTACATAACAATTGCATAACAAATTCATTGGCCATCATGGAAACCAAACGCTGAAACCGTTGACAGGCAATGATTTTATGCAAAAACAACACCGTTGTACACAATCAAACAGCAGCTTGTTTGGTTTGAACAGTGGAAAAACACATTCTACTTTTACACCAGCTAAGGCGAAAAGCACAATCCGCCACACTTCCGTTTAACCGGGCACCAATTTGCAAATTCTCTCAACGGCAGCCTGCCATACAGTAAGAAAACATTTTTAAACCTATTTAAATAAAACAATTATGAAAAAGACTTTCATCAAATCGGCCGTTGCTATCCACCTGTTTCTGTTGCTTACCGCAGGTATAGCATCACAGGCACAAACAACCGAAAAACCCGTGAGCGAAATCAAAACAACAGGCTTTCTGAAAAACGAACCTGTATATGAGCTTAACATCAACAATGCCTCTTTTGGCAGATATACCATTGTGATCACCGATGAATATGGTGCACCTATGTATGAAGAAACACTGGCAGGGACCTATCTCAGCCGCAGGTTTGTACTCAACAGGCTGGAGCTGGGCAGCACCGGAGTGATCATTGAAGTATTGAACGGCGGAATCAAAGAAGCAACACACTCGATCAAGAACAACCGCATTTACAGTGAAACTGCGTTTGTAACTGTGAAGAAGTAAATGTAAGTATGGCATACTTTAAACAGTGTGTGAAAGAACAATAGCGTTCATACAAGTATGCCATACTTGTTATGTCCATAAAATAAGAGGTTAAGAGAACAAGAGAAGCTTTCTCTTAACCTCTTTTTCTCTTTGTTGAAAATGGAGTTATAAGTAGGACATACTTTTTATGTGCTCTTTGTTAAAAAATCTATTGCCCAATATTCTTATTACTTCTCGGTACCAGGTAAATTTCTTTTTGCCGTCCACCGATATAACGGAAACCGCTTTCATCAAAATAACCATCTTCTTCCAGCATAATGCGGATGCCTTTCTTCCATTCAGGAAGATCTGTAGCGGCGTTGAGTTCAATGCTGTAAGCTGTGCGGAAGTTCATGGGAAAATCACCGGGGCCGGGCACACCACCCTGCTGATCCCACAAACCAATGGTGGGCCCAGCGGCATGACCGTGAAAACCCAAAGGATGTGTATAGATGATGGCAGCAATGTTTTCTTTCTTCGCCTGTGCGAGGGCGTCAGCAAGAATTTGATTCCCTGTTTTGCCCTGTTTGAATTGCGAAGTAAGAATATCCTGCAGGCGGTTGGCTTTGGCAAAAGCATCTTTGATACTTTGGGGAACATCTGTTTCACCGGGACGAAGTACATATGCATGTTGCTGCACATCTGTGTTCAGCCGTAAATAAGTGATACCGATATCTACATGCAGCAGATCACCCGGTTGTATCACATCATCTTTGGGACGGTTGCTGAAACTGCGGAGGTGTTCAAAATTCTGCGGATCATTACGCTGCACCGATACAGATGGATGAAACCATGTTTGCAATCCCATGCCGTTGATCTTTTCACGGAACCACCACACAACATCATCGGTAGTGGTAATACCCGGTGTAATTACTTTTTCTGAAAAACCTTCCTGTATAATTTTGTGGGTGATGTTCACCAACTGCGGATAGAAATTCATTTCCCGTTCTGTTCTTGTTTCCAGCCAGTTCACCGCCAATGTTTCTGCACTCACTACTTTTTGTTTAAAAGCTGCAGGCATTTTGTTCATGAATTCAGTATGATCGGTTACATCCATACCATCTGCATGGCCATAATTGGTGGAAATATTGATACCGATCTTTTTAGGATTGCGGCTGGTAATAATGTCCACGAGTGCATCCCACTGATTGGGAAATTTTTGCAGATCCCATGCGGCTTTAATATTCTCTCCCACATTGTAACGGGCAATGGCCAGCTTCTCCATTACTTTCTTTTCTGCATTGTAATAAAACACCAGGATGGTTCTGCGTCTTGCTGATATCCAGGTACTGGGCAGCATGGTACGCAGTACAGGATCTTCATTGTACTCCCGGCTCACCAGCACCCACATATCAATATTGTTGCGCTCCATGAGAACGGGTAACAGGTTGTTGAAACGATCCGCCAGGATTTCATCGACCACTTTGGATTGTTCCCGGAGGGGAAGGACCTGGGCGGAAGAGGAAAGAGAAAAGAATAAAAAAGCGTGTACGAGTAGCTTATACATAAACATGTCTTTAAGCAAAGCAAGATATAATAACATATTGAGATAAAATCAAATAAAGAAGCAACCATTGCTCGTCAGAGCTTCAATCATAATTAAAATATACACATACAAACACCATATTCAGGAAAGAAAAAAAACAAGCAGAGCTAATATTATTATATTTTATTAATATTATATCAACAAAAAGATAGCTGTAAAAAATTGATAATGAAATAGTTATAAAAAAGCAAACAAAAAAATAACAAACAACAACAAAAAATTTGGAAAAACAAAATCAAAGATCGTATATTTGTCTTTCAAATATTATTTTATGGAAAATAGGCTAAAAAAGGAGGTAAGAAGAAGTAATGCTTATCCGTCAATTACCCTTGATGAGGCATTAGATTTGACAGAGTTTGTTTATAAAAACTCTGGGCACTCTTATATCAAACTTGAAGACATAGCTTCATTAATGAAGAAATCAGTGGGCGGAATATCACAACGAATAGGATCGGCAGTACAGTACAATCTTCTAGAATTAAAATCAGGTACCGGTTACAGGCCTTCGGATTTATTTAAAAAAATCTATAAACCAATTAGTCAAAATGAAAAGCATCAAAATCTTGTTGATGCTTTTAACTCTCCCAAGCTTTACGTAGAGCTTATCAATAAATACGAAGGATCAATTCTGCCTTCAGATGTTATATTGCCCAATATTTTAGAAAGAGACCATAGCATTTATGATGATGCAGCAAGAAAAGCGTCTCAAGTTTTTCTTGAGAATGTAAAAACATTAGGGCTATTAAATTCCGCAAATGAATTTTCAATTAACAATGCAAATAGTAATAATGACAACAAGCATGAAGAAAAGAAAGAAGAGGTTAATTCAAAATCAGAAGCGAAAAATCCAATAAGTAGGCCAACCCCCAATACTCAAGACGACAATACAAATCTTGATTTATTAAAAATTGAAATTGGTTTAAGCAATAACAAAAAGGCCGTAATCTTTTATCCAAAGGATATGACAAATCTTGATGTTGAAATTATTAAGCTACAAGTAAGTGTGCTTGAAAAAATAGTTGAGTTTAAAATAAAACCAGAGTAATCACTCTGGTTTAAATTACTTAATTTGTAAGAGGGGGGTGAAAAGGTTTTTTGGGGAGTCAAATTTTACAATTCCAAACTGTAAAGCGCCAAATCACCGATTCATAGTTGAAGGTCCAAACTTTAACCGCTCCCTTTACAAATTTACAATATTATTTTTTAAACAATAGAAATAATAAATTTTCTAAGGAAATGAAAAAAATTCTTCTACCATTATCGTTTAATAAAGTGAACGAATTGATAACGTTATTAGATGAGACCATAAAAGCAAACCAAGAGCCATATAAAGACCAAATTGACGCATTCAATAAAGAGTCACATGACGCCAAAGAAAATTTGGTAGATTACTTTATTATTGGAAATCTAAATGATAAATATTGTTATCCGGGACTAATAAAAGATTTGCCTGAGTGGTTGAAAGAATTCTTAATGGATTGTTATGTGCTTGTTCATAATCATCTTGCAAGTAAAAAAGACTAACTCCATTGCCCACTAACGGAAGCAGCCTTCACTAGCACAAGCGTCTCGCTTGTGCTTTCCGTGGCCTACAGTACATCCATAACAAAGGCATACTTAAAGCATAGCAAAAGCATAGTAATTGCATGAAGAAAGCATGAAAACAAAAACGGTCAACTGTAGAAACAGCCGACCGTAACGATTGCTTGCCATATAAAAAAAGAGTTCTGTAAATTTGTGCTTCAGCCTGGCTGAACGATTCAAGGCCGTAACTGATTTCTTGCCTGACGATTGCCTGCCATATAATGATCAACCCTGAATCTGATGTAAAAGTATACGGGACGGAACGTTGCTAAAAACAAAAAACTGTTTGTTTTTATGACGGCAAACCACCGCCCATTTGCTGAAACCCTTACGGGCAAAGGATTTGGGACCAAAACAATTTTATGGCCAACCGATTTACAGATGCCCTTTTTCAACTGGTACACTCGCTGGAAAAAGCCGAGAAAAGGCATTTTAAACTCTATATCAAACGCAGTAGCGGCAAAGAAGACCTCAAAGTGGTGCAACTTTTTGATGCTCTGGACAAAATGCATGAATACGACGAAACGGTTTTACTCAAAAAGATCAGCGACAACAGTAAAACCAAACTCGCCAATTTAAAAACCCATCTCTACAAAGAATTACTGGCTGCCCTTCGATTATTAAAAGCAACGGACAACATTGACCTGCAGCTGAGTGAACACCTGGACAATGCCCGCATCCTTTACAACAAAGGATTAAAACAACAGGCGCTCCGCATTTTGGAAAAAGCAAAGGAACAGGCAAGAGCCAATCAAAAGTTCAACACACTGGTGCAGTTGATCTCTTTGGAAAAGAAAATAGAAACACTCCACATCACCCGCAGCAGTACTGATAAAACAGAACAGATGGCACAGGAAGCTCTGCAGGTGAGCAGTCATATTGATCGTGTTACAAGGTTGAGCAACCTGGCATTGCTGCTTTACCGCTGGTATGTGATCCACGGTCATGCTCGTGATGAAGAAGATGAGAAGGATATCAAAACCTTCTTCAAAGATTATTTACCAAAAGACGTATCACAGCTCAATGGTTTTTATGAAGAGTTGTATTACTACCAGAGTTATTGCTGGTATGCGTTCATTCGTCAGGATTTTTTAATGTACTATCGCTATGCACAAAAATGGGTGAACCTGTACAAAGCCAATCCGTATTTGATCGGGATTGAAACAGGTCATTACATCAAAGGAATGCAGGCATTGTTGAATTCTCATTTTGATCTTCGCAACTTTAAAGCACACGAAGAAGTGCTGAAAGAATTTGAAGAATACGAAGCCACTCCTGAAGCACAGAAGAACGACAACTTCCGCATTCACACGTCTATCTACATCAACACGGCACGTATCAACGGACATTTAATGAGCGGCACTTTTAAAGAAGGGCTACGTATTGTTCCTGAAATTGAAACCAAGCTTAATGAATACAGTTTGTTTGTGGACAGTCACCGCATTCTTGTGTTCAACTACAAAATAGCGTTGCTGTATTTCGGCAGCGGTAATTATGATAAAGCCATTGATTATGTGCACCGCATCATGAATGGCCCCATGGAGTTGCGGATAGACTTACAATGTTATGCACGGCTCATCCATTTGCTGAGTCACTATGAATTGGGTAATTATGAAATCCTGGATTCATTGAGCAAAAGTGTTCAGCGCTTTATGGAAAAGATGAAAAACTTTACCAAGGCTGAAGAAGCATTGCTCAAGTTTTTGAAGAACAGTTTTGCAGAAAGCCCGGATAAGATCAACAAAGCCCTCAACAAATTATTGGATGATATCAAGCACCTGGAAAAAAGCAGGCATGAAACAAGAGCCTTTGCTTACTTAGACATCATCAGTTGGGCCGAAAGCAAAGTGAAAGGAAAAACGATGGAGCAGGTGGTGTATGAAAAGTATAAGAAGAGTAAGAGGCGCCCCCTCTAACTCCCCCCAAGGGGGAGAATTCAACACACAACCCAACTTTTTTGAGCAAATGATTAATAGTGAAGTGGTTTAAATGTGATGAGTAGAAATCAATAGTTGATGTGGAAGTTAAATTGTTTAGAAGTGAAATGAAGCACCGCTCCTTCTTCCTTTGGAGAGGGAGAAGGAGGGTGAGGTTTCTACAACTTCATCAGCCTTTCCACCGCCTGTTGCAATGTTCTGTTTTGTTTACTGAAACAGAAACGAACTACTTTGTCATCTTTGGCATCATGATAAAAAGCAGAGACAGGAATGGTAGCGACACCCGTTTCTTTGGTTAAGCGGATAGCCAGGTCTTTATCACTCTCATCACTGATGCGGCCATAACTGGCGCACACAAAATAGCTTCCATGCGTGGTGAGCAGATCAAACTTAGTGTTCTTCATCAGCTCAATGAAGTAATCCCGTTTTTGCTGCATGAATCTTGGCAGTGATAAATACGCCTCTTTATTTTTAATGAACTCGGCCAATGCTACCTGTGCCGGTGTAAAACAGGTAAAGCAATTGAACTGGTGCACCTTTCTGTATTCTCTCATCATAGCAGCGGGGGCAATACAATAACCCAGCTTCCAGCCTGTACAGTGATAAGTTTTACCAAAAGAGAAACACACAAAACTCCGTTGCAGCAGTTCAGGATATTTCAACATGCTTTCATGCGGAAGATCATCAAAAATCAGATGCTCATACACTTCATCACTCACAATAAAAATATTGGTGCCCGCAGTCACTTTCTTTAGCTCTTCAATATCCTGTTTGTCAACTACACTGCCTGTTGGGTTGTGCGGCGTGTTGATGATGATGGCTTTTGTTTTGGGGTTGATAGTTTCACGCACCAGGTCCCAATCAATTTTATAATCAGGATAGGTTAAGGGCAGCGGTACTGCTTTCGCCCCGTTGATCTCGATGTTGGGTATATAACTGTCGTAGCAGGGTTCAAACACAATCACTTCGTCTCCCGGTTGCAGGATGGTGGTGAAAGCGGTGTAAATAGCATAGGTTCCGCCGGGTGTAATGGTGATTTCCGTTGCAGGATCAATTGGTGCATTGTACAAATAAGCAACTTTTTCAGCAATGCTTTCTCTCAGTGCTACCAAACCGGGCATGGGTGCATATTGATTATTACCCCGACGCATCGCTTCGTTCACTTTGGCAACCAGTTCTTCGCTCATCGGGTAATCAGGGAAACCCTGGCCAAGATTGATGGCGTTGTGTTCCGTGGCCAGCGTGCTCATTACGGTAAATATATTGGTGCCGATATGGGGCAGTTTGCTCTGAATGTGCATGGAAGCAAGTTAAGAAAGTTCAGACTTGCTTATGACTTTTGTCACAGTTCCTAAGATTCGTTTTTCTCAATTTTGCAGAAATACGAGATCTATGGCAGCCTCTTTTACTGAGATCATCAATAGCAATAAACCTACGCTGGTTGATTTTTTTACTGAATGGTGCGGCCCCTGCAAAATGATGAAACCTATTTTACAGGAACTTAAAACAACCGTGGGTGATAATGTGACTATTTTAAAACTGGACGTTGATAAAAATCCGAATGTAGCAATGCAATACAACATTCAGGGTGTGCCCACTTTGATTTTGTTTAAAAATGGAAAGATCGTGTGGAGACAATCCGGTGTGGTGCCGGCTCATCAATTGCAACAGGTAATTATCCGGAACACAAATTAAAAAGAAGCATTATTTTTTCTTTTTCCCTTTTACAAGATCATACGAATGATCGATCCATTCTTTAATGAGTTTGTACGGAATACTTCCATCCACAAAAACGGTGTTCCAATGTCTTTTATTCATATGATAACCGGGGTGCACAGACGAATATTGTTCTCTTAATTCCAGTGCCAGGTCGGGATCACACTTAACATTAAAACGCAGACTCTCTTCATCAAGCGGCAACAGCAAGAATGCTTTGCTGTTCACTTTATATACCAGCACATGAGGTCCGAAGGGAAGTGTTTCCTCCGCCCCTTCCTTACTCAAACAATAATCCCGAATGGTTTCAATATTCATATTTACTAAATTAAATACATTCGTAGAGAATGAAAAACGGGTTGCTGTCATTTCAACAACAGGGCAAACAGATCTTGCTGTTTGCGTTTGTGTTACTCATCCTCCGCATACTTACCATTGCGGTGATGGGCATCATGCCACAGGATGCGTATTATTATTTTTACAGTGAACATTTAGCGCTTTCTTATTTTGATCATCCACCCATGGTGGGCTGGATGTTGTGGTTGTTCACTTCTGTTCTTGGTAAATCCATCTTTGCGATACATGTCACCGATTTTTTGATAACACTCGGTACAGTGTACAGTGTATGGTTATTGGCACAACGTATAGTACCCAACAACAAAGCCGCCAAAGCCACCCTTTTATTTTTCTCTACCATCATGGTAAGCATCCTGAGTATTACTACTACGCCGGATGTTCCGTTGTTGTTGTTTTGGGTATTGAGCTTATTGTTTGCACATAAAGCCATTACACATAATCGTATAACAGATTGGTTGCTCACAGGCGTAATGATGGGTTGCGCCTTCTTAAGTAAATACACAGCGGTATTCCTGCCGGCGGGTTTGTTCTTATTCCTGTTGCTGAGTAAAAACTACCGGAGAAAATTGTGGGGTTATCAGTTCATATTGGTATGTATGGTATTTGCCATTGTTGCATTGCCTGTAGTGATATGGAATGTGCAGAATGATTTTATCTCTTTCAAATTTCAAAGCGGCACAAGGTTCAATGATATGAGCCTGGTAAAACTCAAACCCAAAAACTTCCTGGGAACGGTGGGGCATCAGCTGTTCAGTATCATCCCGGTGTTGTTTATAGCGCTATGGGTTTTTGTTTGGAAATATGTGCGAAGAGGATGGAAGAAATTAAAAATGATTTCTACCAACAATCTCTTCCTGCTGTCTTTTTTTCTGCCGATGGTGTTGTTCTTTTTTGGTGTTTCGCTAATGTATTGGGTAAAGATCAACTGGATGATGCCGGCATACATCAGCGGTATTATTTGGGTGAGTTCTTACCTCAGTGTGAAATGGATGCGTGTACAATTCATCATTGCATTGGTAATACAATTGCTGGGGATCGTTTATGTTATTGCCTATCCTGTTCCTGTTCGTTCAGACGATACATGGTGGGGCTGGAACAAACTCAATAACGAAGTAGAATTCTTGTTGGAAGACAGACCCGGTTATTTCCTGGCTGCACACGATGATTATAAAACAGCAGCCGTATTGCATTTCACCAGCGGAAGAAAAGTGTACAGCGGAAATATCATTGGTCGACCTGCTTTGCAATACATGATTGTTGATAAAGATGCGCCACAACAATTGGTTGGAAAGAATGCCTTGTTCTTTGATTCACAACCAAGATTCAACCACGAAAACAAAAGCAATGAAATTCCTGCAGAGCTTCATGAACACTTTGATATAGTAACAGAGCTGGATCCGATACTCATCCGCAACAACAAGGGAAAAGCGCTGCGGAAGTTTTTGGTGTTTGAATGCAGAGGATACAAGCCATAGTTGCCACGGAAGCACGGAGACTACATTGGTTGGTACGGTTGCAAACCGTCAAACTCGGTTATAAATTAATAATTACCTTTTGATTGGGAAATCAATTTTCTAATCAAATAAACAAGAGACAACAACAATCCCAAGGCTCCTCCAAGGTAGCTGAAATTGTGTATAGAGCCCACAATAATAAAACCGGGTTTATCTGTGAGGTTTTCCGGTAACCACCAACTCACGCCGTTAGATACCAAATAAAACTTTCCATAGAAGTAACCAAAAATAGCAATAACGATAGCGGTAAAAATTATTATGAAAGTTGATGTTATCATTGCCGCTTTCATTGATTTATCATCTCTAAAAAGCAAACCAACAAGACCAACTGCAAACCCCAGGATCATACCCACCCACCAGGTAGCTAAAAACCCGATGATACCAACAGCAATTCTGTGCCCGCCAAAATCATCGGGATTAATACCAAACTGAATGTATTTGAACTTTGTAAAATATTCTGATGAGATGCTGAATGTAATTTGATCATGCAGAACACCATAACATCCTGCTGCTAATGCAAAAAGAAAAACAGCAGAAGTAAACACACCAAACTTTCGCATAAAGTCTTTAATTAATCATAAGTAAGATGCAGAAACTAAAAAAAGGAATAGTCTTGTCGGTACGGTTGCAAACCGTCAGACTGTAAAATACTTGATAATAACAAAGAGAAAAAGAGGTTAAGAGACTTGATGCAAGCACCTCTTCTTCTCTTAACCTCTTTGTAAAAAGCGTTTTCTCCTTCTTAATCTCTTAGCTCAGCTTACGCATCGCTTCTTTCAGTTTCCCTAAAAATTCAGGGATCTCTTCTTTGCGGCAGGTACCCACACTCAACCGGTACCAGGGAGAATTTTTAGCAGCACCAAAAGCATAAAAAGGAACAATGGCCAGCTTGGCTTCATCCAGTAAATATTGAGTTACATCAGCCTGTGTTTCCAACAAAGTGCCGTCTGTTTTTTTCTTTCCTGCCAGGTCAATTTTCACTGTAAGATAAATAGCGCCCTGCGGTTCAATTACATCTACAGCAAAACCTTCGCTCTTCAACTGTTTGAAACCATTGGCAATTTCCACCAGACGATAATGAATATCACTCTTGAACGAAACAAGATATTTATCAATCGCTTCTTTTTGCAGCAGGTATTTAGCAGTAGCTACTTGCTCCGCCATAGGAGCCCATGCACCCACATGCGAAAGAATGGCTTTCACTTTGGAAATAATAAGTTCAGGTCCTAAACTCCAGCCCACACGAACACCGGTAGCAGCAAACACTTTGCTGATGCCGTCCACAAACACAGTTACACCTCTCAACTCCGGGCGCAGTGAAACAGGATTATAATGCTCATTATCACCAAAGGTCAAGGTCCAGTACATCTGATCGAACAGCAAAAACAATTTCTTTTCATGTGCCCCACGTGATTTATTCTCTTCAATGATGAGATCACAAATTTTTTCCAGTTCTTCTTTGCTCAACATGGTACCCGTTGGGTTTTGCGGGGTACACAGGCAAAGAAGTGATGCACCTTTGATGAGGGGCTTCAGATCTTCCGCCCTCGGCATAAAATTATTTTCAGGAGTTGCTTCCACAACAATATGCTGTGCTTCGGTAAAATGCACATAGTGATTGTTATTCCAGCTGGGCACTGCATATACTACTTTATCACCCTTATCCACAATAGCACGAAAGATGGAATAGATCAACGGACGGCCGCCACTGGCAATTTGAATTTCATTCACGCCGTACTCTAAACCCTCACGCTCTTTAATAAATGCAGCAACACTTTTGCGTAATTCCAAGATACCTTCTGCTGCCGGATAAGTAGTATAACGCTGTTGATACGCCTCGATGATTTCCTTCTCCAGTTGCTGCGGAATAGGAAATACAGCACTATCAAAATCACCAATGGTGAAATTATAAATACGTTCTCCGTTGCGGATGCGTTCTTTGATCTGGTTGCCCAGCTTTACAATTTCAGAGCCCACTAATGTTTCGGAGAGATAGGAAAGTTTCATGCTTATAATTTTGCGGTGCAAAAGTAGCTGTTATTTACGAGGGCAGATTACATTTGATGTCATAATATGTTCAGGAATTTAGAAACAGCACTGCAGCAATATGTACGTTTTTCACAGGAGGAACTAACAACTTTCCTGGCAAGACTGCAGATCATAAATGTTTCCAAACAGGAAGTGGTGCTAAAAAAAGGTCAGGTTTGCAGAGCATTGTATTTTGTAAACAAAGGCGCATTGAAGCAGGTAGACGACAATGAAACCATCATCAACCTGTTTGCAACTAACGAATGGATGATGGACATCAAAAGTTTTACATCTCAAAAAGCAACAGAATACGCTGTGATTGCTGTTGACCACTGTGAATTGTTTTATCTTTCTGTGCATGATCTGCACGAACTTATTCAAATGTCGCCGGTATTTTTTCAATTGGGCAAGTTGATGGAAGCAGGGCACGCCAATTTCTCTTATCAAAACAACCGCCTTAGCCCTGAAGAAAAATATGAACTGCTGCTCAAAGAAAAACCACAGTATATACAACTCTTCTCTTCCAAAACCATTGCCTCTTTTCTGGGCATTGCTCCGGAAACACTCAGCCGTGTGCGGCGAAAGATCATTTCTTGATTACAGTCAAGAAATAAAAGAAGGCCAACAGGTATGTTTGCTTTTTACCAAAACCTTTTACATGCAGTTCATCAAAAATGCGGGCTATGCATTGTTAACCGGTTGCTTACTGATTACTGTTACCATGGTGCTGCACCCGGCCGGAGGAAACGTTGAAACAATTCTAAAGATCAAAACCCTCATCATGAGTACGCATGCTCTTGCAGTGCTGTCGATGCCGTTTTGTATGATGGGTTTCCGGGGATTGACCAAACTGCTGGGCAGTGAACGTTTTTTATCATTCAGCGCTTATGCTATTTCCGTATTTGGATTGATTGCTGCAATGTGTGCCGGAACGGTGAATGGTTTTGTATTGCCGTTGTTTGTACAACGTTATGCAGGAGCAGATACTGCAACGGTTGAAACCATCAAACCTGTTCTTCGTTATGCATCGTCCCTCAACCATGGGTTTGATTATATTTTTATAGGTGCGATGTGTTTGAGTATCCTGTTTTGGAGTATAGTAATGCTGCAGGTAAAGAAATGCTCCCAATGGCTGGCCTGGTTGGGAATTGTGATTTTTGTGGCTGCTGTTGGTATGTTGCTGGGTGGTTTTGTGTTGGTAGATTTATATGGCTTTCGTGTGTTTGTCTTCAGCATTGTAACATGGATCATTTGGGCAGGTGTATGTTTAATAAGAACAAGAGAGAAGAATACCATTAATTTTAAAAGTTGAAATTTCATAGTATGCTCACTGCCATTCACCCCAAACTGCCGATGCGGGATAAAAATGCCACGAAAGATTTTTATATCAATCAATTAGGCTTTGTTCAATTGGGCGACGTTGATTATCCTGATTACCTGATGTTGAAAAAAGACGAAATAGAGATTCATCTTTTTGAATTCAAAGAGTTGAATCCATTGAATAATTATGGAATGGTGTATATACGCACAACAAACATTGAAGCATTGTATGAACAAATGAAGCAAACCAAAGCAGGCATTCATCCCAACGGACATTTGCAAACCAAACCATGGGGTCAAAAAGAATTTTCTATGCTTGACCCGGATCATAATTTGTTGACGTTTGGGGAAGGAATTTAATCACTCCTCCACCCTTTCCAAACAATGATACTCATGCTTGAGCAGATCATCATACGCATCTGCTTTATGAAATAAATGTTTGAAGCTGTTCACACCGGCTTCGGGTGTTAGGTCCAGATCATAAACGATCATGCTTAAGATGATGTTCTCTTTTACACAGCTCAGCACCAAACCATTGCTGCTGTAATTTTCTTTGAGCAGGTATTCATACAACGGTTTAATGTATTGGGTTTCTTTGGGCAGACGGCACAAATACGCATCTGCTGCCACAAAATAATTTTCAGGGTTGTAGCGGATCACAATCTTGGCGCTTCCTTCTTTAACGCTCCATGTATTCACGCCTTCACGGGCCAGCCTAACATCTTTGCCCAGTTGTTTCAAAATAGTTTCAATGGTTTTGGCAGCACCCACAGGTTCGTATTCTTCTTTGGGCAGTTCAGGTAATTGCACCTCACTTCCACAGGAAGGGCAATACTTACCGCTATCTAAATTTTCAGACAATACCAAAAACTCACAACTGGCACAACGGGTGCCGGGCACACCTTTATGCGGCTTGTAAATATCCAGCGCTGTACGCAGGTAACTTTCAGGCAGGGCAAAACCTAAATTATCACCACCACGAATAATGAACGTGTTCACACCCACTACTTCACCATTCATGTTCACCAATGGCCCGCCACTGTTGCCGGGGTTAATGGCCGCATCAATCTGGATGTATTTTAAACCATCACGCACACGATCTACTTTGGAAACCACACCCTGGGTGGCCGTATAGTTCAACCCAAACGGATGACCAATCGCTATCACCGCATCACCATCTTTCAACTGGTCATAGGTGCCGAGTTTGATATCAGCTATTTCATGTGCAGCAGGAGGTTGTAAAAACGCAAGATCATGTTTACGGTCGGTGTACCATACACGGCTTAAGGTTTTATCAAACTGTTTGCCGGCAATCGTTACTTCAGCAAAACCATCAATTACATGATTGTTGGTAACGATCAGATCATAATCCCGTAAATAAAAACCCGTTCCTGTACCGCCCTGAGTTGCTATTTGAATAATGGCGGTTTGATATTGTTCAATAATGTCTTTGTTCGTCATGATCATTTAGCTTCCGTATTTACAAATTCAATTTCGCTGGTAAAACTGTGGGTAAAACTCAGCAGCGAATCATACCTGAGGCTTTCTGTTTTAAAACCAATTTGCGGATATTTTACCCGCCATGTTTCAAGAATACGGTTCACTCTTTCCTGTATCAACGAAACATTGAAACGGGCACTCTCTGCATTGTACAGCTCTTCTTCAAACCCAAGTTCTTTAAAGAAGCTGCTGTAATTCACCGTCATTAAAATATGATACAGTTCTGTAATGGGTTTGGGCAAACTGAAATTATATTGACAATAACTGATTCCGTACTCACTCACCTGCTGTGCAATAAGCGGATATCCATTATCCCGGAACCAGATCATATTTTGATTGGCACCATAAATCGTATCAGCTATTGTTTTTTGTGTTTGCGGTACGGTAATGGCAAAAGTGTGTTTGCTGCGGAAGAGAAACGGAAATACATCTTCTTTTGTTTTTTGCAAAAAAGCTTTGAATGCAGCAATCATGGCTTTGTTTTTTTCCGGCACCGGCTTTTCATCTTTTGCAAAATATTTGGCTACAATATCTTCCAGATCATAGAGCAATTTACCCTCGGGTACGATGAGGTAATCGATACGGTAAGCAAGATTCAATAAGAGGTGTGAAATTCCTCCGCCGAATTTTTCCGCAACCAGTGGTTCAATCATATTCAATGTTTCCTGTATCCATTGCTGCATGTAGCGGAACTTAATCTCTTTCTCTTCATCGGAAATCACTTCAATATGAGAAGTATCAACACTTTGAAGTGCCGCAAAATCCTGAATCAGCAGATCGTCCTGTTTATCGGCTCTTGTGGCCAGTTCTTTGAATGAGTAATAGAGTTTGTTGGGGTTGGCGCTTTCAATGTTCGTATCAAACCGCATACACAGGTGATCATTTTGTATGGCATACCGGCTGTAATACAAATTAAAATTCTGCTCCAGCAAACGGCGCATCACCGGCACAGAGGCCTGGGGCATGCGTGCCAGTGTTACTTCTGCATGCATGGCCTGTGCATCACAGCGGCCACGTACCACCTTGCTGCCCTGTAAAAACTCAAATTCAATACTTTCGCCTTTACGGGTGGCAGTAACATTCTGCAACACATCATCCCTCAGGTAATCAAAAAAAGTAACGATGCTTTCGTGATATTTTTTGTCTTTGAACAGTTTATCAGCATCGGTCCAGCGCTGCGTTTTTTCAACGGTTTTATTGTTATCGCTGTAGCGTCCAAAACGGATGGCAGGCGGTGCTTTTTGCGGGTCTTCTTTCTTTTTTCCCCAACCAAACAGCTTATCAAGCATAGTGAAAAATTGTGAGCGACTAATGTACGGCATTTTCATTGGTACGGTGTGCATGAAGTTGATAATTTAACCCTTATCTTGCACGGGTTAGAAGCCATTTTTTAGTTACCTTCCAACGTAAATCAGAATTGAACCATGAAGTTTATTGTTTCCTCATCAGCATTACTAAAACAACTGCAGCAGATCAACGGTGTTATCAATGCCAATACAGTACTTCCTATCCTGGAAGATTTTTTGTTTGAAATCAATAAGAACAAACTTACCGTAGTAGCTACTGACCTGGAAACGGTAATGAAGATCCACATGGATATTGAAGCGAAAGACAGCGGCCGTGTTTGTATTCCTGCACGCATCCTCATGGATACATTAAAGAATTTACCCGATCAACCTTTAACATTCAATATTGATAAGAACTTTGGTATTGAAATTACCAGCGACAGCGGTAAGTATAAAGTGATGGGCGAAAATCCGGACAATTTCCCCAAAGAACCTGTGGCAGATGACGCAACCAGTTTCACTACTACTTCAAGTGTGTTGGTGCATGCTATCAACAAAACATTGTTTGCTGTAAGTAATGACGATCTGCGTCCTGCAATGACGGGTGTTTATTTTGAACTCGATAAAAAGGGACTGACGTTTGTAGCAACAGATGCACATCGTTTGGTGCGTTACAAGCGTACCGATGTAAGCTGCCCGAAAGCTGAAAACTTTATCGTTCCCAAGAAACCATTGAACTTATTAAAAACAGCGTTGCCCGATAACAGTGATGAGATCACGCTTTCTTACAACAGCAACCATTTGTTTGTGGTACATGGTACAACTGAGCTGGTGTGTCGTTTGATTGATGCCCGTTTTCCTGATTATAAAGTGGTGATTCCTGCTGATAATCCTTACAGCATGGTAGTGGGTCGTAATGATTTCCAGGGAGCGTTACGCCGTGTAAGTGTGTTCAGTAACAAAAGTACCAACCAGGTAGTCTTAAGCATCAACGGAAGCCAGTTGCAAATGGCGGCACAGGATGTTGATTTCAGCTTTGAAGGTAATGAGCGAATGAAATGTTCGTATGATGGTGAAGACATGCAGATCGCTTTCAATGCCAAGTTCCTGGTGGAAATGCTGAGTGCTGTGGAAACAGATGAAGTAAAGATGGAGTTGAGCACGCCTACAAAAGCAGGTCTTATTAAACCAACAGAGCAAAATGATGGAGAAGATGTGCTGATGCTGGTGATGCCATTAATGCTCAACCAATAAACAGGTCCCAATACTAACTGCAACATATAGCCCCGGCCGAAAGTGTCGGGGTTTTTTATGAGCCAAAGCAGATAATTTTAATGTATGAATCAGGACTCCATGTTTGTAAGGGAGCTAACGGCAGAAGATATAGAACCATTAATTCAATATTGGTTCAAAGATGATGAGGCTTTTTGGCTGGGCATGGGTGTGGATGTTGCTAAAATTCCACCCTACGAGGTTTGGAAGAAGATGCTTACAGAACAACTGGAGCAACCTTATCATGAAAAACAATCATACTGTATGATTTGGGTGCTGAACAATGAACTCATTGGTCACTCCAATGTGAACAGGATCGATTTTGGCAAAGAAGCGTACATGCACCTGCATATCTGGAAACCGGAAGTAAGACAAAAAGGTTGTGGTACTGAGTTTGTAAAAATGTCGATCCCTTATTTTTTTAAAAATATTCAATTACAAACATTGTATTGTGAGCCCTATGCATATAACCCGGCACCCAATAAAACATTGGAGAAACTGGGGTTTGAATTTGTGAAGCAGCACAGAACTGTTCCCGGCTGGATCTGTTTTGAACAGGAAGTGAATCTTTGGAAACTGGAGAAAGAAAATTTTCAACAATTATATACACTCTTATGAGTCACATTCCCCTTACCTCGTTCACCAATTACATGGATGCCCATCTGTGCCAGATGCATTTGCAGGAAGAAGGGATCAATTGCTGGCTAAAAGATGAGAACACGGTAACCATTGACCCCATCCTTACCAATGCCATTGGAGGTATTAAGCTCATGGTACATGAATCACAGGTTGAACGAGCGAAGGAGCTGCTTCGCATTATGCACAACAAAGAACACCAGGCCATAGAATGTCCTAACTGCCGGTCTCATAATGTTGAATACATTGTTACCAACCGCAAAGCAAGCAACTGGCTTAGTGCCATTACTACCTTTGTATTGGGTGATTTTGCAATGGCGCCTCATAAAGTATATCATTGCTTTGATTGCGGACATGAGTTTGAAAAACAGGAAGATGAGGCAGTAAAAAAATAAACAATACAGCCAAAACAAACAGGCATTTCGTACCTTTTCTTTTTAAACGATTGCTCTATGCTGGAACGCTTTGTAGAATTTTGGAACAATGTAAGTACACTCCAACGGTTGGTGACCATTATGGCACCGCTTATTTTTTTCTGGGTGCTGGAGTATGTAATTCCGCTGTTTACGTTTGACAGAAAGTATAACAAAGTGCGCCACACAGGAGTCAATCTTGTGTTTCTTGCTACCTCTTTTATTGTAAACATCATTCTTGGAATGGCTACTGTTGCTGTAAGCAAGTGGACAACTACTAATGAATTTGGATTGATGAACTGGGTGCATATGCCATTATGGGCAAAGGTGGTGTTCACACTGTTTATCATGGATCTGTTTGCACAATACATCCCACACTATCTCATGCATAAAGTAAAACCGCTGTGGCGTTTTCATGTAGTGCATCACAGCGATACACATGTGGATGTGAGCACAGGAACACGCCATCATCCCGGCGAATGGATCATTCGTGAAAGCTTTACCATTTTGGGTGTGGTGTTGATGGGCGTGCCGGTTGGTTTGTATTTTATGCACAGAAGTTTCCAGGCCCTGTTCACTTACTTCAATCATGCCAACATCAGCTTACCCAAATGGCTGGACAAAGCCATTGGATGGGTGTTTGTATCGCCGGATATGCATAAGTTTCATCATCATCACAAACGGCCCTGGACAGACATGAATTTTGCCAACAGTTTTTCTGTTTGGGACAGAGTGTTTGGAACGTTGATATATGATGATACGAAGAAGATCCGTTATGGAATTGATACATTAGATGATTCACTGGACGAAAATGTGGCTTTTCAAATGAAGGTACCGTTTGATTTGAGTGTTCAGGTAACGCAGCCAGAGCAGGAAACAAAATGAAAAAATAATTGTAAATGCGACTCTGATATTTATCATAGTCATGTTGCCGGTAATTGCAATTGATAAAGGGTGCACTAATTAAGCCAGATAACACTCTTAAAATAATATTTAGCCAGAAGTAATCGGGGGAGTATTTGTTTCTTGTTTTGTAGCAGCAGCAGGCTTAAAATTATATTCAAAAAGAAAAGACAATTAGTGTTTGTTTTTTAACTGAGAAGAATTCTCCCGTTCATCTTTTGCCTTTTTCCAGATGCGGAACATGATTTCATTATCCTTCAGAAATTGATATAACCTCTCGCCCGGTGTTTTTGACATCCATATTTTCAATTGGAGCTCTTTGATATGTTTGGGTGTATCATTCATCAAGAAGGCCAAAGGTATTTAATTTTAAAATGTTTACCCATTTACGTATATATGTTTTATCAATACCTTCGGTTTCCCACAAATTAAGAATATCATCCATCTGAATACCGCTTTGGAAATCCTGTATCCATATTACTTTTGAAAGTAATAAATCTTCAGCCGATACAATATAAATTTCCAGTCCTTCAAATACTACTTTTTTTCGGCGATTAAACTCTTCCTGCCTGAAAGCTTCATTCTTAAGTATTACAAAGTCTGCCTTGAAACCGGAGGCATGGTCAATTACATTAAACATAGATACACTTTGAATCGCTTCGTTTATTGAATCTCTGTCACAATAATACGCACCTGAAAAATGGTTTGTAAGCGAATCAACATCTTTGGGTTGAAGGTGTACAACAAAATCAAAATCTCTGGTTGCCCGTGGAATGGTGTAAATACTCATTGCTACACTTCCTGAAAGCATGTACGGAATATTATGCGACTGAAAGAATGACACAATTTTTTGTAAAAATTCAAACATGCATAGAGATTGAATATCTAAGTAACGAAATAATTACTAGCTTAAGCTGAACGATGTTCTCCCGCCCATGGGCTGCGGGATGCGAAGGGGCAGTGTGCGGCGTAGCGAAACACCGAAGCCCGCAGCAGCCCGATCTAAGGATGAAATAACCACAAATGACGACAGCCCCAACTCTTTCCTAACACCCGTTCATGAAACCTTCACAAAAAAATTACATCATAATTCAAATAGTTGATTAATTTTACGCCTCATTTAAAACAAAAAGGTTGACAAATACAAACACATATGGCAACTGCAGCAGCAACAATGCTGTGATTTTTGTTTTCTCTCCCAGGCCCCGACGTGGTTTCTGACAGGACGAGCCCTTCACCATGGCCCCTGTCAGTGAACGTTTTCCCCCGGCCGTATTTACTTAGGATTGGTTATCCGCTTTTCAATAAGCATTTGAAACAATCATGAACAACGAGGAAATTATTATACGTGTAGCCAATAGTGGCGACGTTCATTATGCTGAAACCATTACCACCGAAATGGAAGAAAGCGCCAAAGCACGTGGTACCGGTATCGCCAAACGCAGCCCGCAATACATTGCTGATAAGATGAATGAAGGCAAAGCGGTCATTGCACATTTGACGGATGGCACATGGATCGGCTTCTGTTACATTGAAACATGGAGTCATGGAGCATTTGTGGCCAATAGCGGATTGATCGTTTCACCTGCCTATCGCAAAAGTGGCGTTGCCAAAAACATCAAAAAGAAAATCTTTGAATTAAGCAGACAACTATTTCCCGAAGCAAAAATTTTTGGTTTAACTACAGGCCTTGCGGTAATGAAGATCAACAGCGACCTGGGCTATGAACCTGTTACCTACAGTGAACTGACACAGGATGAAGAATTTTGGGCAGGCTGTAAAAGCTGTGTGAACTATGATATTCTCATGAGTAAGGAACGCAAGAACTGTATGTGTACTGCCATGCTCTACGATCCTGCAGATCATTATGAGCCAGAAGAAACGAAACAGTTTTTTGAAGAAAATAAAAGTGGTTTTGAACGTTTAATTCGTTTTAAAGAGTGGAAGTTTATAAAGAAGTTGATGCGGCCCCCATCCCCTGAAGGGGCGAAAGGCAGCAATCCAACTAAAAACAAAAAGTTCTTTAGTTCATTGTTTCATTTGTAATTATGTAACGAGCGGTGTTAACTCTATCTGGCTTCTGTTGCGTCGCACTCTTGTACGTCCTTAATTCTATTCATCAATAAAAACTCCAAAAATAAATGTCTGTTGAAAATAATAGTTTGGTTAATCACCCCCCTTCAGGGGATGGGGGCGCTATTGTTGTACTTGGATTTAGTGGTGGTTTAGATACTACTTACTGCGCCAAGTATTTAAGTGATGATAAAGGCTATGAAGTACACAGTATTATTGTAAACACGGGCGGTTTTGATGAGGCAGAATTAAAACGCATTGAAGCACATGCATACAAGCTGGGCGTAAAAACGCACACCACCATCAATGCTGTGAAAAATTATTATGACCGTATTATTAAATATTTAGTGTTTGGCAACTGCTTAAAGAACAACACTTATCCATTAAGTGTAAGTGCAGAACGATTGGTACAGGCGTTACACATTGCTGAACACGCTAAGAAATTAAATGCTTCAGCTGTTGCACATGGCAGCACAGGAGCGGGCAACGACCAGGTACGCTTTGATATGATCTTTCATATTATGATGCCCGGCGTTCGGATCATTACACCCATTCGTGATATGAAGTTGAGCCGTGAAGAAGAGATTGCTTATCTCAAAAGCAAGGGTGTGGAGATGAATTTTGAAAAAGCGGTATACAGCATCAACAAAGGATTATGGGGAACCAGCGTAGGTGGCAAGGAAACACTCAACAGCAAAGGCGTTTTGCCAGAGGAAGCATGGCCAACACAGATGACAGCAACAACAAATGGTCAGCTGGAATTGGGTTTTGAGAAAGGTGAATTGTACAGCGTTAATGGACAACGATTCAACCATCCTTCTGAAGCAATTGAAGAAGTACAGAAAATAGCCGGTCCATATGCTATCGGCAGAGACATACATGTGGGCGATACAATCATAGGCATCAAAGGAAGAGTTGGTTTTGAAGCAGCTGCTCCCATGATTATTTTAAAAGCACACCACGCACTGGAAAAGCATGTGCTTACCAAATGGCAATTACAATGGAAAGATACACTGGCACAGTTCTATGGCAACTGGTTGCATGAAGGTCAAATTCTGGACCCGGTGATGCGTGATATAGAAGCATATTTTGAAAACTCTCAGCAAAACGTAACAGGAAAGGTGTTTGTTCAGCTCATGCCTTATCGATTTATGATTGAAGGCATTGAAAGTAAATTTGATTTAATGAGCAGCAAGTTTGGTAAGTATGGTGAAATGAACAGTGGTTATAAAGGAGAAGATGTGAGAGGCTTCAGCACCATCTTCGGAAATCAAACAAGAATCTGGAATTCCGTTCAGGAAGAAAATAATAAGTGATGAGTACAAAAAAAATACAGGTGGGCATCATTGGTGGTGCCGGGTATACCGGTGGTGAGTTAATTCGTTTGCTCATCAATCATCCTTTTGCTGAGATCAAATTCATACACAGCAGAAGTAATGCCGGCAAATTGGTTTCAACTGTTCACCAGGATTTGATAGGTGAAGAAATAATGTTTGCTGCTGATCTCTCAAATGATATTGATGTTTTGTTTTTGTGTTTGGGTCATGGGGAATCAAAAAAGTTTTTAACAGAAAACAAGATTGATGCGAACATAAAAGTGATTGATCTGGCCAATGATTTTCGTCTGCAACAAAACGCTTCGTTTGAAAACAGAAAGTTTATATACGGCTTGCCTGAGTTGAACAGAGAACAGATTCAATCAGCAACTAACATTGCTAATCCGGGTTGTTTTGCCACAACGATTCAATTGGGATTATTACCGCTGGCAAAGGCAGGATTGCTCAAAGAAGTGTATACAACAGGTATAACAGGAAGTACAGGAGCAGGGCAAAGTTTAGCAGCCACATCACATTTCAGTTGGAGAGCCAATAACATTCAAGCGTATAAAACCTTATCACACCAGCATGTTCCTGAAATTATGGAAAGCCTCAATCAAATAAAACTTTTCAACCATTCAACAATCGAACCCTTAAACTTTGTTCCGTGGAGAGGCGATTTCACCAGGGGCATCTTCATCAGCTCTCAGTTACAATGTGACAAGAGTTTAGAAGAGCTGCACGCTTTGTATCAAGATTTTTACAAAGGGCATCCGTTTACACATATCACCAAAGAATCTGTGTTTTTAAAACAGGTGGTGAACACCAACAAGTGTGTGATACAATTGGAAAAAGTGGGAAAGCAATTGGTTGTTCATTCAGTAGCCGATAATTTATTGAAAGGTGCCAGTGGGCAGGCAGTACAGAATATGAACCTGATGTTTGGTATTGAAGAAACAGCGGGACTAAACCTTAAAGCAAATTACTTTTAACGAACAGGTGAAAGGTATAAGGCGTAAGGTTAAAGGAAGACAATAAAGCACTCTATAATTAAATATGAGAGATTATAGGAAATTAGATGTTTGGAAAAAATCACACGAACAATATCTGTTTGTGAAAAAAAGTATTGCTCCCAAGCTTCCAAGAGAAGAACGATTTGAGCTTACATCACAGTTATTAAGGGCTTCTCTTTCTGTACCTTTAAATATAGTAGAAGGATGTGGACGTTTTACGGATAAAGATTTCGCTCACTTCCTTGACACATCACTTGGTTCTGTTAACGAAACAGAATATTGCTGCCTCATTTGTTTTGAAATGAACTATATATCCGAAGAAGAATACAAAAACGTTTTGAAGTTCCTAAATGAAACAAGAGCTATGCTCATCAATTTTATAAAGTTTCTTCGCAATGGCGGAGGCGACCCTAAACCCTAAACCTTTTACCTTAAACCGTTTTATGAATTTATTCGACGTATATCCAATTAATAACATCACCATCACCAAAGCCAAAGGTTCTTACGTATGGGACGAAAAGGGTGAACAATATTTAGATATGTATGGTGGTCATGCTGTAATCAGCATTGGTCATACGCACCCGCATTGGGTAAAACGGATTGAAGAACAACTGCACCAAATAGCATTTTATTCTAACTCGGTAAAAATCCCGATTCAACAGCAATTAGCTGAAAAATTAGGCAAGGTGAGTGGTAAGGAAGAGTATCAATTGTTTTTATGTAATAGCGGAGCAGAAGCGAATGAAAATGCTTTAAAAATGGCCAGCTTTCATAATGGCAGAAAAAAAGTGATCGCTTTTTCGAAATCGTTTCACGGAAGAACATCGTTGGCTGTAAGCGCAACTGATAATAAAAATTATATAGCGCCCGTCAATGAAACAGACAACGTGCTGTTTCTTCCGTTCAATGATGCGGATGCTTTACAGGAAGCATTTGATCAATATGGAAAGGATATTTCATCCGTAATTATTGAAGGAATTCAGGGCGTAGGGGGTATTAATGTGGCAGATAATTCTTTTCTCAAGTTGATCCGTAGTCTTTGTGATGAGTACGGGGCTGTGTACATAGCCGACAGTGTGCAGTGTGGCTACGGACGAAGCGGCAAATTTTTCAGTCATGATTATGCGGGTGTGAATGCAGACATCTATACGATGGCCAAAGGCATGGGTAATGGGTTCCCAATTGGTGGAATTATTATTGCGCCACATATCAAACCCAAACACTTTCAATTGGGCACTACCTTTGGCGGCAACCATTTAGCCTGTGCAGCAGCGTTAGCAGTATTGGAAATAATGGAAGAAGAAAAGTTGATGGGTAATGCAGTCATGATGGGCAAATACTTAAAAGAACAACTGGAGCAGGTGGATGGAATCAAAAATGTTCGTGGCCGGGGATTGATAATCGGGTTTGATGTACCTGACCAGTTGAAAGACTTAAAAAAAGGTCTTCTCATCAATCAAAAGATATTTACCGGTGAAGCAAAACCCAATGTAATTCGTTTGCTTCCAAGTCTTGGTTTGAAAAAGAAAGATGCAGAAATGTTTATTGATGCATTGAAAGAAGAAATAGAAAGTATAACCAGCTAATTGTTTGAAATGAAACAATTCATATCTGTTCATGATGTAAACAACATTGACGCCTTGGTACAAAAGGCGCTAATGTATAAATCCAATCCATTTGCAGATAAAACATTAGGTGCAGGTAAACGAATAGGCTTGATCTTTTTAAACCCAAGCTTACGTACACGTCTCAGTACACAAATAGCTGCAGAGAATCTTGGAATGCAACCTATTGTTTTTAATGTTGGCAGTGAAGGCTGGACCTGGGAGTTTGAAGAAGAAGCTATCATGAGTGGTACTTCTGTGGAGCATGTAAAAGATGCAGCTCCTATACTTGGAAATTATTTTGATGTTTTAGCGATCAGGACATTTCCCGGGTTGAAAATAAAAGAAGATGATTACAGTGAACTATTCATCAAACAATTTATCAAATATGCAGGCGTACCTGTTGTGAGCTTGGAAAGTGCAACGCTTCATCCATTACAATCTCTTACAGATATTCTTACGATCACTGAACTGCAACAACAATCCCGGATCACCAACCGCAAATCTAAAATTGTATTAACCTGGGCTCCGCATATCAAGCCCTTGCCACAATGTGTGGCGAACAGCTTTGCTCAATGGATTAATGCGTGGGATCAGGCGGAGTTTGTGATCACCCATCCGCAGGATTATGAACTGGATGAGCAGTTTACAAAAGAGGCTATTATTACTCATAATCAGGAAGAAGCATTGAAGGATGCAGATTTCGTGTATGTAAAGAATTGGAGTACTTATCGTGATTACGGAAAAATATATTGCAATGATCCGGAGTGGATGCTCACAGAAGAAAAGTTGAAGCATACCAATCATGCACGGATCATGCATTGCTTACCTGTACGCAGGAATATTGAATTGAGTGATGAAGTGCTGGATAGTCAACATAGTATTGTAACACAACAGGCAAGCAATCGTGTTTGGGCGGCGCAGGCGGTTCTCTCAGAAATTTTAAAAGGAAGCCCCCATCCCCTGAAGGGGGGCATGTAACACTCTAACTAAAAGGAAGAGTATGAAAGATAATATGTTCTATGGCGCAAGTAACTTGATTTTTCAGAGGGCAGAAGAACTTCGAAACAGAATGACTCCCGCCGAAGAATCGCTTTGGCGTTATTTACATATAAACGAATGGAAGTTGAAATTCAGGCGACAACATCCTGTTTCAAATTATGTAGTTGATTTTTATTGTCATGCTATAAAACTTGTCATTGAACTGGATGGTGGTATTCACGATGTAGAAGAAGTGAAACGAATAGATGCTGAAAGAGAACAAAATTTGAAAGAGCTTGGTTTAACTGTACTACGATTCAAAAACGAAGAAGTCTTTCAAAACAGGAAAATTGTACTTGAAACAATATCAAAAATTATCAGTGAGCTTAAAAGCCCTCCTTTAGAGGATAATGGCAAAAAATTATATGTCATAAAGATTGGTGGAAACATCATTGATAATGAACTTGCTTTACGATCTTTTCTAAAAAGTTTTTCAGAAATAGTCGGAGGCCATACGAGCCCCCCTTCAGGGGATGGGGGCACAAAGGCTATTTTGATACATGGTGGTGGTAAGCTGGCAACACGAATGGCAGAAGCCATGGGTATTCAGCAGCAGATGGTAGACGGAAGAAGGATTACAGATGCAGAAACATTGAAGATCGTGACAATGGTATACGCCGGGCACATCAATAAGAATATAGTAGCACAACTGCAATCATTCGGCTGTAATGCAATAGGTATGAGTGGCGCTGACAGTAATGTAATTAAGGCACACAAACGTGTGGCGACAATTGATTACGGTTTTGTGGGTGATATTGATGAAGTAAATGCGGAAGTATTGTATACTCTGCTTCAAATCAATGATGCTGTAGTGCTGGCACCCATCACACACGATGGTAAAGGACAACTCCTCAACACGAATGCTGATACGATTGCACAGGAAACAGCAAAAGCGATGAGCAGACTTTATCATGTTCACTTGATTTATTCATTTGAGAAAAGTGGTGTGCTGCTGGATGTGAATGATGAGTCATCGGTTATCAGCCGTATCAATCCCTCGTCTTACCAGGAACTGAAAACACAGCAGAAAATATTCGCCGGTATGCTGCCCAAACTGGAGAATGCTTTTGCGGCAGTAAATAGTGGAGTGCAGAAGGTGATCATCGGCAAAGCAGAAGAACTGCATGATTTGATCAACGGTTCAAAAGGAACAGCGATTGTAAATGAGTAATCAGGTAAACATATTATACAATGAAGCTGTAGAGCTGCTGAAAGAACTCATCAGTACGTCATCATTCAGCAAAGAAGAAAGTGATACCGCTGCTATCATCGGAAAGTTCTTTGCAGTAAAAGGCATCGCAGCCAGCAGGATCGGAAATAATATTTATGCTTTGAATGAATATTTCGATGAAACAAAGCCTACTATTCTGCTCAACTCACACCATGATACAGTTAAGCCCAACAAAGGATATACACTTGACCCGTTTCAACCAATAGATAAGGAAGGAAAGTTATTTGGTTTGGGAAGTAACGATGCGGGTGGTTGTTTGGCATCATTAATAGCCACTTTCCTGTATTTCTATCCGAAGCAAGATTTAAAATATAACATTGCCCTAGCAGCAACCGCCGAGGAAGAGATCAGCGGCGTCGGTGGTATTGAAATGATCATACCTTATTTACCAAAAATTGATTGTGCCATTGTAGGAGAGCCAACACAAATGCAAATGGCAGTGGCTGAGCGTGGTTTGATGGTACTGGACTGTGTGGCTCATGGCAAGGCCGGACATGCAGCCCGAAACGAAGGAGAGAACGCATTATACAAAGCGATCAGGGATATTGAATGGTTTCAGAATTACAAATTTGAAAGGAACAGTGAGCTATTAGGATCTTGTAAGTTTACTGTTACCTCCATTGAAACAGATAATAAGCAACACAATGTTGTGCCTGCTCAATGTAAATTTATTGTGGATGTGCGTGTAAACGAGATGTACAGTTTTGAAGAATTGTTTGAAATTGTTAGAACTAATATTCAAAGTGATTTGGCAGCAAGAAGCATGCGATTGCGTTCAACAATGATTTCTTTGGATCACCCATTGGTGAAAGCGGGAACAGAGTTGGGAAGAACCTATTATGGATCACCTACTACAAGCGATAAAGCGTTAATGCCTTTTCCTGCGTTGAAAATGGGACCCGGTGATAGCGCAAGAAGTCATACTGCTGATGAGTTTATCTATTTGGATGAATTAAAAGAAGGCATTGAGCTATACATTCAACTATTAAACAAAGTGTTATTATGAAACTCTGGAGCAAAGAAAACACAAGCACATCAGCAATTGTTGAACAATTCACAGTTGGCAGGGATAAAGAATTTGATTTGCTCTTGGCAAAATATGATGTACAGGGATCAATTGCTCATGTAACGATGCTGGGTGAAGTGGGGTTGATGACTAAAGAAGAGGCTGACGAGGCCATTAAAGGATTGAATGAAATTTTAAAAACAATCGAACACGGTTCTTTTATTATAGAAGAAGGAGTAGAAGATGTGCATTCACAGGTTGAACAACTTCTCACAGAACGAATTGGTGATGCAGGGAAAAAAATTCATAGTGGCAGAAGCAGAAACGACCAGGTAGCTGTTGATATAAAACTATACCTGCGTGCGGAAATCAACAATATCAAGTCTGAAGTTAAAAACCTGTTTGATCTGCTCATCCATAAAAGTGAAGAGAACAAAAGCAAATTATTACCGGGCTATACTCATCTTCAAATTGCAATGCCTTCTTCTGCAGGTTTGTGGTTGGGTGCTTATGCAGAGAGTTTGGTGGACGATTTAGAGCTTTTGGCAGCAGCTTATCATATCGTCAACAAAAATCCATTGGGCAGCGGTGCCGGTTATGGTTCTTCTTTTCCTTTGAGCAGAAAACGCACTACTGAACTTTTGAACTTTGCCACACTCAACCACAACAGCGTATATGCACAAATGACAAGAGGCAAATCCGAAAAAGCAATGGCCGTTGGAGTAAGTTCCATAGCAGCCACACTGAGCAAGCTGAGTATGGATTGTTGCCTGTATATGAACCAGAATTTTGGATTTATTTCTTTCCCGGATGAATTAACAACGGGCAGCAGCATTATGCCGCATAAGAAAAATCCGGATGTGTTTGAACTGATCCGTGCAAAATGCAACCGCATTCAATCTGTTCCCAATGAACTTACATTGTTGTTGAACAATTTGCCCAGCGGCTATCACAGGGATCTGCAGCTCACCAAAGAAATAGTATTCCCCGCCATTGAAGAAATAAAAGCCTGTCTGCAGTTGATGCAGCTGATGCTGCAAAACATCAGCATCAAAGAAAACATTTTGACGGATGAAAAATATCAATACCTGTTTAGTGTGGAAGCTGTGAATGATCTGGTGAATAAAGGTGTTCCATTCCGTGAAGCCTACCAACAGGTTGGTAATGCTATCAACAAAGGTGAGTTCAGGTATGACCTTCAGCAATTGCATCATACACATGAAGGAAGCATCGGCAATTTGTGTAACAAAGAAATTGTTGAGGAAATGAACAAAACATTAGCGAAATTCAACAGCATTTCATAATATTTTGTATGCCTTCAACATGCTTCTCTTTATCATTATATGGATCTTGTTCTTAGCGCTGCACAGTGTTTTGGCTGGCGCAATGGTAAAAGCAAAGATCATTAAGTATACAGGACTACCAGAACGGGGATACCGGGTAGCTTATAACTTCTTCAATTTTATATACCTGTTGCTTGTTCTTATTGTTTTGTTCAATACTGATTCAATGTTCCTTTTCAATTCATCCGTTGCTTTTAAGCTCACAGGAATTGTGTTGGCAATTGCCGGAGCAGTGCTGATACTTTATTGTTTCAGGCATTACCAGCTGTCGCAGTTTATTGGGCTAAAAGAAGAAGTTAATATGAAGCTGAATATAAAAGGCCCCAACCGGTTTGTAAGACATCCGTTATATGCCGGAACCATTCTTTTGGTAATGGGAATTTGTATTTATAAGCCGGTAACGGTCAACTGGGTCTTCTTCCTTCTAATGCTCATATATATCATTATCGGAATTGAAATAGAAGAGAAAAAACTCATCAGGATTTTTAGGGATGACTATGAGCGCTATCGTAAGCGCACAAAAAAGTTGATCCCTTTCATTTATTAAGTACAAGTATAGAAATCAGTACCTGGTATTCTTTTCAGTGGGCCTGATTTCCTCGTCTTTTTCTTTATCATAGACTCTCACATAAACAGTCCATTGAAAGTTAATATACTCAGCCACGAGGTCTACCACAAGATGTTTGTATGCATGGTCGTCACTGATCATGCGAAATTGATTACTGCATAATCGTAACTCACCATCAGGATTTGTATAATCAGCAACAGGCTCTAACGCATTAGCATGTGGTTTTCCTATCAAGGATTTGCCGGCAATATCATTATAATAAGATTTGTATTGGCGCTTAAGCTTTTCCATATTATCTGTTTCAAACAAACGGCATTCCCATACCCAGCTTTTATACTTTTGATTGGAAAAGGAGATGAGCTTTGTTTCAATCGCATCCTTCACTACGATTTTGCTTTCAAACTCGGCAGCCTGTTCATCATCTGTAACAGCAGCACCACGAATACCCGAAAAATGATTCGGAAACTCTTTGATCACCTGTTCCAGCTGAGGCCTTATAGACGTAAAAGGAGATTTTAATTGAGCACTGGCAGAAGTCTTGATAATCAACGCAAAAACGAAGACAGCAGTAAGTTTTTGTAACATGATAGTGGATTTGAATGCAAAATAAACTGTATTTCCGGGATTTACACTATCTCAAAGCGGGAATTTTACAGGTTAACTCTTATTAATTTCAAGAGTTAAAATATCACCTTCTCTCTTGCAAGGTGGAAAACCTGTTGTTATCTTTATGTTATAAATCCAATGTTATGAAAACTGCTATACGTAAAAGCTCTGCTGTAATTTTTTCATTCAAGCAAATTGTACACCTGCTGGTTGAATCATTTGAGAGTCCTCAAACACGTCAATTCAAGCGCTGGAAAAGTTTTATTGGTGAATAAGAACCGCAAGCTGCCGAATCTATGAAAGCCATATGCCAACGTGTGTGGCTTTTTTATTTCTTACTGCTTTACATTCATCTTATACCTGGTCACCTGTTCCTTAATGATTCGCTCAATCTCTGTTTCTAAAGTCATTTCAGAATTGTTTTGTGTGCCTTTGTTTTTCTGATCATTAATGTATTGCTGGCGTTTCTGATTCTGTAAGATGATTTGCTGTTGTATGGCACTTCGTTCTTTACGCTTTTCAGCAACGATCACTTTTAATTGATCTTTTGTCTTATTTCTTAAACTATCCGGCAAGGTTTTCATATCTATTCTTTCAAACACTGCATCTCCTTCCGCAGATTTATCAACCAGGTCCCAGCCCGCATTATTGTAAACAGAGGAATTACTTTTTGCTCTTGTTCTTTCTATAGCCGCTTTATTGCTTACACCGGCATTTGCTTCATCCATACGTTTTTGTTTTTCATAATAAACTATTCCCTGACTGCCATACGTAATATAAGTGCTGTTAAGTTTTTGATTCAACGTGTAAATAACAGAATCATACGGTGTAGGTATATCTTCAATTTTCTGATTTTGGTTGATGTTGGTGTAAGAGCCATTACCACATTCTGCCTGTAAATTCCAAAACTCACGAATACCCATCATCTTATCACCACAATAAATCGTATTCACCACTACACCTTTATTCTTTGCAACATCACAGCTTTTTGTATAGGAAATAGATCCCTGCCGGAAGCTTTCATTGCCTGCAATAAAGATCACTTTATAAGAATTGGGATTGTTATCCCATTTCAGTTCGTTGATGGAGCGGTAAATAACATGGCCACAATATTCATCACCGCCATTCGTAGTTAATGCAAACAGGTTTTCTGACAGAGAATCCAAATCGGTTATAAAATTGTTGATCTGTTTGATATAACCTCCTTCTTTATTATTTCGTGGAGTGCCATATTCGTAAAGAGCAATCTCAATCTTTGGCGCTTTATTGTTCATACAATGCACTTTGCCTAATGTATTTACCATGTTCCAAAGCTGTGCTTTGGCCTGGTCAATAAGACCATCCATACTGTTGCTTACATCCAGCAAAATGGCTACCTGAATTTTTTGCTCAGTATCGGTAGTGGTATGAATGGGTTGAGGTTTTTTTCCTGCATTAATAAACAGAAGAGAGGTTGCAACGGCCAGTACAGCCAGCATTGGTTTAAAGTGAAAGGGCATAGAGTTGATTTTACAACAAGATGCAGCAGGCGCAGCAGTTTCACAACACAGAAATTGGTTTTGGCAATGCTTTAACAGGAAGAGGCTTACAACACATTCTTTGCGTTTAAATCAAAACCCTTGTAGAAGCCAAGATCTTTATTGGTAATGAGTTTGGTGAGTAATGCAATTTGCCCGGTATGATAAGAATAGTGTTCTGTAATATGAAGCACGATCGATAACCCGGTTTTAGTAAAACCCTGAACTGTTCTTGTATGTAAAAGCGATTCTTCATCCTGTTCTTCCAGTACATTTACCACTTTTGCAACAACAGATGAAAGTTTTTGAAACAGCTCCTGTTTGGTAAAACCACCTTCTGCACTAAACTCTTTATCACGCTCCCTGTTATCCGGCTGCCCTCCCAGCGATGATAAAACATACTGGGTCATATTACCACATAAGTGAAGGACCAGGTTGGCAATGGAATTGGATGATTGATTGGGTTTGTGCCAAACCTCTTCTTCAGTAAGCATGTCCAGGCAAACTTTAATTCGCCTGGTATATTCATTCAACTGAATAATGCAATCACTTATAAAAGTGTTTGTAACAACTGTTTCCATAATTATTTTTTTAGCAGAAAAAACAACGGAATATCCAATCGCTTTTTCCATGCATTTTCACTATGATCTTCACCTGCAAAGAATTTTGTGATCCAGTTCTCAGATGTAAACCCCTTTTCTTTCATTATTTCATCAGCCTGCTTTTGAAATGGAGGATACAATGCATCCAGCGTAGCATCACCATAATCAAAATAAATTTTATGCGATGAAGGATCAGGCAAATGATGTTTCATATAATTCATAAAGGTTGCCGGAATAGGATTGTCTTCCGTGGAAAAGATTCCCGGCCAGTGTGTACTTAAACAGGCAGCACCTCCAAACACATCAGGATATTCACAAATAGCATACATGCTGATTAATCCTCCCATACTGCTTCCTGCAATAAATGTGCTGCTTTTGCCCGTTTCTACTGAATACGCTTTATCAATAAATGGTTTCAGCTCGGTCACCAAAAATTTTAAATAGGAATCAGAATGAATCGTTTCTCCCTGGAAAACAGCCTGACCACCGGTTCGCCTGGCATAATAAATTGTATCCCGTTGTGTTTGTGATAAACTCTCAAATGGCTTCTGCGGAAAATAATCTGTGTGACGATACTTCCCGCCATTCCAAACTCCTACCACAATACAATCACGAATTTTATTTTCCTTCAGCAAACGGGCAACGGTTTCATCAACACCCCATTCCTGCCTGTTCCATGCAATGGTTGAATCATACAGCATTTGACCATCATGCATGTACAAAACAGCATACTTGTTTTTGGGTGAATAGCCCGGAGGCAGCCACACATCCACATGGCGTGCTGTTACATAGGCAGAGGCAAAATTTTCATGACGAACGATCCTGCCCGATGCCGGAACGGGAAGTTGTGCAACTGAAGAAACAGTTGTCACGAATAGAAAGAAAAAAACAAACCATTTCATAATGATCGTAAAGTTAGGCAATAAAAAAAGCAGCCATCAAAGACTGCTTTTGAATTTATTGCTTTCATTTAAACGGGTTTTGTGATGGATACCTGTTTTGGTTTGGCCACCAGGTTTTGCCAGGCCCACATGAGCGTGAACGAAGGCACAAAGTCTGTCCATGGCAACAACTCCTCAACAAAGTTGAAAACGCCACCAAAAGCACCTTTCCAACCACCAAAGGTTTTGAAAAAGATAACGGCTGAAAGAGGCGCCCAGATAATATCGCCAAACTCTCCCAAAAACGGAACCGCATAGGTGGCATAACCTATAGCATCCATGAGAATGCAAAACAGGAAAGAAGATTGTAGTTTATTCATCTTACGTGTTGTTTTAACAACGAAACAGAGATTGCAAATTTGATTCCGCAGTTGCATTCGGTGACGAAATGGCGCTTTGCAACAGTTTCTTTAACTTCATCCAAAATCAAAACTATGCTTCGCTCACTGCTTTTTTTCATCGCCTTCGCTTGCACGTACACATTATCTGCCCAACCTGGTTATTTCTATCCCAACAGCGGAAACTTTGACCCCCGAATTCCTACACCGGAACAATTTTTGGGTTATGCCATCGGCACACAGCATACAAGGCATGATAAAATAGTAGAATACTTCCGTAAGCTGGATGAACTGAGCGACCGCATCACCACACAGATCATTGGACGAACATTTGAGAAAAGAGAACAGGTAACAGCTACCATTACTTCTCCGCAAAATCATGCACGCATTGAAGAAATAAGAAAAGCACATTTAGCAGGACAAATCAATGGCAACACTGAAAACATTCCGCTGGTGATCCATTTGGGTTATAATGTGCATGGTAATGAACCCAGCAGCAGTGAAGCAGCCTTACTTACGCTGTATTACATTGTTGCATCGCAAAGTGATGAAGTAACCAAGTGGTTGAATGATATGGTGATCTTAATGGATCCTGTTATTAATCCCGATGGTCGTGACCGTCATACCCATTGGGCCAATATGCACAAAGCAGAACCGCCCGTTGCCGATCCATTGGATAGAGAACATACAGAAATCTGGCCCGGTGGCCGTTTCAATCACTATTGGTTTGATCTTAACCGTGATTGGTTCCTTGGTACATTTCCTGAAACAAGAAACCGCATCAAATTCTTTCACCACTGGAGACCTTACGTACAAACAGATCATCATGAAATGGGCACCAACGCCACTTTTTATTTTGACCCCGGAGAAGATGCCAGCAACAATCCCATCGTTCCTGATTTTTTATACAAAACCATTTATCCTTTGTATGCGAACTATTTTTCTGCCGCAACGGATAAACTGGGTTCGATGTATTTTACCAAAGAAGCATACGATAAATTATATCCCGGTTATGGAAGCAGCTATATCAACTTTTATGGTGGTGCTGGCTTTTTGTTTGAGCAGGCAAGCAGCCGTGGTCATGTACAGGAAACAAATACCATTCCTATCACTTTTGCATTTACCATCCGCAATCAATTCACAGCATCACTTACTACCATAAGAGCATCACTTGCAGAAAAAGCACAACTTTTGAAAATGCGCAAGCTGTTTTATCAAACGGCCAAAGCACAGGCTGCCGCTTCACCTGTGAAAGGATATGTGTTTGGTGATGTAAAAGATGCCACACGCACCAAAGCATTTGTAGATATGTTGCTCATGCATGAAATTGAAGTGTACGAAGCAGGGAAACAGTTTTATGTACCAACGGATCAGGATAACTATATCATGGTTCGTTCTGTTTTTGAAAAAGCAATTACGTACCGGGACAGTTCTTTCTATGATGCATCAGCATGGAGCCTGGTTCATGCTTACAATCTTCCTTACACAGAAGTGAGAACAGCAATGGCTGCATCAAAACGTATTTCATCATGGGAAATGCAAACACCTTCGGTAACAAAAAGCAATTATGCATATGTGTTTGAGTTAACAGATTACAATGCGCACAAAGCGATTCATCACTTGCAAAGCGGAGGAGCCATTGTACAATCTGCATTCAGACCATTTACAGCCACTATCAACAACGAAAAGAAAAACTTTGGTTATGGAACGGTGGTGTTGCCGGTAAACCTGCAACGTATTTCAGCAGATTCATTGTACCAATTAGTTAGCAGCGTTAGCAAAGCGACAAGTATTACTGTTCATTCATTAAACACAGGTTACAGCGCAGGCGGTATTGATATGGGCAGTGGTTATGTACGCACCCTGCAAAAACCGGAAGCGGCGATGGTGATAGGAACAGGAGTTGCAGCACCTGAGGCAGGTGAAATATGGCATTTACTGGATCAGCGTTTGCAAATGCCCATCAGCAAAATTGATATTTTGAATTTGGGAAGAGCCAATCTGAATCGTTACAATACACTCATCATGGTGAGCGGCAATTATGGTTTGATCGATAAAGCGCTGGCTGATAAAATAAAAGCATGGGTGCAAAACGGCGGAACACTCATCACCATTAAAACAGGAAGTGAGTGGGCCATACGCAATGGATTTACAAGAGAAAAATTAGCGTCTGCCGACAGCACCAAAGGAGCGCCTGTCCGCCAACTGTACGATAACGCTGTTTATATTGAAGGAGCAAAAGCGATGGGTGGTTCTATTTTCAGAGTAGACCTGGATACAACACATCCAATTGGTTTTGGTTTCAGCAACAAAACAATATCATGGTACAGAAACGGGTTAACATTTTTACAACCCAGCACCAATCCTTACAGTACAGTAGCACAATACACCAATGATCCCTTGATCGGAGGGTATATTCACCCCACAACATTAAAGCGTGTAAAAAATTCAGCGGCTATTTTAGTGGGAGCAGAAGGAAGCGGCAGGGTGATCATGTTCAGTGATAACCCTAACTTTCGTGGCACATGGTACGGCACCAACAAAGTGTTTTTAAATGCTTTGTTCTTTGGAGGCAATATGAATGTGCCGAATGTGGCGGGTGAAGAATAATGGAAACAGATAAAGAGTCTTTACAACTCTTTTTTCATACATACACTGTTTTCTACTCCAACATATTGTCCATAGTTGGGAATTCTCAGGTAACCACTTTTTTGATACAGGTGAATAGCTTCGGGTTGTTTCATTCCTGTTTCAAGTACTGTAGATGTATATCCTTCTTCTTTTGCCCATTGTTCTAATTGTTGCAAAACAGCAGCGGCAATTCCTTTGTTACGGTGTTGCGGCAATACATACATCCGCTTGATCTCTGCACTTTCAGCATCAAATGCTTTAAAAGCACCGCAGGCAACAGGCACTTCCTGTTCATAGGCAACGATCGCATGTTGAATCATAGTGATCTTGTTGAACTGTGCATAGAAAGAATGATCAGCGCCATCACGTTCAGCAAGGTCTGCATCCAACAATTGCACAAGATGGATGAAATCTGTGCTTGATGAATTGGTTCTTAGAAAATGTAGCATCCTATTCCCAAATTCTTTTTAATGAATAAGAAGTTATTGAAATAATTTTCACCTTTCCGTCTTCGCTCACCAACTCAGCTTTGTTAAAAGGTGCGGAAGGAAAGATCAACTCCGTCATACACACTGTTCCATCATCCGCAAACAATTCAACCGAAGAAGCATCCACAAACAAATGCAGTTTGATTCGCTTACTGTTTAACAACCGTGGTGCTGTGTGAACAGTTGCTCCAAACTTATCAGAAAATGAATGATTGCCCGCTTTTGTTCTGTCGCTGAAGTAATCGTTCTTCTTTATATTATAACCTATTTTATAGAGTTCACCTTTTGTGTTTGAAAACTGTAAATATAATTCCTCAGCCTTTGTATCAATCAACTCAACTTCTATCTCCCATTCGGTTTGTTGAGGTGTAATCATTGGCGGGGTAATTGGAATAGTACCAGTAAATTCATTGGGTCTGACACGTGTAACTGTATTTCTCAGTTGTTTTAATTCTTCAACAGGAAGCGATCGTAAATAATAGTTGTTGTTTTGTTGATGCAGTACAAGTGAACGGGGCAACGTCATAGCACTCCGCCAAACCGTTGTAGGAACTGTTTGTGCATAATCCCAATTACTCATCCATCCTAAAAACAATCTTCTTCCATCCTGTGCAGGAATATTGCTCCAGGTAACACCTGCATAATTATCTCTTCCATGATCCAACCAAACCGGTTGTTTATTTTGATGCGAAGCATTTGGAATAAATTCTTTTCCATTAAAATCACCCACAAAATATTGGGTGGCACTTCCTCCATTAGGGCCGCCAGGATTAATGCTCACCAGCAACACATATTTTTCTGCACCTGTTTCTTTTACATTCATAGGAAAAAGATCAGGACACTCCCATACACCACCATGTGCACCCAGCTCTTTTCCAAAACTGCTGAGATAGTTCCATTGCAGCAAGTTGGGCGAACCCCAAAACTCTACATGATCTTTCACTGCAAGCGTCATCACCCATTGTTTTGAGGGTTGATGCCAAAACACTTTCGGGTCACGGAAATCTTTGATGCCTGTAGTGTTGGGCAACACAGGATTCTTTTCATACTTCGTCCATGTTCTTCCTTTATCAGTACTGTAAGCAATGCCCTGGTATTGAAAATCATTACGACCTGCTTTTTCTCCTTCCATCAAATGATAGGTATAAACAGCAATGATGACCGGCACACTATTTTTTCCCAGGCCACTTGTATTTGCATGATCTACTACTGCACTGCCGCTGAAGATATAACCTAATGAATCAGGATATAACGCAATGGGCAAATATTGCCACTCCACCATGTTCTTACTTACAGCATGACCCCAATGCATGGGCCCCCATGTGTTGCCGCCGGGATAATATTGATAAAACAAATGATACTCACCATCCAGGAAGAACATACCATTGGGATCGTTCATCCAATGGGCAGGCGGTGAAAAATGAAATTGAGGACGATACTGTTCTGTATAAGCAGGTGACTGAGCGAATAATACATCAGCCAGGAACAGAAAGACAACCAAGCAGAACAAACGAACGGGCATAGCTCACCTTGTTGATTGCTTCTAAGTTATGAAAATGCTGTGGTTGCAGATTTATTTATAAAGCAAATACTTCTTACGCATTTCTTTGTATTGACTCAGTCCCGGCTCCCATGTACGTTGAATTTCTGCTGCCGTTTTACCGGCCATGATCTGTTTCTTAAATTCTTTATCACCGGAAAGAAAATCAATATTGCCGATCTGGTTGCTCATGCTTCTGTCAAAGAATCGCTCTTTATCAGGATACGCCTGGTACAGATCGATCATCCATTGAAGGTTGATGCGTTTTGAAGCACGGAGTTGTTTGGTATCATAATTTCTGAGATCAACACCATAACAAACCTGGTTTTTATGCAATGGATTTTCACTCATACCCGGAATACTTACAGGAGTAAATGAAAAATCATATTTCCCTTTTAATAAAGGGCTTCCCAAAATAGTGAAGGGAAATTTTGTTCCTCGTCCATGATTCAATACTGTTCCTTCAAACAAACAGGTGGAAGGATACAATAAAATACTTTGTGGTGTATTTAAATTGGGCGATGGATTTACCGGCAACACATATTCCCTGTCATGTGTGTAGTTTTTAACAGGAATGATTTTGAGTTTGCATGTTTTTTTACCTGGTAACCAACCTTCGCCATTGATCATTTGTGCAAACTCAGCAATGGTCATACCATGTGCAATGGGAACAGGAAATTGCCCGATGCCTGATTTCAGCTGCATGTCCAGTATAGGACCATCTACCAAATAGCCGTTGGGATTGGGCCGGTCCAGTATCAGTAATTCTTTATTGTGTTCGGCACAGGATTCCATTACATCACGCAGCACATTGATATAAGTATAAAAACGGCAACCCACATCCTGTATATCAAAAATGAAAAGATCTACATCTGCTACATCTGCAGCAGATGGCTTTCTTTTGGCTCCATACAATGAAATGATTCGAATGCCTGTAGCCACATCTTTTTCATCAGCTACTTCAGTGCCGTTGCTGGCATTGCCACGAAAGCCATGCTCCGGCCCGAATATTTTAACGATGCTGATACCGAGCGACTGCAAACTATCCACCAAATGCTTTTTTCCAATGATGGTGGTTGGATTGGCCAAGATGGCCACTCTTTTATTTTTTAAATAGTGGATGTATTCGTTTGTTTGCTCTGCACCTGTTTGAATAGTATCAGCAGGAACCACAATGGTGGATGATGGTTGTTTTGAAAAACAATATGCCAGAATAAAAACAGGAAGGAAGAATAATGCCTGTACTTTCATAAGAGCAAGTTACATTTTTTGAGTAAAGCAGATGTTAAAGTGTACGATTATTGCTGTTTATAAATATGAATTGATTGTCCTGCCAGTTTCCATTCACCCTTTATTTTTTCCGGCATGCGTATTTCATACGAATAGGTTTTAGAAATGGATTCTTCATCATGACTTACCCGACGGTACGTGTGTTAATGTTTCCCCATAATCAGATCAACCGTTGATACTTTTGAAAAAGGACGATTGAAAAAATCTGATACTACCATATTGAACAACTCAGGTTTTTCAACGGTCCCGAAATGAGTGGCTCCCGGCATTACAAATAAATTGAAGTTAGGTATGTTTTGAAATATTAAAAGGGAGTGCTCCAGCTTAATGGCATCTCTGTCACCGGTCATGATCAATACCGGGCATTTAATTTTTTGCAAGTCTTTTTCTGTAATATTCGGTTGATAGGCCATTAATGAAAAAAGCTTTTTTGTTCTCGGGTTCTTTGTAATTTTTAAAGAATCAAGGACCAGGTCATCAATTTCATCAAAGACCGCTTTCTTTCCCGGAAAGGTGTTAGCGCCATACACCACAAGTTTCGATACTTTATCTGGAAAATGGATCGGAAGCAGCAAACCTAAAATGCCTCCGTCACTTTGTCCCTGGATATAAGCGCTGTCTATCTGTAATGAATCCAGCAGAACGTTGATGTCATTGGCCATTTGTACATAGGTCCATTGGCTTGTGGTGGTATCAATCGATTTTCCATGACCCCTGCTGTCAATGGCAATTACTTTAAAATACTTTTTGAAATACTCGATCCTTGCACCGGCACTTCTTATGGATCCACCGTTGCCGTGGAGGATGATCAATGGTGTTCCTGTTCCATAAACTTCATAGTAAAGATGAATGCCATTGATCTTTTTATAGTTTCCTGCTTCTTTGTTATCTCCATACTTTATAGCAGCCTGATTTTGTGCATGCAACAGGTTGCTGAAGGAGATAGTTATTAAAAAAACCAGGAGGAGTTTATAGAAGGCGTTCATGATTTGTTTCGTTAAATTATTATCTGATAAAAAGCAGTCATTAAGCTCTTGCAAAATGTCTATTGGATAAACAAGATACTATGCCTGCAACGAGGCTTATATGCATTCCTCCGAATGGCAGAGTAATTTTTCCTTACGGCAGAGATTGCTTTATGAAAAATAAAACGGTAACGATGAAACAGGGGAGACGCTTGCGCCAGAAAGTTATTGCAGGCAGTTATTCATTAATTTTCCTTTTACAGAACTGTGTCCAACTTTCATTACTGGGGTGAGAATACAATAAATTTGGACTTTTGCCATAGTACGTAATGTTTTTAACGCCTGCTGCATCTGCTCTTTCTTTCAACTCTCTTGCGTGAAAAGCGTGGTGCGAAGGTATATCCGGATTAAAAGGGCCATATGGATTAACAACATCTCTCAGGGTATTATTAACCCAAATTTCAGGGTCGTCAGCAGATATCAAAGCCAGCATATCCACCTCTGCCCTGTAAGTAGCTATAGCGGGGGAATTGTATTGTGCCGTTGATGATACTCCGTATATTTTTTGGATATTGCCTGTTTCATTTGCCAATATTTGAGACCAGGTTACTCCATAATCAACAAAAACATCATTTACCCAACGGTCTTCGATATTATAACTTGCCTGCGTTTCTCTGGCAACAACGCCTTTTACTCTGCTTGATTCTCTTAAAACAGGATCACTGCTCGCCGCATTTGCAAAGTCATTATTAAATGCAATCCAAAGCGAAGTGCCGGCACCGGCTGAATTACCCGCTAAAATAATTTTATCTTTTGCAATGTTAAAATCGCTTGCCCTGCTTCTTATGTATTGCAAAGCCCGTCTAACATCTCCCATAGGCTTTTTAATTCCTTCGGTTTCTCCTGTTGTATTCAGTAATGTGTAACGAATGGTAGCAAATGCAATATTGTTTTGAAGAAAATAACGAATGTCAGAAGGAAAGTCCCAGGCCCCGCCAGACTGAACAGTATATACAAAGTCTTTGTCCCCACTTGTAAAACCACCACCATGAATATATATTACTAAACCGGTCGGGACAGCAGAAGCTGGTAACCAGATGTCAAATTGAGTTCTTGTTTTGTTGTCGTATGCTATGTCTTTTGCAAATTTTGCATTAATGCCTTGCAGTTCAAACGGAGAATTTGAATAAGTGATATTTGAGCTGGTGGTTGATGGGTTGTTTGCTTTTTTAGCACACCCTGTCAAGAAGATAAATAAGCATAATAGGTGAATAGTTGTTTTTACTGTCATATATATTTTTGTATGCGACTCCCTTTTTATATAAGGGTTTAATCTGTAAAACGCATTTTATCAAGGATTGTTGTCTGATGCTGCACTGGTCGGGAGACCTGCGCCAGAAGAGTAATAAATTCCTTGTGATGATTATTTTAATATAAACGATTTTTCAATAAGAAGCAAGCCGGGTTCATCATCAGGTTTATCTGAATCCATGATTTGAGATACAATCAAAAAAGAGCGTTCTTTTTCTGTATAACAAAATACCCTAATCTCACCTTTATAAATTCCGAGCAGCTTACCTTTTAACAGGGCACCTTTACCCTTATACTTCCCCCAGGTATCAAACCTGGTAGTACTTCCGTTTTTCATACTTGTTGAAAGATGAGCTTTGATTTGTTCCAATACAACTTCTTCAGGGTCTATGGTAGCATTGAAAAAGGCAAAACTTATAAACCCGTTTCCTGATTTTGAATCAAGGGCGTAGTAGCCATCAATATCATAATCCTCATCTGTTGAGTCAATCGTCCAGTCCCCATCATACAAAAAACTATAACCCGGACGATCCATCTTAACTGACTTTGTTACGGGTTGTGATTGTGCAACTGCAGAATTTTTGAATACAAATGATATAGCAAGGGCAAAAAGCAAAAAAGTGTATTTCATAATTTAATTTGTATTTGCAACGAAATTTTTAATGTTTTTTAGTTTTAATAATTCACCACCTGCTCTTCAATCACAGCAGGCAGTTCTCTCCACTCGTATTGCTGGTTGCGGAGTTGCGGTTCAAAGCCCGCTTCTTTAATGGCTTCCTGTATGCTCTTGTAGGTAAAACGGTGGGGCGCACCTGCAGCACTCACTACATTTTCTTCCAGCATGATGCTTCCAAAATCATTGGCACCTGCATGCAAACAAAGTTGTGCGGTTTGTTTACCAACGGTGAGCCAACTGGCCTGTATGTTTTTTACATTAGGTAACATGATGCGGCTCATAGCGATCATGCGTACATATTCTTCAGCCGTAGTAAGATTATGTACACCACGTATCTTGGCCAGCAGTGTATCCACATCCTGGAAGGTCCATGGAATAAATGCAAGAAACCCTTTTGCATCTGCAGGCTTACGGCTTTGCACTTCACGGATTTTTTCTAAATGCTCAAAACGTTCCCGCAGGGTTTCTACATGACCAAACATCATGGTACCTGAAGTCGTAATGTTGAGCTTATGTGCTTCATGCATAATATCCAGCCACTCCTGTGCACCGCATTTGCCTTTACTGATCAACCGGCGAACTCGATCAATTAAAATTTCTGCACCGGCACCGGGCAATGAATCCATACCGGCTTCTTTTAAAGCGGTTAATACTTCACGGTGGGTGCTCTTTTCCAGTTTGGTGATATGTGCTACTTCGGGCGGACCGAGTGTGTGCAGTTTAATAGTGGGATACAGTTGTTTGAGTTGTTTGAAAAGGGTGGTGTAAAACTCCAAACCCAGTTCCGGGTGATGACCGCCCTGCAACAACAATTGATCCCCACCCCAGCGGATGGTTTCTTCTATCTTCTTTTTATAGGTTTCAATATCGGTGATGTAGGCTTCTGCATGACCGGGTATGCGAAAGAAATTACAAAACTTGCAATTGGCAATACATACATTGGTGGTATTTACATTACGGTCTATCTGCCATGTTACTTTACCATGCGGCACCTGCACTTTGCGTAATTCATTGGCTACATACATGAGTTCTGTTAACGGTGCCTGTTCAAACAAAAACATTCCTTCTTCCACCGTTAAAAATTCAAAAGCGAGGGCTTTGCTGTAAAGATCATTCAGGTTCATTTGCTGTGATTGATTTATGCACCAGCCTTGAAGTGTGCGACGCAAGGGACGATGCCATGAAAAACAATGGATGGTAACAAACAACTTGTTTCCACCTGCAAAAGTACAGGTACCGGCGGAATGAATGGCGAAGCGTTTATGTAATTTTTGTTGTCTTTACATCTGTATTTGAACTACATTGCTTATGATGCGATTGTTCTTGCTGATTTTTGGCTGTTTGCTGGCAGGTGCGGGCAGGGCCCAGAACGATGGATTACCACCTTCCAAACTCCTTACTTCTTTTAAGTTTGAACAACTTACGGGTGGTATTGTGATCCTGCATGCCACACTGGATAAACTGCCGGATACACTCAATTTTATATTGGATACGGGAAGCGGCGGTATTTCGCTGGACACGCTTACGGCGGCGTATTACAAACTTCCGCTGGAACCGAGCGACCGTACCGTGAAAGGTATTGGCGGTGTTAAGAATCTTCATTTTTATAAAGGCGGTACCTTACATTTTAAAGGTCTTTCTGTTGAGAATCTTGATTTTCATGTGAACGATTACCAGATATTAACGGAAGTGTACGGGATCCGTATTGATGGCATTATTGGGTTTAGTTTTTTGAGACGGTATATTGTATCGCTTGATTTTAATACGCAAACCATTTCTGTTTATACACCGGGAGAATATAAATATCCCCGAAATGGTTCTTTTTTGCGACCCACTTTTGCTAATATCCCCGTTACAAGACATGAAATAAGTGATGTTAAAACATACAACAGCAATTTTTATTTTGATACCGGTGCGGGTATGTGTTTAATGCTGAGCAAACAGTTTGTAAAAGACAGTTCTTTTTTAAGTTTCAAACGGAAGGTGGTCACCACACAGGTGGAAGGGCTGGTGGGAAAGATCACAATGGGTTTATCCATTATTAAACAGGTGAAAATAGCCGGCTTCAAGTTTAAAAAAGTACCGGTGCATATTTATGATGACTCAGTAAACGTGTTCAGCTACCCATCCCTGGTAGGTTTGCTGGGAAGTGACCTGTTGCGGAGATTCAATATTGTATTGAACTATCCTGATCGGTTGATCCATCTTACACCTAACAGTCACATGCGTGATCCGTTTGATTATTCTTACACGGGTATGAATTACTATTTTATTGATGGTAAAATTGTCATTACCGAAATTCAGCAGGGTTCACCGGCCGAGCTGGCGGGGATACAGCCGGGTGATGTGATCTTTGCTATTGATAATAATTTCTCCAACAGCATTTCGCAATACAAAGCCTTGCTGCAGCATCCGGGGCAGAAAGTGAAAATGATCGTATTCAGAAACAATTTACCGCAAATGATTGAGTTGAAAATCGGGTCAATACTGAAGTAAGAGAGGGTTCTTTTTATTTTACAAAGAGGAGAAGAGGATAAGAGAGTAGTATATTCTCTTTCAACCCCATCTATTTATTTTTTCTATAGAAATTCTTACTTTGAATGAATGTTTACAAAAACATATATTAATAGTTTAACCTATGATGTAAATGCTGCCATTATTGAAGTGCATCGTATACTCGGACCGGGCTTATTGGAGAATATTTATCATAAATGCCTGAAGTACGAATTAGACGTTAGGGGTATTAAATACTTATCAGAGTTTTCTTTGCCTTTTCATTATAAAGACCTGGATTTGACTACTGATTTCAGATGTGATTTACTTATAGAAAGCTGTATTATGCTGGAATTAAAAGCAGTGCAGGAAGTAATTCCCTATTTTAAAACCAAAATTATCAATCACATGCTGTTAACTGAAACCCCTAAAGGAATATTGGTGAATTTTAATGTAGTAAATATTATGAAAGAAGGGCATTTTACATTCATCAATAAATTCTATAATGAACTTCCTGAATGAAAAAATAGTGATGCATGTAGTTTCTTCTCTTAACCTCTTGACCTCTTTGTTGTAAGTTCTTCGTGCCTTTTGTGTTCAACCATTTGTTTTTAGTAGTTTAACCACAACGTTCACACTATGTTACTCACTATTACTTTCCCGCTTTTGTTTTTAGAAGAACTGCTTACCATGCTATTGCTTCCGTTCGCATGCACATAGATGGTGTATTGTCTGCCGAATTTTTCTGTAATGGCAATGATCTGCTGAAATGATAATTGCTCAGCTTCACAAAGTAGAATGGCATCTGTTTCTTTTAAATATGGAATTGCTTCTTCAATAGTTACTGCATTCCCTTTTATTGTTAGTGATGGATAATTGGATGAAATAACCTGAGTAAGTTCATTGGTGCCAATAACAAAAGCAGTTTCGTTTGGCTGTTTTTCAACAGCAGAGCCCGGCTTGAACAGGTGCCCGATCCAACTCATAACACCACGTACAGCTATTGCCAGCTGAATCAACAAATTGAATGCTCCGTTATAAAATTGTTGCGGATGTTTTTTTACAAACAGAAGCATGGCTTTGTAAAACTGCTGTACATATCTTATAGAGCCTTTTTGTGTGCTTTCTCCTTTAAAGTGAATGATCGTGGTATCACTTACATAATAGTTACTATAGGCAAGGCTGTTTGTGTATTGAACTTGCTGAAGACGGTAGCTCAGATCAATATCTTCTCCATACATAAAAAAATCTTCATCAAAACCACCGGTTTGCAGCAGTAATTCTTTACGAACCATCATGAATGCACCCGATAGCACATCCACTTTATGTGTTTCATGATCACTTAAATGCCCAAGATGGTAGCGGGCAAAGAGGTTTGATTTTGGAAATAAAGAACTCAAACCACTCAGCTTAAAAAAAGAAACAGCGGAGGAAGGGAAAGCTCTTTTACTTTCCGGTAAAAATCTACCACTGCCGTCGATCATTCTCACACCTACAGCACCTGCATATGTATTGGTTTGCAAAAAATGAATGCATTTTGACAGGGTATCCTCTGCAAGAATGGTGTCGGGATTGAGAAACAGGACCAGCTCCCCTTTTGCTTTTTGAAGCGCTGTATTATTAGCTTTGGCAAACCCAAGATTGCTTTTATTCCATATAAATTCTACCCGGGGAAACCGGGAAGCCAGGTAATCAATACTTCCATCAGCTGATGCATTGTCCACCACCAGCACTTCTGCGTCCATACCATTGATCGCCTTTTGTACAGAATAAAGACATTGCTCTAAAAAGTGCTTTACGTTGTAATTAACTATAATAATGGACAACTGCATGTATGCATCAAATCTAAACTTAAAATTCATTTTTCAATATCACCTGCAACGAAGTAGCTAAAAAAGCATGCAACACCTCAAAATTCCCCTTTAGGGCCCGTCCGTGCCGGTACGCATGGGGTTAGGGTCTTATCTTTGCGCATGCTGAAACAAACCCTTATTGAAGCAACTCGTGCAGGAGCGGAACAACTGGTTCATTTTTATGATAAAGAATACAAAGTATCACACAAAGAAGGAGTGAACAATTTGGTAACTGAAGCAGATCATGCTTCTGAAGCCGCCATCATCCAAACCATCAGGCAACATTTTCCCGGTCATTTTATTTTAAGTGAGGAAACGGGTGAAATTGTTCAGGACTCTGAATACAAATGGATCATTGATCCTATTGATGGCACCATTAATTTTTCCAAAGGCATTCCTATTTGCTGTGTAAGTATTGGTGTTGAAAAAAACGGGCAAGTGGTGTTAGGCGCTGTATACAGTCCGTTCTTAAATGAGTTCTTTCTTGCGGAAAGGGGTAATGGTGCTACATTGAATGATCAACCCATTCATGTAAGCGAAGAGGATGCAGTGATCAAAAGCTGTTTGGTCACCGGCTTTCCTTATACTTATTTAGAAACACCGAATGGTCCTTTACAGGTGTTTGAACGGTTGATCCGCAAAGGAGTTCCTGTGAGAAGACTTGGCAGTGCTGCTTTAGATCTTTGCTGGGTTGCCTGCGGTCGTTTTGATGGATTCTATGAACACAAACTGCAGGCCTGGGATAGTGCAGCAGGTTTTTTAATGGTGGAAGAAGCAGGTGGCAGAGTAACAGATTTTGAGAACAGGTATTACTCTCCTTATCAACCGCACCTGGTAGCTACCAATGGAAAAATACATGATGAATTAATAGAAGTAATACATAACAGGAAAGAGCTGTAGAACTACGAAGAACGAAGTACTAAGTACTTAACTTTAAAGAGATTTATTGATCTAAAGCACTGTTTATGCAAGACCTCAAAACAAGAACATTCACCTATGCAGTTTTAAATGGAAAGCTGGTAAAGGATATTCCTTACGACGCCGTGAATAGAGAATATATCAGTCAACTTGTGAGATGTACAGCTTCTGTTGGTGCAAACTACAGGGCGGCTAAAAGAGGCAAATCTGATGCTGATTTTTTAAATAAATTAAAAATAGTAGAAGAAGAGTGTGATGAGTCTATTTACTTTTTAGAACTTTTAAAGGAGTTTAACCCGACTTTTGAGTCACAAATAAATGATTTAATAAAAGAGGGTTTTGAATTGCTTAAAATATTTGTTGCATCAATAATTACAACCAGAGAAAGAATTAACAATACCAGGCAAAATAAAACAGGTAATAACCTGTAGATAGGTTGCGCATTGGTACTTTGTACCTCGTATCTAGTACTTAAAAAATGAATATGTCAGAAAACAGAACAGAGATTTCCAGTCTCGGTGAATTCGGTTTGATCGAGCATTTAACAAGGAACATTGAGTTTCAGAATGCATCCAGCATTTTAGGTGTAGGTGATGATGCTGCAGTGATCGATCATTTTGGAAAACAAACAGTGATCACAACAGACCTGCTGATCGAAGGAGTACATTTTGATCTCATGTACACACCACTCAAGCATTTAGGATACAAAAGCGTGGTGGTAAATGTTAGCGATATCTACGCCATGAATGCTACTCCTACCCAAATCACAGTGAGCCTTGCCATCAGCAATCGTTTCAGTGTAGAAGCGGTAGAAGAACTTTATGAAGGTATCTATGCTGCATGTGAAGAATATGGTGTTGACCTGGTGGGTGGTGATACAACTTCCTCCGGCAAGGGTTTGGTGATAAGCGTTACTGCTATTGGGGAAGTGGCGCCTGATACATTTGTAAAACGAAGTGGCGCAAAAGTAAATGACCTTATTTGTGTTACCGGTTATTTAGGAGGTGCTTATTTGGGATTGCTGTTGCTGGAAAGAGAAAAGAAAATTTATTTAGAAACAAAGGGAGTACAACCCGACCTGGAAGACCGTTCCTATATTGTTGGTAAACTTTTGAAACCGGAGGCAAGAAAAGATGTGATCGCATTTTTTGAAAAAGAAAAGATTGTTCCCACCAGTATGATGGATATCAGCGATGGATTGAGCAGTGAAGTATTGCATATTTGTAAACAAAGTGAAACAGGTGCTGTTTTGTATGAAGAAAAGATTCCGATTCATCCGGACACAAAAGAGTTTGCGTATAAACTGGAAATAGACCCAACAGCTTGTGCATTAAGCGGAGGAGAGGATTATGAATTGTTATTTACCATTTCACAGGCAGACTATGAAAAAATAAAAGAGGTGAACGGTATCAGTGTGATCGGTTATATAGCCGAAGCAAAGGAAGGCGCCACCATTATTACCAAAGGTGGTAACAAGCACCAGCTTACAGCGCAAGGCTGGAATGCGTTTACAAAATGAACCTGATGAAACGAACTGCTGCTGAAAAATATCGTAAAGCAAACACTGCATTCATCTATAATCGTTGGTATTACCAGCAACCAATCTTTTATTTACTGGCCCTGGTTTTGTTTTCTTCCTGTGCAGTAAGCAATCAATTTACTCCTGAAAAAAAATACAGCCCGCAGGAGTTAAAAGAAGATATACAGTTGATGGAACAAACCCTTAGGAGGAATCATCCTTCCCTTTACTGGTATAGTAGTAAAGAAGAGATTGATGCTTCTTTTCAGCGGGCTTACGGGCAACTGACAGATTCTTTGAACGAAAACGGGTTTAAGAATCTAATAGCAGAAACTTTGTTTCCTATTCGTTGCGGACATACCAGTGTACGTCATTCTTCACAATGGAATGGGTATTATACAGGAAGAGCCCCTCGTGGTTTTCCGCTCGGAATAAAAATTACTGACGACAGTACACTTATCATTACCAACAACTTTAACCGCAGGGATTCTTTGTTGAAAAGGGGTATGCAGGTCTTGCGGATAAACGACCTCAGCTCCCAACAAATCATTGATACACTTTTTCCTTTGGTTTCTATTGATGGAAATGCAAGGAATTTCAGCTATCAAAATATCAGTAACAGTTTTCAGGCATATTATAACAGCCGTTTTCCGGATGTAAAAAAATTTACGATCGAGTATGTAAATGAAAATGGCGTAAAGCAACAAACAAGCATTCCTGCATTAGGAACTGAGCGGGACACTGCAAGAAGAACCATACGGGTAACCATGCCTGTAACTACTGAACCGGAATTATCCATTCGTCAAAGACGAATACGGGCAGTTAGAGATTTTTCAATCGACTCATCCAACACTTTTGCATCAATGCGTGTCGGAAGTTTTACAAGGTATTTGAGGCCGTCCTTTATTCGAAAGACATTCAGAGAATTGAAACGAAAAGAAACACCAAACCTTATTATTGATGTGCGGAATAACGGGGGAGGTCTTATAAAATCTTCTTTGTTACTTACAAGATATATTCAGCAACAGCCATTCTACTTTACGGATTCCATTTTTAGCACTGTTAAAACAATCAAAGCATCGGTACGGATCAAAAAGAAATTCATTCATAATCTTGGTATGCTTTTTTTAAACAGAAAAAAGGGAAGCAATCTGTACAGATTTTCTTTTTTTAAAAAACAGTATCACCCTAAGAAAAAACATTACAATGGACAGGTTTATATTCTAACGGGAGGCTATTCTTTTTCGGCTGCCACTATGTTTCTGGCCAATGTAAAGGGGAATGAGAATGTTACTTTAATAGGCGAAGAAACCGGTGGTGGTTATTATGGAAATAATGGCGTATTCATTCCTGAAATGGTACTTCCCCATACCAAGCTCAGGGTAAGGCTTCCGCTGTATCGTATTGTCAACAACAAATCTTTCCCTAAAAATGGAAGCGGTGTTGTGCCCGATGTAGAAGTAAAAGCAGATGCTGAGACCATCTACCTGAATAAAGATCCGAAAATGGATAAGGCGATTCAGCTCATCATGCAGCGGAAGAAATAACAAAGCTGTCAAAATCAGGTGAATCGTTTATTTTTGACAGTTCAAAAATCAGGGTATGAGAAAAAATCTGTTTGTTTTGATGATGGTAATGTTTGGTGCATCCTGTATAAAACCTGTAACACCAAAGGAAGAATTTTGTGCCGAAGGTCATATGTTCTGGGGTGGTGACCCGGCTACTAATCCTAATGGCCTGGGATATTATTTTGCGATCAAAAGAGAAGGGAACTGGAAATTCTACCAGGTGAAAGAATCTGCGATCGCCTCTGAGTTTAAAAGCCAAACAGATTCTATTGCTGTAAATATTTGCTTAAAATCAACTAACGAAACAGCTCCCTGCCCCTGTGTGCAGCCATCTTATTATTATGAAGTAAAATCTATTTCCCGCCGGTAACAGTTCTATGCAACGGTTTTCTTTTAGATGGGGTCAACTATGAAACGTTGTCATGAAATTGTTTGTACTCATTGCTTGTGTTTTCTTCGCAGCACAGAGCTGTAAACTCAAAAAAGAAGAATGTAGTTGTGTCGCTGCTTCATGTGCGCAGGGTTTCATTTATTGGGGTGGTCCTTACGCTGCAGATGGAATAGGTTGGTACTTTGCAGAAAAACGTGAAGGAAACTGGCTGCCTGCACAACTTAAAGAGGAAGAATTACCAAATGAATTCAAAAATTTCAACGATTCCATAGCTGTTACAATTTGTTTACAGAAAACGAACGAAAGAGCACCCTGCTTTTGTGCATCCCCCTCTTATTTTTATAAAATTGTAAGAATAGAAAAAAGGTAAGTTTTAAACTGCTGCGGAATTATATACAGTCTCTCCGTCACGAATCGTGCCTATTATTTCTTTGTTGGAATCAAGAATTGCAAAATCTGCTCTGAAACCTTTTTCAATTCTTCCATATTCATTTTGCATACCCATTACACGTGCCGGATACAAACCGGCCATACGGAAAGCTTCCTGCTCTTCACAAATCAAATGCTGAATACAATTGTTAACTGCCTGTATCATTGTTAACGAGGAACCGGATAATGTTCTATTGGGTAATGTATAATGATCTTTGTTAAATACATGACTGTAGGTTCCTTTCGTTTCAGTTACCGCATCGGTTATCAGGAATAAACGTTCTTTCATGATCTGTTTACTGATGCGAACGCTTGCGAAATCAACATGAATGCCATCACATACAATACTGCTTTGAACTGTGGGGTGATCATAAATGGCACCCACCATTCCGGGTTCACGACTTGTAAATGCAGACATAGCATTGAACAAATGGGTAGCTGCTGAAATATTTTGATTGAATCCATTTGTTGCTTGCCGGTAAGTAGCGTTGCTGTGTCCTGCAGAAACAACCACACCATTTTTTTGTAATAAATGAATAACCTCCTCACTGCATTGCTCCGGTGCCAATGTCATCATTTTCAAAACACCATCAGCAGCATCTATGAATGCTTGCACTTCACCAAGGGTTGGCTGTTTAATATATTCTTGCAGGTGAGCACCACGTTTTAAAGGATTGATATAAGGTCCTTCCAGGTGAATACCCAAAAGACCTGTATTGTTTTGTTCCCTGAATTTTTTTACAACTTCAATCCCCTTCATCATTTGCTCAATGGAATTGGTGGCCATGGTAATTAAAAAACGGGAACAACCACCTTTGTTGCAATATTGTTCTGTTGCAATTAACGCATCATAACTAAACTCATTGGAGAATAGCAAACCGTTACCCCCATACAACTGCAGATCCATGAATGCAGGCACAAGCAGTGCTTTCTTCATATCCATTCTTTCTGCAGTTTTTGGAATAGAATCTTCAGTGACAAGTGAATCAATAATGCCATTGTTAACCAACACAGCATGTTCTGTTAAAAACTCTTCACCGGTGAAAATGGTTGCATTACAAAAGGCCTTCATAACAGTATTCAGGAAATGATGTTGAAATCATCAGCATCTTTTAAAAACGGAAGTTTGTTTCTTATTTCTTCGAGCTTTTCTTTGGAAAGCGTGATGGTATGTGCATCTTCTTCATGTTGCTTTTCATACAATAATTCACCCATAGCATCAACCACCATCGAATCACCGCTGTGATAAATATTATTGCCATCGTTACCAACACGGTTCACCCCAATTACATAACACTGGTTTTCGATTGCTCTTGCAATTAATAAGCTCCGCCACGCATGTTGCCTGCGTTCGGGCCAGTTGGCCACATAGATCAATACATCATATTCAGGGCCATCTTCCCGGGCTTGCCGGGCCCAAACAGGGAAACGCAGATCATAACACACCTGTACATTTATTTTCCAACCGTTTACGGAAGCAATAAAACGTTTATGGCCGGGACTGTAATGCTCATCTTCACCTGCAAAGGCAAACAGATGTCGCTTATCATAATAAGCAAATTGACCGTTGGGCAACATCCATATAAGACGATTGTAAAACTTCCCTTCCTCTTTTATAATAACACTGCCTGTAAGAATGATTTTATGCTGAGCCGAAATTTGTTTCATCCATTCAACAGTAGCACCCGTCATTTCTTCGGCTAATAAAGCCGGTTTCATACTGAAACCTGTTGAGAACATTTCCGGTAATATCACAATTTGAGTTGGATGTTTCAACTCTTTTATTTTCTGCTCCAGCATTTGCAGATTCGCTGCTTTATCTTCCCAGTGAAGCTGTGTTTGAATCAATGTAAAACTGAGATGGCTCATGTTGTAAAGTTGCGGAATGTATTTCAGAAACGAAAGCTTAGTCCAATTGTACCCCAATGTTCTCCTTTCATCATAGCATTTCCTTCTTTTGTTCGGAATGTTTGATAGAAACGAAAACCTATATCATTACCCGTTATCATGAAACCGGCTTTTACCTGGAAAACAAAGGGTTCAATGCCCGTAGTGAATGGACCCTTATCATCAGTAAACATACTTCCCTGCACAGTCGCATTATAGATCTGGTATTGTATCATCGGTTCGAGGAAGAAAATAAACTCTTTACGGTTGTACGTTTTTTCATCAGCACCTAAATTGCCCATCCAGTAACCGGATTGTTTTTCATCTGTATTCAACCAACCTGTTTTTAGCAGAACACCTGCAGATACGTTAGAGAAAATAGTACCCAGCTCGGCTTTTGAAACAAGATGCATGGTTAACCCCCGTCCTGGGGCAGCAGGAACAATCGTATGATAGTAAGCTCCAGATGTGTTGAGTCCTATTGAATTGTTTAACTGATATTCCCATCCATAAACCTTGTACAACCCAATGAACTGATGCCAGCCACGTTGAACCTCCTTACCAAAGGCAGAAGGCCCCATTACTCCTCCATTGAATGTATACTCAATGATGTTGTTCTTTTTATTAAAGAGTGTACTTCCTAAAGAACCATAAAACCAACCGGCAAAAGGCCTGTCCATGTTGGCTAGAACATTCTCTACACTTCTCCGGTTAGTAACAGGGTTATATACTTTGTGTGCTAACTCAAAACGATTGATTTTTTTGAGTACCGTTGCTGATACATTTTTAGAAACTCTGTTGAATTGAATGATGAAACCATTGGAATAATAGCGGTCTGTTAACTCAAAATCATAGTTATCATTATCGGTAATAATATTGATCTCCTGTTTATGAATTTTAGATTGTGCTAACAGCTGAGCAGATATAAAAACAAACAAAAAAAGTAATGGGAACCGGTTCATGAATGCAATGTTAATAAATCAGGATTGATTTTTCAGGTAGGGCTGTATCAAATCCAATTCATAACCTTTTTGTAAAAGGTAATCCTGCAATTTTCGTTTGCGAACGAAATGATTGGTTTCAGCACGAAGGGTCTTTAATTTTTCAACAGCCAATTTTTGTAAAACAGAAGCATAAGCTTCTTCATCAATCGTAGCCAATGCTTTTTTGATGCAATAGGGGCTTACCTGCTTTTGTTTCAGTTCATATTTTATTTTTACTCTTCCCCATTGTTTCATTCTGAATTTGCCTCCGGCAAACTGAACAGCAAAACGCTCTTCGTTGAGGTAATCTTCGTCAATCAACTGCGTGAGCAGATCCTCCACATCCGTTTTTCTTAAACCAAAGCTGTATAGTTTTTCTTTTACTTCACTATGACATCGTTCCTGGTACGCACAATAATGCTTCAACTTTTGAAATGCTTGCTCTTTAGTTAGTTGTTTTCGGTACATGCAAACGGCTTAGTGAAATTTAGGAGGGTGAACATCATCCCATCCTGTATTTTGTTGCAACGCTTTCCCAACGCTCAGCAAATTAGCTTCACCATATAAGTTGCCAAGCAATGTTATACTTGTAGGCAATCCTTGTCTGCTAAACCCGGTGGGCATACACAAAGCAGGGTGGCCGGTTAAGTTGGTAATGGCCAACTGACTGCCTGCATAGGTGGGCGTGATCACTACATCAACAGTTGCAAAAAACTCCTGCATTTTTTTCATGAGTAAATAACGATGACGCTGTGCATTTACATATTCAACAGCCGGAATAAAACGGGCAGCACGAAAATAATTGGGCCAGTCATTTCTGTTTTGACGTGTAAGCTGATCATCCAGGTCTGTTCTTGTTAATTCATCAAAAGCGGCAGCACTTTCTGATGCGAGTGTAACCCCAACCACATCGTAATTATAAACACCACTGTCGGGAAATGTAACAGGAATCAACTGTACACCCATTTGTTCAAACGCTTTCAGAACTTTCCATTCATTGGCACTCGTGTCTCTGATCCTGTCAAAGAAATTTTTAGCATAGCCAATCCGTAACTTTTTGATATCTGTTTTTGCGGAGTAGTTGAACGGCATGTTCACAGCACCGGGGTCTTTATCATCTGTTCCTTTGATATAATAAAAAACAACTGCAGCATCTTCTGCACTACGGCAAATAGGTCCGGTTTTATCCAAACTCCAGCAAAGGGTCATGCCACCACTTCTGCTCACAGCTCCAAACGTTGGACGCAAACCTGTTGCTCCGCATGTGTGTGATGGAGAAACAATCGAGCCTAATGTTTCCGTACCGATTGCAAAAGGAACAAGACCTGCTACGGTAGCACTGGCACTTCCTGCAGATGAGCCGGAAGAACCAAAGTTGAGGTTCCATGGGTTTCTTGTACGACCGGCAAACCACCAATCACCTTGCGCCAACGCACCTAATGTGAATTTTGCAACGAGCACAGCACCTGCTTCTTTTAATTTCGTGTACACATACGCATCTTCCTCAATCACCTGGTCTTTATAGGGAGCAGCACCCCAGGTTGTTTTTGTTCCTTTAACTGCAAACAGGTCTTTTAGTCCGTAGGGTATGCCGTGTAACGGACCACGATAATTTCCTGCTGCTATTTCAGCATCGGCAGCACGGGCTTGTTGCATGGCTATGTCTTCAGTAATACTGATGACACACTGTAACGTATCTCCCCATTTTTTAATTCGGTCAAGAAAGAATTGAGTGAGCTCAACAGAACTTATTTTTTTGCTTTTGATGAGCGATGCTAATTGAAGAACTGAGTAAAAAGCAAGGTCGTTTTTATTGGAGGGCAGGGAAACATTCTTTGGCAGATCCCATTTCACCTGTTTTTGCACGGTTTCAAACTGCATACCCGGCAATACCGGACTTTGCCACAAACTCATGGGCACACTGTTGTCTAATTTCAAATTATAGCGGCGATTGTATTGTAAGTTCCGCTGACGGATTGTGAAATACATACTGTCAACTTCTGCTTCCGTAAAGTTGATGCTGAATAATTTTCCTGCTGTTTTGATATCTGTACGTGTAATGGAATCTGCTTGTTGAGCGATGGCACCAACCTGCAGAAGAAGTAAAATAAAAAGATACAATTTTCTCATATGCCTGAATTAAGTTAGAAAGCTACTGAAATTGAAAACAAATTAAAGTGTTTGTTCATTAATAAAACTTCACCCACATATGATCATCTAACAGAACATTGTTTTTAAACACTGCTTTTTTGCGAATACATTCCAGTACAAACCCATTTTTTTCCAATGCCCGCATAGAAGCTTTATTGTTTTCAAACACTTCGGCATAAATGCGATTGATATGAGGATATTCCTGGTGAATAGAATCACACATCAACGTAATCGCTGCTGTGGCAATGCCTTTACCCCAATATGGTTCACCTAACCAATAACCGATTTCCATATTGCATTTGTACACATCGGTTTTAGGAACCATACCAATACTTCCTGCAAAATGCCCGTCTACCTCAATCACAAAATTTAAAACCGGTGTTACATTCACATTTCGTGCGAGCCATTCTTTGGCATCTTTTAAGGTATATGGATGCGGAAAAATATCCCGAACGTTATCCCAAATTTTTTTGTTGTTGGCTAATGTTGCAAGTGGTTCCAGGTCTTTAGAAAGCCAGGGTCGTAAAAGAATCTTCATATTGCAAAGAAAGAGTAGTTTGGAATGAACTTCATGATAATGCTTTCACGAAAAAAGCCGCCCCTTTTCAGGAAACGGCTTTGATACTTACAAACAAACCCGAAGTTTAGGAAGCCACAGCCCCGCTTTGAATTTCTTTTATCTTTTCACGGATCTTTCCTTCAATTTCATCTGCCAGTCCCTGGTTATCTGTGAGCAGGTTCTTTACTGCATCACGACCCTGGCCTAATTTATCACCATTATAACTGAACCAGCTTCCGCTCTTTTGAACAATACCCAGCTCTACACCCATATCAATAATTTCACCTGTTTTGCTGATGCCTTCTCCAAAAATGATATCAAACTCAGCGGCTTTAAAAGGAGGCGCTACTTTGTTTTTTACCACTTTTACTTTTACACGGTTACCAACGGCCTCATCACCATCTTTGATCTGGCTCATACGACGAATATCTAAACGAACAGAAGCATAAAACTTCAATGCATTACCGCCTGTTGTTGTTTCAGGGTTGCCAAACATCACCCCGATCTTTTCACGCAACTGGTTGATGAAAATGCAGATCGTATTTGTTTTGTTGATAGTAGCCGTGAGCTTACGCAAAGCCTGGCTCATCAATCTTGCCTGCAACCCCATTTTGCTATCGCCCATTTCGCCTTCCAGTTCACCTTTGGGAACAAGAGCAGCTACTGAGTCGATCACCACTACATCCAAAGCACCACTTAAGATCAAACGATCAGCAATTTCCAATGCTTGTTCACCATAATCAGGTTGTGAGATCAAGAGATTATCTACATCCACTCCCAGTTTTTGAGCATAGCTGCTGTCAAACGCATGTTCCGCATCGATGATGGCGCAAATGCCGCCTTTCTTTTGTGCCTCCGCAATAATATGTGTGGCAATGGTTGTTTTACCACTGCTCTCAGGTCCATAAATTTCTACAATACGGCCACGGGGAACACCACCAATACCCAACGCCACATCTAATCCAATGGAACCGGTGCTCACCACTTCAATTTCATGAATACCTTTCTCATTCATCATCATCACGCTACCCTTACCGAAATCTTTGTCAATTTTGTCAATGGTAAGCTTTAATGCTTTGAGCTTTTCATTACTCTCTTTACTTGTGTCTTTGTTCATTGTTTTCTTTGGTTTCTCCAAAGTTAATAGCTCTTCCATAACGGGTTTGTTTTTGTTTGTAACTAATATGTTTAGCAAGATTAAAACTAATTATTTTAGAAACCAAATATTTTAGCAAAATTATTTAGAACCCGGATGCTGGCCATTCTGCAGCGCCGGATGTGGATACCCGGAACTCCGAAATACAATTTTAACGATAGTCATTTGCCTGTTACTTTTTGAGGCATACATTTGCAGTTCAACTAAAATGATTCATATGAAACATCTTGTAAGCGTTCTCGCCCTGTTATTGATAGGAGCCGTTGCCTTTGCGCAAGGTCCTAAGCCTGCCGAAAAGGGAGTTACTTATGGTGCCGGTACTACCAATGAGAACACGGTTTCCATTGCAGATATGGAAAAGAAATTTACCGCTGATAATAAGTTCGAAGGAAAAATTACAGCCAAGGTTACAGAAGTATGCCAGGAAAAAGGCTGCTGGATGAAGGTTGAAAAAGCAAATGGCGAAACCATGATGGTACGTTTCAAGAACTATGGTTTCTTTATGCCTAAAAATATTGTTGGGCAAACGGTGGTGCTGGAAGGCGAGGCATTGGTAAAGGAAGTAAGTGTGAAGCAATTAAAACATTATGCGGAGGATGCCGGTAAAAGCAAAGAAGAAATTGAAAAGATAAAAGAGCCCAAAAAAGAAACACAGTTTATTGCCAAGGGTGTATTAGTATTATAATCTGTAATCAAACAGATAAATAAAGACCAACTCATATGAGTTGGTCTTTATTTTTTACAAACGGCTTGCACAGCTATTTATCTTTCTCTACCTTCTGCACTCAAAACTTTTTTTATTATGCAGAAACTCTTATTCATCCTGGCGGCAAGTGGATTGCTGGCTGCCTGTAAAGACGAAACCAAAGCTCCACGTGAAGTAAAACAGTACAGTATTGAGCAATTCTTTCAAACAGAAGGTATTGGTGGCGGAAGTTTTAATAAAGACGAAACCAAATTACTGGTAAACAGTAACCGCAGCAAGATCTTTAATGTGTATGAACTCAACCTGGCCGATACCACATTACAACCCAAGACCAACTCAGCAACAGAATCTTTTTTTGGAGTGGATTATGTGCCCGGTACTGATAACTTTTTATACTCGGCAGATAAAGGTGGAAATGAGAACGATCACATCTACCTGCAAAAAACAGATGGTACTGTTACAGACTTAACTCCGGGGGAAAAAGAAAAAGCGAATTTTTATGGATGGACAAGAGATAAAAAATCCATGTACTATGGCAGCAATGTTCGCAACCCGCAATTCTTTGATGTATATAAAATGGATACTGCAGACTGGAAACCGAAGATGATCTATAAGAATGACAGCGGATTGGATGTAAACAGTATTTCATATACCGAACGCTATTATGTGTTAACCAAAAGCATCACCACAGATAAAAATGAAATGTATTTATTTGATGCACAAACAAAGGCAACCAAAAAATTATCAATAGACAGTTTAGGTGATGCTACTTATAATGCTGCAGGTTTTGAGCTGAACGATGAATATCTCTATTACATAACCAACGAAGGCAATGATTTTTCTTATATCGTGAAATACAAACTGGCAGATGGAACCAAAGAAAAATTCTTTTCTACCAATTGGGATGTCAACTATATGTTCCTGAGTGAAAACGGAAAGTATCATGTAATTGGTATTAATGAGGATGCAAGAGATAAAGTGTTATTGTTTGATCATGCAAGTGGTAAAGAGATCGAAATGCCCAAATTGGAAAGTGGCTACATAGGAGGTGTAACCATTTCACCCAGTGAAACAAAAATGCTGTTGACGGTGGTAAGCGACAGAAGCAGCGCCAATAAGTTTTTATACGACATCGGAACCAAACAATTAAAACAACTCACCAAAACATTAACGCCTGAAATTAACAGTGACGACCTGGTGGATGCAGAAATCGTTCGCTTTAAATCTTTTGACGGAGTGGAAATACCAGCCGTGTATTACAAACCACACAACGCATCATCCACCAATAAAGTTCCGGCACTTATTTGGGTACATGGCGGACCGGGTGGTCAAAGTCGCCCCGGCTATAGTAACACCATTCAATACCTGGTAAATCATGGGTATGCCATTCTTGCGGTAAACAACCGTGGCAGCAGTGGTTATGGAAAGGCCTTTTACAAAATGGACAACCAAAATCATGGTGATAAAGATTTGAAAGATTGTGTGTGGGGTAAAAAATGGCTGGTTGAGCAGGATTATATTGATACAGCCAAGATCGGTATTTATGGCGGCAGCTATGGAGGTTTTATGAGCCTGGCGGGGATCATTCAATACCCCAATGAATTTGCAGTAGGAGTTGATGTATTTGGTGTTGCCAACTGGATGCGTACATTAAAAAGTATTCCTCCTTATTGGGAAAGTTTCAAAAAAGCTTTGTATGATGAAATGGGAGATCCTTACAGTGCAGATTCTGTTCGTTTGAAAAATATTTCACCCTTGTATAATACTGACAAGATCAAAACACCACTGATGGTGATACAAGGCGCCAATGATCCACGGGTATTACAAATCGAAAGTGATGAAATTGTTGCCGGCGCTAAGAAGAACGGTACGCCGGTTGAATATGTGCTGTTCCCTGATGAAGGACATGGTTTTGTAAAAAAGGAAAATCAAATAAAGGCAGCGAGTGAAACATTGAAGTTTTTAGATAAGTATTTAAAGAAAGAAGAACCGAAAGGAAAGCTGAATTAAGATAAAAGGCCGCATCAGAAATGCGGCCTTTATTTTTTATTGAATGGAGATTCTTGCCTTATCCAGATCCTCCTGCGTATCAATTCCAATGCCTGAATAATTGGTAACAACCATACGTATACGCATACCATGTTCCAGCATGCGGAGGTTTTCTAATTTTTCTGCTTTTTCTAAAGGTGTTTCTGAAAGTGTGGCAAATCGCAACAATGTTTGTTTTCTAAATGCATATACACCAATATGACGATAGTATGTGGGTGTTAAATCTGCATCACGTAAATATGGAATGGGTGAACGGGAGAAATACAAAGCGTTCATATTCTTATCAACTACCACTTTTACAACATTAGGATTTGTAACATCGGCTGCATCAGTGATCACCCGCATGGGACTTGCAATATCAACTTTACTATTCAAATCCTGCTGAAACACATCAATGATCTTTTGTAACAAGTGTTTTTGCATAAACGGCTCATCGCCCTGTACATTAATAAACACATCAGCATCAATCTCAGCTGCCGCTTCAGCAATACGATCCGTACCGCTGGCATGCTCTTTTTTGCTGAGCATCGTTTTTATTCCTGCAGCCTCAACCGCATCAGCAATAATGTTGCTGTCACAAACAACGATCACATCATCAAACAAATTCGTTGCTTTAACTGCTAATGCTGTGTGTACAATAACCGGCTGATCATTCAGCAATGCCATCATTTTATTGGGCAACCTGGAGGAACCAAGCCGGGCAGGTATCAATGCAACAAACTTCATTTGGTAAAAGTAATGGCAACTAATAAAAAATCCCGCCAATAGGCGGGACTTCTTTTATAAATCCGTAACCAACTTATTACTTTGCTTTATTGAGTTCGAGTAACACAGTTACATCAACTTCTTTACCTACAACCAGGCCACCTGCTTCAGTTGCACGGTCCCATTTGAGGTTGTAATCAAAACGGTTGATGGTTGCAGTAGCTTTAAATCCGGCTTTATCACCACGTGTGCTGGTAGCAATACCGCCAAATTTTACGTCAAACTTTACGCTTTTGGTAACATCACGAATAGTAAGATCGCCCACCAGTTCGTATTTGTTATTACCCAATGGTTTGAAAGATTTACCCACAAATGTTGCTGTTGGGAATTTTTCTGCATTAAAGAAATCATCACTCTTCAAATGCTTGTCACGGTTCTCGTTATCTGTATTGATGGAATTGATATCAACACTAAAGTTGATCTTGGCATCACTCCAGTCAGCTTTTGAATGCTCAACCGTACCATCAAATATTTTAAAAGCGCCTTCTGTTTCTGCCACCACCATGTGTGAAACGGCAAACTTTACATTGGAGTGAGTTTTATCCAGTGTCCATTTTGTGGGTGCTTGTACGGAAGGAGCGGTGATCGATGCATTTTCTTTTTTAGGTAAAAAAGCGGAAAGAGTAACGAAACCTGCACCAGCCATCAGCACAAAAAGTAATTTTTTCATTGTTCAATTGATTTAGAGGGCAAAGATGCGAAATTATATGTACATACATGCAATTTGACTGTTAAAAAATTTTAAACAGATGTTTGAACGGGAAAAATTTGGTGTTGAACCGGCGCAATCTGTAAGAACTGCTTTTTGCGCCATCCATCAAAAACATTTGGCGGCTCTCACTTCATTTTGCACCTTCATAGCTATAAAAACCAATTGTAATGAGAAGAATTTTTCTATTGTGCCTGCTCGGCATGAGCATTAGTTCACAGGCACAGGTTAAGCTGGAACAATTTAAAAACATGAAACCCCGTAACATCGGCCCGGCAGGAATGAGCGGACGTGTTACGGCGATAGATGCCTTATACAGCAACCCCGAAGTGATTTTTGTGGGTGCTGCCAGTGGCGGTGTTTGGAAAACAGATAACGGCGGTGCCAACTGGAAGCCTTTGTTTGATGAGCAACCCCTCATCAACATCGGTGCACTGAAAATTCAGCAAAGCAATCCTTCTGTGATCTGGGTGGGAACAGGCGAAGGTAATCCCCGCAACTCACTCAACTTAGGTGAAGGCATTTTCAAAACACTGGATGGGGGTAAAACATGGAAGCGCATGGGTTTGGAAAAGACAAGAAATATCCATCGCATCATCATCGATCCAACTAACCCCAACACGGTGTATGCAGCAGCTATCGGTAATCCGTATGGCATTCATCCGGATCGTGGTGTGTACAAAACCACCAACGGCGGTGAAAGCTGGGAGCGCATTCTCTACACCAATGATACCAGCGGTTGTGCAGAGTTGATCATGGATCCTTCCAACCCCAATAAACTCATCGCCAACATGTGGCAGCACCAGCGCAAGCCATGGAATTTTAACAGTGGCGGACCCGGCGGTGGTATTTATATAACAGTGGATGGTGGTAAAAACTGGAAGAAACTGAGTAAAGAAGATGGATTGCCCGCAGATCCTATTGGCCGTTGCGGTCTGGCGTTTTCTCCCAGCATGCCGTCACGTGTGTATGCAAAAGTAGAAGCTACCAAGAATGGTTTTTACAGAAGTGATGATGGTGGTTTTACCTGGAAACTCGTGAACAGCGATCCTGCACAGGTAACGGATCGTCCTTTCTATTACAATGAAATTTATGTGGATCCCAAAAATGAGAACCGCATTTATGATATTCATTCAACTGTAACATTGAGTGAAGATGGCGGTAAATCATTCACCACGTTGATTCCTTACAACGGTATTCACCCTGATCATCATGCATGGTGGATTCATCCTACCAATGAAAACTTGATCATTGAAGGAAATGATGGTGGTATCGGCATCAGTAAAGACCGTGGTTATACCTGGCGTTTTGATGAGCAGTTGCCTTTCGGTCAATTCTATCATATTAATGTAGATAATGAAATCCCGTACAATGTAATGGGAGGCTTGCAGGATAATGGAAGCTGGCGTGGTCCTGCTTATACATGGATCGATGGCGGCATCCGTAACTACTATTGGGAAAGTTTGTGGGGTGGTGATGGTTTTGATGTAGTTCCTGATCCTAATGACAGCAAATGGGTGTATGCGATGAGCCAGGGCGGAAGTGTGGGACGTTATAATATCACAACAGGTCAAAGTGAATTCATACGTCCACCGGCACCCGAAGCCAGAAAGAAAATGCGTTTTAACTGGAACAGTGGTATTGCACTCGATCCCTTTGATAAGAATACTGTTTATTACGGAAGCCAGTTCCTGCACAAGAGTACCAACCGTGGTACAAGCTGGGAAATCATTTCTCCCGATTTAACCACCAACAACCCGGAATTTCAAAAAGAAGAAACAGGTGGATTAACATTGGATATTACAGGTGCTGAAAATCATACAACCATTATGGCCATTGCACCTTCTGCACTTAACCGCAATGTAATTTGGGTAGGTACAGATGATGGCAATGTACAACTCACACAGGATGGCGGTAAAACATGGACCAACTTCCGTGGCAAGATCACCGGTATGAACACGGGTGCATGGATCACACAGGTACATGCCAGCCGTTATAACGAAGGCGAAGCTTTTGTAGTGAGCAATGATTACCGCAGAGGTGATTTTGCAATCACCATTTTCCGAACCAAAGATTTTGGAAAAACATGGGAAAATATATTGGCGAATAAAGGATTGAAAGGTTATGCATTGTGTATGATCCAGGATCCTGCAGAACCCAATTTGATCTTTGTAGGTACAGAACATGGTTTGTGGGTGAGCTTTGACAATGCCAAAAGTTTTCAGCAATGGAAAAATGGTTATCCAAGTGTATCAACTTATGATTTAGCAATACAAGAAAGAGAAGCAGATTTAGCCATTGCAACGTTTGGCCGTGCTGTGTGGGTGCTGGATGATATCCGTCCATTGCGTGCCGTTGCCAAAGCTAACGGGGCCAGTCAGGCGAATAAAGTAAAAGTGTTTGAAGCGCCAACTGCCTACCAGGCAAACTTCCGGAACGCTCCCGGTTATGAATGGAGCACCTGGGGATTGTATGAAGGGGAAAACAGGAGACAGGGTGCTATGATTTCCTTCTTTGTAAATCATGCTGCTGATACCAGCAAAACAAAAGTTGACAGTGCCATGGTGAAAATTTTTGATGAAGCAGGTAAACAACTCCGTTCGTTTAAAGTAAAAGCGGATAGTGGTTTCAACCGTATGTACTGGCGTTTTGATACAAAGGGCAGTCGTTTCCCCGGTAGTCCCAAGCCAAGGCCCAATGCACCGGAGCAAGGTGGTGGATGGCCTGTATTCCCCGGTACCTACAAAGTGGTACTGAGCTTGGGTAAAGCAAGCGACAGCACCATGATCAAAGTAGAAGGCGACCCACGTGCACCAATGACAAGAGAAGTATACGATGCCAAGAAGAAAATGATGGATCGCTGGCAGGCAACAGCGGATAAGTTAACAGCAGCTATTGATAAGATTGCTGATGCTGAAGAAACATTAACGAAGATGGATGCACAGTTGCGTGGTGTGGAAGGTAAAGAAGCTGATAGTTTACGCAATGAAGCCAAGAAAATTCGTGATGAGATCAAGAAGATTCGTGAAAGCATCAGCGGCCGCAGTGCAGAGAACAGGCAGGGTATTACCCGTTTTGCTGATATCACTACCCAAAGCATTTTAATGAATGCCCGTGGTGAGATTACCAACAAACTGGCAGCGCCTACTGCACAAACAGAACGCCTGATGAGTGAAGCAGAAACAGCAGTGAACGAAAGTGTGAACCGTATCAACGAATTTATTTCTACTAAATGGGCGGCGTATAGAAAATTGGTGGAGAGTATGCCGGTGAAGTTGTTTAAAGATTAGGCTAGGGGGGTTGAAAGAGTAAAAAGAGTAAAGGAGAGCCGCTGCAATTTGCAGCGGCTCTCCTTATTTATGCAATAACCTCTTTATTTCGCTTTAATATCAAAGCACTGATCAGTGATACGATCAAACCAACAGGTAAAATTTCCATATAAGTAAACAATACAAAGAACAGTGGATTTTTGTACATCTCTTTCTGTGTGTTCAATTGATCTGTTAACTTTTGGAGTTCAGCCGGGGTAGAAGTGGCTTTTGCATTCTCGATCATTTGAGCGCAATATTTCTCCATAAAATCAGGCATATAATAGTTATAAACAAAAGCCCATGTGATCACATACATGGTAGAGCCAATCAAAGCAATGAGCAAACCCATCTTAAATGCTTTTCCAAAACTAATAACACCTCCATTCTGCTTATCACGATAAGTTTTTACAGCCACAAAAATGAGGGAGAAAGCTACCAGCATGCTCAGGTAACCGATGATCATGGAACTGGCGCCATGGTTGGCGTCCGGATTTTTACTCATAGTGATCATGCTGATAGACATGATGATGGATACAACAGCGCCTGAGATCAAACCAAATACAAGTACATTCTTTTTCATGTGTAAATTTTTATTGTTTTTTTCGCCACATAGTATTCGCCACAAAATTTTATCAGCTGTTGGTATAATTTACCTCAAAAATTTGATGGCTCATTTCATGTGTAATTATTTTATGACCCCAAAGATGGTGTGTGATCTATACAAAAGGCTCATACTAAAGTATGAAACTGGTGCTGAAAGCAATAATTCATACGAAAGAAGGAGAAGAAAGGAACACTGGTCGGTACGGTTGCAAACCGTCAGACCCAAAAATGGCACAACCTTTTGCTTCAAATACAAAAGGCACGGCGCATTACATTAACACGTCTGATGGCCTAAGGGCCGTGCCAACGAATTTGAATCACTGTATTTTATTACAAAACTTCACTGAATCAACCTCAACTGTCTTGCTTTTTCAATGGCCTGTGTACGGCGTTTTACATCCAGTTTTAAGAACAGGTTGGAAGAATGTGTTTTTACGGTGGGTAGTGAAAGGAACAAACGGTCAGCTATTTCCTGGTTGCTGAAACCCTGCGCCATCAATTCCAGCACTTCCATTTCACGGCTGCTGAGCCCCAGCTTTTGTTTTTCTTTTTCAATAGCCTGCAACTCTTCTTCTGTCAACAGTTTTTCATATACTTTTTTTTCAACAATCACTGTTTGAATTTCTTTTTTGGGCTTCATCAACTTCAGTGCCAGCCAAATACCAAGACCTGTGAACAACAGAGCAATACACAGCATATAAATTTCATAGGAATGATTCACCAGCAGTAACTTGTATTGAAGCAGTTGTAATACTATCAAAATCGCCACCAATGAAATGGCATACAGTACCAACTGTTTGTATTTGTGCCAGAAACCAAGCATACTACTAAAATACTTCTTTCTGCAACACACAAAAGAGGGTTGCCTGGAAAAGCAACCCCATCACAATCACTACTTATTAAACAACCTATTGTTTTATGACTTTACCGCTTCCGTTGATTCGTGCATTCACCGAGGCATTGCCTTTGTAATACACATCGCCACTGCCATCAATACGCACATCCACGAAATTGTTAACGGTAAGCTCCGTATTACCACTGCCGCTTACTTTCACCGTAGCTTTATTGCACTGTAACCCAAAGTTTTTTACATCACCACTACCCGATATATGAATATCAGTTTCATCCACCACCGCATTGTTGATGCTTACATTACCCGAGCCATTGATCTCTACACTGAAGAAGGAAGTTCCGCTGAATGGGCCTTCAATTACAAAATCGCCACTACCGTCTACACGAACCCCTTTTAATGAAGGCATAGTGATCACCGCTTTTGACTTGCCTTTGGTAACCCAAACATTGCGTTTGTAACCAACACGTAGTTCATCGCCACTCAATGCTGTTTCTACTTCATTTACCAGGTTTTCATAATCACTTACGGTTACCCTGAAACTGCTGCCCTGTATCAAAGTAATATCTGTTATACCTGTAATTTTTACCCGGGAAAAACCGGAAACAGTACGTTCTTGTGTTACTATATCACCCTTTCCACGAATGATCTCTTTTTTGCAGGATGTAAATACGATTGAAATAAAGACAAGTAATGTTGCTGAAAATTTAATTGTGTTCATAACTGATTATTTTTTGATGATAAAAAGGTTTTTTAAAATTCAATTTTGTAATTCAGAACAGGAATCAATCCGTTTTGGTGAATAGTAATGACTTCCTGTTTCAACGGATCATAAAAGCGACCGAAGACATTTAAACGATTGGTTGCGTTTTGCAGATCGAGCGAAAGAGTACTGGTTAATTTTTTACGGTTCCATTTCATGCTCAACTTCAGATCAGTACGATAGTAAGCGGGTACCTGTAACGTGAATGCATCTTTTTCAACATACTTAGCGGCACCGGCTGCTTTTGATCTTTCAATATCAATAGGTGTCTCTCTGAAACCACCCTGGTACACTAATTTGATGTTGATACCAAATGTGCGGCGTTGATTGGCAGTGATAAATTCCTTTCCCGCCACCAGGTTGCTTACAAAGCCACCATTAAACCTGGTATTACGCTCTATTCCATCCAGCGCTGTGTATTTGGATTGATAGAATGAGTTGCTGAACATGTAATAAAAATGATTGCTCAGGTATTTTTCCAGGGAGATCTCCAAACCATAGTTGCGTCCTTTGCCTTTGTTCACTAAAGCATCTGTTACAAATCCATCAATGATGTTGAGTGTGGAGAAAGTGCTGGTATCACTGTTGACCACAGGAACATTGCTGAGTTGCTGGTAATACAATTCAGTACGCAACTTTAAATTTTTACCCAGCAGGTACTGGTGCGATAATACATAATGCTGAGATTGTGTAAAACCTAAATTCTTATTCGGTTGTTGTGTATTGCCTGAAGCATCTTTTACCTGTGCAAAGTATACGCCCAATCCCTGTACCTGGCTATGCAAACCATACCCGGCAGAAAGTGAATGTTTATTGGTGATATCCCATTTTACAGAGGCTCTTGGTTCGACAACACCTTTATCGTTGAGCAATAGTTGCAGGTAATGAAGACCACCGTTCAAGGTAAGTTTATTGGTAGGCTTGTACTGCCATTGTGCATACGACTGAACCGTGTAGGTATTACCGGTATGATTGATACGATCCAGTAAAGGCTCATCACGTTCTTCTTTTGACCGTTGATAGTAGTTGTATGCAATCCTGTTAACGATCACTCCTGCACGCAATGAACTCCTGGCGCTGAATTTATGATTGAGCATACTGTTGAAGCCCCACCTGCCTGTTCCATATTTTTCATTACTCCACTGCTCAACAATGGTTTTTGTTTTGGCGTAATCCAGTTCAAAGGTTGCTTCTACTTTTGAGTAACTGATGGCAGACTTTAGCGTAGTGCTGCTTCCTAAACGAATGGAGTGTGTAACTGCATTCATATATGTTTTACCACTGTAAGTAAAACGAAAACGATCGCTTTCATTTTTCCACTCCGTTGTATCGTCTAAAAACTTACTGGCTTGTGAACTTAAACCACCAAAACCAAACAGTGTGAACGTGCCGGCTTTATTCGCAGGTAAATAAATATTATACGATAGATCCTGGAAGTTAGTAGGAGAGCCATTAGGTATAACACCCAGCTTATTCAGAATATTCAATGTTGAATATCGATAGTTGATGAGATAAGAACCTTTATAATTTTTTTTGAAAGGTCCTTCTGCAGAAACATTCAGACCGAGCACACCGGCCTGGAGTGCAAATTCTCTGCGTTCATTATTTCCTTTCCGCAATTTCAGATCAAATACACCACTCAATGCATTGCCATATTCAGCAGCAAAAGCACCGGTGAGAAAATCTGAGTTGGCCAGTAACTGTGAACTGAGAATCGAAATACCGCCGCCACTGCCTGCAGCATTGCTGAAGTGATTGGGATTGGGAATATCAATGCCTTCCATACGCCATAACAAACCGGATGGTGAATTACCACGGATCACAATATTGTTATTACCATCATCAGCCGAAACAACCCCGGCAAAATTGGTGGCCATACGCAAAGGATCATTTACTGAAGCTGCGTAACGCTGTGTTTCTTCAACCGTAAATGCCCTTGCACTCACAAGGCTCAATTCATTGATGGGTTTGTTCTTGCGTTTGTCACCTTTAATAATGATTTCTGATTGTTCTTTAACAATGGATTCAAAAGGAATGGTCAATACCAATTCTTTGCCTGCATTCACCGTAAGATTGGCAACTACTGCTTCTTTAAAACTTACATGTGTGATCCTGATCGTGTGTGTTCCAACAGGTACATTAGAGAATCGAAAATTACCGAGACTGTCTGTGATCACCGATTTATTACCCATAAGGTTTACTGTTGCTCCTGCAACCGGTGTTTGTAAAACAGTTTCGTTAACGGTACCACGTATGGTTTGTGTGAACTGGGCAAAACCAATGCCCCTGATCAATGTGAAAATGATGATAAGGAAAAATATCCTCTGGCTGTTTGTCATGATAAGAGTTTTTTGAATAACAACTCAACGAACCCTTACCCTTATGCCTGCAATATTTTTTTTGAATGAAAACCTGTTAAAGACTGTTAACAAAAAGGAATTGTATTTGATTAAAACAAATGTGTTTTGCCATTAAAATATTAATTCAATTTGTTTAAACAGCCTCGGAGAGGCGTAATGTTAGTAGGAAAAATGCATGAAAAGCAAACAAAGCCCCATAAGGGTGATATGTTATTATTCAGAAATGGTAAAACATGTCGCTCCTACGGAGCTTAACTTCTTATTATTTAATTGTACTACTGACATTGACACCCCGCTGGGGTTTAGATAGATTTTCCAATAGCACAACACGTTAAAATATATTAACGCCTGCTGTAAAACCGATCCACCCTTTTACTCGGTCAGAAAAATCATACGAACGCAATGCATTGTTATAAAAAGGGAATTTATAACCGGCTACAGCCGTTTTTTGATCGCTGATGAGAACAGAGAATGATGGGCCTGCATACACTGAAAACCCTTTTACGGGTTGCCATTGTACATTCAATGAAAATTTATTGAGCAGATTCATATAGTCCCATGTACCTGCATATAATGAATGACTTGCAAGTTCTGTGTTTAAAAAGATCTGTTTGCTCAAACGGATATCTTTCCCCAAACCAAAGCCGAAGGAATATAACCGTTCATTGGATTGAAGTGTGGCGCCTGCATGAATGGCTGAATACATTTTTCTGCTGCCGGTACGAATGGCCACATTCAATTGTGTTACTTCATTGGTACTGATGTTGAGTTTATGATAACCGTTTTTCCTAACAAGATTGAGCAGACCAATGCTGTACCCATCCGAACTATCAGCCAGATTGATCAATCCAATTTGTACGCCTCTTACGTGTTTGGCATAATTGAACACACCTGCAATTTGTACACCTTTCATATTACGGTTGGCTACATTACCCACACCGGCAATTTGCAAACCACTGGTTTGTTGTTTACTGAAATTGGCAACACCGGCAACCTGCATTCCCTTAGCCGTATCAACCGCATGGTTGTAAACACCGCCCACCTGTAATCCTGTGAATTTTCCTTTTACATAATTGCTGATACCGGCCGCCTGCAAACCATTTACCGTATCTAGTACATGATTGTGTAAACCGGCTGCCTGCAATCCTCTTACATCACCACCCACCAGATTCAACAATCCTGCTGCCTGTACATATTTGACATTGGTCTTGGTAATGTTGAACAAACCACCCAGCTCAACGAAGCTAACACCGCCTGTATATCCGCCCAATACATTCACAGAAAAGGCCGTAGTGATTTGCGGACTTAATTTTCCCTGTGTACTTAAACCCGGTATCAATGAAATTTGAAAAGCACGTGTAGTAAAGAACTTACCAAGATTGATGCTTTGCATCCGTTGTTTGGAAGAAAGCAAAAAACGTCCTATCCAGGAACGTTGCACTTTAATCGTGTCTTCTTTGGTGTAAGTAACCGTTTCACCTGTAGGAAGTTTTACTTCAATAGTGTCAGGTAAAAAATAATCTTCCGGTGACACCGTGATCATGGTTGTAAAATGATCCTGTGGCCGCAGGCTGATGATCAACTGCTGATTGAGTTTCGGTTGAATGGTTAATGTGGTGTCTTTATACGAATCTTTACTTACAGTGATCGTAGCTGTTTTGTAACGGCTTTTTAGTTTCAATGTAAAAGCACCCTGACCATCTGTTAGATCAGAAGCCAGCTGATCGGGTTCATAAATGCTGGCATTGTTCAAACGTTCACCGGTAAATTCATCAATGATATAACCAGCCAGGTAATAATTTTTGTCTTCGGTAGGTGATTGCTTTACAGTGGCAGCAATCGTAATGGCTTTGCGGCGGAGAATTAAATAGTTGCCACTCTCAATATAATCATAGCGGTTGTTGAACAGGTAATTCAACACTTCACGAACCGGTTTATTGGTGAAATTTAAACTCACGAGGCTGTCACGCTTTACAATGCTGCTGTTATAAGAAAAATAAAAGTTACCGTTGTTGCTGATAATTTCCAGCACATTATCCAGCCGTTGTTTGTTAACCTGTACGGTAATGCTTTTATTAAGAATAGTTTGAGCCGATGCACAAATACTGAAACCCAGTAAAAAGCAAACAACAAGTCCTTTCCTGTAAAATGCGTTCATTCCTTTGTTCTGTTACTGTAAGATGATTTGGTTTTCTGTTGTTACCACCTGTAATTGAAACGTTTTAGCAATAATGTCCAGCACATTCTCTAATGAGTCGTTGTTGAACGTGGTGTTGAGTCGAAGGTTTCTTAACTCCGTACGACCGATTACTATATTGCTGCCATAGGCTTCGTTCAGCACTTCCACCAGTCGCCAGAGCGGGGTATTATCACACACAAATTCTTTGCTTTGATAATAATCGTAAAGTTGATCAGTGATGACAGTTTTTACAAGCGCTGAATCTTTTGCAGGTGTGATCAGTTTTTCGTTGGGTGTTAAACGAATGGTTTTGCCATTTCTTGTTACTTCTACTATTCCTGTTTTAACGATCACTTCTGTTTGACCGTTCACTGTTTTAATATTAAAGGATGTGCCCACTACTTTCACTTCTACATCATTCACTGCAATGACAAATGGCTTTTCTTTATTGGCTGTAACAGTAAAAAATGCCTCTCCCTGCAGTTTTACAGCACGTTTCCTGCCCTTGGTGAATTTTTTATTGTACTCAATGCTTGAATTCCTGTTGAGAGTTACAACACTTCCATCAGGTAATGTATCAGCCAAAACAGTTTGCTGTGTTTGCACCAGTTCAATACTGTCACCTGTATTAAAGAATGTACCTGCAAACCATCCGCCAACAACTATTACAATAACTGCAGCTGCCATCTGTAACCAGCGCTTCGGCTGTGCAATAGAAATAATACGGCCACCTGTTTTTACTTCATTTCTTTTTTCAACAAAACGTTGCCAAGCTGCATGCTCATTTACGGTACTTTCTGCTGCGGCTTTTTGACTTTCCTTCCATACAAATTCAAGATGCTCCAGCTCTTTCCTGTTGGCTTCGCTCTGAGACAACCATTCTTCCACCTGCTGTTGTTCAAGAGGTGTGGCTTCCTGCAGCAGGTATTTTACCAGCAGCACATCCATTGTTGTATGTAAAGGTTCGTTCAAATGAAAAGGATTAACAGATTAAAAAATAAAACGATCAATGGCAAATAATCTACAAGTTTTATACGCAGCAACTTTAATGCTTTTCCCATCTGTGCTTCCACTGTTTTAATGGAAAGACCCAGTTTATCAGCAATTTCCTGGTACTTGAGCTCTTCAAAACGGCTCATCTGGAAAATGGTACGGCATTGCTCAGGTAACTCACTCAGGGCTGTTTTTATTTTCTGCTCCAGCTCTGCCAATAAAATTTTCTTTGATGCTGTTTCTCCTTCTCTTGTCGTATTGCTCATGGAATATTGGGCATGCTGCGTATAGGAATGTTTTACTTTCTGGTGTTTGATATAGTTGCAACTTTCATTATAGACTGCCCGATAGAGATAAGCTGTAACCGAAGAAGAGATGTTGAGGTTTTCACCACGGTCCCACAGTTTGAAAAACACATTCTGCACAATTCCTTCAGCAGCAGGGCTATCCTTTACAATGGTACAGGCATAAGCATGCAGGTTTTTAAAATGTGCTTTAAATACCTGTTCAAACGCCGCCTCGTCTTTTTGAACGAGTTGTCGGGCCAATTGAGGTTCGTTCAACGCCATGCTTAACACTCTAATGCCGGTTTATATAAGAATAACAACTGTAAAGGCTGTTACCCCTATGCCGGGACTTATTTTTTATTGAGCCGGCTAAAATAGAGAAAAGACAGAGGGCCGTCAACCACATATTGGGGGGAAATGTAAGCTGCAGGCCTTAATTTTTTGATTGATGGTGATTTGCTAAATTCGGGGATGAGATTTTGTGCCTTTTTATTAGTCATTGCTCTGTTGGGTTCCTGTAACGAAGAGCAAAAACCACCACCACCCCAAATTACTGATTGGAGCAGCAGGATCGCTAAACCCGGTAATGAAGATTCGTTACAAACAGGCACTACCTATCTTTCAGTGTACTCACATATTTATACAGTTACACAACAACGTATTTCTGATCTTACAGCCACTATCAGTATGCGTAACACCAGTATTACTGATACCTTGTATGTGTTCAAGGCCGAGTATTTTGATACCAATGGCAAATCTGTCCGCAACTATATTACACAACCCATCTTTATTGCTCCCATGGAAACAGCAGAGATTGTGATTGAGCAAAAAGATAACGCCGGTGGCAGTGGTGCCAATTTTATTTTTGACTGGAAAAAGAAGCCATCTTCTCCGGAACCATTATTTGAAGCGATCATGATCTCCACATCCGGTCAACAGGGATTATCTTTTACAACACAGGGGAAGAGAATAAAATAATTGCAGGTACTTTTACCTGTACAAAAAGAAAACAGATGAAAGAAAATCTGTCAGACGCTTCCATAGAACCATTACTCGGCTATTTCGAAAAACTGATTCCCCTGACCAATGAAGAAAAGGAACTGGTGCGTGAAAAATTCAGACCAAGGCTCTATCGAAAAAAACAATATGTATTGCAGGAAGGAGATGTGTGCAACCAAATGAACTTTGTGGTAAGAGGCTGTTTACGTATGTATAAAATCGATGATACCGGAGGCACACATATACTTCAGTTTGCAGCAGAAAATAACTGGATCACCGATATTGGCAGTTTTCACAGCGAAGAACCATCAACATTAGCGATTGATGCAATAGAAGATACGGTTGTATTACAGGTAAATCAAAAAGATCTTATTTCAATATATCTATCGGCACCAAAGTTCGACCGCATCTTCAGGGTGTTGATCGAAAACAGTTATGTAAGTCTGCAAAAAAGGTTGCTGCAAAACATCAGCAGCAGTGCAGAAGATCGTTATCAATCTTTTTTAAATACCTATCCACATCTTGTGAATCGTCTTCCGCAAACTCAGATCGCTTCTTTTCTGGGTATTACTCCCGAGTTTCTCAGCCGCCTCCGTAATAAACTCAGCAAGTCAAAGTCTTGATGTAGATCAAGTGTATTTCTTAACCTGGTTCATTGGTAAGGTTGGCTGATGAATCCAATTTTGTATTCATTAATTATTTCAAAAAAAGAAGAACATGAATACAACATCAAAAGTAGCCGTGATCGGTTTAGGAAACATTGGCACAGCAGTAGCAAACAATTTAGTAAAAGGTGGTCGTTCCGTAATTGTAGCCGACAGAACAATTGCAAAAGCTAATACATTGGCGCAACAAATGGGAAGCCATGTACAACCCATGAGCATTGCTGATGCAATTATAGAAGCGGACATTGTTGTACTTGCTATTTGGTTCAATGCTATTAAAGAAGTATTTCAACAATATGCAACAGGGCTGGAAGGAAAGATCATTGTTGATCCTTCAAACCCCATTGCACCGGATGAGAATGGGGGTTTCAAAAAGATCATTGAAGATAATGAATCAGCAGGCGAAATTCTTGCAGGGTTGCTTCCCAAAAATGCAAAACTGGCAAAAGCCTTAGGTACATTAGGGGTAGCTTCATTAATCAATGGAGCATTTCAGACACCGGAGAATGTGCTGTTTTATGCAACAGACGATACCGGTATTAATGAAACGATTGAACAGTTGATTCACGACAACGGATTTGAACCTGTTCGTGTTGGTGCTCTTGATCAATCGATTCGTATTGAAGTGTTTGGTGATCTGCATGAGTTTGGTTCATTGGGTAAAGTGGTAATAAAAAATGAAGCCATTGCAAAACTGAAAGGAGACAATAAATTTTAATAAATAAATAGAAAAGTATGAAATCAATAAAATTGTTTGCAACCCTCTTTTTAATTTTTGGGGTCTCATTTAATCTTACTGCCCAAAAGCCGGGGAAATTGAAAAAGGTTACACTTGGAAATCAAATCTTCGAGCTTCATAGTGTAACAGGAGCTATTATTCCATTTCATGGCAGCCAGGTATTGAAAATTGAAAGGGATTTACAGGCGCTTCCATTTGACAGTACCAACATTGAAGCAACCGTGGATGAGCCGCACTATGCACGACTTATCGGTTTGGAAGACTTTGAAAACGGTACGATCGAAGTGAAAATGTATAGCCAGCTGCAAAACCCACTACCTTATTCCGGAGTTGCCGGGTTTATAGGAGTGTACTTCAGAATTTCAGCGAACGATTCCGCCTTCGAGGGTATTTATGTAAGACCCAAAGTGGGAAGGGTTGCTAATCAGCAATACAGGAATCATGCAGTGCAATACATTTCCTATCCACAGTACAAATTTGACACCTTACGAAAAATAGCACCCTATAAATATGAAAGCTCTGCTCCCGTTGCCTTAAATGAGTGGATCACCATGCGGATTGAAGTGAATGGCGAAACAGCTGAAATGTTTATCAACGATATGAAGTATTCATCCTTGATTGTAGATAAAATGTTAGGCAATATTAAAAAGGGGGGAATCGGGTTGTATGTAGACATTGGTACAATCGGGTATTTCAAAGATTTAAAAGTAACAAAAAGAGCATTGAAAGTGAAATCGAAAACCGGAGAAAAGAAAATCAACATTTAATCGTTTCCTTGCTAAATTTAATACACTCATGAATAGCATGCACATATCATAGTATTGATTTGAAATGTGACAAAAGAGCTTTCTGTGCTATAGTTGTATCAGTTTAAATTGAAATGGAAGGATATTTTAAAAATCTGAAGATTAAACTGAATTGTTCTGAATTATTTTCAAACGTTACGGAATTTCAGCGGACTCAACTTCACATGTTTCTTGAAAAAATTATTAAAATGTGTAGTCTCTGCGAAACCCAGTGCGTAAGCAATTTCAGAAACATTCCATGGACTGTGTTTCAATAAAATCTTTGCTTCCTGCAAAATACGTTCACCAATAATTTGCGAAGTGGTTTTACCGGTGTTTTCTTTTATAGCTCTGTTCAAATGATTCACATGTACGTTTAGTTGGGCTGCAAAATCAGAGGCCGAACGAAGGGTAATCCGGGGATGGTTTTCGTCAATGGGAAATTGACGTTCCAGTAATTCCATAAACAATGTGGAGATACGTTGTGATGCAGAGAGTTGCTGTTGTGAACTCATATCCTTATTGGGCTGCATCTTCAAAGCCAGGTGAATCAATTCCATCACGAATGTGCGAAGTACATCATACTTGTGTATATAATCGCTGTTCATTTCCTCAAACATCCGTTGGAAGATGGCAGATGCTTTGGTCAATTGCTCATCATTCAATTCAAAAACCCTGTTGCCATCAGGTTTATACACTGCATACTGATTTAAATTGCCAAACTGGTGAAAAAACTGCTGATCAAAAATGCAGAACACACCGCCGGTAATTTTATCCAGGTGCTCCCATTTGTAAGGTATTTGCGGATTGGAAAATGTAAGTGCCTGCTGCTGTACTTCATAACATTTATCAGCATAATATACTTTACCGTTGCCGAGTGTGATGGTGATCTTATAAAAATCCCTGCGGCTGTAAGGCACAGGTTGAGCACGGCTGCCCACATAAGGATCCAGCCGAAACACATTGAAATGTCCGATCTCCTTGTGCAGTGTTGCGGGAACCCAATTAAACTTACGTTTATAAAATTCTTCTATGGTTTCCACCTTACGCATTGCCCACAAACTTACAGTTTGTTTTTGTTTACGGGCGGCGTACATAGTTTTTATTGAAGTTGTAAAGCAGGCTCATGTTCCACACAAAGCGGTTGCCGGCAATTTCTGTTTTGAAAGCCCTGTTCATTACTGTTTGAAGGCTCAAGGGAAACTTTTCTTTTGCTAAAGTGAAACTGTGCGTTGCATAAAACCCATCTTTACCTGCCATATTTAAATAATACAACTGCGGGTTGAATTTGGCATAAATACTTCCCGCAAGTTTAATATGAGTAAAGTTGGCATTGAGGGTGATGAAATGTGTGTTTTGTACAGATGTTTTATCCAGCCCGTGTGAGTACAAATAATAAACACCCACTGTTGTATTTTTTGAAACAACAAAGCTAGGAGTTAAGTCCATGGCTGCATAACGATCGGCACGGTTGATAGTAACGGTGGTCCCGTTGTTATTCATGGCCACAGTTCTGAACACATAGGACGGATGTGCACCCATACTCATTCTGAACCTGGAGTTGTTGACGAACTTGTATCTCCACCAAAAAATAAAGGACCAGGGCTTGCCATCCATTCCAAAACGGAAGAAAGGTTCAAAAGTGAGTTTCTTGCTACCTATGTTTAGATCAAACATGACAGCAGGCCTTCCTAATGAAAAAGAAGGAATGAGTGAAATACCGTTTTGAGTAGCGGTAATGGTGCCGCCAAAGTGAGAAATGCGTTGAGTTGTATCTTTTTGCTGTGCAGTGCTTGTATTGCTAATCAGCAACAATAGGCTGAGAATGTATGTGCCAATGGAAAGTTTAATAGTTGAATTCATCTTCCTGTATTTACACTGCAAAGCAAAAAATAATTACAGCAACAGGTTAACAGGAATCAAAGGGATGGTTACGAAAATCAAACAACGGCTATTTCACGGCATGAGCAGTATCCAGGATTTTTGGCTCTTCTTTTCCGTTATACTCTATCACAAGGATTGCATCAGCTTTAATAATGTGATGGTATTGTACAAACTCCTGCCAGTTAAAGCTAACGGGTAACATCACATGCCTGTATTTGTGATGATTTAAATGAAGCTTCTCTGTTAATTTCGATTTAAGTGATATAGGTACTTCTACTTGCAGCAAATCAACAGGTTTTATTTTATGATGCAGGTAATAATCGATGCTGATTAGCTGCTGCAATACAGCATCAGCAGGGTAATATTTTTTGGCAAAATCAAAAAGCAGTTGGTACACATCCTTCAACTCGTGTTTATGAAAATTGGAATGCGTTTGAAAGTAAGTACCAAGCCCCAGCATAAAATCAAACACACTATAATAAGCAGTTACATATTTCAGCGTTCGGATCGCTCTTGGTTTGTTCCAGTAAATCTCCAGCACTTCTTCCACCAATGTGATCTTTGCCAACTCTTCTTTACTCAAATACTTGCTTTCAATGATCTGGTAGGGTGCCACAGGATCATACTTGTAACCATGCTGCTCTGTTTTGTATCGAACCGGTGTGCCTTTGAGAAACTTTAAAAAGCCTAATTGTAATTCAGGCGGAAAGAGCTTGAACACTTCTTCGAAACTGTACTTGATGTCTTCATAATAATCCAGCGGTAACCCCACAATCAAATCCAAGTGCAGTTCTACTTTATCACGCACCTGTGCAATAATGCTTTTTGTTTTTTCAAAGCTTTGCTTACGGCTTACTTCCAGGTTGGCTTTTTGATTGACGGTTTGAATACCAATTTCAAAACGGAACAAACCTTTTGGTACTTTTTCATTGATGAATTGGATGATATCCGGGTGAAGTATATCAGCTGTTATTTCAAATTGAAACACATTTCCCGGACGATGATGATCTAAGATGAACTGAAATACTTCCAGTGTAAAATCACGTTTCATATTAAAGGTTCTGTCCAGGAACTTGATCACCCTTCCGTTTTGCATTAAGTACAACAGGTTGTCTTTAATATCCTTCATCGGTAAATACCGAACCTTGTTATCTAGGCTTGCCAAGCAGAATTCACATTTGTACGGACACCCCCTGCTGGTTTCTATGTAACTGATTTTATTATACAAATCTTCAGCAGGGTCATGCACATAAGGATTCACACCAATAAAGTTACTCATATCATACATGGTGCTGCGTTCCATGTACTGCACTTCACCTTCTTTTTTCCAGGCGAGATTCGGCACTAAAGAAATAGTTGGGTAATTATTTAAAAACTCATGAAATGGAATTTCACCTTCGCCTGTAATGATATAATCAACACAGTCTTCTTTGAGCATCTCTTCCCACTCATAACTTACTTCAGGGCCTCCTAATAAAATTTTGGTAGCAGGGTTGAGCGCTTTGATCCTTTTTGCAACTTCTAATGTGTGTGTAATATTCCAGATATAACAGCTGAACGCCACTATATCATAGTTGCTGCATTCCTTCGCAATCTCATCTTTGTTTTGTTTGATGGTAAACTCTTTCCATCGCAACCCTTGTTGATGACTGTTTAATGTATACAATAATCTAACGGCCAGGTTCAGGTGTATATACTTGGCGTTCAGAGTAGTAAGAAGTATGTTCGATTGTTGCTGCACCCCGCAAAAATAGAGCTTCTGCTGAAAGGCAGCGAAAGAGTATAAAACGACCTCTCTAAAAGAATAATTGTATTCTTTTGTTTGCGGCAGATAATTTCTATTTTGTATCACCAAAACAACCAATCATGAAATGCCGATACTTGCCCGGATACATTGTATCTCTTGCCCTTACTTTATCTGTTACAGCCCAGCAATCTGCTTTCAATCAAAACTCCTCGAGAAGCAATCACACCAGAAGTTGGCTCAGTGGTAATGAAAACTGGAACTTCGGTATCAACTCCGGTGCTTCTTTTGGTATTAACAGTAATGAATCTTCACTGTTTCGGGGTAATGGACTGGTTACAGGGTTACAAGGTCATTATTTTTTTGGCCCTCTTGGGTTGGGCGTAAACGGCGGTTTTATCAACAGTAAATTGAATAATTCAGCCATCAATCAATTCCTGATCGACAGAAAATTTCCACAAACAAGTACAGTTACAACATCGCCTGCACAAAATTCATTTTTAATGGTGGGGCCATCGTTCAGGGCAGGAAATAAAGCACAGATAATTGCCGGAATCAAAGGCGGAGTTTTCTTTAACAATAGCGGCGGATTGATCATTGGTCAGCAGGGTGCAGTACGGCCTTTGTATCGTTTTGATGGCGGAACAAAATCCATCTATCCCGGTTTCAACGGCTCCATTTCTTTTTCTTATCCTATAGGTGAAACATCATCTTTATTATTGTCAACAGATTTTATACGTTCTTCTTCATCCATTCAGTTGTTTGATCCGCAACAGGGTATTGATATTCCTGTTGAACAGAAACGAACCTTTCAAACGATCAATGCAGGTATTTCATTCATTAAAACATTTGAAGTAAAATCACCAAGAGATGTTGCCAGTGGTCAATCCAGCGGAAGACGTTCCAGGGAAACGGGAAGTGGCATGTCAACAGGCCGCCGTCAATATGAACCTGCAACAGATGATGGTGGTGGTGACGAAAATAAACGAGTGCTGAAAACAAAAACACGCAGTAATCAAAGTAATGACCGTGTGCATGGTGATCCGCATGTAGATGATGGAGAAAGCATTATTGATCCTGAAAACAAACGGGTGTTGAAAACAAAAACAAAGAGCAATCAAAGTAATGATCGTACTACACAAAGCTGCGGACCTGTTACACTCAAAACAACAAAGCCGGATGGTACGGTTCAGGAACAAACTTTCAGTTGCCCGGATGATGCGGTTCAATATCAAACAAAAATAGATGGCGGTATGCCCAACCGTATATCTATGAACGTTACAACACCCAAGCAAACACAGGGAGCAACTTTTGGAGAAAAGGTAAACCAGGGATTACAATCAGCCGGTTCGCATATTGTATCAGGAAAAATAGTTCGCAGCAGTGGAAGTGGTGGCGGTGCTGGTGGTATCATCACCAACAGGATAGCCGGAAGCGGAGGAAGTGGTGCAGCCTCTGCCAGTTATGCCGCAACAGGATTGATCATTAACCCTAACCAGGGTGTACAAACTAATCTTTATGTGAGAGAAAGTTCCAGTGGCCAATCAAGCGGGAGACGTTCAAGAGAAGCAGGAAGTGGTATGGCAACAGGTCGTCGTCAATATCAATCATTGTATTTTGACGGACAATCACAAGGTGATGTTTGTAATCCTTGTATGGGAGTTGTAAGTAATCCTTTGTATGAAGAAAAAGGCAAAGGTCATAACCCCATGCATGAAAGTAAAAGAACAACCGATGATGATTGTGATGGTGATGCAGAAGGATTTGATGTGTATTTGATCGACCGGAATACAGGTTCAGCAGTGGCTGTAACTAAAACCAACCGTTGTGGTGAGTATTGGTTTGCCAATGTGCCCGACGGCAACTACAGTGTGGAAGTAAGCGGCAGTTTTTTGAGTAAGAAAGGGTATGATTATTACCAGGCACAATCTCAATTACAAAGAACAGATGTGGCGGGTGTAGTAACAGTGCCTGATGAAACATGGCAGCATATTCTTTATAATAATAACAACGGCCCTGAAATGAAAGCAGGCATCAGTACATCCAGGAGCAATATCAGAACCAAAAGAGGTATTACTGTTGCAACCGGTGATGTAAATGGTGATGGTGCAGCTGATTATTACCGTGCTATTGCCACATTCAGCGATGGTACCAGCCGTACCATTGCAGAAGGAAGTATTAGTGCGAATACATCCACTATAACTATTCCTGTGGAAGAAGGCAATCAGCAAAAAACAGGAGTAAGTACATCACGCTCCAACATCAGGAACATTTCTATTGCAACCGGTGATGTGAATGGTGATGGTGCCGCTGATTTTACTGTAAGAGGAACGTTCAGTGATGGTACTACAAGAGATGTAACTGCTTATTGTGATATGAAACAACAACCGGGTGTTACACAAGTACATATTGCCGTAGGTGATGTAGATGGTGATGGCGCTGCTGATTTGATCTGGAGTCCACGCAGCAATTTAGGTATTGATGCAAAAACAATGAACATCAACACCAATACATTACCACCCGCAGTGATTAATACATCACGTTCCAATATTAAGAACATGGCAGTTATGATTGGTGATGTGGATGGTGATGGTGTAAATGAATTGATTGTAGGGTCTCCCAAAGTTTCTGATTTTGGTATGTCACGCAAAAGCAGAGGCTTTCAAAATGGTGATATTCCTGATCAAAATGATTATTCACCGGCAAGACCTGGCAGCCCCATTGGTGGCCTTTCTATCAAAGGAGGGAAAAACCTGGGCGGTAATATACAAACACAACGAACCAACAGCTTTGGTGAGTTTCAATTTACCAACCTTGACCCCGGCAATTACAGATTTACAGTTGAAGCAATTTATATTATTAATGATGTTACTGATATTGACTTAAACGACAGTCTTTCAAATAAATTAAATACAAGTGAAGATAATTTGCAGGATAAATCAAAATCAAAACAAACACAGGGCGCAACGTTCGGAGAAAAAGTAAACCAGGGTATGCAATCTTCAGGAGGTACAAAAGTTCAGGATCACAATTCATCACGCTCCAATAAAACCGCAAGTACTATAGTAACCGATCCAGATAATACTGATTCAACAGGTACTAATCAAACAAAAGCTCAAAATAACAATACCGTTCGCAGCAACAGAACTGATAATGCAATAGCAGTTTCCAATGATCTGTTACAAACAGTGAATAATATTGAAACAATGCTGGATGCTGAAACCAATCAAACAAGAACGGGTATTAACACCAGCCGCAGCAATATAAAAAATGCAAGAAGCCGCATCAATGATCTGCAAAATCATTTGCGAAACAATGAAATGACTGCAGCTAATGCTGCCTGGGCAGATATTAATCGAATACTAACCAACCTGGAGCAATCATTAAATCAAATGGGAGGAAATTTCTCATCTGTTTCCAATGTATTAAAAACAAAACATGATACAGCCAAGAACGCTATTGGCAATATCAGGTAAGTAACAGGCTTTAATGATTGCAATCCGAAGTATGGCAATGCTTAGCCTGTTTGCAAAAACGGTGGTTGAGAAAATGAGCCGTTACCACCAACACAACCGCAGGAATAATCAAGAGGAATGTTGAAAATGAAAAACGAACAAACTGATTCATGGTAAACAAAGCCATACCCAGTGAGAAAAGGATGAGCGTAGCCGGCTTGTGGTGATGACGCTTGTACCCATGCCATAATGTGGTGAAACCAATAATAAAGGCAGCCCCTAACAGCAACACTTCTACAAAAATGTTGTGAATGATATTAATGCCAAACAAAGGCAAACTGGTGATGAACAAAGGCAACACCGCACAATGAATAGCACAGGCTATGGAAGCCCCCACGCCTAAGGCTTCCCAATTGATCCGAAAATTCATAAGAGGACAAATGTACATATTTGCAATTATGTTGCAAATTTTTAAACGAACTATTTTCCTGAAATCATAAAATGTTGGGCAGGTGAGTGTCCGTAAATTTGCAGGTATTATGACTAAAAAGGGTTGGTTCTATATTGTATTCTTCGTTCTTCTGTTTACGGTTTTTTACCTGGTTTTGTTTTGGGGGACTGATATGTGGCGCAAAAAACTTCCGTTGCTGAGCAATGTAAAAGAGTTTGCGTTTGTAGATCAAAACGGTGATACGGTTACCAATGCAACGGTTTCGGGAAAGGTACAGGTAGTGGAATTTTTCTTTACTACCTGCAAGGGAATTTGTCCGAAGATGAATACCAACATGATGAAAATAGCTGAGAAGTATGGAGATGAGCAAAATTTTGTGATCCTGAGTCACACGGTTGATCCTGATAAAGACACCGTAGGCCGGATGAAGTTTTATGCTGACTCCTTAAAGATCAACGCCCAAACATGGTTGCTGCTTACCGGCACTAAAGAGAAATTATACGAAGCCGCCCGCAAAAGTTATTTACTGGATGATCAGAATGATGAAACAGCGGCCATAGCTGAGCAGTTTATTCATACACAATTGTTTGCACTGGTAGATAAAAATGGTGGGGTACGTGGTATTTATGATGGGCTGAATAAAGAGGAACTTAAAAAATTGGACAAGGATATACGCCTGCTCTTAAGAGAAAAGTACAACGGTCCCCGTTTTGTGAACGGAATTTTTCAAAATAACCCGATGTAGTAACTTTACAATATGAAGGAAGCGATTCGGGACATATTGAAGAAAAATCACATGAGCATTACTGACAGTCGTGTGCAGATACTGGATTTGTTTTACAGCCAGGATGGTGCACTGGCGCATGCTGATATTGAAAAGAAAACCGGTGATGGTATTGACCGTGTTACGATTTACCGCACATTGCAAACCTTTGAAGAAAAAGGGATCATTCATACAATTCCTACAGCAGATAATTCTGTGAAGTATGCTTTGTGTAAAGAACAATGTGCCGAAGGACATCATCACGACAATCATGTACATTTTATTTGCGATGATTGTGGCAAAACTATTTGCCTCGATGATGTACTGGTGCCGGAAGTAAAATTGCCGAAAGATTTTGAACCCCATCAAAGCAATATGGTGGTGAATGGTATTTGTGGCGATTGTAAATAATACTAAGTAATGAAATTAAAAAGGAGACATAAATCATGTCTCCTTTTTAATTTCAGGCTCCTTTAACCTCCTAGCCCAGTTGCTCCATTTCTTTTTTCACAAACTCCATCAATGTTTTAATATGTTCCGGAGAAAAATCAAATTTCAATCCTGCCGCTGCATATAACTCCGGTAATGTTTTAGTACCACCAAGACTTAATGCGTTGATGTAATTCGTTAATGCCTGTTGTTGGTTTTGTTTGAACTGCATCCATAAACCAATAGCCCCCAGTTGTGCAATGCCGTATTCAATATAATAAAAGGGCACTTCGTACAAATGCAATTGGCGTTGCCATTCAGTTGGTCTGAAATGCTCCAGCCCTGTATAATCAATCATACCGGTACTGAACTCATCTGCCAGCTTCAACCATTGTGCTGCTCTTTCTTCAACGGTGTGTTTTGGATGTTCATAGATCCAATGTTGAAAGGCATCAATACGTGCAATCCATGGAAGTATAGTGAGTACCCGTTCCAGTTGTTTGAACTTGGCTCTTCTTAACTCATCTGCATCAGCAAAGAAAATATTCCAATGCTCCATGCTGAAGAGTTCCATAGCCATACTTGCTACTTCTGCAATTTCAGCTCCGTATTCTTTAAAACCCGTGAGTTCCAAATTGTGTGTAAGAAATGAATGAACAGCATGACCACCTTCATGTACCATCGTTGTTACATCATCTAATGTACCGGCAGCATTCATGAAAATAAATGGTGCACCTGTTTCAGCGAGGGGCATGTTGTAACCACCCGGAGCTTTGCCCTTACGACTGTCAAGATCAAACCGCTTCATTTCATTCATCTTCTTCAAACAATCAGCAAAAAAGGGATTGAGTTGGTGAAAACATTCAATGCTTTTTTCCAACAACTCTTTTCCATTGTTGAAAGGCTGCAACGGTTGAATCCCTTCAGGTTCTGCCTCCATATCCCATGGACGAAGCACATCTGCACCAATACTTTTACGATGCTCTTCATAGATCAACTTTACCAGCGGCAATACATGTTGTTTAACCGCCTCATGAAAATTGAAACAATCCTGTGGTGTATAATCAAAACGCCCCAACTCTTTAAATTTAAAATCACGATAGTTGGCAAAGCCTGTATTCAAAGCAATTTGATGACGCTTTTCTACCAACTTGTTGAACAACTCATTCAATGCATCCCTGTCAGCATATCTCCTGTTTTGTATTTTGAGATACACTTCTTCACGCAACTGACGATTTGGGTTTTCCAAAAACTTAGCGGCTTGTTGCAATGTATATTCTTTGCCTTCAACTTCCACCGTCATCTTTCCTGCAATTTGCCCAAACTGTTGCTGCATTACATTCAGCTCTGCATTGATCGGAATATTTTCTTCACGAAACAGCTCAATACTTTTTTTAATACTTCGCAAATAGGTGAAGTATTTATCATGATCCAGTTCTTGCGTAAGCGGACAATCAATTAGTTTCCTGTTGAGCTTATCTGCATAAGGTTGCATCTTCGGTGCAATCTCCATGTAGAAGTAATTGAAGGCCTCCTCTAATTGTTTGTTTTCTGTATCACAGGTCATGCGAACCTGGCGCCAGCATGCATCTTCGCTGATGACTGCCTCCAGCTCACTGCTGTTTTTCAACCATTGTTCCAGGTCAGCTTTATTATTGATGGGCGCATTGAGAAGGGAAGTAAAATATGGTTCCAATGCATCCCATGTGGTTACTGTAAAATCTTTTGGTAAGAAAGAGCGTTCAACAGGTTTGATATCGGCTGTGTACATAGTTATGAATTGAAAATGCCGGGAAGAGTAAAAAGACGGGAACTATAGCTATCCGCCTCACCGTCTTCCCGGCAATTGTATTGATGGAAATGAATTATTCTGCTTTTTTCTTTTTGGGCGCTGCCTTCTTTTTAGGAGCATCATCCGTTGCTTCTTCTTTCTTTTCTGCTTTTGGCTTAGCCGCTTTTTTTGCAGGCTTTGCTTCCTCTTCTACTGCTTCTGTTTTGGCAGCGGATTTTTTAACCGGTTTCTTTTCTTCAGCAACAGCAGGTGATTCTTCCTGCACATCTTCTTCCGGCAGTTCTGATAATTTCAGTTCAATGCCTTTCCCTTTGATGATAGCAAACCATTTCACCATTTTTTTCATATCACTTGCATATACACGCTCAAAATCCAGGTCAGGATATGTTTTTTCAAAAAACGCTTTTACCGCTTTGGCATCTTTTTCATCCGGTAACGCAACACCTGAAGCATCTATGGCCTTGAAAATATCAACAAGGTTCACATTATCACGAACAGTGTACACTTCAATGCTTTCCAAATGAGAGAACTGGTGCTGACGGTTGCTGGCAAATTTGCTGCTGCCATCTTCCAGTGAACGCACAATCGCTCCATCAGTCTTGCTGCTGATGAGTTCATACAAGCCGGGCAAACCGGTTACCGCAATCAACTTTGAATATTCCATATACAACAATTAAGGCGTGCAATTTAGGTTGAAAAGATGAAACGGAAATGATTTTAAGATATTCGGTTGTTCTTGTAGTTTCGGGGAAATTATTGGTTATGACCCGCCTTGTTTTGTTCTTGTTGCTGTTGCTCAAATCTTTTGTTAGTCTTGCACAATCTGGTTTTGGAAATTTCCAGGCTGTAAAACAGGAACCGGGTGCTATTACCATTACAACCACAACGGGGAAATTGATGTTCCGCAACTACCCCGGCAATATTGTACAAACCACGTTTGAGACCAATACATATAAAGGCGCTCAAATAAGCAATGCGGTGTTATTAAAGCCATCTGCTGCTTCCCTTTTAAAAATAAAGATCAATAATGCTGAAAAACTGGTGCTGGTTTCTGTTACTACACAAATTGAAATTATTAAGAAGCCTCTTACACTCAGCTACCATTCCATAAAAACAGGCGATGAGTTTTATTTGAGCAATTATGCGATCAAAGAAAACCATCATGTGCTGCAGTTTAATTTAATTGATAATGATGAGCAATTTTTCGGAACCGGCAGCAGAAGCATTTCACTCAACAAACGTGGAAATAAAGTCGGACTGGATAATAATCCCTGGTATGGCTACAGTACCAATGCTGATAATCTCAATTATTCCATGCCCTTTTATGTGAGCAGTAATAATTACGGTATCTTCTACGACAATCCCTCCCGTGGCTATATGGATTTTGGTAAAGCCAGCAAGGATACGCTGGAAGTGGCGTTTAAAGCAGGCAAACTTCAATTCTATACTTTTTTTGGTGACAACGCTGCACAGATCATACAGCAATTCACTTCTTTAGTTGGAAGAATGAGTTTACCACCACGATGGGCGCTGGGTAATTTCATGAGTCGCTTTGGGTACAGAACACAGGATGAAGTGATGAGTATTGCTGCTAAAATGAAAGAACAAAACTTTCCGTTTGATGCGGTGATCATTGATCTGTTCTGGTTTGGTGATGCAGTGCATGGTGCATGGAACATCGGCAATCTCGACTGGAACAAACAACGATTTCCTGAGCCTGAAAAAATGATCGCTGATCTGAAAAAACAAAACATCAAAACCATTTTAATTACAGAGCCATTTATTTTAAGCGAATCTTTCAACTACAAATACACGCAGCAAAATAAACTTAATACAGTTGATGCAAAAGGTGATACCGTAGGTATTAAAGAGTTTTACTTTGGTCATACAGGATTGCTGGATCTGTTTCAGAATAAAACAAAAGATTGGTTCTGGAGTAAGTATGATGCACAAATTAAAAAAGGTGTTGCCGGTTGGTGGGGCGACCTGGGCGAACCCGAAAAACATCCTAACTATGTGTATCATAACTTGAAAGATTTTGGTCAAACAAGATTGTTCAATGCAGATGAGGTACACAATATGTACGGGCATGAGTGGAGCAAGATGGTGTTTGATAAATATGCAAAGCATTATCCCAATGAACGGTTATTTCATTTGAACAGGAGTGGTTATGCAGGAACATGGCGTTTTGGTTCAGTTCCATGGAGTGGTGATGTGGACAGAAGCTGGAATGGGTTTAAAGCACAGTTACCCATCATGCTCAGCATGAGTATGAGCGGTGTTCCAACCATGCACAGTGATGCCGGTGGTTTTGCCATGGGCCAGCGTGATCCTGAATTGTATTTGCGTTGGTTGCAAATGGCTGTGTTCAGTCCCATCTTTCGTCCGCATGGAAGTGTGAATGCGCCTGATCCTAATATTCCTCAAATTGAAAGTGAACCGGTATTTTATGACGAACCCAACAAATCGATCTTAAGAAAATTTGTAAAGCTTCGTTATGAGCTGATGCCTTATGTGTACACACTCATGTATGAGGCTGCTACCAAAGGTCATCCCATGGTTCGGCCCATGTTCTTTCATGATAACACAGATAGCAACTTATACAAAGCAACGGATCAATACATGTTTGGCGATGCATTGCTCATAGCACCTGTTTTAGAAAAAGGAGCAACAAAAAGAAAATTGTATTTACCCAAGGGATTGTGGTATGATTTCTTTGATCCATCCAAAACGTACAACGGCGACACATGGATGGAAGCAGATGTCAATAATGAATCCATTCCTGTTTATGTAAAAGGCGGCTCCGTTATTCCTATGAAACCATCATTTGATAATACAGCGTTTTATCCCAAAGATCAATTGGTGTTTCATTATTATGCAGCGGAAGGGAACCATCAGTATTTTATGTATGAAGATGATGGAAGCACATCCAATGCCATCAGTAAAAACAAATTTGAACTGGTACGGTTGTTTACTTCCCATAAACCGGAAGCAACTACTATTACCTTAAATAGTAATGGAGGACAATATAACGGAAAGCCATTGCAACGTAATGCGGAACTTTTTGTTTACGGGATATTCAAACCTCAGGAAGTAGTATTGAATCAAAAAAAGATAAAGTGGATGTTGCATGATGATGGAGTATTACACATTCCATCCTTTCCCTGGAATGGATCTAGTACGATCATCCAGATAAAATAATTATTGACTGGCTTTGATGAGATCCCTGATCACCACACTTGCAGCCACAGCACCAAATACTGCCGGCAGGTAAGAGATGGTACCATATGCTGATTTTTTGTAATTCTTTCCATCTGTAAGCATGAGACTTTCTTTCACAGGTTCTTCAGGTGAGAACACCACTTTAATACCACGACGTATGTTGTGCTTTCGTAATGTTTTTCGTACCTGTTGTGCAAAGGGGCAGTTATAGGTTTTGGAAATATCCACCACTTTCAATTGTGTTGGGTCCAGTTTAGCACCGGCACCCATACTGCTCACCAAACGTAAGCCCTGCTCATAAGCTGTTTTAATAAACGTGATCTTGGGTGTGATGCTGTCAATGGCATCAATGATATAATCCGGCTTGTGAGAGAGTTGCTGCAATACCATTTCAGGGTTTATGAATTCCCGAATCACCTGCAGATCCAATTCAGGATTGATGGCCAGCAATCGCTCCTGCATGATCAGGGCTTTGCTCACACCATGATTGGTGGCTAATGCAGGAAGCTGACGGTTTCGGTTGGTAGGATCTACCACATCACCATCAATAATGGTCATGGCACCAACACCGCTTCTTGCAATGAACTCTGCAGCATAAGAACCTACACCACCAAGCCCTACCACCATTACATGGCTTTGTGCCAGTTGATGTAATGCTTCTTCACCTATTAAAAGTTTGGTACGTGAAAGCCAGGAAAAATCAGTTGTCATGAGTGTACTATCTTTTCACCAAAAAACAGTGATTGCATTTTTTTGAAGTTGCAAACTAAGTGAATTTAATTCAACATTGTATGCATCGGCCGCCAGTTGATAGATCGTTTCAATACTTATATCGTTGTTATCTGTTTCAAGAAACAATTGTGTTACAGGAATTACCGATACCAGCTCTTTTGAACGTTCCTGCTCCAATACTTTCCCAAGCGACAGATAATAACCTTTATCAATCAACTGTTTGGCCAGTTCTCTGCTCTTGTTAAAACCATGAAAGATAACCGGCACACGGGCATGTTTTAAAACAGCCACTACTTCATCAAATGCACGCACACAATGAATGATCAGGGGTTTGTTCAGTTCATTTGCCAATAATACCTGCTTATAAAATTCCTGTTGCTGCAGTTCCAGCGGAAAGGAACTGAGTTTATCAAGCCCGCATTCGCCAATCGCCAAAATGCGTTCATATACAGCCCATTGTTTTACATCTTCAAATACAGCACGATCTAAGTAAAGCGGGTGAAGCCCTATTGAATAGAAACCGGGCTGTTTACTCTGTTCAAACTTCTCATACAAACTCACAATCGAGAGATGACCGGCTAATAATGAGTGTGTATGAATGTTGATATACATGCTTTCGCAAAATACGCATCTTAAAAACTATCTTTGCCGCATTGCATGGAAAAGAATTTCATTGATTACATACGCATTTTCTGTAAGAGCGGACATGGCGGAGCCGGAAGTAAACATTTTGCACGTACTAAGTTTAATCCCAAAGCAGGGCCGGATGGTGGTGATGGTGGCCGGGGCGGTCATATTATTCTCCGGGGAAATAAAAATTTGTGGACGCTTTTACATCTCCGTTATGTAAAAAACGTATTTGCAGAAAATGGAGAGAATGGAAGCGGAGATAATTGCACCGGCCGCAGCGGTAAGGATTATATTATTGAAGTACCATTGGGAACAGTAGCCAGAGACGAAGCAACCGGAAATACAGAAGCAGAAATTTTAGAAGATGGACAGGAGGTTGTTTGGATCAAAGGTGGGCGTGGTGGTTTGGGCAATGCAAGATTTGCCACACCAACCAACCAGGCACCGGAACATGCACAACCAGGCGAACCCGGCATTGAAAGCACCAAGATTTTAGAATTAAAAGTATTGGCTGATGTGGGTTTGGTAGGCTTCCCCAACGCAGGCAAATCAACCTTACTTTCCAGCATTACAGCAGCCAAACCCAAAATTGCTGATTATGCGTTTACTACCTTAACACCACAATTGGGCATGGTGGAATACCGTGATGGAAGAAGTTTTTGTATTGCTGATCTGCCCGGTATCATTGAAGGTGCTGCAGAAGGAAAAGGATTGGGGCATCGTTTTTTACGGCATATTGAACGCAATGCAGTATTGTTGTTTTTAATTCCGGCTGATAGTAAAGATCATCGTAAGGAATTTGAAATACTGTACAACGAATTGAAAGAGTACAATCCTGAAATGTTGCAGAAACAATTCCTGATCGCCATCAGCAAAAGCGATATGCTGGATGCGGAACTCAAAGAAGCCATCAGTAAAGAGTTGCCGAAAAATATTCCGCATGTATTTATTTCATCAGTAACACAACAGGGTTTAACGGAGTTGAAAGATTTGCTGTGGAAAGAGTTGAATGGTTAGAGAGGGCCATTACTTCAAACTCAAAACACCACATTGAAACAATTATTTACTGCTTCCCTTGAGCATATCAGGCAAAGTTTTTCCATACGTACTTATGGTTTATGCTTTGTTATCATTGGCATTGCCTGTTGGTTGAATTATGGAAATGTATTTCAACTCTGGCCGGTACGATCTTCCTTCAACGCTTCGTTTTTCTTTTTGGTAATTCTGTTTATTACTTTTTTTGGACTTGGTTTTTTATTTACAATCCTTTCCAAAAAAGTAAAATCCAATTTCAGCAATCATTACAAATGGGTATTGCTTTTGGCGCCCGTAGTGTTTGCATTAAAAGTGGCGCTGCCATTTGATGATTTACTTCTTCAACATACATCCTCTTCTTATCAAGTAGCTTTTCACAGGCCGGCAGACTGGTTGGGAGGCCTGGTATTTATGATTCCTTCGCTTCTGCTATTGCATTTGTATTTTGAAAGAAAATGGAATTTGTATTTCATTAAAAAAACAAACAGCTACCAACCGTACTTTATCTTACTGCTTTGCATGATTCCTTTGCTGGTGGCAGCAGCGGTGCAACCCGCATTTCAGCAGGTATATCCAAGAGCCAAAGATGTTACTATGGCGCTGGGCTCATCAGCAACAGTAATGCATTACAGCTTGTTTGAATTTTGTTATGCACTGGATTTTATTACCATTGAATTGTTTTTCAGAGGGATGTTGATCGCTGTTATGAGCCGGGTGCTGGGTGTACATTGCATTCTGCCGGTAGCTTTGTTTTATTTCTCCATTCATTTGGGTAAACCTATGCAGGAGGCCATCAGCAGTTTTTTTGGCGGGCTGATCCTGGGTGCTGTGAGTTATGAAACCAAAAGCATCTGGGGCGGATGGTTGGTGCATTGTGGTATTGCAGTGCTCATGGAAATGTTAGCCTTCCTGTTTTAACAATATCAACAGTCCGCTTTCGTTATTTTTATATCCGAATGATACATATGAAATCAATAAGCTATTTATTCATTGTTTTGATTTTTCTCATGAGCAGTTCTAATGCTCAAAGCACAAGAGAAATACGTAAAACTGTTGAACTCATGATGCCCAAGGGCAATGGTGATAATGGTGGGACCGTAGCCATCAATCTTAAGAACAGGAATATTTATGCAACGATTGTTGGCAATAAAACCTACAACATGGCTTTCTTTAATGGCATTGGTGAAATGACTTCACCACCCGATCTGGCCCTGTTGGCGGATGTTCGTGGACTCTGGTACAATCCTGTGCTCAAATCCTTCCAGGCAAATACCTTTGGTGGCAACTGGGTGAATTATGTGATTGATGATGCCGGCATTCCTTATGACATTAAACCTGCTTTCAACAACGTGCCACAACCCAATGCCAACAGTATTGCTGTGTTCAATCAACGTGAAAATGTAGTTTATTTTTTGCAGGGTCATACCGTTGTTACAGTAGATGTAAGTACTGGCAAACCTGTTCCTGAAAAAACATATCCGTTGAAACTGGGCTATACCAAAAAAGCACCTGCCCCGGCAGATTACAAAGCCGACAGTACAAAGATTCCGGCCAAATACAACAGTACCACTGTTATTTATACCGGCATCACCAATGCAGAGTTTGGTTTGCTGAATATTGCTACACGTGAAATTGAATTGTACAGTAAACAGGATGGGCTGCTGTATCAAAAATTAAAACTTCCCAAAGAAGCTTCCCCCAGGGATAAATTCAATTTTGGATTTGCCAACAATACTTATTTCCTGTTTGATAAGAACAAACGGAGCTGGGTAGGTTACCGCTAACAGATCTTCACAAGTGTTGAAAAGTGGCATGAAGCGATGTTTCTGTTTCCTGCTATTTTTAACGGATGCAACAATGTTTATTCTGCGGACATATGGTTGTGCTGGTTCATGTGCATGGCCACTATCAATGTCCTGTTTGTACTACTAATGCGTTGCCTTGTTGTGATGGAGATAATTGCCACACCAATTTGTTGATGAAAGAGGAATTGACTGATAAACCAAAGCTCAACAATGTATCAGCCGTACAAGTGTGCGACGCAAATACGCCTGATAGCAGCACGTAACCTCACTGACAAAAATCCTTCTTTCTCTTCTCTAATTCCCTTAGGTTTGCCCCTTAAAATTTGAAATATGAAGAAGTTTATTATTTCAGTTGTGCTGGTTTTTTCATTGCTGCGAAGCTATGCAGATGAAGGTATGTGGTTGCCATTGCTGCTGGGAGAGCAGGTGTATGCAGAGATGCAAAAGAAAGGATTGAAATTAACTAAGGAACAATTGTACAGCATCAACAAAGCATCGTTGAAGGATGCCATCATCATTTTTGGTGGTGGTTGTACCGGTGAAATTGTAAGCAGCCAGGGTTTGATCTTTACCAATCACCATTGCGGTTATGGAGCTATTGCTGCCGCATCAAGTGTTGAGAATAATTATTTGCGTGATGGTTTTTATGCAAAGAGTAATAAGGAAGAAATTAAAACAAACCTCAGTGTTCAGTTCCTGGTGCGTATTGATGATGTTACCAAAGAAGTAAATGATTCCCTCGGCACATTGCTGGGTAAAGCAAGAGCTGATAAGCAGGCGTCTGTATTAGCATCCATCAATAAACGATTAAGCAATGCGGATGCATTCATTGAATGTCGTGTAAGCCCATTGTTTAAAGGCAACCAATTTTTGGCATTTGTATATCAACGTTACCGTGATATTCGTTTGGTAGGTACACCTCCTGAAAGCGTAGGTAAGTTTGGTGGTGATACAGATAACTGGGAGTGGCCACGTCATACAGGAGATTTTAGTGTGTTTCGTGTTTATACAACCAAAGATGGAAAACCTGCTGAGTACAGTGCTGACAATGTACCATTAAAGCCTAAGTATTTTTTACCGGTAAGCATCAAAGGAATTAAAGATGGTGATTTTGCCATGACATGGGGTTATCCCGGCAGTACCAACCGCTATGAATCTTCCTTTGGTATCAAACTTTCAACAGATGTCAATAATCCAACGTTGGTGAAGTTAAGGGACATGCGTTTGAAATACATGTTTGCCGAAATGCAGAAAGATGCAGGCACAAAACTCAAACTCGCCAGTGATTATGCAAGTATTGCCAACTACTGGAAGTTTTATGATGGCGAAACAAAGCAGTTGATGAAATATGATGTATTCGGTCAAAAACAAAAAGCAGAGCAGGAGTTTACATCATGGGCAAAAGACAAACCGGAGTATGCTGCTATTTTTCCTGAATGGGAAAAAGTGTACAATGCCTGGCAGCCTTATGCCTTGCACCGTGTTTATATGAATGAAGGCATTTTTGGTTCACCATTGATTTCGTTTGCCGCATCACTTATTCAACTGGAAGCAGCATTGGTGAAAACAAGTGCTACCAAAGAAGATGTAAAAAAAGCTGTGGATGCAGCCGTAGCCTCACGCAGGAATTTCTTAGCCGGTCATGACCGCATAAGTGATCAAAATATTGTGGGAAGAGTATTGATGATGTATTATGCAGATGTGCCGAAAGAGCAGCACCCCATCAGTTTCTTTGAAACGGTGAAATCCAACTTTGGTGATCTGAAAGATGAAACCACCTGGAAAAAATATGCCGCTGCTATTTTCAGCAATACCATGATCTTAAATGATGAGAAGTGGAATGCATTTGTGGCCAATCCTGATGGTGTGAAGTTGCAGGAAGATTTAGCATTCAATATTGCCAGTGCTTTCTTCAAAAACTGGAACACGAAATTTTTGCCCCGCTTCCAGGAGTTTACCATCAAGAATAACGATCTGGGTCGTTTGTATTTAAAAGGAATCATGCAAATGAATCCAGCAAAGGCAAAGAAGATGTATCCGGATGCCACATTCACCATGCGTGTAAGCTATGGCAATGTAAAAAGCTATGTGCCCAGTGATGCCGTGAAGTATGATTTTGTTACCACCAGCAAAGGGTTGCTGGAAAAATACAAAGCAGGTGATTATGAATTTGATCTGCCCGGCAAACAAATTGAATTGCTGAAGAAGCGTGATTTTGGTCAATACATAGATCCCGTTCGTAAAGATCTGGTGATTGCGTTTATTACCACCAATGATATTACAGGAGGTAACAGTGGCTCACCGGTGATTGATGCCAATGGTAATTTGCTGGGACTTGCTTTTGACGGCAACTATGAAGCCTTGAGTCATAAGCTGGCCTTTGACAAAGACCTCAACCGTACGATTTGTGTGGACATCCGTTATGTGTTGTGGTGTATTGATAAGCTGGGTGGTGCCAATCATTTGATCAAAGAATTGAAACTGGTGAAGTAAATGACACCCAACTTTAAAGGGAGTTTATAAGCCCTCTGATTATTCTTCAGAGGGCTTATAATTTTATGTTACGCCAATTGAAAATCATTCACTGGTGTCAGGACAACGTGGAGGCGTCAGACACCTTGACTATATAGCACCATAAACCTATATAGAATGAATTTGAATCCTCCTCCAAGGTGTCTGACGTCTGCGACGTCCTGACGCCACAAACATCTTGTATGAACAGGATTTTCAGTTTATCTTTCTTCAATGCTTTTTACTGAAAATCATCTTTATCATATTTACAATCGGGGCAATAATCAGCAAGCTATTTTCTTTGAACGGGATCACTATCTATTGTTTCTTAAAAATATTAGAAAATTTATTTATCCCAGTGCTGATATACTAGCCTGGTGCTTGATGCCGAATCATTTTCACCTTTTAATTCATGCCAATGATAAAACAACAAGAATCGTAAAACAAGTTCCACTTGCCATTAACGCCCTTACCGAAGGAATCAGACTTGCATTAAGCAGTTATACCAAAGCATTACAACGCCAGAAAAATTTTACAGGTAGTTTGTTCCAGCAGAAAACAAAATGTAAGTGTATTGATGATGGCAGTTTTCACTATGGGCTCATTGCTTTTCATTATGTGCATCAAAATCCATACAAAGCAGGCTTGGTGAGCAAAGCTGAAGCATGGGAGTATTCCTCGTTACAGGATTATCTGGGACTACGCAACGGAACCTTATGCAATAAAGAGCTGACCAAGATTTTATTAGATATTCAACCGGAGCGCTTACTGGAAGAAACTTATAATATTATTCCGGATGCAGAATTGAAAATGATTGTTAAGAACGAGTAATTGATAATAGTACAATGGTGTCAGGACGCAGTTAAGACGTCAGACACGTTGATTATGAAACAATCTGAAATTTATAAAATGAATTTGAACTTTCCTCCAAGGCGTCTGACGTCTGCGACGTCCTGACACCACAAGCCTCCTTATATTTACACTTCGTAAACTCATTGTATGCCTGCTATCATTTCTTCCATTGAAATTTATAAACTCTCCATTCCGCTTAAACAACCTTTTGTGATTTCGTTAGGGCCACAGTATGATGCTGATAACATCATTGTAATGATTCATACGAAACAAGGTATTACCGGTTGGGGGGAATGCAGCCCGTACATGAGTATCAACGGTGAGAGTATGGACACCTGTTTTATTGTTGGGCAATATTTAGCGAAAGCATTAAAAGGTAAAGACGCCCTGGATATTGAAGCCTGTACCAAAATAATGGATAGTATCATCACCAGAAATGAAAACATCAAGAGTGCTTTTGATATGGCGCTGTATGATATAGCAGCACAACAGGCCAACCAGCCATTGTATCAATTTTTAGGCGGCGGTAAAAACAAAGTGATCTCAACGGATATGACCGTGGGGCTTGGTTCACCCGAGAAAATGGCGAAGGAAGCATTGGAGTACAAAGAAGCCGGATTCCCATCTATTAAAGTAAAGCTGGGCACAACTACTGAAGAAGATGTAAAAAGGATCAAAGCGATTCGTGCTGCCATTGGCCATGAACATCCTTTGCGTATAGATGCCAACCAGGGCTGGACTGTGGAAACAGCCATTGCAACTTTACAGGCTTTGGGTGATTACAACATTGAACATTGTGAAGAGCCCATTGCCCGTTGGAATTTTATGGAGCTGCCGCAGGTACGTACAAACAGTCCCATAAAAATTATGGCAGATGAAAGTTGTTTTGATCATCATGATGCGATGAATCTTGCAAGGATCAATGCTGTTGATTATTTCAACATCAAGCTGGGCAAGAGCGGTGGCATTTTTAATGCATTAAAAATTATTGAAACAGCCAAAGCCAATCACATCAAATTACAGGTGGGGTGTTTTATGGAAAGCCGTTTGGCCATTACAGCCCTTGTGCATTTTGCGTACAGCAGTGATTTGATCGTGCATTATGACCTGGATACACCATTACTGTTAAAAGAAGATCCGGTTGTAGGGGGTATGGTATTTAAAGAAAACGGGGTTGTGGAAATAGATGAAGCAAATGGTATCGGCGCAAGGATTGATGAAAGTTATTTGAGGAAATGTGAAAAAGTAGAGATATGATTTTCTTTGCCGCAGAGAACATGAGACAAAGAGTTAAACGCAGCGCTCTTCTTTCCTTGAGGTTGGAAAAAATCACTGCAACTTCTTCAACAACGCATCCACATCAGTCAAATTATTGGAACGAACAATAATGATTCCTTCCCTGTCAATGAGAATAAAAGTAGGGAACTCAGAAATTACCAGTACATCAATCACACCTGCACCATTGGGCTGATGATATTGTAACAACTGCGGCCAGTTGAGTTTGTATTTGTTCACCAGTTCTTTTGCCTGTGGAATATCTTTCCTGTATTCATAAGGAAATCCATAAGCCGCCAGCTTGTTTTTATTAGCTGCTACAAACTTCTGCAGTTCAGCAAAGGTTTTTAAAGAAGAATCAGAAGTGCTTTTCCAAAAGTGAAACAACGTGTAGGCAGGTGAATTGGCAAATTCAATATCAATCACTTTTCCCGTTATCATATCCTGACCAGACAGCGCACGGAGTTTTGCACCTACGGTAGGTATATACACATCCTGCGCCCTTAACGAAAATGAAATGAGTAATAAGTATATAAATAAGATTGATTTCAATTTATTAAGTATCAATTATTAATTATTCTGTGTCCTTCCACCTCCACAAATGTAAACAGGCATAAGTTCTGTACGGTCTCCACTTCTCTGCTCTTTGAATCATTTGCCCGTATAATTCTTTCTTGGTTTCATATTTCAGGTTGTAGAGTTTGGTCATCGCCTGTTGAATACCCAGGTCATCAACCGGCAACACGTCTTCATGCTGCAACGCAAACATGAGGATCATTTCAACGGTCCATTTACCAACACCTTTGATCTGCGTCAGCAATTCAATCACCTCCTCATCCTTCATTTTATACAGACGGGCATCTGTTAATTCATGTTGCAAGAAGAAACGACAAACATTTTGCACATAATTGGTTTTAGCATTACTCAAACCAATACCACGCAGGGTATCGAAGGGTGTATCCAGGATTTGCTGAGCAGTAGGTTCCTTCTTGCCATACAAAGCCAGGAAGCGGTTGTAGATCACATCTGCCACCTTGGTACTCAGTTGCTGGCTCATGATACTGGCACAGAGGTATAAATAAATCTTCTTTCGCTTCACCAATGTGTGCGGTTCCTGGACATCAATTACCTTTTTGAGTTTTTTGTCGTTGGAAAGATGGGAAATATAATGCATAGCTGATGGTTGATTGGAAAGGGTTTTATTTTTTGTAGTTGATTCATCAAGGTGTCTGACGTCTGCGACGTCCTGACACCGTTAACATTGAGTTTACAATTTATTCATTCTGTGGTAATCTTCTGTCAATATTTGGTTAACATCTAAAACAAACCTTTGTAAAACCTCTGACAGTGAAACCACACTTTAAAACAATTATCCTGTCTGATATCCATCTTGGTATCCGTAATTCACGTGTAAAAGAAGTTGTTGCGTTTTTGAGTGCTCACAAATGTGATACACTTATTCTCAATGGTGATATTATTGACGGTTGGCAACTCAAGAAATCGGGGGAATGGAAAAAAAAGCATACCGCCTTTTTCCGCATCATCATGAAGTATATGCATAAGTACAATACAAAGGTGATTTACCTGCGTGGCAATCATGATGATTTCCTGGATGAGATCCTTCCGTTTTCCTTCGGCCAATTCATCATCAAACGGCATCATATTTTGCACAGTGGTTCTAAAAAATATTATGTGGTGCATGGTGATATTTTTGACAGCATCACTACCAATTTAAAATGGCTGGCCCGGTTGGGAGATGTTGGTTACACCTTTCTGCTGTGGCTCAACCGTCATTACAACCAATACCGTTTACGAAGAGGAATGTCCTATTATTCACTTTCGCAGGTAGTAAAAGCCAAAGTAAAATCAGCTGTTTCTTTTATCAGTGATTACGAAGAGCAGTTGTGTGAAGTAGCAAAGGCCAATGATTGTGATGGTGTGATATGTGGTCATATTCACCAGGCAGCGGATAAACAGATTGAAAACATTCACTACCTCAACAGCGGTGACTGGGTGGAAACCATGAGTGCTTTGGTAGAAACACAGGAGGGTGAGTGGAAGATTTTATACTACAACGACTGGGCAGCACAACAACAGCCTACAGCAACACCCAAGCATGATGAACTGGAAATGTATGCCGCTCCGGCATTATTGCTTGAATCATTAACACCACAATTTTAATACTATGAACAACTCTTTTGTTTTTGCTGTACAGGGCGAAGGTCGTGGGCATTTAACACAGGCCATTGCTGTATATGAAATGCTTACACAAAAAGGGCACCAAATAAACGCAGTGTTGATCGGCAGCAGCAACCGAAGAGAGATTCCGGCATTTGTAAAAGACCGCATCAAAGCGCCCATCATTACTTACCCAAGTCCCAACTTTATAACAGATAAAGAAAATAAATCGATCCACATTGGTAAAACCATCAGGCATAATCTTGCCAAATGGAAACTGTTCAGAAAAAGTATTGCTACCATCAAAGAAGTATTGCATCAATATCAACCGGATATTGTTTTGAATTTTTATGAACCGCTTATCGGTCTTGGCTCGTTCTTTAAACCGATGCATTCCAATATTGTTTCTATCGCTCACCAGTTTATTTACCTGCATCCTGAATTTCAATTTCCTGAAGGCGGCAACCGATCGGATCAATTGGCGATTAAAAAATACACAAAACTTACGGCGAAAGGGTCAGCTAAACTGGTAGCGCTTTCTTTTTATCCATTGCAACAGCAGGTGTATAAGAATATCATTGTATCTCCTCCTTTGCTGCGCAAAGAAGTAGCAAATCAGGAACTGTATGAAGGTGATCACTTGCTGGTGTATTTGCTCAACAGCGGTTATATGCAGGATATCATCAACTGGAATAAAGCTAATCCCGGAACAAACATTCATTGTTTTACAGATAGTGCTACTGTAAAAGGAGCATGGCAGTATAGTGATACATTGTGTTTTCACTCACTGGATGATCAAAAATTTCTCCGCTACATGGCCGGTGCCAAAGCACTGGTAACCACTGCAGGTTTTGAAACTGTATGCGAAGCATTGTATATGGGCAAGCCTGCATTAATGGTTCCGGTGAAAGGGCATTTTGAACAATGGTGCAATGCGAGAGATGCGGCTAAAGCCGGTGCCGGTATTTATGCAGATGGTTTTGAGCTGGATCGTTTACTCAACTATCTGCCGCATCATGAACCAGGCCGGCAATTTGCTGAATGGACAGGAACAGCTAACAAATTATTCGTACGTATTTTGAGTGATGTTCTTCATGAGCCGATGGAAGAAGAAGAAATCAAACAGCCATTCTTTCAGCTATCTGATTTTTTACCGGGTACTGCACCACAACCGGGTCATAGCTAAGCTTCGGCCCATTGTTTAAAATCCTGTACCCGCTCCCTGCTTAAAATTACTTCTTCTGTTTTTGTACCATTACGCAGTAATAATTTTAAACGGCTGTTCACATAGGGTTTGATCTGTGCAATAGAACTGTAACGGGCGATCACTTTTCTGTTGAGCCTGAAAAACTCTTTCGGGTTTAACACTTCCTGCAATTTTTCCATGGTATAATCCACCACTAAACGATTTCCTTCTTTATCTACCAGGAAAACAATTTTATCATCTGCCTGGAAGAATTGAATATCGCTGGCATCAACAAAAAACATTTTCTGACCCGCTTTGGCAAGGAACCTGGATTTAAACGAAGCATCTTCAAAAACTTTTGACAGGCGTTTGTAATTAACAGCTGTTGTTGTTTGTAAAGATTTGAATTTTGAAAGCGAAGCCTGCAATACATCTGATGTTACAGGTTTTAATAAATAATCAATGCTCATTAATTGAAAAGCATCCAGTGCAAACTGATTATAAGCGGTTGTAAAGATCACCGGGTGCTTATAATCCACCTGCTTGAATATATCAAAGCAGAAACCATCCTGCAATTGTACATCTAAGAACAAAAGATCAGGCGGCTCGTTCTCCTGCAGCCATTGAATACTTTCTTCTACACCATACAAATGCTTTACAACCTCAATTGTTGGATCCAATTGATTAAGCAGGTATACCAGCCGCTCTGCAGCCAGTTGTTCATCTTCAATTATAACGATTCGCATAGGCATTCATTTCGATTAAGGGAAGCGATACTTTGAACTCCGTACCGGTACTGTTGATCTTTATTTGCTTGCCGGTAATGAGTGCATAACGTTGATTGATATTGTTTAATCCGATGTTGGAGGAAGGTTCAGTATTGATTTTCGGCTGCAGGTTATTGGTTACTTCCAGTTCATTACTTCCATTAGCTTTTATCTTTATTTCAAGAGGTTTCTGAACAGAATGAACATTGTGTTTGATTGCATTTTCCACCAGCATCTGCAATGCTACCGGAACAACATAGGTTTTCTTCCAGTGTTCATCAATTTCTGTAATTAATGCAACGCTCTGCGGAAACCGTTGCTGTAACAAAAACATGTAGGGTTGCAAAAACTCAAGTTCACGTTCCAGTTCAATCAATTCTTTATCCTGGTTGCGTAAGATATACTGATATACTTTTGAGAATGCTTCTATAAAAGAATTGGCTTCATCTTTGCCTTTGATAATAAGTGATGATAAAACATTGAGGTTATTAAAAAGGAAGTGCGGATTAATTTGTGAACGAATGCTCTGCAATTGTGCCTGTGTGTTCATGCGCAGTAACTCTTCAGCTTCCAGTTGTTTATTCTTATACTTGGTCATGAAATAAATAACGGCATTCACTAAATGAAACAACAGGTTAATGAGTGATGTGTAAGTTAATGTCAGCTTGAGCGGGTTATCCAGGCTCATGGGTATATTAAGTACAAAATGCTCAAACAATACCACCACCATGCACGTGAGAATGATACTGCCTAACAGCCCGGAGATAAAAAATGCGATGAGTCTCTTGATCGTATTTTGTTCACCCTCGAACCATTTTTCAAAAAAGGGCTGATTGATGCGGCTCCACTCCCATGTGAGAAAAGTAATGAGAATAATACTTGCGAAAGCTTCATACCATTGTATAGGCATTTGAAAATAGTCATACACACGGCACACGGCTGTGTTGATGTATGTATACGTGGCAAGCGCCAGTATAAACCCATACCTGTATTTGCTCTGAAAGAACATAGACTTAGTCATAAACAAAAAAACCGACCCTTAGGTTCAGGGTCGGTACTATTTTTATTAAGAAATCAGGGGATCAATACTTTACTGATGATGTGTATCACACCATTTCGTGCCATTACATTGGTGCCTGTAATGCCCGCTGCAACGTTATTGAAAACAGTTCCGCTGCCATCAATCGTGATGGATGCCGTACCTACACCTGCTACGGTGGCATTTGACCCGTTGGCCATAGCCAGGTTGCCATTTGCCAAATCATTGGAAAATGCTCTTGCTGTTACCACATGATGGCGAAGTACCGTACGTAGTATATCTACAGGAATATCATTGATCTGGCGGAACGGGAAAGATCCATTTGCAAATAGATCAGCAAACGCCTGGTTGGTGGGTGCAAAAACGGTGAGACCATTAACAGTAGATAAAACAGTTGCAATATTATCAGCGCCTGTTACTCCTGATCCACTTACACGTACGACTGCTTTTACCAATGAATCAAAAGCCGCAGGCCCGCCTGTAATACTTTGTGCTGTTTCCACAATATTGCCGGCAGGTGGCAATAATATCCGGCCGATACCATGCACAACACCATTATCACCCCTTAGATCAGCCTGTGTTACCTGGATACCATTGATAAATACACCGGCATTGCTGGCTTTTACAAATGTTGAATCGCCATTGGCCATAGTTACCTTAATGAGGTTGCCATTACTTAAAGCAATTACCTGGGCAGCAGTTAATCCCTGTCCGGAAATAACATGATACGTTAAAAGATTTGTGAGAGCAGCGCCGGTAGGTGCAGTTACACCGGTAAAGGCAGCGTTAGACGGAGCAAAAACGGTAAAGGGACCGGTACCATTTAAAGTAGGCACCAATCCCGCATTGGTTACTAATGTAGCAAGAGTAGAATAACCATTATTAGCTACTACATTCACAACTGTATTCGGTGCAGGAGGATCATCTTTCTTTTTGCAACTGGTAACAGTTGCGGAAACTGCAATTGTGCACAAAGCAATTACAGCGTAACGAAGCAAATTTGTCTTTTTCATATTTGTTTTTTTGAGAATAACAATATGAAAAGAAGGATAGCGAGACACCGGGAGTGAATTGTATGATTTGTGACGTGAATTGTAAACGGAGAAAAGTAAAATGCGGGACCAGGGTCCCGCATGTATCTGAAAAGAGAAAAGATTACAGGCTGTAACTCATACCGCCATCTTTCTCATCTTTCAACTGAATACCGATAGCTGTAAGTTCATTCCGTATTTTATCACTGGTCACAAAATCTTTACGGCCTTTCGCTTCTTTACGGATTTGAATGAGTAAGTCCATCACCGCTTTGAATTTATCATCTTCACCACCGGTTACTGCTTTCAAACCAAAAATATCTTCAACAAACAATTTCAGTTGTTGCTGCAGTAAAGTAATCGTTGAACTGCTTAACGCATCCGCAGCAATATGTTTGTCTTTGATACCATTGATCACCGGTACCAGCTCAAACATATTGGCCAACACTTTCGCCGTGTTCAGATCATCATTCATAAATTCAGCGAACTCAGCTATAAGCCCATTTACCTTTTTATCCAGTGCTGCATCTTTTGCTTCGTACTTTGTACTTCCAACTTCGTATTTCTGTATCCATTCATATGCTTCCCACAAACGTTTCAATCCTTTTTCTGCTGCCAGCAATGCTTCATTACTGAAATCAAGTGTACTTCTGTATTGCGTTTGCAGAATAAAAAAGCGAATCGTCATAGGGTGAAATGCCTTCTCCAGCAAAGGATGATCGCCACTGAACAACTCTGTTAACTTGATCACATTGTTATAACTCTTACCCATCTTCTTACCGTTGATGGTGATCATGTTATTATGCATCCAGTAACGAACAGGCGCTGTGTGATTGCAAATAGTACTCTGTGCAATTTCACTTTCATGATGGGGAAACTGCAGATCCATACCGCCACCATGAATATCAAACTGTGCACCCAGGTATTTGGTTGCCATGGCCGAGCATTCAATATGCCAGCCGGGAAAACCAACACCCCATGGACTTTTCCAGCGCATGATATGTTCAGGAGCTGCATTTTTCCATAAAGCAAAATCAGCACGGTCACGTTTTTCTTCCTGTCCTTCCAGTTCACGTGTTGTTTCCAGCAGATCATCCATAACACGACCGCTGAGTTTTCCGTAATCATGACCGGCGGCATATTTCTTTACATCAAAATAAACTGAGCCGTTCACCATATAACCATAACCGGCGTTGATGATCTCTTCGATCATTCCTATTTGTTCCACAATATGACCTGTTGCAGTTGGTTCAATACTTGGCGGAACGGTATTGAACTGTTCCATCGCCCAATGAAAGAGATTGGTGTATTTCTGCACCAGCTCCATGGGCTCCAGTTTTTCCAACACCGCTTTTTTGGAAATTTTATCTTCTGCTTCCCGGCCTTCTTCTTCAAAATGACCTGCATCGGTAATGTTGCGTACATAGCGAACCTTATAACCAAGATGTGTTAAGTATCGGTACAACACATCAAAAGTGATATAGGGCCTGGCATGACCGAGATGACTTTCACCACTTACGGTAGGTCCGCACACATACATGCCCACATGACCGGGAGTGATGGATTCAAATACTTCTTTTTGACGTGTAAGGGAGTTGTAAACTTTTAACTGAGACATACGATTTTGAAAATTGGGAATGAAGAATGTTGTTGAAAAGAGGGACATGCATTTGCATCAGCAGCAAACACAACAGCAACAACCATATTGAAAGAAATTCCTCATTGCGACAAAGATAATATTTCCTGTTAATCAGCCGAAGGAAAACTGAAAGCAGCTTTTACGGGACGATGATCGCTCATGGACGGAGTTACCACAGAGTTGTGTAAGGGTTTGAGGCTGCGGCTGCAAAAGATATAATCGATTCGAAGTGTGGGGGATAGTTTCTGAAACGTACGGCCGATACCATAGCCTTTTTTTACATGCGTATCTTTCAGCACATCGCTGATGGATTCATAGGCGTAGGAGTTGGGCACATCGTTAAAATCGCCGCAAAGAATTACAGGATGCGGACTTTTCAGCACTTCTTCTTTTACTGCATTCATTTGCATGGCCCGTAAAAGATTGGCATTTTTCATTTTTCTGATCAGTGTTTTACCGGTACGTTTTACCTCATCAATATCCTGGTTATCGATGTTCTCAATAAAATCATAATCCTGTTTCACAAAGTGCATGCTTTGCAGATGGATGTTAAAAAAGCGAATGGTGTCTTTGCCCACTTTCATATCCGCCCAAATGAAAGTGTGATTGTATTCTCTCAGCGGCTGAACTTTTTGCCATTTGATGATGGGATAGTTGGAAAAAATACCGAGACAAAACGGAAAGTAACGTTCTTCACGTGTACCTGCATCTGTATGCACACCAAAGCGGCGATCGTTACCTGTTACAGCGTATTTGTAACCCAGCTTCTTTTTTACGTTGTTAATGCTCATGGAAGAATTACTGTCTAATGAAAACACCAGTTCCTGCACCATGAGCACATTGGCTGCCAGGTCTTTTGCTTTTTGAAGCATTTCATTACTTAAATGGCCATCATGTTCATAAAAATCAAACAAATGTGCATTCCATGTAGCCACGGTAAAATGCGGCTCTTTAATGTTCTTAGTTTTTTTGGAAATACCGATAATGGTTTTGAGAAGCGGGAAACACAGGAGCAGAGTAATAACAGGTATAAGTGTTAATTTTTTTTTGGCGATGGACCAAAAAAGTAAAAAACCCAATTGCATCAATGCAAGAAAAGGAAAGGCAAGCGCCAATAAATTTAAAAACCAGAAATGATTTTGATTGCTGTAAGGAAGAACATATAACAGCAACATGCAAAGACTTACTGCTATGTTGCAAAAAATAATGATTCGTTTGGTGAGCGATCTTACGATTCCGGGCATTACTTGTTTTAGTTATCGCCTTCGCTGGCTTTTTTTAATATTTCCTGTTCTTCTTTTGTAAGTGATTCATATCCCCTGGCACTGATCTTATCTAAGATCTCATCAACTTTTTTCTGGTTGATATTGCTTTTTTTTACAAATGGCTCTTTTCCTTTTGTATTGTAAAACACCTGTTGCTTTATCACGGGTTTGAGATTTCGCTTAGAGGGGTCAAATAAATTCATGAACCAATGATACAGTCTGTGCATCCATCCACCGGGATCATTGCCGTTCTGCGTTTGCCTTACGTATAAAAATCCAACAAGTGCTCCGCCTAAATGCGCCAGGTGATGCGGAAAAGCGGATGATGCCAAACCTGCAAAATCGATCACTACATAGATCAATGTGATGACCCATAACGGAATGCCGCCCAGTATCATGGGAAACACCCGGTAATCAGGAGCCGTTACTGTGGCAGCCATGGCTATAGCCATTACTGCGGCACCGGCACCGGTGAAATGAAACGTATCAATGACGGCACTGAAACGTGGCAAAATATTAGCGCTGAGTACAAACAAAACCGCACCCAGCAACGCACCATAAATATAAATGGGAACTACATGGCGGTTGCCTGTCAGATCCTGGAAGATGTAACCAAAGAACCAGAGGAACAGCATGTTGCCAATCAACATCCACACATCGTTTTGCGAAAACATATGGGAAAGCAGCACCCATGGTTTTGTAATGAAATCGCCTAATGCCGCAGGAAGTGTAAACCACCGCATCACCTGTGTTTCAAACAAACCGGCAGGGCTATCACTCAACACATATACAATATTGATGAAGTTGAGAATGATGAACATAACAACGTTGATCACAATGAGCATAAGCAGGGGATTTTCATTATCACCCAGCCATGTTTTTGTTTTTCGTTGTGCTTGAGGGTAGGCCATAGTTGTTGAATTCAATATCAATAAAACGTTCTGCGGTTGTTTTTGTTCCAGTATAAAACTAATAAAAAGCCAATGAGTGCACCGCCCAAATGTGCAAAGTGGGCAATATTACCACCGCTGTTATTAATGCCCATCCACAGTTCAATGGCTGCATATATGATCACAAACCATTTGGCTTTGATGGGAAATAAGAAATAAATGTAAATGAGCGTATTGGGAAATAAGTATCCAAAAGCGGCCAGGCAACCAAACACGGCACCGGAGGCGCCAACAGTAGGAGTGCTTAAAAATAATTGAGAACGTTCCTCAACCAACGACTTTGCCTGGTCAATATAATTGGTATCAGCTATTTCAAATCTCCATGACGAAAGAAGGGAGTTGATGAGGCGTCTTTGTTCTTCATCAGCAGCTCCTCCGTATTTATTGAAATAAGAGAGCAGCCTGTCGGGAGACGGGGAATTCATAAAAAGAGAAGTGTCTTCGATAAGCGTTCTGCTTTCAAAGTGTAACCAAGCCAAATGCAAAGCAGCCGCACCTAAACCACAAAGAATATAAAAAGTAAGAAACCGCTTTGGTCCCCACATATTCTCCAGCATACTCCCAAACATCCATAACGCAAACATGTTGAAAAACAAATGCCCCAGGTCACCATGCATGAAAATGTGCGTTAAAAGCTGGTGCGGTTTGAAGAGAGATGAATGAACATTATGTAATGCAAAATAATCTGAAAACCATTCATAGTTACCCATGCTCCTGGCAGTAACCTGACCCAGGAACACCAACGCACTGATGATGATGAGATTTTTGATAATAGTTGGTAAAACCTGAAAACCTCCGGGTCTTATTTGCTGATAACTCACGCCTGAATTGTTTAATCTGTTGAAATGCGAATTTCGGAAAGGATCAGATAAAGAAATCAAAAAAGATTACCGAAGCGTTAATGCTGCCACATTTTCTATATGATGGGTATGCGGAAACAGGTCCACCGGCTGTAATTGCTCCACACTGTATTTTTCGTTGAGCAGTTTCAGATCCCTTGCCTGGGTAGCTACATTGCAACTTACATATACAATACGGGGTGCTTCCATTTCCAGCAGTTTCATCACCAGCTTTTCATGCATACCTGCACGGGGCGGATCGGTAATGATCACATCCGGCCGCCCATGAGCAGCAAAAAACTCATCATTGCATACATGAATTACATCGCCTGCATAAAACTGGGTATTGGTGAGCCCGTTGAGTGCCGCATTTTCTTTTGCATCTTCAATGGCTTCTGCCACTGTTTCTACACCAATGATGTTTTTGGCGCCTTTGCTGCAAAAGATACCAATGCTGCCTGTACCGCAATACAGATCATACAATGTTTCCTTACCGCTGAGTTTTGCAAAATCCCTCGTTACCTGGTATAATTTCTCAGCCTGTTTGGTATTGGTTTGAAAAAACGACTTGGGGCTGATCTTAAATACGAACTCTTCCAGCTTCTCGGTAATAAAACCTTTGCCGGAATACACTTGTGGTGTCAAATCATAGATCGTATCATTCCACTTGGGATTGATGGTAAACAGTAATGTGCTGATCTCCGGAAATTCATGCATTAACGCATCAAATAACAGTTTGCGGTTGGGTTCATCATCATAACCAAACGTAATATTCACCATTACTTCGCCGGTGGTGGAAGTACGAATGATCATGGTACGCAACCATCCTGTATGTTCCTTGATATTGTAAAAGTTGAACTGGTGAAGTTTAGCAAACTGCCGTACAAAATTGCGGATGGCATTGCTGGGCTCGGGTTGCAGGTAACAGGTATGGATGTCAATGGCTTTGTCAAAAATGCGGGGCACATGAAAGCCAAGAGCATAATCCTCCTGTTCGTTCTCAATAGCTCCTTCAGGTTTTGCATCACGCTGAGCATCTCTTTTAATAAGCTCTTCTTTGGTCAGGTAACGTTTACTGCTGAATGTAAACTCCAGTTTGTTGCGATAGTATTTGGTGGCATCAGCACCAACAATGGGCATTAGCGGAGGTAATTCAATTCCTCCAATACGTTTGAGGTTTTGCTCAACTTCCCGTTGCTTATACTTTATCTGGTCAGCATACGGCAACATTTGCCATTTGCAACCACCGCACAACCCAAAATGACTGCAAAACGGAGTGGTTCTTTGCTGAGAATAGGAGTGAATATGAACCACCCTTCCTTCGCCCCAATCTTTTTTGCTTTTGGTTAGTTGAATATCAACAATATCGCCGGGCACAGCGCCTTCAATAAAGATCACTTTTCCATCTACCCTTGCCAGGGAACGGCCTTCTGCTGCATAATCTTCAACAGGTACTGATGGCAAAATACTGAGTTGTTTTTTCTTTCTCACGCCGCAAAGGTAAATGAAACCGTTTGCCAATAACTGCCGTCTTGAATAGGGAATTCCTTAACAAACACAGTAAATTTTTGAATTAACTTCGCTGCGTAATATGAAAAAGACAGTTTTGTTTCTTTTTGCCATTATCCTTTGTGCCCATACGTTCAGCCAGGGTTATACCATCAACATTCAGTACAAGCCTGTTGCCAACTCCTTTTTATACCTGGGTTATTATTACGGTGATAAGAAATACGTACAGGATTCTGCACAGATATTACCCAACGGCACGGCACAATTCAAAGGTGATAAACCCCTCGTTGGAGGTCTTTATATCATTGTGGATGAAAAGAAAGGCCGGTTTTTTGATGTACTTATCGACAAAGAACAAAACTTTCAACTGGTCATTGATACAGCTGCCTTTGCCATCAGCTCCATCACAGGATCCTCAGACAACAACTATTTAGAAGAATATAAAAAAGCCACTACCCGTTTCTTCCGCAACTATCAGCAATGGCAAACGCAAATGGCATCAGCCAAAACAAAAAAAGACAGTACGGCCATTCAGCAACAAATGAATGAAGCGGCCAATCAATCACAACAATGGAGAGACAGTTTCGTAACCCAACATCCGGAAACTTATTTAGCCTTGCTGTTTCGTTTGATGAAAGAGCCTTTGTACCAGTTAAAAGGAAAGAGCAAACAGGATACCGTGAATGCATGGTACAATTACAAACAACAATACTGGGCTGATATTTCACCGGCTGATGAACGACTGCTTCGCACTCCTATGTTTGAGCAAAGACTCGGTCGCTATTTTGAAACTGTAGTGTATCGTCATCCTGACAGTATTAAAGCTGAAGTGGACCGCTTTGTGATCTACAGCCGCACCAACAATAACATGTTCCGGTATTTCATCAACCGTTTTACCAATGAATACATGAATCCTAAGTTCATGGGATTGGATGTTGTGTTCCTGCACATCTTTGAAAAGTATTATCTCACCAACCAGGTAACATGGCTGGAACCAAAGGATAAAGAACTGGTGTACAACAGGGCTTATAGTTTGATGGGCAATATTGTGGGGGAACCTGCAGCAGAATTAAACATGCTGGATACGCTGGACAGAAAAGTAAATCTTTACAGCATCATCGCTCCTTATACCTTGTTGGTGTTTTGGGATCCTGATTGCAGTCATTGCCGGGAACAGGTGCCCGTGGTTGACAGTCTTTACAAGAACCACTGGCAAAAACTAGGAATGAAACTGGTAGGTGTACTTGTAGATACCGTACGAACTGAAAAAGCAAAACTGCCGGAAGTAAAAAAACACTGGATGAATTATATCACAGAACACAAGTTGAACAACTGGATGCACTGGTACCAAAGCTTTGAAGCAAGAGAACAGGAACGTATCAACAGCATTCCCGGTTTCAGGCAGACCTATGATATTTATCAAACACCCACCCTATATTTGTTAGATAAAAACAAACGCATTGTGGCCAAAAAAATAACGGCTGAACAAGTGAATGATTTTTTAAACCATCAACATCAGTAAACCAACACCAAACATCCTAAATCCAAAAATATGCGAAACCTGCTCACTGCTCTCTGTTTCCTGTTTGTATTATCAGGCAATGCTCAAACGCTGTTTAGTTATGGTACACACCAGGTAAGTAAAGCTGAATTCTGGCGTGCGTTCACCAAAAACAATACGGGGCCGGTTACTGAAAAAGCCATCCGTGAATACCTGGATCTCTATATCCGTTTCAAATTAAAAGTACAGGCCGCCAAAGATGCCAAACTGGATACGCTTCCTAATTTAACCAATGATGTGGTAGGCTTTCGTGCCCAGTTGATTGATCAATACCTGCGCCAGCAGGGCAGTAACAAAGACCTGGTAACAGAAGCCATTGAACGTTCTAAGGAAGAACTGGAAATAGCCCATGTGTTTGTGGCATTTGAAAAAGACAGTGCTGCTGCCAAAACACAAATTGAAAAAGCATACAAAGAATTACAAAACGGTGCTGATTTTGGAAAAACAGCTGCTGCTTATTCGAACAACAGCATTGTAAAAAACAGTAACGGGTATATTGGTTACATCACTGTGTTTTCATTGCCTTATGAGTTGGAAAATGTTGTGTATGGGCTGAAACCGGGAACTTATTTCAAACCTGTGCAGGGTGCAAAAGGATGGCATATTTTCAAACTCATGAACAAACGCCCATCCCTGGGTAAGATGAAAGCAGCACAAATATTAATCGGCTTGCCTGCTGATGCGGATGCTGCAGAAAAAGAACGAGCCAAAAAATTAGCCGATTCTGTTTATACACTGGTGAGCAGCGGTACCATGAAGTTTGAAGATGCGGCACGTATGTTCAGCACCGATAAATTTTCCTATGCTAACGGTGGTGAAATGATGGAGTTTACGTACAGCAACTACAATCCTGCTTTCAGCAATGTGGTGTTTGCACTGGAAAAAGATAATGATCTTTCGAAACCATTTCCATCAGCCATGGGATGGCATATTGTAAAACGAATGAAACGTACAGATATTAAAACCGACATCAATGATGCGCAGGTGTGGGATGAATGGAGTGGTAAAGTAAATGCTGATCCACGTATTTCCATTGCATTGGCCAAAGCCAAAGAAGAAATGAAAAAACAATGCGGCTACAAACCGCTTCCTTATAATGCTGAACAATTGTGGACGCTTACTGATACCATGCTGAAAGCAAAAGATTATGTAAGCTTTTTTAAAGCCAACCGTCAAAAACCATTGTTCCAGTTAACGGGTAAAACCATCAGTGTTACAGATTGGTTGCAGTATGCGAAGAGTCAACCCGGTTTGAATGCGGCCAATGGAAGAAGCAGTTATGCCAGCCTGATGAAGCAATTTACTGATGCTACCGTAGAACAATACTATAAAGACCGCATGGAGCAAATGAACGATGAGTTCAAATACCAGGTGAAAGAATTTACAGAAGGAAGTTTGCTGTTTGAAATGATGGAGAGAACCATCTGGAGCAAAGCACCTGCTGACAGTACCGGTCTTTTAAAATATTACAATGCCAACAAGAGCAAATACAAATGGCAGCCGAGTGTGAGTGCGGTGTTATTCAATTGTGCTGATACGGCGGTGGCGAATGAAGCACTTCGTCAAATGAAAGCCAACCCGGCCGACTGGAAACAGATCATGGATAATTTAGGCGGCAGAGCATTGGCAGACAGCGGACGTTTTGAATACAATCAATTGCCTGTGGCCCCCGGCACGGAGTTAAAGCCCGGCATGTTCACCGCTGTTGAAACCAATGTAAATGATGGCTCCTCCAGTTTTTGTTATATCATTCAGCAATTCCCTGGAGATGATCAACGGAGTTTTGAAGAAGCAAAGGGTTTGGTGATCAACGATTATCAATTGCTGTTGGAGGAACAATGGATCAACCAATTGAAAAAGAAATACCCGGTGAAAGTGAATGAAGCGGTGGTGAAGGGGTTGAAGTGATGAGTGATTTATTGCAGCACAAGCGAGACGCTTGCGCCAGTTGAAGGAGATTATTTCAATAATTTTTATTATATAGAATTGTGCTTAGCTGTTTACTCAAAGATTCATATCCATATGATACATGTTTAAAATAAGCTTTTGCCTCTTCTTCGCTAATCAAATAGCGCTCATCATTCATTAATGTAATATCTACCTTTACAGCAAAATATTTTTCGGTTAATGGTTCTTGCGTTTTGAAAATAGGTATTGGCCATTCCTCTTTATTAAAAATAAAATCAGTTTTAAGCAAAGGCCATTCTCCGTTTTTGATACCTAATGAACTGAATATTCCTATTAGAGCAATTCTCCAATTTCTTATATCCCTATCATTAATTTTTTCAGGAATATTTTGGTAAATAATATCGAAAAAATAGCCCAATGTAATTGTTCTATACTCCCTTGCTACAAGACCTATTCCATATCCACCCTGAGTTAATGGAATTGAAAAAAAGTCGCCTTCTTTTAGTTTTATTTTTTTCATTGAGGAAGCTCTCTTAAAAAATTATTATGCCGAAAGTATTTATCATATATAAAAATAGTAAACATAGCGCAAGCGTCCCGCTTGTGCTTTCAGCAATTAAATTGAACCGGGTGAGTTTGATTTTATGTTTGGCACAAGATAGACTTTGTGCCAACATGAGAGGGCCATCATATTGGTTTGCAATTTGCTTTCAGCCACTCTACAATTTCTTCTGTTGTTTTGGAGCCTGTAGAAATATCAATAACTGTTTGATACGTTTTTTCTTTTGAAGAAATCAATTTTAGCCCGCCTTCTTCCAATACAGCCAGCATAGCTAAAAACCCGGTACGCTTGTTACCATCAACAAAAGGATGGTTCATAATCACACTTTCTCCCATAGCAGCAGCCTTTTCATACACTGTTGGGTATAAATCTTCGCCACCAAATGTTTGATAAGGACGTGCAATAGCACTCTCTAAAGAACCTTCGGCTCTCAATCCATGCGAGCCACCATATTCAATAATAGAAAGTTCATGAAGCCTCAGAATAATTTCTTTCGTAATCATTCAGCAAGCTTTTTTAGAACATCACCATATTCTTCTGATACTTGTTTGAAAAACTTATCAGTATCAAAATACTTATCATTCAATTTTTCGATGTATTCCAGCGCTGCTTTAACCGCTGCTTCGTCATTTAACGCTGTAATCTTTTCAATGGCTTTTATTTTCATTTCTGCTACACTCATAACATTACATTTAGTTCTTAAAGTTACAATTTTTAAATGGTAGTGTTAAACTGGTGTCGGGACGCCGTGGAGGCGTCAAACACCCTGGAATATCAGGCTATGTGTTACCCTAATCAGGTGTCTGACGTCTACGACGTCCTGACACCGCAATCACTCTTAGTAATTAAACAGACAAGCAGGAGAATTATTACAACACTTCCTTCACCACATTATAAATGATCTTAGGACTGCCCAATGTATAGTAATGCAATACCGGCACGCCAAACTCTTTTAATTCTTTGGATTGCTGTATCAACCATTCGGTTCCTACTTTTTTACAATCATCATCCGTTTTGGCTTTCATCATTTCATTGCTCAGTTCTGTAGGAATATCCACATGAAAGGTTCTTGGGATAACAGAGAGTTGTTTCTTGGAGGTTAATGGTTTTAAACCGGGAATGATAGGTACTGTAATACCCATCTCACGACATTGTTTGACGAACGCAAAGAATTTGCTGTTATCAAAAAACATCTGCGTCATGATATACTCCGCACCGGCATCTACTTTTTCCTTTAGCCGTTGCATTTCAATTTCCATATTGGGGCATTCAAAATGCTTCTCGGGGTAACCGGCCACACCTGCACAAAAATCAGTACGGAAACCATCACGAATATCTTCTTCTAAATAAATACCATGATTGAGGTTGATGGTTTGTTTCAACAGATCAATGGCCAGTTTATTGCCTTCCGGATGCGGTTCAAAATTAGCTTCGTTCTTAGCAGCATCACCACGCAGCACCAACACATTTTGCACACCAATGAAGTTGAGATCGATCAATGCATCTTCGGTTTCCCGTTTGGAGAAACCACCACAGATGAGATGCGGTACAGCATCCACATTATAATGGTTTTGAATGGCCGCACAAATACCCACGGTACCCGGACGTTTACGAACTTCCACTTTTTCAAATGTGCCATCCTGCTTTTTCTTGAACACCTGCTCTGCACGGTGATACGTAACGTTGATGAACGATGGTTTGAATTCCATCAATGGATCCAGGTGATCGTAAATCGAATTAATGGTCTTCCCTTTTAACGGAGGAAGTATTTCAAACGAAACCAATGTACTTTTTGCCTGAGCTATATGTTCTGTAACCTTCATGTTTGCTGTTTATGATACGGCGTTATACCGCAATCCTGCAAACTTATAACAGCAGCGGCTGTTAATCAAATGAATGTTGAGGCTTCTTTCACATTTTTACATCATAAGTTGAGGTGGAATGCGGTATTTTCGCAATCAAACAAACAGTTTTGAGTTTAACCATCCATACCAAGAACCTGGTGAAACGTTACCGTAACCGAACAGTAGCCAACCAGGTGAGCATTGATGTAAAGCAGGGTGAAATTGTGGGGCTTTTGGGTCCCAACGGTGCCGGCAAAACCACCACGTTTTATATGGTGGTAGGTTTTATTAAGCCGGATGAAGGTGAAGTGTTCCTGGATGAGGAGAACATTACCAAAGAACCCATGTATAAACGAGCCCAGATGGGTATTGGTTATTTGCCGCAGGAAGCAAGTGTGTTTCGGAAGTTGACGGTGGAGGAAAATATTGCGGCTGTTCTGGAAATGACCGATCTCAGCAAAGAAGAACAAAGACAAAAGCTGGAAGACCTGTTGACCGAATTTCGTTTGCATCATGTACGCAAGAATCAAGGTGATAGTTTAAGTGGTGGAGAACGCCGTCGTACAGAAATTGCCAGGGCATTGGCGGTTGACCCCAAGTTTATTTTACTGGATGAGCCGTTTGCAGGTGTGGATCCCATTGCTGTGGAAGACATCCAGGCAGTGGTGGCCAGGCTCAAGTACAAGAACATTGGCATTCTTATTACCGACCATAACGTTACGGAAACCCTCTCTATTTGTGACCGTGCTTACTTGCTCATTGAAGGAAAGATCTTTAAACATGGTACTGCTGAAGAACTGGCTGCAGACGAACATGTGCGCCGTTTATATCTTGGCCGCAATTTTGAACTGAAAAGAAAGGATTACCTGCACGAAGAGGCCATTGAAAATGCTAAGAATGAAGCGGCCAATGGCCTGTAAGTAATAAAGACACATTTAATTTTAGCAGCCACCTGCCAAACCGCCGTCAGGCCTGCCCGTCCGAACAGGCGGGGTTTCCAACCGCTGACGGGGTTAATGAATTTCAATCCTTGCCTGTGTTAATAGTTTCTGTTATCTTGCCACAGCCATCTTCAACATGAAACTGCTGAGCCCTGCCATATCACGCCTCGCACGCCTTCGCATGTGGCGTATCGAAAGCTGGATCCACAACCCGGTAGCAGCCCAGCGTGAAGTATTGCAGGATATTGTTACTACGGCTCAATACACACAATACGGTCATCAATATCAATTCTCCCAACTCTTTAGTGTACGGGATTTTAAGAACACCGTTCCTGTTTGTGAGTATGATGATATCAAGCCTTATATTGAACGGATGATGAATGGTGAAGAAAATGTATTGTGGCCAACACCGGTAACATGGTTTGCCAAAAGCAGCGGCACTACCAGTGATAAAAGCAAATTCATTCCGGTTAGCGAAGAGAGCATGAAGGAAGGTCACTACAAAGCAGCGAAGGATGTACTTACGCTTTACTACAATAATTTCCCATCAAGCGATTTATTAACCGGCAAAGGATTGGTGATCGGGGGCAGTCATACCATCAATCAATTCAATGAAGAAATTCAATATGGTGATTTGAGTGCAGTGCTGATGCAGAATGCTCCTTTCTGGGCCAACTGGATACGTACACCCGGTTTGGATATTGCATTGATGGATGAATGGGAAAGTAAAATTGAAAAGCTTGCTGAGAATACGATCAAAGATGCAGTTACATCTATCAGCGGTGTGCCTACATGGACCCTGGTATTGTTCCGTCGTATTTTGGAATTAACAGGTAAACAATCCATCAGCGAAGTATGGCCGCAAATGGAATTGTATTTACATGGCGGCGTTTCATTTGTTCCGTATAAAGAACAGTTTGAACAGATCATTGGCAAACCCATCAATTACCTGGAAATGTACAATGCCAGCGAAGGGTTCTTTGCTGCACAGGATGAACCGGGAGCTGATGGTATGTTGTTGTTCAGTGATCATGGTATTTTCTATGAATTCATGCCGGTAGAAGAATATGGAAAAAAATTTCCGCATACCGTTGGGTTGAATAAAGTAGAGATCGGTAAAAACTACGCACTCATCATCAGTACCAATGGTGGTTTGTGGCGTTACATAGTGGGTGATACGGTACAGTTCACTTCCACGCAACCGTATCGTATTAAAGTAAGTGGCCGGCTCAAACATTACATCAATGCTTTTGGCGAAGAACTGATCGTTGATAATACAGATAAAGCCATTGCCGTTGCCTGTGAACAAACAGGAGCCGTGGTGAATGATTATACAGCAGCGCCTATTTATTTTTCACACGACAGTTCAGGTGCTCATGAATGGTTGGTGGAGTTTGAAAAAGATCCTGTTGGGCTGAACGATTTTGTATATGAACTGGATACAGCATTGAAAAACCTCAACAGTGATTATGAAGCCAAGCGTCATAAAAATATAGCACTTCGTTTGCCGTTTGTTCGTCCCGTGCCCAAAGGAACCTTTAATGCATGGCTGCAAAGCAAAGGCAAGCTGGGCGGTCAACATAAGATACCAAGGCTTAGCAATGAGCGGACTTTGGTGGATGAAATCTGCAGGCTGGTGAACAGCTAACTCAGAGTTTCTTCTTTTTACTTTCATTTTCACGGGTATTTTTGCTGATACATGCCGCAATCCCAACGCCATACTACCCGTCTTACATTATTGCAAAAAATAATTCGCTATGCGTTGGTGGCACTTACCCTGTTTTGCATCTATGCAGTGTTGATCGAATTCTTATTCCAGCAAAAAAAGTCAAAGCAAACAGTTACAACAGAATACTGGAGCCATCGTGGAAGAAACAATGCCGGGCTTCCTGAAAATAGTATTGCCGCTTTTGAACATGCACTTCAGCATGGCTTAAAAGGAATTGAAGTAGATGTATTTTGGGATGAGGCAACAAAGCAGATACTCGTAACCCATGATACGCCTCAATCATCACAACAATACCCGTTGCTCAAAGAGATTGTTTCAAGATTCAAAGATTCCATTTCCTACTGGATCGATTTTAAAAACCTCACTAATGAAAATGTAAAAGAGGTGGAAGAAGCTGTTGCACAATTAGCCGCTACTTATCATTTAAAGGGCAAACTATATCTTGAAAGTGCTCATGGCACTGTACTTCGTAAAATCAACTCACCCAACATCCGCACGTTGTATTGGGTACAGTATGGAAGACATTTTCCGAAACGACCCTTCAAACTGTTGTATATTAAAAGTCTCATTGTGTTCAGTAAGTTTTATGGTTATACCAGCAGCTATAGCTTAATGGATGATGATTTCAGAAAACAGTTTGGCGGGTTACCGCTTTATATTTTTCATGCCAATGCACAACAACTGAAAAAAGAGGAAACGATTCCTTCCAGTGTGAAAGTTCAATTGGCAGATGAAGATTATTTAAAATTGCTGAAACCATGAAGAACCGTATCCTTCCTGCATTTTCGTGGTTGTTCCTGCTGGGCATTGCAGTAATGATGCTGTTGCGTATTATTTTTTGGTTGTACAACTACAGGTTCTTTCCAACAGTTTCAACGGGCGAACAATTAAAGATTTTATACACCGGCTCCAGGTTTGATGCATCTGCACTGGCTTATGTATTCCTGCCATGTTTACTCTTGTATGTATTGTATGCGGTTACGGCAGGTAAGTTGTGGTGGCAATTACTGATGTGGTGCATGCGTTTGTTTTTATGGTTTGTGATCATTGCCACTTTATTTGATACAGGTTTTTACAGTTTCAGTTTCAGCAGGAGTGATGTGCATACACTTACGTTTGCAGGGGACAGTATAAATGTATTTCGTTCAGCACCTTTGCAGTATGCAGGGCTGATGATTACAGGCGTGTTGCTGATGCTGATTGTTCATCAACTGATCAAACGTATTTATAACAGGTACATGCTTTCAGCAAGGTTAAAAGCAAAACAACTGTTACTCTTGTTGCCCATTGCTTTGATGTTGATCATAGCACTTCGTGGCTTGAATGCAAGACCATTATCACCGCTTTCCGTTTCCCTGTACACCAATGCCAATTTTGCAAGTGTGGTCACCAATAATATTCAAACCACTGTTTATTCTTTCTTCAAAAAAACAAACACCGGCTTGTATGAACAGCATCAATATATGTCTTTGAGCCAGGTACAGGAAGAAGTTCCGTTTGTACATCAATTTGCTGATACGGCTGAAACCAAAAGCAATGTGGTGATCTTTGTATTGGAAAGTTTTGCCAGGGCGTATCTTGAAAAAGGAAATCCTTACAAAGCCGCTACACCTTTTTTAGACAGCATCATGGCGAATAGCTTCTATTGTACCAATGCCTATGCCAATGGAGCCATGTCGGTAAACGGTATCCAGGCCATACTCAGTGGTATTCCGGCTATTTACGATTATAATATTGATAACTCCAACTATTATCAAAATTTCACAAGAGCCATGCCTGCAGTATTTAAAGAGCGTGGATATGGAACCTACTTTTATTATGGAGCCAGCAAAGATCATTTTGGATTGGAAAAGTTGAGCAAGCGGTTTGGAGTGGATCAGTATTTATCAGAGGAGGATTACAACAACTCATCGCAGCATAATGGTTATTGGGGAATACATGACTCTGCTTTTTTCCGGTTTACTGTTGATGATCTTGGAAAAAGACAACAGCCTTTTTTTGCAGCGGTTTACAATCTTTCCTCTCATTACCCATATGTAATTCCTGCTGCATACAGATCCAAACTTCCAAAAGGAGCAACGGCTGCATCACAAGCCATCAGTTATGTTGATCTGTCGCTGCAACGTTTTTTTGAAGAAGCGGCAAAGAGCAGTTGGTATCACAACACCATCTTTGTTTTTGTGGCGGATCATTGGAATAAGGAAGATGGACAAATGAATGCTGAAGGCAGTGGCCGTTATCAAATTCCATTATTTATTTACAAACCAGATGGATCATTGAAGCAAGCTTTTAATGGTGTTACTGACCAGGTTTCTGTTTTCCCAACGCTGATGCAGTTAACAGGTTATTCTCAACAATTTAATTCTTTCGGACAATCCATGGTTGATAGCAGTAGCTATCGCTGGACGGTTGCAGTAAAACAATGGCCTTCTTTGTTGTTGTTTACAGATGCCAGCTTTGAATTGTACTTTGATGTGGTGACAGGAAAACCGGCGGGTTATCAATTGCTGGGTCAAAAGAAAGATACGATTGGAATCAGCCAATTGGAACAGAAAGCAAAAGCATTTGTTCAGCACTATAACTACCTGTTTGCGAATAATAAACTGGCTGATACCAGTCATTCACCCAAACCATGAACACCATCTATAATCATTTACATTTGTAACCATGAAACTGAGAGATAAATTAAAAGATTATAAAATTGTTCATTGGTTGAATAACCTGCTTCATTACCGGGAACTGGAGCACAACCGGAAGGCCTATAAAACATATGGTGTCACAAAAACAATTTATAATTCTATCTCCAGCAAAGATTTTCCTGATAAAACATCCAAAGCATGGCTGGATGTACAGGATGCAGCAACAGTTATTGAACACAAAGAAGGGTTTCAACAATTTTCAAGTGACGTTCAGCAACAACTGAAAGGGTGGAGCAAAAATGGATTCATTCATCTTCACCAATACTTCACCCGGGAAAAAGCAGATGAAGTAAATAAAGCCGTTGATGACCTCATCAACAATAAACATCTGCCCATTACCCATGATAACAAAGTGATGTTTGGATACAAGCATTCACCTGTTCTTAAAGAAGTGATGCATGATGCAGGGTTGCTGAAACTACTTTCATTTATACTGGATAAAGAAGTCATTCCTTTTCAAACGCTCAATTTTGTAAAAGGAAGTGGTCAGCGTGCCCATAGTGATAGTATTCATATGACCACTTATCCGCTTGGGTATTTGGTAGCAGCATGGATCGCCCTGGAAGATATTCATCCGGATAGCGGTCCTTTGTTTTATTATCCCGGCAGCCATAAACTGCCATATCTCCTCAATGATAATTTTGAGAACTATAGCACACAATTCAAGTTGGGCAATAAACACTATAGTGATTATGAGGATTTGGTTGAAGAGATCATTTCTAAAACATCCTTTGAAAAAAAAGTGTTTCTTCCGAAAAAAGGCGATGTGCTCATCTGGCATGCCAATCTTATCCACGGGGGAATGCCGGTGGTTAATCCGTCACTCACACGCAAAAGTATGGTCATTCATTTTTATGCAAAAGATGTGATCAAGTATCATGAAATAACAGAGCGGCCATCCCTAATGGAGGAATGATAAATTTCTTACATTGCACTACTTCAAAAATTGAATCATATGAAATTACTGGAAGGAAAAGTTGCTATTGTTACAGGTGCTGCCCGTGGTATTGGCGAAGCAGTGGCTATTAAGTTTGCTGAACACGGGGCCAATGTAGCCTTCACATTTGTAAGTGACAGCAGTAAAGAAAAAGCAGCAGCATTAGAAGCCAAACTGCAGGGCATGGGTGTTAAAGCAAAAGCTTATCAAAGTAACGCAGGTGATTTTGCAGCATGCGAAGCTTTTGTAAATGATGTGGTGAAAGAATTTGGTACCGTTGATATTTGTGTGAACAATGCCGGTATTTCAAAAGATAATTTGTTGCTGCGCATGAGCCCGGAACAATGGGAAGATGTGATCAAAGTAAATCTCAACTCTGTGTTTTATATGACCAAACAGGTCATTCGTCCCATGATGAAAGCAAAAAGCGGAAGCATCATCAACATGAGTTCTATTATTGGTGAAATGGGAAATGCGGGGCAAAGCAGTTATGCGGCCAGTAAGGCAGGTGTGATTGGATTTACAAAGAGCGTGGCCAAAGAACTGGGCAGCCGCAATATTCGCTGCAATGCCATTGCCCCCGGTTTTGTGGAAACAGATATGACCAGCTATTTGAAAGATGGCGAGGCAGCAGATAAATACAAAGCAGGCATTCCTTTGGGACGTTTTGCCAGTGGAGAAGATATTGCTAACGTAACATTGTTTTTGGCCAGCGATCTTGGTAGTTATGTAACAGGCCAAACCATCAGCGCCTGTGGTGGCTTAAACATTTGATAACATACATAACCCACTCATATAGAACAGAAAATGATAAGGAATCCAACCCTTTATCATTTTTTTATGGGTATGTTGAACTGATAGGATTATTTTTACAGCCCGTATGAGGAAACAGGTCATCAGTATTTTTTTATCACTGGTCATGTGTATACAGCTACTGCCGTTAACGCAGATAAGTACGGCTATGTACCAAAGCCAGCAGATGAATGAAGAAATGCCGCACAATGATGCGCCGGTATCACCTGTTTTTACAGAAGAACTTCATAAGCATTTTGTAAGTGCCAGTCATGAAGAACAGATGGAACTTACTGAACTGCGTATCACAGAAGTGATTCACCAGGCTGAAAAGATCAGTTCCCGTTTTTCAGATGATGTGCAAACACCGCCCCCCAATTGCTGAAACGGCTCAGGCAACTTGCCTTTCAGTAACCTTTTCCTGATCGTTACATAAGCTGTTCTCAACAACAAACGAATTTACTTGTTATAGCAACTGTAGTAACACAGTTGTGCAGCAATATCAGTATTGCGATTTGACTTCAATAACCCTTTTAACAACTTCCATGAAATTAGAAACAAAATATTTCAAAACAGATTTACTGGCCGGTCTCGTGGTCTTTCTTGTTGCATTACCGCTGTGTTTAGGTATTGCACTGGCCAGCGGCGCTCCCTTATTTTCAGGTATTATTACCGGTGTTATCGGCGGTATTGTAGTTGGTTTTTTAAGCGGCTCCAATCTCAGTGTTACAGGTCCCGCAGCAGGTTTAACGGCCATTGTATTATCTGGTATTACAACTCTTGGTTCTTTTGATCTGTTTCTTACTGCAGTAGTTATTGCAGGTGTTATTCAATTAATCTTAGGCCTTATTAAAGCGGGTACCATCTCCAACTATTTTCCTTCAAATGTAATTGAAGGGATGCTTACCGGTATTGGTATCATCATTATTCTCAAGCAAATACCCCATGCTGTGGGGTATGATAAAGACAATGAAGGCGACTTTGCTTTCATAGAAAACAATACAGGGCACAATACATTATCTTCCATCATTGATGCCATTAATTCTATTCATTATGGAGCTGTCATTATTGCTATTATCTGCATTGGTATTCTAATAGCATTCAATAAGGTGCCGGCACTTAAAAAACTCAAACTTGTACCGGGAGGATTGGTAGCTGTAATAGTTGGTGTTTTGGTTAATGAAATTTTTATAAGAACCGGTTCGGTACTGGCGGTAGGATCAGACCATTTAGTAAACCTTCCCATGCCTGCAAATTTTGATGATTTTCTCAACCAGTTTTCCTTACCGGATTATAAAGGGTTGATGAATGGGCAGGTGTGGATACTGGGAGCCACCATTGCTGTTGTGGCAAGTATTGAAACATTGCTTTGCCTCGAAGCGGCCGATAAAATGGACCCGCTCAAACGATATTCCAGCGGCAATACTGAATTGAGAGCGCAGGGTATTGGAAATATTGCAGCAGGACTGATTGGCGGGTTACCCATGACTTCTGTTATTGTGCGTACCTCTGCCAATATCAATTCGGGTGCACGTACCAAACTGGCTACGATTGCACACGGTGTGTTCCTGATGCTGGCTGTATTATTAATACCATCAATTCTCAATAAAATCCCCCTGGCAGCCCTGGCGGCAATCCTCATTATGATTGGTTTGAAACTGGCCAGCCCCAAAGTATTTAAACATATCTGGAATAATGGCAGGTTTCAGTTCATTCCTTTTATCGCTACAGTACTGGCGGTTGTGTTTACAGATTTACTGAAAGGGGTGGGGATAGGTTTGATCGTAAGTATTATTTTCATCCTTCGGGGCAATATGAAGCTTGCTTATTTCTTCAGAAAAGACAGGCATAAAGAGGGCGAGATGATTAAAATTAAACTGGCACAGGAAGTATCATTTTTAAATAAAGCAGCTATTAAGCAAACATTGGTGCATTTACCCGAAAACAGTCATGTACTGATTGATGCCAGTGAAACGGTTTATATTGATCACGATGTGCTGGAACTTATTAAAGACTTTTTTGAATTTACATCCGCCGATAAAAATATAAAAGTGGATCTGGTTGGATTTAAAGAGGCGTATAAAATTGAAAATACTATTAGCCACGTGACCGACATACCCGAAAAAGCGATCGTACAGGAATCATACAATTAAAAAAAACCTCTATTTAGAATCAATATAAAATCAAACAACATGAAATCATACGAAAAACTTTTGATTGATAACAAGGAATGGGCATCTGAAAAAGTGAAAGTAGATCCTGATTTCTTTAACCGGTTAGTAAACGTTCAAAAACCAGACTTTTTATGGATTGGTTGCAGCGATAGCCGTGTTCCCCCGGATCAAATCACTCAAACCCAACCCGGAGAAATTTTCATTCATCGTAATATTGCCAATATGGTGATACACACAGATATGAATGTGTTAAGTGTATTGGAATACTCAGTGAATGTTTTAAAAGTAAACCATATTATCGTATGCGGTCATTATGGCTGTGGAGGTGTAAAAGCTGCATTTCAGCAACATAGTTTGGGACTGATTAATAAGTGGCTGAGAAACATCAAAGATGTTTATCGTTTTCACCAGGATGAAATAAGAGCGATACCTGACGAAGAAGGTCGTTTAAACAAACTTATTGAGCTGAATGTAAAAGAGCAGGTAATGAACGTAGCAAAAACTTCTATTGTGCAAAAAGCGTGGAAAGAACGCAATGCCCCGCATTTGCATGGCTGGGTATATGATTTGCATGATGGTGTTATCAGACCAATATTTGAAATGACTGCTGGTGAACATTTTGATCCCTTGTATGAATTTGACAACCTATAAAAAACAAAAAGGGCTTGCATCGCAAGCCCTTTTGTTTTAATCTTTTGTAGTTAGTTATACCAATTCAATATCAAAGTTCACTAGTTGCACAAACTGCTGAATGCGGTCTTCAATATCTCCTTTTGAAATTTCTTTAAGACGTGTGGTTCCGAACTTCTCTACACAGAAACTGGCCATGGCGCTACCAACAATGATGGCTGTTTTCATGTTTGCAAAACTAATATCATTGGTTTTGGCAATATGACCGATGAAGCCTCCGGCAAACGTATCACCGGCACCGGTTGGGTCAAACACATCCTCTAATGGTAATGCAGGGGCAAAGAACACCTGATCATCATGAAACAGCAATGCGCCATGTTCCCCTTTTTTGATCACTAAGTATTTAGGTCCCATCTTCATGATCTCACGGGCTGCTTTTACCAGCGAATATTGTCCGCTCAGTTCCCTTGCTTCGCTATCGTTCACAAAAAGCAGATCAACTTTAGATATTACGTTCACCAGGTCATCCATGGCTGTCTCCATCCAGAAGTTCATAGTGTCCATGGCTATAAGTTTGGGTCTTTGTTTCAGTTGCTCAATTACACGCAGCTGAACACTTGGTAACAAATTACCCAACATGAGTAAATCACAGTTTTGGTAACTATCGGGGATTACCGGGTTAAAAGTTCCGAGTACGTTTAACTGTGTATCCAGCGTATCACGGGTATTCATATCCATGTGGTACCTGCCGCTCCAGAAAAATGTTCTCTCGTCTTTTTTTATTTGTACGCCTTCCAATTGTACGCCACGTGCAGCCAATGCATCCAGTTCTTCCTGCGGAAAATCACCACCCACCACACTTACCTGGTAAATAGGCCGGGCAAAATTGGAGGCGCTCCAGGCAATATACGTAGCTGCACCACCCACAATTTTATCACTTTTACCAAAAGGTGTTTCTATTGCATCAAACGCCATAGAACCTACAACAATAATACTCATACGATCGTGTTTTTGTAAACCCGGCAAAGGTAAAGGGTTGTAACCTATAAACTGCAATTGCACAAAAAAAGCGTTCTGCATAATGCAAAACGCTTTACATGAAAACGAAAACTCAGTTTAGTTTTTATCGCTTCTTACAAGATCAAAAAATTTATTATCAGACATACCTAACCAAACACGGTCAATCTGGTTCACGTCAAAAGCCTTATCAAAACATACATATTGAACATGATTTTGACCCGGTTGAACGGTCCATTTGCAGGCAAGCTCACCATCTTCGGCTTTAGTGGTATAGTTGTAAAACAAATCTCCGTTTTTGAGCATGATGTATATCTTATAATCGCTCCAGGTAAAAGGATCGGCTCCTTCCTTGTTGATCACAGCAATACGCATTTTGGTATAACCGGTTCCGTCATCACGGGTAATATATTCATTTTTGGTGTGATATACCCCTACCAAAAAATTAATGGTTTTGCTGGGGTTTGAGATTGATTCATAGTAAAAGGGGTCGGTTTGAGCTTTTACAATGGTGGGTGCGGCCATCAGGAAAGTGGCACACATAAGGCTAAGGAACAAAATTTTCTTTTTCATGTGCTGTTTGTTTAATGAATTAAAATTACAATGAGCCAGACGTCATTTCCATACCCGCCGTTGGGTATTTTTAAAAATTGGCTGTTTTAAACCCCGTAAAAGATTTGACATTGAGGGAATAAAGACTTTATTTTTGTTGCATGGGAAAACTAAAAGTGGCTAAAAACGAAAGCCGGAAGGATATTATTGTAAAAGCCGGTGCCGCCCTCTTCAGGGAAAAAGGCTTTGGCGCTGCCAGTATGCGTGACCTTGCTGAAAATATTGGTATTGAAGCTGCCAGTCTTTACAACCACATTCGTTCCAAAAACGAGATCCTGGAATCTATCTGTTTTGCTGTAGCCAACCGCTTCAACACTTATTTTGATGAAGTGGATACCGGCAATGATTCAGTTCTTGCCAAAGTTGAAACCATACTCCGCTTCCACATTCAGCAAATGATCGAAAACCATGAAGAAGTAATTGTAAGCGATCGTGAATGGAAGCATTTAGATGAACCTTACCGCTCTAATTTTCATAACCAGCGCCGTAACTACCGCAAGCGTTTTGCTGCTTTGATTGAAGAAGGGATTAAAAAAGGCGAGCTGAAACTCATAGATGCGCCTACTGCCATCATCATTATGTTGCATGCAGTAAGCGGTATTGAAAGCTGGCATCGCTCTACTTCTAAAATTTCAGCCAAAGAACTGGAAGATAACATGGTGATGATACTGATTGATGGATTGAGGAAATAGAAATTTCAATGGCTGTTCATTTTCACAAACTTGCTGTAAAAAATATCATTCGTGAAACGGGTGATTGTGTTTCTATTGAGTTTGATGTTCCTGAAAATCTCAAGCAAGAATTTCAATACACACAGGGGCAGAACATCAACATCAGAACCACACTTCATGGCGAAGAAGTAAGACGTACGTACTCTATTTGCACAAGTCCGCAGGAAAACAAACTAAAAGTAGCGGTGAAGAAAGTAAGTGATGGTTTGTTCAGTGTTTATGCCAACGAGCGCCTAAAGAAAGGTGATGTGCTGGAAGTAATGTCGCCCATTGGCAGGTTTAACACCAAGCTTCACCCCGACAATGAAAAAAACTATGTAGCTTTTGCTGCAGGCAGCGGCATTACACCCGTGATCTCCATTATTAAAACAACACTTGCGGCAGAACCACAAAGCAGTTTTACACTGGTGTATGGAAACAGGAACCGTTCTTCCATCATCTTTTTTGAAGAACTGGAAGGGTTGAAGAATCAATACATGCAGCGTTTCAACCTCATTCATATTTTAAGCAGGGAAAAAACAGATGCTGCTATCAACTTCGGCAGGATTACTAAAGAAAAATGTACGCATCTTTTTAAAACCCTGATCGATCTGAAACAAACCGATGAGTTTTTTCTTTGCGGTCCCCAGGAAATGATCTTTGGTGTAAAGGAAATTCTGGAACAAAAGGGTGTTGATGAAAGGCATATTCATTTTGAACTGTTTACAACTGATAAAAAGCAGGCTGCCAGCTACAAGCCTCAAGCTGTAAGTGAGAACACTCCTTCAAGTAAGATTGAAATGAAGCTTGATGGACGAACCTTTGAATTTGAAATCCCCGTTAACAGTGATGATACAATACTTGATGCTGCCATGCAGCAGGGAGCTGATGTGCCATATGCCTGCAAAGGAGGCGTATGCTGTACCTGCAAAGCCAAACTGGTAGAAGGAAAAGTAGAGATGGATGTACATTGGGGCCTGGATCATGAAGAACTGGAACAAGGATTTATCCTCACCTGCCAAAGCCACCCTATGACCGAGAAAATAGTAGTAGATTTTGATGTGAAATAATGATCACAATCACCAGATAATACTTTCAACAAGATGGACGAACAGGCGTTTGTTTCGCTTAAATTTGCTGTTTAAAGATTTCTCCCATGTCCATACATGATTTAGAACAGCAGTTTCAGCAAAAGATTGATGCTGAGATCAAGATCGAACCTAAGGATTGGATGCCCGATGCTTATCGTAAAACCAATCTGCGGCAAATTTCACAACATGCACACAGTGAAATTGTAGGTATGTTGCCGGAAGGGAACTGGATCACCCGAGCCCCATCACTCAAACGAAAAGCGATTTTAATTGCCAAAGTACAGGACGAAGCCGGTCATGGTTTATACCTGTATTCAGCAGCTGAAACATTGGGGCAAAGCCGTGATGAAATGATTGCGGATCTCCACAGCGGCAAAGCCAAGTATTCTTCCATCTTCAACTATCCTACATTAACATGGGCTGATATGGGCGCCATCGGCTGGTTGGTAGATGGTGCTGCCATTATGAACCAGGTCATGCTCACCCGAACATCGTATGGTCCTTACGCAAGAGCCATGGTTCGTATTTGTAAGGAAGAAAGTTTTCATCAACGCCAGGGTTTTGAAACATTGCTGGTTCTTTCAAAAGGAACTGCTGAGCAAAAGGCGATGTGCCAGGATGCCATCAACCGTTGGTGGTGGCCATCCTTGATGATGTTTGGCCCCAAGGATAGTGAAAGCACCAACAGCGATCAAAGCATGAAGTGGAAGATCAAACGCAAAAGCAATGATGAGTTGCGCCAAAACTTTGTGGACATGATCGCAGAACAGGTAAAAGTATTAGGTATGACTTTACCTGATAAAGATTTAAAGTGGAATGAAGAAAGAGGTCATTATGATTTTGGGGAAATTAACTGGGATGAATTCTGGAATGTGGTGAAAGGTAATGGACCCTGTAACAAACAACGTTTAGAAGCAAGACGTAAAGCGCATGAAAATGGTAAATGGGTGAGAGAAGCAGCCATGGCGCATGCAGAGAAGAAGAAACCCCAAACCCCTAAAGGGGCTTTAAAGGCAGCTTAACGAATTTCAAAAAATCATTTATGAATATTCAGATTCGATGTTTTTATTACGGTGATATTCCTGATACAAATGCAGGAGGAGATGTAAAAAATGAAAATGCTCAGGTTCCCCCTTCAGGGGGCGGAGGGGGTTGGCCATTGTGGGAAGTATTCATCAGGAGTAAACAGGGGCTTGATCATAAGCATGTGGGAAGTTTACATGCAGCAGATGCACAAATGGCGATTGAAAATGCAAGAGATGTGTATACACGAAGAATGGAAGGAGTGAGCATTTGGGTGGTGGAGAGTAAATACATCACCGCAAGCAATCCGGAAGAAGCGGGTGAATTGTATGAACCTGCTGTTGATAAAGTGTATCGTCATCCTACTTTTTATCAATTACCTGATGAGGTGAATTATATGTGATGATTAATTGATAATTTATTAACGGATAATGAATAATTCTCTTACAGATTACTTACTGCATTTAGCTGATACAACGCTTATTCTTTCGCATAGAAACAGTGAATGGTGTGGTCATGGCCCCATTTTAGAGCAAGACATTGCATTAACAAATATTTCATTGGATTTATTGGGACAAGCAAGATTGTTTTATCAGTATGCAGCGGAACTTATTGGAAACACTGACGAGGATAAATTAGCCTACTTAAGAACAGAACGGGAATATAAAAACCTGTTGCTTGCAGAACAACCCAATGGTGATTGGGGGCAAACTGTTCTCAAGCAGTATTTATACAGCCAGTTTCAGCAATTGCTGTTTCAGCAATTACAACAGCACGAAGATGAACACATAGCTGCCATTGCAGTAAAATCATTAAAAGAAACCAACTATCATGTACGCTGGAGCAGTGAGTGGGTGATTCGTTTGGGCGATGGAACAGATGAGAGCAAACAGCGAATGCTCCATGCTATTGAAGAACTGTGGCGTTATACAGGAGAAATGTTTGACCCCGTGGAATATGAAATGATTTCTAAAATCAATTATTCCCAACTTCAGCAAGCATGGGTAGAAAAAGTAAAAGTTGTTTTCGACGAAGCCGGGCTCCCTGTTCCTGAAAAAACATTCATGCAAAAAGGCGGTAAAACCGGAACACATACAGAACATCTTGGATACATACTTGCCGATCTGCAATATCTGCAAAGAGCTTATCCAAACAGTGAATGGTAAAACATGACTCTTCATCAAGTTGATAAAAAAGCGATCTACTCATACCTGGAAGAAATCAAAGACCCGGAAGTGCCCGTATTGTCTATTATTGAGTTGGGTATTGTGCGGGATGTTGTAATGCATGATGATGATGAAGTGGAAGTAATGATCACACCCACCTACAATGGTTGCCCGGCTATGGATATGATTGCTACCAGTATACGCATCATGCTTTCTACACTTGGTTTTAAAAAGTACAAAGTAACACAGGTGCTTTCTCCTGCATGGACCACCGATTGGATGAGCGAAGAGGGAAAACGAAAACTAAAAGCATACGGTATAGCTCCGCCGAATGATCGCCAACAGGTTTGCACACCCGGTTTATTTGCAGCAGAAGAGGCAGTACAATGCCCGCTTTGCAATTCATATCACACCCATCGCATCAGTGAGTTTGGTTCTACAGCCTGCAAAGCGTTGTATCAATGCGATGATTGTAAAGAACCGTTTGATTATTTTAAATGTCATTAACCTGTTTGGACACTCTGCTGATCTTACCTGTACGTATTTTCTTCCTACCTTCAATCAACAACTATACTTGCTATGGATTTTACCATTTACTTAGAAGAAGCAGCACAGGTTTCTATTGCTTTTATTATAGGTGCTGCTATTGGTATTGAACGGGAATTTCGCAGTAAGCCCGCCGGCTTCCGTACCATGATCTTCATTTGTGTGGGCTCCTGCTTATACACCATTCTTTCCAAAGAAAGTAATACCATCAGCCCGGATCGTATAGCCAGTAATGTAGTAACAGGGGTGGGTTTTATTGGTGCCGGTGTAATTTTTAAAGAAGGAATTACAGTAAATGGTTTAACAACAGCAGCACTCATCTGGATCACGGCTGCATTGGGTATGTCCATTGGATATCATAATTATCCGCTTGCATTTGTAGTTAGCAGTATGGTGGTGGTAGCGTTGTTTGTACTGGAACCGGTACAACAGTTCATCAATAAAGTACATAAAGTAAAAGATTACAAAATCAGGGCTAATGATACCGATCAGGTGTTTAAAGAAGAAATGGAAAAATATTTCAAGGAGAATGGTATAAGCTTCAGGTGTATGAAAATGGTAAAGGAAAACAATGAAGCAGTTTATACATACCGCATTGGTGCTCCAAAATTTGATTATGATATCGTCAATAATTTTTTACTGCAACACAGAAGTGTTGTAAGTTTTGATATGTAGTTTTACTTCAAACTTTGTTATGACCCCCATTCAATTTGAAATCAAAAACGGAGTTGCTTATATCCATCTCAACCGTCCTGATAAATTCAACAGCTTTAACCGTGAAATGGCATTGCTGATGCAAAACCGCTTGGATGAGTGTGCATCATTGCACGAAGTGCGTTGTGTGTATATTACCGGTAACGGCAAAGCTTTCAGTGCCGGTCAGGATATTGGTGAACTGGTGGGAGACCATAAAGTAGAGATCAAACAAATTCTTTCTGAACATTACAACCCCATTGTAAAGCGTATCCGCAATTTGCCCAAACCGGTGATAGCTGCTGTGAATGGTGTGGCTGCAGGTGCAGGTGCTAATATTGCACTCTGCTGTGATATTGTGGTGGCGGCAGAATCTGCATCCTTCATCCAGGCATTTTCTAAAATTGGATTGATACCGGATAGCGGAGGTACGTTCACTTTACCAAGGTTGATCGGCTGGCAAAAAGCAAGTGCATTGATGATGACGGGAGATAAAGCGTCTGCCAATGAAGCTGAAAAACTGGGAATGGTATACAAAGTATACCCGGATGTAACATTTGAAGAGGAAAGTAAAAAAATGGCACATACATTAGCACAAATGCCTACAAAAGGATTGGCTTATACTAAGCATGCATTGAATCATTCTTTTACTAACTCATGGGAAGAGCAGTTGTTGCTGGAAGATGAATTTCAACAGAAAGCTGCGATAACACATGATTACAACGAAGGCATTAATGCGTTTCTCCAAAAACGAAACCCAAATTTTAAGGGCGAATAACAAGTAAGATTTAGTTCTTTACCAGTTGCAACAATTGACGGTTGCCTGTTTCATCTCTCAGTATTACTTTATAAATTCCTTTTGGATAAGAGGCAACATTGAGATTTGTTTTCAGTAATGTACTGTTCTTCACCTGCTGTCCTGAATAAAGGATTTTGCCGGTTGCATCCACTACTGTAATAAAAACGATTCCTTTATGTGCGTTATTCAGCTCAATAGTAGCTGTTGATACAACCGGATTGGGGTAGAGTATAACAGTTCCAGTATTATTTAAAGTAACTTTCAGCACTTTTGAATAAAATACTTTTCCTGTTTGTTCAAATTGCTTTACACGGTAATAAAAAATGCGCCCGTTTAATCCTGAATGAACATACTTGTATTGCTGACGTGTTATTTCATTACTATTGGCCAACACGGTGCCTAAGGTTGAAAAATTCTGACCATCTGCTGAGTAATCAATTTCAAAATGATCAGCAGTATAACCATTCACGGATCTCCATGTTATCACATTTGTTTCATTTTCATGAGCAGCTTGGGCAGGCAAGTCCTCACTGGGCAACACAGCCATGAAATTGGCAATACCAAAAGGAGAAAAATCAGTAATACCTGCCCTGGTTGCTGTATAAGGGTCGCTACCAGAGGCATTGATATTTAAAAGACCATAATCCCAATCTGAGTTATGGTAATGCCCAATCCTCGTAAGTGTTCTGTTAAAACCGATCAATTCCAGTTGTGAGGGCCATTGCAACGTAATGGTGGCGTTGGAACCACCGCTGGTAGTTTCTGATATCAACCACAAGCAATTGACCACGTATGAATTTTGAACTGAACCGCTTGCCCCGTTTTTATAGAAGGCTGGCAGCATACGTACTTTAAAAATATCAGTACTTGAAAGCAAGCTAATTGCTACGGTTGCAGGTGTATAATAACTGGTTGTGCCTACAGGAAACACTTTGTTATTGTTATTTACAACCTGTTGTTTTAAGCCACCATTACCAACAGCAATTATATAAGCGTTAGAACCTGCGCCAGTAATAGCGGCGCTGTTACCCATGGTGAGATCATAATCAGACAGCGATAGTTTACCAGCTGTGAATTTTAATTCATTATTGACTGTTACAGCAGACGCAAGTGTTGCGTTGTTGATGGTTTTATGTATCGTAAGTTTATTGAAGGGGGAATTAGATGTTGTTACAACAGTTTGAGCAATTGAACCAAATAAGATAAGCTCACCCGTTCCCTGTGGTGCTGCTGATTGAGAATTGGTAAAGTTTCTTGCCAAATAAAATTTACCGTTATTGGTAAAGCTGCTGCCTGATTGATTGGTAAAATTCCCACCCACATAAAAGCTGTCTGTACCGGAACTGATGAATAACACACCAGTATTTTGTACATCTGTTTGTGCATGCATACTACCTGCAAATAGTAAAAAGCAACAAAGTATAATAGTGACTTTGTACATAATAGGCAATCAATGTGTTGATTTATTTAATCGCAAGGTTGAGTGTTTCAACAGTCATGCTGCTGTTATCAGATGTGTTGGCAGCCCATACTTCAATATAATCATTGGTGGAAAGTTGAACAGTACAGGTAATGGTAAGTGAACCCTTATCAACACCTGTTGATAAACGCATAGCCTGTTCAGACTCCGGAAGTTTTACCCCGTTCTTATAAATATAGAAAGAGAAGTATTTATTAGCTGATGTAGAAGTAACACTCATAGAAGCCGTTACAAAAAATCTTCTTGTTTTTGTTCCTGCATAGACAAGCCTGTTGTTGGATGGTGATGTTACCCTGAATAAACCCACAGAGGTCGTAGTGGCGGCTACTTTCACAGGTGTGTTTACTGCTGAAAAACTTGTTACAGCAGAAGCAGTTAAATATAAATTACCCGCCGCTACATCATCTTTTTCTGTTGCTATACCCGGGCACTCTACTTCCCATTGGAGAGTAAAAGATCCGTTAACTCTTGTACCATTTCCCATCATAGCTGTATTTTTCAACGAAGCTGCTTCTGTTATGGATGTAATGCCTGTTACATCAAGACCAACTGCAGCGTTGGCACTGAGGCAGTGATGAAATCCTCCCAGCTTTTCAATCATTGTAAAGCTGCCGGTCATTTTTTCATTGGTATTTGAATTGGTGGAAAACCATGCTGTATTTTCAATGAATAAGTTAGCGATATCCTGGTAGACGATACCATTAAGATTGGCAGAATAATTCACTACACTAAAGAAAACAATATAACCTCCTTTTACTAATCCTACATCTTTACAATTGGCAACAATATTGTCCCTGAAGATGAGGTTCTCTGTTGCACCAAGATCAAGATTGAATAATTTGGCACCTGTTGAAATGGCTGCAACTGTTAATGTTTTAATAGTACCCCCTTTGGTACCGGTAAATAATTCGCCTGACGAAGGCGTATAAATGAGCTTATCATTATTAGCATCCATACCAATAAGATAACAGCCATTAAGGTTGATCTTACTTGTAAGGGTAATGGTCCCATTTACTTCATAAGTAGTTCCTGCAGCAAGCGTAATAACACCGCTTACAGGTGCGGGCAAATCGGATGCTGATTGAACCAATACATGATTGTTTCTTGTTTTACCGTTGCCTGAACTGCTGATGATCCAATTGCTGCCATCACTTTCTACGGTAAGCACTTCTTTATTGTCGCCCAAAGTCCATGTGGTACTTCCATCAATGGTTTGCGATGAAGTTGCAGCAATCGTAAGTACCGGTAACGGGCTTGCTGTACTTGCATTCTTAATGGTATAAACTCTGCCGGTACAGATTGTAGCATCGGGTAATGTTACGGTGGCTGCAGAAGTACCTGTAAACATAAGTGTCTTATCTGTGGAAGCTGCCGTGGTAGAACCGGTAAAAGTCCTGTTGTTAAATGAAAGTGAACCACGAATGTCCAGTGTTGATACTGGTGATGTGGTGCCTATGCCTACTTGGGCAAATGTGCTCATAGCACAAATACATATAAGTATAACCAGAAAGTTTTTTGGTTTCATAAACAGGATATTGGAAATATGTTGGATTTTAGCAGCCAAAAATAAAAGTCGGTTAAAACTTTACAATTAGTAAAGCATCCATTTTCTGTTCAATATAAATTGGGTTCACATAAAAAGATGCTTAGAATACATTATGGTTTTCACTTAGTAAAAGAAGGGATACAGCGGGAATTGTAATTACTAATACTGATTATTCATTTAAAACAAAAAATATGACAACCCCTAAAGAAGTTGTAGATCATATGATGAAGCACGACCGTTTCAGTCAATGGTTGGGTATTGAAGTACTGGAAATTAAGGAAGGATACAGCAGGGTCAAAATGACCATAAGACAGGAAATGGTCAATGGATTTGGTATTGTGCATGGTGGTGTTGCTTTTTCACTTGCAGACAGTGCTTTTGCATTTGCCTGTAATAACCGTAATCAACTGTCTGTGGCATTAGATACATCTATCAATTTTATTAAGCCGGTACATGTGGGAGATGAGTTAACAGCCATTACTGCTGAATTGCATAATGGCAAATCAACAGGGCTTTATCATATTGAAATTTTCAACCAGAAGAATCACAAAGTGGCACAATTTAAAGGGTTGTGCTACAGAACTGATAAACTGCTTATTGATAAAAATCAGGTTGTATCTGAGGGAAAAAGCAAGTAACTTTCTATATTCTTTTACCCAAAACTCCGGTCATGAAACAACTGTCAATTTGGGCCAAACAGCATGTGTGGCCTGCACGCCTGTTAATTATTTTACTTCATGCACTTTTAATCGTTATTGCAGTTTACTGGGCATCCCTTACAACAGAAAATGGTTGGACCATTCCTTATTACTGGCTGTACTTATTAATTGGTGCCTATGGTCCTTTGTATTTTATTTATCAAGGCCGGGGGCAATGGAAAAAGCTGTACTGGTTTAGAACCATGATGCATTCAATGATGGCAATCATCAGCTTTTTACTGGTGTTTTTATATGCAGCTAATCTCAATAAACCCGTTGCATCCACTTATGTGATGGCTGCCTCCGTGATTGATCCTGTTCATGGCAGCACTTATAAACATGCAGAATCGGAAAAGCTGTTACAGCATATCAAGACCGGAGAAATCAAAAAGCTTTCAAAAGCAGAACGCAAACTTCTTCGAAGTGAATTCAAATACCAGGTGAAGCGTTATACTGCCGCAAAACGTGCCGGACAAAAAGACGAGGCAGGGAATGCCGGCCTTATTGTTCTTACGATTGTAGTTGCCATGGCAGCAATAGTGGGTGTTGGCTCTATTTCATGCACCTTAAGTTGTAACGGTAATGATGGAGCAGCGATTGCTGTTGCAGTACTGGGAACGGCCCTTATCATTTTTCTTGCGGTGTTAGCCATCAAGGGGATCAAAAAAAGAAAAGAGCCGGGCAGCACTCCAAAAAGTGAAACGCCTTCTTAAGTTTGCTCAAATTAGCAGCATGTGATCTATTCCTTCAAAGGCTTTGTGCCAGTAGTGCACGAAACATCGTTTGTACATCCACTCGCAGCAGTAACAGGAAATGTCATTATTGGCAAGCATTGTTACATTGGCCCCGGCGCTGCTTTACGTGGAGATTGGGGTTCCATTATACTGGAAGATGGTTGCAACGTGCAGGAGAACTGTACCATTCATATGTTTCCCGGAACAACGGTGTTATTAAAAGAAGCAAGCCATATTGGTCATGGTGCAGTGATACATGGAGCAACTATCGGAAGAAACTGTTTGATTGGTATGAACAGTGTGGTTATGGATAATGTGGTACTGGGTGATGAATGCATTGTTGGCGCTTTGAGTTTTATTAAAGAAGGGGATGTGTTTGAACCAAGAAGTTTGATAGTGGGAAACCCCGCCAAAAAGATCAAGGAAGTAAGTGATGAAATGATAGCGTGGAAATCCAAAGGAACACAATTGTATCAATCATTGCCTAAAGACATGCAGCAGGAATGGAATGCTTGTGAACCCTTGAGAGAAATTCCCGCCGATCGTCCACCACAGGAAAAATTATATGAGAACTGGAAAAAGCTGAAAGAAAAATAAGCAGTTACTCATGCTCTCTGCCAACGATCTTTCCTTTGCGCCAATTATTGTTGAGTTCTTCAAACTCTTTTAAATCTTCGGCGCTGAATTCTTTATTCGTAAGTGTTTTTAAATCTGGCTGGCCTGCGTTCACCCATGCAGTGTACCAAAAACTGGCAACTGCAAAAATACTTTGACGCATACGGCGTTCTACCATGCCCTGCAGTTTATCGTTATACGCTTTGGTAAAAGCGGTGGAGTAGGTACGAATGGTGGTTCCGTTCCTGTTCTCAAAGGAATATTTAGCATCACTTGCAAATGATTGCGTAAGCTCTTTTTCAAAACGTAATACAGTATCAGAAGCTGCACCGCTTTCAAGTACTCTAGCCCAAATAAAATCACCGGGCTTTTTAATGTATTCAGCTTTCCCAATCCAAAAATCAAATTCTTTATCAGCCAGTAATTCAGGAATACGGCTTTCCCAAAATCCATGAATCCCATTTTGACCGGTGAATTGTCCGTTGTGGTTATGGCTGGCATGAAGAGGTACATGCGCATCGGCAATATAATGACCAATTTCTGCACTCAACTTTAATATGCGTGCCTGATTTTTTTCTTTAAATGCAAAGGTTAAACGACTCAGCATGGTTTGCACCCACCACGGCACAATTCCATAAGCATTAATTGTATCTACAGTGTATTTGGCAACAGCACTGTCATAATTGTGGGGCAACTCGGGGTATGGATATTGGCCGTAATGGTCGATATCAATATAATGCCGGGCTCCTTCTTCAGGAATTGCATAACGTCTTTTATCGGGATCCACAGAGTGCTCTGCTAAAAACTCAATATGTGTTTTGTAAAAGTTGATCATTTCAGGCGGTAGTAAAAAAACTGCCAGGTAATTGATCTTACGGTGGCCATAAAAGCCCCAGCAAAATACCTGTTGCCACACGCATACCATTACAACGGAAAGAATCAATTTTTTCATTAACAGCCTGTTTCAAAAAAAAGAGAAATAGTTCTAAAGTAATTCATTTACTCATTCGTCAACTTTCGTAACACCACCACTAATGGCAAACTTCATGGCTTCAGTGGGCGTTAAGTGTGAATCTAAGGATTTTATACGGTTGGAAGGAATTAAATAAACATTTCCTGCAATGGAATAACTCATGGGCACATAAACGGCCACATAGTCTTTCAATCCCAGATCTGTCATATCATCCTTGGTCAAAAAACCAACACGCCACACATCATTGTCATCAATGTTCGCCAACACAGGACGGTTGAATTTTTTCTTTTCACCGGCAAAGGCTTCAAAAAAGTCTTTCACCGTTGTATAAATAAATTTAACACCGGGAGCTTTTTCAAGCCAGTGGTCAAACAAATTAAAGAGGCGGCTTTGTATAAAAAAGGTACTGAGGTATCCTATTGTGCAGATGGAAGCAATGATGATCAAAAAACCAAGGCCAAAATTGCGAACCTTTACACGACCCTCCTCTACAGTAGTGAAAATAGGAATGAGCTCATCAATACTAGTAACCACCCAATAAATGGAATACAGGGTAACCACTACGGGAGCAGTAACTAATAGGCCCTGTAAAAAGTATTGAAACAACTTTCTGTAACTGAATGATTTAAACATGTTGCAAACGATTTCTGATTCAAAATTACTGTTTTACAAACGCATGTACGCATTTTAATTTTTTGTTACGAGCGGGAAAAAATAATGATGGAAACTTTGGCAACGATTAAAGTTTCCATAGTTTTGCCTCCCGATTTTGTGAAATATGGATATAAAAGAAAGAATACAGGGCAAGGCACATGAGCTGTTTATGCGTTACGGCGTGCGTTCTGTTTCAATGGATGACATTGCCTCTCAGTTAGGCATGAGCAAAAAAACCATCTATCAATATTTTAATGAAAAAGATGAGCTGGTAGATGCGGTAATGGATGATGAAGTGTCACAAACGCATATGGATTGTGAGTTCTGTAAGAAAAATGCAAGAGATGCTGTTGATGAGATATTTCTTACTATGGAACAGATTCATGAGCAATTCTCACAATTGAACCCCATGGTATTGTATGACCTTGAAAAGTTTCATCCACGTGCTTTTCAAAAGTTCAGGAAGATGAAAGATGAATACCTGATGCAGGTAGTAGCTCATAATATACGCCGTGGTATCAAAGAAGAATTGTACAGACCTGATATTAATGTGGAAACCATGAGCCGCTTTCGTGTAGAAACAATGATGGTGGCATTTAGTATGGCGGCATCGGCACCCACCAAGTACAACCTGGCAGCAGTAACACAGGAAACCATGGAGCATTTCCTTTACGGATTAGCTACGCTAAAAGGATATAAGCTCATCACCAAATACAAAGAAGAACAAATCAAAAAAAGAAGCTATGACAAGACTAACAAAAAGTAAATGGTTAGTTGCATTTCTTTTGATGGTAAGCACCTCGGCTCTCAAAGCTCAAACCGAATATCGTTTGGGTGTTGACGAAGCGGTAAACCTTGCATTAAAGAATGTGGCTGAAGTAAAAAATCTCAGGATTGATTCATTGAAACAATTGGCTCAAAACAAAGAAATTGTTGGAAGCGCTTTGCCGCAGGTAACGGGCAGCGCACAAATATCACATTATCTCACGCTGCCTTTGATTCTTTTTCCCAGTGCCGGCGCTACAGATGTGTATCGTGTTTTGAACCAGGAAGGAGTGAAAGATGGTAGTGGTAATACCATTCCGGCCAAACAGGAATTCAGTGTCAACAAATTTTCATTTGTGCAGCCGTGGAATGTGGCAGCAGGTGTAAGTTTAAACCAACTGTTGTTTCAGCCGGATGTGTTTGTGGGTTTAATTGCACGTAAAACATCCATGGAATATGCAAAGGAAAATATCAAAGTAACTGAAGATAAAATTCGTGAGCAGGTGCAGAAAGCATATTACCAGGTGTTGATTGCCGAGCAGCAATTAGCAGTGCTGCAGCAAACCCTGCAACGTTTGGAAAAATTGCTGACCGATCAGGAGCAGTTGTATAAAAATGGATTTATAGAAAAACTGGATATTGATAAAACAACAGTATCCGTAAACAATACACGTTCTACAGAAACACAATTAAAGAATGTAATTGAACTGGGTTATGCTTCATTGAAGTTTACACTCGGCCTTACTCAGAATGATAAGCTGGTATTGACAGCCAAACTCACTCCTGAGGTTGTAAAACAAAATGCACTGGATGACGGAAGTTTTGATTATGGCAGCCGAAGCGAAGTACGTTTGCTCAACCAGGTACAAAAATTACAGCAACTGGATGTAAAACGTCAAAAGCTGGGATATGTACCAACGCTTTCCTTCTTTTACCAGTTTCAACAACAGGGAGTTCTCAATAAAAATTTCTCTTCCATACTTGGCAGGGACTGGTTCTGGTACAATTCTAATCTTATTGGCTTAAACCTGAATGTTCCCATTTTTGACGGACTTCAACGTAAGTATAAGATCAAGCAGGCTCAGTACACACTTGAAAAAACCAATAATATCATTGATAATACAAGAAAGGCAATTGATTTTGAACGCAACGCTGCACAAATCAATCTGCGGAACGCCATCATTAACATGGATGCACAGCAGAAGAATTTAGAACTGGCGGAACGTGTTTATAATACTACCAAGAAAAAATATGAGCAGGGTGTAGGCAGCAGCTTTGAAGTGTTAACAGCAGATACAGAATTACAAAGAGCGCAGGGAAACTACTTTGATGCATTATACCAGGCAGTAGTAGCTAAAATTTCTTATTTAAAAGCAACCGGAAAACTCCAATAATATCACAACCAAAAAAACAAGATTTATGAAACGGATATTTCAATACACTCTTATTAGTTCACTGGCATTGTTCATGATTGCCTGTGGTGAAGGTGCTAAAGAAAAGAAAGGCAGTCTTGGCGATAAAAAAGCACAGCTTGAAAAGTTGAAAAAAGACATGGCAACTACTTCAGCTGAAATCAAAAAGCTGGAGGAAGAAATTGCCAAGCTTGATACAACTGCTGCTCAACAGGGTAAAGCCAAGCTGGTGGCTGTTGCACCTGTAACTATACAGGACTTCAGTCATTATATTGATTTGCAGGGAACAGTTACTGCTGAAGATATTTCTTACATAGCTCCGTCGAACGGTATGGGTGGTGTGGTTACTGCCATCTATATTAAAGAAGGTCAATTTGTAAAGAAAGGTCAGTTGATCCTGAAAATGGATGATAAAGTGTTACGCACACAACTCAACCAATTACAGACGCAACTTGATTTTGCAAAAGATATTTACAACCGTCAAAAGAATTTGTGGGAACAAAATATTGGCAGCGAAGTACAACTGATCTCTGCTAAGAACAATGTGGATGCAATTGAAAAGCATATTGCCACACTCAACGAGCAAATTCGTTTGTATACAGTCACCTCATCTGTGAATGGGATTGCTGATGTAGTAGATGTGAAAGTTGGTGAAATGTTTACAGGCGCAGGTGCAAGAGGACCGCAAATACAAATTGTAAACAACAGTACGCTCAAAGTAAAGACCAGTGTGCCTGAAAATTACATGAGCCGTGTGCGTGTTGGCAGCCCTGTTATTATTTCTTTACCGGATGCAGGAAAGACTTTTAACTCAACAGTGAGTCTTTCTTCTCAGCTAATTGATCCTAACAGCCGAACATTTGCTGTAGAAGCTGCAATACCCGGCGGCAGTGTTCGTCCTAATACCATTGCTTCCGTACGCATTAAAGATTACAGTGCTCCCACTGCAGTTGTGATTCCCGTAAACCTGGTACAAACAGATGAGAGAGGGAAGTATGTTTTTGCAGTTGAAAAAGACAGCAAAGGAAGAACAGTGGCAGCCAAGAAACCTGTGGTGATTGGTGAGTCTTATAACAGCATGATTGAAATTAAAGGCGGCTTACAGGCCGGCATGCAACTCATCACTGCCGGTTATCAAAGTGTATATGATAAACAGGTGATCCAGATAGACGCTCCGGTAACAGCATCTAAATAAATAGTGATGTAATAACAGATGAACGGAAATACAACGAAGACCACCAAAACAAGAAATTATGCAATCAAATTTTTTAGAAGGCATCAGTAAAAAGTTTAAAGAATTTAAACCTACCAGCTGGAGTGTTGACAACCGTACAGCAATTTATATTATCACCATCATCATTACACTGTATGGGTTGTATAAGTTCAACACAATGCCTAAAGAACAGTTTCCTGATATTACGGTACCTACCATATCAGTAACTACGGTTTATATAGGTAATTCACCTGCAGATATTGAAAACCTTGTTACAAGACATATTGAAAAACAGGTGAAGAGTATTAGTGGCGCACGTGTGGTGAAAGTGCAGTCTACCTCCCAACAGGATTTTTCACTCATTATTGTGGAGTTTGATACAGACGTAAAAACGGAACTCGCCAAACAAAAAGTGAAAGATGCGGTTGACAAAGCCAAAGTGGATCTGCCACAAAACCTGACATCTCAACCGGATGTACAGGAGTTTGCTTTTAGTGAAATGCCTATCATGTATGTAAACATCAGTGGAGATTATGATGGTATTAAACTGAAACAGTATGCTGATAAACTGCAGGATCATTTCGAAGACCTGAGAGAAATTACACGTGCTGATATTGTGGGTGCACCTGAACGTGAGATACAGGTGAATGTAGACCCCTATCGCATGGCTGCTGCAAGAGTTACGTTTGGTGATATAGAAGCTGCCATTCAACGTGAGAATAATGATATCAGTGCGGGGTTGATCGAAAGTGGTGAAATGAAACGTACCGTTCGTGTGCGTGGGCAATTTAAAAGTGCGTATGATCTTCAAAATATTATTGTAAAAAATGTAAGCGGGGCACCTGTTTATTTAAAAGACATTGCCTCGTTGAAGGATACAGTAAAAACATTAGAAAGTTTTGCAAGGTTAGATGGTAAGAATGTAATTACACTCAACATTGTAAAACGCAGTGGCGAAAACCTCATCAATGCAGCAGATAAGATCAAAGCTACGGTGGAAGAAATGCAGGCAAATGATGATCTGCCCAAAGATTTGAAAGTAACAATCACCGGCGATCAGAGTAAGCAAACCAAAACATCCTTCAACGAATTAGTTAATACCATCATCATTGGTTTTATATTGGTATTGCTCATTCTTATGTTCTTTATGGGTGTTACCAATGCCTTTTTTGTGGCGTTGAGTGTACCTCTGAGTGTGTTTGTAGCGTTCTTATTCTTACCGGTGGCTGACGGAATTATTGGAACTACTGTTACACTCAACTTTATTGTACTCTTTGCATTGTTATTTGGATTAGGAATTATTGTGGATGATGCTATTGTGGTGATTGAAAATACACATCGTATCTATCATAACGGGAAAGTACCGATTGTACGAAGTGCAAAGGAAGCAGCAGGCGAAGTATTTATCCCCGTGCTGGCGGGTACAGCTACTACATTAGCACCATTCTTCCCATTGCTGTTTTGGAAAGGAATCATCGGTAAGTTCATGATCTACTTACCTACCATGCTTATCTTAACATTGGCCGCATCACTCATTGTTGCCTTCATCTTCAACCCTGTTTTTGCAGTAAGTTTCATGAAACCTGAAGGCAGAGAGTTTGATGACCGTAAAAGTGCCATCTTCCGCAAGCCTTATTGGTGGGCGTTTTGGGGTATTGGTGCCTTAATGCATGTAATGGGTAATCATGGTACCGGTAACTTTTTATTCTTTATGGCATTGGCAGGTTTATTGAACCGCTATGTATTGCGTGACAGTATTTACTTTTTCCAGGAAAGAATATTACCCGGCTTAATGAACCGTTATGAAAAACTATTGAGTTGGGTTCTGAAAGGCACAAGACCAATATGGGCGTTTGTTTCCTTGTTTGCGATTTTCATTATCTCTGCGGGATTGCTTTTTGTAAGTGTCGTGAGTGGCAGAACAAAATCAACGTTCTTCCCCAGTGGTGATCCCAACTTTATCTATGTTTATTTGAAAATGCCTGTAGGAACAAATGTTTTATATACTGACTCTGTAACCCGTTCACTGGAACAGAAAGTATATAAGATATTGGAAAAAGATCCTCCCGGTGCACCTGGTTCTATTGTAGAAAGTGTGATCGCCAATGTGGCGGTGAGTGCTAATAATCCCATGGATAATAACAGGAGCACACAAAGTAATTTAGGTCGTATTCAAATTTCTTTTGTTGAGTTTGAAAAACGTCATGGTCGGTCTTCGGCTCCTTATTTAACCGAGATACGGAACAGTATTAAAAATATTCCCGGTGCTTCCATCAGTGTTGAACAGGAAAATGGTGGGCCTCCCACGGAACCTCCTGTTAACATTGAAGTAGTGGGTGAAGACTTTGATGAAATTTCAAAAGTGGCATTGAACCTCTTCAATTACCTGGATACAAACAGGGTAGAAGGAATTGAAAATCTTCAACTGGATGTTGACCTGAACAATCCTGAAATTACAGTGATCATTGACCGTGAACGTGCATTGATCGAAGGTGTAAGTACCGGGCAGGTAGGTATGGAAATCCGTACTGCATTGTTTGGCAGTGAGGTGAGCAAACTCAAAGAAGGTGATGATGAATACAAAATACAATTACGTTACAGTGATCTGCAACGTAATAACATCACTGACCTGATGAATATGAAGATCACCTTCCGTGATTTCAATACCGGGCAAATTAAACAGGTGCCCATTGGCGCCATTGCCAAATTTGATTATACAAGTACCAGCGGTGGTGTAAAACGCAAGAACTTTAAACGCACGATTCAGCTGCAATCAAATGTTGCTGATCCTACACAGGCGGGTCCTATTAATGCTGCTTTAAAAGAAAAGATCGATGCGTTCAAAGCCAACACAAGATTACCGGTAGGTGTTACCATTCGTCAAAGTGGTCAAAGTGAGCAGGAAGCTGAAACCTCAAGATTCCTTGGTTTGGCATTAGCGATTGCTATTGGTTTGATCTTCCTGATCCTTGTATTGCAGTTCAACAGTTTGAGCAAACCATTCATTGTAACTACCGAGATCTTCTTTAGTATCATTGGTGTGTTGATCGGTTATGTAATTACCGGACAAACCATTGCCACCATCATGTTCCTCGTAGGTATTGTGGGACTGGCAGGTATCGTTATTAAGAATGGTATCCTCTTAATTGAATTTACTGATGAATTACGTTCACGTGGATATAAAACAAGAGAAGCGGCTATACAGGCAGGTAAGATCCGTATCATTCCTGTATTGTTAACGGCATTGGCAACCATGCTTGGTTTGTTGCCGCTAGCTGTTGGCTTTAATATTGATTTTGTTTCCTTGTTCCAGCATTTAGATCCAAAGATCTTCTTTGGAGGAGATAGTGTGGTATTCTGGGGTCCATTAAGCTGGACTATCATTTACGGTCTCATCTTCGCTTTCTTCCTGACATTGATGATGGTACCAAGTATGTACATCATTGCTGAACGTTTGAAACGACCCATGGAAAAATTCTATGGAACTAAGTTTGTAGCATTGTTTGGTTTCCTTGGTCCGTTCTTCTTCATTTTTGTACTCATCATGTACATAGGAAGAGCCATACAGGGTAAAAAAGTATGGATGGGCCAGCAAAGACGAGTTCGTTAATTTTTAATAGACAGTTGTTTTTGGTTGAAAAGAAATCCCGCACTTGTAGCGGGATTTTCTTTTATAATTCGTTCAAAACATTATTCTTGATTAGTTTAGATTTTGAACGAAAAATACAATCTTCACTTATAAATCAGGTATCTGACGCCTCCACGGCGTCCTGATACCACACTCTAAATCTTAAGATGGCTGTGGTGTCAGGACGTTGAAAACGTCAGACACCTTAAGAAACCAGTAAAGTTTGGTTTATAAGCTTGAGTGATATTACTCTGTATTTTTTGCTGAAGAGGCAGAAGACTTTACTTTCATCCAATGCAGATGATTGGCTACCGCTTTTATTTCAGCGTAAGTAATATCTCCTCCAATTCTGCTTCTTAATTCGCCAAACTTTTCTTCTTCTATTCCATCACGAAATGCTTGTTTAATACGCTCCATCTTTTCGGTTGATACAAGTTCGTTCACTTCTATTTCACCAGTGCGAACCATATCTGCCAAATGTCCTTCAATGGTACTGGCGGCTAATACTCTTAACGCTGCAATTTCAGTAACTGTTTTTCCTTCTTTATATAAATTAAACGTAATGAGCTTGGTGGGTGTTTTTTCTTCTTTGGGTTCTGTTCGCTCTTTTCGTTGCCTTTTGGGACTAGCACTCTTCGCTTCAATATTCGTTTCCAAACCATGCTGATTGCAATAGCTTTCTACCATATCAAGGATCTCGTCACCAAAACGTTCTGCTTTGGCTTTTCCAAAACCGCTGAGTAACAACAAATGCTGTTTGGTTAATGGCAGGTACAAACAAATTTCTTTCAATGTATCTGAGTTCGCTACTAAATACACAGGAAGATTTTCTTGTGTGCATATTCTGTCTCTCCAGTTTTTTAATGTGAAGTATAGATCAGGATTGGGAATATCTCCTGATACAGCAGTTTGTTTTTTATTGGCGGCGTAGGATGTAATTTGAATACGGGGTATGGTCAAGTTGAGTTTGTGTTGTAAAAAACCGGCTACTTCAAATGACTTTAATGCATATTGTAAGTAGTAAGAAGTTTTGATGAAGGCATGCATTAACTCCTGTAACGGGTCATCCAATATCGCTGCTACTTCTTTGTGCTCTGTAATTATTTCGTGATGCTGCAACTCATCTTTTAAACGATTAATAACAGGAATAAAATAACCCGCTGCATCATTAATTCTTTTTTGAAGGACAGGATTATTTTCAATAACGGCGTCATCTTTCATCAACTCATGGGCACGGATGGCAAACTTATCAGCCACTGATTTCTGCTGATTGTATTTTTCAGTAAATGACCGCAGCCATTCAGTGGAAGCATCATTGAGTTTTGTTGCCTGCAGTTGTACCTGTTTGTTAAGTGCGGCAAGTGATTGCTGCATTTCAGTTAATGAAAAGATTTCTTCAATCAACTGCAACGTAAACACATGTCGGGCGCCTGCAAACCGATCAGCCAGTGAACCTTTAGACGCCAATGAACTCTGTGCATTCACCACATGCGTATTGGTATTAATAGCTGAGGGAGGAATAGGAGTGAGCAGTACAATTCCATCCAGGCTGGTACAACGGCTCAGCGCTACATATACTTGTCCGCTGCTGAAGGAGGCAGCTGCATCAATCATCACCCTGTCAAACGTTAAACCCTGGCTTTTGTGAATGGTGATGGCCCATGCCAAACGCAATGGATATTGAGAGAATGTACCAAGAACTTCCTGCTGCAATTTTTCATCAGAACGGTTAATGGTATAACGGGTGTTCTCCCATACCTCATGTTTTACTTCAATCTCAATTCCATCACTGTTCACCACAATTTTATCTTTTTCCAGTCTTACTACAGTGCCGATCTTTCCATTGAAGTATTTTTTACTTTCTGTATCGTTTTTCAGAAACATCACCTGTGCACCTTCTTTCAATACTAACTCGTTCTCTGCGGGGTATAAATGTTCAGGGAAATCACCTTCTATTTTGGCAGAGTAAGTGAATGCCGGTGCTGATAATGATTGCAGTTTGGACTGATTGATCTGATCTGCCTGGTTGTTGTGTGAAGTGAGGGTGATGTATTTTTCATCAGCCGCCGGACGAAAACCGGGTATATATCGATTGTTCAGCTGCTCAAAATCCTCCCGTTCCATATAGTTGTTACGAACCTTGTTGAGCAGTTGTACAAAGCTTTCTTCTTTTTGACGGTAGATCTTGGTGAGTTCTATCAATAAAGGTTGCTGATCTTTAATGGCCAAACTATCAAAGAAAAAAGTGGAGTTGTAATAATCTCTCAGCAAATTCCATTCATCATTTTTGGCAACAGGCGGCAGTTGATACAAATCACCAATGAGTAATAATTGTACTCCACCAAATGGTACATGATGTTGATGACGAACTGATCTTAAAATAGCATCTATAGCATCCATCACATCAGCCCTTACCATACTCACTTCATCAATCACCAGTAATTCCATTTTACGCAAAAGGGTGAGACGTTGTTTTTGGTAACGGATATTTTTCAATAATTCCAGCCGGTTGTTTTCTGTGGGCAGAAAGGGATGAAAGGGCAGCTGAAACAAACTATGCAGTGTAACGCCCCCGGCATTAATGGCAGCCACACCTGTGGGAGCTGCTACCACCGTGTTTTTGGCGCAATGGTTTTGCAGGTATTTGAGAAAGGTTGTTTTGCCGGTGCCTGCTTTCCCGGTAAGAAAAATGCTTTCCTGTGTTTCGGTTACAAAACGAAACGCCAGGTCAAACAACTCATTACGTTCAACACTCATGCGGTGAAATTAAGAGGAATTGAATTCTTTTGTTGAGAAGAAAAGGATGGAGCAGGAGAGAAGGGTTTGTTGTTCCTGCCCCATCACTATTTTCAGCGTAGCAAAAATTGCTTTCAGCTTTTATTTTTATCACCCAGCATGAGTAATTCATTTAACTGAACTTCTGTGATGTATTTTTTGGAACCATCTTTATCAGTATAGCTTCTGTTTACCAGCTTACCTTCAATAGCAATTTCTGAACCTTTGGATAAATATTTTTCCGCCAGCTCAGCTACCTTACCCCAGGCAACAATATTGTGCCATTGTGTTTCCGTAACTTTTTCACCTTTGGCGTTGCGGTAGGTTTCATTGGTGGCCATGCTGAAGCGGGCCATTTTTTTACCACCTGTGATGCTTTTAATTTCAGGAGCATTACCAAGATTACCAATGAGCTGAACTTTGTTTTTGAGTGCGTACATAATTGTAATTTTTAAAAGTTGATGCCTTGCTCCCCTTCAGGGGTGGGGGCGAATTTTGTTATCTCAGCCAACCGAACCAGACGTCATTTCCGATTGACAACACAAAGATGATAGCCCTCAAAAGCCGTAGTCGGTTTTTACCCGTTTCTTCCCGAAGCTAAACGTGTAGAAACGTTTGCACACGGATAATTTTTAACTATCTTGATGGCTCAAACCCTTGCTATGACTGCATTACAAAGCACCCAGCCCAAAACCTGCGCTGCCTGCGGAAAACCGCTCAAAGGACGAATCGATAAAAAATTTTGCGACGATTATTGCCGTAATAATTACAATAACCAGCAAAAAGCAAAGGGGAATTACAGCACCTATGTTCGTAACATCAATAATACGTTATTGAAAAATCGTAAAATTTTAGAAAGCATTTTGCCTTCCAATGAAGAAACAGCAAAGGCCAATAAAGAGAAACTGCAACGACTGGGTTTTCATTTCAACTACATCACCCATATTTATACTACTAAAACAGGTAAGCAATATTATTACTGTTATGATTACGGTTACCTGCCGTTGGATAATGATTGGTTTCTGATCGTAAAAAAGAAAGAAGACTAATCATAATAACGGGACAACTTCCTTTCAATTTGCATCACTCTAATGACGTCATCCACAACTACCACCATTTCTAACAGAGCCATTGTACTGGGCATCGTTGTTTCTGCACTTGGCTTTTTTGTTGATCTCTATGATATCATGGCCCTGGCTGCTATTGGCGAACCAAGTTTAAAGGCCATTGGGGTGAATGCGGATGCTATGAAGGGAGAGCTTAATTTTTTACAAAGCATGCAAATGTTCGGCATGTTACTGGGAGGTTTTCTGTGGGGTGTGATCGGTGATAAATATGGACGATTGAAAGTGTTGTTCGGAAGCATCATTCTTTATTCACTGTTTACATTACTAAATGCGTTTGTTGAAACACCCGGTCAATATGCTGTCTGCCGTTTCCTCGCAGGATTGGGTTTGGCCGGTGAATTGGGTGCCGGTATTACTTTGGTGAGTGAACAAATGAAAAAAGAGTACAGAGGTTTGGGTCCGGCCATTCTTGCAGGCTTCGGCGTATTGGGAGCCATTGTAGCGGTGATCATTGGTAAAAATTATGATTGGAAAACGGTGTACTTGGTAGGAGGCATCCTTGGATTTTTATTGTTGTTCTTACGGATTGGTGTAGTGGAAAGCGGGTTGTTCAAAGTTTCACAGCATAGTAAAGTTTCCAAAGGAAATTTTATGATCATTCTCCGCAACAAAACCTATCTCAAAAAATTCATCTTTATTTTATTGGCAGGTATTCCTGCCTGGTTTGTGAATGGAGTGATGATGCAGTTCTCTAATTACATTTCGGCAAGTATGGGTATGTATCCTTTGCCGGATAAAGGAGTGGTGATCGTTTACTTCTTCATTGCCCTGTCACTCGGAGATGTGTTGGCTGGCTTTGTAAGCCAATGGCTGAAAAGCCGCAAAAAGTCTATTTATATTTTTCTGAGTGTGCATTTGCTATCCCTGGTTTTGTTTTTTACTCTTGCTCAAAAATCTGTGACACTCTACTATATTGCTTTTGCGGGTTTTGGATTGAGTGTTGGTTTTGTGATCCAGTTGTTTACACTGGCAGCAGAAAATTTTGGTACCAATATCAGAACATTGGTGACGGGCAGTGGTTTGAATTTGGTGAGAGGTTGGGTCATCCCTTTCGGGGCTTTGTTTACCTGGATGACTTCCTCCTTACACATCGTAGAATGGAAAGCTGCAGCAGCCATTGCATTTGCAGTATGTATTTTAGCGATGTGGTCCATCAGCCAATTAGAGGAAACCTTTCATAAAGACCTGGATTTTGAAAGCACTTAGTAGTTGTTAAAAAGGAGTGCGTATGTGTTACATTTGAGTTTTGATAAAACAATTAAATAAAGCTTGCTGATGCGTTTAATTATTTCCGTATGTTTTCTGCTGGTAAGTATTCTTTCCATCGGGCAGAAAAAATCAATCAATGATGAATCTGCCACCGAACAGTTTGTACTGCGGTTGCATGAAAAGAAGTTTCAGTGGATGGTGAAAAAGCAATTGGATTCTCTCAGTAATATGCTGGATGAAAGAGCAGTGTATGTGCACAGCAATGGCTGGCAGCAAAATAAAAAAGAGGTCACAGAGGATTTAAAGAACGGTAAGCTCATCATGAACAGTGTTATAGTAACAGAAGCGAAAGCAAGGGTGTACAAAGGAGCAGTGATTATTAACGGAAAGGGAAAGTTTGATGTAGTTGTGGATGGAAAGGCGGTTGTACTTGATTTGCTTTATACCGAAGTATATGTTCGTAAAAAAGAAGGCTGGCTATTAGTATCACGTCATGCCAACAGGATTAACTAAACAATTAAAGAACTATGAATCTTGAAATCAACAATCATCTTTTTATTGTGGGTGGCGCTACCAGTGGTTTTGGGAAAGCCATTGCTCAGGCTCTTTTAAATGAAGGTGCCCAAGTAATTGTAGTTGCAAGAGGTGAAGACAAGCTAAGGGAGCTCTACAGCGGTCATGAAAATGTTGAATTACTTTCCGGCGATATTACTGATTACGGAACTATTGATCAACTGGAATACATGGTGGGTGAACGGCAACTGCATGGCATGGTAGTAAATGCAGGAGGCCCGCCGGCAAAAATGGTATTAGAAACAACACTGCAGGATTGGGATGATGCTTATCAAAAAATACTGAGATGGAAAGTTGCCATTACCCAAACATTTGTACCCAAGATGATGAAAGCGGGTTATGGACGTATTGTGTACATTGAAAGTTCGTCCGTAAAACAACCGATTGAAAATTTAGTGTTGAGCAATTCGCTTCGCTTGGCAGTGGTGGGTTTGGTGAAAACCCTGAGCCAGGAAATTGCCAGAAGTGGTGTTACATTGAACATTATTGGTCCGGGCAGTCACAACACACCGGCCATTGACCGGCTTTATATTAAGAAAGCAGAACAAACAGGATTAGCTTTTGAAGAAGTTAAAAAGAATGCGGTGAATCTGATCCCCGTTGGTAAGTTGGGTAAAGCGGAAGACTTTGCCAGTCTTGCACTGTGGCTGTTGAGCCCGCACAGCAGGTATGTAACCGGGCAAACGATGATTGCAGATGGAGGAATGGTGAAAGCAACCTTATAAAAAGGGTGTTTCAAATGTTTGAGACACCCTTTTTACAACAAGTAATGTTCTTATTGTTTTATAAATGTTGCAGACCTCCAATTGCTGTTAATAAACGCCTGCACATTATAAACATCACTTGGTAATTCATTGATGTTAACAGTGGCTTTTTTTGTTTTAGATAAAGAAATAATTTTTCTTGTAGTACCATTTCTGTCAATAATCCTTAGTTGTGTAAATTCTGAATTATCTGTAGTTTCCACTGTAAGAGTTCCCTTGGTAGGGTTTGGAGAAACTCTTAATAAAATAGGGCCACCACCACCTCCGCTGCCGCAATTGGATGAAATTGGCCCAACAGTAAATTGAAGTGTTTCGCTTGGTGTTGATAGCCCACAAGAATTTTTAGCCTGAACATAGGCATAATGATAATAGTATTGCCCTGTTTGCGGCATATTAACTAATGGAGAAATATACATATAGTTTCCATAGTAACCTGGATTGTCCTGAACAAACATCCCAAAGTTTACATCCCATACATAACTTTCAGTACTTGGTGGCCTTGTACAGTAGGCTTCAAAGAACGTTCCGCAATCATTATCATAATTGTGAGCAAATATCAATGGGGGTAAAGGCCCTTCGTAGGAGATATTAAACGTGGCATCTGAAACATAATTTCCAGATGAGGCTCTTAATACAACTGTTCCGCTTGCATTAAGATTTGCCTTTATAACAGCCTGTGCATTATTGCTGCTTTCAATAGTTGCAGGCCCTGAAACTACAGACCATGTTACAGGTAAGCAAAGTGGATTATTAAGTGCAATTGGTTCTTTACAACGGATGGTAACCTGTGGTTGATTGATGGAAAAATAATTGTCTACAAATGCTGCTCTTGGCCCGCCTGTTGCAAAAACTGCCCTACCTCTAAGCCGCTGTCCATTTGTAAATAGATTCATACAATTATCATTCGTATAATCCATATAATTCATAAACATATCACCTGTTGGCTGATTACCAACACAAGAACTAAACTTTGGAAAAACCAAGCAGCCATCGTTTGCTCCATCTTGAGGAGGTGTATCTGCTACAAAATTATTTCCACAATTTGCATCACCCCATATATGTCGAAGATTTAACCAATGACCAACTTCATGGGTTGCAGTTCTGCCTCTATCATAAGGTGCGTTAGCAGTTCCGGTTCGTCCGAATGCTTCGCAATCAATAACTATACCATCTACATTTGGATTTGTAGCATAATCAGCAGGGAAAGTACCATAACCTGCGGTGTAAGTATTATTAACAACTCTGAATTTCCCTACCCAAATATTTAAGTACCTGTCTGTAGGCCAGGCATCACTACCCCGCTACTTGAAAACTTAATTCCTATAGAAGTTTCGTGAGGCATCGAATTAGGAAGCATTGAAAAAGTAAAATCTCTTTTGCTTGAATATTTTCTAACAATTCCATTCGTTGGGTTACCGTACGGATCAATACATGCTAGCCTGAATTCAATTGTATAATCCGATGCTACCTGAGTGAATACTGAGGGAGTATTAGTCCTGTCTCCATTTAATCTTCTGAAATCTTCATTGAGAACATCTATTTGCGATTGAATCTGCGCAAAACTTAAATTTCTTCCATTACCTTCTGATTCATTCCGGTGCAATATATGTACTACAACAGGAATGATAATTACATTGTTTGGGTTTGAAAGTCTTCCTGCTGTATTTGAACTAATATAATTTGCAGTAAATTGTTCAAGATCCATCCAGCGCTGATATCGCTCTGCCTCATTCTGCTGCATAGAAACTAAGTCTACAGAAGTAGGGCATATTCTTGTTTGTGCCAAGAGACTAACTCCATTAATTAAAGCCATCAACGAAATAAATACTACTTTCATTATTAAGTAAGCTTTATTCCTTCTTCCATATTGTTTCGCCTGCTATACTTGAAACATACTGAAACTGCTTGACCAAATAATTATTGCAACCTTTAATGGGTACATGATAACTCCTTAATCCTGTCGAAAGAGTATAAAAGACTAATACTGGATCTTCGTCTTCGGGAAAGTTTGTACCAGAAATAATTCTAAGTTTTACAACATTGTATTTGTAAACGGAATCAAGAATGTTATTTTTATACGAAAATGCAGAATCATTACGAAATACCATTTTTAGAGTATAACCCTCAGTTTTTGGAGTTAGGTACATAAGTTTTGCTCCTTCCGGAGTTCGTACATATCTTTCTTCCTGCAACCAAATCCAGCTACCAGGGAGTAATTGTTTAAGAGTATCTATATTTTTTGATAAAGTGCAATCAATTGTAACAGGTATATAAGGCTGTTTTTTACAACAGGCAAATAACAGAAAAAGGATGGTGATTAAATTGTATTTCATTTATAATATTTCAATCAAAGATATTTTGTTTCTTATGAACGTTGCCTCAGGCGGGCTTTTGGCGCTTGTAAATTCATAAGAAGTATTTGTCATTTAAAAATATGTTTAATTGAACAATTTTGTAGTCTGTCAAAATTTTAACATGTATAATAAATACCGACACAATATACCCCCCCACATCTTATATGAAAAATACCACAAAGCGTGTGGTTTTGTAATTTTAAGCAGAAGCACTTATCGTTCTATGCTTTTGAGTAAGTAAGAAACTTTCCCCCTTTTTGTTTAAGTATAAATTTCTTTAACAGTAGTGTGGACAAACTTCGGAATAATCATTTTGGAGATCAGGTAATTGAAAGAATTGTGATGATAACAACATCCTTGCACACAGGTGTGCTGCTGTTTGGGATTTATGAAAACTGAACAGGATTTATCAAAATAAAAGAGGCTTTGTCAAAAATCAGACGTAGCCTCCTTGAGTTTAGTAGCAATCCCTATCGGTAATGCGGCCGCAACAATCGTTGTCGTCTGTACAACATCCGGGATCATTTTGACATGTGTTCATGATGCTAAGGTTTATATGTAAAAAAAGAATTAACAACAGCCGCTGCCGGGTGCACAACAAGATGGCTTCTGTGCAAATACCGTGATGGAAAAAATACCGGTAGTACCTTGTTTGAAATCGGCCAGCTCCTGTTCATTTAAATAATTTTTGAGAATATCATCCGGAATAACAATTGCTTTTTCTTTCTGGATGGTAATATGATCAAATCCATTTTGCCGGATGAGTTCCAGATATACTTCTTTTTGAATAGCGCCGGATACACAACCTGCATACATCTCTGCATCTTTACGCAGTGCTTCAGGTAAATGACCCACCAATACAATATCTGATATACTGAAATGACCACCTGCTTTCAATACTCTGAACATTTCTTTGAACACCCCATCTTTATTCGGTACGAGGTTCAATACACAGTTGCTCACAATTACATCGGCAATGTTTGAAGTAACAGGCATGTGCTCAATATCTCCCTGGCGAAACTCTACATTGTTCAATCCTCTTTTTTCTGCATTGGATCTTGCTTTGTCAATCATGGCAGGTGTAAAGTCAATACCGATCACTTTACCCGTTGGTCCCGTTTCAGCAGCAGCAATGAAACAATCATTACCGGCACCGCTTCCCAGGTCGATCACTGTATCACCGGGGCGAATTTTGGCAAACTGCGTTGGTAACCCACAGCCCAATCCAAGATCAGCATCGGGGTTATAACCTTTCAGGTTGGTATAGTCATCACTCATGATGTTATATACTTCTGTTGAGCAGCCACCTGCACCACAACAGGAAGAATGATTGGTTTCTTTACTCTGCAAGGCAATCTCACTATACTTCTGTTTTACAATTTCTTTGAGTTGTGTTTCATTTGTCATGTTGTTTTGTTTTTAAGATGAAAGGTTTATGGTTGATGATGATTAGCAGCATTTCGCATTTGTTGCTTTCAGTTTTTCAAAGAGTGAGTTGAAATCGCTATTGAATTTTTCAAATGCCTTCCAGTTGATGCAATAGCAGCTGCGGGGGCCATCTGTTTCGCCATCGATCAGTCCGGCGTTCTTTAATTCTTTTAAATGTTGTGATACGGTAGATTGTGCCAATGGCAGCACTTCCACTATTTCACCACAAATACATTCGTTCTTTTGTGCCAGTACTTTTAAAATAGCAATACGGGCAGGATGGCTCATCGCTTTGGCAAAGGCTGCCAGTTCCTGCTCTTTTTGTGTGAATTCTTCTTTTTTATGAACCGCCATTATTAATCGTTTTTTTACGATGAATCTGAGTTAAAAAAGAGACGGATAAATCCGTCTTTTAATTTTATATCGCAAATATACGATTAAGCTTTTCAGATTTCCAAACAAAAAGCCGGAAAAATTTTTCCGGCTGTAAACTTTATGACTTTTCAGAAATACATTTTAGGTGTGGGATAACACAGTTCCATTATCTAAACCCATCGCCATCCAGTAAATTACCAATACCTCCCAGCAAGCTTCCTTCTTCTTTACGGTTGGTAGTTCCGTAAGATAGAATGCGGCTGGCCAATCTGGATACTGGCAGTGTTTGAATCCAAACCTTACCCGGACCACGCAATGTAGCAAAGAACAAACCTTCACCACCAAAAATGGTATTCTTGATACCACCTACAAACTGGATGTCAAAATCAATTTGATGTGTATAAGCTACCACGCAACCTGTATCGATCTTGATCAATTCACCCGGTTGTAATTCACGTTCAAAAACATGTCCGCCTGCATGCACAAAGGCCATACCATCACCTTCCAACTTTTGCATAATGAAACCTTCACCACCAAATAAACCGGTACCCAACTTGCGTTGCAAGGCAATACCAACACTTACACCTTTGGCAGCACAGAGGAAGGCATCTTTTTGACACACTACCGGTCCGCCTAAACGTAATAAATCCAGCGGAATAATTTTACCGGGATAGGGTGATGCAAAACTTACACGTTTCTTTCCCTGGCCAACATTGGTATAGGCTGTCATGAACAAACTTTCACCGGTGAGCAAACGTTTACCGGCTGAAAATAATTTACCCAATACACCTGTAGGAGCATTGGCACTTCCATCACCAAAAATGGTTTGCATTTGAACACCTTCATCCATCAGCATAAAGCTTCCGGCTTCAGCGATTGCGGTTTCATTGGGGTCGAGTTCAATTTCTACATACTGCATTTCTTCCCCTACAATGCGGTAATCAATTTCATGAGACTGTGGCATGATGATAATTTTTGAGTGAAGGTAATTGCGGCTTGATGAACTAAAAAGAAGAATTTTTTAAATGGGAAGTGATTACAGATTGTTTGCCATCCACCAATAGAGCGGAATACCAACAGTAATGTTGAAAGGGAAGGTAACGCCCAGTGCCATTGGTATGTATAAACCGGGATCAGCTTTAGGTGCAGCCAATCGCATAGCAGCAGGTACGGCAATATAAGAAGCACTGGCTGTTAATATGGCCAATAAAAACCGATTACCTGTTTCCATTTCAAATAAGGAGGTAATGAAGATGGACAATGTTCCATTAAGAGGTGGCAGTATTAAACCAAAGATGGTAACAAACCATCCGTAGTTACGAAAGGCTTTAAAACGTTTAGCCGCAACCATTCCCATTTCCAGTAAGAACACTGCCAGGAAACCTTTAAAAATATCAGATGTAAATGGTTTGATCCCTTCTGCCTGTTTGGTATCTGCTACGATACCAATGATTAAACTGCCCATGATCATTAAAACACTTCCATTGGTGAGTGCGTCATGAACAATATACCTTAGACGTTGCTGTTGTTGTTTTTGTTCATCAAACTTTCGTATAAGCATTACGCCAATAATGATCGCAGGTGCTTCCATCAGCGCCATGGCAGCTACCATGTGTCCGCCGTAGTGTACATTCTCAGCTTCCAGGAAGGCAGAAGCCGCAACAAAAGTTACAGCACTCACACTTCCATAAGCTGCCGCTACTGCACCTGCATCATATACATTTAGTTTTTGTTTGAGAATAAAAAAAGAATAGAAAGGCACTAACGCAGCAAGTGATAAAGCTATAAGAAGTGTTGTAAAAATTTCCTGTGTTAGTCCGCTGTGCGCCAGTTCTTGTCCGCCTTTAAAACCAATTGAAAATAAAAGATAAAGTGAAATAAACTTTACAGAACCGGGTGGAATTTCGAGATCACTTTTTACGATAGCGGCAATAACACCCAGTAAAAAGAATAGCAGAGTGGGATTGGTGAGATTGCTCACCAGTATTTCCATATTCATGTAAAGAAAGTTAATTGGCCGCAAAACTAAAGGATTGATGACTAACAATTATTATCAGGCATCAATTCTTATGTTCCGTTTTTTGATATAGCTGTGCCATAAGATCATAGAAGCGATGGTGCGGTAGGGTCGCCAGGGTTCTGCTATCACCAGCATTTCTTCTTTACTGGTGTGGGGATGCAGTTGCTTGGTTTCTTTTAACGAGTTGACCAATGCAATATCACCCAGGGGAAACAGGTCTGTACGTTGTAATGCATGCATTAAATACACATCTGCCGTCCAGTTGCCAATTCCCTTAATGGAAGTGAGGTGATGACGCACTTCATCATCACTCATATCGGGAAACTGTTTCCATGGTAATGTTTTATTGCTGAAAGCCTCAGCAAGATTCTTGGCATACCCTTGTTTTTGCCTGGTAAAATAACATTCCCGCAACTCTTCATTGGTCATGTTGAGAATTTTAGCGGGAGTAACAGCACCAATTCTGGATTTGAGTTTTTTGTAGGCAGCAAAAGCAGCAGCAAGAGAAACCTGCTGTTCCAAAATTGTAAGGATCAGGGTTTCAAAACCCTGTTTGCGTGTCCACATGGGCGGATAGCCATATTCACGAATGATGCCTTTGAGATGCGGATCAATTTTAGAAAGTGTATTACAATGTTTCTGAAAATTATCAGAAGAAAACGTTTGAATCATAAGCTACGAGATTAAAAGAGTAGAAGGAGTTAAGGAGAGATATATCATTTTATAAGAGGTTTATTAATTCGTCTTTGTTGATAAAAAATCTAACGAAGCGAGGAGATAACTAAAAATATGTAGCGACAGGCTGTATTTTATTTTATGGTTACTTAAGTCTACTCAGAGATTCTCCTTTACTCTTTTTCCTCCTTTAAACTCCTAATTAACTTTAGCCTTGAATTTTGCAATGGCATTTTTGGTGAACTCACTCAGGACCAATTTTCCGCTGATGGCTGCACGTTGTGTTAACAGTTCATCCCAATGTTCTGTTCCTTTCCAGAATATTTTTTTCATTTCACGCATGGCATCAGGGGACGAATGACTTAAGGTCTCAGAAAGGTTTATGATCGCTTCATCCATATTTTCAACGGAGTCATGTACTTCAGTAAACAACCCTTTTCGCTTAGCCCAATCTGCATTTCGGAACGATGAAGCATCAATAGCCAATGCACTAAAAGCTGAAGTGCCGAGCTTTCGTTCTACTGCAGGCCCTACAACAAAAGGCCCAATGCCTACTGCCAGCTCACTCAACTTTACCTCTGCTTTGTCAGTTGCAATCGCATAATCAACAGCAGCAGCGATGCCAACACCACCACCTACACATTTTCCATGAATACGACCAATGATAAACTTTGGACAGGTACGCATGGCGTTGATCACTTTTGCAAAGCCACTGAAGAACTGTAATCCTTCTTTTTCATTTTTGATTGCAACCAGCTCATCAAAACTGGCACCGGCACAAAATGCTTTTTCACCCGCAGAGCGGAGAACGATCACTCTTACACGGTCATCATTACCGGCACCATGAATCGCATGCGATAACTCTTCCAGCAACTTACCGGGTAATGAATTGCTTTGGGGATGATAAAACTCAATTGTTCCGATATGATTGTGCAGCTCAAACTTTACAGAACCGCCGGCAACTTCGTGTATCATAAAAAATGGTTTTAAGCATTAAGGAGTTTGTACTTTCTTTTTGACCATGGTTAATATGGTGGCAACACCTGTAATTTCATTGGTCTCATTGATCATTTCTACCAGCCATTTTACAATTCCTTTATCTATATCATCGCCACGTTTCAGGTCCTCAGGTTTTTCCACCACCCGTTTATCATTAGGTAATTTTTCCTTACAGGTAAAACGGATATGAATTTCTGATCCCGGGTATACAGGTTTGGTAAAGCGAAGTTCATCAATTCCATAATTCAATAACACAGGATTGATATCATAACTGTCAACAAACAAACCGGCTGCAATACTCATAATAAAATAACCATGTGCTACCTGTTGCTCAAACATAGTACCACTGAAATCAGTTGTTTTGATGTGTGCATAAAAATGATCGCCGCTTAAATCAGCAAACGCATCAATATCTTCACTGGTGATGATTCTTTTTTCAGTAACAAGTTGATCGCCTATCTGCAAGTCTTCAAAATATTTTTTGAAAGGATGTTTGCCCGGGTCTTTTCCTTTGGCATGGGGCTGATAAACATGGGTGATCTCCGTAATAGTTGTGGGTGAGCCCTGCAATGCAGTTCGTTGCAAATAATGCTTTACTCCACGAATGCCTCCCATTTCTTCACCACCACCGGCACGACCGGGGCCACCATGCACAAGCAATGGTAATGGAGAACCATGCCCGGTATTTTCTTTGGCACATTCCTGATTCAATACCAAAATTCTTCCATGATGTGTGGCGGCACCAATTACATACTGCCGGGCTGTTTTATAATCAGCAGTAACAATGGTAGTTACCAAACTTCCTTTCCCTAATTTGCTCAGAGCAATGGCTTCATCCATTGTTTTGTAAGGCATGATCGTACTTACAGGGCCAAAAGCTTCTACTTCATGTACTTCTTTTGAAGCAAATGGTTGTTCATTCATCAGTAACACCGGGCTCATGAAAGCACCTTTGCCCGCATCCGCATCTACCACTTCAACACTGTCTAAACTTCCGTATACAATTTGTGAGGTTGCTAATAATTTCTGTACCTGTTCTTTTACTTCTTTGCGTTGTGTTTCACCTGCCAGGGAGCCCATTCTTACTTTTTCATTGAGTGGATTACCAATAACGGTTTGTGATAAAGAAGAGGCGATTGCCTTCCACATGTCTTCCATCTTATTTTCAGGAACAAAAATGCGGCGGATCCCGGTGCACCGTTGTCCGGCTTTTAATGTCATTTCTTTGCGTACTTCTTTTACAAAAATGTCCCACTCAGGTTGATCGGGTGTTACATCATTCCCCAATACAATACAGTTGAGTGAATCTGCTTCCATATTGAACGGAACATTTTCACGAAGAATGTTTTCATTTGATTTCAACAGTAATCCTGTGGATGCACTTCCGGTGAATGTAACTACATCCTGGCTGTTGACATGATTTAGTAAATCACCTGCACTGCCACAAAGCAATTGTAACGCACCTTCCGGTAAAATTTTGGATGCGATGATCTCTTTCACAACTGCTTCTGTTACATACGAAGTAACAGTGGCCGGTTTTACAATGGCAGGTACACCGGCTAACAGATTTACAGCAATTTTCTCCAGCATTCCCCAAACAGGAAAATTAAAAGCATTGATATGAACAGCTACCCCTTCTTTTGGTACTAACAGATGCGTACCCATGAACGTGTTGTTCTTGCTGAGGTTATGACTTTCGCCATCTATACAAAACACATCATCAGGAAATTTTCTTCTGAGTGATGCGTTAGCGAATAAATTACCAATACCACCTTCAATATCTACCCAGCTATCTGCTTTGGTAGCACCTGTTTTATAACTGAGTTCGTAAAACTTGGGCAGATGTTTTCGTAAATGGATGGCCAATGCTTTGAGCATGTTGCCACGTTCATGAAAGGTCATTTTGCGAAGTGCTGGATTGCCAACGGCCCTTCCATAGTCAAGAACAGATCGAAAATCCAATCCTTTTGTAGATGCAGTTGCAATGGCTTCACCTGTAACGGCATTATAAAGTGTTTGCCCATCCCCATCACCGGTAATCCAATGCCCGGAAATATAGTTTTCAAGTTTCATCATAGCGTCAATCGTTGACTGCAAAAGTAAACTGAAAACATGGAGAAACGCTCATCATTCAGCAATCAACCCAAACTGCCTGGAATGATGCCTTACATGTTTATAATGAAGTAACACCCATTCTTCAAAATTCAAGGGACCAAAAACAGGGTGTGTTGTAATAGCAGATGCATCAGCTTCAAAATATTCAAAAAAACGTTGGATGCTTTTCTCAAGCTTGATCACAGCAATATCCAGTGATTCGTTTCTTACAGGTGCAGGTTCATCACCTAAAATTTCAGCAGGAGCTTTTGTATTTTCTCTAAACTCTTTATCACTGAATAAAAATGCTTTGAACTTGGGCAAATGTTCTTCTGGTGTTACCAATGGTAATTGAATTTTTCCGCTGGATACGTTGAAGAAATCAGTTACATGTTCTGTCATTTGTTGTAAGTTCATCTTTCCCCATTTGCGTTCAGCACCGGGTGTTTTACGAATGAGTTGTACAAACTCATCTCTTATAAAAGAAGCTTTCTGTGTATCCATTTTACAAAGTAACAGAAAGGATTTTCAACAACCGTAAGAAAGTAAATTCACCTGTTTTTTCACTGCAGAGCTACCGCTATAAAAGATATTAGAAGAGGGTTCTCTGCCCTATAGTAAATCCACATTCCGTAAATCTACCATGCGCCGGGTACTAACCCTTAATTTTATAAAAACTTAAAAGCATGCTTTGTAAATTCAAAGGTGCTTTGTACATTTGGATTGTCCAATTATTCAAGAAAAACTAAAATTCCAATACAATGAAAAAACCATTGCGTTTCTTCTCGTTCGTATTTTTCCTCTTCGCCATTTATTTAAACGTGTTTTACAAGGAAGATTCTTTCCTGGCACGCATTGCTTCAGGTAAACCTAATGTGCAAAAACAACAGGTTGCTGAAACAAAAGAAGCAAAGCCTTCTGAAACAGAAGTGGCTGAGGTTAAGTAATTCAACCGCACATAAGACATTTAACATAGTGTGACTACTACAGGCTAGTCCGTACCCTATTTTATTGCCTGTACTGAATTTTCTCATAATGTAAGTTTTGCGGGGGTGGTTTCTACCATCCCCTATTTCTGTTTATTTCCATTCAGTCAAAAAATGCACCGGCGGTTTGCGAATGGTAATTGATTGAACTTACCTTAGCAACATGGCTGAAAAAAAATTATTCCTGCTGGATGCATTTGCACTCATCTTCCGTGCCTATTATGCACTTATCCGCAATCCCCGTAACACATCAAAAGGGAAGAATACCAATGCACAGTTTGGATTCACCAATACGCTCATCGACCTCATCAATAATCAAAAACCCACACATATGGCCGTATGCTTTGATACGGCGGCACCAACAGAACGTCATACGGATTTTGCAGAATACAAAGCCAACAGGCAGGAAGCTCCGGAAGATCTGCTGGCTTCTGTTCCGGATATTAAAAAGTTGATCCGTGGGTTTAATATTCCGGTGGTAGAGGTAGATGGGTATGAAGCGGATGATGTGGTAGGTACACTCAGCAAACAGGCAGAAGCTGCGGGGTATGATGTGTACATGGTTACACCTGACAAGGATTATGGGCAACTGGTAACAGAAAAGATCAAAATTTACAAACCCGGTTACCAGGGTGGTGATGTTGAAATCATGGGCCCTGCTGAAGTATGTGCGAAATGGAACATAGAAAACGTAAGCCAGGTAATTGATATTTTAGGAATGATGGGCGACAGCGTTGATAATATTCCCGGCATTCCCGGTGTAGGAGAAAAAACAGCCGCCAAACTATTGGCTGAATATGGAACATTGGAAAATGTATTGGCCAATGCCTCCAACATCAAAGGAAAGATGGGGGAAAAAGTGGCCGCCGGAAAAGACTTGGCCATCATGAGTAAAAAACTCGCCACGATCATTACCAATGTACCTGTTGAATTTCATGAAGAAGATTTTCGGCTGAAGGAATGGAATAAAGAAGTACTCAAAGAAGTATTTGCTGAACTGGAATTTAAAACACTCGGCAAGCGTTTGCTGGGAGAAGAGTTCAATGTATTCCCATCAGCACCTGTAGGCGTACAAAAAGACCTGTTTGGCAATGTAGTGGATACAACCATGGGTGAAGTGCGTAAAGAGCCAAAGAAAACAGAAACGAAAGCTGCAACAACGGTTACTATAACTGAAACAACCATACAAGCCGGAAAGAACATCAACAATACACCGCATGAATATATTGCTGTAACAACGGATGATGCTGTAAAGAAATTAGTAGCCGAGTTGCTAAAACAAAAAGAAATTTGTTTTGATACGGAAACAACGGGCATTGATGCCAATGATTGTGAAATCGTAGGCATGAGTTTTTCATACGAACCGTTTAAAGCATATTATGTTCCTTGCCCGGTTGATCAAAAAGAAACAGGCAAATTACTTTCTCAGTTCAAGGATTTATTTGATGATGAAAGCAAAACATGGATCGGCCAGAATATCAAATATGATCTGCTGGTACTGAAATGGTATGGTGTTGAATTAAAAGGAACATTGTTTGATACCATGCTGGCGCATTATGTAGTGGAGCCAGATGGTAAACGAAGCATGGATGTATTGAGTGCTCAGTATTTAGGATATGAACCGGTGCATATAGATGAACTCATTGGAAAGAAAGGAAAAACACAAGGCAACATGCGTGATGTGGAGCTGGAAAAAATCAAAGACTATGCGGCGGAAGATGCAGACATCACCTTACAGCTTAAAAATGTTTTTCTTCCTAAACTCAAAGAAAAAGAAGTAGAACGTGTGTTTTATGAAGTTGAAAACCCATTGGTGAAAGTATTAACCAATATGGAGTTTGAGGGAATAAAAATAGATGTTGGCTTTTTGAATGACTACAGCAAGCAACTGGAAAAAGATGCAAAGGAAGCAGAACAAAGAGTGTACACATCTTCAGGATTAAAATTTAACCTTGCTTCACCCAAACAATTAGGTGAAGTATTGTTTGATCATTTGAAACTGGATCCTAAAGCCAAGAAAACAAAAACAGGTCAATATGCAACAGGTGAAGATGTATTGCTGAAACTGGCACATACATCACCGATTGTAGAAGATATTCTTGCTTTTCGTGAACTCACAAAACTCAAATCAACCTATGTTGATGCATTGCCACAATTGATCAATCGTAAAACGGGAAGGGTTCATACAACCTATGGTCAGGCGGTAGCAGTAACCGGACGTTTAGCCAGTAACAACCCTAATCTTCAAAATATTCCTGTGCGTACGGAGCGTGGAAAAGAAATTCGAAAAGCATTTATTCCAAGAGATGAAGATCATGTGCTCATGAGTGCCGACTATTCACAAATTGAATTACGCATTGTTGCTGCCATTAGCGGTGACCCTGCTATGTGTGATGCTTTTATTCAGAATAAAGATATTCATACTGCTACTGCCGCTAAAGTGTATAAAATAGACGAGAAAGACGTAACCAAAGAAATGCGTTACAAAGCCAAGAGTGTGAACTTTGGCATTATTTACGGTCAGGGTGCATTTGGCCTGGCAGACAATTTGGGTATCAGCCGAACAGAAGCAAAAGAGATCATTGATAATTATAAAAAGGAATTTGCAGGCATTCAAAAGTATATGGATGATACCATCAACTTCGCCAGGGAGCATGGGTATGTGCAAACGCTCATGGGTCGCAAACGTTGGTTAAGAGATATTAACTCTGCCAACTTCACGGTAAGAGGTTATGCAGAGCGAAATGCTATTAACTCACCTATCCAGGGTACAGCCGCTGATATGATCAAAATGGCTATGATCAAAACACATGCAGCACTGCAACAAAGCAAACTCAAGAGCAAGATGATCCTGCAGGTGCATGATGAATTGATCTTTGATGTAGCAAAGAATGAAGTAGAGGAAATGAAAGCGTTGGTATTGGAAAGCATGCAATCAGCGATGCCGTTACCCAATGGTGTGCCGGTGATTGCAGAAGCAGGAACCGGTGTGAATTGGCTGGAGGCACATTAAGAATAACGAAACCATCATTTTTAATCTTAATACAACATATGCCTACAACAGACTCACGCATTGATGCATATATAAAAAGGAGTGCTCCATTTGCACAACCCATCCTGAATCACTTACGTAAACTGGTACATAAAGCATGTCCACATGCGGAAGAAACGATGAAATGGAGTTTTCCTCATTTTGATTACAAAGGAGAAATGTTGTGCAGTATGGCCGCCTTCAAACAACATTGCGTGTTTGGTTTCTGGAAAGCATCATTGATGAAAGATCCTATGTTGATGCAAAATGCAAAAAGCGAAACAGCCATGGGGCATTTAGGAAGAATTACATCACTCAAAGATCTGCCATCAGATAAACAGATGATCGCTTATATCAAGGAAGCAATGAAGTTGAATGATGAAGGTATCAAAGTGAAAAAAGAAAAACCAACGGCAAAGAAAGAATTACCAACACCGCCTGATCTGTTAGCCGCTTTGAAGAAAAATAAAAAAGCATGGGCCATATATGAAAAATTTCCGCCAAGTCATAAGAAGGAATACATTCTGTGGGTAGAAGATGCCAAACGGGAAGAAACAAGAAGTAACCGGATTCAACAAACAGTTGAATGGGTGGCCGAGGGGAAACAACGTAACTGGAAATACATGTAAAGTTTACCCATACTTCTTCACTTATCTTTGCATTTATGCAGCCTCTTTTGATCTATTGTTATGATGCCTATTGCGGATGGTGTTATGGTTTTAGTCCTGTGATCAAACAAATTGCAGACGAATACAAACACAAAATTCATACAGAAGTATTAAGTGGTGGTATGATATTACCGGAAACTCCGGTTCACATTCGTGCTACAGCAAGTTATATTCAAACCGCTTACCAGCGTGTGGAAGAACTGACAGGAATAAAATTTGGAGCTGATTATTTATGGCATATCAACAACCCGGAAGAAAGCGATTGGTTTCCTTCATCAGAAAAACCTGCCATTGCCATGTGTGTGTTCAAAGAATTATATCCTGATGAGCAGGTGAATTTTGCGGCTGATCTGCAATACAGTTTACATTATGAAGGGAGAGATTTAACAGATAACGAAGCCTACCGGCATTTGCTGGAAAAATATCAGATCAATGCAGATGATTTTTATACGAAACTGAAAAGTGAAACGTACAAAGAAAAAGCCTATTATGAATTTCAATTGTGCAAGCAGTTACAGGTAACCGGCTTCCCCCAGGTATTGATGCAGGCTACAGAAAGTAAATTTCATCTTTTAGCAAGGGGCTATACAGATTATGATACACTGAAAAAAAGAATTGAGCTTGTACTCAATGAACTTGAAACCCATTCCTATAATTAAAATACTGTTGACAATTCCGGAAACTGGTGACCAACATCACCGGCTCATACCCAGTGCTTCATGTTCAATTGGCTAATTTTGCTGCTTAAAAATTCAATCGATGATTCTTACCATTACACTTAATCCCTGTATTGACAAAAGTTCAACAGCAGATAAGTTAAAACCGGAAAGTAAACTGCGTTGTACAGAAATAGTGAATGAACCCGGTGGCGGTGGTATCAATGTAAGCAAAGCCTTAAAAAAATTAAACACATCATCTGTTGCACTTTTTCCTGCCGGTGGTCATAATGGTAACATGCTTTGTGATCTGCTGAAGAAAGATGATATTTTATTTCATGCGGTTGATACAAAGGTGGAAACAAGAGAAAACTGGATTGTGCTGGAAACCTCCACGATCAAACAATATCGATTTACATTTCCGGGGCGTGCCGTACAGGAAGAAACAATTGTTACACTGGTAGATCATATCCGTTCCTTTTCACCCACGTTTATTGTGGCAAGCGGCAGCTTACCACCGGGTTTACCCGATTATTTCTATGGGTTGATAGTAAAACAGGCAAATGCAGTGGGTGCCAAATGTATTGTTGATACAAGCGGCGATGCGTTACAGGCATTAAAAGGGAAACATGCGTACATGATCAAACCCAATATCAGTGAGCTTTGCAAAATGCTGCATGTGGAACACCTGGAAAAAAATGAGGTAGATGATGCTGCTCAACAAGCCATTTATGATGGTTATGCTGAAATGATGGCGGTGAGTATGGGTGGCGATGGTGCATGGCTGGTGAGTAAAGACAAAAAATATTTTTGTCATGCACCAAAAGTTAAGGTACGAAGTACTGTTGGAGCCGGTGACAGCATGGTGGCCGGAATCACTTATATGCTTCAAAAAGAAAGAACATTGAGAGAAGCAATACGATTTGGTGTTGCTTGTGGCAGTGCAGCAACCATGAATGATGGAACACAGCTGTTCAAAAAGGAAGATGCGGAACAATTGTTTGAAAGCATCAGCCGGCAATAGTTGTTGAAAAAAGCGGATTGTAAACGCCGCAAAGTTTTCATAACTTTTATCTCCCAAAAATAATTGTATATGAAACAAGCAGCCGTTCTGTTGTTAATGCTGAGCATAACAGCTATGCAATCATCAGCTCAATCAGAAGCTGATATGAAAGCCATGCAGGAGTACATGACTCCCGGTCCTATGCACCAATGGATGGCCAGGCATGCAGGCACATGGGAAGCTGAGATCAATTCATGGATGGGCCCCGGTGAACCCATGAAATCAAAAGCAACAGAAGTAGTTACAATCACTATGAATGGACTTTATCAATTAAGTCATTTAACCGGCAACATCATGGGCATGGCATTCGAAGGCCGTGGTACCATGGCTTATGATAATGCAAAGAAGCAATTTGTTCTCTGCTGGATCGATAATTTCAGCTCAGGAATTATTATGATGACGGGTTGGTATGATGAACCAACAAAAACACTTCACTTTAAAGGAACACAAACCAATCCTGTTACAGGTAAAGACAGTAAACTGAGACAGGAACAAAAGTTTATTACTGATGATCATTACATCTTAACCATGTATGGTGAAGGACCGGATGGTAATGAAATGAAAATGATGGAAGGTCATTTCAAAAAGAAACAATAAGCGATTGCTTTTAGTTATCCTTCCAAATGCAGACTAATAACGATCATGCGGGCCTGCATACGATCAATTACATTGGAGTAAATTAAATTAGGATCACGGCTGTGCACATTACCAAACGTGTTGCTGATCTTGATCTCAGGGCTGAAAATAAAACTGGGAAAATAAAAATGAAACCCAAGCCCTGCTTCATAACCAAAAGCACCTTTGGTAAGTTTTACCAAGTCTTCAGCTTTACGTGCCTGGCTGTTACTGGCCAAATCATATTCAAACTTGCCACCGCCAATAATGTACACACGAAAATTATTGATGCGGTCGCTGCTGAATTTTAACTGAAAGGGGAAACTGGTATAAATACTTTCAATGCTTTTTTGTTGCAATATACTGTCGCCTGTTTGCGGATATTTTAATGAATAATTGATAGACCGGCTGGCAAATATCAAATGCGGGTTGATCCTTGCTTCCAGGTGAGAGGTTAAACGTAATGTACCCAGCAATCCCAAACCAAAACCCGGTTTGCTTTCAACACCGATATATCTTACACTGTCATCCTGCAAAAATTTGGGATGATGTTCTGCCTGGAACCTTGCAAAATTGGTGCTGAGTGTAATACCAAAGTAATAACGCTTTTCTTCATGCTGTGGCAAATTCATTTCCCATTGGGCATGAACTGAGTTGGTAAGCAATAATAATACAACAGCAAATACAGTTATTTGTCTCCAAGGTAAATGCTGCATATTCCAAAAGTTAGTGGTTTGCATTCAGTGTGTTTAAAACCGGTTTTTGTCATTACAGCTTCAAATGCTTTTCCTTCAGGAAATGCCTGGATGCTGCTGTTAAGATATTGGTAAGCCTGTTTGTTACTGATGGTTCCTGCAATGGCGGGTGATAATTTACCGATATACCACTTGCAAATGGCGCTAAAACCGGGCAACCATGGTTTTGAAAATTCAAGCACCACCAATCTTCCCCCGGGTTTTAATACCCTGTAAATCTCAGCCAGACCTTTTTCAAGGTTTTCAAAATTGCGAACCCCAAAGGCTACCGTTACAGCATCAAACGTGGCATCGGGAAAGTTTATTGTTTCGCTGTCGCCGCTTTGCAGTTCAATAACAGTACTTAACCCTTTGGTTTCTATTTTTTTACGACCGCCTTCCAGCATTTTTTCACTGATATCAATACCAATGATCTTCTTAGGTTTTAGTTGATGAGCCGCCATAATGGCCACATCACCTGTACCCGTGGCCACATCCAGCAGGAGTTGAGGTTGTAAGGGCTTGAGTTGTTTCAGCGCTTTTCGGCGCCAGCCTTTATCAATACCCAGCGATAAAAAACGGTTGAGAAGATCATAACGGGGCGCAATGGTATCAAACATCTCTGCCACCTGTTCTTTTTTACTTTTATCAGAACCGGATTGTGGTACCACACTATCATGTAAATATTGATCACTCATGGGGCGCAAAGGTAAGAAGGAAGAGGTCTTAGTATCAACCTGCAAACCAGTCTTTACTTTCATTTTCTCTATCCATTTTATTATTTTTTTAAAAGAGGGAGCTTTACAGAAAAATTTTCAGGCTTATTTTCCCAAAAGTTCGCCTAAAAATTTTTCTGTACGTTTGCTGCCCCAAATTGCGTGATCATGTTTCAGAATTTAAGCGAACGGTTAGAAAGTGCATTTAAGAATATTAAAGGTGAAGGCCGTATTACAGAGCTCAATATTGCTGCTACGGTAAAAGATATCCGTCGTGCCCTGGTAGATGCGGATGTAAACTTTAAAATAGCCAAGGAATTTACGGATACGGTGAAGGATAAGGCCCTCGGCAGTAAGGTGCTGCTGGCGGTGAACCCCGGTCAGCAAATGGTGAAAATTGTGCAGGATGAGTTGACGGAACTCATGGGCGGCAGTGAGGCAGAGTTTGATATTAAAGGAGCACCTGCTGTGATCCTGATCGCCGGTTTGCAGGGTAGTGGTAAAACCACATTCAGCGGTAAGTTGGCGAATTATCTTAAAACACAAAAAGGCAAAAGCCCTTTGTTGGTGGCGGCAGATATTTATCGTCCTGCGGCCATTGATCAATTGACTGTATTGGGCGGACAAATTGGGGTAGATGTTTATAGTGAAAGAGAAAGTAAAGATGCGGTAGCCATTACTCAAAATGCTATTAAAGAAGCAAAAGCTAAAAACAAGAATGTTGTTATTATAGATACTGCAGGTCGTTTAGCCATTGATGAAGTACTGATGACAGAAGTGGCTAATATCAAGAATGCGGTTACACCTAATGAAATTTTATTCGTGGTGGATAGTATGACGGGTCAGGATGCGGTGAATACAGCCAAAGCATTCAACGACCGTCTCAACTTTACCGGTGTTGTTTTGACCAAATTGGATGGTGATACAAGAGGTGGTGCGGCTCTTTCCATCAAATACACCGTGAACAAACCCATCAAGTTTGTGAGCAGCGGGGAGAAAATGGAAACACTGAATGTGTTCTATCCCGACCGTATGGCACAGCGTATTTTGGGCATGGGTGATATTACCTCACTGGTGGAAAAAGCACAGGCTCAGTTTGACGAAGAACAGGCCAAAAAGCTGGAAAAGAAGATCCGCAAGAACCAGTTTGATTTTGAGGATTTCAAAACCCAACTGGAGCAGATCAAGAAAATGGGCAATATCAAGGATTTGATGGGCATGATACCCGGTATGGGCAAGGCCATCAAAGATGTAGATATAAAAGACGACTCATTCAAAGGAGTGGAAGCCATTATCAACAGTATGACGCCTTTTGAACGTAAAAACCCTGATGTGATCAACCCCAGCCGCCGCCAGCGTATTGCCAAAGGCGCCGGAAAAGACATTGCTGATGTAAATGCTTTCATGAAGCAGTTTGAGCAGATGAAGCAAATGATGACCATGATGAACAAGATGCCCATGGGTCGGATGATGCCGGGTATGGGCAAAAGGTAAAATTTTTGTGAAGAGATTGGATATTTGAGCGGCAGGGCTTATTTTTGCCGCCTTAGTTAACCTTTATTTATTCACGCATTTAAATTTTAATTTACGATGCCAGTTAAAATCCGTCTGCAAAGACACGGGTCTAAGAAGAGACCATTCTATTTCATCGTAGTGGCTGATGCAAGAGCCCCCAGAGATGGAAAATTCATTCAGAAAATTGGTACTTACAATCCTGTAACAGAACCAGCTGTTATTCAAATTGATCGCCAAAAAGCACTCGAGTGGTTGCACAAAGGCGCCCAACCAACAGACACTGTTCGCAAGATCCTTTCTAACAAAGGTGTACTGTACCTGAAACACTTGTTACGTGGTGTAAGTCTTGGTTTATTTGACCAGGCTGCTGCTATGGAAAAATTCCAGGCATGGCACAACGAGCATGAGGCAGCTGAAGCTAAGAAAAGAGATGAAGCACGCCGTTCTCGTATGAGCAAGCGTTTTACAGGCCGTCGTCCTGCTCCCCGCAGACAGGAAGGTGGTGAAGCGCCTGCATCTGAATAAGAACAGATGAAATTGAAATAAAGATCCCCCGTTTATCGGGGGATTTTTGTTGGGTACCTTCTTATGCATCCCGGCCAATTATCTTTGTACCATGGAACAATACTTCAGTATCGGGCAGATAGTTGGCACTTTTGGATTAAATGGAGAAGTAGTTTTGAAACACAACCTGGGCAAGAAAACTTCACTCAAAGGATTGGAAGTGTTGTTTATTGAAGAAGCGAAAGATAAATTCATACCCTACTTCATCACGTCTTCCAAGATCAAAAATGAAACAGAAGTGTACCTGGGTATTGAAGGATTGATCACCAAAGAAGCTGCTAAAAAGATCAATGCCAAAAAAGTGTGGCTGCGGGAAGCAGATTTTCAGAAGTATGCTGCTAAATCAGCACCGGTTTCATTGATTGGCTTCACGATGTTCAATGGTGATGAAGAGCTGGGTGTGATCGAGGAAGTGATTGAACAACCGCTGCAAATACTTTGCCGGCTGGAGATCAAAGGAAAAGAGGTATTGATTCCTTTGCATGAAGAAACCATCCGCAATATTCATCAAAAGAAAAAACAAGTGGTAGTGGAACTGCCCGATGGTTTGCTGGATGTTTATTTGGGATAGCATTTATTTTTTATAATACCTTCATTTGTAAATACACCTTTATGCGGTTGTTCTTATTATGCTTCGGGATATTTTTTTACTCCAATGGCATTGCCCAGTTTGTAACCACCAATATTGGCCCCAACGGTGAAACCTTATTTAATTTGGGGAGTGCCCTGGTCAACAAAATAAAACCTGATGATGTAGAAGGAACACCTCTTTTATCAGAAGAGTGGGCCAAGGGAACAATTAAACTGCGGAATAATAAGCAGGTAAATGATGTATTACTTCAATACAACCTGGAACATAGCATCCTGTATTTTTCAAAAGACAGTTCTTCCCGTTTTGAGTTTGCTGAACGTATTCTTGAATTTTCATTTACAGCTACCATGAAAGACAAACCTGAATCGTTTGTATTCAGGAGCAATTATCCCACTAATGGGAAATTTAATGATCGAACGTTTTACCGTATGATGGGTGAGGGAGCAAAATTCCATTTTTTGAAATATTGTTATAAAACCATCCAGGAAAATTTTGGATTTGATAAAAATGTGAAACGAAACTATCTGTACAAAGAAGAATGGTTTTTATATGATGTTCAGTTAAAAACCTTTCACCCCATCAGCAATAAAAAATCAATACTGGCTGCATTGCCGCAATACAAAGAACAGATTGAAGCACTTTGTATTAAAAACAAATGGAGTTTAAAAAATGCAGATGAAATTACAGAACTGGTGAAACAGCTTGATTGATTATTGCTTTTGTAAAACAATATTCACATCAGCATAGATTTTTTCAACTAACGGTGAGCCACCGGTGTTCGTGGTAGTAGTGGCACCATATTTCATGGTAAGCGTTAATTTATTTCCTTCTATTTTGTATTTACAACCTGTAGGTGCAGCAAATGTTCCTGATGCTCCCTGAACTGCAACCGGAGAAACATTTAAAAACGCCATTGAATCAGCGCTAACTATTTTGATCGAAGCTGCTTCATTAGATGGGCCGATGGGTGTTGCCGGAACAGGGTTATCAAATTCACTTTGCAACACATCGTTCTCATAAGTTTTAAGGTTAATCGTTCCACTATAATCATATGAAACATTTACAGCTTTTAACTGTGAAGAAGTGATATCATAATAACCTTTAGGATTAGAGGATGTATAGGTAAGCTTACTTTCTATTCTGATCTTATCGCCTAAAATATCTGCCTCTACAGATGAAAGAGTAGAACCGCCTGTTGACACCAGGTTCCATTTACCAATCAACCCAGATGTTCCTGAACCAGCAATTTCCGGTGCTCTCAATTTCCGTTCACAAGAAACCATGATAACAGCTGCAGCAAGTAAATAACTCAATTTGAATTTCATAAGAAAAACTTTTCACAAGTATAAACAATTTCAGCGGCGTGTAAAAGAACTGTATTGCACCTTTACTCCTTTCCCTCCTTTCAACTCTTAGCTTACCTTTACAGATCTTGGCACAGCAGCGCATCATAGCACATTTTGACCTGGATACATTTTTTGTATCAGTGGAACGATTGAATGACCCTTCGCTTGTAGGCAAACCTGTGATTGTTGGGGGTACTAAAGAACGGGGAGTGGTAAGTACCTGCAGTTACGAAACAAGAAAATTTGGAGTACACAGCGGTATGCCTATGGCGCAGGCTATGAAGCTTTGTCCGAATGCCATTGTAATGCAGGGAACAAGAGGTGATTACAGTCGCTACTCACGGTGGGTAACAGAAATTATTGCAGCCAAAGCTCCGGTGTTTGAAAAAGCGAGTATCGATGAGTTTTATATTGATCTTACCGGTATGGATCGTTTTTTTGATCCTGTACAATGGACAGTTGACCTGCGGCAGGAAATCATTGATGCCACTCAGTTGCCTATTTCTTTTGCTATTGCTTCTAACAAACTGGTGGCAAAAATTGCTACAGACCAGGCTAAACCAAACAATTACATTGTTGTTCCTTTTGGAAAAGAAAAAGAATTCCTGGCGCCATTGCGGGTGAATAAAATTCCCGGCGTGGGCGAACAAGCCTTTCATACATTACTGGATTTAGGAATTGAAACTATTGGTGATCTGCAAAACAGCAATCCTGTAATGCTGGAACAACAGTTAGGAAAACATGGAAGAGATTTGTGGAACAGAGGTCATGGCATCAGCTTCAGCACCGTTAATTCTTATCATGAATCAAAATCTATTTCCAGTGAAAACACTTTTCATCAAAACATCTCTTCTGTTGATGAACTGGAAGCAGAAATTGTTCGCCTTACAGAAAAAATTGCTCATGAACTAAGACAGGAAAATAAAATGGCAGGGTGCGTAGCAGTGAAAATTCGCTATCCCGATTTTGAAACACAACAAAGGCAAGCTACGATTCCCTATACTTTTTATGATGATGAGCTCATCCACAATGCTAAAACACTCTTTCATCAATTGTACAGAAAGGGGCAACCTGTGCGATTGCTGGGTGTTCGCCTGAGCGAGTTAACTGATGAGGCAGCTCAAACCAACCTCTTCCAGGATGTTTCCAGGAAAAATGAATTGTACAAAGCCATTGATGATGTAAAAGACCGGTTTGGAAAAGACCTGCTCACCAAAGCCCGAATTGCGGGAAGAAGAGAGGAAACTGAAGGATTGGATGAAGCAAGCTGACTTCGCATTTAAACCTATCAGGTTTTCAGCATACTATTACCTGGCCAGTAAACCTTATAAGTCTTTCCTTGCAAAAGCGATGGAAATGGGTTATATTCATCATCCAATTTTCTCACACCTAAAATTTATATTATGAGTTTGCGTCTCGGGGATGTTGCCCCCAACTTCCAGGCAACCACATCAGAAGGCCCAATTGATTTTTATGAATATCTTGGAAATGGCTGGGGTGTATTGTTTTCTCACCCGGCAGATTATACACCTGTATGCACCACCGAACTTGGTAAGACAGCTTTATTAAAAGGTGAATTTGAAAAGCGTAATGTAAAAGTGCTGGCATTAAGTGTTGACCCCATTGATAAACACAAAGGTTGGATCAATGATATTAATGAAACACAGCATGTAACAGTTGATTTTCCGATCATTGCTGATGCTGATAAGGCCATTGCCAATATGTATGGTATGATCCATCCCAATGCATCTGAAACATTTACCGTTCGTTCTCTATTTGTGATCGGGCCTGATAAGAAAGTGAAATTGATGATCACTTATCCTGCATCAACCGGCAGAAATTTTTACGAAGTATTACGTGTGATTGATTCATTGCAGTTAACAGCCAATTACAGTGTGGCCACGCCGGCTGATTGGAAAGAAGGTGAAGATGTGATTGTAGTACCGGCTGTATCAACAGAAGATGCTATTCAAAAATTTCCGAAAGGAGTGAAGATCGTAAAACCATATTTGCGTTATACACCACAACCAAATAAGTAAAAGCAAAAACCCCGACATAAAGCCGGGGTTTTTAGTTATAAATGCTTCAATGTAAAATTTACCCCGTTGTGATAAAAGATTAATTCCAGTAATTCATCTATATCAATGTCATTTTTTCTGAAACCGGTGTTGCGCCAAAAACGTTTGGGAGCTGTAATTTCTTTGAGCTTATTTTTAAAACTTTCAAACTCTGTGGCATTCTTACAGCAATCAATGGCATTGATAAGGCCATCAAAATCTGAACCGAGACAGATCATTGTTTTTACTTTATCATAACTCAAACCCATAGCCGTACCAATTTTGAGAATATGGATCACCTGGTTCATAAAGTAATGAGCATGTACGGTTGCAAAATCAAAGCTTTCCTGGTTGCTGACATCATCGCCGCTTAATGTTCCTTCTGCTGATATATTTTCAGGATAGGACCTGGGGGCATGCGGTCCAAAATAAGCCAGTTGTTCTTTTTTGCTGATGTATTCAGTGTCTGAAGGATACACGTTCAAATGATAAGCTACATGTTCTGTTGGGAAACCAAGAATACGCTGATCCAGTGAAATGCCGATCAATCCATCACTTCTTAAGATTTCTTCTACATCTTCATCAAACAGGTTAATGCTGGTCATATTAAAAGCAGCATATTCAACATGCCCCAGCTTTTTTAAATGTGTAACAGCCCAAACATCATTTTTTTCTTCAACACGATTGAACAAATAATTCAAACGTTCTTTAAAACGGATGCCGGTTAAACCTGCATGTGTGCAAATGATAGGCAGCGTGTAATTCTTCTCACTTCTTAATGCATATAATTTAGTTCTGGCCACCAGTCCCATATGTTTTGTATCGATCAAAATATTTTTGGAATAGATATTATCAATAATTGCTTCGCCATCCGCAGAAATGGTATTACCTGTTGGGTAAAATAATTCTTCTCTCAAAAACTGCATACCCGAGGCATGATTGGAAAAAGGCATCTGTTGTAAATGCGTGGGGTTTACTGCAAAAATCTTATTGGCCGTTGTAAACGCATCAAAGTTGGCATGAAACTCCTGCAGCGCATTGCCGCTATTGGGATCATTAAAAAAACCATGCAAGCCTTCAATGATCAATACGCAATGTACCGTGTTGGTAGCTGATGCATCAAAATCTGCAGCGCTGGTTACTATTTTCACCTGTGCATCTGCCGGCAGGTGTAAATGAGCTGGAGGTTGTAAATTGCTTTTCAGGAACTGCAGCTCCTGGTTCATCCAAGTAAAATAATGATCCCCTTTTTCAATGACCCTTAGTTTATCAGCATTTAGTAAATCTAATTTTCCATCAGCTACCATTTGCCGTTCCAGCAAACCTTTTCCCATATGACTTTCCGGGGCATGAAGAATGAGCCCGATCATTTGCACATTTCCACTCAACTGTGAAAAATTGCTTTGAGAGTTGAGCGTTTCATTCACCAGTTTGTTGATGCTTAGTTTTACTTCGTTTCCAAAAATTTTCCCAACGATATAATTCACTTCAAGATTTACCCACGGAGAAGGCTCTTGTCCTGCTTTTACAAATAAAGGTTTGAGTGTAGGATGGCAATGAAAATCGAAGGCTGGCATGACTTATAGGTTTACAGGTGAAGAATAAACCTTTAAGTTCAGTATAAAAAAGCAGGAAAACAATACCCTTTTAAGCGTATGCAGGTAAACCTTTAGTGTTTATTTGATCCACTTTTCAAACTGCTGCAGCATGGCCCGTAAATCTTTGGATAGCGGAGCTTCCAGTTCTATTTTAGCCCCATCAAGATCAGTAAAAGAAAGCTTCCATGCATGAAGCGCCAAGCGATTCAGTAATGGTCGTTCTTCTTCATCAGCTTTGGAGAGTTTGAATTTTTTTCGTTTGATAGATGAGAGCAGAACAGGTGCAGCAGTTCCATACAATTCATCACACACAATGGGATGACCAATATGTTTCATATGCACACGTATTTGGTGTGTGCGCCCTGTATGAATTTGAAATTGCAACCAGGAGTACGCTCCATACTCTTCTAATACTTTATAATCAGTAAGCGATGGTTTTCCTTTTTGATGAGTGATGTAATAAGATGTTTTACCGGGATGTTCCATAATAGGCGCATCCACACCATCCTCTTTATTGATAAGCGAACCGTTCACCAGGCCGAGGTACAACTTTTCAACTGTTCTTTCTTCAAACTGCTGCGATAAATATTTATGCGTCGCTTCATCTTTGGCAAATAGGATCAACCCGCTGGTAGCTTTATCCAACCGGTGAATGATAAATACTTTGCCATATTTTTCATTGAGAAAATCTTTGAGTGATGGCTCACTCTGTTCACGGTCGGGGATGGAAAGCAAGCCGCTGGGTTTGTTGAGCGCTATCCAATGCTCTGTTTCTGCTATGATATCGATCTTATTCTTCATCCCTGTTCTTTCCCTGTTTTTCTTCTTTCTTTTTTACAAATGATTTGTTGAGGAATTTCAACAACCGTACTTCTTTTTCGTTGAGAAAACGCCATCTGCCACGGTCCACATTTTTCTTGGTAAGGTTGGCAAACAGCACTCGGTCCAAACCTTTCACATCATAACCAAGGAATTCAAACATACGGCGTACAATACGGTTACGGCCGCTGTGAATTTCTATGCCTACTACTTTTTTATTTTTAGGATCAACATAGCCTAATGCATCCGGCGCAATAAAACCATCTTCCAACACCACACCTTTGAGCAATTGCTCAAAATCACTTTTCTCCAATGGTTTGTCAAGCGTTACTTCATATACTTTCTTTACCTGGAAACTGGGATGGGATAATTTTTGAGTGAGTTCACCATCATTGGTCAATAAGATCACACCGGTGGTGTTTCTGTCAAGGCGGCCAACAGGATAAATGCGTTGTGTTGTAACACCTTTCATCAGATCCATAATTGTTTTGCGACCCTGAGGATCTTCAGACGTAGTAATATAATCTTTTGGCTTATTGAGTAAGATGTACACCAGCTCTTTTTGTACAAACAGTTTTTTGCCGTTGAAACGAATATCATCTTTGTCAGACACTTTGTGCCCGGGTTCTGTAACAACAACACCGTTTACTTTTACTTTTTCAGCTTTGATCAGTTCCACTGCTTCTCTTCTGCTGCACACGCCGCAATGAGCAATGAATTTGTTCAACGGCATTTCATTCGCTGCATTTTCATTTTTAAAGGTAACAGCTGCCGTTACTGTTTCTTTTTTGGAAGCGGTGGAGTTGCTTTGTTTTTTCAGAATAGTTGCCTGTGGACGAAGACTTCTTTCTTTCTTTTTCTTTTCTTCAAAGTAAGCGTTCTTTTCAGCTCTTGCTTTTTTCTTTTCCTGGCGGAACTCTTCTTTCTTTTGAGCGTTGGATTTTGCTTTGCCGAATTTGTTGAAATAACTGTTTGCCATGTATTTGAGTTTACTGTTTTACAACAGGAGTTAAAAATAATCTTATAAAAATCAATTCAATACTTCTTTATTCGCCAGTTGACCGCAAGCTGCATCAATATCTTTACCTCTGCTCCGGCGTAACCTTGCATTCACTTTATTACGCTCCAGGTACCGCATGAAATCATCTGTTACTTTTTCATCCGGCTTTTGAAACTTGGCAAAGTCAATAGGGTTGTATTCAATGATATTGATGAGATCTGCAGGAACCTGTCTGTAAATTTTGATCAGCTCATCTGCATCTTTCAATGAATCATTAAAATCTTTGAACAGGATATATTCAAACGTGATCTCGTTTCCCGTTTTCTTATAGAAATAATTCAATGCTTCAACAAGCGACTTAATATTGTTGGTATCATTAATCGGCATGATCTCATGACGTTTTTCATCGGTGGCGGCATGTAGTGAAAGCGCCAGTTTAAAACGTACTTCATCATCACCCAACTGTTTAATTTGTTTGGCAACACCGGCAGTAGAAACAGTGATGCGCCTCGGGCTCATACCCAAACCATCAGGAGAGGTAATTTTTTCAACCGCCTTCAACACATTCTTATAATTCAACAATGGCTCACCCATGCCCATGAATACAATATTGGTGAGTTTCTTTTCATATACCCGTTCACTTTGCTGGTTGATGAGCACTACTTCATCATAAATTTCATCGTAGGTAAGATTGCGTTTGCGGTCAATATAACCGGTAGCACAAAATTTACAACTGAGAGAACAACCGATTTGCGAAGACACACAGGCTGTTTTGCGTTCATCTGTTGGAATCAGTACACCTTCTACCAAATGACCTTCATGGGTACGAAAACGACTTTTCACCGTTCCATCAGAGGAGTATTGTGTTGCATCCACCGTTAAAGCCGGCAGTGTAAATGTTTCACCCAGCTTATGACGGAGCTCTTTGCTGAGGTTGGTCATATCCGCAAAACTGTGTGCATGTTTCTGCCAAAGCCATTCATATACCTGTTTGGCCCTGAATTTCTTTTCGCCAATGCTTTCGAAGTAATCTGTGATTTCTTCAAGACTTAAGTGGCGGATGTTTCGCTCGTTCGCTACTTTCATAACTGCAAATGTACAAAGCATTACCCGATTGCCACGAGTTCTTTACTTTTGAGCAATTTACTTGCACACATGAAACCTGTCTATATCATTGATTCCATTCGAACACCCATCGGCAAATATGGAGGTGCTTTAGCTTCTGTGAGGCCCGATGATCTGCTGGCTCATGTCATCAAAGCATTACTATTCCGCAATTCATCAGTGGATATTAACCAAATTGAAGACGTGATTGCCGGTGCTGCCAATCAAAGCGGCGAGGATAACCGTAACGTGGCACGAATGGCAGCGTTGCTGGCCGGATTACCTGTGACTGTTGCAGGCTCAACAGTGAATCGTTTATGTGCCAGCGGGTTGCAGGCAATTATGGATGCATCCAGAGCTATCAGTAATGGCGATGGGGAAATTTATATTGCAGGTGGTGTGGAAAGTATGAGTCGTGCACCTTTTGTAATGCCGAAACAAACCGATGCGTTTGGACGTAAAGCAGAAATATTTGATACAACACTGGGCTGGCGGTTCATTAATTCCAAATTATCGGAACTCTACCATCCGTACAGTATGGGCGAAACCGCAGAGAATGTAGCGAAGCAATGGCAAATTTCACGGCATGCACAGGATGAGTTTGCATATGAAAGCCATGAGAAATATTTTTCAGCACTGGCAACTGATAAATGGAAAGATGAAATCATTCCTGTTGAAGCAGTTCAGGGAAAAGAAGTACTTGTAGTGATGACTGATGAGCATCCACGGAAAACATCTATTGAACAACTGGCAAAATTAAAACCGGCTTTTGCAAAAGATGCCCGCCTGAACGATTCATTCGGGCAGGGCTCAGTAACAGCAGGTAACTCCAGCGGTATCAATGACGGTGCTGCAGCTATGTTATTGGCAGGCGAAGAAGCAGTAAAGAAATTTAATCTGAAGCCAATCGCCCAAATCAAATCAATGGCAGTAGCAGGTGTTGATCCTTCTATCATGGGTGTTGGCCCTGTACCTGCAACAAAGAAAGCATTGCAACGTGCAGGATTAACAGTTGCTGATTTGGATCTGATCGAACTCAATGAAGCGTTTGCATCACAAAGTATTGCCTGCATTCATGATCTCGGTCTTGATTTGCAAAAAGTAAATGTCAATGGTGGCGCTATTGCAATTGGACATCCCTTAGGTTGCAGCGGTGTTCGTATTTCAACAACACTACTTTATGAAATGAAACGGAGAAAAAGTAAATATGGTTTGGCTACTATGTGTATTGGAGTGGGGCAGGGCGCTGCTATTATTTATGAAGGCATTCACTAATTGAATTGGTAATAAATAAAAAGGCTCAGTTCATCACTGAGCCTTTTTATTTTATAATGACTGATGTTAATTCCCACCTTTCCACTCAGGCATTCTTCCCGGCGTATAAGGTGCACCACTTTTTTCTAATACATCCTCAAGCTTTTTAATTTCTTCAGCAATTGCTTTTAACTCGTTGTAAACAGGAGTAAACTGTTTGGAAGCAATCGTATAATTATCTATTTGTGTTTGCGTAGGTGCTGCGGTTGTATTCCATAAAACACCTGTTATATAACCGATGCGCCCATTGATGGAAGGTGTTGTTTCAAACTCCCTTCTTGCCAGCGTTGCATCACCATTGAGTTGACGGTTTACAGCGGCCAAACGTTTTTCGATATCCTGTATGGCTTTTGAAAGTTCTAATGGAAGTTTGGGCGTTTCAATGATCGCCTGTTTCATAAAACGAACTTTATTTGCAAGTTCACCCCTGTATTGAGTTGCTGATTGTACTACACGACTGAACTCTGCAATTTTTTTACAGAATTCATCCAGTGCTTTTTTATCAGTAGCAGGTAAAGTAGCTGCATTGAGTGCGATTGCTTTAAAGGTTTGAGGAGACACTAATTCTGAGTAAACGCCGTCTTCAAACTTGCTCAATGAAACTTTGTAAGTGCCGGGTAATGCAAAATATCCCTGGTCCGGACTGCTGAAAGCAAAAGATTCATCAAACGGTGTAAAGTCGATGGGGCCAAACGGTGCAGTGCGAAAATCCCAAACAATACGATTCATTCCTTTTTTAGCCGGTGCTTTGATGCGTCGAATGGTATTACCATTTTCATCTGTTACTGTAAACAACAGATGTGGTGCCGGTTGCTCATCTTCCAAACGCATACTGTCAACTGATGGATAAGAAACAGCTTCTCCTTTCTTTGTTTTTTCTGCTTCTGCTGCTCTGCGTTTTTCTTTGATGGTTTTAATATCATCCTTCAAATAATAAGTGAACACAGCACCAATTGGCGGGTTAGGTGTAGTAAAAAAGTTTTCACCCTGGAACCCTTTGCCTCTTACACCCAACGGTTGCGAGGGCACAAACATCAATGCATCTTTCACAGGGAAAATAACAGCAGCTTTATTAAGATCATCACGTTTTAAATGACGCAAGGGGGTATAATCATCCAGCACATAAAAACCACGGCCAAAAGTGGCGAGTATCAAATCATTTTCACGTTTTTGAATTTCGAGGTCTTTTACAGAAATAGTTGGTAAACCCGCTTTCATTTGTACCCATTTGTTGCCACCTTCAATCGTAACAAACAAACCAAACTCAGTGCCCACAAACAACAGGTCTTTATTTACATGATCTTCTGCAATGGTATAAGAAGTGCCACGTTCCGGTAAATTGCCGGTGATGGAGGTCCATGTTTTACCTCCGTCAACTGTTTTGTAAACATAAGGATGAAAATCACCATAGCGGTGATGATTGAATGTTGCATACGCCACATTCTTATCATGATGAGAAGTGATGATATGATTTACATAAGTTCGTTCGGGCACACCGGGAATGTTATCGATCTTCATCCAGTTCTTACCACCATCTGTTGTAACATGTATCAATCCATCATCTGTACCTGCATAGATGGTATTCTCATCAAACTTTGATTCTGCCAGTGTGGTGATGTTTCCATAAATATCAGTGGAAGCATTTTTGGCTACTGCATCCATGCTCCACACTTTGCCCATCACGGGAAATTTGTTGCGATCTATTTGTCTTGACAGATCAGGGCTGATCACTTTCCATGTATTGCCACGGTCATCTGTTCTGAATACTTTATTGGCTGCATGATAAAGCCGTTTGTTATCATACTTTGATATCACCAACGGTGCATCCCAGTTCCAGCGATACGCTTCACCTTCCGGTTCCTGCGGTTGAATAAATAAAAACTCACCGCTCTTTTTATCATAGCGTGTTAAGGCACCATACTGTGCTTGTGAAAACACGATATCAGGATTGGTTTGATCCACCTGCGATTCATATCCATCACCAAGGCTTGTGAAATACCAATCAGAATTCATGATACCATTGGCACTTAATGTGCGGGATGGTCCGCCCAAGCTAAAGTTATCCTGTGTGCCTCCATGAATATGATAGAAGGGGAATGCGTTATCTGTAGCTGCTTTATAAAACTGTGTGATGGGAAGATTTTCTTTGAAGTCCCAGTTAACACCGGCATCAAAACTTTCATACACACCGCCATCACAACCTACTAAATAATGATTGGTGTTATTAGGATTGATCCAGATAACATGGTTATCAATATGCTTACTCTTTTCACCAAGAATGGAAAATGTTTTACCACCATCTTTACTCACACCAAAATAAGTATCCACTACAAATATTTTGTTCACATCTTTGGGATCACAAAAGATTTTATTGTAATAGTTACCTGAAGAGAAATAACCGCTTTGTTTTTCCCAGCTGGCACCACGATCGGTACTTTTAAACGTACCGCCTTTTCCTTCGGTTGCTTCCACTACACAATACAACACATCAGGATCGGCAGGAGAATAATTGATACTGATCCTTCCCAGGTCACCACCCGGAATACCATTCATCATCTTATTCCAGGTAGCTCCACCATCTGTGCTTTTGTACATGGCACTTTCAGGACCACCGCCAATGTAAGTGAATACTTTCCGTTGACGCTGATGTGCTGAAGCGTAAACAATATTCGGATGACGGGGATCCACCATTACTTCATTAAAGCCGGTATGCTCACTTACAAACAACACCTGTTTCCATGTTTTACCGCCATCTGTTGTTTTATAAATACCACGTTCACCACCGCTGCTCCATACAGGCCCGTATGCAGCAACATAAACAATATCGCTGTTGGTTGGATCAATGGCAATACGGCCAATATGTTCTGAATTTTTTAAGCCCATATTCTTCCAGCTCTTGCCACCATCTTCTGTTTTATAAATACCATCACCATAACCAACCACACGCTGGTTATTGTTTTCACCACTACCTACCCAAACAACATTGGTATTGGTAGGATCAATTGCCAAACAACCAATGGCAAACGAACCTTCACCATCAAACACAGGTTCATAAACAATACCTGCATTTTTTGTTTTCCAAACACCACCTGCAGCCGCAGCAACATAATATTCACTGAAGTTGTTGGGGTTTACGGCAATATCTGCTACACGACCTGAAGTAATAGCAGGACCAACGCTTCTGAATTTTAGCCCATTTAACAAAGCGGTATTAAAAACATCTTTTGGTTCTTCTTTAACCGGAGCTGTTTGTTTTTTTTGAGCTGTTGTAACAAATGCTGATAAAAATGCAATGGAGAGAAATGCAAGCCTGATCATAAACATGGTTTTGATTGAGAAAAGGAAGGTAATAAAAAAAGCTGTTCTTCAAGAGTAACAGCTTTCTGTTCATAGACATTTATTTCCGTTAAAACAATTTTTCATTCGGTGGTTTAATACCCAACAACCGGATATAAATAGTGGCTTGTCCACGATGATGCCCCTGGTGCTCAAATGCCTTGTTGATCCACGCAAATCTTGTTTCCTGGAAATTGCCTCTGCCAAAACGCTCAAACAGTTTGGATGCATCCATATTGGTAATGCTTTCAATTGCATAATCGTAGCTGGCCATTACAAAATAGATCACTGAATCTGCCTGCTGGGCACTTGTTCGTTGCTCCAGGTTTTGTCCCTGCCAAATACGTGGCGCACCGGTTCCATTAGCTACCAGCCCAATATTACCCTGTGCTAAATGGAGCATTTGCTGTGCAAAGGTTCTAACACTATCCTGTGCCCGAAAACTGTACTTGTCTTTTGGCATGGCATCCAGGTATTCTTTGGTATATGCTTTCGCACGTTGCCAGTCTTTAATGAATTGTGCTTTGATGGAATCTGCATGTTGAGCGTTTGCTGAAAAAGCAACAACTAACAACAACAGTAAAAGATTTTGTTTCATAATAATAAGTTTAGTTTATTCTTTTTTTGTCTTTTCCATGGGCAGTGAAGGAATACGGCTCCATTCCTGCATAGAGCCATCATAGACTTTGATATTGTAACCTAAGGAGCGACCTACCAAATAATTCACACAGGCAGTTTGGCCGATGAAGCAATAGGTTACCACTTCTTTTTTCTTATCAGGTAACACCGTTGAAAAATTCTTTTGCAACACTTCCTGTGGTTTGATGTTGTTTGTAGAATCGATCATATCTGTATATGGGAGATTGAGAGCACCGGTGATATGACCGTCACGTGGATTGCCCGTTGCATCGCCATCATACCAGCGTTTCATTCTTGCATCCACTACATCAGCTGATTTTGTTTGTAATGCACTAAGCACATAATTTTTATCTACTAAAACAGGATTAACAACGGCAGTATAATTGCCTTTCTTAAAAACGGGAACTTCACTTGTTACTGCATAGCCTGCTTTTTTCCATCCTTCCAAACCACCGTTGAGAAAATGTACGTTGTCTTTTAGACCAAGATATTCAAGTGTTAAGAACATACGTGCTGTGATGCTTACATCAGTTCTTGTATGGCATAACACAATTTTAGAGTTTTGATTAATTCCCAGATCCTGCAGCACTTTGGTAGCTGCTTTTGTATCCGGTGGATTGAAACTGCCTTCCGGTGAATTGGCTGTTAACCAATCCGGCCAAAGAAAGCGGGCTCCTTTGATATGTTCTGTTTCATAATCCAGCCGTAAAAAATTAGGCTGAAGAATCACAAGATCAGCATCATTCAAATGTTCGTTTAACCATTTCGGACTAACGATGATGGAAGATTGTGCCCTTGCGCTGCTCAAGGCTGTAAACAGGATGATAAGAACTGTCAACTTTTTCATATACATAAATTGAAATAGAAATATACTTCTACTTTATTAGGATTACGAGAGATATATGACAGGCGGTAGCTTTTTTTAGATATACAAATAATATTGATGATATTTTATAAAAGTATTTTTTGTGATCACACTCCAACGACTATTCTGATGTGAAATCGAAATTCTGTTTACTATATTTTCCGTTGCGCCGACCTTCAATACTTGCAAATATTTGATTTTTGATGCGGCGGTAAGCAATACGTTGCGGAAAATCATGTGCAGTATTTTCGCTGATAAACTCCATACCCCTCAGGAAAATAACTTTGAAAGGAACGGGTTGCGCATTGTTTTGATTTTTAACTGTTGGGATATAATACCAATCTCCATTGCGAAAAGCGATCTCTACCGTTTCCTGCGGAATCGTATCAGTGCCATTTTTTATAAAATAACTTTTTCCGGCGATGGTACTGTCATTACTTATGTTCCATTCTTCAATAATGATATTGGCACCGGCATTTATTTTCCAGGTTCCAACCACCCATTTCATCTGATCAATTTTTTGGGCAGAGGAGGTAATACTTGCAGCAAGAAACAACAGGAGAAATTTATACATGATGATTGAGTTTATTATTTACAGGTGCTCACTGCAATACCATATGGAAATACTTTGGCGATCATGATCTTGTTTTTAACCGCCGGATCATTCAACATAAAATCCAGTGCTTCTTTTTCATCTTTGGCATAAAAAATAACAAGACCTTTCATTTCAGGATCGTTCAATGGCAGATCCATACGACCTGCTAAAACCACAGTTCCTGCCTCTTTCATTTTTACAAGGCGCTGAAAGTGCTGACCAACAATTGCCTGGTCGTTTGCTGTCCAGTTTTTTTCTTCTTTATATTTTTCTTCAAGCGTTAATACGCCCAGCCATTGTTTAGGTTTTGTTTTCGTAGTGTCCTGTGCAAACGAATAAGTTGCTGCAAAAAGGCAGAACAGGAAAAAAAATTGTTTCATACAATAATAGAGTGATTTAGTTATTAACTTTTCTTTCGGCTGTTCTTGAAATTGGTTTCATAGAGTTTGATCCAATCATCTACCGTCATTTTTGATGCCAGTTCACCAATAAGTTCAAAGGGAATGTCTTCCGGTTTTTTGTAACGGATACAGCTTTTGCCCATATCCAGTTTTTTGGGTGAAGCTTTTGCATGTGCTTCCTGGAACCATTTCAGCAATTCAGGATTAGCATAAACACCCATATGATACACGGCAATAAAATTCTTTTGCGAAGCAAGCCCCATAAATGGTAATGGATCTTTTGGATTGCAATGATAACCTGCCGGGTAAATGCTGTGCGGCACATCCCAGCCCATCATACCATAGCCCATTCCTTCTTTAAATCCTTTGGGCAAATTTTTTTTGATAACAGCACGCAGCTTCATCATAGCTTTTTGCCGATCCTCCGGAACTTCAGCTAAATACGCATCAACAGTTGTGGCTTTTGATTGCATAAACAATTATTTAAAAACTTAAAATACGAAAAAACTGTGGCCATGGCCCCATCTCTTCTTTATATTGTTTGGCCATGACTCTTGTTACTTGAGCAATATGGGTGAGATCATGAACTACCCATGTGCTCAACAGGTTTTTAAGACTCACTGCACCCAAAGAAGGATGCATGCCCTTCTTTTCAAAATCTTCATTAGTTAAGTTGAGTGATTGCAGCCATTGTATATTCTGTTTTCTCAATAACTCAAATTCCTCTAAAAGTTGTGCTATCGTTTTTCCTTTGCTTTCTTCGTATTGTGCAAAGCGATCATACGGTTCAAACGGTTTTGATACCCCATGCTCCAAAATGATCTTTGCTCTAGGTACCCAATCTGTTTTTTCACCATGTATTAAATGCCCAACAACATCATAAGGTGAAAATGTTTCCGGGCCTTCATTGTTCATGACCCAATCCTCATCCATATTTTCCAGCAATGCTTGTAAAACAGAAGGCGTTTTTTCAAGTATTTGTATGGACTTGTTTGTTTCAAACTTCATATCAAAGATTCAGGAGTTTACCAATTCCTTGTTTTTTATTTCTGAGATCAACACCTGCCTGGTAAACAGATTTTAAATTGGTGAGATAATAAGTCCAGCCGGTTTTACAACCTACATGCCACATCTGCCTGCCTTCTTCATCATCTGGGATGTTTTCCTGTACTAATTCAACAATGGTTTCACCCAACTCTTTATAAATACGAACCGTACAGATACCTGCTTTGCCAAAGCTGAATTTAAAAGTATCTCTTCCATTGCAATCTAAAACAGTTCCATGCTCCACTGTGTCATCAGGCCATCCATACCACATCCATTTGTAAGTATCACCTTTTTGAACCAACTCATCATCTTTTCTTATGAAACCATCTGCAGATTTATATTCACTTAACCGTAAAAACCAGCTTTCAATACCTGCACGGGTAGCCCATGCTACATAGAGTTGCTCAGTGGGTGCATTCACATCAATACGAACTGTAAATGTTGACCATTTGATCGTTGACATAAAAATGATTTATAAATATTTTTCAGGAACACTGTGAAAAGCAACACGGTTACCTTCGCTGTCAATAATGAACCCCATATAACCGTATTCATCACTGATCTTTGTTTTGGGAACAAGTACCTGGCCACCGGCTGCAGCTGCCCTGTCTAAGAAAATCTGTACATCCGGATTGCCGTTGAGGTAAAGAACAGGACCGTCAGTAGCTGAGGGTTTATGAAAGCCTCCTGTATCAATAATAGTACCACCAATACCTTTCATGGGATCATCTAAAGGGAAAGCTCTCATTTTTGTGGTTCCAAAATCCATATTGATCATTTGGATTTGAAAAACAGCTTCATAAAATCTTTGCGCTCTGTCAATGTCTGTTGCCGGTATTTCAAACCAGCTGATTGCGTTGTCCATGTCAGTAGTTTTAAAGTAAAGAAATTAATTTTTGCTTGTTATTTGTTTCATGTTTTTATAAGCAACAGTGATAAGTTGTTTCAGCACTTTCATATTTACACCACTCAGCTTGGTAATGTATAAACAAGAGCCGCCTGTTTTGCACTTACCCAGTTGATCAACCAACTCTTTGTAATGCCCAACACCCGGCATGAGATAGAGCGTTAAATTTTGTTTGCGTGGTGAAAAACCCATCAGGAACCAATCACCTTCCTGTTTGCTTCTTTCTGATTTGTAATGATAGGTTCCAAACCCTACAATGCTTGTACCCCACATAAATGGCTCCTCTCCGGAAGTTTTTTTCATTAATTCAAGAATTGTATAACTGTCATTTCTTTTCTCTTCGCCTTCAATGGCATCCAAAAATGCCGTTACGCTTGCTTTGTTCTTTTGTGTTTTTATTTCTGCCATTGCATTGGTATTGATCGCCTTTGTATTATCAGCCAATCACAATTAGATTGTATGATCCGGGATGTGTTTCAAAAGTGTAAGTAATTCGAATTAAGAATTACAATTTTGTTCTTGTTTCTTTTAATCCTTTTGACTGGAGATAATCATATAACTCTTTTGCATCCTCACCTCCACGTTGTGCATGATGCAACAAGGTATAACCATGTGCGCCTCTTGCGTTGAGGTATTGAGGATAGGTTTCAAGATATGCTTTTACAATTTGTGTTTTGCCAAGCATGGTGAGTACAAATAAATTGGTTCTGGCACCAGCACCAATTAGATAGTTGGCGATCTCCTTATTGCCAACATGACCGGCACCTTCCAATCCTGTTTCAAAATCTCCGCCACCCCAATCCCAGGTGGAGTAAACCAATGTTGGAAATTCGGATAGTAATTGTTTTACTTTCTCCAGGTTGTTGTGACCGGCTCCTACGAATTCTTTTACTTTTTCGGCAGGTAACGGATCTGGTTTTGGTTGTTGGTTTTGCGGAGTTGTTTGAGCAGGGATCAAAAAAGGAAGTGTAAATAAGCCACCGGCGCCTAATGTTACCCGTTGCAGGAATTGTTTTCGTTGCATAACTGTTTCTTTATGTAATTATAAAAAGTACACCTGTACTTATTTCCTTCTTCTGTATTCCAGGTCATATTCTGTTTTCCAGGTTTGCCCGCCGTCATCACTACGTTCACCCAGTTGACGGACCTTGTCATTACTGAGTTTGGTAAATGTGAGACGACGCATAAAGAGCAGGCCGCCGGGACTGATCACTTTATCAGCATAAAAAATGATTTTGCCATCGCTGCCTTCACCACGTAAATATTCTGTTGTACCACCAACATTATCAACCCATGTTTGCTGCCATTGCATGGTTGCGTTGTTATAGGTATTAAAACTTTTACCGGCATAACGAAGACCCTGCGTTGTGTTAGCACTGGTCCATTCTTCCAGAATAATACAACTGTCAAGAATGATGCTGATCTTACTGTCGCCACCTTTATTTCCATTGGGAGCAAAGGCTTCCCATTCACCCACCCAAAAATCAAACTGGCGGTAAACAGGATTACTACAGGGCTTTTGTGAAAAAGCGGAAACAGACAACAGGAGTAACAAAGCGAGCAACGGTTTCATATGTATAAGGTATATCTTCCAATGTAAAATGATAAGACAATGATGAATGAACGGTTGCATTCCTATGTTAACGCCATAATCCAATGATGGCGCCCATTAAGATCAGTGCCACTAATAAATAACCACCATTGATAAAAATGTACCTGGCCGATCTTCTTTCAAACAAGGCTACAACTGCCAGGCCACAAAATGGCCAGATACCAGCTAAAAAACCGGCAATGGTTCCCCATGTAAGATCTGTTTTTTGTGCACAGTTGCCTGTACATTCTGCCGGTGTATCCGCCAGGAACATAGCCAGGTTGGCAGCCATCAGTAATGAAAGAATAAAAGCCCATCCATAAATTTTTAAAGCGTTCATTTTCTTTACATCCTCTTCTGTCATCTTGTTTTCGCTCATCCATGCTTTTCCAAATAATAATGGTGAATACCAAACGCCGCCTAATACAAATGCTGAAACTCCGGCGGCCAATACAGCCAGCCAGTTGATTGATGACATGTCCATAATACTTGTTTTTGGTTGTGAATTTTGTTGTACTTCTAAACTAATTCCCAAACTTTACAAGATCAACTCAAAGCGAGTGAAGGTGAATGAAATGGCGACGGAACACTATAAAATACCGATGAAGCTGATTAACCAAAACAATAAGGTGAATGATATTGGCATTCGTGTAATGCTGGTGCCTTTGTTTGGTATTGCTATACCGCTCATTACCCGGATGGTACCGCATGAACAATTCACGCACTGGCAAATAAAGTTCAGTTATCTCTACACCATACTTATTGCCTTTGTTGTGTATGAAGGCACAAGATTTTTATACTTTACCATACGCACTTACTTTGACTGGTTCAACAAACCCATAAAAAAGATCATTGCTTTGGTAGTAACCATTCCTTTTTATGTGGTGCCCGTAAGTGTAGTAATGCTGGCGGGCTGGTATCAATTGTTTATGAACGGAGTTATCAACTGGCCTGTACTAAAACTTACCACCATTATTATTTTGGTGGCTGTGTTTTTCCTGGTGAATTTATACGAAACCGTTTTTTTAGTGAGAGATGTGGCAGAAGATAAAGTAAAGAAAGAGCAACTGGAGCGTGCAAAAGCTGAGGCGGAACTGGAAGCGTTAAAGAACCAGGTAGACCCGCATTTTATTTTTAATTCATTGAACACACTTTCCCACCTTATTGAAGCACAGCCGCAGAAAGCACAGTTGTTTAATGAGCACCTGGCAGATGTGTATCGTTACATACTTCATAACAAAGCAAGAAGCCTTGTTTTACTGAAAGAAGAAATGCAGTTTATTGAGGATTATTTTTCGTTGCTAAAGATTCGTTTTGAAAATGCGGTACAACTGCAACTGCAGATAGGAGAGAAAATCGCTTCTGATCATTTATTACCGCCTATTTCCATACAAATACTTTTAGAAAATGCAGTAAAACATAATGAATTCAGTGATGTACACCCTTTACTGGTCGTCATTGAAGTGAAAGATGAAATGCTGGTGGTGAGAAATGAAATTAGAAAGAAAACATTATTCAAGCCTTCGAGTAAAATCGGGTTACAAAATTTAAAGGAGCGTTACCGCTTAACTACCGGTAAAGAGATGCTCATCGAAACAAACGGGCAACAGTTTGAAGTACACCTGCCACTTTTAAAAATTGGGGAATGAACATTGTAATTATTGAAGATGAAAAGCCCGCAGCAGAAAAATTGCTGAAAGCCATTCAAAAAGCGGATGCAAAAGCAAATGTTGTGGTTACACTCGGCAGTATTGCTGCTGCAGTTGATTGGTTGCAGCAATATGAAATGCCACATCTCATCTTTATGGATATTGAGTTGACTGATGGGCTTTCCTTTCAATTGTTTGACAAAATAAATATTACCTGCCCGGTTATTTTTTGTACTGCTTATGATGAGTACTGGCAACAGGCATTTGAACATAACAGCATCGATTATTTATTGAAGCCCGTGAAACAGGAAAAACTGGAAACAGCGTTGGGCAAGTATGAAAAATTGAAACAATATTTTTCGGGTAATCTGCAGCAATTGTTGCAATCTCAAGCAGGCAGCAAAGGGTTTAAGAAACGATTCCTGGTAAAACGTGGTATGGACTACATCAGTATAAAAACGGAGGAGATCGCTTACTTCTATGCCACACATAAACTGGTTTGTTTGGTAGATGTAAAGAACCAGAAATTCATACTTGATGAATCGTTGACGGATATTGAAAAAGAACTGGACCCGGCTGTTTTTTACAGGGTCAACCGGAAGTACCTGGTACAGGTTACAGCTATTCAAAAGATCAAAAGCCAGGCAAAAGGAAAATTGTTGCTGGAACTGCAACCTTCAGCATCCGAAGAGATTATCATTAGCCAGGAAGGGGCTGCAGCTTTTAAAGAGTGGATGGGAAAATAATTTTAAAAAATTTGTCCGGATTCATTTATGCTGTCCGTCAATAATCAAATCAAATTTCAAAACCAGTTAAAACAATCAATTATGGAAAAGTTTATGTTGTTATTTCAAGGGCCGATGCCGCCACCTGAATCTGCCTCACCGGAAGCCTTTGAACAGACTATGGGCAAATGGTTTGCGTGGATCGAAAAATTATCCAAAGATGGACGTTATGTATCAGGCGAGCCTTTATTACCGGGGGGTAAAATTTTAAAAGGAAGCCATAAAAATGCGGTAGATGGTCCTTTTGTTGAGGGTAAAGAGATCATTGGCGGATATTTCATTATCAATGCCAAAAATTATGAGGAAGCCATTGCTCTTTGTGAAGACTATCCTGATTTTGAAACAGGTGGAAGCATTGCTGTACGCCAGGTACAGAAAATTGAAATGCCTGCGTAAAAGTTTGTGAATGGGAAGAAATGAGTTTACCTTACTCTTCCCATTTTTATAATCTGAAAATTTACAATTATGAGAAAGATATTTTTGTTGCCGGTAGTTTTTCTGCTCAACAGTTTTGTTATTACGGAACCTACCATTACAGATGAGGAAAGAAAAAACGCCATTGCCTATTTTAAAGAAACGCAAAAAGCGTTGGCTGATGAAATAAAAGGTCTTAGCGAAAATCAATTGAACTGGAAACCTGCTGATACAGTTTGGAGTGCTGCCGGATGTGTAGAGCATATTGCTCTTTCTGAAAAGAACATATTTGACTGGTATAGTGGTCTCATGAAATCTCCTGCTACACCGGAAAAACGCAGTGCGTTGAAATTTACCGATGACATGGTAAAGGCAACGCTTACCAATAGAAGTTTTCGTGTTAAAACAAGAGAAGGTTTTCATCCAACCGGGCAATCAGCTGCTCAGTCGTTATTGCAATTCAACGAACGCAGAGAAGCACTCATTAAGTACATGAGCGAAACCAAAGAAGATCTGCGCAATCATATCGCTGAAACACCCCTGGGAATGGTAGATGGCTACCAGTTGCTGTTGTTTTTATCAGCCCACACAAAACGCCATACCTTACAAATTGCTGAAGTGAAGGCCCACCCCGGCTTTCCGAAGAATTAACGGGAATACAAAGTGGATAAACTCAATATGAAAGCACAGGCAAATCACCTGTGCTTTCTTAATTTTAAGAAACGTTCTCTTGCAGCCAACATTGCCCATAGAACAAACAGTTGAACATCTCTTTCGTCATGAATGGGGAAAGCTGGTGTCTGCTCTTACAAAAGTTTTTGGTGTTCATAATCTGCAACTGGCCGAAGATGTAGTACAGGATACTTTATTAGCAGCGCTCAATACCTGGAAAATAAAAGGGCTTCCTGATAACCCAACTGCATGGTTGTTTACTGCTGCACGTAATAAAGCGATCGATGTACTCCGTAATCAACAAAAAGGGCAGGAGTATGCAAAACAAATCACTCCTTTGCTGCAGTCAGAATACACGTTGGTTCCTGTAATTCATGAATTGATCTCTACTTCTGCCATTGATGATGACCGTTTGCGCATGATGTTTGTTTGCTGCCATCCATCGCTTTCAACTGAAGCACAGGTTACATTGATCTTAAAAACACTATGTGGTTTTAGTGTGGCTGAGATTGCCAAAGCCTTTGTTGCCAATTATGATACCATTGAAAAACGTTTATACCGTGCAAGACAAAGTTTTCGTGATAACAAAGTGGAGTTTGAATTACCACCGCAACAGGAACTGGAAGAACGACTGGAGAATGTATTGCTTTCCATCTATCTGTTGTTCAATGAAGGCTATAACTCCACCAATCATGAAGAATTGATTAGAAGAGATATGATGCAGGAAGCCATGCGTCTTTGTGAGTTGATCTGCCGTAACCCATCTGTGCCGCATGAAAATGCACATGCATTGATGGCGCTGATGTGTTTTACAGCCTCACGCAATGAGGCAAGACTTGACAAAAACGGAAATGTACTGTTGCTGAAGCAGCAGGACCGCAGCAAATGGAACAGGGCGTTGATTGAAAATGGTATTTATCATTTGGAAGAATCGGCGGCGGGTGATCACATGAGTAAATATCATATTGAAGCAGGCATTGCTTATGAACATGCAGTGGCTCGTGATTATGCACACACCAACTGGAATCATATCCTCAACTGTTATAACCTTTTGTACAATTATTATCCATCACCCATTATTGCATTAAACCGTGCTATTGTTATTTCAGAACTGGAGGGCCCATCAAAAGGAATCGACACCATTGAAGCCATTCCGGATTTAGCATCATTGAAAAATTATTATTTATTGCCCGCAACACTCGGCGAACTGCATTGGCAGTTAAAGGAATATGATAAAGCAAGAGATTATTTTAAACAGGCATCACAGCTCACTCAAAACGCCATTGAAAAAAAATTACTGCAGCAAAAGATGCATCAGGAAATGAATTAGAGCATCCGTTAACAAAATATTTTCATTTTTCCTTTATGTAATCTGCTTTGTTGGTTCATCCCATTATCAAATTCCTTTTTATGGATGGGACACCAAAACCTTGGGATGCCAGGTATTTCCAAATGGCATTTCAGTTACTCTTTTTGACCTACGGTTTATTATTTCTTCAATGGAGAGCAGAGTGGTTGCAATACACACTTTTCTTAGCAACCGGTTTGCTGTTGCAATGGATGGCCGATAGTGTTACCACTAAAAAGATCATTCATCCGTTTCGTTGGAAAAACGGGGGATGGAAGAGTGCGTTGATCAGTTGTTTCAGTTTGTGTTTACTGTTAAAGACCAATCATTGGTACATCTGCATAATAGCTGCTGCATTAAGTATTCTTTCCAAATACATCCTTCGTTATAAAGACAAACATATTTTCAATCCGTCAGCTTTTGGTATTGTAGCTACTGTGTTACTTACAAACGATGCATGGTTATCACCCGGTCAATGGGGCAGTGGTGTGGTGATCTTTTTTGCAGTATGCTGTTTAGGTTTTATAGTGGTGAGCAGGGTTCAGAAACTGGATATCACATTGGCATTCCTGTTCACCTTTGCCGGTTTATTATTCATAAGACAAATTGTTTATCTCAACTGGTCGTGGGATGTATTTCTTCAATCTGTTTCCACCGGAAGTTTATTGTTGTTTTCTTTTTTCATGATCAGTGATCCAAAAACAGCACCCAATCATCCTGTTGCCAGAATTCTTTGGGCTGTTGTAATTGCAGCTGTTGCATTTTACCTGGCTGCTTTTAAGTGGATGAACAGCACGCCTGTTTATGTGCTTGTGTTTGCAGCTCCATTAGTACCCTTATTGGATTGGTTGATGAAAGCAAAACCGTTTGAATGGTTACAAAAGCCATCAACAACGCATCAACCCATTGTTCATCATACATAAACTCTCAAAACCATTTACATGAAGAAAAAATTCATCGCCGCATTGTTATTGCTGGTAATTGCCGGCTCTGATGTGTGGGCTTTCTGTGGCTTTTATGTAAGCAAGGCAGATGGAACCCTCACCAACAAAACATCACAGGTGATACTGGTGCGTGATGGCGACCGTACCATTATTACCATGAGCAACGATTTTAAAGGTGATGTTACTGATTTTGCAATGGTGGTACCTGTACCTTCCGTGTTAAAAAAATCTGACATTAAAGTGGTAGAAGCTGATCTGTTTCAACGTCTGAATGATTACTCCAAACCAAGATTAGTGGAGTATTATGATCACAATCCGTGTCAACCGCAGGTATTGTATGAAAATGTATTGTCCGGAAGAGTTGCAGGTGTTTCTGTTCAGAAAGAATCAAGAAGGAATAAATCTGAAGATGAACAATACAAAGTAACCGTTGAAGCCACTTACACCGTTGGCGAATATGATATTGTGATCTTAAGTGCAGAAGAATCAACCGGCTTGTACAAATGGCTCACCGCCAATAAATACAAAATTCCTAAAGGCGCAGAAGATGTGCTGGAGCCCTACATTAAAAGCAATATGAAATTTTTTGTGGTGAAAGTAAACGTGGAAGAGCAGGAAGAGTTAGGTTTTGAGCAATTACGTCCTATTCAGATACGCTTCACTTCACCCAAATTCATGTTGCCTATTCGTTTGGGTATGGCCAATGCTGATGGTGACCAGGATATGATCGTGTATGCATTCACAAGAAATGGCCGTATTGAAAGCACCAACTACAGAACAGTACAAATGCCCACTGCTAAAAACATTCCCTTGTTTGTAAACACCAACTTTGGCGGATTTTATTCTAACACTTTTCAGCATCAATGGGTGCAACAGCAAAACACATTGTTTTTGGAATATGCATGGGATGTGAGCCCTGCTAATTTTATGAAATGCGATCCCTGTGTAAGTGATCCTCCCAATTTTGAAGATTTGAAAAAAGCAGGTGTATGGTGGTTGGGAAAAGACCGTTACAATGATTATGTGAACCAGTACGAAACACAAAAGCAAAATGTATTCTTCACCAGGCTGCATGTTCGTTACAATCGTAAGCATTATGCACAGGATCTCATCTTCCAGGAAACTCCCAATAAAGAAAATTACCAGGTGCGTTACATTATCACACATCCGGCCACCGGCGATTTTAATTGTGAAGCAGGCAAAAAATATCTCAAAGACTTAAAAGAACGACGCAAAAAGGAAATGGAAATGTTGGTTCAGTTAACAGGAAAGGGGTATGATGATTGGGATGTTGTAAGTAATGTTGAAGAGGAGAGTAATCTTTCAACTGCTTCTTATGCAAGTTTAAAAGAGCAGGTGAAAACAACCCCTGTTCAATCAAACAAAGGGAAAGAAATATTCTTTGCATCCATGGCGCTGATCAGTATGATCACCATGGTGAACTTGAGGAGAAAGAAGAAAAACGACATTTAACGGTTGGCATATCGATACGGTTCGGTAAAAAGGCGACAGCTTATAAGAAAAGCGTCGCCTTTTCTGTTTGTCTCCCTAACTTTGCATTTCCAAATTCATAGTCATGAAAAAGTGGGGATTGATACTGTTGCTGTTCTTTATAGCTATCATCTTAAGTGCTGATGTTGCTGCACAATGCTCCATCTGTACGAAAACAGCATCACAACTGGGAGAAAAACCGGCCGCTGCTCTCAATACAGCTATTATTTATCTCATGGCGGCTCCCTTTGCCATTATTGGTTTTATTGGCTGGCGCTGGTGGAAGAGCCAGAAAGAAGTTGAAGAATAAACCGTTTACACTTTCCTTTTTATCTCCTGCGTTCAAATAATTATCTTGTATGCCTAATCAATGCATATGAGAAAAGTATTGTTCTTGCTTCTGCTTGCTCCTGTTAGTTTACTGGCACAAAATGCTGCCATCAGCAAACAGGGATTACCTTCTATTGAAGAAAAAACCAATGGTCTTAAAAAGTATGAAGGCTATTTTCATTTTTACTGGGATGAGAATGCCGGGAAAGTTTGGCTGGAAGTTGACAAAATTGAAACGGAGTTTTTGTATGTGGCTTCATTGCCTGCAGGTTTGGGCAGCAACGATATTGGCCTGGATCGTGGTTTGCTGGGCGAAGACCGTGTAGTAAAATTCAGCAAAGTTGGAAGGAAGTTGCTGTTGATTCAACCCAACTACGGTTATAGAGCATTAACGAATGATGTTGCTGAAAAAAGAGCCGTTGAACAATCTTTTGCACAATCAACTGTTTGGGGATTTACGATAGAAGCTGAAAGCAACGGGAAGTATTTAGTAGACGCTACTGATTTTTTGATGCGTGATGCTATGAAGGTGAGCAACACCATCCGTCGTATGCGGCAGGGCAACTATCAATTGGATAAGAGCAGAAGTGCCATGTATCTGCCACGCACCAAAAATTTTCCGTTCAACTCTGAGCTGGAAGTAACGGTTACCTATGTAAACAATGATGGTGAAGTAGGAAATTTTGTACAACCTGTAACTCCATCTACAGAAGCCATTACGGTTCGTATTCATCATTCATTGGTACAGTTGCCAGATAATAATTACAAACCAAGAGTGTTCGATCCAAGAAGCAGTTTTATTTCTACTTCATTTTATGATTATGCAAGTCCTGTAAGTGATCCGATAGAAAAATATTATATCATCCGTCATCGTCTGCAAAAGAAAGATCCAACGGCCGCTGTAAGTGAACCTGTAAAACCCATTGTATATTATTTGGATAACGGAACACCGGAGCCCATTCGCTCTGCATTGCTGGATGGGGCACGCTGGTGGAACCAGGCATTTGAAGCAGCAGGTTATAAAGATGCATTCATTGTAAAAGTATTGCCAGACACTGCTGACCCAATGGATATCCGTTACAACATGATCAACTGGGTGCATCGCTCCACAAGAGGATGGAGTTATGGAGCCTCTGTTGTTGATCCGAGAACAGGTGAAATTATTAAAGGACAGGTTACACTTGGTTCATTGCGTGTGCGCCAGGATTATCTCATCTTCTCAGCCTTGCTTTCACCATTTGCCAATGGTATTCCTGCCAATGATCCCATGTTAAAAGCAGCATTGGCAAGATTGCGACAGTTAAGTGCACATGAAGTAGGGCATACGATTGGTTTGATGCATAACTATGCCAGCAGTGTAACCAACCGTGCCAGCGTCATGGATTATCCGCATCCCATGATCCGGCTAAATGCGAATGGTGAAATGGATTTTTCACAAGTGTATGATGATAAGATCGGTGATTGGGATAAGGTAGCGGTTACCTGGGGTTACCAGGATTTTCCAGCGAATGTGAATGAGCAAACAGCATTGAATACGATTCTTGCTGATGCGAATAAAAAAGGATTGCAATTCATCAGCGACCGTGATGCACGTGCGCCGGGTGGTTTGCATCCGCAAGCGCACTTGTGGGATAACGGAACAAATGCTGTGGATGAATTAAAGGAAGTGATGCGTGTGCGTACAAAAGCATTGCAACAGTTTGGAGAGAACAATATCCGTCCCGGTGTTCCGATGGCTTTTCTCGAAGATGCATTAGTGCCTGTTTATTTTTATCATCGTTATCAATTGGAAGCTGTTGCTAAATTGGTAGGTGGCATGTATTATACCTATGCATTGCGTGGTGATGGACAAATGATCATCAAAATGCTGAGTAAAACAGAGCAACTGAATGCATTAAATGGATTGATTGATTGCATTGATCCCAAAGCCTTGATGATCCCGGATAAAATTGCTGCTTTAATTCCACCCAGGCCATCCGGTTACAGCGGCTCAAGAGAGTTATTCAGAAAAAGAACAGGATTATCGTTTGATGTATTATCACCGGCAGAAACGGGGGCAGATGTTCCTTTCTCCTTTTTGTTCAACAGTGAACGGTTGAACCGTATGCAACAGCAACAACTCAATGGCGGGTTGGGTGTGGATGAAATGATCACTATTCTCATCAATAAAACATGGAAAGCAGCAAGACGAACAGGAACAGAGGGCTTGATTCAGCAACAAACAGAGCAAATATTATTGACTTATTTACTGGCAGCATCTGTTGATGAAGCTAATTCTTACGGCGTACGTAGTGTGTTGCAAAAGCAATTGAGTGAACTGAAGAAATATATGGAAGCACAACAAAAGATTTCTATAACATCAGCAGGCCATTATCAATTGGCACTGGAACGAATGAAAGCTCCCAAAGATGCCAAACCTACGATCCATAAAGAAATACCTCCAGGTGCACCGATTGGTTGTGAGGAAGAGTAAAGTTTGATGGAATGGATTTAATTACTTTTTTTGCAGCATGAAATGCGCACTATGTTCTAACACCTCGGGTAATGCATCATTTAAAATGAAAGAAATGATGTATGGATTTAAGGACGAGTTTAACTACTTTGTCTGCAGGTTATGTGAGTGTATTCAAATAGAATCAATTCCTGATAATTTATCCAAATTTTACCCCTCCCATTATTATAGCTATCATAATGTAAATCAACATTTAAAACATAGCTGGTTCAGAACCATCCAATGCCAGGCATACATTGGTGCCAAAAAAGATTGGCTACATAAACTCTCTGTTTGGAAATACAGGCCGCCTGCGTTTTACAATCACCTCAAACTCCTGAAGCTTTATAATTTAAAAGCAAAAGTTGTTGACATCGGTTCGGGTAACGGAGAGTTTTTGAGTTGGATGTATGGTGTTGGTTATTCTGATTTAACCGGCGCAGACCCTTTTATTGAAAAGGATGTAATATTCAATAAAGAGTTCAGACTTTTGAAACAATCTATTTATGAGTTAGACCGAAAGTTTGATTGTATTATGTTGCATCATAGCCTCGAACACATGGATGAACAGCATAAAGTGTTTGATCGTCTTTATGAGTTATTAGAGCCAGATGGCAACATGTTAATTCGCATTCCTATTGTAAGCAAACCGCTGATGGAAGAATATGGAACCAACGTAGTATCCTTAGACCCGCCACGGCATTTCTTTATTCATTCTCAAAAAAGTTTCAAAATGCTTGCAGAGCAGCACGGATTTGAAATTTATGAAACTGTGTTTGACGCTACCGAATTTTCTTATTGGGCAAGTGAACAATACAAAAATGATATTTATCTCAACGGGCATCCACAATCGTATTTAACCAACAAGAATGCTTTTTCTGAAGAACAAATCAATGTCTTCAGGGCAAAGATTCAAGACTTAAATGAAAGAAGTGAGAGTGATAATGTTTGTTACTATTTGAGAAAGAAAATATAATTCTACTAAAATAACCTGTTGGCGGAATTAAAATTTAATGACTTTATTTTTTGCCCAGAGGGGCTTAATGTCAGTAGAAAAAACAAACGCAACCATATTAGAGTGCCCCATCGGAGCGAAATGTTTATTACATGCCGCCCCGATGGGGCTTACCGATTCACATCGTATGATTTTCTATTAACATTTCACCTCTACGAGGTTTAAAAAATAAATTGCGGCAACGGGTTAAACTAACTTTTGCAATTCTTCAGCTGCAGTTTGCGGACTAAACTTTTTCAAAGCTTCCTGTGCATGTGAGTGTATATGGTTCCAGTCACTTTCATTGTTGTATAAATACAAAATGGCATCAGCAAAATGGTGTGCATCCTCTGCCTGCCAGCAATGAATACCATGTTGCATACCCATACCTTCACTACCCACTGCTGTTGTTACCACCGGTAAATGATATTCCAATGCCTGGCCAATTTTCCCTTTTACTCCGGCACCATAGCGTAACGGGCAAACAAACAATTTACTGCTTTGAAAATAAGGGGTTACATCTTTCACAAAACCATGAATGATGAAATTGTTTTGCTGCATGTTTTTGATTTCATCTGTAGGGCTGCTGCCAACAATATGCACAGTGATTGATGCATCTTTCTGCCAAACGAGGGGCATAATCTCCTGTTTCAACCACTTTACCGCATCAATATTAGGTTGATGATGAAAGCCGCCAATGAACAACAGGTCTTTCCGTTCCTGAAATGGTAATCCCTGGTCCTGAACAGGGATATGAATATTGCTGAGAATATGAACATTGCCAATTTGTAATTCTTTGAGCAGCGCCCGTTCCACTTCACTCACTACATAAGTTATAGCGGCACGACGAATGAAATCCAATTCTTTTGTTTTTATTTCCTGTGAGCGTTTTGAAGGTTGGTTGTTCAACTGTTCCTCACGGGCAAAACGCAGATAATGAAGATCAACAGTATCATAAATGATGTGTGAATTTGTAGCCTTCACTTTGTCAAAATATTTCTCAGCTAAATGAAAACCGGTAAGCCATATATGATCAAATGAATGTTTCAACACTTCTTCAACGGCAAACGTTTCATTCGAAGCAGCATCATGCCGGTAAATAATTCTGCAGCCCCATTGTTGTAATTCTTTGGCATAAACCGATTCATAGTTGTTGTAATAACTATCAACATACAGATACACATCAGCCATTGCGCAAAGAATTTGCAGAATGTGTTTCATACGGTTGGCGCCGGAGTCTTTATCAAACTCGGGAATGTGCGGATAGAAAAGCAATACTTTCTTTTTTACCGAAAGGGTATTTTCATACACATGCTTTACCAGCAGGTCAGCATTAAAAACCGGTTTTTGTTGTAACTGTCTTGCCCATTTTTGAACAAATGCATTTTTATTGAGTTGCTGATATTGTTTAATACCCTTTGTTTCATCAGTACCGCTGCTGATACCTTCAAAGTGTATCACAGATGCAAATGGAGTGTAGTACGTTTTTTTGTTGAACTGATTTTTTAAAGAAAGACAGAGATCACTATCTTCAAAATAGGCGGGCGTATATCTTGTGTCAAAACCATTAACTGCTGTCCAATCTTCTTTTCTCACCATCAGCAATGCAGCCGAACAATAATCTACTTCACGTACAAAGTTGTACATCCAAAATTCCGGGTGATCCATCCGGCCAATATTCATGGCATGTGCATCTTTGAACAACAGCACACCCGCTTCCTGTAACAGACCTGATGGATATATTAATTTGCCGCCTGCAGCACCGGCATCCTTATAAGTATCAAAAACCTGCAGTAATGGAGTAATAAAATCATTTATTGCCTGTACATCATTGTTCAGTAATAACAGGAACTTCCCTTTTGCTTCTTCCGCACCTTTGTTGCAGGAACGTAAATAACCAAGATTACTGCCATTGTTCAAAACAGTAATGCCTTTTATTTGTTCCAGAATATCAGCTGTTTCATCTGTTGAGCAATCATTCACAATAATGATTTCCACCTTGTGATGGAGAATATGATTATGCAATGACAGCAGGCAATTAAATGTATAAGCACAGTGATTATAAACGGGAATAATGATACTGATAAGAGGTCTTTCAGCCCCGGGAAACTCAAACAAATAATTTTTTAAACTGCTTATCGGTAATTGTGGATACAAACTGAGTGGCTTACCTATATGTAAACCACATAATTGCTGAAGGGAGGATGTTGTTTTGAATAGCTGGGGAAACAAGCCCCTTTGCTCTGCAAATGTTGTTGGCTGTTTGCCACCCATGAACAATAACCAGGTACGCTTTAGTAAGACTACAACTGAATAAAACAAAACCTTGCTCCAATTACGTTGTGCAGCAGCAAGAATATTCTTGCGACTGTAGTAAAAAATAGAGGCGCCGGTTTTTTGCCTTTGTTGTCTTGTAAATGCACTCATGCGCTTGCTGCGAGTTTTCTTGCCAGTTTTGTACTGTGTTTCCTTTTGGAAAGAAATGCAAAGATTCCTTTTTTATAATAAAAGAACACATGTCGTTGCTGTAAAATAAAACGATGCCATTGTTGATACGTTGCACTACTGTTGAGTAATTCTAAAAATTGGTTGATGAAATCTTTATCCCGGGGTTTTATACCCGGAATATTAATAAAAGCCTGCAAATGACGTTTCCATACGTTTTGCTCATCCAGCAGTGGAGCAATTTGTACTTCAAATGTATTGTGTTCATGAATGCGTCTCCAAACGAATACCTGATCGATCCATTGCACTCCACCATTCACAGCAGCAACAGCACCCAGCCACCAATCATAAAACAAGTTTATATGAAAAGGCAATGCTTTTTCTTTTAAGGAATGGTGAAAAAGAATATTGTGCCCTTCTACAGTATTTTTTGCAGCAAGTTGCTGAACATCTGTTCCGCTAAAACCACGGCTTAATGGCTTCTGGGAATAATTGACAGGAGTTGCAGACGAAAATTTTTGTGAAGCACAATGGAGCAAAACTGATCCTTTGTCCCATTGCTGCAGCATGATTTGAAGTTTTTGATGATGCCAGATATCATCCTGGTCGGCAATAGCGATCCATTCACCTTTACAAAGACCAATAGCTTTTTGAAAATTCAAATTAAAGCCAAGGTTGGTTTCATTTTGATACAATTGAATACGATGGTCTTTACCTGCATATTCTTTGAGAATTTGCATGGTATTATCAGTTGAAGCATCATCTACCACTACTATTTCTAAATGCTTGTGTGTTTGCCGGAGGATGGTATCTAATTGCTCACGGAGATAAGTAGCACCATTACATGTGCACAAAGCAACAGATACAAGTGGCGTTATGGTTTCGTTTGATTTCACTATTGAAATTTTGCAGCAAGCGTATGTATCAATTGCTGAAATACATTTTCTTTTTTGGGATAATGCAGCAATGCGGGGTACTCAAACATTAATTTCCTTAATGAAGAAGGATAAGCATAAGGCGAAACAAATTGGTATACAGCGCCGGGCCGGTTAAAAATATCTTTTCCTTCCAGCATGGCTTTGATGATATTTTCATCCTGCAAATACTCTTCTTTGTTAAACTCAGTATGTGCAAAAGATTGAATTTTTTGTTTGATCTTTTCTACACCACCGAGATAGGAGAAATGCCAGCCTGCTTTTTTTACACGGGGATAATTGTTGCGGTTGTCCCTTAATGTTTGTGGTCCCAGTTCTTTGAATTGTTTACCACTGCAAACGATGCTGCCATTCCACCAATGTTCATCACCCACATTTTGACAGTTGAGAAAATAATAATGAAAGATCATTGATAAAGAAAGGGCGCTGGTACTGATCGTTGTTCTTTTCAAAACACCCGGATCAGGAATTTCATCCAGGTCACTCAACAGTACTTTATCATCATCTGCAAGCTGTGAATTGATCTGCTGTAACGCATTTCTTTGCCCATTCTCTAATTGCCACGCAGCACTGGTAGGTGTATATTTTGTGATGGTGGTATTAAAATCCAATCCTTCAGTTGATTGCTGTACCGGCAGGTAAATGATCTTTTGCTGCCATGGTGCAAACCTGCTTTTTGCTTCTTCAAAATAATAAGGCTTGGGTTTACCTGCATGTGTAAGATTTGATTCAGCAATTACAAAATGATCAACAACATCATGCAGAAGTTTTAGCCGAAACTCCAGTAAGTCCAGTTCATTAAAAAAAGTAAAGCAATCAAAAATTTTCATGATCTGTTCTTTATGAACTGGTATAAATTGAAATTATTTTTTGGCAATGCTTCTTCAATTTGTTGCTTTAAGGTTGTTTTGGAAACATCCCTCATACGATGTTGTTGTATGAGTGTATATGCCTTTTCCGCCAGCAACCAGCTTTTTCTCCTGTTGTGATGATGAGATTCAAGATGTGCATTCAGCTTCATCCACAGTTCATCAATACCTTTCTTTTCAGTAGCTGTTGTTTTGATCACGGGTATTTCAAACCGTTCTTCTTTAAACGAAGGTGCCAGCATTAATCTGAGATTACGAACAAACAGATCTGCTTCGGGCCGGTCAGCTTTATTCACCACAAACACATCAGCAATTTCCATCAAACCTGCTTTCATTGTTTGTACTTCATCGCCTGCTTCCGGAACTAATACCACCACAGTAGCATCCGCCAATCCTGCAATTTCAATTTCACTTTGTCCCACACCCACCGTTTCAACGATCACGTAATCAAACGGAGCGGCTTTGCATACATCAGTGATCTCTAAAATTTTTGGATGCAATCCACCTAAGGAACCACGGGTTGCCAGTGAACGAATGAATACCTGCGGATGATTGTACCAATTGCTCATACGAATACGATCACCCAGCAACGCACCCAAATTAAATGGCGAAGATGGATCCACACAAAGCACCGCCACTTTTTTCTGCTGCTGCACCATTTGATCGATCAATGCATCCACTAATGTGCTTTTGCCGGCACCGGGAGGTCCTGTAATTCCAATAACAGGCACATCACTGTGTCGCAATGATTGCAAAAACAATTCATAACCTGCCACTTCATTCTCCACCAATGAAATGCAACGGGCAAGGCTTTTGGTATTTCCTGCCTGTAACTCCTGCAATAATTGCTGCCACATACGGCAAACCTAATTAAATATTCAACAGCATGGTAAGGAGAATAGCATTTGCTCAACATCTTTGAGGTATCTTTCCGCCGAAAAATCAAAACCGGATGCAGCCCATTTCCGTAGTCATCATTGTTAAGAACGAAGCGCACATTATTGCTAAAACGATTGCTGCTGTTCAATCGTTGACAGATGATGTGGTGATCTGTGATACGGGCAGCACCGATGATACAGTTACTGTTGCAAAAACTGCCGGGGCTAAAGTGGTACAGGAAACATGGAAAGGTTTTGGCCCCACTAAAAACAAAGCCAATACGCATGCAAAGTATGATTGGATATTGCAAATTGATGCAGATGAAGTGCCGCATACAAGTTTGATCAATGCATTACAACAATTGCAACTCAATAATGTATTGATCAAGTACAGGGTAGTGCTGAAAAATTTTTACTGCGGGCAATATTTGCGTTTTGGCAATTTTAAAGATATTCAAAGAGTACGGTTGTTTAACCGTACGAAGGTACAATGGAACGAGGATGATGTACATGAAGCACTAGTGAGTAAAGAACCGGTCACTGAACTACTGTTGCCCGGTTATATTCAGCATTATACCTATACAACGGTTGAAGAACATTTGCAGAAAATTGAAAATTATACTTCGCTCAGTGCTGCATTGTTATTCAAACAAAAAAGGAAAGCATCCTTTGTAAAGTTGTATCTGTCACCGGCAGCGAGCTTTTTAGTGAATTATATTTTCAAACTTGGGTTCTTAGATGGTTATTATGGATTTAAAGCAGCCTGGTTAAGTGCACGCCATTCACATTTAAAATATAAAAAGCTGAACGATTTGTATAAAACTACTTCCTGAGTAGTTGTTTGTACAAAGATGTATAGGCTTTTGCATTGGCCAGCCAGTTAAATCCTGCGGCATATCGTTTCATTTCCTCCAATGCTTGTGGCTGAAGTTGGTAGAATGCAAGCCCGTCTTGTAATTTTTGTGCCATTACAGCTCCACTGTCCTCTTTATTCCAGTAACGGGCATACGAACTTCCGATTTCAGGTAAGCTGGTACTGTTTAGCAGAAATACAGGTTTGCCGAATTGCATGGCTTCAATCACTGGTAATCCAAAGCCTTCTGCTTTGGAGGTAAAAACAAAAGCGTTGCAATGTTCATACAACCATTTTTTTTCCTGCGCATTTACAGCACCGGTAAACACAATCCGGTCCTGCACACCCAGGTGCTTACTTCTTTGCACTAACTGTGATTGATAGTTCTCATCACCGCTTCCTGCAATCACTAATGTATAATGCGTTGTATGCGGCATCATATCGATCAACTGTTCAAAATTCTTTTTAGGATGCAGTACACCAATGCTAAAAAGGAAGGGATCAGAAAGATGTATGGTTGGTTTTACCGCTTCAATGGTTTGTAAATCTTCTACACCATTATAGATAACAGATACCGGCGCTTGTAAATGCGGCACATGCTGTTTTAGATCTGTTGCGGTGAATTGTGAAATGCAGCAAATATGTTGGGCATCCTGCAACAACCGATTCAATCGCTGTAAATAGTATGCTGCTTTGCCGGCTGATTTGTGATAAAGAAAATTAAGATCATGTAATGTAACAAGATAAGGCAATGCAGATGGACGCAACCGGTTCTTTACATCCTGGTGCAGGTAATGCATCAGGTGAAATGTTTGATGACCCTTGAATTTTAACTGAAGCCTGTTCCAAAACGTATCCGTTATATAAGATACATGGTTCCCCAAAATACCTTCACTTCCCCGGGGCACTAAAAAAGTGAATTGCAGATCTGCATCCTGCAATTGAGCCATGGTCTTGCCAAAATGCAAGCTCACCTGTCCAAGCCCGCTGTACAGATCTTTCAGTTTTCCTGTATCGATTAAAACATTCATTGACAGGTGCAAAGCAAACGGAAAAAAAGCAAATTGTAAAGGTGCACTAACATTCCTGTAAGATTTATCTTTGAAACTGTATGACCAATTTTATTCCTGTTTTTCCTTTGTCCATTGTTGTGTTTCCCGGGGAGCAGTTGAACCTGCATATTTTTGAACCACGGTACAAACAACTCATACAGGAATGTACCACGCAAAAAAAACCATTTGGTATTCCTTCTGTCATCAATAACCAGGTACAGGAATTGGGAACGCTTGTAGAAGTGGTTGCCATCAGGAAAATATATGAAGATGGAAAAATGGATATCAGCACAAGGGGAGTAAAAGTGTATCGAACACTGGAGCTCATCAAACAAATTCCTGATAAATTGTACAGTGGTGCTATTGTATCTTACCCGGATGATACAGATGATGGAAACAGGGCGTTAATGCAGAAAGTGGTGAATGGTATCCGGGAACTGCACAAACTGTTGAATGTAAATAAGGATTTTAAAAAACCACCCGAAGAATTAAAAGCATTTGATGTAGCGCATCATATGGGGTTGAACCTGGAAGAGGAATATGAACTGCTGGGATTGTTCAGCGAACTGCACCGGCAGGAGTATTTAAAACGCCATCTCAACAAAGTAGTTCCTTTACTGGCTGAAATGGAAGCATTGAAAGAAAAAGTAAAGCTCAATGGTCATTTTAAAAATCTGAGTGGATTTCAGTTTGAAGACTAAATATTTAACTTGCACTCATGTCCATTACCATTTGTTTTGATTTTGGCAACACACGTTATAAGGCTGCTGTTTTCCACGAAGATCAGCTCAAAGAAATTGTTGTGCTGGTGGATGATAATCATGATACCATTACAGAACTCCTTCATCAATTCAAACCAACGCATACCATACTTTCATCCGTTGTCAATCATCAGCCTATTGTGGAAGATGTACTCAAAGAACATTCACATTTCCACAAACTCAGTCATTATACACGGTTGCCGTTTACAACTCCTGTTGGCAAACCGGAAACCATTGGTGCAGACAGGTTGGCTCTCTGCGCCGCAGCTACTTATCTTTTTCCCAACCGAAATAACCTGGCCATTGCACTCGGCACCTGTATTACTTACAATTTCATCAATGTAAAAAATGAATTCTTAGGTGGCAGTATTTCTCCCGGTCTGCAAATGCGTTTGCAAAGCATGCATGCCCTTACGGCCAAACTTCCATTGGTAACGATGGAGTGGAATTTTCCTTTGATCGGGTATGATACCAAGACCAATTTACTCAGCGGCGCTGCCTGGGGCATGGCTAAAGAGATTGATGGAATCATTGATGCGTACCGTGAGAAGTACGGGAACTTTAACGTGCTGTTAACCGGGGGCGATACCCCTCATTTTGCCCCCTTGCTCAAAAACCAGATATTTGCAGACCCTCAACTAATTTTTAAAGGTCTTTATGCAATCAGCGTGTACAACAGGTAGTCGTGTTCTTGGTAGTTTACTTCTGCTTACTATTTTCAGTTTCAATACATTAGCTCAGGATAACAGTCCCTGGAGCCGTTACGGCTTAGGTGACCTGGTGCCCTCCGGCAATATTGCCAACCGGGGAATGGGAGGCGTTAGTGCGGGCTACACTGATTTCCAGGCAATCAATTTCCTTAACCCGGCCTCTTATGGAAGTTTTGGAGCACAGCGTGCCATTTTTGATGTGGGTATTGATATCAACAGTCGCACATTACGTAACCCTAGCGGCAGTAATTACACATCATCCAATGCCTATATTCCTTACATGGCAGCCGGTTTTCAAATCAAACCTCAAAAATCAAAAATTGGGTGGGGTTTGGTGTTTGGGTTAAGACCGTTGACCAAAGTGAGTTATAATATTGTTAGCCGCTCCCGTATTTCAGCAGGAGACAGCATGGCTACACAGTATGAAGGGAACGGTGGCTCTTATCAGGCGTTTGCAGGTACAGGTATTACCATCAAAAACTTCAGTATAGGTGTGAACGGTGGTTATCGTTTTGGTTCCAAAGATTATTCAACAAGAGTTTTTTTGCTGAATGATACAGTGCCTGATCGTTATACCCCGGGTATTAAAGATGTAAAAAATAATTTTGGTGGTGCATTTGCAGAACTTGGTTTGCAATACCGCATCCCTTTCAACAAAACAACAAGTCTTACACTGGGTGCGTATGGAAGTTTACAAAGCAAGATGAAAGTGCGGACGGATGAAAAATTCGAATCAGCATTTCTTGCTAATGAATCAGGAATCATTACAAGAATTGATTCTGTATTTCAGGCATCAGATGTAAGAGGAACCATTGAATACCCTTCCAGTTATGGATTTGGAGTGATGTATGAAGCCATTGACAAAAGCAAACTTTCTGTTGGTATTGATTACACTGCTACAAAATGGAATGATTACAGGTATTATAACACGGCTGACTTATTGCAAAACTCATGGCAAGTAAAAGCCGGAGCTCAATTCATACCTAATGTTCAAACAGAAGGCAAACGTACCAGTTACTGGAGCAGTGCTTTGTATAGAGTTGGGTTTAACTACAGCCTGGAACCCTACACGGTTACAGGTGATGATATGAAAAGCTATGGTGTTTCCCTTGGCATTGGATTGCCCATCCGTCGTTTTACATTTGCTGATATCAACCGCAGTAATTTTGTAAATGCTGCTGTTGAATTTGGACAACGGGGAAATAAAACATCACCGCTTCGTGAAAATTATTTCCGTTTCTCTCTCGGATTTTGTTTATCAGATGTTTGGTTCATCAAACGCAAGTATGATTAAGAATCGCTTACTGTATGTTGCATTCCTAACAGGTTGTTGCTGGATGATGGCCTGTGAGAATGATTATAACAAGATACAGGATATGCAGCGTAAGAAACTTTCGGTAGATGAAGTGAAAGAAGTAGAAAGCTATCTCAGCCAGGGTGGTGTGGTAAAAGCCAAGCTTACAGCTCCTTTTATGCTTCGTTATTACGACAGTGTTCCCCGTGTTGAATTTCCCCGCAAACTTCATGTTGATTTTTATAACGACAGCCTGGTGATGGAGAGTTACCTGGATGCGAAACGTGGTTATTATTACGAGCAGCAAAACAGGGTAGTGTTGAATGATAGTGTGGTGGTGATACGTATCAACGGAGATACACTCAAAACACAGGAATTGTACTGGGATCAAAACCTGCATAAACTTTTTACGCACACAGATGTTGAAATACGGCAGAAAACAAAAACCATTTTTGGAAAGGGATTTGAGAGCGATGAACAGTTGAGGAACTTCACTATCGACTCAGTAAAAGGTGTGCTGCTGGTTGGTGATTCAAAATTTGCCGGTAATTAAGATAGTTAACTGGGTAATTAGGCAAACTGGAAGTTGTTCATGACTTTAACCTGATAAACTAATTAATCAATAACCCAATAAACGAATTATATGGAATACAGAAGACTTGGAAGATCAGGTTTACAACTCAGTACACTTTCCTTTGGAAGCTGGGTAAGTTTTCATAAGCAAATTGATGACAGCATTGCGGATGAACTGATGGGTATTGCTTATGATCATGGCATCAACTTTTTTGACAATGCTGAGGTATATGCCTTGGGTAAGAGTGAAGAAATGATGGGTCGTGTACTCAAAAAGAAAAACTGGGACAGAACATCCTACGTTATTTCCAGTAAAGCTTTTTTTGGATGGAGGGGAAAAGAAAACAAGCCCAATCAAACCGGTTTGAGCCGTAAACATTTAACAGAAGCCTGCCATGAAGCATTGAAACGCCTGCAGGTGGATTACCTGGATTTGTATTTCTGTCACCGCCCCGATAAAAATACTCCCATCGAAGAAGTGGTCTTTACAATGAATACTTTGATTCAACAGGGAAAAATTTTGTACTGGGGTACCAGTGAATGGAGTGGTGTTGAAATTATGGAAGCGCACAGAGTAGCGCAGGCTTATCGTTTGATCGCTCCTGCCATGGAGCAACCGGAGTACAATTTGTTCAACAGGGAAAAAATGGAGAAAGATTATGCAGAAGTATTCAAAAATGTTGGATTGGGTACAACCATCTGGAGTCCGCTTGCAAGTGGATTGTTAACTGGTAAGTACAATAACGGAATTCCTGAGGGGACACGTTTGGCTATTCCCGGTTTTGAATGGCTCAAGGATAAAACATTTGTAGAAGAAAAATTGAACAGGGTTCGCCAATATCAAACCATTGCTGATGAACTGGGTTGCAGTATGGCAGCATTGAGTATTGCATGGTGCATTAAAAACCCCAATGTATCAACCGCTATTCTTGGCGCTACAAAAAAAGAACAACTGCTGGAGAATTTAAAAGCATTGGACGTGGTTCCTGAACTTACGGATGAAGTGATGCAGAAGATTGATGATGTTTTTGGAACTAAACCGGTATTACCTGAATATTAAATGATGAAATCTAAATTCTTAAGTGTAATCCTTTAAAAGCTATACTGAATTACCATATTTTATCGCATCTTCACAATAAGTGTTTTTGTATACTATTCATTACGGTTTTTATCTTTGCATTATCAAAGAAATACCAGTTATTTTTTGATCTTAATCTATAAATCCTATGACTATGAAAGCTATGCATCAATGCATTATTGCATTTCTTATGTTAGCAACTCACACCAACGTTGAAGCGCAGCAGTTGCTAAGCGGCTCATTTCCAGGTTCAAACGAGTTATTATTAGGCGTACGTTACCGGAATGTTCGAAACTCAAATTCCAATCAACCCCAGGCCAACTTCACCGGTATTCCAGACTTGGGCAGTAACAGAGGTTCGGGTACAAGAACAGAAAAGAATTTTAACTACACAAATACAGGGTCTTATACCTTCTCTATTGTTTATAATCCTTCTACCAACACATTTGTTTCCAATACTACCATCAACGGCACTACATACAGTACAACATTCAACAATGTAACTACAAGATTAAAGGCAGACGGAAAATCAAATAATCCATCTGCTATCAACCTCATGCGTCTGAGTGTACGTACACAAACCGGAAATTCTTCTATTGTAGTAAGTAATCTTACAATTGATGGATTGCCTGTGAATGGAAATTATGGAAGAACTAATGGAAATGGAAACTCTGAGTGGTATGCTGCTACCAATCTGCTGAATAACGGATTTACAATCAGCGGTACTGTAACAATGTCGGGTAGTTTTTCTAACAGTGCTGATGGTCAGCGTGTTGAAATCAACTTTGGTTATACCACAGAGCCTGGGGCCGGATTATTACCTCTTGGCTTGGCTGATTTTAAAGTTCAACAAACCAACTCTGGTAATTTGTTGCAATGGCATACATCGTATGAAAACAATACATCTCATTTTGATCTGCAACGTTCATCAGATGAACAACAGTTTTCCACTATCGCTACCATTGCTGCTGCCGGTGAATCCAGCGGTATAAGAAATTACAGTTATTTAGATCGTCCGGCAGAAAGCAACACATATTATTACCGCTTGGTGGCGGTTGATAAAGATGGTAAACTAAACGTTTCATCTTTAGTAAAAATAAAAGCAAGTACCGCAAATAAAGCTACCATACTTAAAGTTTCTTCATCTGTTGCAAAACTGGAATTTGAAAAAGCAGGTGTAAGAACTGTTGTGTTGATGGATTTCAACGGAAGGGTGTTACAACAACAAACATCCATGGAAAGCCATATGCGTTTAAGTGTGAGTGCTCTTAATAAGGGCAGCTATTTTATTCGTATTACAGATGCAGATGGCAGTGTTGAAACGCTTCGTTTTATACGTTGAGAGTCATTAATTCATTTCTTTGATCCATTGACTGATCAACGCAATCCCTTCTTTATGCAACTGCTCTCTTCCCACTTCCGGCATGGCAATGCCCGGATCAGTTGATCTCATACGATAGATCACAATTGATTTCTCAGGTTTGCCGGGATGAATATCAAACGATAAATTACCGCTTGCTCTTCCTGCAGCTACGGGTGTTTTATTGATGCCCAATTTTGTTGCATCTGTTTCATGAATGTCTAAAAATAAACCGCTGCTGCTGCCGGGTCCATTGTCATTGTGACAATGACCGCAGTTAATATCTAAATAAGCTCTTGCCCTTTGCTCCAGTGTACCGCTTTGTTCTTTGTTCCAAACAGCATTGGCAGGAATAGAAGCTGAGGGTAAGTCGATCATTCCATGTTGCTGCCAATATTGTAATTGATTCTGTTTGCCAGTTGTATAGTTGTGATCACCATTCAAATGGCGTGCAGCAATACCAATGGGTTGTAAGAACCCGTTCTGTTTATGGCAACCCATACATTGTGCCTGTGTAGGGATCACATAGGGTGCTGAAATTTTTTTACCTGCCGCATCTATATATTCTACAGTGGTTATATCGCCAATGGGTTCAAAAATCGCTTCGGTTTGTTCTTTGTTCCAGATGTATTGATACGTGGCCCAGCCATCAGCCTGATTTACGAGCAGCCTGGTTTCAATGATTCTTCTTCCTTTATTTTCATCACGAAAGTCATGGAGGTAATAAAAGTTTTTAATGAGTACAGTTCCAATAGGCATTTCAAAAACGGAATCAGCATTGTACTTTACTTTTCTGCCTGCAGGCAGTTTGATGAAACGTGCTTTCTCCGCATAGTTGCTGAAGAGTGGTGTGTTCAGATCATAAGGAACAATACCATCAGCAGGCAATAGATGGTTCAGCTCACCTTTGAAAAATTGATATTCACTGAGCTTTTCATGGAACTCAAAGGAAGAACGTTGTTGTTTGCTGATGAAGGAGAACAGAACAAACAATGATAGAACAACAACTATAGTGATCAGTTTTTTCATGATTCAGTTGATACTGCATTTCAACATTATTGTTTCACTTCTGCAGCAGGTACCGGTGGCAAAGTACAATCATGTTTGCTTGCATCCCGGCTGATGTTTTTAAAATTATGTTCGGCATCAATATTAGCAAATGATTGATTGCTGTTGTTGTGAATACATATCTGGGCAGGTTGTTTTGTATCAACAATTCCATCATACACAATATGCGGTACATTTTTTCCAAACCTGAGTTTGAAATGATACATCTTGCCCATGCGCCCCTTCATGGTTGCTTTTGTACGTTCCCGTTCATAGGTGTTGTTATATACATTTACCTGTGTGGGGAAAGGATAGTAAGTAGAGTCTTTGATAGGGTTCTCTGTGATATAATAACTTACGATAGCCGTACCCACCGTTTTATTGTTGATGATCTTATTATCAAACACATCTACATGATTGGTGGCAAGGATCATGATACCTGTACCCAAAGGAACTTTGCCCACAACATTTCCCTTGGGTGCAAAATTCACATGATTGTTATGATGTACATGATTGTTGAACACCCGTACATAACCGCCTTTTTTCTGAATAAGATCCGGTAAGTCAAAAACAAGAATACCGCCCGTGTTGTTTGTAGCTTCATTATCGAATACATCTGCATACAGTGAATTTTCAATTTCAATGCCTGCTACATTTTCATAGGCTTTTGAATTTTTTAAAATGATGTACTTGCTCTGACCAACATAAATACCTGCATCACTGGCGCCACGGGCTTCACAACCGTCGATCAATACATTGCTGCATTGTACAGGATATAAACCATAACCTCCGTTTTTACTGTTGGCGCCACGGGTCCATTCTGCTTTTACATTCAGGAATTTGATACCATCCACAAACTGTGTTTTTATGGCATCACCTTTTGTATCCTGAACTGTTAAGTCCTGCAGCGTAATATTTTTTCCATTGGTGACTTTAATGCCTTCGGCACCACTGATCTGGTTGCTGAAGTTGAGAATGGTTTTGTCTTTTCCCTTTCCACGAATGATGATATTGTTCTTTCCATCCAGCCAGAGTGAGGTTTGAAGATTGAACGTTCCTTCCGGCAGTTCAATCACAGCACCATCTTTGGCGGTAACAAACTGTCGCTGCATTTGTTTGATAGCATCATCTTGTGCAACAGAAGTGCTACTAAAAAACAATAGTAATGACGTAAAAATTAGTTGAAAAACTTTGAGCGTGCCTATCTCCTCCCGGGAGGCCCGCCCGGCTGAACCGTTCGGACGGGGGCGGCGGAGTGTTACACAGAGGAATGACTGCAAGGGGTGGGTTGCTGAATAGCGAACAGAACGTACAAATGAGTGACACAACACAAGCATAATAGTAGCAATAAAGTTGGCAAACAAATCGATACTTGTAAGTTACAAATTCTTTGCCGCAGTTGATGAACCTTTGCTATCTTCCTGTTCTAAATTTTTACTATGAGTTTTCAGGGAAAAACTGTTTTTATTACCGGTGCTTCACGTGGCATTGGTAAAGCAATGGGTTTGAAACTGGCGAAAGAAGGTGCTAATGTGGTGGTGGCTGCCAAAAGCATTGAAGAAAATCCAAAACTGGGGGGTACTATTTTTTCTGCTGCTGAAGAAATGACGGCTGCCGGTGGAAAAGGATTGGCCATTCAACTGGACATACGCTTTGAAGAACAGATACAGGCGGCAGTTGAAAAAACAGTGGCGGAATTTGGAGGTATTGATATTTTGATCAACAATGCATCCGCCATTAACTTAACGCCAACCGAACAAACAGAGCCCAAACGTTTTGACCTGATGCATGATATTAATGTGCGTGGTACCTTTTTTATGACCCGTGCCTGTATTCCTTATTTACGTAAAGGAAAGAACCCGCATATACTCACACTATCACCGCCGGTGAATTTAAAAGCCAAATGGCTCGCCGGTCATATTGCTTATACGATGAGTAAATACAATATGAGTATGATGACGCTTGGCTGGAGTGAAGAGTTGAAGAAAGATGGAATTGCTGCCAATGCTTTATGGCCACGTACTACCATTGATACGGCGGCTGTAAGAAATTTATTGGGTGGGGAAGCATTGGCTAAGATGAGCCGTACTGTAGATGTGTTGGCTGATGCAGCACATATTATTTTAAGCAAACCTTCTTCAACCTGCACAGGTAATACGTTTATTGATGAAGAAGTATTTGCGGCAGAAGGGATCACGGATTTGAGTAAGTACAGTGTAACACCTGGCGGACAATTATTCAAGGATTTGTTTGTGGATTGAGTTTCGCATAAAGAAACAAAGGATACAAAGAGCACAACGTAGTGCAAGCTGTATCCTTTGCGGCTTTGTCTTCTTTGCGACTTTGCGTGATGCCTTTACCTCAACACTTCCTTCGGCACTTCCCTCTCTAATAAATTTTTGTAAATAAACATCGCTATTTCATTCGCACTATGTGCATCCTGTTCTCTCAGGTTGCGCCAGCCATGACGACCGCCGGGATAGAGCATAAATTCAAAATGCTTTTTCTTTTCCTGCAGCTTCTTGATCAACTGTATGCTGTTTTGCATATGCACATTATCATCCATGGTTCCATGGTAAATGCGGAGTAACCCTTTATACTTATCCAGGTAAGAATAAACAGAAGAGGATTTATAACCCTCCGGGTTTTCAGCCGGTGTATCCATGAAACGCTCTGTGTAATGGGTGTCATACAAACTCCAGTCGGTTACACTGCCACCTGCCAGGCCATGTGTAAAATAATCAGCACCATACGTTAATGCATAACAGGTCATGTAACCACCATAACTAAAACCACTGATGCACACTTTGTTTTTGTCAACACTTGCATTCTCGATCAACCATTTTACAATAGTGATCCAATCTTTTATTTCCCAATAACCAAGGTTGCGGTGCATATAGTTCACTCCTTCTTTTCCAAAGTGGCCGCTTGCACGGTGATCCATGGCCACCTGTATCAAGCCTTCTTTTGCATACCATTGTTGCTGCATGTTGAGTTGCCAGCCATCATACACAGTTCCTGCATCTGGTCCGCCATAGATGCTGATGAGTAAAGGATATTTTTTATTCTTATCATAATTGGCCGGCCAAACGATGCGTAACGGCAGATCATATTTACCATCTTCACTTTTCACACGGAGTAATTCTGTTTTTGCGAGGGAAGTGGTTGTAAAATCATCACCCTTTGCATTGCCCAACTCTTTCAGCACTTTTCCTTTGTTGTTCACCAACGCCATTACATCTGGTGTTGAAGTATTGGAATAGGTAGTGATGAAATATGTTCCGTTAGGAGAAAGCTGAATATTACGATGAGTGTAGTCACCAAAACTAAGACGGGTGAGGCCTGTACCATCAAATTTTACTTTGTACAGATCATAACGTGCTGAATTATCTTTTCTGCAGGTGAAATAAACGATTTGATTTTTTTCATCAACCAAATTCACAGCAGTAACACGGTAATTGCCACTTGTAATGGCGTTGATGCGTTTGCCTGTCATATCATGCAGGTATAAATGATCCCATCCACTTGCATCACTTTCAAGAATGAACTGTTTGCCATTCTTTAAAAAGCTGATTCGGCTATTGCCTTCCAGCGTTACCCATGTTTTTTGTTTTTCATCATACACTTCTTTTTTACTGCCATCAGTCAAATTCATTTCATAGATCTTTAAGTTATCCTGTGAACGTGGTGCCCACTGGATCCACAAAGCACTTCCGTTGGGTTTCCAGTAAGGCAAACCAAAGTATTGATCATCTTTTTCATTAAAATCAGCCCATACAGTATTGCCACCATCAGCATTCACCACACCCACTTTTACTTCAGGATTTTTATCGCCTGCTTTGGGGTAACGTGTTTGTTCAATAAATCCATGCTGACCTTCTTCACTATAAATCGGAAACATCGGCACCATGCGTTCATCCATACGCATGTAAGCGATCTTTTTACTGTCAGGACTCCACCAAAATGATTTATAACGGCTGGCTCTTCCTAAAATTTCTTCATAGTAAACCCAACTTGCATAACCGTTGAGAATTACATCCGTACCATCAAAGGTCAACTGTGTTTCTTTTTTTGATGCCAGGTTGATGGTATAAAGATTATTGTTACGGGTAAATGCCACATATTGATTATCCGGGGAAAGTGTTGGATTTTTTTCAAAGTCCTTGTTATTGGTAAGACGTGTTTCTTCATTAGCCATTTTCAAATAGAGATCGTTATTCTTGCTGATGATCTCAGGAACAACTACCTGTATTACCGCAGCCGGACCGGTATATTCGGTTTCTTTTCCTGTTTTACAATCATAGGCAAACTGTTTGCCATCACGTTTCAGTACAAAACTGTTATCGTTGATCCATTGAACAAACTGGGGTAATTGTTGGGTCACCTTATGAGGCGCACCTTTGAGCATTTGTTCCGTAGTAAGTTCTTTGTTTTGTGCGAGGGAAATAATAGATACAAACAGGAATACAATGAGCAGGCTCTTTCTCATACTTTGGTTTTTTTGAGCCGTGAAGATATAAGATTTGGGAATTGATAGCTGTTGTTTTGGATGAACGGAACTGCAAAAATGTGCTTCTTTCGGTCATTCTGTCTTAATTGGACAGTTCGGTATTTTGTTTGAATTTTGCGCCCTAAAATAATGTGTATGCAAACCGGAAGCATTCGTGTACAAACCGAGAATATTTTTCCTATCATTAAGAAGTTCCTCTACAGCGATCATGAAATTTTCCTTCGGGAATTGGTAAGTAATGCTGTGGATGCCACTCAAAAACTAAAAACCCTCTCTTCAATCGGGGAAATCAAGGGTGAGCTGGGTGAGGTAAAGGTGGAAGTAAAGCTGAATAAGGAGGCAGGCACCATTACCATCAGCGACAAGGGTGTTGGGATGACCGCAGAAGAGGTTGAAAGGTACATTAACCAGGTGGCCTTTAGTGGAGCTGAGGAATTTGTACAGAAATACAAAGGACAAAATGAAAATGCCATCATCGGAAAATTTGGATTAGGATTTTACAGCGCTTTTATGGTGAGCAAAAAAGTAGAAGTGATCACCAAAAGTTTTAAAGAAGCGCCGGCCGTAAGATGGGAGTGCGATGGAAGTCCTGAGTACAACCTGGAGGAAACAACTCTGCGAACTGAACGTGGTACTGATATTGTATTGCATATTGATGAGGAGAGTAAAGAATTTTTAGAGGATGATCGATTGAAAAACATTCTCACCCGTTTCTGTAAATTTCTACCGGTTCCCATTTTTTATGAAGAAGAGCAAATCAATAATACCCAGCCTTTATGGGTGCGGAAGCCTTCTGAATTAACCTCCCAGGATTACCAGAATTTTTATAAAGAGCTTTATCCTTTCAGTGATGCGCCTTTGTTCTGGATTCACCTGAATGTGGATTATCCGTTCAATTTAACCGGTATTCTTTATTTCCCTAAGATCAAGCAGAGTTATGAAATACAGAAAGATAAAATTCAGCTTTATTGTAACCAGGTATTTGTAACAGATGAAGTAAAAGATATTGTACCGGAATTTTTAATGTTGCTGCACGGGGTCATTGACAGTCCGGATATTCCCCTCAACGTAAGCCGTAGTTATCTGCAGGGTGATCCGAATGTGAAAAAGATCAATGCTCACATTACCAAGAAAGTAGCTGATAAACTGGATGAGATCTTCCGTAATGAACGAAAGGAGTTTGAAGAAAAATGGGAGAGCCTCGGTTTGTTTGTGAAGTATGGAATGATGACAGACGATAAGTTTTTAGAGAAGGCCAATAAGTTTCATATTATTAAAGAAACCGGTGTGGATAAATATTATACAATTGAAGAATACCGTACAGCAACAGAAGCCATCCAGAAAAATAAAGATGGGAAGCTGGTACTCTTATATACAACCAATGCTGTAGAGCAGAACCTGTTTATTAAAGCGGCACAGGACAGAGGCTATAAAGTGGCAGAATTGAATACACTCATTGATCCATCCTTCATCAGTCATATGGAAATGAAGTGGGAGAACGTAGTGTTCAGAAGAGTGGATGCAGATATAGCTGAGAATTTAATTGATAAGCAGGATGATGTAAAATCAGTGTTGAATGAAGACGAAACAAAAAAGCTCAAAGAGTATTTCAATATTCAGCTTACTGATCTGCATTTGAATGTGGAAGTGAAAGGATTAAGTCCTGATGCACCGCCGGTGATTGCTACCCGTCCTGAAATGATGCGTCGCATGAAAGAGATGGCGCATATGAGTGGCCCGATGGGCAGCTTATATGCTCAAATGCCGGATGAGGTGGAGTTAACGGTGAACGGCAATCATCAATTGTATCAACAAATACTAAAAGAAGACAATACGGTGAAAGCAAAAGAAATGATTCACAACCTGGCTGACCTTGCTTTACTGTCACAGGGAATGCTGAAAGGAAATCATCTCACCGAATTTATCAACAGGAGTGTAGCATTGATGCAGGGAGAAACAAAAAGCAGTTTGATTGTAGAAGCGTAATTTATAATGGTGACTTCTTTTTAAAAGGGATCACCATTTTTCCTCTTCGTCAAAATTATTTTCTTTTTTCCGAAACTGTTCTTTGGTTTTTTGCTTTTCAAGCTGCCTGTCAATGATGAGTTGTGCAATCAGCTCGCCTGCATTTTGATGAGGTGATTGCAGTAATGCTTTCATTTTTTGTTCGCTCACATCAATACGGTAGAGGTAATATACCAGCTTTTGAAAGTCATGGTTGATAAGGTGATTGATATGTGCAGCCAGTTGCTCTTTGAGTTGCACCAATGTGATATTGGCCGGCAAGTCAAGCGACAGTTCATTATTTACAGTTTCTATAAGCTTGCTGGCAGACATCAGTTCGTTTTGTTTTCAATAACACCGATACTAAATAAAGCAAAATCATATTTCACCGGGTCCTGTTCATCCAAGGTACGAAGATGAGCAGTGAGTTCCATTGCTGCTTCCCAGTCATCCTGCTTTCTTTGTAATAATCCTAATTGTCTCGCTACTCTTGATACATGAATATCTAAAGGACAAACGAGGTCTTTCGGTTGAATATTCTTCCATAGTCCAAAGTCAACACCACGGTCGTCTTTTCGTACCATCCACCGCAGGAACATGTTCAACCGCTTGCAACTGGATCTTTGTTGTGGTGATGCAACATGTTTTTCAGTTCGCTTCAAATGTTCAAACGAAAAGAAATAGTTTTTGAAATGATTGAGCCCTTCTTCAACGCTCATTTCAGTATTTGGAAAGAAAGCTTGTTCCAAAGAATCATATTTGCTGTAATGCTGGCGAACAAATTCAATGAAGTAGAGAAGATCGTCACCATTAAATGTTCTGTGCTTAAATGCTGCTAATTTTTTTAATCTTCTTAAATCATGTTTCAGACAAAATTCATAGGGCTGCATATCCATCAACTGCATCAACTCTTTTGATTTGTTGATGATGGTGGTGCGGTTGCCCCAGGCAAAGATGGAAGCAAAGAAGGCAGCAATTTCAATGTCCTGTTTTTTTACAAACAAATGCGGTATGCAAACAGGATCATTGGGAATAAAAGAAGGTTGATTGTAATAATCAACCTTGCTGTTTAAAAACACTTTTAGTTCATTGACCCCTGAATCTTTTTCGTAAGAATGCATTACTTCGTTTTCTGTGAATCACGCCTAAAATAACAAGAGTATTATCTTTTTTAATATAATGAATACTGTATGGAAATTTTGCAATAGTAGAACGTCTTACATTTTTAGCAATATACAGATAGTGATCAGGATTTTTTACAATTTCTGCAAAGGTTTTTTCAAAGCTTGTAAAAAATCGTTCGCCCAAACCGGTAGTTTTAGATTCATACCACTCAATAGCTGCCTGCACATCGGCCCAAACTTCATCTCTAACGATGATGTTAAAAGCCATACTTGTCAAAAATTTTTTTTCTGAACTCTTCCCAACTCATTCCTGCATTTGGATTTTTTAAATAAGCCTGATATCGTTCTTCTGCTATTTGAATTTCTGCATCAGATTTCGGGAGATCTTTTTCATCAATACTTTGCCATATTTCTTCTGCAAGCTGAAGCTTTTCTTCAACAGGAAGCTGTAGGATATCTTGTTTATTGTAAGGCATTTGATACGTTTTACTACAAGTTACAAAAGAAATCAGAAATAACTACCCAATCGCCTGCTTCAGATCTTCGATCAAATCCTCTGCATCTTCAATACCTACACTCAAACGAATCAAAGAATCACTTAACCCGTTCTTAATGCGTTCTTCCCTGGGAATACTTGCATGCGTCATACTTGCCGGGTGATTGATCAAACTTTCAACACCACCTAAGCTTTCAGCTAATGCAAATACTTTAGTAGAGGATAGTACACGTTTTGCTTCTTCTACACTGTCATTCTTCAGTTCAAAACTGATCATGCCACCAAAGCCACGCATTTGTGCTTTGGCAATCTCATGACCCGGATGATCTGTAAAACCCGGCCAATAAACTTTCGCAACTTTTGGATGAGATTTTAACCAGTGGGCAATTACTTCACCATTTTCACAATGGGCACGCATACGAACGGCTAATGTTTTGATACCACGTAATACTAAAAAGCAATCCATAGGCCCGGGAACAGCACCGCAACTTTTTTGGATAAAGTATAATTTTTCTCTCAATTCCGCATCATTCATGGATAAACTTCCCTGTATCACATCGCTATGTCCGCCGAGATATTTGGTAGAAGAATGCATGACAATATCAGCACCAAGATCCAACGGGTTTTGTAAATAGGGTGATGCAAATGTGTTATCAACGCAAAGCAATGCGCCTGCATTTTTGGCTATGGCTGCAATGGCTTTTACATCAGCAATATTCATTAATGGATTGGTGGGTGTTTCCAGCCAGATCAATTTTGTATTGGCAGTAACAGCTGCTTTTACATTTTCAGAATTCGTAGTATCAACATAAATAAATTTCAAACCAAACTTTTCAAACACTTTGGTAAATAACCTGTATGTACCTCCATACAGATCACTGCCTGCAATAATTTCATCACCGGGATTTAGGAGTTTGATCACTGCATCGGTTGCTGCCACACCACTGCTGAATACCAAACCAAATTTACCGTTTTCAATTTCAGCCATTGCTTCTTCCAATGCTTTACGGGTTGGGTTTTGACTTCTTGCATATTCAAACCCTTTGTTTACACCCGGTGCTTCCTGCACATAAGTACTGGTTTGATAAATAGGGGTCATAATAGCACCGGTAGAAGGGTCAGGATGAGAGCCTGCATGTATCACTTTTGTATTGAGCTTCATTATTCAATTATTAAGACTGCAAAAATCAAGAGATTCGGTTAATTTCTGCAATAAATCTTTAGAAAGTGTTCTTAATATGTATAGAAGTTGATATTTATTACAGGTAAAGAAAAATAACAGCCGCCATTCATCACAAGCGCTTAACTGCTTAACAATCTGTTAACTCCGCTTTCCATTACAGGTGATTCATGGTACAGGTGCTTCATCATTTTTTTCAGATTCCCGTTTTCATGGTTCAGTTTTTTTTAATGTGATCATGCAACATTGCTGTAAAGAATAGGTGTTGCCGTTGATATGTATTTCACTGGTTTTGAATTACTGATAACAGTAGATTTAAACTGTAAAATCTTATTCATCAATTTAAATTGTTGCAGTCATGAAAACGTTATTTGTTGCCCTCTTTTTATCTGCTGCGTTCAGCAGCTTTGCACTGGATGAACCGGAAGTAAATCAAAGAACCATTGAAAAGTTTCAAATTGCTTTTAAAGAAGCTACGGATGTAAAATGGTATGCCGAAGAAAATTATGACCAGGTGTATTGTATGATCAAAGGAATAAAAACACAGATCAAATATGATAAAGAAGGAAAGTTTGTGAGTTGTTTCCGTATGTATGGTGTAGATGAATTACCGGTGATCATTCAGTATAAACTCAACCAGGAACATGCCAATAAAAAAATCACTTCTGTGGCCGAACTAACTACAGATGTAAGCATTGAATACCATTTGGTTTTAGAAGATGATAAATTCTGGTATAATATAATAAGTGATTCGTTTGGCAATCTTATCACCGATAAAAAGATCAAAAAAGCGTAACAGCAGTGGAGCCTGTTCAATTGTGCCGGTTAATTATTTAACCGGCTTTTTTAGTAAGAAATTTTAGAAAAGTTGGGAGGTAGTTAAGTAACGCCAGTCAAAATTATTTATTTCATAGGCGCTTTTTATGTGAACAGGCTGTTGGAGCACCTGGGTGCTTAGTATTTTTTCAGCCACTAATTTTTTCCTGCTTTCCATGATCAGCTCCTGCAGTTTTTTATTTTCAAGCCATTGTTTTTGCGGTGGTTCATAACCTACCTTTTCTGTTCGCCATACAATTTCTGTTGGTAAAATCCCATCTGCTGTTTTGCGTAGAATGTATTTGGTAAAACCCGAATGTAATTTGAGAGTGGAGGGCAATGAGAAAACAAACTCCACGAGCTCGTGATTTAAAAAAGGTAAACGTACTTCACGGCCATGAGCCATGCTGTTCCTGTCAGCATAGTGCAATAGCTCTCCTAATCCTTGCTGCATAGTGTTGAAGTACAAAATATCATTGAGTTTGCTCACAGGCGGTTTCAATATTGAATAGTATTTGTCATAATGCTCATGCGCATAGCCCCTGTTAATCTGCAGTTGATTGAAGATATTCTTTCGCTCTCTTTCCTCAAGCCTGGTGCTGGCGGGCAACGGAAACCATGCCGCCATGTAATTGGCAAAGCTCCATTGAAACGGGATGTTATTTTGCTGAAAGGATAAACGTTCCTGTTTGGCAATACCAAATTTTAATTTTGAAATTTGTTCCTGTAAATACCAGTGTACGTACTTGGTATAACCTGCAAGTGTTTCATCAGCTCCCTGGCCATCCAGCAACACGGTTACTCCAACTTGTTTTGCTAATTCCATTACTTTGTATTGAGCATACACGCTGGAAGATGTAAATGGTTGTTCCTGGTAATAGCAAAGTTTTTCAAAGTCATGAATAAAACCATCAACCGTTGGTTCGGTAATATGTTGTTCTAATTGAAATTGCTGTGCAACAAGCTTTGCATATTTTACTTCATCTTTTTCAAAACCGGGAAAGCTTGCTGTAAAACATTGATGTGTATAATTGGCGACATGCAGTTTGCTGCTGGCAGCAACAATGAAGGAACTATCAAGTCCGCCGCTTAATGAAGTGCCAATCGCTACATCACTCCGCAATCTTTTCTGTAAGCTGGCAGTAAACAGGTGTTGAAATTTTTCTATTGCATCAGCTTCTGAAATTTGTACTGATGCCAGCTTATCTAAATCCCAATATAAACGCACATTCCATTCATGATTCTGTAATTGATAAGTTGCATAATGCCCCGGTGGAACTGAATGAATATCGTTATAAAATGTGAGACTTGGGTCTGCCGCATTTTGTGTGTGCCCATTGGCTACAAAGGAAAGCAACATCAGGTGATTCCAGGCTTTCGGTATACCGGCAGCCCACAATGCTTTTATTTCACTGGCAAAAAGTAATTGCTCTCCATCAAAAAAATAATAAAGCGGTTTTTCACCAAAACGGTCACGAGCCGCAAATAACTGTTGTTCCTCTTCATCCCAAATAACAAACGCAAACATGCCGTCAAAATGCTGCACACATTCTTCCTTATAACAATCATACGCAGCTGCTATAACTTCCGTATCAGATTGTGTTTGGAAACGGTAACCTTTTTTTGCCAGCGATTCTTTTATTTCAACGTAATTATAAATTTCTCCGTTGTGGATGATCGTATACCTGAATTCTTCCCTCTCTCTTTTGGAGAGGGTTGGGGCGAGGTGAAAGGGTTGCGATGCTGCTTCACTCAGATCCAGGATGCTTAAGCGACGATGACCCAAGCCAACTGTTCCGTTTTTGTTGAGCCAGCAACCTTCACCATCAGGACCACGATGGGCTAATGCATCGGTCATTTGTTTCAGCCGCTGAGCTGTAACAAGTTGATTGTTGTTTGAAATAATTGCTGCAATGCCGCACATGAGCGATGAAAGTACAAAGAAGCTGAGAGGTAATAAAAAACTCCGTTTTTAAAAACGGAGTTGAATACTACATTATTTTATACGTTACAATTAGAATCCTATCGGCAACCTCACCAATTCATCATCCCAGGCCATTACAAGGTTGATGGTTTTATCGTTTACTTTTTCAAAACCCATCGTAAAAGCTTCTGTTAGTTCAGGCTGGCGAATCACGGGGCAGTCCATCCGTACCACATCTTTAGCTGCATCATATTTAAATGCACCCCAGATATCAGTTTCCCGGTTAACGATAATGGTCCATTTGTCCCGGTTTTCCAGGGCATACATGGTATAGCGTCCTTTCTTTACTGTTTTACCGGCAATTTTTACATCTTTAAAAAATTCGATCTCGGTGGCTTCATTAGCACCCAGGCGCCATACTTTCCCTTCTTCCACCAATTCTCCAAATACTTTACGACCATTTTTCTGAGGGCGGCTGTAAATAACTCTTACCACCAGTGGTTCTACCGGTTTATTGGGTTGAATGCGCAGGATGGGGTAGTTCACGGGGTAGTAGCTCATATCCATAGGTGACTTATCCAGTGGCGGCAATTTGTTGCCATTTTGAGCTTTAGCGGCAACAGTCAAGGCGGTTAACATCAGGCAAATAACAAAATGCTTCATATACTTCATTTTTCGGTGGGCAAATTTATATCAATTACGTACAGTATGCAGACGTTGTTACAGGAACGGAAGGTTGGCAGCTCAAAGAGGTTGAATACACGAAAGTTCCGCTGTTTTTCATCACTCTTACTGCTGCTTCCCGGCATCTTTCAGTAACTTTCTGTATTCTAACATTGCACATTATATAGTTTAGCAATATGTACAGGGAAGTTACTTATCAATCAGCAGCGGAAGCATTGTCCGTAATTCACAGTAATCAACGTGTATTTGTGCATGGCAGTGCACAAACACCTTTGTTTTTGTTACGAGAGTTGGCGAAACAGGCACCCAGACTCCAGAATGTGGAGCTTACTTTCATTACCGTTCAGGGGGATATTACCATTGATAAGCCTGAATACGAAGGTATTTTCAATATCAACTGCATGTTTGTGAGCGAAAGTGTACGTAAAGCGGTGAATGAAGGAAGAGCTGATTTTATTCCGGTATTCCTGAGTGATATTCCCGATCTGTTCAAAAAAGGATACCTGCCGATAGATGTGGCCCTGGTGCAGGTGTCGCCGCCGGATATTCATGGCTACTGCTCATTAGGCGTTAGTGTGGATATAGCCAGAAGTGCGGTGAACACTGCCAAACATATTGTAGCACAGGTAAATCCCAATGTGCCACGTACTCATGGAGATAGTTTGATTCATGTGGACAGAATTGACAGTTTTGTGTATTGTGAAGACCCGTTGCCCGAAGTAAATTATGGTATGAAAGTGAGTGCTGACGAATTAAAGATCGGTGCCTATATAGCCGAAATGATCGATGATGGCAGCACCTTACAAATGGGTATTGGCACCATACCTGATGCTGTATTGAAATCTCTCTTCAATCATAAAAACCTGGGAGTACACACGGAGATGTGCAGTGATGGTATCATTGACCTGTTTGAAAAAGATGTGATCAATAATACCAAAAAGAAAATACATCCCTACAAAGCTGTTACAGGGTTTGCTGTGGGAACCCGACGTTTGTATGATTATGTGCATGATAACCCGGCCTTTGTTTTTTTAGATATTGATTATGTAAATGATCCCCATGTGATACGGCGCAACCCTAAAGTAATTGCTATTAACAGCGCTATTGAAGTAGATCTCACAGGGCAAATTTGTGCTGATAGTATTGGCACCATGCAGTACAGTGGTATTGGTGGACAAATGGATTTTATGCGTGGTGCTGCATTGAGCGAAGGAGGCAAACCAATCATTGCGCTCACTTCCCGTACGGCAAAAGGTATTAACCGGATTACTCCTTTTTTAAAACAGGGCGCCGGTGTTGTTACTACCCGTGGTCATATTCATTATGTAGTAACTGAATATGGAGTAGCTCATTTATATGGTAAAAACTTACGGCAACGTGCTAAAGCATTGATTGAAATTGCTCATCCTGGTGATCGTGATATGCTGGAGCGAGCCAGTTATGAAAGGTTCAAACATTTCCCGGCGCATTATTAGATGAGTAAAGATTGAAATATCGTTAGCCGATCAACTTAATTTTTCCAGTTCCTGTTGCGTAAATGTGTAGAGCTCAGGAAAAAAAAGATCGTAACATTTTTGCAAGTGATCATATTGTTCTTCAAACAATCGAAAAGCGGTGTTGCTCTCTGTTAAATAAGCCGAGCGGCGCACCACACCTGCCAAACTGTTTTGAATGCCCCAACGTGTGTGGTAATGATACAACCAGTTGTGTTGTTTCATATAGGGGAACATCCCGGCAAAACGATCCGGCATCCATAAAGTATATTTTTCAAGTTGCTGATAAGTATCATCAGCAAATTGTTTCAATTGATCCAGTGTAAAGTGGTTTTTATCTGTTGCAAGAAAATGATCGTACACAACATCTACAAAAGCGGCGGCATAGAGCCGGTAATGAGGCCGGAAAATTTCTTTCGCTGTTTTCGTAGCATGGTGGTCATCAGTAAAGGTATCAATGGCCCGATGGAGAGCAATACCTTTTTGAATACCGGCGGGGTAGTCAAATTTCTTTTTTCCTTTCACAAAATCGCTGATCATGTTACCCACCAGCAATTCCGGTTGTCCAAAGGAAAGGTATGCATGCGCCAGGTAATTCATATCTTTTAAAGTTAATGGCTTTACCGTTCATCTCACTCATATCATTTAGTTTACCATTTCGTCAAAGTTTAACATTTCGTCAAAGCGTTAAAAACAGCATATGAAGCGGGCATATTGCTGAATAAACGGCAGGTTGGTGTGCTCCCTGCCGCCGTTCATCCAGAATGATGATCTTTTAACATCCGTTTGTGTGGAAGTACTTGACATGGGCTGTAACAAAAAATACTTTTGATTCGTTAAACAGACATTATCATCAAACATTAAACCTTATTATCATGAAAAAAATGTTCGTATTACTGGCTGCTGTGATGATCACAGGCGCCGCTTTCGCAAACCCCATTTCAGAAAAAGCAAAAGCTACTTTTGCAAGAGAATTTAAAGATGCTGAATATACTGAGTGGAAGGGCATTAACAACGGATTGTACGTTGTTACGTTTAAGATCAACAATGAATCATTAACTGCCTGGTTTACTGAAGAAGGAAAAATTGAAGCTCTGCAACGCAACATTACTGCCGATAAAGCAACATTGCTCGCATCACGTGCTATCATTGCTCTTTCATCACAGGCAACAGTTACAGCACTGGTAGAAGTAACTCAAAACGGTGATCTGTATTATCTTGTAAAAACAGAAGATGACAAAGCGATCACTACGTACAAAGTATATACTGATGGCGAAACTCAAAAAATAGATAAAAAGAAATTCTAAGTAATAATTCACCCGAATTGAAAAGCCCCGCCATTGACGGGGCTTTTTTATGCGTAACAAAATCTATTTACCCAAAATATATTTATCATACCATTGATAATAGCGTTCAAACCTGTCTTTAACATAAGATGGTTTGCTGATACCATGATACTGTCCGGGATAAACGATCAAACCTGTAGGCACTCCATTGGAACGCAGCGCCTGGTACATCTGCTCACTGCCCACAGCAGGTACATTAAAATCTTTTTCTCCGGTTAAGAACAGAGTTGGTGTTTTAATTTTTTCAGCATTTAAAAACGGGTACGACATTTTAAGGTATTTCTGGAAGTTATTATTCTTCCATGGTGGCCCGATTTCATTATCTAACTGAAGAATATATTGATCTACACCATACAGAGTTAATTGCAAAGCACTGCCGGCACCGCTGCAGGCTGCTTTAAAACGGGTATCTGTAGCAATAGAATAGTCAGTAAGAATACCACCATAACTCCAGCCGCCAATTCCAATTTTTTCCGGATCCGTAATACCTGCTTTGATGAAATGATCAACAGATCCAATAATATCTATCACTTCTTTGTTTCCCCAATCCGCATAGATGGCTTTGCAAAATGCAGCACCACGGCCATTGCTTCCACGATAGTTCACAGCTACAACAGCATAACCCTTTGCTGCCAGCATTTGACGAGTAAAGTCAAATCCAAACTCATCCTGTGCTACAGGTCCGCCATGAATGAAGAAGATCGTTGGCAGTTTTTTGCCATCACTGCCGGGGGGCAGAAATAACAAGTTGGTAACCTTGGTTCCATCTTTACTGGTAGAAACAATTTTTGTTACCGTTGAAAGTTGCAGTGGTTTTAAAAATTCATCCTGTACTTTGGTAAGGCGTCTTTTCACACCGTTTTCAATGGCAAACAATTCAGCAGGTAATTGCGGTTCACTAATGCTGGCGATCCAATTTCCGTTAGGATGCATTTCTAATGATCCTATAGAGTGTTCCTGTTTTAAAATCGAGGTGATGTTTCCCGTTGCAATATTGATAAGGGCAATATAACGGCTTCCATCATCACTTACAATACCTGCAATGCTGCTTCCATCTTTCGTAAAACGGGGTGATGAGATGGGGCGATCAAGTGATGCTCCTAACAATTTAGGTTCACCGCCTGCTGCATTGACCACACAAACAAGATATTGATCATACATATTGAACAGATCTTCACTGCTGCTGCGCAGGTAAGCAATGGTTTTGCCATCCGGGCTCCATTGCGGGTTTGTATCTGTTCCTTTCCAGGTGGTAAGTTGACGCATAACAGCGCCTTTTTTGGCTTCAATGATATAAATGTCATCATTGCTGTTTTTATCAGGATCTTCAGTGCGGTTACTCACAAATGCAATTTGAGTACCGTCAGGACTCCATTTCATATTTTCTTCATCGTAGTTACCACGTGTAAGTGTATCCAGTTTTTTCTCTTTTATATCAAAGAGGTAAATATGTGATTTTCGTTTATCATACAAGTAACCGGCAACATCTTGTTTAAAATGATAACGATCGATCACCCATGGTTCATTTTTTTTCTGTTTACTGGTATCCAATACATCTTTAATGATAAGTGCAAGCCTTGAACCATCAGGGCTCCACTCATAGGTTTGTAATTCACCTTTTACATTGGTAAGTGCATATGCTTCGCCGCCCTGCCTGTTGAGTACATACACTTGCGATGTACCTCCGTTACGTGCCGTGATGAAAGAAATATATTTTCCATCCGGGCTCCAGCGTGGATTGCCTTCACCTTCCGGTGTATAGGTAAGCTGAAGGTTGGTATTACCATCCCAACTCATCATCCAAAGATCTGTTTTACGATTGTCTTTAGCACTGTCAATACTACTGATGCTGTATAAGAACCAATTACCATCCGGTGAAATTTGACCGCCACCTGTTGTTTGTGTGCGGTACACATCAGAAGGTTGCAGGTTGCGTTTGGTTTGAGCCGACATGGTTAATGTAAACATCAGGAAAAGAAGAACAGCAAAATTTCGCATGCGCATATCAGTTAAGTTTAGATGCCGAATGTAGTGAATATGGAGATGAGTTAAATGACTTATACCGTACTATAAACAATGTAAATTCTTAATAGCAAGACCGGTTCATCATTTCCTCTAAACTTGTACTTTTGCAGCTCTTTCGCAACGTCCCCCGACGCTTACGGCCGGGGTCTGAAGGCGGTCACTTTTAAAATTTTAAAAAATGAACAAAGGACCCGTTTCACAATTCATCCATCATCATTATCGCCATTTCAACGCAGCTGCGTTAATGGATGCAGCCAAAGGCTATGAAACACATCTGAATGAAGGCGGTAAAATGATGGTAACTCTGGCCGGTGCTATGAGCACAGCGGAGCTTGGTATTTCACTGGCTGAAATGATTCGCCAGGATAAAGTGCACATCATCAGCTGTACCGGTGCCAACCTGGAAGAAGATGCGATGAACCTGGTAGCACACAGTCACTACAAGCGTGTACCTAATTACCGTGATCTTACTCCGCAGGATGAGTGGGATCTGCTCGAGAATCATTACAACCGTGTAACAGATACCTGTATTCCTGAAGAAGAAGCCTTCCGTCGCCTTCAAAAACATTTGCACCGTCAATGGAAAGAAGCGGAAGCAAAAGGGGAACGTTATTTTCCACATGAGTTTTTATATAAAACAGTGTTGAGTGGAGATCTGAAACAGTATTATGAGATTGATCCGAAAGACAGCTGGATCGTAGCGGCTGCAGAAAAAAATATTCCGATTGTTTGTCCCGGTTGGGAAGACAGTACCACCGGTAATATTTTTGCCAGTTATGTTATTAAAGGCGAATTACAGGCAAGTACTGTAAAGAGCGGTATTGAATACATGGTGTGGCTGGCAGATTGGTACAGGAACAACTCAAGCGGTAAAGGCGTTGGCTTCTTCCAGATAGGTGGTGGTATTGCAGGTGATTTTCCAATTTGTGTTGTACCGATGATGTACCAGGATTTGGAGTGGCATGATGTTCCTTTCTGGAGTTATTTCTGCCAGATAAGTGACAGTACAACCTCCTTCGGTTCTTACAGTGGTGCAGTGCCCAATGAAAAGATCACATGGGGTAAATTAGATATCAATACACCTAAATTCATTATTGAAAGTGATGCAACCATTGTTGCTCCTCTCATGTTTGCATGGATATTGGGATGGTAATAAAATAAGTTTGAACGTATAAAGGTGATGTGCAAGCATCACCTTTTTTATTAAAGAAGATTTATTTCTTTTTCTGTTGTTCTGATATCATTGGCATACCTGTATGCAGAGATGTGGAGGTAAACAAGCACAGCTTTGAATAACCAGCCGGAAAGAAGCGCCCCGGCACCATTAACCAACACCTGCAGTATCAACACTAGCGCAAACAAGACAATTGCAATAATAACCGCCATCATAGCCTGTTTCAAGGAAAGAAAAGCAAGACCTGCATATAAAATGGGCATCAGTAATGAAGCAAGAATAACGGTGGTGGCAACATTGTTACTTACTGCCATCCCGATCATATCTACGGCAAGGAATACCAGCCCGATGATGAAGAAGTTATTGCGAAGCTTTTTATGATGAATTGCCAAAACTTCTATCTGCGTTTCCTTATAGCCTTCATATGGTTCCAGCAAATTTTTTTGTTCCATGCTATTTATGTTTTTCTAAAAATAATTGATATGTTACATTTAACAACAAAATCAAAAAGATACTTAATTATGGACCACATCAGCAATATCCCCGTTCAGGAAATACGCCCCGGATTTTTTGGAAAAATGATCCATGGTGATAAAAGCACAGTAAGTATTTGGGAGATCAAAAAGGGTAGCCGTTTGCAAACACACCAGCATGTGCATGAACAGATCACTTACCTGCTGGAAGGCGAACTGGAGATGAACATTGGAGGAGAGGATTATGTGCTCACCGCAGGATGCTATCATGTGATTCCTTCCAATGTGCCGCACAATGCCTTTGCACGAACCGATGTAAAAGTGATGGACTTCTTTAGTCCTGCCAGGGATGATTACCGTTAATGTACTCAACTGTAATTTCATGATCTATTCAAATTCTATTGCAGGTGTTTTTATGTTAGTGTTTACATGTGTTGCTGTTTCTGTAACAGCTCAGAACACAAGAAACATAAAAATCCAGGCTATCCCGGATAGCTTATATTGGGAAAATCAACCTCTTTATTTTAAGGTAAATGGCAATAATCTTATAATCAAAGCGGGGGCTAAAACAGACATGTTCAGAGATCCCAATGTTACTTATAATACAGATAATGCCCCAAAGCTTTTATTCAGGACTTCCGATGATTTTGTTCTTGTGTCAAGGATTGAACACAGTTTCACAAACAAATGGGATGGGGGTGCTTTAGTAATAAAATACGATAGTTTGAACTGGGTAAAGTTTTGCTTTGAAAAAGATTATAAAGGCACAAGACGGGTAGTTTCAGTAGTTACAAAAAACATATCAGATGATTGTAACTCGGTATCAATTGCTTCCAATGCGGTTTGGTTTAAAATAGCGAAAGCAGGTAACGTAATAACTTTATACTATTCGCTCAATGGGTTTGACTGGTTTCTTGTACGTCATTTCCAGTTTGAACCCAAAGAAGTTCAGGTGGGATTTCTTGCTCAATCACCAACAGGAGAGAATTGTACCGTAACTTTTTCGAATATCCGTTTTCAGCAAAAAACCATTAAGGATCCATATAAAGGGGAATGATAGAGTTTTGTTCTCATCCAAATAGTTATCAGTGTGTATTGTGATTTTTTATTTCAGTTTTACATCAAATGTTCATTCAACTTTCATTTGAGCAATAGTCAACTATGAACTGGCTGCTTCAACTTTTTACTGAGCCAAGTATTCCGCAAACAGTCATTGTTTATGGATTGATCATAGCCCTGGGTACCTGGCTGGGCCGGATCAAGATTGCCGGTATTTCTTTAGGAGTTACATGGATTTTGTTTCTCGGTCTTGCACTTTCTCATTTTGGCATTCATGTTAATCCTGAAACGGGGCATTTTCTGAAAGAATTTGGATTGATTCTTTTTGTGTACTCTATCGGTTTACAGGTAGGTCCCGGTTTTTTTGCTTCTCTTAAAAAAAATGCAGCCGTGTCCAATGCGCTTGCCGTTGGGGTAGTGGGTTTGGGGGTACTGATTGTGCTCCTGTTCTATAAATTCACCGCTACACCCATAACAACATTAACGGGAGTTATGAGCGGTGCAGTTACCAATACACCGGGTCTTGGTGCAGCACAAACTGCAGCTAAAGATCTGCACATGAGTAATGATACTTCTTCCTTGATTGCCTTGGCATATGCAGTGGTCTATCCATTGGGTGTTATTGGAATTATTGTAACGCTCATTATCTTAAAAAAGATCTTCAATGTAAACCTGGAGAAAGAAAGAGAATTACACCGGAAGCTGGATGTGTTGAAAAGCAACCGCCCTGTTTCCATTCATTTGAAAGCCAGCAACCCACAGGTGGAAGGGAAAACCTTAAGAACCATTTTTGAATTACTGAAAGAACCCATTGTGGTGTCAAGAATGTTGCAAAGAGGAGAAATCATTACTCCAACACCGCAAACAATTGTTCACAAGGATGATGTACTGCTTGTTGTGGCACATAAAGAACAAATACCCATTCTCAAAATGATCATTGGCGAGGAGTCCGGCGTTAACCTGAAAGAAGTACCGCAAAGTGAATTGCTTTCAAGGATCATTGTGGTAACACAGCCGGGAGTAACACATAAACGTTTGGGTGACCTGGCCGCTTTACATCAGCATGATTTTACATTAACACGTTTAAGCAGGGCCGGTGTAGAAATGGTACCTCATGGTGATATTGTTTTACAACTTGGCGATCATTTAAAAGTTGTGGGTACGAAAGAAGGCGTAGAAATGGTGGGCCGTGCACTTGGTAATGAAATGAAACGACTGGATGTACCTGACATAGCACCTATTTTCATTGGAATTGTATTGGGAGTTTTGGTAGGCAGCATTCCTTTTTTGATACCTGCTATGCCTGTGCCGGTAAAGATCGGTTTGGCCGGAGGACCATTGCTTGCGGCTTTGCTATTGAGCAGGTACGGTAATAAGATCTATCTCAATCAATTCACCACTTACAGTGCTAATTTAATGTTGCGGGAACTGGGCATTGCACTTTTTCTTGCCAGCGTTGGTTTGAGCAGTGGGCACAATCTTCAAATGGCTTTTCAAAGCGGCACTGTGTGGATATGGATTGCTATGGGCCTAACCATTACGATCATGCCGTTATTGATCATAGGAGTACTGGCTCATTTTGTTTTCAGAAAAACTTATTTTGAAGTTTGCGGCCTGCTGGCAGGTGCCAGTACAGATCCTCCCGCACTTGCCTTTGCCAATCAAATGGCGAAGAATGAAGTAGCCAATGTTACATATGCTACTGTTTATCCTTTAACCATGATACTCCGCATTATTGTGGCCCAGTTGCTCATCGTATTACTGGGTTAGCAGAAATAAAAAAGTCCCGGCAATGCTACCGGGACTTAGATTCTTTATGAGTTGTTGATGTCATTATTTCTTTGCACCACGCTCATCACTTACTGTGAGTTTTTTGCGTCCTTTCTTACGGCGGCTGGCCAATACTTTACGGCCATTTGCATCCTGCATACGCTTGCGGAAACCATGAGTGGTTTTGCGGCGACGCTTTGAAGGCTGGTATGTTCTTTTTTGTGCCATGTTCTTGAGTTTTTTCCTTTAAAAAATACCCGGGGAGAAGCCGGAGATTCAGTTCATTCAGCGGGAACACCACTTCCCACCGTTTGTGAAAGGACGGCAAAGGTAGGGGAAACAGGCTTAAAAGAGGGTATTTAAGAACAAAAATTAATGGCTTCCGCCTGAAATTTTGCCGAGCATGCTTTCAATTTCTGTGAGGCGGCGCATTTGGGTTTCCATACGTTTGTTCTGATCGGCCATTTGCTGCAGATCCTGGTTCAACTGCTCTAAAAACTCGTTACGTTTGGCAATTTTTTGATTTTCAAATTCCAGTTCACGGATTTTTGCCTCCATTTCGGTAACATCCTGCTGTAAACGGGAATTGTCTTCTGCCAATTCTTTATGCTTGCTGCGGGCATGGGCCACTTCGCCACTTAAAATACGGTTGGCTTCTTCCAGTTCTTCATATTTGAGGATTTGCCCGGCAGGTTGAGACAACTGCATTTCCACCCGCTCCATTTTTTCCTTCATTTCCTGGAATTCGATGTAAGCGCTTTCCAGCTGTTCCTTCATGGCGGCGGTCACTTCAATTCGTTGCTGCACCCGCTCCAGTTCTTCTTCTTTTGCTTTAAGCCTGTTTTGAATAGTTAAGAGTTGATGATTGAGTGTTTCATTGAGCAAGTTGGCCTGCCTGTATTTTTCCTGAACCTGTTCTAAAGATTCTGATTGCTCTAACAATTTGGCAATACTTTGATTGTGCTCCAGTAAATATTGCTGAGCTGTTTTTAATTGCTGCAAATAATCACTATTGGCACCCTGTGTTACCGGTGCCGTATTTCCTGATTGTGACAGTTGCGTGTTTTGATGTTGCAATCCTTCTACTTCCTGTTGCAGTTGTGCAATTCTGTTTAATGCTTTAGTCAGATCCTGTTGCAACTGTGTGCTTTCTTCATTTGTGGAAACAGCTTCAGGTTTTTGCTGCAGGGATTGCATCAAGTGTTTGTTCAACTCTTTCAATTCCTGCATTTCTTCTTCCATTTCCACCTGGCGGTTGAAAGCATCTTTCAGTTGTTGCTGTAGATCGTCATTGAGCTGTACATCGAAAGCAGGAGCAGCAGGTTGTTGCTCCCTGGCTGATTGCAATAATTGTTTGTTGAGTTCCAGCACTTCATCCAGCTCTTCCTGCATTTCAATTTGCCTCGTCATAGAACGTTCCAGCTGACGTTGCAGATCTTCCGAGGTTTGCTGGCGTTGTTCTGATACTTCATAATATTTCAAACGCCATTGCTGTGCTTCTTCCGTTAATTTTTTCTGTTGAATTTCCTGCATTTCCAAATTACCATTGCGCAGGCTCCACAAATAATGGATCACAAACCCAATGATCGCTGCAATGGCACCAAAGAAAACAATTTCAATAATAGAAGTTTGTATGGCCAGGAATGAAAACATATAGAATAGAATAGTTTTTAACAGGGTTAAGTTTGTTTGATATGTAAGACAGAAGTTGCCATTTGCATTGTACGATGAAAGACCGCCTGAAAGAACGGGCAGGAATTGTGACGAAAGGAACGATGCTATGAAAACCTCAAGCCTGTATCAAACAAGTTTTTCAGAAAGTAAGTTAATGGCGATGTGTTGTTTTGCCAAATGCTTTTTGCTTGTATTTTTCCCCAATGCTGTATAAAGCTTATGCAGTAACGATGGTTCCAACTTTTTCGCCAATAACAACACGCTTGAGATTGTTGGGTTTGTTCATGTCAAACACAATGATAGGTAGTTTGTTTTCCATGCAGAGTGTGAAGGCGGTCATATCCATCACACGAAGATTTTTACTGAGACATTCCTGGAACGTAATGGTATCATATTTTGTAGCTGATGGGTCTTTTTCAGGATCAGCCGTATAAATACCATCCACACGTGTGCCTTTCAAGATCACATCCGCATTGATTTCAATCGCACGCAAAGAACCTGCGGTATCTGTTGTGAAATAGGGATTACCGGTACCGGCACCAAAGATCACCACTCTTCCTTTCTCCAGGTGACGGATGGCACGACGACGGATATACGGTTCAGCGATTTGTTCCATTTTAATAGCACTTTGCAAACGGGTGTACACACCTACTTTTTCCAGGCCAGCCTGCAGGGCCATGCCATTGATAACCGTGGCCAGCATACCCATATAATCACCATGCGCCCGTTCAATTCCTGTTTCTGCTTCATTCATTCCCCTGTAAATATTACCACCTCCAATAACGATGGCCACCTGCACACCAAGGTCAGTAATGGTTTTAATACTTTGTGCGTATTGTGAAATGACGGTGGAGTCCATTCCAAAATTTTTATCGCCCATTAAAGATTCGCCGGAAAGTTTAAGAAGAATACGTTTGTACTTGGGAAGCATAGAAGGGTTTATTGAACGGGACGAAGATAACGGATTTGAAGGTGTGAAAAAAAATCCCGCTGTACAAACAGCGGGAATATCTTATTCATAAATCCTCTCAATCGCATCCCTGTATTTTTCCATGATCACTTTACGCTTAAGCTTGAGCGTGGGAGTAAGTTCACCACCATCTACGGTCCATTCATTGCTTACCAGTTCAAATTTTTTTACCTGCTCTACATGGTTGAACTGCTGGTTGAACTCTTCCACAATGTTTTTATACATCTCCAGTACTTTGGGATGACGGATAAGATCATGTACTGTTCCAAAGCTGATGTGGTTTTGTTTAGCCCACTCTTTTAGGTTTTCAAACGAAGGAACGATCAAGGCACCGGCAAATTTCTTTTCGGCACCCACCACCATCATCTGTTCAATGAAGTTACTTTCCTTCATTTTGTTTTCAATGGGCTGTGGTGCTACATATTTACCCCCGCTGGTTTTAAAGAGCTCTTTCTTACGGTCTGTTATTTTCAGGAACTTATTGTTCACCATCGTGCCAATATCACCTGTATGGAAATAACCATCTTTATCGATTACTTCTGCAGTAAGATCCGGTCGTTTGTAATAGCCCATCATTACATTATCACCTTTGCAGCAGATCTCTCCATCTTCAGCAATTTTTACATCCACACCATTGATAACGGTACCTACTGTTCCAAACATGCGGTTGCTTTCACCATAGCGGTTCACACTGATTACCGGGGATGTTTCTGTTAATCCATATCCTTCCAGGATGATCATTTTACCGGCAGTGAAAATGCGGAGTAACCGTACCTGGCAGGCAGCAGAACCTGTAACAATAGCTTTTACTTTACCACCCAAACCTTCCCGCCATTTTTTGAAAATGAGTTTATTGGCGAGTGATAATTGCAGATTGTAAACAAATCCCTGGTTTTTATTGGCTTCAAAATGGGAAGCAACATCCACCGCCCAGAAAAAAAGTTTTCGTTTTACACCTGTTAACTCCTGGCCCTTGCCCATGATACGTTCATAAACTTTTTCCAGCAAACGGGGTACTGTTGTAAACACAGAGGGTTGTACTTCACGCAGGTTATCACCGATCTTATCAAGACTTTCGGCATAATAAATACTTACTCCGTTGAAGAGATAGATATACGTAACCATCCGTTCAAAAATGTGATTGAGTGGCAGGAAGCTCAATGCCCTGTCGCTGCTGTTACAGAAATCAGTGAACACTTCTGTGCTGGCAACAACATTGCTCAAAATGTTTTTATGACTCAGCATCACTCCTTTTGGAGTTCCGGTGGTACCGGAAGTGTAGATGATGGTGGCCAGGTCTTCATATTTCACTTTTGATGCTGTAAGCTCTACTGCTTTGTAATCTTCCTCAACAGGTTTGTTTAAAATATCTTTCCAGTGAAGAGATGGCTGCAGATAATCAAATGTAAATACTGCCTGAACAGATGGTGTTTTACTGCGAATGCTTTGCACTTTTTCAAACAGATCCTTATCGCTTACAAAAACAAGTTTCACCGCCGCATCATTCAAAATGAATTCAAGTTCAGGTAACGCTAATGTGGGGTAGATGGGCACGAGAACAGCGCCAATTTTTTGTACAGCCAGATCAAGCAATAACCATTCGGGTCTGTTGTTGCTGATGATGGCAATTTTATCTTTCCGCTCAGCCGACATGTCATGAGCACTAATGCCGAGATGATTCAAACCTGCTGCCAGTTTGTCCACCGTTTCTTTTACTTCTTTAGTGCTGTACTTGCGCCAGATACCACCTTCTTCTTTGGCGGCAAACATATCATCCTGGGGAAATTGGGTCAATTGTACCTCAATACAATCAAACAATCGTTTTGCATTTTGCATAATCATTACAGTTGATTCATAAACTACGATCTGTCACAATCATGATTGTGACTCAAGGGAAAGATAGGGAGAAATAAAGTTCAGGCAAAACTGTAAACCCCGGGCAATAAAAAAGCCACTTCCGGGGAAGTGGCCTTTTGATAAGGTGCTGACAAAAGATTAATAACGGCTATAACTTTTGTTTCCGAAAGAACGGTTTCCTGCAGGACGCTCTTCACGGGGTTTTGCTTCGTTTACTTTAATGGTACGGCCTTCTACAACACCACCATCCAGTTCTTTGATAGCTGTTTTAGCAGCTTCATCATTGTTCATTTCAACGAATCCAAATCCACGGCTTTTACCGGTGAATTTGTCTGTAATTACTTTTGCGCTGGCAACATCACCATAGCTTTCAAAAAATCCTCTTAAGTCATCGTCAGTAACGTTGAAACTTAAGTTTGATACATAAATGTTCATTCTTTTTTTATTTGAACAGTTAATAAATACTGAGAAAATACGAGGCGGTAAAGGCGAACTATCTCTTAGCAGAAATGCGTAGCAGATGAATACGATTCAATTACGAAACACTGTAACTCTCAAAATAACGACGCAAATGTAAGGCTTTTGTGCCGCATGGCCTTATTTTATTTCAATTATAATGGTAAACTTATTGTTAAGTATTGGTAGTGAGTGTTCTCTCTACTGTTTTAGTACTTTTAAATACATAAATCAATTATATGAACTGGCACTTACTTTCTGTGAATGAAGTATTGAATGTAACCGGCAGTAATGCAAATGGTATTACGGATATGGTTGCACAAACACGGTTGCAGGAATATGGGCCGAATGAACTGCAGCAGGCAAAAAAAAGATCGCCCTTTATGATGTTTGTGCGTCAGTTCATGGATGTGATGATATTAGTATTGGTAGCGGCTGCACTCATCAGTGGGTTGATTGGTGATGTAAAAGACACCATTGTGATCATTGCCATTGTTATTCTTAATGCTGTTATTGGTTTTATCCAGGAGTACCGTGCAGAAAAAGCCATGGAGAGTTTGAAAAAAATGGCAGCACCTTTTGCCAATGTTATCCGTAATAAACAATTTGAATCTATTCCTGCTTCACAATTGGTACCGGGAGATGTGGTGTTGCTGGAAGCCGGGAATATGGTGCCGGCTGATCTCCGAATCATTGAAACCAATTCTTTAAAAATTGACGAAGCCAGTTTAACCGGTGAAAGTCATAATATCGAAAAGATCATTTATGAGTTGCAGGGGGAGGATTTTAGTATTGGTGACCGGGTGAATCTTGCATTTAAAGGAACCTATGTAACCTACGGTCGTGGTAAAGGTGTTGTTGTTGCCACCGGGATGAACACAGAGCTGGGACAAATTGCACGAATGCTGCAGGAAAAGGAAAGTGCTACACCCTTGCAGGTGCGTATGACGGATTTCAGCAAAAAACTTTCTGTATTCATTCTGTTATTGTGTGGGTTATTATTTCTCGTGGGTTACTTAAGAGGTGAAGATTGGTTGAAGATGTTACTTACTGCATTATCGTTAGCTGTTGCGGCAATACCGGAAGCATTGCCGGCAGTAATTACCATTGCATTGGCTTTTGGCGCCAAGCGATTGGTCCAAAATAATGCATTGGCCCGTAGATTACATGCAGTAGAAACATTGGGAAGTGTAACCTATATCTGCACAGATAAAACAGGAACACTTACACAAAACAAAATGACCGTTATTGAAACATGGGAACCCTCTTCCTCTTCTTTCAAGATCAACAACAGTCATACATTGTTAACGGGCATGATGCTGAATCATGACGTAAAAGAGAACAGCAATGCTTTTGCAGGCGACCCAACTGAAATTGCACTGGTTGAATACGGGATTAAAAACGGAATGGATATTTCTACCGTTGCAGAAATGTATCCACGTGTTGCAGAAATACCGTTTGACAGTGATCGCAAACTCATGACCACTATTCATAATGCGGGTAATAAGTATTTATTGATTACGAAAGGAGCTACAGAAGCAATACTGCAACGAAGTATTGAAACGACAGACGGTATTATTAATGAAGCCAATAATATGGCAGCGAAAGGAATGCGGGTGATCGCTTTTGGTATGAAGTGGATTGATCAATTGCCAAAAGAATTCAATGCGGATGCAATTGAAACAAATCTTCATTGTATTGGATTAACAGCCATGATTGATCCGCCACGGCCGGAAGTAAGTGCTGCTATTGCTGAATGTAAAACAGCAGGTATTCAACCGGTGATGATCACCGGGGATCATCCGATCACTGCTGAAGTGATTGCAAGGGAGATCGGCATTCTTCACCGGAAAGATGATAAAATTATTACGGGCAGTGAACTGAATAAAATGAGTGATGAATCTTTTGCCGAGGAAGTGGAGCATATTCGTGTATATGCTCGTGTGAGCCCGGAACAAAAATTAGACATTGTAAAAGCACTGCAAAAGAAAAATCATTTTGTTTCTATGACGGGTGATGGAGTGAATGATGCACCGGCGCTGAAGAAAGCGAATATAGGTGTAGCCATGGGCATCACCGGAACCGATGTTTCCAAAGAAGCAGCGCATATGATCCTGCTGGATGACAATTTTGCCACCATAGTAAAAGCAGTACGTGAAGGACGACGCATTTTTGACAACATCCGCAAATTCATCAAATATATTATGACGGGTAACAGTGCAGAGATCTGGAGTATTATGCTGGCGCCATTGCTTGGATTACCAATTCCACTGCTGCCCATTCATATCTTATGGATCAATTTAGTAACAGATGGTTTTCCTGCATTGGCCCTTGCTGTAGAACCTGAAGAAAAGCAGATCATGCAACGTCCGCCACGTCATCCAAAAGAAAGTATTTTCTCGGGAGGTATGGGTTATCATATTATCTGGGTTGGATTTTTAATTGGGTTGCTAACTCTGGGAACACAGGCGTTTGAAATTTACACCGGCAACAGTCATTGGCAAACCATTGTGTTCACTGTTTTATGTTTGGCGCAAATGTGGCATGTGCTTGCTATAAGAAGCGAACGTGAATCTTTGTTTGCTCAGGGCATCTTTAGTAATAAATTATTGCTGGGTGCTGTGTTGCTCACGTTTATACTTCAGATGTGTACCATTTATGTTCCCGTGCTCAATACATTTTTCAATACACAACCACTAACATGGGATGAATTGTTACTGGCCATTGGAGTTTCATCCATTGTATTTATTGCGGTGGAAATTGAAAAATGGTGGAAGCGGAAGAATAGATAGTTATTGCTGTTGTTTTGCCAACCAATCTTTTATTCCTGCTACGATCTTCTCCGCCATTTGCTTCCTGTAATCAGCATTCAATATGTTGGTTTCATCTTCAGGATGCGAAATGAATAATGTTTCTACCAGTACATTGGGGAATTCAGTAAATCCGTTGAGGATGAAGTTGAAGTTGCCCACATTGCCAAATTCACCCAGACCCATATCCAGCATTTGCGTAAGAATGGACTGGGTGAAAGATCGATAACCAATGTGTTTATAATAAGTACTCACACCTTTGATACGTATGGGATCTGCACTGCTGTTGAGATGAATGCTTACCAACAAATCAGGATTTTTTTCTTTGAAGAAGGTATAGCGGTCATGGTTATCATAGGTAGTGTCTTTGGTTCTTGTCATAATTACGGTAGCGCCCTCTGCTTCCAATGCCTGTTGTAATTCTTTTGCCACCAAGAGGGTCATATCTTTTTCCATGATGCCTGAAATACCAAAAGCGCCTTTGTTGGTGCCACCATGTCCGGCATCAACACCAATCACCATATCTTTCAGCAACAAACTTTTGGGTTGCCGTTTTACACGAACAATGAGATTATTGCCTGCATAATAAATACTATGACCCCAATGCTGTTGATGATGGAGTTCAATTTTGATACGCAACCATTCATCTTCTGTCTGTTCGTAGGTAATATTCTTAATTTCTTTTACTGATTGCATTTGTGTGATCCAGTTCGTATTGGCGGTAGCTCCAAATACATCTACAGTAATGGTTGACGGATTGATTAGCTGAAAAGATTGATACGGTAAACGATCATATAGTATAAGCGAAACATAGTCGTACAAACTATCGCCCCACACCCGTATACTGCTGGTGAGTGATGCAGGAGTGAAACTTCCGTTACTCAATACATCTACATGCTGCTCTTCAATATAGGCATGACGATATTTGCTTAGCTGTACCCGGTACTTGTCGCCTACTTTGCCCACTGCTTTCAGCTTCACCAAAGAATCCAGGTAGCCGATCTTTGTTCCGCCCAATCTATCTTCACCAAGACCTACCAATAAATAAGGAAGCTTGCCTTTTGTTTGCAGTACAAGCGGTTGCATCATCAACCCAAATGAATGTTTCGTAGTGGCTTCTATCACATCATTCGAAGCAGTGGTGACAAATACTTTCAATTTTTTTGAAATCTCATCCAGCAATTCATCACTTTCTTTTACTACATACTCCGCTTTATAAATCCCTTTTACACCCGTTGAATCTTTGACGGGCACTTCTTTGAAATCAACATTGTTTTCCAGTTTTACAATCGAGCCGGGTACTGTTTTTAAAGTCATCTTTAATACATCTCCTGGCTGTAACAGCAGGTCTCCCTGCGGTTCAATTTTCAAGTACTCAACAGTATTGGTGGTAACTTCTTTTTCCTTTTCGGGTAATTGATAAGAATAAAAAATACGTTGAGTGCTTTTAAAGCCTTTCGTATCTGTAGCGATTAACTGAACACTGGTATCACCCAATTTTAAATTAAGCTGAATGGCAAATGCACCGGTAGGCCATACTTTAACGGAAGAATCATTCATGGTTACTGTACAACCTTTACAAGTGGTACCGGTAATGAACTGTTTGGGAACTATTACTTTGTTTTCATTTTTAGCGGGGGATACCAATTTAATAAAAACGGATTGCGCCTGTACATACTCACTGCCTGTGAGGAACAGGAACAGGCTAATCAAACTCAATTGTACTGCCCGGTTTTTCAAAACCATTTTCTTCAATGTTCTGTAAGTTTTAGAAAGAGTAAATATAAAATGAAAAGAGGCTGTTTCGTTTTGAAACAACCTCTTTATTGCCAGAACTGTATGAAATCAATTCTTATTATTTAAAAATTCGAATGCTTTTTCTTTTTTACGGAGGACATATTTTTTAATGCCTTCATGTTTATGAATCACCTGTCTGCGGTTTACATTAATGATTTCATGAGCTACACAAAAATTATCCAGTGCTTCTACATGAAACAGCACGTCGTGCAACCACTCCACCTCATGATTGATGGCGTGCTCACTCCGATATTCATTGTTCAACAGCACCAATAAATCCCGCTGCTGGTTTTTCTTCATCATGTTGTACAAATTAATAGCCAACCATATTCTTTTTGTTGGGGCAGCCACAGTTGCTTTTTTTGGAAGCATTGCACCCTGCCGTACAAAAAGCTACAATTAATAACAAAAGAATCGCTTTTAAGGTTGAACGCTGCATGAACATGTTCACAATTTTTTGCCGGTTCATAAGAATGGAAATTAATAAGTTTTCTAAATTAACTATTTTTCCCCTGAAATATTGCGGAATTTGATGAATGCTAATAGAAAAAGTCTACGGGTTTTAGTGGCTCCTCTTGATTGGGGGCTGGGCCATGCCACCCGCTGCATTCCACTTATCGGACAATTACTGCAGAACGGATGTGAGGTGGTATTGGCGGCCGAAGGAGCCGGAGCCCGCTTACTGGCCCGTGAATTTCCGCAGCTAGAGTTAAAAACACTCCATGGTTATAAGGTTCGATACGGAAAAAACAACCTTTTTCTAAACATTTTCCTGCAGTTGCCACGCATTTTTAAAGCGATTACCAATGAACGAAAATGGTTGAAGCAGCTATTAACTGATGAAAAATTCGACATCATCATCAGTGATAATCGTCCGGGATTGTACAACAGCAAGGCCTATTGCATTTATATCACACATCAGTTGCGTATTCAATCAGGGGTTGGCAGTTGGGTTGATGACCAATTGCAGCAACTGCACACCCGCTATATGAAAAAATTCAACAAAGTGTGGGTGCCTGATGCGGCCGGGAGTGATAATTTGGCCGGTGAACTTTCGCATCCTTATGATCAAATGCTGGTGGTTGATTATTTGGGATTGATCTCCCGGTTTACAAACAAACACACTCCTCCTGCGAAATATAAAGTGATGTGTTTACTCTCTGGTCCGGAGCCGCAACGAAGTTTGCTGGAACAGCAATGTGTTGAAGAATTGAAACAATTCGAAGGAGCTGCATTGCTGGTGCGTGGATTACCCGGGGAAACATCATCCCTCCCGGTAAATGATACTACAAAAGTAGAACAACATCTTTCTGCTGCTGATCTGCAATCAGCCATTGAAGAATCAGATTTGGTGATTTGCCGCAGTGGGTATACAACATTGATGGATCTGATGAAATTGAAACAAAAAGCAGTGCTTATTCCCACACCCGGACAAACAGAGCAGGAGTTCCTGGCCGCTTATATGAACGCCTGCAATTATTTCCCATACATGCTGCAACATCAATTCAGGTTGAAGGAAGCGATACAGCTATCCCAACAATTTTCTTATACATGGCCATTTGAAGCAAAAGAATTTGAACAGTACAGAGACGTGGTGGATGAATTAATTACATCTATTGCAACTTCATAAACTGCACTCGCTATTTTTGCCTGCAAATTTTCCACTCTGTCTTCTTCTCAAACATTTAAAGCATATTGGGCTGTACTGGCTGCCAATCTATTGTTTGGTGTGAACTTTAGTATTGTTAAACTTATCTCACCGCAATACATATTGCCATTTGGTTTGAATTTTATAAGGGTTGCAGTTACAGTGATTTTGTTTTGGGTATTGTTTTTAATAAAGCCGGGCAGGAGCGGAATCAATAAAAAAGATATTCCCCGTTTTGTGCTGTGTGCGTTAACGGGAGTGGCTATTAATCAACTATTGTTCATTAAAGGCCTTACACTTACTACCCCGGTACATGCCGCATTGCTCATGTTGATTACACCTGTTTTTATTTTACTTATTGCCGTTGCATTGCGACAGGAGAAAATGACATTGATCAAAACAGCAGGTTTGTTGCTGGGTATCGGAGGATGTTCTTTGTTGATCATATCCAAAGAAAATTCTGTGATCGGTTCCGATGTATTGCTGGGTGATTCACTGGTGTTGCTCAATGGCACCAGTTATTCCTTTTATTTTATACTGGTAAAACCGCTGATGCAGAAATATACAGCCCTGCAGGTAATACGCTGGGTATTTACATTTGGCTTTGTACTCATTCTTCCTTTTTGCTGGGGTCAATTTATAAATACAGATTGGCAACAGTTGGGAACAACACAGTTGCTGGCGCTTGCCTTTGTAGTGCTGGGCGCTACCTTCTTTGCTTATTTGTTTACAATATATGGATTGCAGCATTTAAGTGCTTCAGCTACCGGTGCCTTTATTTATCTGCAACCGATTTTTTCAACTGTGTTTTCATTTTTGGTATTTGGGGAAATGATGACCTTCTCTAAAATACTGGCAGCAGTACTCATCTTTGCCGGTGTGTACCTTGTTAACAAAAAGAAAGCTGCTGTTTAATAAGTATCTCATCTCCATTCAAAAAGCCAGCGGAAGGGTCTTTGTTTTTCAGGACGAAGATTAAACCGACCGATACTTTTTTCTTTGAGTACCTGTATTGCTTCCTCAATGGAATCAGTTACAACAAATAATTGATCATCTTCCGGGGAAATAGTACCACGTTGCTTCATCAATTGCACATGAGCTATAATTTCCTGGTGAAATTCTTTACCCATTACAATCACCGGGAAGTCTTTGATCTTTTTTGTTTGAATAAGGGTAATGCTTTCAAACAATTCATCTAATGTTCCAAACCCGCCGGGCATACAAATGAAAGCGTAGGAATATTTAATGAGCAAGGTCTTGCGTACAAAAAAATAGCGGATGTTTACCCACTTATCCAGGTAAGGGTTAGGCTCCTGTTCGTGCGGTAATACAATATTGCAACCAACGCTCCGTCCATTTACTTCTTTAGCGCCACGATTAGCTGCTTCCATTAAGCCGGGCCCGCCACCTGTCATTACAGTAAAACCAAGCTTTGCTACTTCTGCACCTACTTTTTGTGTGAGTTCGTAATACTTATGCCCCTCATCATACCTTGCCGATCCGAAAATGGTAACACATGGCCCAACAAAGGCAAGGCTTCTGTAACCACGTATAAATTCAAATAATACTTTCCAGGCAAACTTGAATTCTCTCCAACGGCTTTGCGGGCCTTCTAAAAATTTTATTTCACTGGGGCTGTTCATGGGTAAACTGTTTACTGCTAAGATAAGTGAATAGGTGTAAGATGAACCGGCGTATTGATCATAACTATAAATTTAAGATCCATTTAAAAAAGAATAGTTGCTGTTTTTATAAACAGCAACTCTTCAAAATCAAAAGAAATCATATTTATGCGGCATTCACTAAAACCGGGGCAGAAACAGTTACCGGCGGATTGATATCAAATGGCTCTGAAGAAGAGCGTGGTACAGGTGCATTACTAAACAACTTTAATGTTGTACTGCTCACTTCACTAACGCTTCTGATTCTGATAGTAACAGAAGGTAATGATCCGCTGGAACCATCCGTACGTTTGCGTGTTTCAAGCACATCAAAAGCAACTACACCTAAATTATCACCTTTTAAAATACCATATAAAGGGCCAAAATTTATAGCTACATCACTATCATAAACCACGGCAAGAACTGTTTTACCTGCGAGCATTTTTAATCCTGTTGCCCGTAAAGGTGTAACGTCCGGAATCTTATCAAGATATTTTTCGGGATCATTACCACCGCCTAAACCGGGACCGGCAAGCAAAAAATTTCTTGTTCCATTGACGGTTGGTCCCGCTGTTTTCCAGGATGAAGGAATGGTTTTAAGTGCATACCAGCCTTCATCTCCTACTTCACCGGTATAAAGCGTGATTGTTTTACCCACATTATTATTGAAATACCGTAATGTTTGACGCTGGCCGATTTTAGCAACCTGGTCATTTACATCGGTTTCGGAAAAATTGTTCGGAAGATTACCGTTGTCAATACTTTCTTCATCAATTAACAAAACAACGGCTTCGCCCGGCAGTGTTCTATTGGTGGCGACAGATGAATTTTCGGGTGTTAAAAGGCTCATTTCGTCAATAGATGCTTTATCACATGAAATAACGGTAGAAAAGAGAAAAAATGCTGCGAGTGAGGCATTTATACAGCCTTGAATGTTGTGTTTCATTTCTTTACTTTTAAAATCTATAAGTTAAATGTCCTTATTGAGTTTCCGCACTACCAAGATTTGTAACCACTTTTGAAAAATGGCACAAACCATTATTTTCGTGGATACTAGGGCCCTGAAAGCAGGATAATGAACTTTTTTTGTGATTAGTGGTTACATTATCAGCTTTTCCGAACACTTATAGTAAAGCATATATATGCCCAGATTTTTTCGTTTTTTACTCATTGTTACGATCCTTACCCATTCCGCCTGTAAAAAGTCGGATGTAAGCACCAATTCAGGTACAAACACACCTGCAACTTCCGGTCAGGGAAGCAGCACAGCAACAGCCACTACCCGCCTTTCGTATGGCGATACGTTGTTTTACAATCATTCTTTGCCCGCAGACAAATTGGCTAATATCGTCTCTTTTCCAGCCGGTACAGTAAAGTATAAAGCTATTCCACTGGGGTTAAGTCTTGATACCGTTACCGGCCGCATAAATGTTACAAAAAGTGAAAGCGGCGTACGCTACAAAGTTTTTGCAATAAACAATGCAGGCATTGTGTTAGACAGTATAAAACTGGTTATTTCGGGTGTTGATTACAGGGATGAGATTTTTGTACTGCAGTCCACTCCCAACTCTTATGACACTTCATTCCCGGTGTATAACGCAAGACCCGGCCTGGCACTGCCCTGCTCCGGAGATGATGACGATGACGATGAATCCTGTGTTTTTGATGAAACAGATTTAGATAATGATGGCAATGATGACATTGCAGGTATTATACAGGACAAACTACTGGTTGATAAAAAAACAGGAACCATAGACCTCGAAGCATCTTTTAATGCAGGGATTTTTGGATCCTCAACACCTGTAAACGGTACTCAAAAAGATTTTCTGATGTATTACCGTTTAAACGATGCCAGTAACAAAGCCTTACAGAAAATCAATATCCGTGTTTATTATTTTAACAGGAGAAGTGATATACCCCAGATATTATTAAATGAACTGGCGCAACGCAGCGGCCAGCAATCTGTTGTGAATGCAAGAACTGAATACTCGTTTTCTACTTACAGTTCCTACGAAAAACCGAAGCGTCCGCCCATACTCATTATAGTGAATACATTATAATCCTTTTTTCAATTATTGTATGAATACCCCGCAAGCGGGGTATTCGTATTTAAACAGCATTTATGTAATTTACAATATGCGCCTCTTTAAAACTGCATTCCTTTGTATCTGCGTTTCCCTATTGCTCTCACAACAGCACAACAGTGTGTTGTATAAAAGTTATTATGAAAAGGCGATAGCCATTTATGAGGATGATGACCCGGATGCAGCATCAGAATTAAAAGCAATTCAATATTTTGATACAGTTATTCAGTTGCTGCAAAACCAGCCACAGCATAAAAACCACCTGCTGGATAGCTATGTAAAGGCCGGCAACATCTACCAGGGGCAAAAAAAGTATAAAGAAGCAATGCCCTACTACCACAAAGGCCTGCAACTTTCAACCCTTACAAAGGACAGTTTATTTATCTACCAGTTTCAACTGTACATGGGTGCAGCCAAGTATTCGTTAAACGAAATTGACAGTGCCCGCTATTTGTTTGAACAGGCATCTATAATTACCGCTTCTGTAACAGATCTGCCCGATCTTACGATTCTTTACAATTCACTTGGTATCATTTATTATGAATCAGCTAACTACCGCAGAGCAATAGATTATTTTGAAAAAGCAGTTAACGGCTTAGATAAATATGATGAAACCTATGATGAAGCATACGTAAGTTTTAAAAACAATATTGCTGGCTGTTACTTAAAACTCAAAGAATTCAGACAGGCGCTGGATGAATATTTAAAGCTATTGCGTTATGAGCAAATAACTGAAGGGCTTTTACAAAACATCGGGCATACTTACTATAATTTAAAATTATATGACAGTTGCTTGTTTTACCTTAACAAGATTCAACCTTCTGAAACGCTTACCTATGCCCGGTTGCTTAATGAGAAAGCCAGGGTCTTTATGAATAAGAATTTTTTGCCGCAGGCTGAAGTGGTATTTGATTCTGCCATTCATCTCATCAGGCGCCTGCCGGGTTATTATAAAAATAAAGATAAAGCCAACAGTTATTTATACCGTTCGCAACTCGCCGAAAAACAACAACTCTACAATGAAGCTGTGAGTTGGTGTAATATAGCGCTACAGGAACTTCATTTTACTTTTAAAGCAACCCGGGCTACAGACCTGCCGGCTACTTTTACTGAAGTTATTTCGCCGGTAACTTTTTTTGAAGTGCTTCGGCAAAAAGCACAACTCCTCTATCAGCAATACCTTGAAACAGGAACAATACAATCCGGTGAAGCAGCGCTTCAAACCTGGCTTCTGGCAGTAAAGACAGCCAATTATATAAAATCTGATTTTGATAATGACGAAGCCAGCCTTTTTTTCAATTCCAACTACAGCAAAGACTATCAAACAGCGGCAGCATTGGCCGCCCGTTTATTTGAACGGACAGGTGCAGCAGTTCATATGAATGCCTTTTTACTCATTACTGAAAGTTTTAAAGGAAATGTACTGTATATGAACCTGAACCGAAATAATGCCAAGTCTTCCGGTACTATTCCTGACTCGCTATTAAAAAAAGAATATGACTTAAAACAGTTACTGGCCGTTTTTACAAACAGACTTAATACCACTGTAAGTGAAGAAGGGGCCAAAATCATCCAGGCAAAACTCACAGATATCCGGTTTCAATTATCACGTCTGCACCGGCAGTTTGAAGCATATCCTGATTATTCAGACGCTGCAAAAATCTATAACGATTCATTACAGATCACAGATGTACAGCAAAAGCTGGCAAATGGAAGAGCAGTTTTACAAATGCTCTGGCTTGATACGGCTGTGGTCCTGTTTACAGCCTCAAAAGACAATTATAGTTTACAATACATACAACCGGACTCTTCTGTTTTAAATGCCATCCGTCTTTCTACTCAATCCCTGTATCAAACAAAAGAAGGGCTCCGGTTTGCAGGTTATGAACCGCTTCATACAGTTTATACGTTTCTTACAGAAACGTTGCCCCGTGATTTTACAGATCATAAACACTGGGTTGTGTTACCGGACGGTCCCTTTAATTACCTGCCATTTGAGTCACTCGTTACCGATAAGAATACAAGAAATTATATTGCTGCCACTAAAATCATTACCTACCATTATTCGCTATCAGCGATGTTTTCCGGCAGAACTGTAAAACATGATCTTGATAATACATTTGCGGCTGCCCCGTTTCACAAAGAAGCAGTTGTTGCCAACAAAAACAATTTTCAAACGCTTCCTTACTCTGATGCTGAAATTGAAGTATGGTCCGGCAAAAAGATAAAGGGAGCGCAGGCTACCAAGCAAACTTTTTTGCAGCAAGGGGCGCCTGCGCATATTATTCATTTAGCCACGCATGCCATTGCCAAAACAGATTCTCTTAAAACAGATCAAACATACATACAGTTCTTTCCTGTAGCCGCTAACAATCCAGATCAATCAAGACTTTATCTGCATGAATTATACAGTATGAAATTCCCTAATCAACCGCTAGTAATTTTAAGCGCCTGCGAAACGGCTGCCGGGACAGATGGAGGCGGTGAAGGACTTTTAAGCCTCTCAAGAGCTTTTTTGTACAGCGGATGCAACGGCATCATCAGTTCCCTTTGGAAAGCTGAAGACAAGACCACTGCATATATTATTCAACGTACACATTACTATCTTAAAAATGGATTTTCAGTTGAAGAAGCACTCCACAGGGGCCGAAAAGATTTTTTGATGGATGAAACAATAGATGCCCGTTTTAAAACCCCCGACTATTGGGCACATCTTATTTACATTGGAGCTGTTGATTCCGGAGAAAGTATGTTTAAAAGCAGTTCTGATGGAAGTAAATGGGCCTATACATTGTTCATTCTCCTTGCAATGGCTGGTTTACATTGGTACGTGTATAAGTATCTTTCTGTATAAAATTGAAGATGTAGTTCAATTATGCACATCAGGCTTCAGTTATACTGAAGCCTGATTGTACATTATAGGATATGGATCTTAAACCTGCTGAGAAATATTCGAAACTGAATCATACCTGCTTTAAGCCTGGAATGACTTATTGGTTTTTCATTTATTTATTTATGCCCTAACCATTTCATTTTAAACAATGTAAACTTATCTGTTTTATTATGATAGGTGTGGGCCGGTTCTGCTTCTATTGCCTCCAATAAAGGAAGTGCCTTTTGTACCGCTTTGTTTTTGAGATAGGCCATGGCCAGGTAATATTCTGCTTCATCCTGGTAAAGCAGTTCGCCGCTCAATTTATTGCGTTGCAGTATCAGCTGAAACAACTCTATTGCCTTATTGACATCCCCTGCTTCGAGGTGAGCATTACCGGCAAAAAATAATTCTCTGTTTCCGGGGTTTACAAATTGATCAAACAAGAGAAGAACCACTTTGTAATCAGCTTTTTTATAAGCATCTACTATTTCACTTTTAGGTTCACCCAAATTAGTTCTTGTTTCTGTTGCTGCATAAGTATTGTATAAGGTTTCATATAATTTACTGCTGCTGCTGTTGCTGTATTGAAACAGGGTATAACCGGTTAAGATAATTAAAAAGCCCGCAGCAATACGCATAGCAAAAGCCCGGGTACTCATCTTTATTACTTTTGGGGCAGGTTGTTGTTGCTTACTATAAGCTGTCTTTGCAAAATGAATATGTACATTACTTACCTGTTGCAATAAATTATACCGGCGTATAAGGTCTACTGCCTGCCGGTGTTCTACAATTAGAGCTTCCGCATCTGTAATATTATTAAGCACCATTGTTTGCATTAATTTTTCACGGGTAATCACTCCTGCAAAAAAATCATCCAATGCAATTTCTACTTGTGTATTAACGGTCATAAGTAAGATAGGTTTTAAATAGTTCGGTAATTTCTTTATTGGTTGTTATAAGGTCTTTAAGGAGGCGCATACACTTGGCCTTTTTATTCCGCAACACCTGCTCATTATCATAATGGGTTACCAGGAGTAACTGCTTCATGGGCATATTCAGAAAATAGTACCCCGATAAAATTTTTTTGCAGGGCTCACCAATGGCTTCAAAGAGTTGATTCAGCTTTTCACTGTTTTCACGGCTGAAAATCCTGTGATGAGCATCCGGTTCCACATCACTGTTTTCCTGTACATACAGTTCTTCCCGGCTGTTCCTCCTTGTTTTACTTCTGATAGTATTTAAATAAAGATTCCTGGCAATACCGGTGAGGTAGGTCTTTATAGTGCTATCCCCTTTAAATTTATCCTGTTGTACCTGCTCAATTAAAATCAAAATACTTTCCTGGAAAATATCCTGTGCATCTTCTTCTGTGCACCCCAACCCCTTGAGATAATATACCACAGATTCAAAATGAAGACGATACAGTTCCTGCACAGGCTCATTTATATTGTTCCCTTTGAGCCTGATAAGCAGGTTAGTGTCAATGATCTTTACCATGTTGTGTGCGTGCTTATAATTAGTAACCTCAGAAACACATAGTGTAACCTCTTTGTTAAACATTTGTAATTGTTTTTGAAGTTATCAGCTCTTTTTCAAAGAAAAAAGGAAGGTTTGGCGGGCAATGCAAAAGTTCCTGGTGTGCTTTTTCCATCTTTTCCAGGCTTATACGGCCGGGCAAACGGATGCTTTCAATTTTTACAATCCGGCGAATGACTGAAAATAAATTGATCAATAAAAGGATAAAACCTACCGCATCTGCCGATGAAATTGTAATAAAAGCAGGATTGGCAATTAAGAAGAGTAATAACCCCAGTAAACAGTAAAGAACAGCAGGCACCATCGAGTGCAGCAGGGCTTTACCCGTAAGCATCTCTTGCTGAAGCTTAAGTGCTTTTTGTTGCCTTTGTATAAAACGGGCAGTTGTCTTATAAGTGTTAGTCGTTGACTGTTTATTTTCAATTTGATGCAAGCGGCGGGAAATAAATGACAGTAAACCGGCAATAGCATTACGCCCGGTTTGCATGGCTGTTTTAAGCCTGTAATGCCCCCAGTTACTCAATAGCCATAGCAAGAGAATAGATGCTGCAATTACAGCACCCAATATAACATGAAACTGCAACAGCAAATAACAACAAAAGAAAAAATAAATCATATCCCTTGTAAAACCGATCATGCCTTTTTCCAAATAACGTTGCATACTTTTAAGTTCTGATGAAAACCAAACCAACTGCCGTGCAGGACTTTTTACTTTTAATACTTCGGGACTGTGCAAGAGGTATTGAAAATATTCTTTTCGTGCCTTTGCAGCATAGAGCATTCCTGCCCTGGAAGTAGTATATTTTTCAAGAAATGAACATAAAAATTTAATAACTGCAGCTCCAAAAAATAAAGTAAAAAATGAGGGCAGGTTCTGTGGTAAATCAATGCCCATCCATAACAGCGCCCTGCTTTTACTGCCACCTGTATGAAACAGCAATTCAATATAACATCCGATGCTGAGCAACAATACAAGGTTACAGAGCAGGTGCAGCACTCCCGCAGTTACAGCAAAACCTGCCAGCAAGGCGTTTTGCCGTATGAATGTCTGAGTCAGAAAATATTTCATATCAGGAATTATTTTTTATTAAAAACCGGGCTCCCGCAAGCAGTTACCCGGTAAGAAAAAAGCACACAACATTCTTAAAAAGCCATCAGGCTGTTTTATAAATACTGCGGCCAAGCACATTCATTGCTGCTCCTTCAGAAAGTTGTTCTATCGTAAATATGGGCAAGCTTACCCGTTCCTTTACTTCACGCATCAGCAAAGGACTTGCGGTAAATAACCCGCTTAGTGCTGTAGCGTTAATATGCATATCCTGTAATGTTTTGATGCCCTGAACAGCACTTAAACTGTCCCCTGCAGAAAAAATTACGGCATCAATACCGGCCATAAACTTATGATTCGTTAAGAGCATCGCTGTTTCTCTTTGAAAAATACCGTCAGCAATTTCAATTACTACATAATCAGGTGAGCATACTGATACTTTCGCCAAAAGTGTTTCATAAAGATTGAGTAACTCTTCTTCACGACACATGTAGGTAGAAGGGAAGCCTACATCACCAAAATCTGCCACCATATCCGCACCCATATCATAAGCAAGGTCTTTATCTTTTGTAAATACAGTACCTGTAAGTTTGATAAATGCTGTTTTATGGCGTGTGCTTTTAAACCCGTTCACCAAATGTGCAGCTGTAGTTGTTTTGCCGCTATCCATCGAAGAGCCAATTGAAAGGATCACTTTTGTAAGTGAAGATCCGGCACCTGAAAAAGCAAGCATTTCATGAGCGCACATTTTTTTGGTATTGATGATATTGTTATTACCATCTACAGCATAGCCGATTAAGCGAAGTGCAGTAGGACCTGTTTTTTCAAATTTTTTGTGCGATGAATGAAGAATTCCAACTGTGCCTCCGGCTCCAAGAATATGATATTCATCTGCAATTTCTGAAGGCAGATACCCTTCAAACTGCTCTGTGGCATAACGTGTACCAAAAGCAGCCATGATCACATCACCTGGAATAATTTTTACATTTCGTATTTGTTCACTCTGAACCTGTGTATGCTTTCCGATGGTGAGTACTTCAAAGAGTGCCACATCGCCGGCAAAAGGTAAATGCGTTAATGCTTTTTTGTAATCAACTGAGTAATTTTTTACCCCTTTGCAGATATACGTTTTTTTAACCCGCTTTTCCATAATGTACTTTTTTTGAAATTTTATAAGATGTTTTAGATCAGAATAATTCTTCTAAAGAAACATTCAGCGTAGCGCCAATGACATTAAAATTGTTAAAAGGGCGTAATGTTCTTTTACGTACGGGATCATATACATTCATTTTATTCGTTGAGCTGCTGAGGAAGTTGAATTCAGTCTGCGTCATGAAGTAAAGATTCAACCGCAGGTAATCATTGATTTTGGAATTGAGATTCACTGTGAACCGACCACGATGAAAACCATCAGGCGTATCGGTATCAATCAATACACTATTGGCATCATAGTAACGGATAGGGCTGCCGCCAATATTATAAAACATGGTGTACATTACTGATGGTGTGAGATTTGAAAACTCGAGACGTTTGCGTGTTGCCAACCTTGTACTTACAATAATCCGCTGGCGGAAGCGTCGTTCATTTTTGGAGTTTTGCTCTAACCGTACCGAATTGGTCCAGTTTAATTGTTTATCAAAAACTCTTGTAGTGTAAGCTGCCCTGATAAAATAACGCTGCCGACTTTCTGTAGCAGAAACAGGCTTAATGATCTGAAGGCCAGTACTGAAATCCCAACGCCTGCTATGATCATACCGAAACTGAAAAACTGTTTGATTAAACTCGTTGCGATATTTATCGCTCAGGTTATAGGCCCTTGTATGACCAAGTTGAACATCTAATTTTTTTACTACAGGAACCTGTACAGTAATACCATTCCAGTTTTTCCACTCACGTTGAGCGTAGGAATTAATCGTTGTGAATGCTGTTATAATAATCAGCAGTGTTACTTTTTTCATTTTATTGAATTTGTTGTGTTACCTAAATCAGTAACCATTCAATAAAAGAATGTAACCGCTGCTTGCGGATTTATTTTTTTACGGGTAACCAGTTCATTTGAGGTAATGGAGCAGGCTCTTTAAAATAATTGAGTCGCAAACTATCATTCCATCCATTCGGGTTGTTAAAAAAGGATTTGGTGCTGAAGAAGATCATGCCGTGCATATTAGGTGTGTTGCGCAGCATCTCAATCTGGCGGGGTAATAAGGTACTGTCTTTCCATGCTACATCTCTTCCGTTAGCCCTGTAAATACCCAAGCCAATATAACAATGCTTTCCATAAGTATGTTTGCTCCACCAATCAATTAACACTTCATAAGGAGCTGCACGGTGCCCCATTTCCCAATACAATTGAGGAGCTACATAATCAATCCATCCTTTTTGCAGCCATAATAAAATATCAGCATACAAATCATCATAATTGGTTTGTCCTGCTTTTGTATTGCTGCCACGTGGGTCTTTATCTGCATTACGCCATACCCCAAATGGACTGATGCCAAATTGCACATGCGGCTTGGCTTTGCGGATAGCTGTAAACAATTTGTAAATGATCGAGTCAACATTGCTTCTTCGCCAGTCATCTTTATTCATTCCTTTACCATATAACGAGTAGGAGAGAGAGTCAGGGAATTCTTTGCCGGCAATACGATAGGGATAAAAATAATCATCAAAATGAATAGCATCTACATCGTAGCGTTCTGTAATATCACGTATCACATCTACAACAAACTCCTGCGCTTCTTTATTGCCGGGATCAAAATATTTTTTGCCTCCATAATCCAGAAACCATTGCGGATGCAGGCGTGTAATGTGTGAAGGTGCAATGGAAGCTTTACCAATACTAAAATCTGCACGGTAAGGATTGCACCATGCATGAAACTCCATATTTCTTTTATGAGTTTCTTCAATCATAAATTGCAAAGGATCATAGTAAGGTGAAGGTGGTTTACCCTGTACGCCACTCAACCATTCACTCCACGGCTCGTAAGGTGATGGATAGAATGCATCTGTCGCCGGGCGAATTTGCATAACGATGGCATTCATTCCATTTTGCAGATGCAGATCCAGTATGCGGATGAATTCAGCTTTTTGTGAATCAACCGGTAATCCTTTTTTAGAAGGCCAGTCAATATTATCAACAGTAGCGATCCATGCTGCACGAAACTCAGGTTTGGTTTGTGCAGCAGTCATAAACCCTGAAAACAGGAACGGAAGGATGACGACAAGCAATTTCATGGACTAAAAGTAAGTTAACCACGCATTTTATCAAGCAGGTTACTTAAAACAGCCGCTTCATTTAAAGTCAGCGATGAAATAATACCGTCAATTTCGTGATTATATGCATCCAGTTTTGCCAATAAGGCCTTGCCTTTTGGTGTAATAGTAATATCAACCAGCCGCTTATCAATTTTGCTCAGTTTCTTTTTCACGAGTTTTTTGAGCACCATCCGGTCAACAATACGGCTTGTGTCACTCATTTTATCAAGCATACGTTCTCTTATATCAAGAGTGGAAATGGGAATATCACTCCCGTTCAGAATACGCAGGATATTGTATTGCTGCATACTGATGCCTTCCCGTTCAAAGATGGTTTGAAGATTATTCTTCACCCAATTGAAAGAGTAGATAAGGTTTACCAAAGCTTTGTGACGTTCATTTCGAAACTCTTTAGATTGGTGGATGTCTTTTTCTAAAGCCAAGTGTTTGAATTTTCAGGTGTTAAATGAATGAACAGAATGAATAATCATTCGGTCGTAAATCTATGATTTTACTGATGTGGGGGATGGTTGTTGCTTTTGGATCCATGCTCATGCGGGTTATCAATAGCATGAATGGGGCCAAACTCAATAGTATAAATCTTGAACAATAATAAGAAATAACTGATTAACAGCGGTCCAAATATAAAACCCCAGAAACCAAACAGGCTCAAACCCACAATTACACCAAGCACGGTCACCAATGGGTGCACATTACCCATGCGTTTCATAAGCGTAACTCTTGCCAGGTAATCAACATTACCGGTTACAAGCAAACTCCAGATGGTTAACCAAATCCCCTGTGTATTGTGCCCTTGGGAGAACAGGTACACTACCAGCGGCACCCATATGATGGCTGTACCAACAATGGGGAAAAAGGCAAACACACCTGTGATAAAACCCCAGAGCAGTGGTTCTTTAATACCAAAGATCATATAACCGATCAATGCAAAAATTCCCTGTATCAAAGAAATTAAAGGAATGCCAATGGCATTTGCACGTACCATGCTGATGGTTTCTGCACCCAGCAGATCGATATTTTGTTCATGCAATGGCAAAAAATAATCAAATGATTTTTCCATCTCTTTCCCATTGGTGAGCATGAAAAAATAAATGAACAGCATCATGAACAGGTTGGTAATGATCATGGCACTGCTGTTGAGAAAGGAGGGAATAAAATTGGCGATCTTGTTTTGCAGTTCAGACATATTTTTATCGCTCAGCATTTCCTGGCCCGTCCATTCCTTCACCTGCAATGAAACAGATTGAAGCCCTTTGATCAACTCATCTGAATGATTGAAGATGTTAGCGATCTTGGGCGACAATAAATTTACCATACCATAAATAGGAAGTCCAACTACGATCAAAAACGAAAGAATAAAAATGGTGGCGGTAAGATTCTGATTCCATTTCTTTTTTACAGTGAGGTAACGATACCAGCCACGGCTGAGAATATACAATGTTACAGCTCCCAAAAATCCCGGCAGGAATACATACAGCTCTTTCACCAGTAAAAATCCAAGCGCTGTTAATACAATTAAAAGTATTACCTGACGTAAACGGTTACTGAATGAAGCCATACAATGAAATTAATTCAAACTTTATAAAGTTGTGATTCTATTTACTCATTAATCCTGCCACACACTTAATCCTTCGCTGCAATTGGCACAGATGTCAATGTTTTTGCGGCTGGTCATTAATTCCCGTCGAAACTGTTTGTAATTATCATTGTGCCACACCTGTTTGAACGACTGCATTTTTAAATTACCCAACTGGTGCATGGCGTCTTTATCAAAACAGCAGGGAACCACCAATCCATCCCATGTAATAACATTGGCATGCCATAGTTTCCAACAGTGATTTTTCAGGGAGTTCTTAGGAACAGTTTCGCCTTTTGTATTTTTTTTATACCTGCTGTATTTGCTTAGTGAAGGGATCAGTTGATTGGGATCATTTTCATAATCGTACACCTGTGCTGTTTTGAACCACACATCATCCACGCCAATTTCTTTGGCTAATTGTTGTACTTCTTCCAACTGATGTTCATTGGGCTTCACCACCAAAAACTGGAACACGACAAAAGGTGTTTTGCTTTTTAATTCCTTTTTCCACTTCACAATATTTTTAGCTCCCTCCAGTACTTTATTCAAATACCCCCCAACACGGTATTGTTCATAAACATCCTGCGTGGTACCATCAATGGAAATAATCAAACGGTCGAGACCGCTTTCTACTGTTTCCCTGGCACGTGCTTCTGTTAAATAATGGGCATTGGTAGAGGTTGCTGTGTAGATTTTTTTAGCTGATGCATACCGCACCATCTTTAAAAAATCCGGATTGAGATAAGGCTCACCCTGGAAATAAAAGATGAGATAGAGCAACTCTTTATGAATGTCATCAATGGTTTTCTCAAAAAAACTTTTCTCTAACATTCCGGTTGGCCTTGTAAATTCTCTTAACCCGCTCGGGCATTCAGGGCAGCGTAGATTACAACTTGTGGTTGGCTCAAAGGAAATGGAAACGGGATAACCCCATTGCACCGGTTTACCTGTGAGTTTGCTCCATTGATAACTGCTCCACACTTTTGAGCCGTTCCATACACGGCGGAAGGTGAGTTTTGAAAGAAGGTTGAGAATATCGTTTGTATGCAACCGGGGCATTCAACAAAGATAAACGAATGCAGATTGTTGAGATTTGATTTATTTACCCAATACCGTACCTCTGAAGTTTTCTTTTTTGATAAAACCAATGAAACGTGAATCAATGGAGTTATGACGATTATCGCCCATTACAAAAAAATGACCTTTGGGAATTTTAAGCGGACCAAAATTGTCAATACTCCAAACTAAATCTTTATTCATCCATTTAAAAGTGCCCCACAATTCATTTGCATCACGATAAATTGCTTTTTCAAGTTTGAATCCTTTTTTATTCAGCTCTGTTGCTTCATTCGTAGTGAGAAATATTTCAAATATATTGTTACTAACCTGGCGCAGATAATTTTTTTGTTCCAGTTCCTGTCTGTTTGGTATCGCAGTAATCACCTTATCATCTGCCAGGTAGTTATGAAGTAAATTTTTATCTGCATCAAAGTTTTTGCTATTTACAAAACAAACGCCATCTTTCATTTCTATTATCTGTCCTTCTGTTGCAATGAGTCTGGAAATATATATTTCACCTTTTCTCTCAGACACATATATTGAATCTGAAAAGGAACTGCTCTGAAATGAAATTAGATTGCCGCTTTTTGGCTGTTTTAAGTTAGAAGTAAGTACAAATGACCCAACAGCAAGAGTTGGTTCATTTGATGTGGTAGGTATTCTATACATTACTAATGCTCCTGTAACCCGTGCCAGCATCCATCCAATAACGATCACACCCCCAAAAATGATGAGTGCAATCAACCATTTGTTTTTCATCCAATAAATTTTATTAAAAATAACTTCAAAAATGCTTGGCAACTAAAAAAGAATTGCTACTTTTACTTGGTTGCATAAACAACTATATGCCAAACAACCAATTCAAAAAAGGCGAATTATACAGCTTCATGACGGGCAAAGCCAGCACCGCCATCGCACGCCGTTTGCAAAAGAATTTAAAGCAGGCAGGTATTGAAATTACGGTGGAACAATGGAGCGTGCTGTATCATTTATGGAAAAATGATGGCCTCAGCCAGCAGCAATTATGTGATGCTACATTTCGTGATAAACCAAGCATTACAAGATTGGTTGACAATCTTGAGAAACTGAAACTGGTGAAACGTGTTGCCAGTAAAAGTGACCGTCGTATTAACCAGGTTTTTTTAACAGAAGCAGGCAAGGAATTGGATGATAAAACAATGAAAGTGGCGAATGATACTTTGAATGAAGCATTGGTAGGCGTAAGTATTGAGAAAGTAGATATAGCAAAAGAAGTGCTGCAGATCGTGTACGATAATCTGAAATAACTATTGATTCCATATAAACATTAAACTCAAACACTATGAGTACCACAACACAAACACAAGCATTGAAAGGTGGCGAATGGCTGATCAAAGCAAGTCAGCCGCAGGATACATTCATTCCTGAAGATTTTAATGAGGAACAGCAAATGGTGAAGGATATGTGTACCTCTTTCCTTGACACCGAAGTGCTGCCTCTTGTTGCAAGAATGGATAAAATGGAACCAGGGTTGATGCCTTCGTTGATGGATAAAGCAGGGGAGCTTGGATTGCTCGGTACTTCATGTCCCGAAGAATATGGCGGCTTGGGTAAAGATTTTATTACTTCTACGCTGGTGAATGAATCGTTAGGTGGTGGTCATTCTTTTTCTGTTGCTGTAGCAGCACATACAGGGATTGGCACATTGCCGATACTTTATTTCGGTACACCCGAACAAAAAGCAAAATATATTCCCAAACTGGCAACCGGCGAATGGAAAGGAGCATACGGACTAACGGAGCCCAACAGCGGCAGTGATGCGTTGAGTGCAAAAACAACTGCCAAGCTCAGCGATGATGGCAAACATTATATTTTGAATGGGCAGAAATGCTGGATCACCAACGGTGGTTTTGCTGATGTATATACAGTGTTTGCAAAAATTGATGGCAAAGAGTTCACGGGCTTTATAGTAGAACGTGGAATGGAGGGGTTTACTCAAGGCCCGGAAGAAGATAAGATGGGTATCAAAGGTTCATCCACTGTTCAGTTGTATTTCCAGGATTGTAAAGTACCGGTCGAAAATGTACTCGGCGAAATTGGTAAAGGCCACGTTATCGCTTTTAATATTTTGAACATTGGCCGTTTGAAGTTGTCAGCAGCAGCTATTGGTGGCGCTAAGCGTACATTGAATATTTCATTGCAATATGCCATGACCAGGGAACAGTTCAAACAACCCATCATCAACTTTGGCGCTATCCAACATAAACTGGCAGAAATTGCTACACGTATCTGGGTGCAGGAAAGTGCATTGTACAGAACCAGCAAATGGATCGATGAAAAAGAACATGAGCTACTGGCAAGCGGTAAACCGTTTAATGAAGCCTTATTGGGCGCTGCGGAAGAATATGCTATTGAGTGTGCTATGTTAAAGGTTGATGGAAGCGAAGTATTGGATCTGTCAGTTGATGAAGGTGTACAAATACATGGCGGTAATGGGTTTAGCGCTGAGTATGAAATCTCAAGGGCTTACCGTGATAGTCGTATCAACCGTATTTATGAAGGTACCAATGAGATCAATCGTCTCTTAACGGTTGATATGGTGTTGAAGCGTGCCATGAAAGGAAGGTTGGATATCATGGGTGCCGCTATGAATGTACAGAAAGAACTCATGAGTATTCCTGATTTTGGCAGTGATGATGAAACACCTTTTGCCAAAGAATTCAAAGCTATTGCCAACTTCAAAAAAGCCATTATGCTGGTGGCGGGTGCAGCCGTTCAAAAATTAATGATGAAGATCGAACACGAGCAGGAAATTTTAATGAATGTGGCTGATATGGCGATTCAAACATTCAATGCTGAAAGTGCATTGTTGCGTGCTGCTAAATTGGCAACTGCCAAAGGTGAGGCTACTGTACAAACAGAACTGGACATGATGCGAACTTATTTGTATGATGCTGCTGATAATATTAACAAGTTTGGTAAAGATGCCATCAATGCTTTTGCAGATGGTGATGAACATAAAATGATGTTGCTGGGCTTGAAGCGTTTTACCAAGGTAGAACCTTTCAACAGCAAAGAGGCAAGAAGAAGAATAGTTGCCAAAATGAGAAATGATGGAAAATATCCGCTGTAATTAAAGCATAATAAAAAACGCTCTTCAACAGAGCGTTTTTTATTACCGGAGGTTATAAAAATTTATCGCCTTTGTTTCGTTTTACTTCGGCTACATATTCTTTTATTTCCTGCTCTTTATCTTTTTTGCAAATGAGCAGTACATCTTTGGTATCAACAATAATAAAGTCATCTAGTCCCTGCAGCAAAACCAATTTCTTATCATCAGCATGCACCACGTTTTTGGTGGCATCGATCACCATTACATTCTTACCGGCAACAGCATTTCCGAAATAATCTTTCTCCATGTTTTCGTAAGCGCTGTTCCATGTGCCAAGATCACTCCAGCCAAAAGAAGAAGGGAGCACATACACATTATCAGCCTTTTCCATAATGCCATAATCAATGGAAATATTGGTGCATTGGGGGTAAATGCGTTCAACAGCCTCGTTCTCCTTGTCAGTGTTGAAATACGCATGTTCTGCAACAAACACTTCATTCATTTCCGGCAAGAATTTTTCAAACGCTTTTACAATATTCTTCACCTTCCATACAAAAATGCCGGCGTTCCATAGAAAGTCGCCACTGGCTAAAAATGTTTTTGCTAATTCAAGGTTCGGCTTTTCAGTGAAGGTTTTCACTTTGTAAATATTGTCAGCCACCGGCATGGTTTCATGCTGAATGTATCCGTAACCTGTATTGGCATACGTAGGCTTAATGCCTAATGTAACCAATGCATTAATACTTTTTACAAATGCAAATGCATCAGTACAAACTTTGCTGAACGCAGGAGCGTCGAGTATCAAATGATCAGCAGGCGCACAAATAAGAAGCGCTTCTTTATTCAGCAGTAATAATTTGTGAGATATATAGGCAATACAGGGAGCTGTGTTCTTACGGCTTGGCTCACTTAAAATATTGGCATGAGGCAGTTCCGGTAATTGTTTATGTACGATCTCTGTGTACTCTTTGCTCGTGACAATATAAATATTTTCAGCCGGAATAAATTCTTTGTAGCGGTCATACGTCATTTGAATCAACGTACGGCCTGTATGCAGAATATCTAAAAACTGTTTGGGAAAGCCGGTGCGGCTCATGGGCCAGAAACGGCTGCCAATGCCACCCGCCATTATTGCTACATAGTGATTCTTGTTCATGGTTGTTTCTTATCTCCTAGATCAATCCTTCTTTTATTAAATCATGCAAATGTATCACTCCGGCGTATTGCTTTCCTTCCGTTACCAATAATTGTGAAATATTATGGTTCCGCATCAGTTCCATCGCATCAATGGCCAGTGCATCACCTTCAATGGTTTTTGGATGGGTGCTCATTATTTCAGATGCTTTGATACTGTCAATCGCTGTTGTTTTTTCCAGCATCCGTCGCAGATCACCATCTGTGATCACACCCAGCAATTCATTCGTTTCATTCACAACAGCGGTTACACCCAACCGTTTCTTTGATATTTCAATGATTACATCTTTCAGCAATGCATCAGCAACTACTTTCGGTTGTTCATTGTGAACAGAAAGATCATTGACTCTCAGGTATAATTTTTTACCCAGGGCACCACCGGGATGAAACTTCGCAAAATCGCTGCTGCTGAAGCCACGTTTTTCCATTAGTGCAACAGCCAATGCATCACCCATCACCATTTGTGCAGTAGTGCTGCTGGTAGGCGCTAAGTTATTGGGGCATGCTTCCTGGCTTACGGTGGTGTTAAGAACATAATCACTTTGTTTTGCCAGGTAGGAATCCACATTGCCAACCATACCAATGATGGTATTTCCAAAATTTTTAATGAGTTGAGAAAGCACCCGTATTTCCGGACTCTCACCGCTTTTGCTGATGATCATCACCACATCATAATTCAGGATCATTCCCAAATCACCATGAATGGCCTCAGCAGCATGCAGGTAAACAGCCGGTGTACCGGTGGAGTTAAGTGTAGCCACAATTTTCTGTGCAATGATGGCGCTTTTACCAATGCCGCTTACGATCAGTCTGCCTTTTGCATTCATGATCGTATCAACTATTGTATTGAATTCATCAGAAAGCTGCGTTGCAAGCTGCTGAATGGAGTCGGCTTCCAGTTGAATGGTGCGTAAAGCAATGTCTTTAGGATTTACTGATGCCATGAGGCCGCAAACCTACTTGAAATAAAAGAAAACAAAAAGAATGACTGGTAAACAGGGGTTCAAGAGGTTCGTTCATACTTTCTTAGGCCCGTTTGTGTAGAAAATGCGCTTTAGGGTACTTGAAAAAGAAGTATCTTCTCTCATGATTGCCTGCAGCAGTTTTTTGGCTGATTTTCACATAAAAAAAGGGTAGATTTTAGTACCTTCGTCGCCCTTTCAAAAAGTACTTCCGTGCTTTTTATGCAACCGAGGAACTTGCCTGCCTGAGATTACAGTTTTAACCAAAGAGCGAAGGACATTCAGTGATGAGTACAGTAAAGAAAAAAACTCCGCCAAGCGGACCCAAAAAGTCAACAAGCGTAACAACAATTGCAAAAAAAACCGCCCGGAAAACAGACGGGGCGGTTGCCAAATCCAACGGCAAAGCAAAAATTTCCGGCAACAGTGCTGCATTATATGAAGCATTACATGAATATTTTGGATTTGATGCGTTCAAAGGCACACAGGAACAAGCCATCCTTAACTTACAAAGTGGCAGAGATACATTTGTGATCATGCCAACAGGCGGGGGCAAAAGCTTATGTTATCAATTGCCTGCGATGATGGCTGATGGCGTGGCTATCATTGTCAGCCCATTGATCGCCTTAATGAAAAACCAGGTGGATCTGGTACGCAGCTACAGCAGTCAGGATGATGTAGCCCATTTTCTCAACTCTACACTTTCTAAAAAAGAAATAAAAGAGGTGCATGACGATCTAAAAAGCGGCCGCACCAAAATGTTATATGTAGCTCCTGAAACACTCACCAAAGAAGAAAATATTGAGTTCTTCAGTGATCTCACTGTTTCATTCTTTGCAGTAGATGAAGCACACTGTATCAGTGAATGGGGCCATGATTTTCGACCTGAGTACAGAAGATTGCGTGAAATGATGGATCAGATCAATCCACATGTTCCTGTGATTGCGTTAACAGCAACTGCTACTCCTAAAGTACAAAGTGATATTGTAAAGAACCTGGGTCTTCGTGATCCTGAAATTTTTATTTCCTCCTTCAACCGTGGCAATCTTTATTATGAAATTCAACCAAAGATCAAGAAAGATCAAACGGTTAAGAATATTGTGAAGTTCATTTCACAAAACAAAGGCAAGAGTGGAATTATTTATACGTTGAACAGGAAAACAACAGAAGAACTGGCGGATATGCTGATGGCCAATGGTATTAAAGCAGTGGCTTATCATGCGGGATTGGATTCAAAACTTCGTGCAGAACGGCAGGACCTGTTTTTGAATGAAGATGTGCAGGTGATTGTTGCTACTATTGCTTTTGGAATGGGTATTGATAAACCTGATATCCGTTTCGTCATTCACTTCAACATACCTAAGAGTATTGAAAATTATTACCAGGAAACAGGGCGTGCCGGCCGTGATGGTATGGAAGGAAAGTGTATTCTTTACTATTCGCACAAAGATGTTAGCAAACTGGAACATTTAATGCGTGATAAACCATTGAGTGAACGTGAAGTAGGTGCACAATTGATACAGGAAACAGTTGCTTTTGCTGAAAGCAGTGTTTGCCGCCGTACTATTTTGCTGCATTATTTTGGTGAAGAGTACGGGCAGGAAAATTGTGGTAATTGTGATAATTGTCTTAACCCTAAAGAAAAAATTGAAGCCAAAGAGGAAGCGGTAACAGTACTTAAAGTTGTAAAGGCTTTGGATGAACGTTTTGCAACAGATTATGTATTGCCCATTATTGTGGGACGGTTAACACCACAAATACAAATGTACCGGCATGACCAGCTTGCAGAGTTTGGCAGCGGTAAAGACAAGGATTTACATTTCTGGAATTCACTCATTCGTCAGTTACTGTTGGGCGGGTTGCTCAAAAAAGATATTGAAGAGTACGGGTTGCTCAAACTCACCAAAGAAGGAGAAGCTTTCCTGAAAAAGCCAAAATCATTCAAAATTGTTTTGAACAATTTGTATGAAGAGGCCAATGAAGACGATGATGAAGGTGCAGAAGCAGGTGGTGGCGGTGCAGCAACAGATGATAAGCTGTTTGAAATGCTAAAAGACCTGCGTCAAAAAGAAGCCAAGAAAAAAGGGTTGCCTCCGTTTGTGATCTTTCTTGAAAATTCATTGCAGGATATGGCCACTCTTTACCCAACCACGTTGGAAGAATTGGAAAAATGCCAGGGTGTTAGTAAAGGGAAGGCTATCCGTTATGGCAAACCATTTATCGATATGATTGCCAAATATGTGGAAGAAAATGAAGTGGAAAAGCCTGATGAATTTGTGATGAAGAGTGTGGTGAATAAAAGCGGCAACAAAGTTTTTTTAATTCAGAATGTTGATAAACGCATACCGCTTGAAACCATTGCTAAAAACAAAGGCTGGCGTATGGATGAAATGCTGGAAGAAATGGAAACCATTGCAGCCAGCGGTACGAAGCTTCGGTTGGATTATGCGATAGACGAGTGGCTGGATGAATATGAACAGGAAGAGATTATTGATTATTTCAAGAGTTGCAGCACCAGCGATTTAAAAGTAGCCCAACAGGAACTGGAAGATGGCAATTACAGCTGGGAGCAGTTGAAGATCATGAGAATCAAATTTTTAAGTGAGTACGGGATGTAAGAGCTAAGAACCAGGATACAAGGTTCGGGTTCCAAAGCAAAAGAAATAAAAGTAGCCGAAGATTTCAGCGATAAAGCTCAAAACTCTATATTTGCAGCCCCGAAGCACAAAAGGAGGATAGGCTTCCACTTACCAACGATTGTGTTTCAGGAATGGTGCGGTAGCTCAGTCGGTAGAGCAAAGGACTGAAAATCCTTGTGTCGGCGGTTCGATCCCGCCCCACACCACGGCGAAGTAGAAAAAAGCCCAAGCGATATGACTATTGCTTGGGCTTTTTCATGGGCTTTTTCACTTCGCCGTGTCCTGAAGGGAACGAGGTAAGAGGTAAGAGTTCTCCTTCAGGACATCTTATCTAACTTTCTTCTTCAAACACCCACTCATGAATATACCTCTTCCATTCTACGTTTATGTCTTATTCAGTGAAAAAGACCATCTTTTGTACATCGGCTTTACATCCAATCTTGAAAGAAGAATAGAAAACCACAACGCAGGATTTACTAAAAGCACTTCGTGGCGCAGACCTTTGAAACTTGTGTTTTGTGAGCACTACTTGTTTGAAAATGATGCACGCAAACGGGAAATGTATTTTAAAAGTACAGCAGGTAAGAAAGCCATAAAGTTAATGCTCAACAGCACATTGGAAAAACTAGGGTATAAACGGCCAAAAATGGAATATTTGTACGATGAGGAAAATGTTCTTTGAAAAACAAGTACATCAAAACCATACCTCCCTCAAAAATCCTTTTCTTTGCAGCGGTTAGTAAGCAACAAGTATGGCAATTATAGTACCGTTTAAAGCACTCCGCCCGCAGGCACAATTTGCAAAGCAGGTGGCCTCACGTCCTTACGATGTATTGAACAGCACAGAGGCAAAACTGGAAGCACAGGGCAATCCTTATTCTTTTCTGCATATTACCAAATCAGAAATTGATTTACCTGATGATGTGGATCATTATGCAGAGGAAGTCTATCTCAAAGCAAAAGAAAATTTGCATGCCTTTATTCAGCGTGATGTTTTGTTCCGGGAAAATAAAGCCTGTTATTATATTTATCAACTCATTATGCCTGCCCGACTAACAGGCGGGAATGAGCGTAGCCAAACAGGATTGGTGTGTGGCAGTTCAGTAAAAGATTATGAAACGGATGTGATCAAAAAACATGAATTCACACGTCCTGAAAAAGAGAACGACCGCATCAATCATATCAAGATCACCGGAGCACAAACAGGAAATGTTTTTTTAGCGTATCGTGATGTGGATGAAATGAATCAACTCATCAGCAACTGGAAAAAAGACAAAAGTCCCATTTACGATTTTACAGCTGAAGATGGGATTCAACATACCATCTGGATCGTAAATGATGATGCAGCTATTAAATCCATCTCCACTATTTTCAAAAAGAAAGTTCCTGAAACCTATATTGCCGATGGTCATCACCGTGCTGCATCTGCTGCCAAAGTAAAAACTGCCTTGGGTGATGATGCAACAGCAGAAAGTATGTATTTCTTAACTACACTTTTCCCTGCAAGTGAACTAAAGATCATTGACTATAACCGTGTAGTAAAAGACCTTCATGGATTATCGCTTCAGCAATTGCTGGATCATATTAATAGCGACTTCAATTGTTCACTTGTTGGCAAAGAACCCTACAAACCATCTGGACCACACGAATTTGGAATGTATGTTGAAGGCAACTGGTACAAACTGGATGCGAAAGAGGGTACCTACACCAACGATCCGATCGGCGTACTGGACGTAACCATTTTATCAAATAATATCTTAAGCAAACACCTGGGCATTCATGACCAGCGTACGGATAAGCGCATTGATTTTGTAGGCGGTATTCGTGGCTTAGCTGAATTGCAGAAGCGTGTTGACAGTGGTGATATGAAAATCGCTTTCAGCCTTTATCCAGTTACCATGGATCAGTTGTTTGATATTGCTGATAGTGGTAATGTTATGCCACCCAAAAGCACCTGGTTTGAGCCCAAACTCAGGGATGGTCTGCTTACTCATCTTATTTACAATGAAGCTGAATCCTGAGGCAACTTTGTGAAGAAAAATGCAATCTTATCGTGAGTTCTAACCCGTTCTCTAAGATTGAATTACTTTTGAAACTTATATGAAAAAATTATTTTCAGTCATTAGCGTTTTATTTCTGACTGTGCAATTGCTGGCACAGGACCCCGATGCTGCCCAATTGCATGAAACTGCCAAACAGTTTATGCGTGGTGGAGATTGGGCCAATGCGGTACTCATTCTCAACAAAGCTTTGGCAAAAGAACCCAACAATCTTTCCATTCAAAAAGACCTGGCTCTTACTTACTATTATCAACGTGATTTTGCCAAAGCAAAAGAAACTGTAAAACCTTTGGCCGATAGGGAAGATGCAGATGTTCAAACCTACCAGATCGCCGGTACTATTTACAAACAACTGGAAGAAGCAAAAGAAGCAGGCAAGCTTTACGCAAAAGCACTTAAAAAATTTCCAGCTGCCGGTGTTTTATATGCTGAATATGGTGAACTGTTATGGTTGCAAAAGGATTATACCTGTATTGATCAATGGGAAACAGGTATTCGTGTGGACCCCAATTACGCAGGTAACTATTATTTTGCTTCACGTTTCTATCATTTCACTACTGATAAAGTATGGAGTATCGTTTATGGTGAAATATTCATAAATATGGAAAGCTACTCCAGTCGTACTGCTGAAATAAAAACATTATTGCTGGAAGCTTATAAAAAATTCTACACTGTTGACCCCAAGGCGAAACCATCAAAGGCTAAAACACCATTTACCGAAGCATTTACAGAACTGATGAATCGTAACAGTGCTGTTACCAACAATGGCGTTACCACTGAAACACTGATCATGCTTCGTACCAGGTTTATTCTTGACTGGTATAAAGATTATGCCGGTAAGCTTCCGTTCCGCTTGTTTGAGCATCATCGTCAATTATTACAGGAAGGCATGTTTGAAGCCTACAATCAATGGATATTTGAAGCAGCAGGGAACCTGGCAGCGTATGAGAACTGGACCAAGGTTAATGCAGCTCAATACAATGAGTTTACTAAGTTTCAGAAATCAAAATTGTTCAAAGTGCCGCAGGGCCAATACTATCAAAAAGTCAATTAAAATTCTTCCGCCTCTACAGGGCGGATTTTTTTTGCCTCTTATATTCCAGATACATTTGCAGAAACAAATACAATATGAGCAACCTTGTAAAAGAATTTAATGACTATAGAACCAAGATGAACGATGTCATTTTGAGTAAAGATAACCTGGTGATCAAACGTCTCTGGAACTTGGATACCAATACCTATGCAGAAGGGGCATTATCAACCCAAACAAAGGAAATGCTGGGGCTGGTTGCCAGCATGGTACTTCGTTGCGATGATTGCATCAAATATCACCTGGGAAAATGTCATGAGCTGGGTATTACCACCGCCCAGATGTATGAAATATTTGCTGTAGCCAATATTGTAGGGGGTACTATTGTGATCCCTCATACAAGAAGGGCGGCAGAATACTGGGAAGAACTCATAAATTCAAGTGAACAATAAGTATTGAAGTGTTCTTTTCGTAAATTTGGATACTTAAAATTTTAAAACGATGGCCGACGTAACTACTCCGTTACCCCCGTTAACCGCTAAAGATTTTGCTACAGACCAGGAAGTTCGCTGGTGCCCCGGTTGCGGTGATTATTCCATTCTTGCACAGGTACAAAAAGTAATGCCTTCAATCGGAGTTCCGAGAGAAAATATTGTGATCATCAGCGGTATTGGCTGCAGCAGCCGCTTTCCCTACTATATGAACACATATGGTATGCACTCAATCCATGGTCGTGCAACAGCTGTGGCCAGTGGTTTAAAAGCGGCAAGACCCGAACTGAGTGTTTGGATCGTTACAGGTGATGGCGATAGCTTGAGTATTGGTGGCAATCATACCATTCATTTGCTGCGCAGAAATTTTGATGTGAATATTTTGTTGTTCAATAACCAGATTTATGGACTGACTAAAGGGCAATATTCACCCACATCAGAAGAAAATAAAGTTACCAAGAGCACCCCTTTTGGAAGTATTGATCACCCGTTCAACCCATTGGCATTGGCGATGGGTGCTGATGCAACATTTATTGCACGCAGTATGGACCGTGATCCTAAACACTTACAGGAAATGCTTACCCGTGCAAACGCTCACAAAGGGTCTTCATTTCTTGAGATCTATCAGAACTGCAACATCTTTAATGATGGTGCATTTGAAATATTTACCGAAAAAGGCTCAAAGCCAGAAGAAGTATTGTTCCTGCAACAGGGGCAACCCCTGGTGTTTGGCGCAACACAAAACAAAGGAATCAAGCTTGATGGGTTCAAACCTGTTGTTGTGAATTTAGATGAAGGGCACAGCAAAGATGATCTGTGGGTACATGATGATCATGATTTTTATAAAGCACAGATTTTAGTACGCATGTTTGATGATCCAAAACGTGATGGACATTTGCCAAGACCATTTGGTGTGTTTTATGAAACAGAACGTGCTTGTTATGAAGATGGAATGCGTTTGCAAATTGAAGACGTTATTGCCAAAAAAGGGAAGGGTGATTTAGATAAACTGTTAAGAGGTAATGAAGTTTGGGAAATACATTAACCAATCATTCTATATAACAAAAAGGCGGATAAGATTCTTATCCGCCTTTTTGTTTCGTTATCTTGTTCCAACTGCTTCCAGTGGTTTATCTCTCACAAACATATTGTTCCTGTTAGCGGCTTCCCATGCCAGCAGGAAAACCAATTTTGTACGTTTTTCGTACAAATCATAATTGATTTTATCAGGAGTGTCAGATGGACGGTGGTAATCTTTATGAATCCCATCAAAAAAGAAAATGATAGGAACTCCTTTGCGTGCAAAATTGTAATGATCGCTGCGGTAGTATAAACGATTCGGATCTTTCGGATCATTATACTTTCTGTCTGTGATGATCTTTACATAAAGATTATTGATACTGTCAACATAATTGGGCAACTCACTGCTGAGCTTATCATCACCAATTAAGTACACATGGTTATTACTGTCAACAGAATTCAATTTATCATCTTTTCTGCCGATCATATCAATATTAATATCAATCGAAGTTTTTTCCAATGGATACACAGGATGATTCACATAATAATCACTGCCCCACAATCCTTTTTCTTCACCACTAACGGCAAGGAACAAAATAGTTCTTCTTGGTCCTTTACCGGCAGCCTTTGCTTTCATGAAAGCTTCAGCCATTTCTATCAATCCAACCGTACCGCTTCCATCATCATCTGCACCCGGGTTTACATTACCATTTGTAATACCAATATGATCGTAGTGTGCTGAAATAACGATCCACTCTTCTTTCTTATCAGTGCCTTCGATCAACCCCAGCACATTCGATGCATGGATGGTTTGAATATCTTTTGTAAAAGAAAGCATCAGCTCTGCAGGAAAAGTTTTTGTTTCAAGACTCTGGTCTTTTGCTTTTGCTATATCTGATTGTAAGATCAGTTCACCCATTTCTTCTGAAATGCGAACAGAAGTCGCTGCCTGTCTTGAACGGTATAACGAATAATAAACACGACCGCTTCTTGGTGAAGGTTGTTTATCAATGCCACTCTGAACAAACAATAATACAGCAGGCTGGCGCTGATACAATCTGAATATTTCCTGTTGCGTAGGCATTTTTGCAAGGATCACTGCTTTACCTCTTACATCTGTTACAGTATCATTTTTACCTAAGTACACTACTTCGCTTATGTACATTGTGGCAGTGTTGACGCTGTTGAGCGTTGCTGTAAAGTCTTTACCAAATACAAACGACTTACCATTGATGTTGATCTGTGCATCCTTCAGCGTATCTCTGTACAGGGGATACAGCTGCTCATAACTTCCATTATTGCCGGGGGCTAATCCCAGTTTAGAGAATTGCTGCTTTACATATTCTGCAGCTTTATAACCTCCGGCAGTTCCGGTTTCTCTTCCTTCCATTTCTGGCGAAGCCACAATGAAAAGATGATTTTTAAGATCATTGGCAAGAATGGTTTGTGCAAATTTCTCTGCTGTTTTGTTTTTCTTTTGAGCGTATGTGCTGATGGCAAGAAAACAGCACAACACCGGTAATAATTTCTTCATACATGTTTTTTAGGAGCGCCGAAAATAAAAAATAAATCCCGCCGAAGCGGGATAGTTATTTGAGTGGTAACGATCAAGGTCAGACCACTTGCAGCGGGCCGACCCATAAGCCTATGCACAGGCAATTTTCTTTACCCTGTTTTCATGACGTCCTCCTTCAAAAGCGGTATTCATGAATGTATTTACCATTTTTTCAGCATCACCTTCACGAACAAAACGGGCAGGAATACAAATTACATTTGCATTATTATGTTTGCGGGCCAGGTCAGCCAGCTCCACACCCCAGCAAATAGCAGCACGTATGCCCTGGTGTTTATTAGCTGTAATGGCAACACCATTGGCACTGCCACACAATAAAATACCAAAAGCTGCTTCACCATTTTCAACGGCACTGGCAACAGGATGTGCAAAATCTGGATAATCTACGCTGTCAGTTGAGTAAGTTCCATAATCTTTAAACGCTATACCTTTTCCTTCAAGAAACGAGATCAGGTCTTCTTTGTAATCAAACCCTGCATGGTCTGCACCAATAGCTACAGGCTTTGTCATATCAAATGGAAACATTGTAATTAAAGTTTATGATAAATAATCAGGAAGCATGTCTATACTTACAAAGGTAAGCTTATGCGGTACATCAAATTTAAATTCGCCTGCATTAAATCCGGTAAATCTTACTCCCACTCCTTATCTTCTTCTTTCATGCGGCGTTTGTAAATGCGGGCGCTGAGGGTGATACTGAACTCATAAAGACCATATAAAGGCATGGTTACGAGCATCAAACTGAATGGGTCAGTAGAAGGGGTAATGATAGCAGCCATCACCAATATCACTACAAAAGCGTACTTGCGGATGGCTTTTAAAGTTTGGGGTGATAAGATGCCTACTCTTGTCAACAGCATCACTACTACGGGCAATTGAAATAATAAACCAATACCTACGGTGAGATAAAGAAGATTTTCAAAATAATCACTAATCGTAGGTTTGAATTCAATTAAAGGACTTAATGAATAATTGCTGTAGAAGTTCACCATGAACGGTGTGAGTACATAATATCCAAAAGCAACACCCATAAAAAAAAGAATCGAAACCCATGCAATAGCACCACGTGTACCTCTCTTTTCCTTACTGCTCAACGCAGGGCGTATAAATTTCCATATTTCCCAGAACACATACGGAAATGCAAGAATAAAGCCACCTGCAAATGCAAGGGTAAAAGTCATGAGGAATTGCTCCGTCATGGCATTACTCATAAACTTTACCGAAAAATTCTGCAGGCACAATTCTTTAATATTGATGCTTGTGCCTAAACTGCAAAGCCATTTATAAGTGATGAAGTCATTGTGTACAGGGCCCATCAAAATTTTATCAACTACATAATCGATCTTGATGAAAACAATAACAGAGCCGATGAGAATGGCAATAACAGAACGAATGATGTGCCAGCGAAGCTCTTCGAGGTGATCAATAAAACTCATCTCAGCCTGTTCACTTTGAGAACGGCCACGGATACGCTTTAAGAAACTTGTAGTTGAACCTGTTGTTGCCACGGCTGCAAAAATAGTTGATTTGATATGAGCCAAAAAAGAAAGTCCCGGCTTTCAATACCGGGACTTTCAGAAAAATGATCGCAATGATTATTTTACAGCCAGTGCTTTGTCGATCATGAATAAAAGCATACTGCGGTGAGCCCTGGTTTGTTCGTTAGGGGATACAGCAGTCGCCAGCATGGTTTTGATCTTACGAAGTGTATTGTAAGCACCACTTCTGGCAGCATTATCATATCCTGTTTTGGATTCAAGGATATTGATAGCACCTTTTACAAACTCAGTTTGCAGGTTTTGACGGTAGAGGTTAACAGCACCACCAATATCTGCTTTAAAGATGCCGTTGGCCAGGTCGCTCATGACTTCAGCTACGCTGTACGTGTTACCGTACAGGCTGCTGTTGCTTACACGATTAAGTGTTGTTGCATTTAAAATGCTTTGTAATGCGATGACCTGGTTAGCTAATGTTATATTCTGCAATTTTGGATCTTCTGTGTTACCAAAGAAGTTATAACCACGGCGTTGAAGCTGCAGATATTGGAACATTTGTGCATCTACTTCATAAGCATTAGGAGCAAATACATACCTGTTCAACAGATCTACTGCTTTCTTTTGATAAGCTACGGGTACAACTGTAAATGGCTTGCTGCCGGGGTTTTGTCCAATAAAGCTTCTGTCAACATATACACCGCCAATATAATTAGCTACCGCCTGTGCCATGCTGCGGCGTTCGCCATTTAATTGGTTATAACGGCCACGGATACCGGCAAAACTTTCACCTGGTTTTCCAAACCGGGTGATGAGTTTAGGGATAGTGGCGTTTACAAATTTGAAACGATCTTCAGCATACGTAACCATGTCATTACTCATATCGCCGATCATTACACGTGGGTCAATACCATTACCCGGGCCACGCATATCATCAGCGTCATTACCAAATGCTAAATAAGGCTCATGGCTGCGGCCGGCAATAGTATTGAGCTTAGATTCTTCTTCAGCAGGTGAGAACTCACTGTAGCCATATTCGATAGCCCAGATATCATAAGGACCTGCTTTGGTAATGTAATAATCACCTTGTTTTGATTTGTCGCTGTGAACGTTCACCGCAGGATAGTCCATAACACTACCCATTAAACCTACTTTAGAAGTAATAGCTTTGTTATGCACTTCAGTTGGTGAAAGAATGGAGCTTGCTTTCATGTTATGGTTCAAACCAAGTGTATGACCCATTTCATGCATTACGAGGTAATACAGGAATTGTCTGTGAAATTCTTTTTCATCTTCCGTGGTTGCACCTGCTAATTGAGCCATGGTGAAACCGGCTACATATTGCTGCATTACATATTTACCAATATTGCAGTTTTTCCAATGGTTATGCATATTGGCAGGAAGCATTTTTTCAAATGATTCTTCTGTATGTTCAGGTTGGTCTGTGATAGAAACAGTTTTGTCTGTATATACTGCATCACCAGGCCAGAGCGCCACAGGTTTCCATTCAATGGTAATATCAGCACCGAGGATTTGACCGGTTCTTGGATTTACAAAGCTGGGCCCGATAGCTCCGTAAGGAGGGTTGGGTGATGATACCCAGCGGATCACATTGTAACGGATATCAGCAGGATCCCAGGTAGCATCATCAGGCATGATCTTCATTTGAACAGCATTTTTAAAACCGGCTTTTTCAAATGCTTCATTCCATTTTAAACCGGCATCAACTACTGCCTGGCGATATTCAGCAGGTGTTGTGTTCTCTACCCAATAAACAATGGGTTCAACCGGCTCACTCAACGCAGCACCCGGATCTTTTTTCTTTAAATGCCAGCGATTGATCACATCCTTGAACGGAGTGTAAGTGTTTGCTGTGAGATCATCTACTTCCTGTGAGAAATAGCCAATACGTGGATCATCACGACGAGGACGATAATCATTGTTGGGCATTTCAATAAATGAATGCTGTAATTTGATGCGTACATAACGGGCATCGGTAATGTCTTTTCCACCCTGGTTGAAAGGAACCGGATTGTCATACGCCAGGTCCACAATTACGTCTGTATTGTTAGGATAAGAACGTAAGCCGCTTACTTTACTTTTAGTCGGGTTGTAACCACCTAAATTAAAGAAGAGGTAAGACGGAATAGTAGGAGGAAAGATGGGTTTTACCGGGTCCAACTTATCACTCATGAACAACTGGTCAACACTTATGAGGTAACCGGTAGAGTCTTCAATTGAAAACTTATCAGTATAAAACACCGCATCAGCCACATCTACATTGGCAGACTTACTTACTGCATTTTTAGGATCGTAATAGAAGTTAGTGTTCACCATTGCAAACTCGATCTTGTCAAATGATTTTCTGATTTTGAAAACAAGATTGGCACGGTGCATACTCTGGTGCAGGAATAAACTTGTTGGTCCGCTCAATGAAAAGCTCTGGTAGATGAACTCTTTATTCAACTGATCTTTTCTTACATACATCTGCACACTTCCGGTAACTGTATCCTGGTACACAGTAAACAAGCCGGCATGCTTTTTACTTGTTTTTACTTTTTCAGCCACAGATGGTTTCGGCGGCGCCTTTTTTGTTGTGTCAGCAGATGGAGGAGCGCCGGTGGGTTTGGGAGCCTGCGCCAACACCTGTGATGCTGAGAGCATAAAACATGCACCCAGTACCAATGCGAATTGTTTCTTCATGATTCTTATGTAGTTTTTAAAATGAAATACAAACAGTAAGATAAGATGCCTGACGAAATTTTCCGTACATAGTGGATGGGCGGTTGAACTCCTGTTTTTTTGGATAATTGACAGAGTTTAGTGCAACACTTTCATCCTTACAGTATCAATACGGGTGTCGTTTACAGTGAGGATATCAAACTCGTAGCGGTCAATAATGATGCGTTCTTTTGCCCGTGGAATGGTTTCATGATGTTCAACAATATAACCACTGAGTGTTTCACTCTCCGTTTCATCTTCAAATTCAAGATTGTATTTTTCTGACAGGTAATCCAGCTCTAAACGACCGCTGAAAATGTATTCTCCTTCTGCAATTTGCTTTTCAACAAATTCCTCAACGTCATACTCATCCTGAATTTCACCAAAAATTTCTTCCAGCAGATCTTCCATGGTTACAATACCGCTGGTACCACCAAACTCATCTACCACCCACGCAATACTTTTTCGTTCACGGGTAAATTGATTGATGAGATCCGTTACTCCCATACTTTCCGGCACAGCAGGAATAGGGTGAAGAATCGACTTGATATCCGATGGTTTGCGGAACAGATCTAATTGATGTACGTAACCAACAATACTGTCAATTGTTCCGTCAAATACCACCAAACGGCTCAGCTTGGTATCACTGAATTGTTTGGTGAGTTCACTGATAGATGCAGATGCATCAATACCAATAATTTCTTTCCGTGGAATTAAGCATTCTCTCACTTTTACACCCGGCAGGCTCAACGCATTTTCAAACAACTCAGTATTGAGTTCCTGTGTATCATCATCATTATCCCTGCTTTGCTGAATGAAATGTTCCAGGTCCATTCTGTTGAAAGCATCTTTACGATCCTGGATGCGAACATCAAAAAGATATTTCAAGATCCATTCAGAGATGCCAACAAATAAAGAAGCAACCGGTGAATACAGGCTGTAAAAAAACTGGATGCTTCTGGCAAAAAAGCTCAGGATGCTGTTGCTGCGGGCCCGGAACCATGCCATGAATGTGAACTCTACAAATAATACAATGAAGGTGGTGATGCTTAATTCCAGAAAGAGACGCAGAATTTTACCTTGTAAAATGGATGGCAGCCTCTTCCATAAAGGATCAATAAGACCATGAACCAGTAAACCATACAAAACAATAGCAATGGTCAATCCTACAAGTGTAGAACCAATAAAACGACCCGGCTGCTCCGCAAAGGCGCTTAATATGCGTCCGCTGGTAAACCCCTGTTTCTTTTTCAACTCCACGCTAAACCGGTTCATGCTGGCAAAAGCTGTTTCCAGCCCGGTAAAAAAACCGATCAATAATAAACAAAAAGCTATGCCCCCGAATAGGTACCAGTTCATATATCTAAACTAATGGTTTTGTGATGAATTGCCAACTTATGGGGCTGCAAGAAAGTTTTTTACAAGCGCCTCGGCTTCGGCACATGCTTTTGACAAATCTTCATTCACAATTACATGGTTAAAGGAGTGGGAGAATGAAATTTCATAAGCTGCTTTGTTGATCCTTGCCTGTAATGATTCTTCTGTTTCTGTACCACGTCTTTGCAATCGGTTCTTTAACTCAGTAATAGATGGTGGTTGTATAAAAAGAGAAAGTGTTTGTTGCGGAAACTGACCCTGAACATGGATCGCTCCTTTTACATCAATATCCAGCACAGGAGTTTGTTGATTTTGCCAGATCTTTTCAATTTCAGCTTTTAATGTACCGTAATATTTTCCTTCATACACCATTTCCCATTCCACAAATTCATTGTTCCTTATTTTTTGCTGAAACGTTTCAACACTCATGAAATGATAATCTACCCCATCTTTTTCATGTGCACGAGGAGTGCGTGTGGCCGCTGATATGGAAAAAGCCAGTTGCGGAAACACTTTCATCAAATGTTTGGTGATTGATGTTTTACCGGCACCGGAAGGGGCAGTAATGATCAAAAGCTTGTTGGCTGTTTGCATGTGCAAAGAAACGGAAAGCCTGCTGAATCAAAAAAAGCAAGCGTTTTCCCGGGGAATGGCATCATCAAACATGCATTCTTGCAAATACAAAGCCTGCGATTGTTCCCTGTACAAAACCATAAAACAACCACGTGAGAACAGTAACAAGTGTAACATCAATGGCACTGTAGATGATGATCATGCTGGGAAGTATAGCAACGATCAGGTAAATCAACCCCATTTCCAACCCCTGTATCAACCAGTTTCCGTTCAATAAACCTTTAAAACGATTCCAGAACCAGGCTAATGCAAATGCCAATACTACGGGATGAACAAAGTAGAAAAGGTTTCTTATAGTGTCATTTACAAAAACCGGGTTATAATATTCTTCCGCCAAAGCAGGTAATATGAGTGGAAGCAGTTCAATGGAAGCATAGGCCAGCAGCAAAAGAATGAATGCTGCTACAATGCCTGATCTGATAATTTTATTCATTTTGATTGGTTTATTAAAATGAGTACTCAATACAGCTGATTACCGTCTTGAATAGAAAACGAAAATAGAAGGCAAATGAAACAGACTAAAGAATGAAAATGAGCATGGAGGCTGATTGTGGTCAGTTCGATTGGCTATAAAAAGCTGGGCCCGGATAGAAATCCAGGGCCCTTTTGCTTACCTCTGAAACCACAAAAAACCTTAAAACCCTAGCGGGTAATTAAGGCTAAGATTTATAATAAAGTACAGGTGAATACACTGTTCTTAACAGGGACCGGATTGAGGTAAAAAAAAGGACCTGGATTATGTGGACAGGGAAAATGGATGCGATAAATGTAAGACGACTGCTTGAAATATGCAAGAAAACTGTAAAAGAGCGGTCCGTTTGTTGATGGTTTTTTTATTAAAAGCCCCGTATTTTTAAGCATGCTCCTTCACGTACATCCTCAAAACCCCCAGCCCCGGCAAATAAAGACCATTGTGGAATGTTTGCGGGAGGGAGGCATTATCATTTACCCTACGGATACCATTTATGGTTTGGGATGTGATATTTTTCAGCATAAAGCGGTGGAAAGAATCTGCCGAATCAAGAAAATTGACCCGCAAAGGGCCAACCTCTCTTTCATTTGCTCCGATCTGAGTGATTTGAGCGCCTATACCAAACCGTTACCCACACCCGTTTTCAGGTTGCTGAAACAATACCTGCCCGGCCCTTACACGTTCATACTACCGGCCAGTAAAGAAGTACCCAAGATCCTAAAAACCAAAAAAGATACCATTGGATTGAGGATACCTCAACATGCCATTGCCACCAGCATTATTGCCGAATTGGGGCATCCGCTCTTGAGTGCATCATTACCCGGCGACATGGTAGAAGAATATACCGACCCTGAAATGATGGTTGAAAATTTTGATAAACTGGTAGATATAGTGGTGGATGGCGGTATTGGCGGTATGGTACCTTCAACTGTGGTTGATTGTACCGGTGATGAGCCTATCGTCTTAAGACAGGGTTTGGGGGAATGGTATGAATAATAAGCCCCGCCAAAGCGGGACTCTGATAATCCAACCGATATATGAAGAAAAGAATGAACGATTAAAAATGTTTGTTGTGCCTGAATCGAAACTCTGCCCTTTGCATCTTTCTTTTTTCCTGCAATAAATGACGGCGTTCCAGCGGACCAATGCGGCCATCATTCATTTTTGCCCGCAGGTAATCCCTGCGTAAATCTTGTTTCATATGACGGAGACGAAATGCTTCACCCTGGCTGATGCCGGCACGAATCTGTGTTTGTGCTCTTACATGACTCCTGTGATTGACTTGTGCGTTGACGGAAATGGCAGCTGCACTCAGCAGCAATACAATGAAAAGGATTTTGTATTTCATAACTGTACGTTTTATTGATGCAGTTATGACGGGTTCAATTCAACAAGGTTTAATAAAATTTTTTTTTATCTGGTTCACTCAAAACAATTCCTTCACTTTTGGCTCAATATCAAAACTTTTGCGGTGGTGTTCACATAAACCAAATTGTTCAATGGCTTTGCGGTGTTCTTCGGTGCCATAGCCTTTGTTTTGTTTCCAGTTGTAGTGTGGGTACTGTTCATGCAATTGACTCATATATGCATCACGGTATGTTTTGGCTAAAATACTGGCAGCAGCAATGCTTGCAAAACGTCCATCACCTTTTACAAAAGTTTTATGCGGTGTTCGTTTATATTTCATGAAACGATTGCCATCGACCAATAATAGCCCCGGCTTTGTTTGTAATAAATCAATCGCTCTGTGCATGGCAGTAAGTGAGGCTTTGAGAATATTAATGCGGTCAATTTCCTGTACATCAACCTGTGCTACTCCAAAAGCAATGGCTTGTTCTTCGATCACCCCTCTTAATTCATTACGATGTTGTTCTTTTACCTGTTTGCTGTCGTTGAGCAAAGGGTGATAAAAATCTTTGGGTAATATCACCGCTGCAGCAAATACAGGACCGGCATAACAACCACGACCGGCCTCATCGCAACCGGCTTCCAATAATTCCTCCTGGAAATAATTAAGCAGTGACATCTTGTTCAAAAGTAAGTGGTGAATTTGTTTCAGCCATCCTTTCATGAAAAAAATGCTGTGACAGATGATAAACATTAGCAGAGTTCGTCAATCCAAAATAAAGTCCAACATTTGCACCATGAAGCAAACTTTGCATTCAGCTTATCCCTTGTTCGAAAAACAATTAGAGCAGGAAATTGAAACCGTAGGTGAGCACAGGATTGTTCCGGCTAATGAAACATTGATGCGCAAGGGCCAATACATCCGCAGTACCATGCTTATTTTGAACGGTCTTGTAAAAGTGTACCGTGAAGATGACGAAGGCAACGAATTTCTTATGTACTATTTAAAACCGGGTGAGGCATGTGCTTTGTCCATGGTTTGTGCAGCCAGGCATGAAGCAAGTCCTATTCATGCTAAAACAGTTGCGGAAACTGAGATCATCATGGTGCCTGTTGAGATCATGAGCGAATGGATGAGTAAGTATAAAAGCTGGTACCAGTTTGTGATTGAAACCTACCGTTCCAGATTTGATGAATTGCTCAACACGCTGGATAATGTTGCTTTCAGAAGTATGGACGAGCGCCTGGAATTTTATCTCAAACGTGCACAGGAAGCAACTTCCTCATCTGTAATTGAAGTCAATCATCAACAAATTGCAGATGAACTCAACTCTTCCCGTGAAGTGATCTCAAGACTGCTGAAAAAAATGGAACAGCGGGGCAAACTGCGGCTCTACCGGAATTCTATTGAAATCATCAAGATGTGAGTTATGTGATAACAATCACTGTTTAACATCCCAAAGCCATCCAATTTTGCAGCATGGAAATAGCAGGTTATATCGCATCCGTTTTAATTGGGATTTCTCTGGGCTTAATTGGTGGTGGCGGCTCCATCCTTACCGTGCCGGTATTGGTTTATTTATTTGGTATTGAACCGGTGCTGGCAACAGCTTACTCTTTATTTATTGTGGGCTCCACTTCATTGGTAGGAGCTTTGCCAAAATACCGTCAGGGATTGCTGAGTATTAAAACCGCAATCATTTTTGGTGCACCGGCTATTGCAGCGGTATATGCAACAAGAAAATTTCTGGTTCCTGCAATACCACAGGAACTATTCAGCGTCGGAACTTTTATGATTACAAAACCGTTGATGCTGATGCTTCTTTTTGCCTTGCTGATGGTAGTGGCATCCTATAGTATGATAAAAGGTAAAAAAGAGGATGAGAACGGGAAAGGCGGCTCTATGCACTTTAATTACCCAATGATCTTATTGGAAGGAGCCGTTGTTGGTATTTTAACGGGTCTTGTTGGTGCAGGCGGAGGGTTTCTTATTATTCCTGCACTGGTATTACTGAGTAAGTTACCGATGAAACTGGCCGTTGGTACTTCATTGCTCATCATTGCTGCCAAATCATTAATTGGATTCTTAGGTGATATAGGTCATCAGCCGATCGACTGGACTTTGTTGCTGATTGTAACGGCTCTTGCGATAGGAGGTATCTTCATTGGCAACTGGCTCAGTCATAAAGTTAGTGGTGATAAACTTAAAAAAGGATTTGGTTGGTTTGTATTGATAATGGGTATTTATATCATCATCAAAGAACTCTTCTTACAATAACGTCCTTGTGATTGGTGACTAAAGTCATAGTTTTTCTTTTATCCAGCACACAACTTTGTTCCATTCTTAAATCAAATTTATTTGCCATGAAGATCGAACAAATTTATACCGGTTGTTTAGCGCAGGGTGCTTATTATATTGAAAGCGATGGAGAAGCAGTAGTCATTGATCCTTTACGTGAAGTACAACCTTATATAGAGCGTGCCCAACGCAGCGGTGCTAAAATCAAATATGTTTTTGAAACACATTTTCATGCAGATTTTGTAAGTGGTCATCTTGATCTTGCCAGGCAAACCGGAGCCAAAATTGTATTTGGTCCCACTGCCGGGCCGGGCTTTGAAGCACATGTGGCATATGATGGTGAAATGATTAAGATTGGAAAAGTGAGTTTCAAAGTATTGCATACTCCGGGTCACACTATGGAAAGCAGTTGTTTTTTATTACATGATGAGAACGGGAAAGAAGTGGGTTTGTTTAGTGGTGATACGTTGTTTATTGGAGATGTAGGAAGATCTGATCTTGCACAAAAAGTAATTGCTGAATTAACACAGGAAAAGTTAGCCGAACATTTATATGATTCACTGCACAAAAAGATCATGCCGCTGGCAGATGATATCATTGTATATCCTGCTCATGGTGCCGGCAGCGCATGCGGCAAAAACATGAGCAAAGAAACAACAGATACACTCGGTCATCAAAAAGCAACCAACTATGCGTTGAATCCCAAACTCAGCAAAGAAGAATTTAAAAAACAATTGCTGGAAGGATTAACAGCTCCGCCTGCTTATTTTCCTTTAAATGTATTGATGAATATTAAAGGATACGACAGCATCAACGAAGTGTTGAAACGTGGTACACAGGCATTAAGTCCGGAAGCATTTGAAGCTGCAGCCAATGAAACCGGCGCACTCATTCTTGATACAAGAGATGCTGAAACCTTTGCCAAAGGATTTATCCCCAACTCCATTAATATTGGCATCGACGGAACTTTTGCACCATGGGTGGGTACCATGATCCCTGATGTAAAGCAGGAATTGTTATTGGTGATTGAACCCGGTATGGAAGAAGAAGTAGTAACAAGATTGGCACGGGTGGGATATGATTATTCGCTGGGGTATTTGAAAGGTGGATTTGATGCATGGAAGAAAGCAGGTAAAGAAGTAGATTCTATTCAGCGTATATCAGCTGATGAACTGGCAGCACTGGCACAACAAAATAAAGACACAGTCATAGTTGATGTAAGACGTAAAAGCGAATATGACAGCGAACATATTCTGAATGTAGAAAATGCACCCCTGGACTATATCAATGACAGTATGCTTAAGATTGATAAGAACAAAACCACGTATGTGTATTGTGCAGGTGGTTACCGATCCATGATTTTTGCTTCTACGCTCAGGGCAAGAGGATTTGATAAGATCATTGATGTGCGTGGTGGTTTTAAGGCGCTGAAAGAAAGTGGAAAGTTCAGAATTACCGATTATGTAGCACCCACTACTATGTTGTAATAACGGCTCAAATTGAATATATGAGGCTCCCCCGGGAAGCCTCACTTTATATGTAGGAGGCAGGAAAAATGTTAAGAAAACCAGTCGTTAAAACCGTGTGACAAAAGTCATAGTAAACCACCAATTGAAACTGCAATTTTGCTATCTCAAATTCAAACAACACAAAAATGAAAATTGAACAGATTTATACCGGTTGCTTAGCACAGGGTGCTTACTACATTGAGAGCGAAGGTGAAGCAACAGTGATTGATCCTATGCGTGAAGTGAAACCATACATTGAAAAGGCAGAACGTAACAATGCTAAAATCAAGTATGTGTTTGAAACACATTTCCATGCAGATTTTGTAAGCGGTCATATTGATCTTGCCAAACAAACAGGTGCTAAAATTGTGTATGGCCCTAATGCCAACCCGGATTTTGAGTTTTATTCTGCAAAAGATAATGAGGAAATAAAAGTAGGCAAACTCACTTTTAAAGTGTTGCACACACCGGGTCATACAATGGAGTCAACCTGCTATCTCCTGAAAGATGAAACAGGAAAAGAAGTGGCCATTTTTACCGGTGATACATTGTTCATTGGAGATGTGGGTCGTCCTGACCTGGCACAGAAAGTAGCCAGCGATCTTACTCAGGATAAACTAGCCGGATATTTATTTGATTCGCTCCGCAACAAGATCATGCCGTTGGCAGATGATATCATTGTATATCCTGCACACGGTGCCGGCAGTGCCTGCGGAAAAAATATGAGTAAGGAGACTTCTGATACCTTAGGTCATCAAAAAGCAGTGAACTATGCATTGCGTGCCAATATGACCAAAGAAGAATTTATTAAAGAAGTAACTACCGGGTTGGTGGCACCACCTCAATATTTCCCGCTCAATGTAATGATGAACATTCATGGGTATGATAGTATTGAAGAAGTGATCAAACGTGGCACACAGGCATTAAGTCCTGAAACATTTGAAACGGCAGCCAATGAAACAGGTGCATTGATCCTTGATACAAGAGATGCTGAAACCTTTGCGAAAGGCTTTGTTCCCAATTCTATCAATATTGGAATTGACGGAAGTTTTGCTCCATGGGTAGGTGCTATGATACCGGATGTAAAACAGGAGATTTTATTAGTAACAGATGAAGGACGTGAAGAAGAAGTGGTGACAAGACTGGCACGAGTTGGCTATGATTATTCACTGGGTTATTTGAAAGGTGGTTTTAATGCCTGGAAAAATGCAGGAAAAGAAATTGATAGCATCACACGTATTTCAGCAGAGGAACTGGCTGTGATAGTTGAACAGGAGCCACTGGCTGAAATTGTAGATGTGCGTAAGGAAAGTGAGTATAAGAGCGAACATGTAGAGAATGCTATTTCCGCTCCGCTTGATTTTGTAAACGACAGTATGTTAAAATTAAAAAAGGATCATACTTATTATGTGCATTGTGCAGGTGGTTACCGCTCCATGATTTTTGCTTCTATCCTGAAAGCCCGTGGTTATGATCAGTTGATTGATGTGCGTGGTGGTTTTAAGGCGATTAAAGAAAGTAACAAATTAAAGGTAACAGATTATGTATGTCCTTCTACTTTATTATAAGTTTTGATGATAAGGTGTAATGATGGCTGATGACCGGGGGTCGGTAACGACCCCCTTCTTAAAAAAAATGAAATACCATGTTCTTACCATATTGTTGTTGGCATTAGGTGTACTTCAACTTGAAGCACAGGTAGTAACGATTAGCCCTGCTGAAGCAACTGTTCAACTGAAAAAGAAGAGAACCGTGGTACTGGACGTACGTACCCAACAGGAATATGCTGAAGGGCATTTACCCGGTGCAGTGAATATTGATGTGCTTGACTCAGCCAATTTTGTAAAGCAAATTAAAACACTCAAAAAAAGAAAGCAATACTTGGTGTATTGCAGAAGTGGTAAAAGAAGCCTGAAAGCTTCCGAAATACTGATCAATAACAAATTCAAACATATTTACAATATGGAGGGTGGCATCCAGTCATGGAAAGGCACTCTTCAAATAAAAAATTAAAAAATACTACTACGATGTTACAGGAAATTGTAAACGGGGCACAAACAAAATTTATTGATGTGCGCAGCCCGCAGGAGTTTAACGCCGGTCATTTTCCGGGTGCTCAAAACATTCCGCTGGATACCATACGGGATCATGTGGAGGAAATTAAAAACATGAAAGCGCCCCTGGTATTCTATTGCCGTTCAGGCGCACGCAGTACCAGTGCTGTGATGCTTTTGAAACAACTGGGCGTGCAGGATATTTACAATGCCGGCGGACTGGATGATCTATTATACATCACTAAAAAACAATTGAATTAACAATGATTGGTATTCTGAAAAGATTATTTGGTGGCGGTACTGACTATAAAGCACTTGTTGCCAACGGGGCATTGATCGTAGATGTGCGAACTACCGGCGAATTTAAAAGCGGGCACATTAAGAATGCACTCAATATACCCGTAGATACTATACAGGAAAAAATAAAAGATCTGAAACAGAAAGGAAAACCGGTGATCACCTGTTGTGCCAGTGGTATGCGCAGTGCAAAAGCAGCAGCTATCTTAAAACAAAATGGAATAGAAGTTTACAACGGCGGTTCCTGGGTTTCTCTCAGCAATCGTTTAAATTAAGAAATATGTTTACAGGGTTTAACTGGATACGTTTGATACGTTTGGTTGCCGGAGTTGCTGTGGTATACCAGGCTTTTATAACCTATAATGCTATCTTGGGTGTTATTGGTGCTGTATTGCTGCTGCAGGGTATCTTTAATGTAGGTTGTTCCGGCGCCTCCCGTATGCCTTTGTACAAACCATCAACATCAACAGCTTCGGAAGAAATCCAATATGAAGAAATAACCACAACAAAACAAACAAACAGTTAACACAACATGAATCAGAAATTAAAAGATTGGAAATGGTATGTGCCCGGTATCTTACTGGGTGCAATAGCCGGCTATGTTTATTATCATTTCTGGGGGTGTGATGGTACTTGCATGATTACTTCCAGCCCATGGCGCAGCACTATCTATGGTGCAGTTATGGGAGGGTTGCTGAACAGCATGTTCAAACCATCTGCAAAAAGTAAAAGTGTATAAGATCAATTACTATCTAAATAAGCAAGGATTTTAAAAACGCATCATTATGAATTTTATTGAATGGATCAAACAACCGTGGCCCTGGTATGTGGCCGGACCACTTATTGGTTTAACCGTACCATTATTACTGTTGCTGGGTAATAAGTCTTTTGGTATTTCTTCTTCCTTACGTCATGTATGTGCTGCCTGTTTACCTGCAAAAATCCCTTTTTTCACTTATGACTGGAAAAAAGAAGTGTGGAATTTATTCTTTGTTGCAGGTGTATTGCTGGGAGGAATTGCAGTGGCATCGTTTTTAACATCAAATGCTCCTGTTGTAGTGGATGAACGTCTTACAACTGAATTACAACAATATGGCATTACCAATTTTGAATCTCTGGTGCCCATGGATGTGTTCAGCTGGCCGCAGCTATTGACTGTACGTGGCTTGCTCATGATGGTGGGCGGAGGTTTCCTGGTTGGTTTTGGTACCCGTTATGCCGGTGGCTGCACCAGCGGTCATGCCATTATGGGGTTAAGCAATTTACAATGGCCTTCCTTAGTGGCTACCATTTCTTTCATGGCCGGTGGCTTTATCATGGCCAATTTGATTCTTCCTTACATTTTGAAACTCTAATCAACAAATCATGTCAACACAAGTACAAGATACAATTCAGGATATAAAAGATATCAACACTGACTTTGAGGTACGCACTCAAAATGCCATGTGTACCAATCAAAGCACATTGGACATGCCATTATGGAGTAACTGGAAATATTTAGTAGCCGGTATCTGGTTTGGAATCATTCTCGTGAAATCCGAAGTGATCTCCTGGTTCCGTATCCAGGAAATGTTCAGGATGCAGAGTTTCCATATGTATGGAGTTATTGGTTCTGCTGTAGTGATCGGGATCATCAGTGTTTTTATTATCAAAAAATTCAAAGTAAAATCCTTTGAAGGTGAAGAAATCAAAATTGATCCAAAGTCTTTTAGTAAAGGCCAGGTATACGGTGGCCTGCTATTTGGCCTGGGCTGGGCTATTACGGGCGCATGCCCGGGACCGTTATTTGCCCAGATAGGTACGGGAGCAACAGTAGTGGTTGTAACATTACTCAGCGCCATTGCCGGCACATGGGTTTATGGAAAATTCAGGACCAGGTTGCCGCATTAGTACAACTGAAAAATAAAGTAGTGGTATTGCAGAAAACATATACAGCTATATTGATGATCAGCCTTGCTGCTTTTGCATTGTCTTATCAAAGTTGTAAAGGTGATCAACGTTCTGATTCACGCACTGCAGATTCTGTCATTATAAACAGTGTTTGGGTGGGATCATCATTCAATCAAATTCCCTATTATTCAAGAGAAGATGGTCAACTCATCTATTATGGTTACGAGTTGATTGCACATACATCCCGGTATCTTGGTCCAAAAGGTTCTGTAATGCAAATCAGTAATGGTATGAATTGCCAGAACTGTCACCTGGATGCAGGAACCAAACCCTGGGGTAATAATTACGGGGCTGTGTATAGTACTTATCCCAAATTCCGTGATCGCTCCGGTTCTTTGGAAACAATTCATAAACGGGTGAATGATTGTTTTGAACGAAGTCTCAATGGCAGGGCGCTTGATTCCAACTCAACCGAAATGAAAGCGATCTATGCATATATTAAATGGCTCGGTGAAGATTTACAAAAAGGAATAAAGCCCAAAGGAAGCGGCATTGCTGAACTGCCCTTTATGAACCGTGCTGCTGATCCTGAAAAAGGAAAAACAGTGTATGTGCAGAAATGCCAAACCTGTCATGGTGCAGATGGTAGTGGCATGATGAATTTGGAAGGAACCATGTATCAATATCCGCCGTTGTGGGGTCCTCACAGTTATAATTCAGGTGCCGGTTTGTTTCGTTTGTCTCGTTTTGCAGGGTATGTAAAAAACAATATGCCGCAGGGAGCGGATTATCATTCGCCGCAATTAAGTAATGAAGAAGCCTGGGATGTAGCTGCCTTTGTGAATTCACAACCACGTCCTTCTAAAGATTTGAGTAACGACTGGCCCGATATTTCTAAAAAGCCGGTAGATCATCCCTTTGGTCCTTATGCAGACACCTTCAACGAACACCAGCATAAATATGGACCTTACGGACCGATTAAAGATTACAAAGAAGAGCATCAGAAAAAGAAATCAGCTTCAAAATAATTTTAAACTGCTTGCATGTCACACAACATCATCCATACATCCAATTGCAGCTGTAATTGCTGCGATGAACATGAACAAACAACACCTATTGTACAAAATTCAAGAAGAGATTTTTTTAAAAATGCTTCCATGCTCACTGCGGGTGCACTCATGCCTCCATCATTAGCCAATGCAGTAAGTGGAGATATGTATCATGAAAATGAAATCTTCAAAAACAAAGCGGTTGTTGATGGAAAAGCAAAAGTGTTTACGCTTTTACACACCTCTGATATACATGCACAGCTGTACACACATGACGAATTCTTTTTTGAGAACGGGAAGCCTGTGTATAAAAAGCGTGGTGGTTTTGCGGTTTTAAAAACCATGCTGAAAACGTTGAAAGCACAGAATCCAACCAATACATTGATCATAGATGGAGGAGATTGCTTTCAGGGCGGCGGTGTTGCGGCATTAACAGAAGGGAAAGGTGTAGTTCCTCTCATCAACAATATTGGTTATGATCTCATTCTTCCCGGTAATTGGGAAGTAGTTTATGGAAAACAGGTGATGTGGAAAGACCTGGGTGGATACAATAGTGCAAAGATTTGCGCCAATATGTTTCATGATACAACTGATGAGTTTAAGAATGAACTCATCTTCCCTCCCTATTGGACAAAGATGGTGGCAGGAGTAAAGATTGGTTTTATTGGTTACAATGATCCGCTAACACCGAAGCGTCAATCGCCTGCTTACAGTCGAGGTATAACGTTTACCAAGCCGGAGATCAATGTAGCGAAGTATGTAAAAATCCTGCGGGAGTATGAACAATGTGCTATGGTGTTCCTGGTAACACATATGGGATTGGCACAACAAGTTGATCTTGCTAATAAAATGGAAGTTACAGGAGTTGATTATATACTGGGCGCTGATACACATGAACGTGTACGCAAACCTATACAAGGTAAATACGCTAAAGTAACGGAACCGGGAGCTTTTGGTTCATTTATAGCACGTTTGGATGTGGTGATTGAAAATGGAAAAATCAAAGATGAGAATTATCAGCTGCTGGATGTTGATCCTGTGAAATATAAACCAGATCCTGAAATGGCTGCATTGGTAGAAAAAGTAAGAGCTCCTTACAAGAAGGAACTGAATCAGGTAATCGGCAAAACCAAAACTCCATTGGTAAGATATTATGTGATTGAAAATCCCATGGACAATTTGATCACCGATGCATTGATGTGGAAGTACAAAGATGCCAAAGTTGATATTGTGGTGAGTAATGGTTTCCGTTTTTGTCCCCCATTGATTCCTGATAAAGTAAAAGGTTATGCAGAGATCACCAATGACTATTTGTGGAGTATGCTGCCGGTGGATAGTGAAGTGAAGATGGGAGAGGTAACCGGCAAACAATTGTATGATTGGATGGAAAAGGAACTGCACAATGTGTTTGCTAAAGATCCGGCCAAACGATTTGGCGGATGGGTGGTGCGTTTCCAGGGAATGCAGATTAACTTTACGATGAACAATGATCTGGGGAAACGTGTCAACTGGATCAAAGTAAAAGGAATGGATGTGAAACCTGACGATGTGTTCACCATGCTGGCTTGTGAACGTGAAGGTGATCCTGATGATACCCTGTGCCGGATGGAAAAAGTAAAAAGCCCCAGAAAACCCGGTCATACATTGCATAATATTGTGCGGGAATACCTGGCAGTGCATCCCTTGGTAGAACCAAAGATCGAAGGCAGAGCCATAGCTACGGATGCACCCTCAACACTCTTATCACAACTGGAAGGTTACGATTATCAATTCATCTAAATCATCAAGCTCATGAAATCATTCGCATTCATCATCGTTTTTCTTTTTGTTGCTTTTTTCAATAATTATGTCTCAGCTCAACTAAAAGCTGTTTGGGAACTACCAACAGGTGATACAGCTACACAGGCAGGCGTGTACCGCCAGGTGAACAATGTTCTCAATGCTGCACCTGATACAAAAATTGAAATTGTATTTCATGGGGATGCAGTGTATGCTTTACTCAACGATACAGGATATTATAAACAGGAAATTTTAAAACTTCATCAAAGGGGAGTGTTATTGGCAGTCTGCAATAATTCTCTTAAAAAAAGAACAATTGATCCTAAAAGAGTTATTCAGCAGGCATTTGTTGTTCCATCTGCGTTTGTAGAGATCATACGCAAACAGCAGGAAGGATGGAGTTATATAAAAGGTGGTGATTAATATGAAATGGTTTTTACTGGTAATGATGTTGGTTGCTGCTTTGCAATCTATGGCACAGGAGCACAGAACGGAGCGAAATGATACAACAGTTGTTGACAGTTCCACCCACTCACTCAATCAATTTTTCAAAAAGGGAAAATTCTTTGCACACGCCCGCAGTTTTGTGATGACTACCATCAACAAAGATGACTTGAGTGATTATGGTGCGTGGGGTTTGGGTGCAGGTATTGGTTATGAAAGTGCTACGTTCAAAGGTTTTCAGTTTGCTGTCAGTGGTTTCTTTATAAACAATACATTGTCTGCTGATCTTACCAAACGTGATCCGCAAACACAAACACTCAGTCGATACGAGCTTTCTCTATTTGATATTACTGACCCGGACAACAAACATGATCTTGACCGCCTGGAAGAACTGTATATCCGTTATCATTATAAACGATCATCTGTTACCTACGGCAAACAATACCTCAACACACCTTATATCAATCAACAGGATGGCCGTATGCGCCCAACAATGGAAAAAGGATTGTGGCTGGAACTGAATGAAGTTAAGAACATCAAACTGCAGGCAGGATGGATCAGCAGTATATCGCCCCGCTCAACAGTAAAATGGTACAGCATTGGAAACAGCATTGGTTTGTATTCGGTAGGTGTCAATGAAAATGGTTTAGCATCCGGCTTCAAAGGTCACCTGCAAACAAAGGGTATTGCCGTATTCAATGCACAGTGGAAGCAGCAAAAAATAAAGATGCAGTTTTGGAATTATTGGGTAGAAAATATTTTCAATACAGCCATGTTGCAAACAGATGTTGCACTTTCTTTCAAACACAACAGTAAGCAACAAATTCTGTTAGGTCTGCAATTGACTCATCAAAGCAAAGCAGGTGACGGTGGCAATGCAGATCTCACAAAAGCCTATGTTCAGCCCGGTTACAAAAGTTATATCATCAGTTCCCGTGCCGGTGTAAAACTGAACGCTACAACAGTTACAGCCAATTACACCCGCATCACTGCTCATGGACGATTTTTATTTCCGAGAGAGTGGGGCAGGGATCCGTCTTATACCTTCCTTGTGCGGGAGCGTAATGAAGGACTGGGTGATGTACATGCTTTTGTGCTATCTGCACAGCAGCAACCCAACAATAAAAACTGGCAGGCAATGCTGGCGGCAGGTTGGTATGATGTACCCCGCAGTACCAACTATAAATTAAATAAATACAGTATGCCATCTTATTATCAATTAGTGGCAGACCTTCGTTATCAATTCAAAGGGTTTTTAAAGGGAACATCCCTGCGATTGATTTATTTATACAAAGGCAATCTTGAAAACGAATTAACCGTGAAACGGAGTATCATCAACAAAGTGGAAATGCACCATCTCAATTTTATCATTGACTATTGGTTTGGAAAAGAGTAAGACCATACAACAGGGATTGAAAGAAAACAGAAACCAGTTTATCTTACTGGTGATTGCCAACGCATTTGTTGGTGCCATGGTAGGTTTGGAACGCACTGTGATGCCGGATTATGCAGCAGAACGATTTCATCTGCAGTCAACAACTGTACTGCTTACATTCATAGCTGCGTTTGGATTTACCAAAGCTGTTTTTAATTTGATAACGGGCTATCTGCATCAGCATACCACCCGTAAGAATGTTTTACTCATTGGCTGGCTGGCAGCACTACCGGTTCCTTTCCTGTTGATGTATGCTAACGAATGGTGGATGGTGATTGCAGCCAATATTTTGTTAGGCGTTAACCAGGGGCTTGCCTGGTCATCTACCGTTATCATGAAAGTGGATTTGGTAGGCGCTAAGAACCGTGGATTGGCCATGGGCATCAATGAATTTGCAGGATACATAGCTGTGGGCTCTGCAGGATATCTGGCATCTACCATTGCCCATCAATACGGCGCAGGTTTTTATCCGTTTGTGCCGGCAATCTTTTTTTCCATTGTGGGCTTGCTCATGAGCTGGCTTTTCATCAGGGATACTACACATTTCATTTCAACAGAACAACAAAGCGGAACACAAACCTACTTTTCATCTTTATGGAAAGAAGTAAGCTACAAACATTTTAATATGGGTACTGTAACGGTGAATGGCTTCATCAATAATCTTAACGATGGAGTTGTGTGGGGTTTGCTGCCTGTATGGTTGCTCATGAATGATTATACATTGGTACAGGCAGGAGCACTTACTGCTATCTATCCTGCCGTGTGGGGCATCAGTCAATTGTTTGCAGGAAAACTGGGGGATGATTATTGTAAAAAGCAATTGATCACAGCCGGAATGTTATTGCAAGCAGCAGGGTTGCTCTTATTGATCATGTCTGCCACATCGGTTGTTGTCATTGCTTCTATGGTGTTGCTGGGTTTGGGAACAGGATTGGTCTATCCTAATTTTTTAACGGTGATAGCGGAGAACCTATTGCCCGCTCAACGTTCAAAAGGACTTAGCATGTATCGTTTCTGGAGGGATATGGGTTATGTGCTGGGTGCATTGGGCGCCGGTTGGCTGGCCGATCTGTTGAATATTCAAACTGTATTTATCATTGTTGCCTTACTTACTGCCTTTGGCGGAATGCTGGCACAGGTTCGTATGTGCTGCACCTTCAAATTATTCTGGAAAAGTCATTCCTGTACAGAAGCAAACGCTTACTGAAAACTGACCTCAATCAATCTCTCTCTTTTTGAATATCATTTTATTGTTTTCACACGGCCTCTAGCTTTATCCTATGCTACAATACCTGTTTTTATTCATTTTGCTCATTCATGGGCTTATTCATTTCATGGGTTTTGCCAAAGCATTTGATTATGGTGAAATAAAAAACATCACCACGCTCATTTCTAAACCAGCAGGGTTTATGTGGATGAGTACGGCCTTTCTTTTTTTAGTTACAGTTGTATTATTTCTCTTCAGGCAGGAGCGGTGGATGTATGTAGCTTTTGCTGCTGCTGTAATATCACAGGTATTGATCATTTCTGTTTGGAAAGATGCAAAATGGGGCACCATTGCCAACCTGTTGATTTTGGTAGTGGCTGTTTTCTCATTTACTACATGGTTGTTTGAAAAAAAATTCAAGGAAGATGTGATTGATTATTTGAAATTAAATGCATCAGAGAATGAAGTGCTGGTTACAGAAGCCAATCTGCAATCCTTACCGCCACCTGTACAGCAATACCTTCGTTACAGCGGAGTGGTAGGGAAACCTTATCCCGGTAATATGTATGTTCGGTTTCAGGGGGAAATGCGCAGCAGGGAAAAAGACTGGTTCTATTTTACATCTGAACAATATAATTTTTTTGATGAGCCAACACGTTTGTTTTTTATGAAGGCAAAAATGTTTGGAATCACCATACCGGGCTGCCATCGGTATGAACATCAAAAAGCGATGATGAATATTAAACTCTTTGGATTGTTTGATATCGTAAAGATTCAGAATAAAGAGATCACCAAAGGGGAGACGGTGACAGTACTTAACGACATGTGTCTGATGGCTCCGGCCAGTTTACTGAGCAAGCAATTAGAATGGGAGGCTATTGGCAGTTTAACAGCAAAAGTGATCTTTACCAATGGTGCTGTTACAGTAAGCGCTGTGCTGTACTTTAATAAAAATGGACAGCTCATTGATTTTATCAGTAATGATCGCTATGATACTAACTCACAGCAGACATTTCCATTCTCAACACCGGTAAGTGAATATCAGCCTATGTATGGAATGAATCTTATTTCTTATGGCGAAGCCATCTGGCATTATAATGATACGCCGTTTGTTTATGGCAAATTCAATGTAAAGGAAATTGAATACAATCGTTCCGCTCTAAAATGAAACCACTCACCCTCATCAAAACCATTCATACAATTATCTGGTTGTTCTTTAATGTGGTGATCTTTTACCTGCTCTATGCGGTCATCATCAACAAAATTGATATGTGGGTATGGATATGCATCGGGCTGGTTGCTTTAGAAGTTATCACACTTCTTGCTTTTAAATGGTTTTGCCCTTTAACCGTTTGGGCAAGAAAGTACAGTGACTCAACCAAAAATAACTTTGATATCTATTTGCCCGAGTGGCTGGCCAAATACAACAAACTGATCTACGGCAGCATTTTTACACTTTCACTCCTTATTCTGTTTTACAGGGTTTTCTTGAGCTGATTCATATCAGTTTGTGATGCAGATCACTTTTTCGGACTACTGCCGGAGCTACCTTGGCAGTAGTAAAAACAAGTAAGATGAAAACGCATCATCAGATTTTAATAGCAGGCGGCGGCAATGCAGGCATTACTGCAGCTGCACAATTGCTGCGTGCCAACAAACATTTGGACATAGCCATTATTGAACCCAGTGATAAACATTATTATATGCCTGCATGGACATTGGTAGGCGGTGGTGTGTTCAATATGAAGGATACCATACACGAAGAAGCAGAAGTGATACCGCCTGGTGCCACATGGATCAAAGATCATATTGTGAGTTTTGAACCTGATGAAAATAAACTTACTACAAAGAGCGGGAACGAATATACTTACGAAGTACTGGTGGTGGGTGCAGGTATACAAATGAACTGGCATCTCATCAAAGGATTGAAGGAAACATTGGGTAAAAATGGCGTAACTACCAATTATCATAAAGATTATGCTACTTACACATGGGAGTGCTTACAAAATTTAAAAGAAGACGATGTGGCTTTGTTCACAGCTCCTTCCACCCCGGTTCGATGTGGTGGTGCCCCTCAAAAGATCATGTATTTGTTTGGTGATTATTGCAGAAAGCACAACATCAAAGCGCATATTGAATTTACCAGCGGAGGCAGTGTAATATTCGGCATCAAAAAATATGCTGATGAATTAACCAAGATGGTGAACAAGTATGGTATTCAGCTTTCCTTCAAACATGATCTGATTGCGGTAGATGGCACAACGAAGATGGCCACATTCAAAGTAACCGATGCCAATGGAATAGTTGCAGAAGTACAAAAGAAATTTGATGTGATACATGTAGTACCTCCGCAAAGTGCACCTGATTATTTCAGCCAATCTCCATTGGCTGATGTAAAAGGCTGGTTTGATGCTGATAAATACACGTTGCAGCATGTGCGGTATAAGAATGTATTTGGTTTGGGTGATATTTTGAATACACCGAATGCGAAAACGGGAGCTGCCATCCGCAAGCAAACCCCTGTTGTAACTAAAAACATCCTTTCGTTTTTAAAAGGAGAAGCTTTAACTGCCAGGTACAGCGGTTATGGAAGCTGTCCGCTGGTGGTGGGCTATGGAAAATTGATCCTGGCTGAATTCGGGTATGATAACAAAGTGATGGAAACCTTCCCGTTTGACCAGAGTAAACCCAGCTGGCTCATGTATCAGCTCAAACGATATGTATTGCCCTGGTTATACTGGCATAAAATTGTTAAGGGAGAAATGTAGTTTTTTTTGCTGATGGATGATGCGTATAGCGGCCGGGGATGATTGATGTTTCAATACTATCCCGGCCGTTTTGTTTTAATAAATATTAGCTTGTCTATTTAAAAGCTTCACTGAAACAGTAGTAGTTTTTTCTTTGCCATTACCTTTGCACACGTTATGACAACAGATCCCCTTCGTTCCAATAAAGCCGTGAGCAATTGGCTCCTGTTTGGCGTTTTCATGTTAATTGTTCAAATTCTGCTGGGTGGTATCACCCGTTTAACAGGAAGCGGATTGAGTATAACCGAGTGGGATGTAGTTACAGGTACATTGCCACCGCTGAATGAAGTTGCATGGCTTACTGAATTTGATAAATACAAAGCCACACCCCAATACAAACTGCTGAATACAGATTTTACGATGAGTGATTTCAAGTTCATCTTTTTCTGGGAATGGTTTCATCGGTTTTGGGCAAGATTGATGGGTATGGTGTTTGCCATTGGCTTTATTTATTTTTTGGGAAAGCGCTATTTCAAAAAAGAAATGGTAACACCCCTGATCATTCTTTTTATCCTCGGTGCATTGCAGGGCGCAGTTGGATGGATCATGGTGGCGAGTGGTTTGGTGGGCGATGCAGTCTACGTAAAACCAACAAGATTGGCATTGCATTTTATTTTAGCAATGGGGTTACTCTGTTATACGTTTTGGTTTGCTTTGCAACTTAAGGTGGATCAAAAGCAGATCATCAGCAACAGGTCCATCAACAATTTTACAAGAGCACTGATTGGAATCCTCATTATTCAATTGTTGTTTGGAGCACTTATGGCAGGTCATAAAGCAGCTACTGCTGTACCAACATGGCCCACCATAAATGACGCTTGGCTGCCGGCACAACTGTTTAAAGAATCACCATGGTTCATCAATTTGATTGAAAATAAGATCACCATTCATTTCTTTCACCGCAATATTGCTTACCTGTTCACCCTTCTTATTATTATTTGGTATTACAAAGCAGGAAAAGAAACAAGATCGCACGTGTTTACTGCAACCCGGTTCATTCCCCCGATGCTTACTTTGTTACAGGTATTGCTGGGTATTGTTTCCGTGCTTACAGCACCACAGATTGTGCCCAATCATTGGCGCACATTTGAATGGATGGCACAATTGCACCAGCTCACAGGTATGTGTTTATTGCTGAGTCTTGTATGGGTTCTGTATCTTGTAAGAAGAGGTAAATAGCAGGAAACATATGTGAAATACCGTCACATATTTTGAATAGTAAGGGTACAAACCACGCAGCATTTATAACATCTTTCCCGTCTTTTACGTTTAAACAAAACCGTTTGTATCTTCAATATCCGTAAACATGAAGCAATACCTGCAAGGCATCTGGTACAGTTTTCCCGTTCAGTTAATATTTCTGCATTTCAGAAAATATCAACTGCTGCTGCTGTTTTGGTTTTTACTGGGCAGCGCTATCAGCGGTGGTTTCATGAATCATTTTGGTGCTGATTCATTGTTTTTAGCACCGGAATATATGGGTAAAGTAAATTTCCTGAGCTCTTTTTTTGTAGGTGCTGCATATGGAACATTTGTTATGAGCTGGAATATAACCACGTTCATTCTCTTCAGTAATTTTTTCAAATTCCTGGCCACTGCATCCAAACCTTTTTTAAAATATTGTTTGAACAATGCCGGTATACCGTTGCTGTTTCTCATCAACTATTTTATCCAGGTCGTTCGCTTTGATCATTTAAAAGAGCTGATGGCAACCGGTGAAATTTTATTGATGGCTGCAGGTTTTCTCTGCGGCCTTATTCTTTTTATTGCCTTTTCTTTTTTCTATTTCTATGGATCCGAAAAGATGATCCTTCGAACTCTACGGCCTGTTATTTCCAATCCACAACAGTTCATGGAAAAATACAAGCCATTGCCTATGGTACATCATCATGAAACTACCATCAATGTCAGGTATTTTCTCACCGGTTTTTTTGAAATACGTAAAACAAGAAATGTAACCCACTACAGCCAGAGCTTTCTGGATCTCATCTTTAACCGTCACAACTTTGCAGCAGTGATGGCCATTGTCCTGGCCTTTTTGTTTTTAATGATCTATGGCTTATTCTTAGATACACCGCAATTGCAATTGCCGGCTGCAGCCAGCATCTTTGTATTCTTCTCTATTTTAATTGCTGCATCGGGAGCGTTGGCTTATTGGCTGGACACATGGAGTGTGCCTGTAGCTGTGATCCTTGTTTTGTTGTTCAATTTTTTATTCCGGTATGAATACATTGATATACGAAACAAAGCATTTGGTTTGAATTATGAAAACCGGAAGGCAAGACCTGAGTATAATTTAAAGTCCATGCTCGCAATAAGTACGCAGGAACATATTAGCAAAGACAGCCTTCGTATGATTGAAACACTGAATCAGTGGAAGCAAAAACAGGGAGAGGAAAAACCATTCATCTACATCATCAATGTAAGCGGTGGCGGTAACCGCTCTTCTACGTTTACAGTAAATATGCTGAGTCATGTTGACAGTGCATTGAAAGGTACACTCATGAAAAAGACCATTGTGTACAGCGGTGCATCCGGCGGAATGCTGGGAGCAACCTATTACCGTGAATTATACAGAAGAAAGCTAAAAGGTGATGCTATTGATCTGCAAAGCAATGAACACAAAGTCAATATTGCAAAAGACCTGCTCAATCCTATTTTTTCAGCTTATGTAACAAGAGACCTGGTGGCACCGGCACAAAAATTTTCAGTAGGACCTTACCGCTATGTAAAAGACAGGGGCTATGCATTTGAACAACAGTTAAACTACAACACAGGAAATATTTTATCGCAACGTATTATGGATTATGAAACAGAAGAACGAACCGCTGCCATACCTGTTGGCTTATTTTGTTCTACCGTAAGCCAGGACGGACGAAAGATGATCGTTTGTTCCCAGCCTGTTTCTTATCTCATGCGTCCTCAGAAAGATTCATTGCGTGGAGTAACAGCAGAGCCGGATGCCGTTGATTACGGTGCATTCTTCAAAGACCTCAATCCATATAATATGCGGTTGCTTACAGCATTACGTATGAATGCAACCTTCCCTTATGTGCTTCCAAACGTATGGCTGCCTTCAAGACCCATTGTAGATGTGATGGATGCAGGTCTTCGTGATAATTATGGACAGGAGATTACCCTCCGGTTTTTAGATGTGTTTGATGACTGGATCAGGGAAAATACATCCGGGGTCATTTTTATACAGGTGCGTGACCGAAAGAAAGGGGAATGGGAAGATGATTTTAATGAACCGAGTATCGGAGATATTTTATATAAACCGGTAACAACACTTCAGTATAATTTTTATAAGGTGCAGGATTATATGCAGGAGAGCATGGTAAGCTATTCTAAAAACAATGTGCCCATGTACCGCTTTAGTTTTATATATGAACCGGCATCACAAAAGAAAGGAGCTGCGTTGAGTTTTCATTTAACCGAGAGGGAAAAGAAAGATATTGCTGCTGCCGTATATAATCAAAAGAACGCATCAACGCTTCGTAAATTACTGCAATTGCAAAATGGAGCCAGATGATATTAATGTTTGAGTCTTCGTTTTTTGATCATACCACCCTTGGTATCCTTCACACTGTTCATGATAATAAATGCTTCTGGATCGATCTTGTCGATCTCTGCTTTTAATTTACTTACTTCCAGGCGGGTTACAACTGTATAAACAATATCCACTTGTGTTTTTGGTCTTCCTGTTTTACCAAAGCCACGTTCACCTTTGTAAATGGTAAAACCCCGGCCCAACTCATTTGTGATAAGATCCTTAATCGCTTCCTGTTTATGGGAAATGATGGTAACACCCGTGTATTCTTCAATACCTTCAATTATAAAATCAACAGTTTTAGCAGCAGATAGATACGTAAGTACTGCATACATAGCCGTTTCAACTGATAGCAAATAAGCAGCAAATGAAAAGATAATGAGATTGATGATGAGAATAACATCACCAATGGTTAAACCTGTTTTTCGACTTACAAAAATGGCCAGTACCTCAGTACCATCAATCACACAACCACCTCTTACAGCCAAACCAATACCGGCACCTAAAAAAAATCCACCAAAGCCTGCTACCAATAATTTATCCTGTGTCATTTCAGGATAGGGAATGATGGCTACTGCCAGTGCAAGCAATCCAATAGCAATGGCTGTTTTGATGGCAAACCATGCATCAATAATCCGGAAGCCGGATAATATAAAAGGTGCATTCACCAGTATCAGGATCAAAGGGAAATAGAAGCCGGTTGTTTCTGTAATGAGCAATGAAATACCAACAGCGCCTCCATCAATGAAGTTACTGGGCAACAAAAATCCCCGCAAACCAAATCCTGCAGAAAGAACACCTGCTGTGATCAGGAATGAATCAATAAAGAAGTTTTTAACCGAACGCTCAATTTTTTTACGTTGTTTTCCCCTGCGGTAAGGAGATGGTTCTTTCCGTTTCAAACTGTTAACGATTGCAGGGATAACGTAGGGATGCATACGTTTTAAAGATAATAAATACAGACCAATGATTCTTTATGGTACCAGTAAACGATAAGCATTTTGTAATATCTCTACCTGGAACACCTGTGCTGTAGCTTTACCATCGCCATCAATATGAAAGGGTGCTAATGATGGATTCTGAATTGTTAACGCACTCGTTTGAAAATATGTGATGCCATGGCTTTTGGCTTCAGCTTTGGTGAATGTTCCAAAACGGATATGCCATAACACACGAAAGGGCAGCAGGAACAGATTGTTTTTTTCTACTGCTACAATATCCAGCAACCCATCGTTTAAACTTGCTTTGGGCGCAATGGTAAAATGATTGCCAAACTGGTTGCTGTTGGCAATGCTGATGAAATACGCATCACCTGAAAATTGTTGATCAGCGCTTTCAATAGTGAAAGGATAAGTACGAATGGAAAATAAATTCTTCACAACTAATTTTACATACTTCCAAAAACCACGTTTGTGTTCACGGTCAAAATCATGCGCCACTTTTGCATCAAAACCTAAACCGCTGAGCATGCATGAAAATTGCCGGTTGATGAGAAATGCATCTATCATTGAAGTGTTGCCTTTGAGAATTACATCCAACGCTTTGTTGGGATCTTTACTGATGCCTGCTGCAAAAGCCAACCCATTACCGCTTCCTCTGGGCACAATACCAATATTGACGGGCAGATGACGCACGGCAGAAGCTACTGCACTGATCGTACCATCACCTCCGCAAACAATCACATCAGTGATCTGTTGCTGCTGAATTTTTTCGATCAGGAAATGATAGTTGCCATCAGCAACGGTATATATTATTTCAAACAAATGCTGAGCAGCAGTACATCTTTCCTCAATGATTTGAGTAAGTGGCTTCCCTCTTTGTACACCTGCACGTGGATTGATCAAAAAAATAAAGCGGCGCTGCATAGCGCCGCAAAACTATTGGGAATCCTGTTATGGATTTAATTTTTCTTTTGGCGTTTTATTACGGCTACTGCTTCAATTTCAATCAGCACATCGGGGTTGAACAGGGCAGCAACACCCACCAATGTACTGGCAGGTGGATTTTCATTGGGAAGATAATTGGCACGAACTTCACGGATCATGGGTATTTGATCGGGTTTGTAGTTCACTACATAGTAAGTCATTTTTACTACGTCTTTAAAATCTGCTCCTGCAGCCGCCAATACAATTTTTAAATTTTCAAATGCCTGTCTTACCTGTGCTTTTAAATCTCCTTTGCCAATAATAGTGCCATTGGTATCATCCGCTACAATGCCTGATGTAAAAATCATACTGCCTCCATTTACTTTCACCACCTGTGAATAGGTTTTCGGTTTGTTTACTCCATCAGGGTTGATGTGCTGTTTGAGTTGAGCAGATATTGAAGTAGTAATAAAAAATACAATACAGATAATTAAAATCTTTTTCATTTTAAGTTGTTTTTCTTTGTAAGAAATACTAATTCAGCAGAATGATCACTACCATTTCAACAACGCACTGGCCCATGTAAATCCACTTCCAAATGCAGCCATGCAAATCAGGTCACCTTCTTTTACCTTTCCCATTTCGTAGGCTTCACATAAAGCAATCGGAACAGAGGCGGCTGTTGTGTTACCATACTTTTGAATATTGTTGTACACCTGGTCATCCCTCAACTTTAATTTTTGCTGCACAAACTGTGCAATGCGTAAGTTGGCCTGGTGCGGTATCAGCAAATTCAAATCAGATGGTTGATAGTTATTGGTCTTTAAAGCTTCCAAGATCACTTCGGGAAATTTAACCACAGCCGTTTTAAACACCTGCGGTCCATCCATATTGGGAAACAATTCAGCATTATCAATCATCGCATGACTCATGAACATATCCGCCAGCTCACCGTCATTAAAGCTTGCTAAATTTTCTTTCCAGTAATTGGCATGTGTGCCGGGATTATACATGGCCAGTATCTCCGCATCATTCCCATCACTGTGCAAATGAGTACTTAAAATACCACGGTTTTCATCTTCTGTTGGTTGCAGCACCACGGCACCTGCACCATCACCAAAGATCACACTCACATTACGGCCACGGGTGGTAAAGTCCAAACCAAAAGAATGTTTTTCGGCACCCACCACTAAAATATTTTTGTACATACCGCTTTTAATGAATTGATCAGCTACACTGATGGCATATACAAAACCGCTGCATTGATTACGAACATCCAATGCACCTACCTGATTCATCTTCATGGCACGTTGTAATAACACTCCACAACCGGGAAAATAATAATCGGGACTTAAAGTGGCAAAAACAATGAAGTCAATATCCTGTGGTGTAATGCCTGCACGTTCAATGGCAATTTTACTTGCTTCCACGCCCATAGTGGTGGTTGTTTCTTTGGTTCGATGGGCATAGCGGCGTTCTTTAATCCCGGTACGTTCCTGGATCCATTCGTCGCTGGTATCCATGTATTGTGTGAGGTCCTGGTTGGTTACAACGTGTTCGGGCACATACATACCAATACCTGTAATCTTACTTCTGATCATATGGCAACGTTTAGTAAGGCAATTTAGGAAATAGGAAGGAAACGCAACTGTTGCGGCTGAAACGGTTGTGGGTTGAAATAGTTGCCAATCAGTTTTTGAATTCCTGAACAACGATCAACCCTTTGTTACCACCGTTGAGCACACTGATGCCCACCCTGGAAAATTTTGGATTTAAAATATTGGCCCTGTGCCCGGGAGATTTCATCAAAGCGGCATGGGCTCTTGTAATGGTATACGAATAAGCCAGGTTTTCACCGGCATATTTATAAGCAATGTTGAGTGTATTCAAACGTTGAAACGGATCCTTTCCTTCAGGTGTGTTGTGTGAAAAATAACCACGGGTAAACATGTCGGTACCATGCAATTTTGCTGCATGGGAAAGTTCATCACTCATTCGTAAAAGAGAAAGATTTCTCAAACTGCGTTCCCTGTTCACCAATTCCAGGAGTTGTAATTCTTTTGTTGCATCACTGCTGAATTGCGTTGTTTGAAAGGATTCTTTTTTAAAAGATTGATCTGTAGCAGTTGCGCCTGCCACCTGTAAACCTTCCACCGATGCAGCAATGCTGTTCACCATATCTTCAGCTGAAGTGCCAAAGATCTCACGGTAATTGGTTGCGAAAAAGCTTTCATTCAACTCTTCATTTCCTTCTTCCCAATACGAGGAATGGATGATATGATAGCTTACGGTGGTTAACAGCAGACCTGCTGCCAAACCGCCAATCACTCCAGTTGTTTTGTTGAACCAATGGGCATGTGTAGTTTTTTTCGTATAGAACAGCAACCAGCTTTCCATAACCGATAACAAACCAAAGGTGAACAGGAATACTGCAATAAAACTGATGATGAATAACCAAAGCTCCTGTACCTGGAATTCCGATTGCAAAACATCCGTGATGACAGGTGCCATAAAAAAAGGTGCGGCCACACTGCCGCACCACTTTATGCAAACCGTAGAAAAATAGATAAAACCTTTTTTATAGCCAATGATGGCTGAGAGCAGAATGATAAACAGTATGAAGATATCTGCTGTGTTCATTGTCCTTACTGTCTTCTTACTCTGCCATCTTTTTTATCTTCTGCACGACCGATACCATAACCAACAGCACCACCAATCACACCACCTACCACGGCACCCTCAGCACGGTCCCTCTTGTTAATAACGGCACCTGCTACAGCACCACCTGCACCACCAATCACTGCACCTTTTGCAGCTTTACTCCAACCTTGCTTTTGAGTTGTGGTTGAAGTGCCGGCAGCATCACGATACACCACTTTTTCTTTTACCACAGGCGCATTCGCTTTTGCTTCCTGTTCCATTTTCCACTTTTTAAATTCAGCCATCTCTACACTATCCTTAAAAGCGGCTAATACTTTTGTTTCATCCGTTGTTTGTTTGCTTTTGCAGGCTGCAAAAGTGATTAATATTGCAACTGCGTAAATTACTTTCTTCATAATGTTTGATTTTAAATGGTTATAAATGCTGTTGGTACATGATCTAAAAAGACCGTGCCAAAACCGGTCTGTTAACGTAATTTTTGAGATTTGTTAAAGGGATTTGTGCTGAAATGAGAGAGATTTTAACAAATAAAAAAACCTGTTATTGATTAACAGGTTTGAAGAAAATGAGGGAAAATTTTGTTTATCACGCCTTCTTCAACGCAAACTCTTTAATCACATCTACGCCATATTGTACACTGCTCAATGGTAAAGCATTGTACAAACTCATTCTAAAACCGCCTACGCTTCTGTGGCCTTTTACACCATACATGCCTGCATCTTTAGCGTATTGCAGAAATTCTTTTTCCATTGCTTCATCATTCATCGTAAATACAACATTCATTAAACTACGATCTTCTTTAGCAACGGGCAAATTGATAAAGGGTAGTGTTTCCAACGCAGAATACAACAAATCTGCTTTTTGCTGATTGATTGTTTCAATGGCAGCAACACCACCTTGTTCTTTCAACCAACGCAATGTGAGCATGGCTACATACACAGCAAACACTGGGGGTGTATTGAGCATACTTTTTTCATTGATATGGTTTTGATAATCCAAAACTGTTGGGATAATACGTTCTGTTTTACCCAAAATATTTTTATTGATCACCACGAGGTTCACACCGGCAGCCCCCATATTTTTTTGTGCACCTGCATAAATGAGATCGAACTTATTGAAGTTGAGAGTGCGGCTTAAAATATCACTGCTCATATCTGCCACCAGCGGCACGCCGCAATCATAAGGGAGGTGATGCCATTGTGTACCTGCAATGGTTTCATTGGTAGTGATGTGCAGATATGCAGCCGTTTTAGAAAATGATAATTGTTTGGGTATGGTGGTGAACTTTGTTTCTTTAGCACTGCCGGCTATTTCCACATGACCAAAGAGTTTCGCTTCTTTAATGGCTTTATTGGCCCATGTACCGGTTTCAGTATAGGCAGCAATACCATCCTGTTTCAACAAATTCATAGGTACCTGCATGAACTGGGTGGTAGCACCTCCATGGAGGAACAACACTTCATGATCATCATCCAGCTGCATTAATTCTTTTACCAGGGAACGTGCTTCTTCCATCACCGCTTCAAACAAAGGAGTGCGGTGACCAATTTCTAAAATGGATAAACCACTGTTATTAAAATTGAGGATGGCCTGGCTTGCCTGTTCAAATACTTCTTTGGGTAAAATAGAAGGGCCTGCATTGAAATTGTGAATCATGCAGCGAAATTAGTTGATTGAAAACAAACAGTTGTGATGAACCCAACCTGATAGTCATCTTAATTCTACAAGATACTACCCCCCCTCCGGGGAGGGGATAAACAGCTTTCAACTTGATGTATAATAGCTAATGAGCCTGAATAAATAAGATAGGGCTGTACTTAGCAAGTCTCCCTTTAGGGAGATTTAGAGGGCTACTGCTTCCACTGTTTTATTCGTCCTGCTTTTCTCTGCTGCAAAACCCATTAAATGACTTTCAATAGATGCATCGATGGTGGAAGTAAGCAATGACGCATCTTTTTTAGAAACTGCATCCACCCAATTGGCTACCAGCCGCCAATCACCACCGCCATGGCCATCACTTTTTTGGCTCCAGGTGCGTACTTCACCGGTGCGGAAATCGGTGATCTTAAATTCGTTCATATCACCCACAATATCCCCATGGCTTCCCATCACCCTTGTTCTCCTTCCTTCATACGATGTAAAGGCTTCCATGCTGAAAGAAGCAGTGATGTTCTTATCAAACAAAATATTGGTGATGTAATGATCCGGCTGATCGTTTTCCATTTTGTACACACAACGTCCGTAATTGGTTTTGCGGAGTTGTTCTAAAATAAAATCACCATGTTTACTGCGGTCTTCCGGCAAATCAAAAACATAAGTACGCTTGCGTTCATGATAATAAATTTTCATAGCAGAGTAGGGGCAGGTGGATTCTACAGCACAACCATCCATACAACGTGCTGTACTTCCCTGTGGTGCATTTTTAGATGTGAACCAATCCAAACCCCCAAATGCATGTACACTTTGTGCGGGTTGATCGATCAACCAGCGTAAAATATCCAGGTCATGACAACTCTTAGCTAAAATGATGGGTGTTGTTTGTTTACTGTTGTGCCAATTACCACGCACAAATGAATGACTCATGTGGATGTGTTCTATCGGTTCTAAATGCTGAATGCTGATGATATTGCCGATAGAACCATTATGCATTAATTCTCTCAGGCGAACAAAATAAGGAGCATAACGCAGCACATGACAAACAGCAACAATGCGTCCTGTTTTTTTAGCCATGGCCAAGATATCCCTGCACTCTTTTTCACTGGGGCTGATGGGTTTTTCCAGCAACACATCATAACCCATTTCCAATGCTTTCATACAGGGGCCATAGTGCAAATTATCAGGAGTAGAGATGATCACTGCATCAGCAAACTTGGGCCGCTTAAACACATCTTCCCATGTTTTAAAACGATTTTCTGCTTTTATCTTATGTTTTGTTGCATAGCGTTCATTACGTATATCAATGGGTTCTGCAACACCAACAATATCCAGCATGTCAGGATATTCATAGGCAAAATTTCCGTACACATTTCCACGGTTACCGGCACCACAGGTAATAGCGGTTACAGGTTGAGATGGTGCAGGTGTCAGTTTTAAATCGGGTAAAAGAATAGGCTCGCCTGCATCATTGGTTGCCCATGAGGAAAGCGGTAATGCTGCAGCACTGGTAAATACGCCCAATTTTTTTAATACATCTCTGCGTGATAATGAAGAAGGCATAATTATTGATTTAAGTAGAAATATTTCAGAAAGGTAAAACAAATTCAAAAAAATGAACCGAATCTCCTTTAATAAAAATACATGCGTGCTAATACTTTCTTCTTACATGAACACTATTTCATTTAACATTTGATTGGATTTTTTTATAATACCTGTCCGTATAAATTTGCGCATCTATTCATCATCAAAATAATAACAATGAAAAAACTACTGTTAACTCTCAGCTTATCTATGTTCATCATCGCCGCCAATGCACAAAAAGGAAATTGGTATGTGGGAGGCAATCTTGGGTTCTCTTCCTCACAATCAAAAATTGAATCGGGAAATACAGAAACAAAAGCAGGCAAAACTACTTCCTGGTCAGTATCGCCAGAGGTGGGTACGTTTCTTACCAATCAAATTCAGTTAGGTGTTGCGTTTACATTGACGGGTTCAAAGTTTGAAAGTCAGCAAAACATCAACTTTGAATCAAAAAATAACAGTTACGGAGGTACAGTTTATTCTAGGTATTTTTTTGGTAAAGAGGCGTTCAAGCCTTTTATCGGGTTAAATGCTTCTTATTTATCAGGAAAATCTGAATCAAGAACAGGAGGGACAGTTAATTCAGAAATAACTACATCAACCTTAGGCGTAAATGCAAATGCAGGTTTTGGGTATGCCTTAAGTAAAAGAGTTACAGCGCTTGGTTCATTTGGATTTTTAGGTTTTGAATCGTTTACCCGCAAACCAAATGACAATACAAAAAACACAACCAATACTTTTGGATTTGATGCCAACTCCCTTGGTAACAGGTTCACCATCGGATTTTATTACACACTATAATCTAACCCCCATTAATAAATTACCACAGCTTGCAGGATTGACAACTGCAGGCTGTTTTTTTATTGTTGACTCAAAGGCAACTTCAATACTTCCATCATAAACTTCGTGATCTCTGCTTCAACTCCTGCAACATCACCACTTTTAATATAGGAACCAATCACATGATCACCTGTATTGGGCATCGCTTTTTCTCTCTTCAATTCAACAGGCGTGCCAAGTTGCTCAAACATTTTTTTCATGGCACTTACTTTTACTACACTATCCTGGTGAACGGAATCACGGTAGTAATATAACATCAGCGTGGGTTGTTTTATTTTTTTAAATGTTTCAGGCAGCATGGTTGTTTCCAGGTATTCTTCCAGGTTTACAACAGCTTCCAGCCGGTAAGGGCTGTTCCAGTATTGTTTGTAGATGGGGCGTGTGTCTTTTGGAACAACATAGCTTGATCCTGTAATGAGTTTTCCCAGTTGTAAACCCCATGGATTATTAGCGATCCACGCATTGTCATCAAAAATCTGAACATTGGGTGATAATAGAACGAGCGAATGAATCTCGGGATAAACAGAGGCCAGGTGCAAAGCATTCGTGCCACCTGTTGATGTGCCCACTACTATTACTTTATTGCCCAATTGTTTACCAATGGCATACGCTTCTTTTACACTGTTCCAGTATTTTTCGGCAGTAAGATTCACCAGTTGTTCTGTTGTATCAATGCCATGCTCTGCCAGTCTTGATAAATACAGATTGCATCCAAACTTTTTGGCAATGTTTAAATGAACAGGTGCCCCCTCTTCTTGTGATGCAGAAAAACCATGCAGATAAACAATGGCATATTCAGTTTTGGTCTTCAAAGAATCATTGGCCCAGATAATTCTTGCTTGATTATTGGGACGAAGTTTGTGTTTTGCTTCATTGGTTGCAATATAATTTTCAAGACCTGTAACATCAGCGGGAACAGTTGGCAGATCTGCTGCGTAAACAGGAGTTGAAGGATTAGGACCAAGCAAATAAACAACAGCAAGAATGGCAACGAAGATGGCCAACCATTTAAGAAATTTCATGGAGAAGATTTGTTGAAACTAAAATTAAGAGATTAACGAATGCATAATGCCGTAAAAAGAGTTGCGGGAGCTTTCTTAATGGGGCCTGCGGCGGCATTACTCCATAACCAAATATTAATGCCTGTTTTCCCTTGCCACCCCACCTGAAAAGCTTACCTTTGCGGCCTTAAAAAAGCCAATAGCCGTTGCTAAAGGCTTAAAGTTCAACTACATGAATATCAGAAACATAGCAATTATTGCACACGTTGACCATGGAAAAACAACACTGGTTGATAAGATTTTACATGCCACAAAGGTTTTTCGTGATAACCAGGAAACAGGCGAGCTCATCATGGACAGCAATGACCTGGAGCGTGAGCGTGGCATCACCATTTTCTCAAAAAACGCCGCTGTTACTTACAATGATGTAAAAATTAATGTGATCGATACACCGGGCCACGCCGATTTTGGTGGTGAAGTGGAGCGTGTATTGAAAATGGCGGATGGTGTAATTCTTTTGGTGGATGCATTTGAAGGCCCCATGCCGCAAACACGTTTTGTGCTGCAAAAAGCATTGCAGTTGAATTTGAAACCGATCGTTGTGATCAACAAAGTGGATAAACCCAACTGTCGCCCTGATGAAGTGCATGATGCTGTGTTTGAACTCTTCTTCAACTTAGATGCAACAGAAGAACAATTGGATTTCCCTACTTATTATGGTAGTGGTAAAAATGGTTGGTTCAATGATTCATTAACGCCAACTGATAATATTATTCCGTTGCTGGATGGAATTGTGAAACATGTTCCCCCGCCAAAAGTAGCAGAAGGTCCGTTGCAGATGCAAATCACTTCTTTGGATTATTCTTCTTTCCTTGGACGTATTGCCATTGGTAAAGTAAGCCGTGGAAGTATTAAAGAAAATCAGCAGGTGGCATTAATGCAGGCGGATGGTACGGTTCGTAAACTCAAAGTAAAAGAACTGTATGTATTTGAAGGAATGGGTAAGAAAAAGGTAAGTGAGGTTATTGCCGGTGATCTGTGTGCGGTAGTAGGGGTTGACGATTTCAATATTGGTGATACGATTGCTGATGTAGAAAACCCTGAAGCATTACCGGTTATCAGTGTGGATGAACCAACAATGAACATGTTGTTTAGTGTAAACAACTCACCCTTCTTTGGTAAAGATGGAAAATTTGTAACCAGCCGTCATTTGCGTGATCGCTTGATGAAAGAAACAGAAAAGAACCTGGCACTTCGTGTTGCTGATAGTGAAGATGGCGATAGTTTGATCGTATATGGTCGTGGTATTTTGCATTTGGGTATTTTGATTGAAACCATGCGTCGTGAAGGATATGAATTAACTGTTGGTCAGCCGCAGGTAATCACCAAGGAAATTGATGGTAAGAAATGTGAGCCGTATGAAACCCTGGTGGTAGATGTGCCGCAGGAATTTGCAAGTAAAGTGATTGACCTTGTTACCCGCCGTAAAGGAGAAATGCTGGTGATGGAAACCAAAGGTGAAATGCAGCATTTGGAATTTGATATCCCTTCACGTGGCTTGATCGGTTTGCGTACACAAATGCTTACGGCTACTACAGGTGAAGCGGTGATGGCTCATCGCTTTAGCGAATACAAACCATGGAAAGGTCCAATTCCCGGACGTAACAATGGTGTACTGCTTTCTAAATTCCAGGATAAAACAACCGGTTATTCGATTGATAAATTACAGGACCGTGGTACGTTCTTTGTTGACCCCGGAGAAGATGTTTACGCAGGACAGATCATTGCGGAGCATATTAAACCGGGTGACCTGGTGGTGAATGCAACTGAAGGAAAGAAACTCACCAACCACCGTGCCAGCGGCAGTGATGATGCAACACGTATTGCTCCCAAAACATTAATGACACTGGAAGAGTGTATGGAATATATCCAGTTTGATGAGTGTATTGAAGTAACTCCCAATCACATTCGTATGCGTAAAGTGATTTTGGATGAAGAAGAGCGCAAGAAAGTAGCTAAGCAGATGAATGCAGCAATGGCTTAAGACAATTGCAGTTGATTTAAAAATACAAATGCCGCAGAAACCTGCGGCATTGTTCTTTGTCATAATCAATAGTGGAGATCACTATAAATGCTTATCGATCTCCTTACAAAGCGCATTAAAAATATCGTTGATGCTTCCTTCGCCCTTTATTTCTACAAACTTACCAAACTGTTTGTAGTAATCAGCTACTATGGATGTTTTGTTTTTGTATTCGGTGATTCGTGCACGGATCACATTTTCATTGGTATCATCACTTCTGCCGCTGGTGAGGCCACGGTTGAGCAGGCGTTTCACCAATTCTTCTTCACTAACCACCAGGGAAATGAATTCATTGATCTGGGTACCTTTTTCCTGTAACAATGCATCCAAACCTTCAGCCTGGGCGGTGGTACGGGGAAATCCATCAAACAAAAAACCTTTGGCTTGCGGATTTTTGTCCAAAGCGGTGCTGATCATTCCAATCACCACTTCATCAGGTACCAATTGGCCTTTATCCATCAGCTTTTTGGCTTCCAGCCCTAATTCAGTTTGCGCTGCGATTTCGCTACGCAGCAAATCTCCGGTGCTCAGATGCTTTAATCCATACTTTGAAATAAGCCGTTCTGATTGTGTACCCTTACCACTGCCGGGAGGACCAAACAAAATTACATTGAACATAAGCAGTACTAACCCTTAGTGAACCGTAAATATAATATGACCCTTTCAAACTTTGGCAATCTGAACCAATTTTGATAAGAAATGTTTTAGAGAAGTAAAGAATTGTTAAGAAAAAGGCCTTGTCGTTCAACAGACAAAACGGGTGTTAGCATCTTTCCTAACTTTATATTCTGAACACATCTATGAAAAGACGAATACATAAAATGGATTATATGAAGCGATTTGCAGTTTTGCTATTATTGACACCGCTTACATTCGTTAGCTGTCAATCACAAACAACATCTGTTGTATCAAAAGAAAAAAAAGTTATGAGTACTGAAAAAAAGCCTGCCCAGCTGAAAGAGGGGAATCCTGTTTATTCAAAAACAGACACCGGAAAAGTAAACATGAGTGAAGAGGATTGGAAAAAAATTCTTCCTTCAGATGTGTATTATATCGCAAGACAAAAAGGAACGGAACGTCCCTGGACGAGTAAGTTTGAAAAGTTCAATGAAATAGGAACGTATTATTGTGCGGCCTGCGGTAATGCCTTATTTAAAAGTGATACCAAGTTTGAAAGCGGTTGCGGATGGCCCAGTTTTTATGAACCCATCAGCAAAGGTGCCATTATTTACACTCCGGATCATACACATGGTATGGAGCGTACAGAAGTGCAATGCGGCCGATGCAAAGCGCATTTAGGTCATGTGTTTGAAGATGGCCCGCCTCCAACCGGTTTGCGTTATTGCATCAATGGTGTGATCCTTGATTTTGAAAAGGCAAAAACTGCCGAGAAGAATTATAAAGACAAGAAGAGTGGTGAGTAGCAGTTGTTGTAATGATGGAAAAGGCGATTCAGTACTGAATCGCCTTTTTTTGTGCTGAACTTTTATTAATTTTCAGTAAAATAATGACAGTATATGAGCACCGCTCAAATGAAAAAGCAAATCATTAAGGAATTGAATAGTGCAGACGATGCAACGGTTAAAGATATTTACGGCGTACTTAAAACAATCAAACAGCAACATCTTTCACCTTCATGGAAAGAGCTATCGCTTCAGCAAAAACAAAAGATCGAAACAGGTTTAAAGCAGTTGAAAGAAGGCAAGGGTAAAGATGCTATGAAAGTAACCGAAACACTTGTAAAAAAATATGGTATTAAAGGGTAAAACTGTTATTGTTTCTCCACAGGCAGAAGAAGACCTCAAAGACTTATACGAATACCTGTTTACTGAGTTTGGTAAAGAAACTCTTGAAAAATTTCATCAAAAATGGCTTGATTTCCTGAAAGTAGTTTCCTGTCACCCAAGACTATTCCCTTTATTACACAAACGGAAAAATTTAAGAAAACACGCCATTCATGAAAGAACAATGGTGGTGTATAAGCCGACAAGAACTGCAATTGAAATCGTTACACTGTTTAATACCCGCCAAAATCCCAAAAGTTTAAAAAAGGTAATTCGGAAGTATTAGCCACCACTCATCAAATTCCTCTCATTCATCATGCTTTCCATTTATCTTTAGAGCATTCAAAAATTTTCTGCTATGAGATTGATTAGTACGGCTCTGAGCCTTATCGTTTTTATGGTAACTGCCAATGCGCAAACGCCTTCCTGGCTTCGTTATCCCTCCATTTCACCTGACGGTAAAACCATTGTGTTTACCTACAAGGGTGATCTCTATAAAGTAGCTGCCACAGGTGGAACGGCTACACCTCTTACGATGCATGAAGCACATGATTTTATGCCTGTGTGGAGTAATGACAGTAAGACCATTGCCTTTGCCAGTGACCGTTATGGCAATTTTGATGTGTACACGATTTCAGTAAACGGTGGTGAAGCCAAACGCATCACTTATCATTCAGCAGCTGAATATCCTTATGCATTCAGCAATGATAATAAGAACATCATTTTTGGCGGCACAAGAATGGACTTGCCGGCCAACCGTCAATTCCCAACAGGTTATATGAGTGAACTGTACACTGTTTCAACCAATGGCGGCAGAGTAACACAGGTGATCACCACGCCTGCTGAAGATATTCGCTTTTCAAAAAATGGCAACCAGTTTCTTTATACCAACAAACCTGCAGGTGAGAACCAGTGGCGCAAACATCATACATCAGCAGTTACAAGAGATGTATGTGTGTATGATCTTAAAACAGGCACACATAAACAAATCACTTCTTTTAATGGTGAAGACAGAAACCCTGTTTTTACAACCGATGAAAGCGGTTTTTATTATTTAAGTGAAGAAAGCGGTTCCTTCAATGTTCATAAGATGACGATGAACGGCGGCAAATCAGAAAAGATCACTTCCTTTAAAAAACATCCTGTTCGTTTTCTCAGCAGCAGCAACGATGGTTTGCTTTGCTTCTCTTATGATGGTGAATTGTACACCATGAAAGCCGGTGCTTCACCGCAAAAAATAAACATCAGCATTCTTGCTGATGCACGTAATAACAATGAGCGTATTTATCGGGTTACCAGCGGCAGCGGTATGAGTGTATCTCCCAATGGTAAAGAAGTAGCGTTTGTATATCGTGGCGAAGTGTTTGTTACCAGTGTGGATGGTGGTCTTACGAAACGTATCACCAATACACCAGAGCAGGAAACAGGCGTGAACTTTTCACCTGACGGGAAGAAAATTTTATACGCCAGCGAGCGTAATAACAAATGGAGCGTATACGAAAGTACCATTGAACGTAAAGACGAACCATATTTCTACGCTTCAACGCTCATCAGGGAAACACCGGTGCTTGAAAATAAAAATCATAATACACAGCCTCAGTATTCACCAGATGGTAAAGAGATCGCTTATGTTGAGAATTTGAATCAACTCCGCATTTACAATATTGCCACCAAACAAAGCCGTACCATTCTAACAGGCGATCAGTTATTTGCATTTGTAGAGAATGATCAATATTTCCAATGGAGCCCAGACAGTAAGTGGTTATTATTTGATTATGCCATTCCGGGAAGTGCTGTTGGTGAAGTGGGTGTTGTAAGTGCTGATGGTAAAAATATCAGGAACCTTACTGAAAGTGGTTTTAGTGATTACAATGCTAAATGGATCATGGGCGGTAAGGCCATGTTATGGATGAGCAACCGTGATGGTCTCCGTGCTGCAGCTATGAGCGGTGGAGCACAGGCTGATGCTTATGCCATGTTCTTTACACAGGAAGCGTTTGATAAATTCAAACTATCTAAGGAAGATGCGGCGTTGCAAAAAGAGATTGAAGAGAATAAAGCTAAAGCAGATACTACCAAAAAGAAAACCCCGGCTAAAGATTCAGTAGTAATTGATTGGGAGGGTTTGAATATGCGTAAAGCCAAACTTACTATTCATTCTTCTTCGTTAGGCGATGTATTGGTGAGCAAAGATGGAGAAACGCTTTACTACTTGGCAAGATTTGAACGTGGTATGAATTTATGGACAACAAATCTTCGTACAAGAGAAACCAGGATGCTGGTGCCATTGAATGCAGGCTTCGCCAACATGCAATGGGATAAAGATCAAAAATCAATTTTCCTCAACAGTGATGCCGGTATGATGAAGATCGATCCCAACAGCGGAAAGCAAGACCGTATTGGTATCAATAGTGAAATGATGGTAGATGGTTTGAAAGAACGCACGTATATGTTTGAGCATGTATGGCGCAGAACAAAAACAACTTTCTACAACAAGAGTTTTCATGGTATTGATTGGGACAGCTTCAAACCCGACTATGAAAAATATTTACCACATATCAGTAACAATCATGAGTTTGCTGAAATGTTAAGTGAACTGTTGGGTGAGTTGAATGTGAGTCATAGTGGTGCACGTTTTGGCGGCTTTAATCCTAATGGTGATGCCACAGCTTCTCTTGGTATTTTTTATGATTACAGTTATACAGGTAATGGTGTAAAAATCCTGGAAGTGATCAAAGATGGTCCGCTGGATAAAGCAGGCATGAATATTAAAGCAGGTATGATCATTGAAAGTATTGATGGCGAACTCATCACACCTGATAAAGATCTGCCGCAGTATTTAAACCGTAAAAGCGGTAAGAATACATTGCTGGTAGTTGTTGATGGAAATAGCAAAAGAGAAATTACGATCAAACCGGTTACGTTAGGTGAGGAAAATGGTTTACTGTATCGCCGCTGGGTAAGACGTAATGCTGAAGAAGTGGATAAGATGAGCAATGGTAAATTGGGTTATGTACATATTCCCGGCATGAACGATGGTGCTTTCCGAACTACGTATGAAGAGATCATGGGTAAATTCTTTCACAAAGAAGGAATTGTAGTAGATACAAGAAATAATGGTGGTGGTGATTTGGTGGCTGATCTTGCCATGTTCCTCAGCGGTAAAAAATTCATGGATTATGGAAATGATATCCGCAACAATGGTTTTGAACCTAATTTCCGCTGGACGAAACCAAGTGTATCATTAGCCAACGAAGGCAATTACAGTGATGGTCATTGTTATGCGTACATGGTAAAAGAAGTTGGTATTGGTAAACTTATTGGTATGCCTGTGCCAGGCACCTGTTCTTTTGCTGCATGGAGTGGATTGATGGATACAGGAATTGTTTGGGGTGCACCTACAGTGGGTTGTAAAGATGTGAATGGGAAATACCTGGAGAATGCACAAACAGAACCTGATATTTTACAGCGTAATGAATATGAAAAAGTGATTACAGGAAAAGATCAGCAGCTGGAGTTGGCGGTGAAGGAGTTGATGAAGAAGTAATCGTCATCTTTTATCAAAACCTGGTGTAATACTAACAACGCCGCTGCAGTCTGCAGCGGCGTTGTTTATTTTATACTGAAAGTTTATACAAGACGAAGAATACTTTCTGATTGAAGCAGCAACAATTGATACAACTCATCTGTATATTTAAGCAATCACAAACCAATTGCATATGAAACGTAGAGATTTCCTCCTAAACAGCACACTGGCTGGTGCTACAACTTTGATTGCCTCTGCATGTAGTCCTTCAGCAAATCAAACATCCGAAGTAACTGCAGGTGAAACAGTAGCAGATGAGTTTGAGCTCAATGAAACAACGATTGATGTACTCCAAGAAAAAATGAAGCAGGGAGGCTACACATCTGAACAACTTACACAGCTTTACCTTGATCGTATCAATGCAATCGATAAAAACGGTTATAAACTTAACTCGGTGATTGAGATTAACCCTGATGCAATCACTATAGCAAAACAAATGGATGCAGAACGGAAAGCAGGCAAATTGCGTGGACCACTGCATGGTATTCCTGTTTTGATCAAAGACAATATTGATACGGCTGATAAAATGATGACTACTGCAGGGTCATTAGCACTCGAAGGTCATATTGCAAAAGCAGACGCATTTATTGTAACCAAACTTCGTGAAGCCGGTGCTGTATTGTTAGGTAAAACCAATTTATCGGAATGGGCCAACTTTCGTTCTTCCAATTCCTGTTCTGGTTGGAGCAGTCGGGGAGGGCAAACGAAGATGCCTTACATCCTCGATCATAATCCCTGTGGCTCCAGTTCGGGTTCTGGCGTTGCGGTTGCTGCCAATTTGTGTGCTGTAGCAGTGGGTACAGAAACAGATGGTTCTATTACTTGTCCTGCTTCTGTGAATGGTACTGTAGGAATCAAACCAACAGTAGGATTGTTGAGCCGTAGCGGTATCATTCCTATTTCATCTACACAGGATACCGCAGGACCGCTGGCACGTACAGTGAAAGATGCAGCTATCCTTTTAGCTGCTATGACTGGAGTTGATGCTAACGATGCCATCACTAAAGAAAGCAAAGGCAAGGCACTTACTGATTATACTGTTTTTTGCAAAGCGGATGGATTAAAAGGAAAACGTTTGGGCGTAGAGAAAAAGAAATATGATAACCAGTTTTTAAACCGTTTGCTGGAGAAGGCTGTTGCTGATTTAAAACAACAAGGTGCTGAAGTGATGGAACTGGAGTACTTAGATCAACTCAATGCCTTGGGCGATGCTGAATTTGAACTAATGAAGTTTGAATTTAAAGCCGGGCTCAATCAATATCTTTCAACATCCAAAGCCAAACTGAAAACCATTGATGAAGTAATTGCTTTTAATAAAGCCAATGAAGATAAAGTGATGCCTGCGTTTAAACAGGAAACCATGGTGGCTAGTGCCGAAAAAGAAGGGCTTGGCAGTAAAGCTTACAAAGAAGCGTATGCAAAAAGTCATCTCGGTTCCAAAAAGTTGATTGATCAAGTGTTGCAACAAAACAAATTGGATGCATTGATCGGTTTAACCATGGGACCATCCTGCAGTATTGATACCATTTACGGAGACCGCTGGGGGAATGTATTCTTAACCGGTCCTGCGGCCATGAGTGGTTATCCGCATATTTCAGTGCCTTGTGGATTGGTATACGGATTACCGGTTGGATTATCCTTTTTTAGTACAGCGTATAAAGAAGGTGAGTTGATCACCTTAGCTTATGCGTATGAGCAGTCAACTAAAAACCGGGTACAACCAACATTTAAAAAAGCGTTCCTGGAATAAACACATTATTTTATTCAGTTTTATTATGTGGATTTTAAAAATGCAGTAGTAGCTTGTTCTATATTTATATAAAAAATTAACTCATCATGCTCCTCACAACAACACCCACCATTGAAGGCAAACCCATTCAGCACTACGTTGGAATTGTTACCGCCGAAACCATCATCGGCGCCAATATTTTCAAAGACATATTTGCAGGCATCCGTGATATTGTAGGTGGCCGCAGCGGCACTTATGAACGGGTAATTGAAGAAGCCAGACAAAGTGCTTTAACAGAGCTGCAGCAAAAGGCCCAGGCCATGGGCGCTAATGCCGTAGTAGGTATTGACCTCGATTTTGAAACCGTGGGCAGCGGCGGAAGTATGCTCATGGTAGTGGCTACCGGCACAGCTGTAAAAATTTAATGTACTTTTGAAGTAAATCAGCAAAGGCATTCAGTACTGAATGCCTTTTTGTTCATGAACGTGGCACAGCAGGCAATACATACATTGGGTAAATCAGAACGGCTCAAAAGCCGCAAGCAAATTGAACAAATGTTTCAAAGCGGTAAGAGCTTTCATACCGGTTTTTTCAAAGTGTTTCATCAATGCCCGGAAACCGATGCTGTAAAACCAACTTCATGTTTGCAGTTTGGAGTTGCGGTAGGCACCAGGCATTTTAAGCAGGCTGTAAAACGGAACCGCATTAAACGTTTGATGCGTGAAGCGTACCGGTTACAAAAGCAAGAGCTTGAATTGCTACTGCAGCAACAACATAAAACACTCAACCTCTTTTTTATTTTTACAGGTAAAGAAGTACCTTCTTATGAACTGGTGTTTGAAACAACAACAGCAGCGCTTCAAAAATTATATAAGCTTTATCAATGAAGATCATCAAGCAGATACTGATCTTTCCTTTTGTGATGTTGATTAAATTTTATCAGTACGTCATTAGTCCGGCTATTGGTCCCAAGTGCAGGTTCACACCTACCTGCAGCCATTATGGTATTGAAGCTTTACAAAAACATGGCCCGGTGAAAGGACTTTGGCTGACGATTAAAAGAGTAAGCCGTTGCCATCCATGGGGTGGAAGTGGTTATGACCCTGTTCCGTAACAAGAATAACAGTCTCAATATATGTCAAAAGAAAAAATTCGTTGCAGCTGGTGCCTGAAGGATGATCTGTACAAACAATATCATGATGAAGAATGGGGTGTGCCGCTTTATGACGATAATAAACTGTTTGAAATGCTTTGCCTGGAAGGCGCACAGGCTGGTTTGAGCTGGTATACGGTTTTAACCAAACGTGAAAATTACCGCAAAGCATTTGATGGATTCGATGCAACAAAAATGGCCCGTTACTCTGATAAAAAAATGGAAGCCTTACTGCAAAATCCCGGCATTATCCGTAACCGGTTAAAAGTGAAAGCTTTTGTGCAGAACGCCCGGGTATTTTTGGAAGTACAGAAAGAGTTTGGCAGTTTCAGCAAATACATATGGCAGTTTACAGGAGGTAAGCCCCTTAAAAAACACCCCCGTACACTTTCAGATATTCCCACAAAGACAAAAGAAAGTGATGCCATGAGCAAGGATTTGCTCAAAAGGGGTTTTAAATTTGCAGGGTCAACCATTTGCTATGCTTTTATGCAGGCAACGGGTATGGTAGACGACCATGTGGCGGATTGCTGGAAACGGAAAAAACGTTAAATCGGCTTTCTGTTTCAACCAATCTTTGAAACGGGTGTTTAATAGACATTATAAATACTGGTGTATGAAACGATCCCTGCTTTTATTCGCCTGTTTATTTGCTGCACTCTTCGTGCAGGCGCAAACGGATACTGTCGAAAATTTTAAATGGCCTGCTGTTTCAAGGGAAACAGATACTTCCCTCATCAAATTATTTCCCAACCCGGCTACTGATAATCTATTTGTAACCATTAAAGAATGGGATAATAAAGCACGTTATACGTTCGTGTTGCTGGATGCCAAAGGCAGACCTGTACGAAACATCATCTTACTGCAACCTCAGCAATTGATTCCTTTGCGACAGAATTATGGAAAAGGATTATTGTGGGTGGAAGTGTACAAGGAAAAAGTGCTGATCGGTAAAGAGAAATTGTATGTGAGTGATAAGTTTTGATTCATTTTACTTCATACAACTCCTCCCATCTGGTAGTATAACGTGGGCTTCGTAATTCCTGGCGCATTTTCCAGTCTCTTGTTGTACCACTTGCTGCAAACTTCAATACATCATTTCTTTGACTGAAGTTGACGTTATCAATCATATCCATTAATCTTCGCTCACAATTTTTTGTTTCAGGTAAAAACAAATTGCCTTGTATAGAAGCATCCGGTACTATACCACTGAGCATTACGCCGGCTTTTTTATACAGCTTCCCTTCTTTGAATAATTCATCTACCAGGGTAACAGCAGGCTTGATCAATTCATTGGTAAAAGAGGTGGCAACAGGAAGTGTTGTATAAGTGCTGATGGTACCACCCCTGTTAAAACCAAGACTGTGGTCCTGTTCATTAGTTACCACAAATACACTGATGATGCGTGCAGCACTGTGTTGTCTTCTTAGTTTTTCAGCAGCTCTTGAAGTATAGGTAGCAACGGCCTCTTTAATATCATTGATGTTGTCAACAGGGCTGCCAAACATTCTTGTAGTAGCGATCATTTTTTTTGATACCAGTTCATCTTCCATTTCTTTAGAAGGAATACCTTTTAATTCCCGAATTAACCTGGCACCCACTACACCACCTAAATGGGTACGGGCAAACTCTTCACTCATTTTACTCAGTTGCAATGCATCGGTAATGAACCATTCCTCCTGGAGCTTGTGTGCATAACGTCCGCCCACGCCCCAGATATCTCCGACAGGTGTAGCGGCCAGTGCTCTTTCAATTTTATCTTTCGTATCAAGTACTACCACACAGTTGGTTTTATGTTTGTGCTTTTTGGCCAAACAATTAGCAGCTTTGGCCAGCACTTTGGTAGGGGCAACTCCCACTGAAACTTTAATGCCTGTCCATTGCTCCACTGTTTCTCTTATTTGCATAGCAATAGCCTGCAATTCTTCCGGTGGAAAAATGCTCAGGTCTACAAACGCTTCATCAACGGAATAGACTTCCACATTCTGTTTGCCTACCAGTGAACGTAATGTTTCCATTACCCGCCAGCTCAGATCACCATACAAATTATAGTTGCTCGAAAAAACAGCTACGTCATGTTTTTCAATTAGTGGTTTTGCTTTAAAGTAAGGTCCGGCCATTTCCACACCCAATGCTTTGGCTTCATCACTTCTTGAAATAATACAACCATCGTTATTGCTGAGCACCACCACGGGTTTATGATCCAGGTGAGGCTTGAACAAACGCTCACAGGAACAGTAAAAATTATTACAATCAACAATAGCTTTCATAAATAATTTACTTTAACTGCCGTCAGGTACTCATAACCCCGACGGCGGCTATTAGCCCCGTCGGCGGTTGCATGAATAACTATTCAAGAATAAATTTCTTTGTCATCTCATTATCAGTATACGTATTCCTATGTGCTTTTTGAAACTCTGTAACACCACCAAACCAGTTCAATACCTTTTGTGACGCAAGCCATGTATTGTCGTTAGCAGCAATACTATGGTACGAGGAAAACTTCCAGTCTTTAAAGTCCTTCACAAAACCATGAAGCTGCGCATTGTAATGGAGGTAGTAAATTACCGAAGTAAGATACTGGTCGCTGGTAATAACTTTCCGCTCAAATGGCGATTCAAATAAGGGACCAGTACGATTGTGGAACTTATTAATAGACTGCGCATAGGAATTAAAAAAATGTGATAACTGTTTTGATGCGACAAGTTTATATATTCCTGCACCGTCTTTTCTTGGCTGCTCAACAGCTTCCTTTACATATACCAGCATATGAAAGTGATTTTTTAGTAATGCATAAGCATATGTATCAAATACATCACTGCAATACAGCTGATATTGCTGCAAAAAGTAATAATAATTACGTTCTTCTTTAAAAATATCTTCTCCATTTACACCACGATTGAAAATATGGAAATATTGTCCTTCAATAAGTTTATCTATTTGCATAGTATCAATTTATAAATTTTACTCAACTATATTCAACCGCCGTCAGGGTTTATAACCGCTGACGGGGTTTCAAGAACATCATCCCTTTTCAAATGAGTGAATGCTATGCACCACCACACCCCAGATTCTGAAATCATTAAATTCCATTACATTAATGGGCTTGTACCGTTTGTTATCAGGGATGAGGTATGCCGCCGAAAAATTTTTATGAAACCTTCTAACGAGCAGTTCACCATTCAACACTGCTACCACTACTTTCCCGTTTTGGAGTTTTAATGAACGGTCAACAATTAAAATATCACCATCAAAAATGCCGGCATCTGTCATGGCATCACCTTTCATTTTAAAAAAGAAAGTGGCCGGTTTGTTTTTGATGAGTTGTTCATTTAAATCAATACCCCGCTCCATATAATCATCTGCAGCGGCGCCAAAACCTGTAGCATTGGCTGTTTTTACTTCCTGTTGTGTAAACTGTTTGCTGCCTCGATAAGCAGCTCCAAAAAATTGTTCCCCATCCATAATGAAAAATTTAGTGGCACAAGGCCATGAAAAAATAAGTTTGATGGGTTTGTAAGAAAGTTTTGTAAAACTAAAACTTTTAGTATATTCGTACAACAAACGCCCCGAATTTTTTTCTGATACTTCTTCAAGCCCATCCTGCTGTACAACGAAACAAGTGTAAACACAACTGATAAGTGTACAAAAGCAGAAGTGTACAATAGTTTTTTATTACTAACAACTTGCCCGGCCTCCCTTGAAACCAATTCCGTTTCCATTATCCTTCTCCTTCAGGAGAAGGTGCCGAAGGCGGATGAGGTGAGAGGGAATGAGGGTGAGGCTAAATGATGGGTTATGCAATTACAATCAATTACCACCGCCACTATTCCGGGTTACAAAATTTATGAGTACCTGCTCGTATTAAGTCCGCATGAAGAATTATGGAATCGCATAGTAAAAGAAAAAGAAGCGTTTGCTGAAAAGTATAAATCGGATCATGCCCGTTGGGGTAAGCCGCATATTACGCTGGCTAACTTTCTGCAGTATGAATTGATGGAAGAACGTTTGCTCAATCGTTTAAAAATGACGGCTATGGGTTTTCATCCTATTAAGGTAGAGTTGAAAGATTACGGAAGTTTTCCTTCCCATACCATTTATATTAATGTAGTGAGTAAACTGCCTGTTCAATCACTGGTTAAAACCATACGAACAGATGCGCAACGGTTAATGAAACTCAACAATGATAATAAACCACATTTTATTTTGGAGCCTCATTTAACGATAGCAAGAAAGCTACAACCCTGGCAATATGAAAAAGGATGGCTGGAGTACAGCCACAAACATTTCACAGGACGATTTATTGCAGATGGTATGCTATTGCTCAAACGTCCTTTATTTGAAAATAGATATCAAATCGTACAGCGACTGGAGTTTCAGAATTTGGCAGTTACAACAAGGCAGGGCGAGTTGTTTAGCTAGGAGTTAAAAGAGGAAAAGGAGTAAAGAAGATTTTATGTAACAGAGTAATGTACTACTATTCACCTTCTGTTGCGTCGCACTCTTGTACGTTCTTATTTCTATTCAACATTCACTAAAATCATCATCACAAAATTAATTCAGTAAACCAATGAAAAAATTATTGCGGCGGCTTAGCCGCCGCAACTCATCTGTGCTTCTGTGTATTCTGTGGCAATAAAAATTAAATCACTATGTCAGAACAACTTCAACAAGACCATTACAAAGTAAAACCCAAAGAACACGATGCTTCTCAACCCTCTCCGCCAAATGGCGGAGGAGTTGGAGGTGGCTCCTATCATGCAGGTCGTGGTGCACAGTTCAATACTAAAAACAAATTTTTAAAAGATGAAACCACCAAAGAGCATATTGAAGCCATTGATGAATGGCAGGAAACAGAGCTCAAAACTCAATACATCGAAACGTTTCCCAAAACCATTGTGAATAAAGTAGAGAGCCCCGATGTAGGCATGAGCTACAGCATGAATCCTTACGCCGGTTGTGAACACGGTTGCATTTATTGCTATGCACGCAATGTACATGAGTACTGGGGCTACAGTGCAGGTATGGATTTTGAACAAAAGATATTAGTAAAAAAAAACGCACCGCAACTGCTGCGTAAATTTTTAATGCATCCTAAATGGGATGCTACACCCATCATGCTCAGTGGTAATACGGATTGCTATCAACCTGCAGAACAAACGTACCGGTTAACAAGAGGGCTGCTGGAAGTGTGCAATGAGTTCAATCAACCCGTAGGCATCCTCACCAAAAATGCATGGATATTGAAAGACAAAGATGTGTTGCAGGAAATGGGAAAGAAGAATATTGTATCAGCCATGGTATCCATCACATCGTTCAATGAAGATTTGCGACGGGTCATGGAGCCACGTACGGTAACGGCCAAACAAAAGTTGAAAGTAATCAACGAACTCAGCAGCGCCGGTGTACGCATGGGTATTATGATGGGGCCGATGATTCCCGGATTGAACGATCATGAGATGCAACGAATCATGAAAGCAGCCAGGGATAATGGAGCTACGTTTACAGCATATACATTTATACGACTAAATGGCGCCATCAAATTTTTATTCCAGGACTGGTTGTATAAAAACTTTCCCGATCGTGCCGATAAAGTATGGCATCATATTGAACACAGCCATGACGGTAAAGTAAACGACACCCGCTGGGGTGTACGGATGCGTGGCGAAGGACCCATTGCACAACTCGTAGCGCAGCAGTATAAAAAATATGGCAAGCTATATGGTATGAATGCAGAAGAATGGAGTTTGGACAGAACAAAATTCAGAAGACCGGGGCAGCAGGGGAGTTTGTTTTGATATTCGATGTAAATTGAATATTCAATTACATACTATGCAACGAAAATCATTCCTCACCAAACTCTCTGCTGCTGCCGCAGCAATTATTAGCTTCTCTTCGTTTAAACAACCATCATCAAAGAAGGAATTAAAGAACATCTTCATTCATCACGTGTACTTCTGGTTGAAGAATACTGGCAGCAAAGCCGATAGAGATAAATTGGTAGAAGGGTTGACCAAACTGTCGAAAGTCACCACCATTCAACATTTTCATATCGGCAAACCTGCTGATACCAACAGGGATGTGATTGAAAGAGGTTATGCCATATCCTGGTTCACTCAATTTGCCAATGCGAAAGACCAAGAGAGTTATCAAACGGATCCTGTTCATTTAAAATTTATTGAAGAGTGTTCCCATTTATGGAGCAAAGTGGTGGTGTATGATTCGGTAGATGTTTAAGCGTTTGCCTTATCTTTAATCAATGCCCCAACTCCAGCGTACACTCACACTTTCATCAGTTATTGCCATTGTTATTGGAGGGGTGATCGGTTCCGGCATCTTTATGAAACCGGCAGTCATGGCATTACAACTTGGTTCTCCTGTTTTATTATTGGTGGTATGGATCGTGGCGGGCATCATTACGTTGTTTGGAGCACTCACCAATTCAGAAGCAGCAGCTATGTTTCCTGAAACAGGCGGACAATACATCTTCTTCCAGAAAATGTATGGAAAAGGGTTTGCATTTTTGTACGGCTGGGCTGCTTTCTCTGTGTTCAACACAGCCGGTAATGCATCCATTGCTTATGTGTGCAGCACTTATGCTGACTATTTTTTGCACTTACCTCAACTGGAAGCATCAACAGTGGAACGGATTCAAATTCATATCCCCTTCATCGGTACTATTTATCCATTGCAGAATATGGGTGTAAAGCTGCTCACTGTATTTTTCATTCTGCTGTTTACATTCATCAACATGCGGAGTGTGCAGTTAGGTGCAGGTGTACAACGGTTTTTAACGGCATTAAAAGTAATGGCCATTTTTGTATTGATCATTGGTGTTTTTACTTCAGGTAATGGAAGCAGTCAGCATCTCTTTGACAAATTACCCAATGCGCCAACAGGGTTTTCATTGATCACTGCATTCATGGCTGCAACGGCAGGTGCATTCTGGGCTTATGATGGTTGGAACAATATCACATTCATTGCAGGTGAAGTAAAAGAACCGCAACGGGTGATTCCTAAAAGTTTGCTTTTGGGTTTAAGTGTGTGTATTGTTATTTATGCACTCATCAATTTTGCATTTATACTGGCGTTGCCTGTTAATGAAATGGCAGCTTCCTCTTTTATTGGTGCAGATGCGGCTTCTGCCATCTGGGGTACAACAGGTGCAGGGTTGATTGTATTATTAGTAGTCGCCTCCACTTTAGGAACCACCAACTCCAATGTATTGGCAACAGCAAGGGTTACGTTTGCCATGGGCAATGAAAGCAAATGGTTCAAAGGAGCACAAAAAGTTCATCCAACATTTCAAACACCTGCTAATGCATTACTTTTTAATGCAGTATGGACAATTGTTCTCATCTTCTCCGGCTCATTTGATATGCTTACTGATATGCTCATTTTTGTAAGCTGGTTGTTTTATGGTATGAGTGCATTGGGTGTGATCGTTCTTCGTTTTAAAATGAAGAGCACCGAACGACCTTACAAAGTATGGGGTTATCCATTCGTTCCTGTTGTGTTTTTGCTGTTTACATTTTTCTTTCTTACATCTACTGTGTATACCGATATAATGAATTACAGGTCAGGTTCCGCACCCATCATCAATTCCTTATTTGGGCTGTTGATTGCTGCTATTGGTATCCCTGTGTACCTGCTTTCAAAACAAAAGAATCAATCCTGACCACTCATCCTAACTTTAACCTGTCTTTTTCAAAAACCTTCGTTCTGTCTCAAACAATCTTCGTTTCTTTAGCCACTTAATTGATCAACTGTAATGAAGAAACTTTTTATTTTATTGATAGCAGTATCATCTGCTATTATTTCATCTGCCCAAAGCAAATACAATCACCGTGAAGCATTTCATCCGTTCTTTTATCCTTACCCGGGAACTGTTTTCAGAAGTGCCAGCGGCGAACCCGGTCCCAAGTATTGGCAAAACAAAGCCAACTACCAGATCAACGCTGCATTGAATCCTGATGATCACAGTGTAACAGGCAGTGTAACATTGAACTATACCAATAACAGTCCTGATGATCTTCGTTTCCTGTGGCTGCAACTGGATCAAAATATTTATAAGGAAGATTCAAGAGGCAGTGCTACAACAACAACACAAGGTGGACGCTGGGCGAATGCTGGTTATACCAATGGTTACAGTATCAAATCAGTGAAACTGGAAATGAATGGAAAAACAGTGTCACCCAAACATTCTGTTACTGATACACGCATGCAGGTTTGGTTGCCTGAAATATTAAAGAACAGCGGTTCATCTGTAACACTTACCATCGAATATCAATTCACGGTTCCTGAATATGGAACAGACCGTATGGGCCGTTTGAAACGAAAAGATGGATGGGTGTATGAAGTAGCACAATGGTTTCCACGTGTATGTGTGTATGATGATGTGTTGGGATGGAATACAAATCCTTACCTGGGTGCAGGAGAGTTTTACCTGGAATATGGGGATATTGAATACAACATTACTGCTCCTTCCAACATGATCGTGGTAGGTAGCGGCGGTTTGCAAAATGCACAGGATTGTTTTACAGCAGAACAGATAAAACGCTGGGGACAGGCCATGAACAGTGATAAAACAGTGATCATTCGCAGTGCGGAAGAAGTGAACAAAGCATCATCACGTCCATCCACATTAACTACTACCTGGAAATTCAAATGCGAAAACACACGTGATGTAGCATGGGCAGCCAGCACAGCATTCATCATGGATGCAGCAAGAATGAATTTGCCAAGTGGAAAATTTGGAATGGCGGTGAGTGTGTATCCAAGAGAAAGTGCAGCCGAGCAGGATGGCAATGACTGGCGTCGTTCTACTGAATACACAAAAGCAAGTATTGAATTTTACAGTAATTACCTGTTTGAGTTTCCTTATCCTGTTGCTACCAATGTGGCAGGTATTGTTGGTGGTATGGAATATCCGGGTATTGTGTTTTGCAGTGCAGAAGCAACAGGCGCCGGATTATGGGGTGTAACAGATCATGAATTTGGCCACACATGGTTTCCCATGATCGTTGGTAATAATGAACGTAAATATGCATGGATGGATGAAGGCTTTAACACCTTCATCAATATTCTATCTGGGGAAGCATTCAATAACGGTGAGTATAAGGACTTGCCGGATGTGGCAAGTATGGCCAATTATCTTTTTGGTGATAATATGGATGGTTTGCTCAACACACCGGATATCATTCAACAGGGAAATTTGGGTGCTGCCGCTTATTTTAAACCGGGAGTGATGTTGTATGTATTGCGTAATGAAGTGCTGGGTAAAGAACGTTTTGATGCCGCTATTAAAGAATATGTAAGACGATGGGCTTTCAAACATCCAACACCATGGGACTTTTTTCATACCATTGAAAATGTTGCAGGTGAAGACCTGGGTTGGTATTGGAGAAGTTGGGTATTGAATACCTGGAAGTTTGATGTGAGTGTGAAAGCAGTGGCTGCTATTCGTAATAATGCCAGGAACGGAACCAATATTACATTGCAGTTGCTGGAACAAATGCCATTGCCACTAACAGTTAAGATCACAACAGTTGATGGCGAAGTGTTGACGATGAAGTTACCGGTGGAAGTGTGGCAGCGTGGTGATACATGGACCTTTCCGGTGAAAACAAAATCAGAGGTAAAGCAAGTGGTGGTAGACCCTGATTCAAAACTGCCGGATGTAAATCCAGGAAATAACAGTTGGAAAAAATAAAATCAAAGTCCCGTTACAAGCGGGACTTTTTTATTTGAATTCACCAAGTAATAATTCTGAAAGCTCCATTTCTTCCAATACCATTCGTTCAGAAGTATTGGTTGTTTGTTTCCATTTAATAAGCCGAATGAAACCATCAGCAATTTCAATACCTGTAATATCACCATCACTAAAACAACAGCAACCTGTATTAAAATAGAAAGGCTTCATGTGCATGTAATTGGCAGCAACATATTCATATTCCTGCCGCCTGAACTGAATTTCACTTTTCAACTTTCCAATAATCGCTTCGTCATTTTCTTTTTCAGCCGCAATGAGCTGTTTGTACAAACGTTCCAGATGTGTGAGAGATGCAAATACAGGTTGATGTGTATGACCTGTTATCAGTACCGGGTTGTTTTCCAGTTTACTCCATTCATACATAAAACGGTTGTGAGCGCTCTTCATTTCTTTTTGATAGGCAGGTGTGTTGGGATTGATGTTGAGAAAACTTTGAAATGGCGCCCACACACGGCTCACAAACCAGGCACTAAAAGGATTGCCATCACTTTGTCCATCACCCTGGTGACCATGCGTGAGAAACAGGTTGGTATCTTTTCCTTCAAAGTTGGTTTGTAATACCACACCTTCATACACAGGAATGCTTTCACCATACATGCTTTTCAGGTAAAAAGGAGAAAAAGGATCATTATGCCAGAAGAGATCATGATTGCCGTACACTTTGGTAAAGCGTTGAGCGGTTACAAACTGTTTTTCGGCTTCTTCACTTGGTTTGTTCTTACTCATCACACTCCAGATCAAATTCTCCCATAACTCTTCACAATCACCCAATGCAATAAAATGAAATCCTTCTTTGTAATAATGATTCAGGGCTTGCACATAATTCGTTTCCGCATTTCTGAAATCATCACTGCCATCTTTGGCTCCTTTATGCTGATCACTGAAAATAATATAGCGACTGGTGCTCATGTTCAGCGGCAATACAGGTCCTTTCTTGGTTTCGCCTTTGAGTATGGCTTCAAATAATTTCGAAAGAGCTGTATGCACCCGCTGCATATCAGGACTGCTTGAAAATTTATTGGCCAGCCAGAGCGTAGGTTTGGTTAACAGTTTTTGAAGGAAGCGACGCATAATTAATAATTCTAAAAATAACAATTTTTCGTTCCTTTGAAGCTATGCAGCCTGTACATGATCTGATCTCACAGTTGTATCAATCCAGTTTTGGAACAGAACCCTTATCGGTTTCAAAAATCCCTCAAAGCGGGAGTGACCGGGTTTATTTCCGAGTGGAAGGGCAACCTGTATGCATTGCCACCTCCAACAAAAACATAAAAGAAAACCAAACCTTTCTCAGGTTCAGTGAACATTTTAAGAAATGCAATTGCCCGGTACCGGAAATTTATGCTGTCACAGCAGACGAAGGGATTTACCTGCAGGAAGACTTTGGTGATGTGTCATTGCTGAATGAACTGGAGCAGCATGGTCATAATGATCATGTGTATGGATTGTTTCAGCAAAGTTTGCAGCAACTGGCACATATGCAGATCAAAGGGCATGAGAATTTCAATTATGAATGGTGCATTACCTCCCAGGAGTTTGGCAAGCAGGCCATCCTTGCAGACTTGTTGTATTTCAAGTATTACTTTTTGGATGCATTAAAAATTCCGTACGATAAAGAAAAACTGGTTGATGATTTTGAAGTGTTGAGTATTTACCTGGCCAGGGTAGATCACCGGTATTTTATGTTCCGTGATTTTCAAAGCAGGAACGTGATGGTGAAAGAAGGGAAAGTACATTTTATCGATTACCAGGGTGGGATGAAAGGAGCGGTGCAGTATGATGTGGCTTCTTTATTATGGCAGGCAAAAGCAGAACTACCGGATGACTGGAAGAACAGTTTACTTGAATTTTATATTGATTGTGTTGAAAAAGTACTGCAATCAAAAATTGACAGAACAAGATTTATCAGCCAGTACAATGGCTATGTGTTGATCCGTTTATTGCAGGTGCTGGGTGCTTATGGTTTTCGTGGTTTATTTGAACGCAAAGCACATTTCTTAACCAGCATTCCGCTGGCCCTGCGTAACCTGCGTTGGTTTTTAGCCAACCGTCATATTGGTATCAGCTTGCCGGAGTTTGAACGGTTGCTGGGTTTGGTGGTGGAAGATGAGATCATTCGCCGGTTTGAACCACCCAAAGCAACAGAAGAAACGAAGCTGACTGTACATATACACAGTTTTTCATATAAAACAACAGGTATTCCTAAAGATGAAAGTGAGAATGGGGGTGGTTTTGTATTTGATTGCAGGGGTATTTTAAATCCGGGTCGGTTTGAAGCATACAAACAACAAACAGGTCGTGATAAAGAAGTAAAAGATTTTTTAGAACAGCAAACCAAGATGCCCGCTTTTCTCAACAGCATTTATAATATTGTTGATATCAGTGTGGAAGATTACATGAAACGTGGTTTTGAAAGCCTGCAAATCAATTTTGGATGCACAGGCGGACAGCACAGAAGTGTATATGCGGCAGATGCATTGGCAAGACATTTGAAAAATAAATACGGAGTAAAAATTGAATTGAAGCATTTGGTACAGGATGCAAAAAATTGGAATAACCAGGAGGTGAAATGAAGGCAATGATCTTTGCAGCGGGGTTGGGCACACGCTTTAAACCATGGACAGATAAACATCCGAAAGCATTGGCTTTGGTAAATGGTAAAAGTTTACTGCAACGAAATATTGAATACTTGCAACAATACGGGATAACAGATGTGGTGGTCAATGTGCATCATTTTGCTGACCAAATAATTGATGCAGTAACAACAAACAAAGGCTGGGGCAGTAACGTAATGATCAGTGATGAACGGGATGAGGTACTGGAAACAGGTGGTGGTTTGCTCAAAGCCCGACCTATGCTGGAAGGTGATGAACCATTTGTTACAATTAATGTAGACATTCTTACTGATTTGAACTTATTTAAACTCCTGGATTATCATAAAGAACACCGGCCGCTCATTTCTTTTGGTGTCACCAACCGTAAAACCTCCCGTAATTTTTTATTTGATGGTAATGACCGTTTATGCGGCTGGAGAAATAATGCCACAGGTGAAACAAAAGGCCCCTTCCTGACCTTCCCCCAAGGGGAAAAAGTCCAGCTTACAGAAAAGGCATACAGTTGCGTGGTAGTATTTGAACCCAGTTTTTTTTCATTGATAAAACAGCAAGGAAAGTTTTCATTAACGGAACCTTATTTGGATTTATGTAAAGACCATCACATACTGGGTTATGATCACAGCGGTGATAAATGGGTGGATGTGGGCAAGCCTGAAAGTGTACAAGTTGCGGAGGAGATGTTTGAGTGAAAATTTGTAACACAAAGATTTACTACTTATGAATCAACAATCACTTCGGCAAAAATTAGATTATATTCCTTTTGTAATTTTGGTTATATCGGCACTTATTTTAATCATAAAAGTTATTGCAAATAAAAATGGTCTGCTTTGGAAGCATTACCTAGGCTTTATAGGAATAATATTCATAATGCTTGCATTTTTTAGAAATCATAAAACGGGTGTCATAACTATTGGGCTCGTGTTATTACTTGGACTTTTTGGGCTTTTATCTTTTAGCGCAACTATAACAATCACTACTTTTAATATTGGGAAACCGGAATTTTCAATCCCAATATTTTATGGACAAAGTATTTATTTACTGTGGATATCGATTCATCTAGTTATTTCCGGAAGATATTATTTTGGTATTGGTACAAAAAAATACTGGCAGGATTTTATAACTCAAAAAGATGAATAGAATTGTACATGTACAAGAGTGCGACGCCACTACAGTTGAATAGCAGCACCTTACTCTGTAACATTATCATTCAAAAAATAAAGCGGAGCTTTCCGGTCTGACCTTCGGTGCCGACCAATTTACTCTCTCTCCTGTGCCCTCAACCATCGCTCAGGAATTTCATTGTGACTGGCAAGACGATAATCTGTTTCGCTGCAGGCCACAAACTTTTGATTGGGTAATTGCATCCACCATCTGCCGGTGCGGTGGCTCTGTAAAAACATGGTATCCACTTCAGCCAGTTTGGTGTGATACTCATTAAAATTATGCCGCTCTGTTAAGCGTGCTTCTGTTTTGACTTTATTTCTTCCATCCACAAAATACCAAAGCATATGTGCTATTTGAATAGCCGTTAATTCATCCACATCATTCCTGGCATTGTAACCATATACACCAATGCTGTTGAGATGGTCACTCATGCCGGCATAACGGGTGAGTGTACACATATCTTCACCGGTTAACCCGTTGGGACTGGTACGGTTGGCAGGTGCTGCTGCATGACTCATAGCAGCAATATCAATACTCATCATGTGTGAGTTACGGATCACCGGTTCCATTTCTTCCAACCGTTCCCGCACCACGCCTACACGGTAGCAATCAAACCGCAGTTTATCCATGGTTTGAAGCATGCTGGGGTGTACAAAATAACTTTGAAAGGCAAGGTGATTGTAATGACGAATAAAATTGGGCTCACCTGTAAGCATTTCCATCAAAAAATTTTCACTTCGTAAAGCAGTACCTGTTCCAAGATTGATGAATGAATCTATACAACAGGCTTCAACGATCTGGTTGTTTTGTACATACGCTCCATATTGTGCCAATGTACAATCATGACTGCCACCCAATACGATCACTGTTTTATTACCGGCAATCAATTCAGCAATTACTGCTTTGGCAGCAGCATAGGTATCATTTAAAGAAGCTCCGGGTTTTACATTGCCCACATCTGCAATTTTTAAATGCGGATGCCAGTTGAACAAACGGTAAAAATTTTTACGGATGAGATCGGGAGATTCACAGGCACTTACACCATTTCCTGTGCCCCGTTCTTCGGTAATGCCAACGATCACTATTTCGGCTTCATCAACATCAGGAAAGCGATGAAAATAGGTGTCGATCTTCGTTCCCATCTGCATATCATTCAGCTCTTCATCTCCAACAATCGCAGCTAAGGAAAGGGGCTCTAAAAAATCAGCAATCAACAGTGAATCACTCATGGGGTTCGTTTGCGCAAACATAGGAAAAGATTACTAAGAGTTTGAAGGAGGGAAAAGAAGAAAAAGAGAAAAAACCGGGGTAAGAAGTAAGAGGTACGAAGCAGGACTATCCCAATCTTCAAATCTCAAATTTCAAATCCTGCAATATGCCGTCTTCAAATTCCAAATCGGCTATCTTTGCCTTATGGAACAGGTGTTACAACAACTTGCAGAACTCCGTAGTGAAATTGAAGGTTTACAGGTGACCAATGCTAAAGCTTTGGAAGAATACCGTATAAAATTTCTCGGTACCAAAGGTTTGGTAAAAGCACTCATGGGCGAAATGAAAAATGTGGCCAATGAACAAAAGAAAGCCTTTGGACAGGCCATGAATGAGTTCAAACAATTTGCAGAAGCCAAGTATGAAGAATGGAAAAATGGTGTGGGTGACAGCAATGGTGTGGCATCTGATGTGCCTGATGTTACTTTACCGGGTGATGCCATCGCTGTTGGCAGCCGTCATCCTATTTCACTCATGCGCAACCGCATGGTGCAAATTTTTCAACGCCTGGGTTTTGCAGTGGCTGATGGTCCCGAGATTGATGATGACTGGCACAACTTTACCGCATTGAACTTACCGGAAAATCATCCTGCACGTGATATGCAGGATACATTTTATATCAGCACCGATCCTGCGTGGTTATTACGTACACATACCAGCAATTTGCAGATACGTGCTATGGAAAACAACAAACCGCCGATTCGTATTGTAACGCCGGGTCGTGTGTATCGTAATGAAACCATCAGTGCCCGGAGTCATTGCTTCTTTCACCAGATCGAAGGATTGTATGTAGATGAAAATGTAAGCTTTGCTGATCTCAAACAAACCCTGTACTTCTTTGTGCAGGAAATGTTTGGCAAGGATATAAAAGTTCGTTTCCGGCCCTCTTATTTTCCATTTACAGAACCAAGTGCAGAAATGGACATCAGTTGTTTATTGTGCAATGGCGAGGGTTGCAGTGTTTGTAAAAAAACAGGTTGGTTAGAAATTCTCGGTTGTGGTATGGTGCATCCCAAAGTGTTGGATAACTGCGGCATTGACAGTAACAAATACACAGGCTTTGCATTTGGTATGGGGATTGAACGTCCTGCTTTGTTGAAATACGGTATCAAAGACATTCGCCTCTTCAGTGAAAACGATGTACGGTTCTTAAAACAGTTTACCGGAGCGGTGTAAGTTTACGGTTTGTGGTTTATTGTTTTTTGTTACAGGGGTTCATCTAACTATTAAGCTTCGGTTGCCCGTCCGAATGGATTCATCCGGGCGGATGTCACTCACTTGTACGTTCAGTAATTCTATTAAGCAATTGCACAATCAGCTTTATAAAATAAGGGTACACAAACTTTTAAAAAATAAACGGGGGCGAAGCCCCCGTTACTATTGTATTTTCCCCGTGCCTCCGTGGCAATATCTAAAACACAAACTTCCCCCCAACTTCTCCTGTTGTGTATTTAAAATCATGTAGTCCTTGCTGAAATTGTGCAAACCAGTTCATTCCTTTTTTATTTCTTCCGGCACGTAATCGGTACACAATAGGTTGGTCGCCATTTTTCATATAACCAAGATAACCGGTGATATTTGTTTGCAGTTGAAATTGTTTGTTATTGTATTCAATACCCGCACCAAATAAAATAGCATCATTCTGCAAGCCCAAAGGAAGTTGCCACACATACATACCAGCCATAGCAGTGTACATCCATTTACTTTGAGGATGAAATTTGCGTGAAGCTGACACATCAAAATAATATCCCGGCGCATTCGTCATTCGTGCAGCTTCGTACCGGGTACTGGTTGCATAACGATAGCCCGTGCGGAGGCTTAGTTGTACTTTATCTCTTATTTTATTGAGCAGGTTAATATTGAAGTTAATATGTACGTCACCTATCGCTGAGGTTTTATAGTAGGCGTGATGTACTACTTTCCGTTGTTCTTTTAATTGATGGGTTACATTAAACACTTCAAAAGGCACCCAAAAAGCATCCAATGAAATCCTGTCGTTAACAATTACATAGTTACCATACAATGCAAAATTACCAGTATGATCGCCCTTCATATGATGATACATGGTGGAGATGGAAACACTGTTGAGGCTGTCAATGCGACCATTACTTAACCTTGGAACAGGTAGTGCATTCGGTCCAAGATTAGCAGCATTGTAAATAATATATTTATTCCAGGGACTGATGCCATCCCAGTTTACATTGCGTGACCACCATTCAAAATCCTGTGCCTGAGCAGAAATGGTACTTACAGTCACAAAAAGAAAACAAACAAGCCTACCCATGAACCTTGTATTTTTGCTATAGTGTAAAAGTAGTTTTTCCAATTACAAAGTATTCATGAGTATTCAAACAATTTGCGTTTGCGGGGCAGGAACTATGGGTAGCGGTATTGCACAGGCAGCTGCTCAAAGTGGTATTGATACTATATTGTTTGATTTGAATGCAGAGGTGATCCAAAAAGCACAGTCTGCTATTGAAAAAAATCTTTCTTCGCTGGTTGAAAAGCAAAAAATAACCGATGAGCAAAGAAAACAGGTGCTGGGCAACCTTGCTTTTACAACTGATATTCATCACTGCCTGGCAGATGTGATCATTGAAGCCATTATTGAAAAAGCCGAAGTAAAGATCGCTTTGTTCAACCAGCTTGCAGAGATCAACCACAGCGATGTGATCTTTGCCAGCAATACCTCATCCTTATCTATCACCCAGCTGCAGCAGCAAATTGTACAACCTCAACGGGTGGCGGGTTTGCATTTTTTTAACCCGGCAACGATTATGAAACTGGTGGAAGTAGTAAAAGGCGAACAAACAAGTGATGCCGTGATAGAAAAGTTGGTTTCATTGGTACAGCAAATGAATAAAGTGCCCGTTGTGTGCAAAGATGCTCCCGGTTTTATTGTCAACCGTGTAGCCAGACCGTATTACATTGAAGCATTACGTTTGGCAGAAGAAGGGGTGGCTGATTATTCCACGATTGATGCATTGATGGAAGCAAGCGGTTTTAAAATGGGTCCTTTTAAACTCATGGATCTCATCGGCAATGATGTGAATTATGCTGTGAGCTGCAGTGTGTATGAGCAACTGGGTAACCCGGAGCGGTTGAAACCATCCTTCATCCAAAAAGAAAAAGTGGAAAGCGGTAAGTTGGGAAGAAAGACAGGGGAAGGGTACTATAAATATTAAACCCCCAACCCCTAAAGGGGAGTTCTGTATGCTCATAATAAAATTCAAACGAACTAAATGTTGAATATAAATAAGGATACGTCTGAGTTGAGTAATGCTTATAATCACCCCCCTTCAGGGGATGGGGGCTTCATCTTCGTTACAGGAGGCGCCGGTTTGGTGGGTGCTGCTCTACTCAAACAATTATTGCAACAAAACAAAGGCCCTATCAAGGCTTTGTACAGAAATCACTTGCCTCCCACACTTACAAAAGACGAGATTGAGAAAATACAATGGATGAAAGGTGATGTGCTGGATACATCCTTATTATATGAAGAGCTGAAAGGATGCAAACAGGTGTATCATTCAGCGGCGGTTGTTTCCTATCATCAGAAAAGAAGAGAGCAGATGTACCGGATAAATATTGAGGGTACAGCTAACATGGTGAATGCTTCATTGGAAAATGGAGTTGAAAAATTTTTACAGGTAAGTTCAGTGGCTGCTATTGGCAGGATACGGAAAGGAGAGCTGGTGAATGAAGAAACCAAATGGACGGAAGAGACCAACAAATCTCACTATGGCCGTACCAAATATTTATCAGAGCTGGAAGTGTGGCGTGGCATTGGCGAAGGTTTGAATGCAGTGATGGTGAATCCAACGATCATATTGGGTGAGTCAACATGGGAAGTAGGTTCAACTGCGTTGTTTAAAAATGCGTGGAATGAATTTCCATGGTACACCAACGGAAGTACAGGGTATGTAGATGCCGAAGATGTTGCCAGGGCTATGGTTGGGTTGATGGAGAGCAACATCACAGCCCAGCGTTTTATTTTGAGTAACGAGCAGTACACCTATAAAGAAATACTTACCAAAATTGCAAACGCATTTGGTAAACAGCCACCTAAACGTGAAGCCAGGCCATGGATGGGAGCATTGGTATGGCGCTTGGAACACATTAAGTCATTGATTACAGGAAAAGAACCTTTGCTCACCAAAGAAACTACACGTACAGCACAGGCAGCCACTTTTTTCTCCAATGAAAAAATAAAAAAAGCATTGCCGGGATTTGCATTTACTCCTATTGATACAACCATTGAGCGTACCTGCAAATGGTTGAAGGAATATTATAATTTACAATGATGAAATTTTATCAATCGCCTTTATTAATCATTTCCTTCCTGTTTTTTCTTTACGGAATTTATCTCCAGTTTTTTGGTAAAGGCTTTGATCAACTACTGGGGCCGGTTTTTCTTTTACTGGCGTTGATTGGCACTGCCATTCATTTTGGGTTGAAATTTTTCCTCAAGTCTGTGAAACGCCATTTTATTGTCGAACTTCTTGTGATCCTGTTATTTTTTGGCTGGCTACTGGTGAAGGATAAATTTTAGCAGCATCTGGCCTTAAAATTGTTATTTTTAAGCAGCTTAATCAACTTCAATGAAAACGATCCTTTCCATTATCCTGGTACTTACAACAATTACCGTATCCGCTCAATCCTTATTTTATATCAAAGGGAAAGTATTGGATGACAGCACCGGCATAGCGCTGGATGGTGCTTCCGTTCTTTGCCAAAACACCACAAGAGGAACTGTTACCAATAAAGATGGCGATTTCCGAATGGAACTTCCTTCAGGAGGACATATACTTGTTATAACGTACACAGGTTATGAAACGGAAAGTATTCGCATCAGCTCTTCACAGGATAACAGCAACGACCTCACCGTTAAACTCAGAAAAAAAGAAAAGAAACTGGAAGAAGTGGTGATACAGGCTACCACAGAAGTAAAAGACGGTTGGATTAAATACGGTCAACAGTTTAGGGATTATTTCCTTGGCACTACACCTAATGCCAAACAATGTACCATTACCAATCCTGATTCGCTGCACTTTTATTTTTCTAAAAAACGCAACAGGCTTAAAGTAAAATCTGAGGAACCGGTAATTGTCTTCAACTATGCACTTGGTTACAAAATTCAGTACCTGCTGGATTCATTCATCTATGATTATAACACCAAATTCAGTGCTTACACCGGAGTTGCTTTTTATAGTGAAATAGATTCAACGGAAGAACAAAAGCAGATCTGGAAAAAAAATCGGGAGCTGGCTTACTATGGTTCAAGACTGCATTTTATGCGTTGTTATTACGATAGTACCTTATCAGAGAATGGATTTGTTCTGGAGCAGATCGTTACAGACAGTGCCACTGGTAAATTCAACTTTGTAAAACTGGAGCAGCCTTATGATTCCGCTGTCTATACAATTACTGACAGCATTGATAAAGAAGTATCGTTGTTTGGCAAATACCGTTTAACCTATCAGCAGGCATCTATGGAAAAAGAGTACCTGCTTGCCAATAAATATTCGCTTAGTTCCAAATACCAAGTTTCAACACTGGAATTTGTAAATGGCTTTGTTATTAGTGAAAACGGGTTCTTTTATGAACAAACAGAAGTGATCAACAGCGGTTATTGGGCATGGAAGATATTAGGTGATCTGCTGCCTTATGATTACTGGCCTGATGAATAAGGTTATTCCGTTGAATGGTTTAAAGGTTTCTCGTTTTCTATAAAGTAAAGTGATTGAACGATTTCAACCTTTAAATCCTTCAACTATTTCAACTTTTTAACCTTCTCCCATATTTCAGGAATACGTTTTACCCAAACCAATTCTTTTTTCTTGACCATAGCATCTTCTGCAGGAGTTCCAAAATAAACTTTATTACCATCAATAGAAGAAGGCACACCACTTTGTGCAAGTACAACTGCGTTTTCTCCGATAGTGAGTGTTTTACTTACACCCACCTGTCCCCATAGTATCACTCCATCTTTAATCTCCACGGCACCTGCAACACCTACCTGTGCGGCAAACAGGCAATTTTTGCCAATCACACTATCATGACCAATATGTACCTGGTTGTCAAACTTAGTACCACGACCAATAACGGTATCATGACTCACGCCACGGTCAATAGTACAGGCAGCACCAAGTTCTACATCATCTTCAATCACCACTCTTCCGCAACTTTGCATTTTTTTATACCAAACATCACGGTTCTTTTTTGTATTATAATAAAAAGCATCACTGCCAATCACCGTGCCCGCCTGGATAATAACATTGTTACCGATCACCGTATAATCTCCGATAGTTACATTGGGGTGAATAATGCAATTAGTACCAATGGAGACTTCATGACCAATAAAAGCACCCGGCATAATAACTGTTCCTTCACCAATGGCAGCAGTATCACTTATCAGCTTCGTAGCAGGTGTAAATGGACGGAAGTGATTCACAATTTTTAAATACGCTTCAAAAGGATCACTTACAACCAGTAATGCTTTGCCGTCAGGCACTGTAGTTTCTTTATTAATGATGATGAAGCTGGCGGCTGAGTGAATGCATTTATCATAATACTTTGGATGATCTACAAACACCAGATCACCGGTTTCCACTTTGTGAATTTCATTAATACCTGTTGCACTTGTATCTTTATTCCCGATAATGGTGGCGCCAATAAACTCAGCGATCCATTGAACAGAAACCGGAGAAGGAAATTTCATTTGTGTTTGGTTTATAGTATCCGTACTATATCAACGATGTAGCTGCACCGCTGTTTAATAGAGTTTTTCAAAGGTAATATCGTTTCGCATTGCTGCAACAATTCCTTTCAATGTGCCCGGAACAGGGTCTTTTTATCTTTTATTGCCCAAATACGAGGCAGGGAACAAAATTTTTTTAAACCCGTTGATGATAGAGATTAACTGTTCTTTGCTCAACAAAATATAAATCATAACATATGTTTTATTCAAATGCTGCATAATTAATTTAATTACAGCAATAAGTGCCGGGTGTTTACAACCCTTAGCCAGCAAGGATTTCAGAAGAATAAAAAACCGGCAGTAGAAAATCTATAAACATTGGATCAATGATGTGCAGTGTTCATTCAATCATTCCATGTTTGTTGGAAACATCATCTTTCTTACATCCTTTTCCACAAGCTTCCAAAAAATGTGAATAAAATAGGTCAAAAAATTTTTCTTGTGGAAAATTTTATTTTAATATTGTGGAGGGAAATTTATTTCCCGGTACTTACTAACCCATCCATCATAAAAGTCCCGTTTTCCAGCGGGATTTTTTTATTGAATAAACGATTGGTAAAACATACTTACATTTAATACAGATTGCATAGAACTAAACATCTTCTTATGATTAAATCGATGACAGGTTTTGGAAGAGCGGAAGAAGCGGCAGGTAACAAAACCTTTTTAATTGAAATCAAATCCCTCAATGGAAAACAGTTTGATCTGAATTTAAAACTCACTCCTTTATTACGTCCTTCTGAATTTGCAATACGCAGTCTCTTATCTGAGCAATTATTAAGAGGTACTATTGAATGTACTGTTTCATTAAAAGAAAACGGTGGAAGCGGAGCTGTTACCATTAACAAGCAAATGGCCAAAGCTTACTTTCAGCCATTGAAGGAAGTGGCGGATGATTTGAATTTGCAATTAAGCGAATATATCCTGGGAGCATTGCTCCGTCTGCCGGACGTGGTAACACCCAACTCTGATTCGTTGAAGGAAGATGAACTGAAACAGTTCATGCAAATATTACAGAATGCTATTTCGGAACTTAATAAACATCGTATCCTGGAAGGTGATGCGCTCGAAAAAGATCTCATTGAACGCATCAATAATATTCTGGCTTACGAGGAAAAAATCAGTGAACTGGAACCCTTGCGTCAGCACAAAATGAAAGATGAACTCCGAAAAAAACTGGAAGAGCAGGTAGGCAAGGAGAACTACGATGCCAACAGGCTGGAGCAGGAAATGATCTATTATATTGAGAAGATTGACATCAGTGAGGAGCAGGTACGCCTCCGCAACCACTGTGATTATTTTTTGACCATATTAAAAGAAGCCGAAGAATCAAAAGGTAAAAAGTTAAGCTTTGTTCTCCAGGAAATTGGCCGGGAAATCAATACTACCGGCGCCAAAGCGTATGATGCCGCTATTCAAAAGCTGGTGGTGCTTATGAAAGATGAACTGGAAAAAGCGAAAGAACAGGTATTGAATGTATTATAATGCAGAATTTGTGTTTTTTTGCCTTCGCTTTACATTTGTAAAAACAATCTCATTGAAAAATCCGTTAGTCAGCGTGTATTCTTTTTGTAAATCCTTAGTAGCCGCAGCAATTATTCCTTTTTGCCTGGCCTCCTGCATGGAGCTCAATAATTTTGAGCAAAATGTGGAAATCAAAAAACATGAATGGAGCGCCTTACAACCAGCTGAAGTTTCATTTAACATAACTGATACCGTAAGTGCTTATAATGTATTGGTGGTATTACGCCATACAGATGCTTATGCCTATAAAAATATATGGCTCAACATTGCTACACAGCAACCCGGCGAAAGTGTCTATCGTCGTGAACGGTTTGAACTCACCCTCCAGCAACCGGATGGCACCTGGATTGGCACGGGGCTCAACGATATTTGGGAGGTACGGTATCCTCTGTTCACCAACATACGGTTCACCAAACAAGGAACTTATCATATTCAATTGCAACAGGCGATGCGTGATGAACCCTTACTGCATATCATGAATGCCGGCGTGCGTATTGAAAAAGTTATACGTTAATGGGCTACACAAATAAAGTTTTTCGTTTTGGGAATTTTTCTTTCTGGTTCTGGGTTCTGCTCATCTATGTGCTGGCGGCATTGGTATGGTGGTTTATTTCCCTGGAACGCCAAAACAGGGAAATGACAAGGCTCAAACTTTCTGAGATCAGGAAAGATCATCCGCAGTACATTACTCAATACAACAACATTATTGAATTACGTAAGCGAAGCACTGCCAAATATGTAGGTGAAGGTGTTGCTTTTCTTGCCTTGATCCTGGTGGGTGCTTTTTTTGTATATCGCTCCATCCGTAAGCAAATGGAATATGCATCGCTGCAGCAGAATTTTATGATGGCCATTACCCATGAACTCAAAACACCCATCGCCACTACCAGGTTGAGCCTGGAAACAGTGCTGCGGCGAAAGCTGGATGAAGTACAGCAGCAGAAATTATTATTAAGCGCTTTATCTGAAACCAACCGCCTCAACATTCTTACCAACAATATTTTGCTGGCCAGCCAAATGGAAGAAAAAAATTTTCAGCGGGAAAATGAAGATATTAACCTGGCAGATGTGGTGGAAACCGTGGTGAGTGATTATAAAAACCGATTTCCGCAACGCACCATTGAGGCAAGTGCAGAGAAAGATGTATTTATAAAAGGAGATGAGTTGCTGTTGCAGATCGCTTTGAGCAATTTGATCGATAATGCCTTAAAGTATGCACCTAAAGAAAGCCCTGTGTATGTAGACCTGATGGATGAAAATGATCTGCTGCAGGTAAAAGTAACGGATGAGGGTTTGGGCGTACCTGACGAAGAAAAGCTAAGGATCTTTGAAAAATTCTACCGCAGCGGTAATGAAAATACCCGCAAGGCCAAAGGCACCGGGTTGGGTTTGTATCTTACCAAAAAGATCATTGCCGATCATAATGGTGACATTTTTGTGATGGACAATACTCCCCACGGAAGTATTTTTGTAATTCAATTCTGATGCAGTAATCAAAATACATGAGTACAAAAGCCTCAATATTATTGGTAGAAGATGAAGAGCATTTGCAGGATGCATTAAAGCTGAACCTGGAACTGGAAGGTTATGAAGTAACCACCGCAGGTGATGGCAGTGCAGCTCTCAAGGCTGTGGAGAATGAATATTTTGATCTCATCATTATGGATGTGATGATGCCGGAAATGGATGGCATCAGTGCTACCGAGAGCATTCGTATCCGTAAAAATGAAGTTCCTATTTTAATATTGAGTGCTAAGAACACCAGCAGCGACAGGGTATTGGGTTTAAAAAAAGGAGCGGATGATTACCTTACCAAACCCTTTAACCTGGAAGAATTGTTGCTGCGTGTAGAAAAGCTGATTGAAAAGAATAAAAAGATACAGGATAAGGATACCGTAGGTGAAACCTATACGTTCGGGAATAATAAAGTTGATTTCAAAGCACAGGAAGCGGTGAATTTTAAAGGTGAAACCATTCCCCTGAGTAAGAAAGAAAGTATGTTACTGCACCTGCTGGTAGAAAACAAAAACGAAGTAGTGACCCGTGAAAAAATATTACAGGTAGTATGGGGCTATAACGTGTACCCCACCACCCGGACGATTGATAATTTCATCCTCAACTTTCGCAAATACTTTGAAGAGGACAGCCGCAATCCCAAATATTTTCACAGTGCAAGGGGTGTAGGGTATAAGTTTACCGAAGAGTAGGTGTTTGATTCTTGAAGAAGAACTTATATTTTAGTTCAATGGTTGCGAACTTTTTGAAAAAATACTGGCTTGGTCTTTTGCTGTTTACCTTATTAGCACTTTTACTTATTTTTCTTATACCCATCGAAGAGAGAAAGTATTTTGATGATGATTTTAAACGATTTGAATCTGCTATTAATAAATTGACGGCTATTATTGCGGGGGTAGTTCTTTTGTGCCTGTTTCTTTATTTGCTCACAGCTAAACCCTCCATTACACGAGTATTTATAAATTTCGGAAACATGCTGCTGCTGTGGTGGCCTTTGTGGATATGGCTCAAGACGATTTTCTTATACGGAGCTTTACAACTAAATAAAATTAATCCTACTGTTGATCCACCAATAAAGTATGTAGTATTACACATAACCACAAAGTATAAAAGCCTTTATTTATATGATATGAAAGAAGATGAGTTAGTTAGAGGGGACGCTGTATTTGAATCTAACAGGGTTCATTCTGTAAAAGATAATACAATTTTTATTTCTTGCAGTAAGGGGTTGTTTGGATATCGCTTCAACCCTGTTGTTCAAAAATAATTAGGGAGTTCTTTCATCCACACCCTTCATTATCATTTCTGCATCTTTCAACAGATCATCTTTAGAAATATTCAATTCCACCGGGCTGAACATCGCTTCCTCACACCGGTTCACGATGGAAGCCCATATAGCAGATTCATGATGCAGCTGCTTTTGTTTCAAAATATCAATAAGAGCCGCACTGGTAACTCTTGTTTGCTGCAATTGAAAACGATCGATCATGAATTGCTGCAAACCATCCAGGAGCAATGGATAAAATTGCTTTTCATGCAGCGAATCTTTTGCATGCAATGCTGCAGCAATAAATGTTTCGGCAGGTTCAGCCGGAATAGATTCAGCAGCAGGTTCAACAGGGATCACTTCTTTTTTCCTTTTCCTGAAAAACAGCAATGCTGACACCAATAAGATCAAAAAAGCAGCACCTGCGATCAGTAAATAATTTTTATTAAGAGTAGTTTTAGTTTCTATGTTCTCCTGTGGCAACTGCAATGCCTTTCCTTTTTTCTGCAGAGCTTCTTTTACCGTAAACAAAAGACTGTCAGTTTTGATGGTTTGATAGGTCTTGGTAACCACATCAAAAAAACTAAAAACAACAGGTGGTAATTGATAAGCACCTTTTACTGCTGTAAACGGAATGTCAAATACTTTCACCCCGTTGATGGGTGACGTTAATTTATCAACTTCTTCATTTACTCTTGGTTCAAAGGCTTCAATGCCGGAAGGCCATGTAACCACGGGGGCATTCACCATTGGTATATTACCGCTTCCTTTTACTTCCACTTTTAATATGCCACTTTCATCAGCCGCAAATTCATTGGTTACCAATTGTGCCTGAATGGTAAACTGACCTACCGCTCCATTAAAGTTTTCGGGTTTGTTTTTGAGCGGAAGGTCCAGCACATTAATTTTTAATGCGGGTGTTTCCGTGATCAGTTCTTCTTCTATTACCGTTTCATCAACCTTTTCTTTTTTGTTCAGTGCGTCCATCCAGTCTTTACCATCTCTGGCAGCGCTGCGGATCAATCGAACTTTGTTAACGATCTCAACAGGTTCAATCGTTACCTCACCACTTTGCAACGGGAACAATTGTACTTTGCGTATCAAATAACAATTGTACAATTTGCCATTGATCATTTCCTTGGTAAAAATGCCGGCTTCCGGTTCTTCCAGATCAATCACTGAAAAGCCATTAAAGGAGGGACGTTTTAAAATTTTAGATTCACTGTCCAGTCTTGTGTATAGTTTAAACGTAGCAAGTAGTGCTTCACCAATGAAGCAACTTTGTTTGTCAACTGTTGCTCTTACAAACAGGTTCTTTTTAATCTTTTCTTTTGCATCTTCACCCGGAGATAAATAGTAATCGGGTTTTTCTTCTCTTGCATTGGCTGTAACATCCCTGTTTACTGTAACGGCATCTGTAACCTGTATAATTACAATAGGTGAAGCAAGAATACGCCCCTTGGTTTTGAGTACGGCCGATGCAATGGAAAGTTTACCCTTCATTTTTGGCCGCAACAAATAAGTATAACTTAGGTATTCAGTGAGGGAACCGTTCACCCATGTCCAGCCATTGGTTTGTACTACATCACCCACCTGTTCAAAATTGCGGAAGCTGGGAGCTACAAAATCATCGGCTTTCATGGTTCCTTCCACTACGTATTGCAACTGGAATGTTTCATCCGGATGTACTACTGTTTTGCTGGGAATGGCCATAAGTTTGCTTTGTGCTGAAGTGTTCAGACAAATCAATAATAACAGAAGGACATATGTACATTTCCGCAACATGGGTAACAAATGTAAAACAAGCAATGCTAAAGAAAACCCAAGGGGAACTAAGTATGTGTTAAATGGAGCAGGGATGCAATTTGGCCGTGAAAATGGTCAATAAGCGGCAGGGAATTTACAAATCACCCAGTTGCGGCCGCACAATAATTTCTTCCACGCAGGCAGCAGGGGAAAGCTGAGCGGCAGTATAAACCATTTTGGCAATATCGTTGGCCTCCATAATACGCTGATTGCTGTTATCAAAATCGGCCCAGCTATCTGTTAACACAGCGCCCGGAACAACAGCAGTTACTTTAATACCGTGTGGTTTCATTTCTTCCCTTAGATTTTTACTGAAACCGAGCAACGCATATTTGCTGATGCTGTAAGCACCACCGTTGGCATACGCTGCCAGTGAAGCAACTGAACACATATTAAAAATATGACCGCTTTTTTGCTTCATCATTGTTGCAATTAATTTGCGGGTGAGGTGATAGGCGCTGTACAAATTCACTTCTATCATTTCCTGCAACAAACCATCCGGTTCATTATATACACTGCCGGGTTCAAAATTGCCGGCATTGTTCACCAATACATCAATGGTAACACCATTATCCAAAATCCACTGACCAAAGTTTTCTGCTTCTTCTTTTTTGGCCAGGTCTCTTGCTTTACCTTTTATACGACTGTTGGGGTACTTTGTGATAAGTTCTTCCACCGTTTTATACAAACCCACTTCATTACGGCTGCACAGGAACAAATGATGTCCTTGTGAAGCAAAGGTTTCTGCAATGGCTTTACCAATGCCACGGGATGCGCCGGTGATAACAACATTCATAAACAAAGATTGAAATATGAACTACGAAGTACGAACTTTTTTTAATGCCAACCGTACTTCTAAACTCGTACTTCGTACTTTGCGTTATGAATTATCGTCATCTCTTTTTTGACCTTGACCACACCCTTTGGGATTTTGATGCCAATGCCATGGAAACCCTGGCTGATGTGTATCAAAGCCTGCAACTGAAAGAACAGGGTGTTGATGATTTTGATCTGTTTTGCAAACATTACCTGCATCACAATGCTGTTTTATGGGACCGGTATCACAATGGTTTTATTTCAGCAGAAGATTTAAAGTGGAAACGTATGTGGCGCACGTTGCTGGAATTTAAAATTGGAAGTGAAGAACTGGCCAGAAAAATGAGCAGTGAGTTTTTGGAGATATTGCCGACCAAGCAAAATCTTTTTCCATATACACATGAAATTTTAAAGCATCTCAAAGAAAAAAAGTATGTGCTGCATTTGATCACCAATGGGTTTGAAAAAACACAATGGCGAAAACTCAACAACAGCAATCTTGGTCAATACTTTGAAGAAGTGATCACCAGTGAAACAAGCAATAGTGTAAAACCGAATAAAGAAATTTTTGAATATGCATTAAAGGTTACGGGTGCTGAATTGAAGCAAAGCATCATGCTGGGTGATAACTTAGATGCAGATATTAAAGGCGCTATCAATGCGGGAATGGATTGTGTGTTTGTAAATCATTTGAAAGTAGATCTCAATGGAGTGAAACCCAATTATGTGATTCATCATCTAAAAGAACTGGAGGAGATTTTTTAGCATTCCGCCAGCACTGTAATTCCTCCTTTTACCACTTCGCCCAGCTTTACGTTGATCTTTGTTCCCACGGGCAATAACAGATCAACACGTGAACCAAATTTGATAAAACCCAGTTCACCGCCCTGTTCTACTTTTTGTGAAGGCTGCAGATAGTTGACAATACGTTTAGCCAATGCACCGGCAATTTGCTTTACCAGTATCGTAGTGCGGTTGTTACTCAACACAACAGAATGACGTTCATTTTCCGTTGAAGATTTAGGATGCCATGCAACCAGGTATTTTCCTTTGTGGTATTGAGAATATTTTACTTCGCCGCTAATAGGATTCACATTCACATGCACATTGGCCGGGCTCATGAATACGCTTAACTGTATGCGTTTGTCTTTAAAATATTCTTCATCTGTTACTTCTTCAATCACCACCACTTTGCCATCACACGGACTGTAAATAAATTGTTCATTTATGGGTGTGATACGTTTGGGGATGCGAAAAAAAGAAATAATGAACAGCAGCAAAAACAGTGTTGCTGCAAAGATCAACCACGCAACAGCAGGCATAGAAGGACTTAGAAAATTAAAAGCCAGTAAATTGATGATAATAAATGCTACCGCTGCTATCGAAATACTTTTATATCCTTCTCTGTGAATGGTCATGGATTATGATTGAGCGGCAAAGCTAAGAAGATTCAGGGGCTTATTGGTATTTGGTATAGCCAAATTTCTGCCAGTGCTGTAAGGCAGAGTCCTGGATAATCTTTGGTAATTGCTGAAAAGCTGAGTCCATCGTTATAGCACCACCCAGTGTATCTTTTCCCATCAGCATCAACTCTTCTCCACGTATAGCATACTTGGTACCGTTGGTATATAAGATGAGTTTTTTATTGTTAGGACTCACATCTCCTTTGCAACTCAATGCATAGACCATCATCATCTCTGCTTTATTGTTTTTGTCAAGATCTGAAATGGATAAATGATGTTCATAAAAACTGCAGGTTATATCCAGTTCACAGTCAGTAATAAAATCATTCATAGCCCATGTTTTTACAAAGCCGCTATCCGTTTTTTGATAAAGAATGGCAGCCAGTTTAGCAGTAGCACCGGATGTTGATTTAGGAATGTAAGAACCGGTTTCATACAATACCAGCCAGTTTTCGCCGGTGGCATCATACCATTTTTTTGCTTCACGCAAATGGAAAGAAGTTGGATCGGGTAAGAGGGCACGCACTACACCGGTAACTTCTTCAATAGCAGAAAACGTAACTGCAGTTGTATCAGTTGCTGCATCTGTTGATGGGCCTCCATCATTGTTACAACTGATGCAACAGATAAAAACTATGATGCAGATCAACCTCATTCAATGATTTTTAAAAATAACCATACAAACGGAGTGGCCAGCAGCAATGAATCAAAGCGGTCTAAGAAACCACCATGTCCCGGCAGAACAGTACCGCTGTCTTTTACACCTGCTAATCGTTTTAATTTACTTTCCAGCAGATCACCCAAAGTGCCTGTTACAGATGCAATGAGAGCAATCACTCCCCACATCCATGCACTGCTTGATTGACTGAGAAGCCCCAGACCCCACATAACTGCTACTGCCAACACAATGCCACCAATGGTTCCTTCCCATGTTTTTTTAGGTGAAACAGCGCTTAATGGTGTTTTACCAATGAGCGAACCAACAATATAAGCCATGGTATCATTGATCCAGATAGAACCGATGATGATGATCGGTACCGCATAGCCGCTGATGCGTGCCAGTAAAATACCAAGCTTGGCAAACCCATTTCCTTCATCATCACCTTCCGGCATCCATAAACCGCCGCTGCGGATGTTGAGCATAAGAGCCCAGCTTAATGAAATGTAGAGCAGTCCAAAAAAAGAATGTGCGATTAACTTTAAGTTGAGTTGTTTGCTGAATAATATTTCACTGATGGGTAACAGGAACAAACAACTTACACCTACCATCCAGCCAACAGAATGTAAAGAGGTATTAGTACCAAAGAACCAATCATCCGTTAAGAATAACATCAAGCTAAAACCCGCCAGCATTACTCCGTACCGGTGAAATGGATTGATGGTTGCATAATCTTTATCAATCAACCCCACCAGTTTTTGATATTCTATCCAGCAACCAAAATGAATTACGGTAAATAAAAGAAGGAAACTCCACTTATTCAGCAGCAGGCCTGCCAGCATTACAGCAGCAAATAAAACGGCACTCAGCGCTCTTGTTTTAAATGTGTTCCAGTTCCAGGCCATTAATTGTATGAATTTTGGTTGGACGATGCAGCAATGTTTCCAAACGGATTTAATTGAGCATACAATGATTCTTCTTTTATCCGGATGGTATTGGCATTTGCTTTTGAATAACGGTCGAATAAAACAGCAACAGTAATCAATACAATACCACTGATAATAATACCCCACCAGGGCAAATCTGATTCCAGTTTGCTTGTATCAATCTTGCCACCGGTTTTTTTGAGATAAAATACCTGTGTCAGCGCAAAACTGTTATTAAAAAAATGAATAAAGACGCCGATCCATACATTACGGCTTTTATAAAAGATCCATCCAAGTGCAACACCCAGTAAAAGACGGCTTAAGAACAAGTATATGGAAAGATGAATAAGGCTGAACAGAATGGAAGTTACAATAATGGTGACCCAATGATTCTTCCACCACCTGTGCAATGTGCTTTGTACAGCACCCCGAAAAAACATCTCTTCAAACAGGGCAGGAAAAAAAGCAATGATGAAAATAGCAATGATGTATTCGCCCCAACCTGTTAAATTACTCATGAGCATGATTTGGTCATTATAGAGCTTCTCCATAGCATCAGCACTTTTGATCCATCCGGGCATTCCTTTTATTAGATACTTTGTAACATCTACCAATGGTTGCGCCAGCATATTGGCACAAAAAATAAGAACAACCCCCAGTACAATCTGCTGCACATTAAAATACCTGGAGAATCCTAACCACAGCCAATGGTTACTATGGCACAAACGCATGAAAGCCCAAGAAGGCAGGGCTAACATGAGTAGTGTACTCACCACCTGCATCACACGAACAGTGTTTACGTTTTTGGGATCATTCATTGCTTTCATCATCGCATCACCCGCTTCCAGCATGGATGTGCCTTTTGGAATGAGGGTAAACCCAACTGCAAACTGAAAAAATGCGGCAATCATTAACCCAACGCCTGTAAACAGGAGTAAAAACCCAAGTTGTGCCCATCCGCCGTACCCTTTTACGCTTTTATATGTCATAACTCTGCCTGAAAAAATTTAAATTTGCATTCTTTTTTACAAACGTGGTAAAGATAGGCAACATATCGCTTCCCGGATTTCCGCTCCTCCTTGCACCCATGGAGGATGTGAGTGATCCTCCCTTCCGTGCCGTATGCAAGGATAATGGTGCAGACCTGATGTTCAGTGAATTTATTTCCAGTGAGGGATTGATTCGTGATGCTATCAAAAGCAAACAGAAACTGGATTTTGATGAAGAAGAACGTCCCTTCGGCATTCAAATTTTTGGTGGTGATGAAGAAGCACTGGGGATGAGTGCCCGTATTTGTGAAACCGTGAATCCTGATTTGGTGGACATCAACTTTGGTTGCCCGGTAAAAAAAGTAGCCATGAAAGGAGCCGGTGCCGGTGTGCTGAAAGATATTGATCTGATGGTTCGCCTGACCGCTGCCGTTGTTAATTCCACATCCTTGCCTGTTACGGTAAAAACACGTTTGGGTTGGGATGATCAATCAAAGAATATTGAAGAAGTAGCTGAACGTTTGCAGGATATTGGTATCAAAGCTTTGAGCATACACGGGCGCACACGCATGCAGATGTACAAAGGGGAAGCTGACTGGACATTGATCGGGAAAGTAAAGAACAATCCACGCATCAAGATTCCCATTTTCGGGAATGGTGATATTGACAGTCCTGAAAAAGCATTGGAGTATAAAAACCGTTATGGAGTGGATGGTATCATGATCGGTCGTGCTGCCATTGGTTATCCATGGATCTTTAATGAGATCAAACATTTTATGCAAACCGGTGAACATTTAGCACCACCAACAGTAGAGCAACGTGTGGAAGTATGTAAAAAACATTTACATAAGTCATTTGCATGGAAAGGTCCAAAAGTGGGCATCTTTGAAATGCGCAGGCATTATGCAAACTATTTAAAAGGATTGCCTAACATTAAAGAATACCGCAGTAAGCTGGTTACATTGGCAACTGTGGAAGAAATAGATGCGATACTGGATGAAATTGTAATAAAGTTCAGTGGTTTTGAGTTTGCTCCTTCCAAAATAGAACTCGTAAATTATCACGAGAAATGCCCGGTTGATTAATGAGGATTTTCCATATGTTTCCCCAGGTGACTCCCTTTCTTGAAATAAGCAGTTTCTACCGTAAATTTTCCAAATTATCATTTCGTTAAAAGGGTGCTGTATATCAGCTTTTTAATGCCGTTATAATCCCGGTTTAATCTCCGCCTCCCACTTTTGGCAAGGTGCTTGTAAAAGCACAGTTGTTAAATATTCCTAACCTAAATTTTTGCTTATGGTTACCGTTGTCATTCCGGCTTATAATGAGGCAGCTACTATCCGGCAAGTCATTCAAACCGTCAAGAGATCAGCAACGGTGGGAGAGATCATTGTGATTGATGATAAATCAACCGATGATACTGTTGCTGAAGCAGAGAAAGAATATGTAAAAGTATTCACCAGCTCTGCAAGAGGTAAGGGTATTTCCATGCGTGAAGGGATCATGCTGGCAGAGTATGAGGTCATTGCATTTGTGGATGCAGATATTACAACGTATCCATCAGATGTGATTGACCGGTTGGCCTTACCGATCCTGAACGATGAAGCCGATTTTGTGAAATCATATTTTGAACGGCAGGCAGGTCGTGTTACAGAATTAGTGGCCAAGCCGTTGCTGTCGTTCCTGTTTCCATCCATCAGTAATTACAAACAGCCTCTCAGTGGTATGATTGCAGGAAGAAAATCATTGCTGCAGAAATTAACCATTGAAGAAGACTATGGAGTGGATATCGGGATTTTGATTGATATGCACAAAGAAGGGGCACGTATTACGGAAGTAAGCCTTGGCTATATTGAAAACCGTATGCAGAATATTATGCAGCTTGGTAAAATGAGCCGTGAGGTTACAAGAGCCATCCTCAAACGTTCTGAGCAGGTACTGGATACTACGATTGATCTGTTTACAGGCGAACTGTTTCAATCAAAAGATCCTCAAATTGAATTTGCTGTAAAAGAACAGGCAAAGGGTTATAAACGCATGGCCATTTTTGAACTGGATAAAACTATTTTATATGAAAGTTTTATTCGTCATGCGGCCCGCAAGTATCAATTTGAAGATGAGTTGAATGAAGTATTGATGGCGGGCTATCCTACCTACCTGCGTGTAAAACATGTTGCACGTTTACTCAAGGGATTATCCATTGCCGATATTTTAAAAACGGCTGATGAAATTCCTGTAATTGAAGATGCCAAAGAGTTGATCACATCACTTAAGCAAAAGGGATATGTATGTGGAATTGTAAGTGAGAGTTTTGATGTGGTAGCGCAACACCTGTCCAACAAACTGGGAATGCACTTTGCACTTGCTAATGAACTGGAATTGAATAAAGGAATTGTAACAGGGGAAGTAAGAATCCCTTCCTTCTTCCTGAAAAATAAAAAGAGTGTTTGCCGTCATGATTACTGTAAATCCAATGCGGTACTTGAAATAGCGGAACGTTATGGTATAGACAGGAAAAATATCATGGCTATGGGCAACAGCAAACAGGATGTGTGCATGGTTAAAACAGCAGGTACCGGTGTTGCCGTTTGTACAGACAACAAGAAACTGTTAAATGCCAGTGATTATCACATGATGGTGCCTAAGTATAGTTTTCTGTTTTCGCTGTTTATTTAGTTTCAGTAAAAAACTTCTTAAGTCCTTCTAAGTAAATATGGCCACGCTTCTCTGCCAATGAATCAGCATACAGGGCAAGTGTGGCCATAATCAATAAGCTGATACCAAGACCACTCCAAAACTGTTTATCAGTATTCGTTCTGAAAACAAAAAACAAAACAAGTCCTGCAAGTGCCAGCGCTATTTCAGTATAACGCAGAATAATAAAGCTCCTTATTACTTTTTCCATACGGGGAACTTCTTTATCCTTCAACTCACCGGGGTTCATATCAAAAGCATACACATTACGGATACGATCGCCATCGCTTCTGTTATAAACAGTAAGGCCAACAACACCCATCAGCAATCCTACAAGAACCAATGGAACTGCTGCACCTTTGTATGCATCTGATCTGATAACAAAGGAAAAAACAATTGCTGCAATTACTGCTACAACACCAATAACAAGAAACACGAGGCTTCCGGATTTTTCAGCATTGAAATATTTTTCAATATCAATTTTTGTAAACATATCAGTGAGATTTTGAAATAAGTTTGATGTAACCGATAATGGATACGAGAAACCAAACTGCCTCCAGTATGATGAAAGGTACATAATGAATAAGTACAGATGCATAACATGCCAGTGCTGAGCCTGCAATATTGAGTAAAAAAAACAATCTTCCTTCTTTAGGAATAAAGGAAAACAGGTTCAGAAAGTAAGCCAGTAAAATAAGACCGACACCTGTGGTACCAATAATATCGTTGTAATGCATAAAGCGTATTTATAAAAAATGTGTTACACCAATATTGAGATGCAGTACGGTATTATTGTTTTGTTGTGCACTCAGTTCTATCAATTCTTTTTTGGGGTAGAAAATAGGTTCATCACTCAGATCAAAAGTGGCATGATGCATAGGCACCAGTTGTTTTGCTTTTAATTGTTGCTGCGCCACCAGCACATCAGCCGGGCTTGTATGTGCCGTATGCATGAACCATTCAGGCTTATAAGCACCAATACCAAGAAAGGAATAATCTATAGATGGAAACAGCTCCCTAATTTCGGTGAAGTGAATACCCAGGCCGCTGTCAGCGCCAAAATATAAAGTATGAGAAGCTGATTGCAGCATAAAGCTTCCCCAAAGCATCGTGTTCATATCAGTAAGACCTCTGCGGTTCCAGTGCTTGGCAGGCAAGTATGTAACAGTTACATCAGCATCAATAGTGTATGGCTGGTACCAGCCTGCTTCAATTACAGGATTGGTGATTTTCCATGAACGTAACAAATCACCAATCCCCAGGCCGGTTAATATAACAGCCGAAGGATTTAATGTGCAGAGATGTTGCATGCTTTTTTTTATCAGCATGATCACGATGATTGTGTGAGAGAAGAATAAAATCAATATTTGTTAACGCAGCAACATCACTGGGGAATGGAGTATAGCGTTTAATAGGTCCTACGCCATACAACACAGGATCAACAATAAAATGTTTACCACTCAGGGTAAATAAAAAACTGGCATGCCCCAGCCATGTAAAACCATCATCTGTATTTTTTGTGAGATGATTATTTTGAATTACATCAACACCCGGTTGCTGATGTTTCTTTAATGACTTCAGCGGATTACGTTCGCTTTGCCATTTGAATAATTCGGCGAAGCCACGTTCACCCGGTCCATCCAGATTGATGTATTGTTTTTTATCATTCAGCAAATTACCCTTCCACCCCTCTTTAATAAAAGGGAGGGATGGGTTATATGCAGGGCGAAGATCATTTGTTAATGGCATCAATTACTTCTTTGCTTAAGGGAGAAACTGCCGGATCAAAATAATGTACCAGCTGACCTTCTTCATTCACCAGGTATTTTGAAAAATTCCAGCTTGGTTGTTTGTTGCTCCATCCGTTTTGTGTGGAATCACTCAGCCATTTGAACACAGGATTTTGTTCTGCTCCTTTAATGACCGTAGATTTTTTCATGAGTGGAAACGTAACACCAAAGTTGATCTTGCAGAATTGTGCAATATCCTCATCATTCCCTTTTTCCTGTTCTTTAAAATCATTGGCAGGAAAACCAAGGATCACCAGTTTGTTTTGATACTGTTCATACAATTTTTGCAAGTCATCATATTGAGGAGTGTAACCACAATTGCTGGCAGTATTTACAAGCAATACTTTTTTGCCTTTGAGCTGTGCAAAATTGAATTCGCTTCCATTGTTTGCCACGGCTTTTAAGTCATAAAAAGGAACATTGGATTTTGCCTGTTCATTTCCAAACTGTTTGGCTGTTTTTCCCTGGCTCCATACAAACAAGGGATATACGGCCTTTAAAAACATTTGACGAAGAGTCATATCTTTTGAATTTCTGTTTACATAAACAATATAGAGACCAAATACAATTGTTGTGATAATTAGTGAGTATAATATCTTTCTGATCATCTGCATTTATTTTGATCCCAACAGGTAACGCCAGATCTTTGATTTGCCTTTACTAAATGGTGCATGACGAAAGGCCGGCTCAAACCAGGTAGCTCTTTTTACCACACCTTTGTAATTGGTGAATGTATCAAAAGAGTGTTTACCTAAATAACCTCCATGTCCGCTATATCCCACACCTCCAAAGGGAAGCTCACTGTTTCCCAATTGTAACACGGTTTCGTTGATACCGCCGCCACCAAACCTGATGCGTTCAATAAAATATTGTTCCGTTCTGGTACTGGATGTAAATACATACAATGCCAATGGGTAAGGATTGCGTTCTATCAGTGTTACTACTTCTTCTTCATTTTTGTAGGTGAACACGGGTAATACAGGTCCAAAAATTTCTTCTGTCATAATGGGTGCATCAACCGGTACCTGTTCAAGAATCGTAGGGGCTATGTAAAGATCTGCTTCATCCGTTTCGCCGCCATATACAACAGTTCCATCCTTCAAATACTTTTTAACCGCATCAAATCGTTTTTTGTTAATTAGTCTTGGATAGCTGGGATGAACTTTTGGATCATTACCAAACCCTTTTTCAAATTCTGCTATCAACGCTTTCAGCATTTTATCTTTTACTGATTCGTGTATCACTAAGTAATCCGGTGCCACACAACTTTGTCCGCAGGCGATCATCTTCCCCCACACAATGCGTTTGGCAGCAACACCAATGTTGGCATCAGCCGCAACAATACAGGGGCTTTTACCTCCCAGTTCCAGCGAAACAGGACTTAAATGTTTAGCCGCCATTTCCATCACTTTCGCACCAACAGCTGTACTTCCCGTAAATAAAACATGATCGAAGTGAAAATGGTTGAGCAATTTGGGAACAACTTCTGCACCATCTCCCAGCAGTACATGCAAATACCCTGATGGAAAGTTTTCATTGATCATCCTCGCCATAACTGCTGAAGTATGTTCACTCAGTTCAGATGGTTTAATCAAAACCGTATTACCTGCAGCTATGGCGCCTGCTACTCCACGCAGTGTAAGTAAAATGGGATAGTTCCATGGAGAGATCACTAATACATTTCCAACAGGCTCAGGATAGATCACCGATTTGGCCGGAAACAGGAAAAAAGGAGAGCCAACATGTTTGGGAGCCATCCATGAATGCATATGTTTTAACTGAATTTGAATTTCTTCATAAACAGCGCCAATCTCTGTCATGTATACTTCCTGCGGATGTTTACGTAAGTCCTTATACAACGCTTCAGCGATGGCAGATTCATTTTCTTTGAGTACACGTTTCAACTTCAACAGCTGCTCCCTGCGAAAAGCATAAGGATGGGTGGTACCTGATTTAAAGAATGCTTGTTGTGTATCGTAAATTGGTTGATAAGGATTGCTCATGTTTGTTCTTTTTAGAAAACGGTGTTTATGAATCGATCATATTTTATCCGTCCATCTTCACTGTAAATAAAATAGATGATGAAGATAAGCAGGTTTTTAAAGAATTGCTTTTCTATCCCGGAAGCGTTAAAGGCTGATTTTCTGAGTAACTTTACTAAAAAGAAATATGTGTGCGTATAAACGGAAATCCTGGATCGAAAAGAGGGATATTCAAAAGGAAGCTGAAGTAAAAAAACTGGACAAAGACTTTGCCGATATAAAAAAAGGCGAAACGATGTTCATTGCAACTCCCCTGATTGTTGACAGCTATATTCGGCAGATACCAAAAGGAAGGCAAAGCACATTATCGCAGATGCGAAAAGACCTGGCAGCTGAATACCATGCCGATAAAACCTGCCCGGTGACCAGTGGTATTTTCCTTCGTATTGTTGCGGAAGCTGCTTTCGAGGAATATGAGAAGGGAAAACCTGTAAGTAAGATCACACCCTTTTGGAGATTGATGGATGAACAATCACCCGCAGCCAAAAAACTTACTTTCGGCATTGAATTTTTGAAGGAACAACGTAAAAAGGAAAAGCTGGAAACAACCAACGCAAAATAGTTGCACTTTTGAAATATGGATACACTGGTTCCAAAGTCAGATGAATATTTTATGCAGCAGGCTCTGAAAGAAGCACGCATCGCTTTTGATGAAGGTGAAGTGCCGGTGGGAGCAGTAGTAGTTGTCAATGACAAGATCATTGCAAGAGGTCATAACGAAGTTGAGAAGTTGAATGATCCCACAGCACATGCCGAAATGATCGCCTTAACATCTGCTTTCAATTTTATAGGCGCCAAATACTTACCTGAAGCAACTTTATATGTAACAGTTGAACCTTGTTTGATGTGTTCCGGCGCCATGTACTGGAGCAAGTTGGGTCGTATAGTATGGGGTGCTGATGATGAGAAGAACGGACATCAGCGAATTACAAAAGAAACCTCACCCTTTCATCAAAAAGCAGCCATCACCAAAGGAATTCTGAAAGAAGAGTGTGCTCAATTGATGAAAGATTTTTTTAAAAAGATGCGTTAGTAACTCCCTGTTTTTAACAAAGCATTGCGTTAATGAAATAAACCGGAATCAGTATGGCACGTCTTATGAATGTGTAACGTATAAACACATTGTAAGATGAAACAATTAATAGGTCTTATACTTGTAAGTACGGTTTTATTTTCAGCCTGCCGCAAAGCAGATCTCCAACCTGTACCTATAGACGAAAGAGAATGGCTAAACCAGGAAAGAGGTGTAGTAGTGTACTCTGATTACAGTTGCGACTATTTTGTAGTTGAAACATATAATGGTTACAGCATTGTACAAAACTGGTCTGTTCGCCCGTTCACCGGCGATGTGTTGTATGGTGATTTCAGCCGCTGGGGTATTCGTGATGTGTACAACCGCAGCCGAGGTACTTTGATGCGGGTGAATGTAAAGGACTACTGGCTCGGCTATTACTCCGCTCAGGACCGGTTGGCATGGTATTGTTCTCAATAAAAGATCATCTTGAATAAAAAGGCCGGCATTGCCGGCCTTTTTATATTGGTGTCTCAAAAAATTATTGATCCCACCATAATCTATCGAGTAATGAAGGAACTGATTTAGCATTCCCACTGTTTAAACTTAATTCTGATGACGGATAGTCAACTCTTCTGATGGGTGCGTTTAAAATTGCATTTAATGGTAATTGAAAATTGGTATACGCAAAGTTGAAACGACGGGCATCATCATATGTAACAGGATGTAAAAACAAGGCTTTGTACTTTTCCCGGAAGATATCTGCTAAGGTTAAGTTTGCTTCTCCAACCGCAATTTGGGGTCGGGCTAAATAAACATCACGATCAGCAGCAGCAACGCCTATTTTATCCATATTCGCTCTGATGCCTGCTAAGTAAGCAGTATAAGCTCTTGTTCTGGCACCGCTTCTTAATGCAGCTTCTGCTTCTATTAATTTTACTTCTTCCCAGGTAGCAACAAATAGAGGGGATGCATCTCCGCTGTAATAACCTGCTAAAACTAAATAGCATTCATCATTGGTGGTTCCTGTACCCACACGGCCTGCACCATTGCGTGTACCACGATAATCATTAAACCTGGTTAAGTTGGTAAGACGGGGCAATCTTGGATCACTAAATCCGAACGTAGTTCCATTCATTGCATTTACAAAGTTGGAGCTTAACCATCCATCCAGTACCAATGAAGCCTGGTTACGGGCTACGGTTGCCCATGGATTACGAACAGGGAAGATGGTAACTCTTGCTTCTTGTGCTGCACTTGTGTAAGCACTATCAACGGCACTCAAAACATTCGTTGCATTATAACCCGGAGTTTTGCTCACCTGGTTCAACAGTCTTGCTTTTATTGCAAAAGCAGTTCGTATCCAGTAGATCCTTGCAGTAGAATTCCACGCTGTTGCACTGGCCAATGTAGGGCCATGAAAGAAATCAGTTGCAGGTGTCATTGTTACGGTTGGAGTTTTACGTAACTCTGCAATACCTTCATCCAGCAATGTTAAACAACGGTTGTACAACTCTTGTGCGTTGTCATATTTCGGAGAAAGGTCTGTACCGCTCAGCGCCTCTGTAAAAGGAGCATCTCCCCACATGTTGGTAACCAAACTCAAATTAATGGCCATTAAAATTTTACTCATGCCTAAATGGGCAGAACTGTTGAGTTCCCTGGCCAATTGCTCCATATCGTAGATATCAGCCATTACATCATAAATGTTTCGCCATGTTCCGCTAAAGTCTACACGGTCATAAATATCAGTAGGGGATGAACTGTTGGGAGAAGCAAGATACTGTACGTAGTAGCTGGAAATATTTCCGATACGAAATACGTTTACAGCTGTATTATGTGTAGTGGTTGCCAATAACCCGCCAATGGAGGGTTTGGTTGGTCGGTTAGGGTCAGTATTAATATCAAGATATTTTTTACAACCACTAACAGTTAATAACAGGATAGCCATACCGGCTATTGTTATTGTTTTTTGTATGCTTGAAAAATATTGTTTCATAATTCATTTGTTTCGGTGTGATTGGAAAATTAGAAGTTGACATTAATGGTTGCAAAAAAGCTTCTTACACCCGGATAGCTAAAACCTGCAAATCCATCTGCATTACTATCGGCATTAAACGAACTGTTTTCAGGATCAAATCCAGTGAAATCAGTTTTTAACCAAAGGTTATTGCCGGTAAGGGTAATGGTAGCGCCTTTTATCAATTTCACGTGCTTCAAAACAGAAGCCGGTAAATTATAACTGAGGCTAAGTGTACGGAGACGAACCCATCCTGCATCTTCAATAAAGTTTTCACTCACACTTCTGTGCACTAAACGATAGAAACCATCAGTATAGTTTCTGTTATCCGGTCCTATACCCTGACCTAACCATACTGTTTGAGTGTTGGGTTGACCATTTGAGGTAACACCTGCAAATACTCTTGTATCATTTCTGTTTTCAGTGAATTTAGCAATACCAAAAGCACTCATAAAATTGGCCAATTGATTGTATCTCTGAAATCCGCTTCTGATATCAAAAAGAAATGAAAGACCAAATTGTTTATATGAAAAAGAGTTGTTGATGCCCCAAATGGATTTAGGTAATGAATTTCCAATTAATCTCTGTGCCAGGTCTCTTGTAGGGAATCCTGCCAGTGAACCGGTGCTGGCAATGAGGTAGGGGAGATCGGTGCGTAATGTGAAACGATCATCCACCTGGGAACCATAGAAACGGGTATAAGTAGTACCGTACAAACCTCCGGCAGGCTGACCTACCACCCACTTTTGTGTTACAGTACTTCCAATGTATCCAAACTGGCTTGCAATTGCTATTTCATTAAGACCGGGGGCGAGTTTTACAACTTCATTCCGATTGCTGGTAAAGTTCACACTTGCTTCCCACACAAAATCTTTCGTTTTTACAGGAGAACCGTTAACAACAATTTCAAATCCTTTGTTTTCAATTTCACCGGAGTTTAAAATGAATGCATTATAACCTGTAGAGGTGGGAACCAACACTGGATTGATCACATCCTTACTGTTGATTTGATAATAGGAAACATCGAAACCAACACGGTTATTGAGGAACTGCATCTCTAATCCAATTTCCCGGTTATCAGTAAACTCAGGTCTTAAATCAGCAGCACCTCTTGTGTCATCCCTTGTCCATGCAGTAACACCATTTACAGGCTGACCAAACGCATTGTTGTAATACGTACTTGTTTGGTAAGGGCCTAATGGTGCAATACCAATGCGTGCATACGAACCTCTTAACTTACCATAGGCAATCCAATCTGGCATTTTCAAATGCTGGCTGAATACATAAGCCAGGCTTACACTGGGGTAAAAGAAACTTCTGTTACCGCTGGCAACAGAGCTGGCCCAATCGTTGCGGCCGGTAAGGCTTAAGAAGAGAAAGTTATCATAGCCAATGGTTGCTTCACCAAATACACCCATGGTTCGTAACTGGGTACGACGGCTGGATTGTGTAATCACACGGGCATTGTTCAAGCTCAATAAATCAGGAATATCTAATTGACTTCCTTCAATTCCCTGGTAATTATATTTTTGATCAACTACATCATGCCCGGCACGAACTGTAAAATCAAAACTCTTGAAGCTGAATTTAGAAGTTACTAATAAATTACTGTTAAGCACCTGGTTTAAAATTCTGTATTCTCCCACAAAGCCTAATGTATTGTCGCCAAAGTTGATAACACCGGGACGTGATACCTGTGCAGGTGCAGTGGCTCTTCGGTTGTCAGCAGAATAATCATAACCAAGCCGATAAGTAACATCCAGCCAGGTAACAGGCTTATAATTGAAAGCCAAATTACTGATCGTACGATTCACTTCATCTTTAAATAGGTTGTAATAAGCACCAAATATGGGATTATTGTTACCATAGGTTTTATGAGTACCGTCAGGGTTCTTATAATCTCTTACATCCCAGCGTGGGCTCCAGTAAGTGAGACTTTCATTAAACCTGTCAGCATTATACCGTAGACCACCGCTGTTGATAAAATTGAAAGAAGGATTAATGCTGAGTTTCTTACTGATTTTTAAATCAGCATTTACCCTCGCATTGATATTACTATAATCAGTATTGGGCAAAACACCATTATGTTTAAAATAACTAAACGAAGAGTTGAGCATCGCTTTATCAGAACCGCCACTGATATTTAGCGTATTGCGAAACTGATTGCCCTGCTGATAAGCTCTTGCATAATGATGAAATAATTCATTGGGATGTGTAGGATCAATATTTTTAGCTGCTGCTACTGTGGGGCCAAATGATGGGAAAAAATCAGCCGGGTTGTAATTATTGTTGTAACCCTGAGTATACGTTGTTTGTACATCCGGAAACTTATTTACATTTTCAATACCATACGTTGCGTTATAGGAGATCCGCATTTGGCCTGATTTAGCGCTTTTGGTAGTAATGACAACTACACCATTACTGCCTCTAAAACCATAAAGGGCAGTAGCTGCACCACCTCTCAAGATGCTCATGCTTTCAATATCGTCAGGGTTAATATCACTCATACGGTTGCTCATACCTCTCAGCACTGCACTTCCACCTTCAACAATTGTTGAATTATCAACAATAACACCATCAATTACAAATAAAGGTTGGTTGGAACCACTGGCTGTTTTTGGACCACGTATCACAATTCTGGCTCCCTGGCCGGGGCCGCCTCCTGTACTGTTTACCTGTACACCTGCCACCCTGCCCTGTAAAGCATTAACAAGATTGGGTTGCCGGCTTTCCATAAGTTGTTTATTGTTGATCTCAGTGGTGGCAAAGCCTAATGATTTTTTTTGTTGCCTGGTACCGAACGCAGTTACTACTACCTCACTCAAAGCAGTGCCGGATTTTAGAGTTATATTTATGGTTTCACCGCTCACATTTACTTCAACTGTTTCATAACCTGTGGCTGAAATTCGGAGTACAATTTTTCTGCCCGAAGGAACTTCAATGCTAAAATTTCCTGATCCATCAGCTGATACACCTTTGTTTGTACCTTTGATGATTACAGATGCAAATGCAACAGGTTCTCCCTGTTGGTCTTTAACTGTACCACTTACTTTTGTGGTTTGCGACCATGCTATCTGGGCAAGAAAGCAGGCACACAAGAGTAGTGTGAGGATTTTAAAATTTCTCATAATCATTGCTGGGTTTTATTAAAAAAATTAGAAAAGTCCTTAAAATTAAACTTATTTCGAAATAATTTGTTTTTCGTTCAGTATATTTTTGACACATAAACTTCAACAACTATGGCATTTACATTAGCACCGCTCCCTTACGCACATGATGCATTGGAGCCACATATTGACACCACTACCATGCAAATCCATCATGGTAAGCATCACCAGGCTTATGTTGACAATCTCAATAAAGCAATTGCAGGAACTGAACATGAAGGCAAAACGCTGGAACAGTTGGTAGCTGTTGCAGGAAGCATTTCACCAGCTGTTCGTAACAATGGTGGCGGACACTGGAATCATACTTTTTTTTGGGAATCACTCGCAGCAAATGCCGGTGGCACACCCTCAGGCGCTTTAGGTGATGCGATCAACGCAGCATTTGGAAGCTTTGATGCGTTCAAAGAAAAATTTGCTGCAGCAGGAATGACCCGCTTTGGCAGCGGCTGGGCGTGGTTGGTCGTAAAAGACGGTAAACTGGAAGTAAGTTCAACTCCCAACCAGGATAATCCTTTGATGGATGTAGCGGAGGTAAAAGGAACACCCATTCTTGGTGTGGACGTATGGGAGCATGCCTACTATTTGAAGTATCAAAACCGCCGTGCCGATTATTTAGCTGCTTTCTGGAATGTTGTGAACTGGAGTAAAGTGGCAGATCGGTTTGCAGCCGCAAAATAATTACAGTATAGAAAATTTTAAAACCGGCTTAAAGGCCGGTTTTATTTTCTAAACATTTATTCTTTTTCAAACAAACCTCTTTGTTTTGGTTTTGGCTTTTGTGATACACCACCTACAATAAATTCGGGTTTGATGAGATTAAGACCCAGTTCAGCATTCATTTTATCAACTAAATAAACAGTTAACTCAGGTGAAGTAGCTTCGTCATGCATATGCATGAAGAAATATAATTCCTCTGCACCATTCTTCAGCCAATGCTTCATGCGTTGTACCCAGGCATCACATCTTGTATAATCATTCTTGTGTAAACTATTACCAACATAACGGATGAATGCCTTGGGAATGGTGAGATGCATATGGGCACAGTCCCTTCGGCCTGCTGTATCAGTAATCACAGCGCCCATGTTCAGTTCTTGTAATGTGGAGCACATATTTTCAAACACCTGTTTATTGGCAAACCAATCAGGGTGACGAACCTCTAAAAAGAATTGAAGATCTTTTGGAAGTGACTTCAAATAATCAAACAACTCCTCTTTTCGCTTGGGTGAAAATGTATCACTTACCTGTACGAAGATGGGGCCAAGATGCTCTTCAAAACCAACAATGCCCCGAAAAAATTCATTGGTAATAAAATCTTTTCCTTTCAAACTGCCACGGTGTGTTACGCCTTGGTACATTTTTGGGCAAAATTTAAAATCCATACCCTTGGCTTTTTCGGCCCATTTGCGAATACCTGCTTCACCATACACTTTGTAATGCGTAGCATTCAACTCAATACAGTTGTAATGATTTACATAATGCTGCAGGAAATCTTTTTCTTTTGTTTTAGGCGGATAAATTTTGCCCACCCATTCAGTGCGACCCCATTTGGCACAACCCAGATACACTTTTGCATCTTTGATGGGTTTGCCTTTAAGAATTGTTGTATTGTAAGCAGGTTCTTTGGGCAAAGAAAAATCAACACTGTCTAATTCATTTTCATGAACTCTTCCAAACTCCATAATTTTTATTTGAAATTCAAGTTACAATTCCTGTAACAAATGAGCAATCAAAGCTGTCCACCCGGTTTGATGGTTAGCACCTAAGCCTTTGCCACTATCTCCATGAAAATATTCATAGAATAAAACAAGATGACGGTTATGAGGTTGTTTGTAAAACCAATTGTATTTTTCATAGCAGCGGCGCTCATCCAGCTCATCTAAATAAAATAAATCAAACACTCTTTGTGTCAATTGATCGGCTACCTGCTCCAGGTTTAAAATATTGCCGGAACCTTTGGGATATTCTACCTGTAAGCTATCTCCATAAAACTTTCCAAAACGGCGAATAGATTGAATGATCAAAAAATTTAATGGCATCCACACAGGCCCACGCCAGTTACTGTTGCCACCAAACATATCACTGGTACTATCACCGGGGTCATACTTGATGGAATAGGTATGTCCTTCAATTTCTACAGAGTAGGGATTTTTTTCATGGTTTTTGGATAGAGCACGGATGCCGCCATCAGATAAAAACTCATTTTCATCCAGAAGACGTTTTAAAATGGCGATCAATTTTTCTTTCGGAACAATGGATAAAAGAATCTCTTCACTGTCACTTCGTTCTTCATTGGGCCAATAACGGCCATTGCTTTTACGATAATTTTCAAACCAGTTGATCCGCTTCTTAAAATCTTTCAAACGACCCAGAATGGTTCTGTTGATGGTAGATACAGCATACAAACTTGTTAAACCTACGGCAGATTGTATGCGAAGAGGAATGTGGGAACCATCATGCAAACAAAGTACATCGTAATAAAACTTATCTTCTTCATTCCATGTATGCTGTTCATTCAACGCCTCAGCAATTAATACAAAGTGTTCAAAGAAACGGGTGGCTGTATCTTCAAAAGAATCATCATGCATGGCAATTTCCAATGCGATATCCATCATGTTGAGTGCATACATACCCATCCAGCCTGTGCCATCAGCCTGTTCCAGGTCATGATTGCCGGGTATATGATGACTTCTGTTGAATACACCAATATTATCCAAACCAAGGAATCCGCCCTGGAACAGATTATTTCCATTTTCATCTTTACGGTTGATCCACCAGGTGAAATTGATGATGAGTTTTTGGAAGATGCGTTTCAGAAACTGTATATCACCTTTACCGGTTTGTTTTTTTTCAGTTTGATAAACTGACCAGGCTGCCATTGCATGTACAGGTGGGTTTACATCTCCCAAATTCCATTCATAGGCAGGCAGCTGGCCATCAGGTTTCATATACCATTCTCTCATGATGAGTAATAGCTGGTGTTTGGCAAACACCGCATCCAACGAAGCCATCCCGATACAATGAAATGCCAGGTCCCATGCTGCATACCACGGGTATTCCCATTTATCGGGCATCAGAATGACGTCCGCATTCTTCAAATGTTTCCAATCATGATTACGGCCAAACTTTTTACCATCATTTACTGGTGTGATCCCATCACTTGTGTTCAACCATTTTTCTACATCAAAACCATAAAATTGTTTACTCCATAATAAACCGGCATATGCCTGGCGGGAAATATTTTTTTGTTCCGCTGATAGATGTTGTGGAATCACAGCATTGTAAAATTCATCAGCTTCCTGTTTGCGTTGCTGAAAAATAGTATCAATACCATCAGGGAAAGGATTGTCGATGTAAGCATTCACTAACCTGCAATACACTGTTTTTGTTTCATGCGCTTTAAAATGCATTTCATAAACAGGGGAACATTTCGTTCCTTTCTTTTTTTCCCGAAGTTTTTTGCGGTTCGTATGATGGATAATAGCATCATGGAATGCATCTTTCACAAAAATAGAATCATTGGGAGTGCCATCTAATTTTTCTTTGTTGGTTTCATTTTCTGTAAACAGAAGATCATCTGCTTCGGAGAAATAGAAATAGTAATCTCCTAACCGGTGGTGCCATGTATGCACACATTGGTGATTCACAAATTCTATATTGGGTTTGATCTCATTTTCATTCTGGCTCCATTTGTTCATGAACCAAAGAGTGGGCAATAAGGTCAAATCAGCAACACGATGGTAACGGTTGGTAACATCAATTTTTATTACAATATCATTGGAGTTGTACTTGGCATAGGTTACCTGTACATCAAAGTAATGATTGTTTTTAAAGACGGGTGTATCTAAGATCTCAAATTCGGGTTCATGTTTGGAACGCTTGCGGTTTTCATCATAAAGTTTTTTATAAGGAAATGCAAGTTGAGGGTACTTGTATAGATATTCCATGTAATAATGTGTTGGCACATTATCCAGGTAGTAGTACAATTCTTTAACGTCCTCACCATGGTTGCCCTGGTAATTGCCCACTCCAAATAAACGTTCCTTCAAAATTTCATCCTTGCCATTCCACATGGCAACTGAGAAACATAAATTCTGAAAATAATCGGAAATGCCGGCAATACCATCTTCTCCCCACAAATAGGAACGAAAATGCGAATGCTCAAACGGGAAATAGCCCCATGCGTCACCATAGGGTCCGTAATCTTCACGTACGGTTCCCCATTGCCGCTCACTCAAGTATGGTCCCCATTTTTCAAGAGGAACCTGTTTATGCTTATTTTCCTGTAAACGCTGATGTTCTGCTGTCATATCACATACATTCATTACTTAAAAACACAGATGCATGGCATCTTTTCCAACTTGTTCAAATGGAAACAATCGCAGAGAAATAAAGTTACAGGTATTTTTTATAGAGCTGGTACAATACTTTTTGCGCAGGTTCCGTCATTCCCCGGGTGGTATCCTGTAAAAAATGTTGTTTAAAACGAACAATGGCAGCGCTTGTATCTTTTACATCATAACCTACCAAACGAATGGCTGTAACGTAATCAAAATTTTGTGGCAATTGTACATTGGATGTATCACTCCACCACAATCCAAATCCTTTTTCACTTAATGTTTTCCATGGAAAACGCCAGTTGGGATCATTCTTCCTGGTAGGAGCAATATCGCCATGACCAATAAAATGCGATGCAGGTATGTTGAATGATTTTTTTAAACGTTCCAGCAGTACGAGTAAACTGTTGATCTGTGCTTCATCAAAATGTTCAAAGCCGTTATTGTCCAGTTCAATGCCAACACTGCTGCTGTTAATATCAATGGCACCGCCCCATTTGCTTACCCCGGCGTGATGCGCTCTTAAATAATCATTGAGCATATGAAATACAGTGCCATCCCTGCAAATCACATAGTGGGCACTTACCTGCGTGCGTGGTAGTGTAAATGTTTTTAATGTTTGGTCACAACTGTTTTGTGCTGTATGATGAATAATGACATAGCTGGGCTTGCGCATTGAAAAATTGGTGGTACCTACAAAATTTGGCGCATAATTTAATCCGGCTGAATCTTGAATTGGATATTCACGAAGAAGTTGTGCAAACTGCTTTGATTGTTTCTTATAAGTTTTGTTTGTGAGTTTATACGGGGCAACGGTACAGGCACTGATCATCACTATGATCCAGACAAATGCAACAGAACGAATGCGCTTCATGTTGATACTTTTTTGGAAAGATATTAAATGATTTCGTTTGAAGGCATCTTCTCTGCCAATGATCATTAAAAGGGCTGTTTTGAGTCATTACATTTTTCTACGGCCTCTTCTACCTTAACGTTGTAATTGAGGCGAAACTTACGGTTACCTGTTGACCGTTCAGCATCGCATGGGAATCATTCTTTTAAAATCCTGGTATATGAAACTTTTTTTATCCTTTCTATTACTGGTGTTTTTTTCCGGCAATAGTTTTGCGCAGGCATGGACAAAACAATATGACTTTGTGGATGATTGTATTTGTGGGCTTGCCAAAGTAAGTAAGAATAACAAATATGGTTATGTGAATGCAAAAGGTGAGTTGATTGTTCCTTTGATCTATGATGAAGCAATCACCTTCAGCGAAGGGAGAGCACCCGTTCGTATCGGCACAAAGTGGGGGTATCTTGATAGTACCGGGTATATGGTTGTACAACCCATATACGATGATGCCGGTTCATTTAAAGATGGTATTGCCTGTGTTCGTAAAAACAACAGGTTTGGATATATTGATACCAGCTATAAACAAGTAATACCTTTTGAGTTTGATATGGCCCGTGGTTTTTCAGAAGGATTGGCTCCTGTATCCAATAACAAAGGATTATGGGGTTACATCAACAAAAAAGGCGATCTGGTGTTGGCATACAAATACAATTTTGCTGATTTGTTTGAAGATGGGAAAGCAAGGGTAATGCTCAATGGCAATATGATTGTAATTGATAAAAGAGGAAATCAAATAAAAGAGTAGTAACAAACTACAGGGCAAAAGAAAGGCCGCTCACTATGAACGGCCTTTCTGGATGTTTCCGGGTATTAATAATTATAGTTTACCTCTTTGCCTGCATTGTCAACAAAGAAATAATTAGCTACTCCGTTAATAATTTCTTTGAAGCGGAAGAGATGACGGTTTCTTTCAGGCAACTCCACTTTAATTACTTCTTCCGTGGGTTGTGTTTGAGGCCTTCTCTTAAAGATATCATCTAAAATATTACGGGGTACTTCCTGTCTTGGAACAGGTGTACGTGTATCTCTTCTTTCGCCATTGGCATGATATACAGCAGTGGAGGTAAACACACCATTACGGAATGTAGCCGTCCAATCGCCACGGTATTTACTCCATGTTACAGTTTGTGCGCCGGGATAATCCCTGGCAAATGCTTCTCTTACTTTAGCCGGCTGATTTTTAGAGGGCTTAGGGCCATCGCCATCGTTTTTATAAGTTCCTTCCCATACTTTTTTGTCGTGCTCCTGCTTCTCTTTATTACCCTTATCAGCATTATTATTTTTTGCCTTGCCTTTTGCGTTGCTATTATTATTGGCATCAGCATTTTGTGCCTTATTTTGTTTGTCTTTTGTTTTGCTTTTACCACCACTGTTTCCTTGTGCAGCCACACTGAGGCTGATGACAACGGCAGTAAGAATGAGTAAAATCTGTTTCATAACCGTGGATTTAATTTTAATGTTTGAAAGATGAATGATGAACAATATAAGTTGCATCATTCAATGTTCTGCATCAATAAGTCAATTCCCGTGCCATTTTACATATTACGCCTGTATTGGCCGCCCACTTCGTATAAGGCATGCGTAATTTGCCCCAGTGAACAAAATTTAACAGTTTCCATTAACTCTTGAAAGAGATTTCCGTTGTTGATGGCAACCTGCTTCAAACGTTGAATCGCTTCATCGCTTTTACCATGATTTCTCTGCCAAAAAGCATGAAGGTTTTGGATCTGTTGCTCTTTTTCTTCTGCTGTGCTTCGTATTACTTCCTGCGGCAAAATGGTAGGGCTTCCGTTTTTACTAAGAAAAGTATTCACCCCGATCAATGGTAACTCGCCGGTATGTTTCTGGTGTTCGTAATACAAACTTTCTTCCTGTATTTTGTTTCGTTGATACATTCTTTCCATGGCGCCCAATACACCACCTCGTTCTGTAATTTTATCAAACTCAGAAAGAACAGCTTCTTCTACCAGGTCTGTTAACTCTTCAATAGCAAAACTTCCCTGGGTAAAATTTTCTGTTTTGGCACTACCCAGTTCCCGGTTAATGATAAGCTGTATCGCCATGGCTCTTCTTACGCTTTCTTCAGTGGGCGTGGTAATTGCTTCATCATAGGCATTGGTATGAAGTGAATTGCAATTGTCGTAAATCGCATACAAAGCCTGCAACGTAGTGCGTATATCGTTGAAGTCAATTTCCTGTGCATGCAAACTGCGGCCACTTGTTTGAATATGATACTTCAACATTTGACTGCGTTTGTTGGCTTTGTATTTATACTTCATGGCTTTAGCCCAGATGCGGCGTGCTACACGGCCAATCACACTGTATTCAGGATCCATTCCATTGCTGAAGAAAAAAGAAAGATTAGGAGCAAAATCATCAATGTTCATTCCACGGCTTAAATAATACTCCACATAAGTAAAACCATTGGCCAGTGTAAATGCCAGTTGGGTGATGGGATTAGCACCAGCTTCTGCAATATGATAACCACTGATGCTGACACTATAAAAATTGCGAACGTTTTGTTGAATAAAATACTCCTGTACATCACCCATGAGCTTCAGTGCAAATTCTGTAGAGAAAATACAGGTGTTTTGAGCCTGGTCTTCTTTTAAGATATCTGCCTGCACCGTACCACGAACCTGTTGCAATGCGGTTTGTTTGCATTGCTCATAAATTTCCTTTGGCAATACTTCATCACCACTTAAGCCAAGCAATTTTAAACCAAGCCCATTATTGCCTTCGGGTAAAGTACCAGGTGCTGATGCATTAAAGTATTTCGGTTGCTTAACGTCAGGGTATTTTTTCTTTAGTGCCTCATTGACCATTGACCATTGATGATTTGCCTCAATCCATTTCTCACATTGCTGATCAATGGCTGCATTCATAAAAAATGCAAGTAACATTGGAGCCGGACCATTGATGGTCATGGACACAGACGTTTTAGGATCGCAGAGATCAAAACCACTATAAAGTTTTTTTGCATCATCAACAGTGGCAATGCTTACACCACTGTTACCTATTTTACCATAAATATCAGGACGATGTGCCGGGTCTTCTCCATACAATGTAACACTGTCAAATGCAGTTGATAAACGTTTGGCCGGTTGATCCACACTTACATAATGAAACCGTTTATTAGTTCGTTCAGGTCCACCTTCACCGGCAAACATTCTTGTTGGATCTTCACCTTCACGTTTTAACGGGAACACACCAGATGTGAACGGAAAATGACCCGGGAAATTTTCCTGTGCCTGCCAGCGCAACAAATCGCCCCAGTCCTTGAATTTTGGTAACACTACTTTGGGAATACGTGTACCACTTAAACTGGTAGTGAACATTTCCTGCTGAATAATTTTGTCACGAACCTTGTATTCAAAATAATCTTTTTGATACGCTTTGATTTTCTCCGGCCAGTTGTTGATGAGCTTGCGTGCAACAGGTGTGAGTTGATCAGTAAAAAAAGTGATTTGTTTTTCAAGTTCATCTATAACCGCTGACGGGGCTTTAGCCGCCGTCAGGGTTTCTACTGCTCCGTGTAATTGATATAGCTTACTTGCAATCGCTGATTGTTCTTTGGTAAGTTGATCGTAGCCACGATTATTCTCTGCAATCTCACTTAAATACCTGGTTCTGTTGGAAGGAATAATGGCTTGCGAAACTTTTGCTGTTTCAGAAAATGCAAATGCGCCAAACTGGACGCCTGTTTTCTTTTCAATGGTTTTAATGAGTTGCTCAAACAAATGATTCACACCATCATCATTAAACTTGCTGGCCATCGTTCCTACAATGGGTAGCTCATGATCTTTTGCAGTAAAGAGTTGATGGTTGCGTTTGTATTGTTTACGAACATCTGCCAATGCATCCAATGCTCCTGCTTTATCAAATTTGTTGATGGCGATGAGATCAGCATAGTCCAGCATATTGATCTTTTCCAATTGTGATGCGGCTCCATATTCAGGAGTCATCACATACATACTTACATCACAGTAATCTAAAATACTGGCATCGCTTTGGCCAACACCGGCACTTTCTAAAATAATAAAATCAAATGCCGCTTCTTTGCAAATGTCAATGGCTTCCTGTACGGCAGCACTTAAAGCAGTGTTGTCATCTCTTGTTGCCAGTGAACGCATATACGCCCGGGGGTGGGAGATGGAATTCATACGAATACGATCGCCCAACAAAGCACCGCCGGTTTTTTTCTTACTTGGGTCAACGGATATTACAGCAATTGTTTTGTCAGTAAAGTTGTTGAGAAAGCGACGAACGATCTCATCTGTTACGGATGATTTACCTGCACCCCCTGTACCTGTGATGCCAAGAACAGGAATTGTTTTTGCCATCAACTTTGAATTGTCAACTGTCAACTTATTTCCATTCTCTACATTCGTTATTTTCCTGGCAATTTTCCGAACGTCTTTTACTTCCTCCAGTTTTAATGCTGTTTTATAATCACCCGAACCATTGAGTGAGATATCGCACTGTTGAATCACATCTTCAATCATTCCTTCCAGACCCATCTTACGGCCATCATCAGGCGAATAAATGCGTGTGATGCCATATTGATGAAGTTCTTCGATCTCATCTGGTAAAATCGTACCGCCACCGCCACCAAATATTTTGATATGACCGCATCCGTTTTCTTCCAGGAGATCTTTCATGTATTTAAAAAATTCCACGTGACCACCCTGGTAGCTGGTAATGGCAATGCCCTGAGCATCTTCTTCAATGGCGCATTCTACAATCTCTTTAACACTTCGGTTATGGCCCAGGTGAATGATCTCTGCACCCTTGCTTTGTAAAATGCGGCGCATGATATTAATGGCTGCATCATGGCCATCAAAAAGGGAGGCGGCTGTTACAATACGTACTTTATTCTTTGGAGAGTAACTCATAATTGACAAATCTGTAATCGCTAACAATTGTTCGGCAAAAGTAAATAATTCAGGGCGAAGCTATGAATGCAAAAACCCCGGAATATTCCGGGGTTTTTGAAGGTATGAATGATTTAGTGATTAGTATCCGTCATTTTGAGTGAGATTCTTGTTTACATCTCTTTCTCTTTGAGGAATAGGCATTACAAGACGGGGGCTATTCCATGCTGGACCATTAGCACCACTGGAACCGGGCATTGATAAACGTAAACGTTTAACATCATGAAGATAATGACCTTCAAATGCCAATTCAAGATTGCGTTCTTTAATGATTTCATTCACAGATGTTAAAGCCAGAAGACTGGGTAACCCGGCACGATTACGGATTACATTAACATCGCTGAGCGGATCTGCACCAACTGTTGTACCTAATCTGTAGTTTGCCTCTGCTCTTGTGAGGTACATTTCAGCAAGCCGAATAACGGGCACATGACCAAAGCGATCCAAATGCTTTCTTGTTAATCTTCTGCCGCTGCTTCCTGATTGGAAGTAAGACCTTCTTACATCACCAACTTCATGAAGATTTACCCACGCAGTTTGTACATCCAAATCACCACGGCCTGCAGTACCTGGAATACTTGATACTGTTTGACCATAATAGGTATTAAGACCGTTGGTACCATCCTGTTGTGTAATTCTGATGTAGAAGATGTATTCGTTAGGGGCAACACCACCAAAGTTGATGAAGTTGAACCAAAGATTATTAAAAGGCGTAGCTAAAGAGTGTTGGGGGTTGGCTCCAACTGTAGTTGAACTTATAACAGTATTCGCCATATCTCTTGCAGTTGCATAATCACCCTGCATCAAAGCAATTCTTGATAATTGAGCCATAGCTGCCCATCTTGTAGCATATCCGGGGGCATTTGTTGCCGGTAACAGTGTAGCAGCTCTTTGCAAATCAGCTTTTGCCTGGTTGTACACTGCTGCAACTGAACTACGGCTTGGATAATTTGCATCTGTTAATTTGCTTACTTCAAACGGAGTTGATTTCAAAACGATAGGAACAGCAGGGTTGGTATTGTTATCACCATCACCCCATGTTTTACCATACAATCTTGCAAGTTCAAAATACAAGGAACCACGAATGAACAATGCCTCTCCTTCCACTCTGTCTTTTTTAGACGCACTGCTGGTGATTTTTGAGAGATTTTCCAGTACGAGGTTACAAGTATTAATTGTAAAATAAGACTGTGCCCAAAGTGAAGCAGCCCAGCCATTATCAACCTGAATTGGGTTACTGGTTGTGGTAACACTTGCTATTTGAAGCAGTCCGGCGAAAGTTCCTCTAAAGCGGAGATACAATCTGTTAGCCCAGATATCTCCCATCATTTGAATATCTCCTCCGTATGCTGAGGTACTCTGGATCCCGTTATAGGCACCCACTAACACACCGGTAATATCACTTTCAGTTGCAAGTGCGTTTTCTGGCGGGAGACTCTGGAATGGAACAACATCCAGTTTTTTTGTACAGCTTGGGATTGTAAGAACTGCTGTTGTAAACGCTGTTAGAATTAATATTTTAAGTTTCATATGTTGTAATAATTTAAAGTTGTTGATTAAAATCCAATATTCAAACCAAACAGAATTGTGCGTGGCTGAGGTGGAGTATAAAAGTCATTACCTTTCGCAATATTGGAATCAAAACTGTCAGCATTTACTTCCGGATCCCACAAAGGATAATTATTGGTCCATGTAAAGAGGTTCAACGCAGATACATATAATCTCAATCTGTCAACTTTAAACTTACTCAACATAGATTGCGGGAAATTATAACCCAGACTTACTGTTCTTAATCTTACAAAAGAACCATCAACAATAAAACGGCTGCTGCGCTGGTTACCGTTACCTACCCAGTAACGAACCTGTGGTACGTTGGTGATGTCACCAGGTTTTTGCCAGCGTTTCATTTGATCAGCAGTTTGATTGTCTTCGTAGATCATGTTGGCCATGGAGTATTGACCCATACCGTAAACAGAAACATCATTACCAAACACACCATTGAAGAATATTGATAAATCAAAACCCTTGTAAGAGAAGTTGTTGGTAACACCGGCAATAAAGTTAGGATTGGGATCACCTACCACTACACGTTGTGCCTGGTTATAGTTGGCGTTGCTTACGATGGTACGATCTAAAGTTCCATCAGATTTTTTGGTATTCAGGTAGAACTGAGCATCACCATTTTGAGGATTTACACCTGCATATTCAACAGTGAAGAAAACACCTAAAGGCTGACCTTCCATGGCACGGTTTAAGCTACCAACGCCACCTTCAATAATCTGGCCATTGATATTAAGAATTTTGTTTTGGTTGGTAGAGAAGTTCAATGAAGTGTTCCATTTGAATTTACCTACCATGTTTTGTGTGTTCAACACAAATTCAAAACCTTTATTTTCCATTGATCCCAGGTTTCTAACTACAGAGGCAAAACCGGTTGATGTTGGAATATTTACATTCAATAGCAAATCCGTTGATTTACGATAGTAGTAATCAATTTCACCACTGATGCGGTTGTTCAACAAACCAAAGTCAATTCCAATATCATATTGTTTGTTGGTTTCCCATTTCAAATCGGGGTTACCAATTTGTGAAGGAGCTTGTCCACCTGCACCAACATAGCTGGCACCACCTGTGAATAAACCTAATTGAGGGAAGTTTCCAATTTCAGCATTACCTACTACACCATAACTGGCTCTTAATTTCAGAAAGCTGAGGGGTTTGATACCTGCCATGAATTTTTCTTCACTGATCACCCAACCTGCTGATACGGCAGGGAAGAAACCAAACTGATTGTTCAAACCGAAACGTGAAGAACCATCATAACGGCCACTTATTGATAACAGGTACTTGTTATCGAACTTATAGTTAGCTCTTGCAAAATAAGATAAGAATCTAAAGTTGGTTTCAGTAGAACTACCACCCGAAATAGTAGCAGCACTGGCAATACGCTGATAAGAATTAGACGGAAATGCCAAGCCTTCAACAAAGTTGGCTTTAGAACGGGATTGCTGATACTGCATACCAACTGTAGCACTTAAATCACTTTTGCCAAAGGACTTATCGAAGTTGAAATAGTTGTTGGTATTGTAGTTGGTAATAAATTGTGTTGTATTAGAACCAACACCATTGGTAGCTCTTGTTTGGTTACGGATGGTTTGTGTTTGGAAATAGCCTTCATCCAACTGGTTCAATAGATCCAGACCAAAATCAGACTGGAAAATCAAACCGGGAAGAATTTTGATGGTAGCATATCCATTGCTGAAAGTGCGGAAAGATTCTGCTGTGTACTTTGCATAATCAACCGTGATCTGCGGGTTATAATACAATGGAATATTTGGATCACCGGGCGGAGTACCTGCTGGCAAACCTGTATTTGGATCCTTCGAGGGAGTCATAGGCATTAAAGCCACACTTTGTAATGGGTTTGAAAAAGCGTTATCATCAGGTAACCTTCTGTTAAGTGTGCGTGCAACGTTCATGGTTAAACCAAGGCTCAACCAGTTGTTGGCTTTATGATCCAGGTTCAATCTGGCAGTCATACGCTCCAGGTTATTACCAATGATAATACCCTTTTGATCCAGGTATTGACCAGAAATAAAGAATTTTGTTTTATCGTTACCACCACTCATTTGAAGATCTGCCTGACGGTATAAACCTTTTTGAAATACAACATCCTGCCATTCGTATGTCTGGTTTGGATTTGTACCCCATTGATTGTAACTGTAATAATTCATCAAGTCCTTAACATAATTGGTCTCTGAAGAAGGATCAGTTGTAGGGATACCATAAATATTATCATCTATATACTTGGCACCTTCCAAAAGCAATTCAGCATATTGCTGTGAATTTAAAAAAGGCACACGACGGGTTGATTCAGAGTATCCTGTTTGAACATTAAGTGAAACGTTTGTTTTTCCTGATTTACCTTTTTTGGTTGTGATCAATACCACACCATTAGCAGCACGTGAACCATAAATGGCACCCGCAGATGCGTCCTTCAGCACTTCAATATTTTCAATATCATTTGGGTTTAAATCTACTAATGGGTTGGTGGCGCCTCCATAGCTGCTGGTACTGTTAGTTGTAATGGGAACACCATCTACAACATACAATGGTTGGTTGCCGGCACTGATAGATGAGTTACCACGTACACGTACGCTTACTGCCTGGCCAAGTTTACCAGATTGTGTGTTTACATAAACACCTGCCGCTCTTCCCTGCAAAGCGGCATCTACAGTTGGGGTAGGCATGTTCTCAATATCCTTACCCTTTACTCTTGCAATGTTACCGGTAACATCTCTTTTGATCTGAGTACCGAAACCTGTAATTACTACTTCGTTGAGGTTTTTAGTTCCGGGAATCATTGAAACTGAAATATTCCCGCCGGTAACGGTCACTTCCATATCTTCGAAACCTACATAAGTAAGAATCAATATGGCTCTTGAGCCTGTAAATGAAACTCGGAAATTACCATTTGCATCGGAAAGCTGGGTTTGATTGGTACCCCTAACCTTGATTGTTACTCCGGCTAAGGCTGAACCATCTCTGGAATCAGTAATCTTGCCGGTAACTTCTTTGGACTGTGCCCAAAGCTGTGCTATGCTTACTAATAAGCATGCACACATGAGTGCAATTTTTCTCATAAACTAATAATTGATTTTGCCAAATATAAGGTGAATAAAACTTTAACATTTACATTGACAAGCCTTTTCCGTAAAATGCTGCAATTTGGTTTAACTGAGTAGTTATCATTTATTTGGATGGTAATTGAACCCAAGTTAAAAGCCCGGCAATAACCGGGCTTTTGTCTGTTTTTTCAGTTTTAATCTCTACGACTCATATAGATCAAGACGTATTGCACCAGCATTGCTATGGAAGCTAATGCCGCTACAACATAGGTCATGGCCGCCCATTTTAAAGCGTCTTTTGCACCTTCATGTTCCTGCTGGTTGGTAACATTAGTGGTATTTAGCCAGGCAAGGGCCCTGTTGCTGGCATCAAATTCAACAGGCAGTGTGATGATGGAAAACAGAGTACTGGCCGCAAAAAGCACAATACCTACCAGTAATACAGTTGGGTTACCGCCACCAAAACCAAGGATACCTACCCCAATCGCTAATATCCATTGTGACAGGGTCGTACTTACCTGAACTACAGGCACCAACCTTGAGCGGAGCATAAGCCATTGATAGGCATTTGCATGTTGTACTGCATGGCCTACCTCATGAGCTGCTACAGCAGCCGAAGAAATAGAGTTGCCTGCGTATACATCCGGACTGAGGTTAACTGTTTTATTTACAGGGTTGTAGTGGTCGCTTAAAAAGCCATCCACAGAAACTACCTTCACATCATAAATGCCGTTTTCACGGAGCATTTTTTCGGCTACTTCTTTGCCGGAAAGACCGCTGGAAAGCCGGCGCTTTGCGTACTGGCTGAATTTGCTTTTTAGCCTCATCTGAACCAAAAAACCTATACCCATAAAAAGGAGCGAAATAATCAAAATACCTGGAGTCATTGTTCACTTTTTTAGTTACCAAGATACTCATCAAATTAGTTTCCAAACCCAAAATTTGCCAAAATTTGAAGCATTTGAAACCGGGCTAAGTCTTTTTGGCAGAAGCAGTTACGTTTGTGAATCGCCGTGAGTAATAATTCATAAAAAAGTGCGGAAGCATTAGGCTTGTAACTAATTGAATTACAATGTACAACGAACCTGAATTCGTCGAAAATCTGGTCTCATCCAGGCTGCTAAATTCACAATTTATTTATACACAGTACCCAAAAATAATTTTGAAATGTGGCTGATAGTTGTAATTTAGCAACAGAATTTAATGGGTTAGTAAGTACAAAGGGTTGGAAGTAATTCCAGCCCTTTTACTTTGTGTCAACTGCATCTTTTTTTCTTTCACTTTATTAATTCTTTCATCAAATTCTTTTCATCAAATTTTTTTGATGCAATGATTTTTTTTGATGCACTTTTATATAGTTGATGAATTCAAATATGAGTAAAATTAAAACGGCATTTTTTTGCAGCAATTGTGGTTATGAATCTGCCAAGTGGGTTGGCAAATGTCCATCATGTAATGAATGGAACACATTTGTTGAAGAACTCATCTCAAAAGATAAAGGCGATACAAAAAAACAAATGTGGCGTGACGAGTTGAATGGCACCGACAGCAAAACCATTTCTTTGAGCGAAGTAAAAAGCAGCGAAGAAAAAAGATTATTAACTAGTGATGCTGAATTAAACCGAGTACTTGGTGGTGGTATTGTTCCGGGAAGTATTGTATTAATTGCAGGTGAACCGGGTATTGGCAAATCAACTTTGTTTTTGCAAAGCGGATTGCAATTGAAAAATATTACAACACTTTATGTAAGTGGTGAAGAAAGCGAACAGCAAATTAAAATGCGTGCTGATCGCTTACAGATGCAGAATGAACATTTCTATTTACTTACAGAAACATCTACCAACATTATCTTTAATGAAATAAAAAAGTTGAAACCTGAACTGGTGATCATTGATTCCATTCAAACCTTACAAACTCCCTATATTGAAAGTGGACCCGGCAGCATATCTCAAATAAGAGAGAGCGCTGCAGAACTGCAACGGTTTGCTAAGGAAACAAACACACCTGTATTTCTTATTGGGCATATTACCAAGGATGGGAGTATTGCAGGCCCCAAGATATTAGAACATATGGTAGATGCGGTATTACAGTTCGAAGGTGACCGTCATTATACTTATCGCATTTTAAGAACCATGAAAAATCGTTTTGGTTCTACCAATGAATTGGGTATTTATGAAATGACAGAGGCAGGTATGCGTCCTGTGAGTAATCCCAGTGAAATTCTTATTACACAAAAAGAGGATGTATTAAGTGGTATTGCTATTGCTGCCACTATGGAAGGTATGCGCCCGTTATTAATTGAAGTGCAGGCATTGGTAACACAGAGTGTATACGGTACACCACAACGAACAGTAAGTGGTTTTGATCTGCGAAGATTACAATTGTTATTGGCCGTATTAGAAAAAAGGGGAGGGTTTCATTTTGGAATGAAGGATGTGTTTTTAAATATTGCCGGTGGTTTAAAAGTGGAAGACCCTTCCATTGATCTTGCTGTATTATGTGCGTTACTTTCCAGTTACGAAGATGTTCCGTTGAATCCGCAAATATGTTTTGCCGGTGAAGTAGGACTTAGTGGTGAGATACGTGCTGTGAACCGCATTGATCAACGAATTGCAGAAGCTGAAAAACTCGGTTTTGAAAAGATTATCATCAGTAAGTACAATCTTGGTCATAAAAACGAAAAGAAAGCTCAGCAGAAATACAATATCGAGGTGGTAACCATGGGTAAAGTAGAAGAATTGTATCAATACCTGTTTCAATAAATCGAACTTGAACCGGCATTGTCATCATAAAAAATTTTTTATAACTTTCTTCAATGATGAACGCCCGTCAATGGCTCACTGATTTTACACACCTGATATTTCCTCATACTTGCGCTGGTTGCGGGAGTGATTTTATTGAATCTAATCAATACATCTGTCATCAATGTTATGCATCTCTTCCCGAAACAAATTTCGCTCCTTACTCCAATAATCCTGTCGAAAAAATATTCTATGGCCGAATAGCTGTAGAAGAAGCAATGGCAGCTTATTATTTTACCAAACGTTCAGTACTGCAGCAACTCATTCATACATTAAAATACAGGAACAATCGTGAAGTTGGTTTGCAACTCGGCAGATGGATGGGAGTGCTGCTGAAAAACAGCAATCGGTTTACAGGTGTTGATGCACTGGCTCCTTTGCCTCTCTTTCCTGAAAAAGAAAAGAAACGGGGTTATAACCAGGCAGCGGTTTTATGCGAAGGCATCTCTGAAAAAATAAATGTACCTGTAATAAACAATTTTGTGCTGCGTAAGCGTTATACTGATACACAAACAAGAAAAGGAAGGAGTGAACGATGGAAAAATGTGGACGGAAGTTTTGAAATAAATGCATCAGTTCCATCAAAACCCAATCACGTGTTATTGGTGGATGATGTAATAACAACAGGCGCTACACTGGAAGCCTGCGGTACTGCAGTAGTTGAAAGCGGAACCAAATTGAGTATGGCAGTATTGGCATGGGCCAGCGATGATTAAAGACTTTATAATAAAAAATAATTCATATACGATCCACTGCTTATTTTTACGCCCGGTGAAATTATTCAATGTTATATTGCTTATCTCCTTTGTTTTAGTTGCAGCTAGTTCGTGCAAAAAAGATTCCATCAATACCAGCAGGGAAGCAAGATTGGATATTGGCAGAGACAGTTTGTTGTTTGATACGGTGTTTACAACGGCCGGTTCTGTTACACAATACTTTCTCATCAGGAACGAAAACAAACAACCTATTCGTATTGATAATATTCAGCTGATGGGAGGAACCGCCTCTGCATTTAAAATGAATGTTGATGGATCACAGGGTGCACAGTTCAGCAATATTGAACTGGCAGGTAATGACAGTATGTATGTATTTGTTCGTGTAAACGTAAACCCCACAGCGGCCAACCAGCCCTTTGTAATAAAAGACAGCATTCGTGTTCAATGGAATGGGAACACCAGTCATAAACAATTAGAAGCCTGGGGACAGAATGCCAATTACATCCGCAGCACCATCTTCCGTGGAAATAGTACGTGGACAAAAGACAAGCCCTATGTGATCCTTGGGGGAATGATCGTTGATACCAATGCCACACTTACCATTCAGAAAGGAACAAGAATTCATTTGAATGCAGATGCACCCTTTATTGTTGATGGAACACTTATCATCAATGGTACAAAAACAGACAGTGTTGTTTTCCGCAGCAATCGTTTAGATGAACCGTACAAAGATTTTCCCGGTGCATGGCCCGGCATTTATTTCCGTGGCAGCAGCAAGGACAATGTACTCACCTACACCTATATCAAAAATTCATACCAGGGAGTAGTGGTGGAAAAACCATCAACGAATGCCAATCCCAAACTCACACTCAACAATTGTTACCTTGATAATATTTATGATATAGCAGTGTTTGGTATTAACAGCAGCATTGTAGCCAATAATTGTTTGATCAGCAATTGTGGTAATAATATCGCTTTGGTGTACGGTGGAAATTATACGTTTACACATGTTACAGCAGCATCCTATTCCAATTCCTTTGTATCGCATAAAAATCCGGTAGCCCTTGCAACCAATTATATCAAGCAAAACAACCAGGTGCTCACATCACCACTAAATGCAACATTTACCAATTGTATTTTGTGGGGAGATGAAGGGTTTGTTGATAATGAAGTGGTGACAGAAAAACAAGGTGCTGATGCACTCAGTCTTACACTTAACAATGTATTGTATAGGGCAAAAGCTGATCCCGCCAATACAACATTCAATAACAGCATCAAAAATCAACTGCCGCAGTTTGATAGTATAGACGTCAACAAAAAGTTTTACAACTTCAGGCTCAAAGCCGGCTCACCTGCTATTAATAAAGGCATTGCTACGCCACTCAGTACAGATATTGAAGGAAGAACAAGGGTTGGGTTGCCTGATTTAGGATGTTATGAACGGCAGTAAACCTTTTTGATCGTTTTTGCATCTTTCTATTTTCACCGAACTTTGAACAATCAAACGCCTTGTGCGTTAATCTCTAAAATTTAATTTAGTATGAAGAAGCTACTCTTTGCAGTACTGGCATTTGTTTCTCTTTCCTTTACAACCAACAGAAATACAGTTGATAAACTTCCAAGTGTACATCAGTTTAAAATAGAAGGCCTGGAAGGTGGTACGATTGATTTTAAAAAGTACAAAGGCAAGAAGATCCTGATCGTCAACACCGCCTCCAAATGCGGGTACACACCACAGTACGAGGAATTACAGGCATTGTATGAAAAGTATAAAGACAAATTAGTGGTGATAGGTGTGCCAGCCAATAATTTTGGCGGACAGGAGCCCGGCACTAATGCAGAGATCAAAGCGTTTTGCAGCGGCAACTATAAGGTAACTTTTCCCATGACCACCAAAGTGAGTGTAAAAGGTGATGATATGTGTGAACTCTATCAATGGCTTACCAGCAAAGCAAAGAATGGTGTACTGGATGCAGAAGTGAAATGGAACTTCAATAAATTTTTATTGAATGAAAATGGAGAACTTATTGCTTATTTCCCAAGCAAAGTAAAGCCAATGAGCGAAGAGATCACAAGTAAACTGTAGTACCAATATTTTATTATTCAAGAGCAGAAGCACCAGCTTCTGCTCTTTTCTTTTACGCAAATCCTATCTTCGCCTTCCATGCAATTCTCCCACATTATAGGGCAACAAACCATTATTGAACAATTAAAAGAGATGGTGGATAACAACCGTCTCAGCCATGCGGTGTTGATGATTGGCAAAGAAGGAAGCGGTGCTTTACCGCTGGCACTTGCCTTCAGCAATTATGTGGTGAGCCAGAGTGAAAAACAAAAACCGGCAGCAGCGCCGGTGATGGGTTTGTTTGGCGAAGAAGCAGCACCCGCAACTGCTTCCACACACGGAGCAGAACTGGCGGCTCAATACATTCATCCGGATATTCATTACAGTTATCCTGTGATTCCACGCAAGAGTGGTGATAAACCCATCAGTACTGATTACATCAACGAATGGCGTGAGTTCATCAAACAATATCCCTACGGCAATGTGTATGACTGGCTGCAGTTTATCGATGCTGAAAACAAACAGGGAAATATTACCGCAGCTGAGTGTGCTGATATCATCCGCAAACTCAATCTCAAAAGTTTTGAGAGTGAGTATAAAATTTTATTACTGTGGATGCCGGAGTACCTCGGCAATGAAGGCAACAAATTATTGAAGCTCATTGAAGAACCACCGGCCAATACGCTCTTCATCTTAGTAGCAGAAAATGAAAGTTTGGTGTTGCCTACGATTGTAAGCCGCTGCCAAACCATTCGTATACCACCTATTGAGATCAACGAAGTAGCGGAAGCATTGCAGCAACGCAGCAGGTTGAGTGCAGAGCAAGCCCATCAAATTGCAGGGGTGAGTGAGGGTAATTACCGTGAAGCCCTGCAACTCATTCAGCATGCTGAAGAAGATTGGCAGAGTCTCCTGCGGGAATGGTTGAACTCCATTTTAAAGACGGGTCCCGTGGCACAGGTAAAATGGGTGGATATCATCAGTGCCCAGGGGCGTGAAAAGCAAAAACAGTTTTTGAGATATTTTACCCACCTGCTGGAACAAAGCATTCGTCTCCGCACCATGGGCGAAGAGCAATTGCCGCTTACCGGCACTGAAAAAGATTTTGCCCACCGTCTCAACAAGCTTTGTGACGTGAGCCGCATGCAGGCCATTACGCAGGAGCTGGACAGTGCCGCCTACTTTATTGAACGTAACGCCAACGCCAAAATGCTCTTTATGGCGCTCACCATCAAGCTCTACCATATCATTGCCAATGGAGCTTTGATTGAGGTGGCTTAGGGCTGTCATCCCGAAGAAAGTGCCGCATTTACCAAGCCTTTGTACATAGCCCGTCAGATTTCTCCTTGGTCGAAATGGCAAAACCCCCAACAAATCCTTATTTTTGACCAATTGACCCCGAATGGACTTGTGAAGAAATGGCAGAGGGTCAATGAAAAAGACAGAAGAAACGATTTGGTGAACGAGCTTTTGAAACAAGGAACATCTTCTGTTGCGTCTCGACTCTTGTACTGCTATGCTTTTTGCAGCATCGCATTCGACATAGAACTAAAAGTTGGGCAAAAGGCTCAATCATGAACTGAACGTACAAGTGAGTGACACAACACAGCATCATAGTGATTCCACGGCTTGCCCACACATCCTTCTTCATTTATTAAAATTTTATTTCTCATTTCTATATGAGTTGTTCAAGTTGTGGTACAGGTAAACCAAACGGCTGCAAAAGCAATGGCGGATGCAGCACGGGCGGCTGTAACCGTTTAAATGTGCACGACTGGCTGGCCAATCTTCCTTTTGCTGATCCTAACAGCGACTGCCGGATAGTAGAAGTTACCTTTAATAACGGAAGCCGTAAAGACTTTTACCGTAACAATACATTGCAACAGTTTGAAAAAGGGGATATGGTAACAGTGGAAGGTGTGAGTGGTTTTGATGTGGGTATGGTAAACCTGAGCGGTGAACTGGTGCGGTTACAAATGAAAAAGAAAGGGGTGAAGGAAGACAACCCAGAGATGAAGAAGATCATGCGTAAGGCCAATGAAATGGACTTGCAAAAATGGAAAGAAAGCAAAGAGCGTGAAAAACCTGCACTTGTTCGTACCCGGGCCATCATCATCCAGATGAAGCTGGATATGAAGTTGATTGAAGTGGAAATGCAGGCAGATGGAAGAAAAGCAACATTCTATTATACGGCTGAAGACAGGGTTGATTTTCGGGAACTCATTAAGATACTGGCAAGTGATTTTAAGGTGAAGGTGGAGATGAAGCAGATCGGTATTCGGCAAGAGGCAGCAAAAATTGGAGGTATTGGAAGTTGTGGCAGAGAATTATGTTGCAGTTCCTGGCTGAGTGATTTTAAAAGCGTAACCACAACGATTGCCCGTTATCAAAACCTCACCATCAATCAAACAAAACTCAGCGGACAATGCGGCCGTTTAAAGTGTTGTTTGAACTATGAGTTAGATACCTACCTGGATGCATTGCAGCATTTCCCAACCAATGCTGATACATTGGAACTAAGCAGAGGCGCCGCACAACTCATTAAAAAAGATATTTTCAAAAACCTGATGTGGTATGTGTTGCCCGACAGCAACAAACAATACCCGGTGCTGATCGATCGTGTAAAAGAAATCAGGGCTATGAACGCTAAGGGTGTAAGGCCTGATGAATTGGGCGCTATTGAACTGGCTCCTGCCAAAGCAGAAGAAAAAGAAATGGCACATGTGGAGTTGGTGGGTCAAATCAGTTTGCGTACCCTGGAACGTAACAGCAAAAAAAGAAGGGACAAAGAACAATCGCAACAACGCAATCAGCAGCAAAAACAACAAGGCGGCAATCAACAACAGCAAAGAAAACCGCAACAACAGCAGGGTGGGGGTAATAAGCAACAGGGCGGAAATCAAAACCGTGGCAATCAACAACGGCAGCAGCCAAACCGGCCACAGCAACAAAACCGTCCGCACCAAAACCGACCACCACAGCAGCGGAAGAATGAACCGCCTAAAAAAGATAATTGATAATTAGCCCCGACCTTGAGTTGGGGTTTTATTTTGTTGGTAACTTACAAGATTATGCGCCGGTTTATGAAAATATCTTTTATGATTTTATCCATCATTCTGTTACTGTGGCTCATCTTGGCACAGAGCTGTATGAAGTTTCGGATGAGTGATGAGGAAGCAAAGAAAAAATTTGATGCCGCAGGAGTAACTATTCAAACACCGGTTAAAAAAATTGATGGTGTCAATCTGCATTATGCACAAACAGGTAGTGATACATTGCCAACATTATTATTTGTTCATGGAACTCCCGGCAGTTGGGATGCATTCCAGGCGTACTTAATGAACAAAGAATTATTAAAGTACTACCGCATCATTTCTATTGACCGCCCGGGTTTTGGTTACAGTGATTTTGGCAATGCTATAAATTTATCTGCACAAACAACCATCATCAGCAAATGGATGGATGCGATCAATAACGGGCAGCCGTTTATTATCATCGGTCACAGTTTGGGCGGACCCTTGGTATTGAAATTAGCTGCTGCTCGACTCCAATACACAAAAGCTGTTGTAGTGCTGGCCGGTTCACAAGACCCATCCGCAGAAAAACCGGAAAAGTGGAGACCTGTTTTATTTAAAACTCCTTTGAATTTTTTAGTACCCGGAGCCTTGCGGCCCAGCAATGAAGAATTGTGGTATTTAAAAACAGATCTCAAAGAAATGGGGCCTGATTATGAAAAAATTACTTGCCCTGTTTATCTCTTACACGGCACAAAAGATATGCTGGTGCCTTACAGCAATGTAGCCTATACACAAAAGATGCTTACCAAAACAGATTCTGTTTTTGTAACTACGTTTGAAAAAGAAAATCATTTCATCGTGTGGACGAGGGAACGTGAAATTGTGGAGTTGTTGTTGAAGTTGAAATAGTATCTGCCAGCAACACTTTATAAATTTCATCATGCACTTTTCTTCTCACCTGTAAAGAAAGCAATTTAGTATTGGTGCCACCTTCCGGATGCACACGATTGGTGAGCATGACAAATACAATGTTATGGGTAGGGTCAGCCCACACACAAGTTCCTGTATAACCGGTGTGTCCAAATGTTTCAGGTGATGTAAGTACAGATGGATAACTGTCTTTACGCATCATGGTATCCTTACCCATGTACTGTTGCATTACCAGCCGTTCCGGTTTATCAAAACCCAAGCCACGGCGACTGTTTTCTGTTCCGTAAGATGTAAACAGTTGCACTGTTTCAGGTTTAAAAAATTGCTGATGGCCGACGGTGCCGCCGTTATTCAACATTTGCATGATCACTGCAAGTTCATAAGCTGTACTGAACAATCCTGCATGGCCTGCAATGCCGCCAAACATAGCAGCACCGGGATCATGTACATCACCTCTCAATAACTGTCTTCTGAACAATACTTCACGTTCAGTGGGAACAATTAAATTTAGTGTGAGATGGTTGCGTGGTAAAAAGCCGGTATGAAAAAGATCCAATGGTTCATAAAATGTTTTGCGAACATATTGGTCAAGCGTCATGCCTGTGAGCTGCTCAACAATTTTTCCAAGGAAAATGAAATCATTGTCGCTGTACACATATTTTCCTTTAGGCCCCAGGTCACTTTGAAGAATACGGCTGTACATGGTATCTACCCAATCATTACGCATGTACAATGCTTCTGCTACACGAACGCTGTATTCAGCATCAGCAACACTTTCAAATTTATCATCTTCAGGAACACCGGTTTGCGAATCAATCACTTCTTTAAAAAAGGGGATCCATGATTTCAACCCTGCCTGGTGCAGTAAAATATCTTCGATCAGCAGGTCAGCTTTGTTGGTGCCATTCACCCATGGCAAGTAAGTGCCGAGGTTTTTTTTTAGATCGATCTTTCCTTCTTCATACAATTTCATCACAGCAATATTGGTTGCACAAATTTTTGTAACCGAAGCCATGTCAAATACACTTTCCATAGCCATGGGTTGAGATTGCTGGTAATCATAATAACCATATGCTTTTTCAAAAACAACAGCGCCATCTTTTACTGCCATGATCACACAGCCGGGAAATGCACGCCTGTTCATTGCATCTTCAACAATAGAATCAACTGTTACAAACCTGGTTGCATCTACCGGTTTCCTTTCAAGATAAACAGTAGCAGCCTTGGGATAATGTAAACCACTGCCGTATTTGAAATTGTCACACACAGTAACCGGTAATTTTCCCTGTGGTTGTGTTTTGCCGGTAATGATGTCAAACGTTTTTTGCTGAATGATCTCATTGTCTTCATAACATACCATCATGTTTTTGGCAGTACAGAAATTTTTAACGGCATAAGGATTACCAAATAAAATGAGGGATGATTTGGGAGCTTCCAGCACATTGTTCAACAGTTGCAATGCTGCGGAGGAAATGCCAAAGTTATTGGCCGGTCTCCTGCTGTAATTATGCAAACCAATGATCACCTGCTGATAATTTTTCTTGAGCAGTTCTGCCAGGGATGCAATGCGACCCGGATCTTGTTTGTAACCAAAAAAGAAAACATCGGCATTAAATTCTTCTTTCATTTTTTTGGTGATGGTATTGTCATTGGCAATACCCACAGCCAGGTAAGCAATCTTGATTTCTTCTTTCTTTACCTTATTTACAAAAGCGATGGCTGATGCGTTGAATGGGAAAACACTTTCATCATTTTTTAGCAATGTGATTGAGTGTTCAGCAATCCGTTCATTCAAACCGGTTGTTGCAGCATTCAGATCATTCGTTAAATTATCTGTGTTGATAGGTGTGAAATCATTAAGACCATATAAATATTTTGCCATCAATACACGGTGCACACGGCTGTTGATATCATCCCAACTCAACTTTTTCTTTTTGATCGCTGCTTTTATTTTGCTGATGGCGGCGGGAATGTCCGACGGCAAACACAACAGGTCATTGCCTGCTAAAATAGACTGCACGCTTGCTTCACCATCAGGAAAAAACTTTTTTACACCCTGCATTTCCAATGCATCCGTAAACGTAAGACCTGTGTATTGTAATTCATTTCTTAGTAAAGTAGTGACGTTATTGTACGAAAGAGATGTGGCAACGTTCTTGGTATTATCAATCGCAGGAATTGATAAATGAGCGATCATCACACTCCCAACACCATTGCTGAAGAGTTCACGAAAAGGATATAACTCCAGTGAATCTAATTGTGTTTTAGTTTTATTGATAACAGGCAAGTCGTAATGACTGTCTGTTTCCGTATCGCCATGCCCGGGAAAATGTTTGGCACAAGCCATCACTCCCACATCCTGCATTCCTTTCATTACCTGTACACCAAACAAGGCTACTTTGTATTTGTCTTCACCAAATGAGCGGTCATTGATCACAGGATTGTTGGGATTGTTATTTACATCCACCACCGGCGCAAAATTCACCTGTATGCCAATACGCTTACATTGTTCACCAATCAACTTTCCATATTCATATGCAAATGTTGCATCTGGTACTGCACCCAGCATCAACTGACGTGGCAAACTGATCACACTGTCCAATCGCATACCCAATCCCCATTCACCATCAATCGTGATCATCAACGGTGTTTTGGCAATGCTTTGATAAAAGTTGGTAAGATTCGCTTGTCTTACGGGCCCTCCCTGGAAAAAGCAAAGTCCGCCAACATTGTATTTTTTGATTTGACTGGTTACAAGATTGATATGCTCAGCTCCCAGGTTGCTGTGTGCTCTTACGATCATGAGTTGAGCAATGCGCTGGTCATTGGTTAACGAAGCAAGCACACTATCAGCCCATTGTTTGGCCAATTGCTGACGTGTTTGTGAAAATGAAACAACACTTAAACTGCTTAAAAGGAGCAAAAGACAAGCCCTCGTCAAATATGTTTTCATCATAGGCCTTAAAGTTAGTGATTTCTGTTGCTGCGGTTGGTTCAAGAACTGTAAATTTGCCGTTCGCTAAACGTTAAAATAGAAGTGCCGGATATCATTCAATTATTGCCAGATCACATTGCCAATCAAATTGCAGCAGGAGAGGTGATTCAACGCCCTGCCAGTGCGGTGAAGGAATTGTTAGAAAATGCAGTGGATGCAGGAGCTACAGAAATTCAACTCATCATACAGGATGCAGGCAAGCAATTATTGCAGGTGATCGATAATGGCAAAGGAATGAGTGAAACAGATGCACGAATGGCATTTGAGCGGCATGCTACTTCCAAGATCAAAGAAATTGAAGACCTGTTTCGTATCAAAACCATGGGTTTTCGTGGTGAAGCATTGGCTTCTATTGCAGCAGTTGCACAAGTAGAGTTAAAAACCAAACGTGCAGAAGATAATGCCGGTACTTTGATTGAAATTGAAAACAGTGTTGTAAAAAAACAGGAGCCCGTAGCAATACCTACCGGTACCAGCATTGCTATGAAGAATTTATTCTTCAATGTGCCGGCACGCCGCAACTTTTTAAAAAGCAATGCGGCAGAAATGCGTCATATTGTGGATGAGTTCATTCGTGTGTCCATGGCTTATCCTGAGATCTTCTTTTCGCTTTCAGCCAATGGTCAGCAGATGTTTCATTTGGAAAAAGGAACACTCAAGCAACGGATTGTACAAATTCTCGGCAATCAATATAACGCTAAGCTGGTTACTGTTCAGGAGCATACGGATTATATGAACATCCATGGTTTTATTGGCAAACCGGAAACAGCTAAGAAAACAAGAGGCGATCAATATTTCTTCGTCAACAATCGTTTTATCAAAAGTGCGTATCTCAATCATGCCGTGGCAAGCGCTTTCCAGGAAATGATTGCTTCCGATAGTTTCCCCACGTATGTGTTGTTTATTGACCTGGAACCTTCACAGGTAGATGTAAATGTGCATCCCACCAAACAGGAAATAAAATTTGAAGATGAAAAAATAGTATATGCTTTTGTGCAATCGGCAGTAAAACATGCGCTGGCGCAATTCAGCATTACACCTACTCTGGATTTTGACCTGGATCCCGGCATTCAGCAACTGGATGCAGTGAGCAAACCTTTTACAGAGCAAAAGAAGAGCGAAGCATCTTCATCATCCCTGTATCAAACATTCACACAAAAACATGCAGCCCATAAAATTGATCCAGGTAATAAAGCTGAGTTAAGACATTGGAAAGATTTTTATACTGCAGGAAGCCCGAAGACAGATGACAGAAGTGAGATAACAGTAAATACACAGGCAGAAGTACAACCGCTGTCCACCGTCAACTATCATCCATCAGCTATTCCTGAACAGGATTTTACACAACTTCATACTACTTACATTGTTGCCGCTACCAATAAAGGTATTATATTGATTCATCAGCAGAATGCACATGAACGTATTTTGTTTGAACGTTATCAGCAGGCCATGAGTGGTTCTGCTGTTGCTACACAACGTAGTTTGTTCCCGGCTACACTCAATGTATCTCCGCAGGATGCCGTGATGCTCAATGAAATCATTCCTGATCTGCATCAACTCGGCTACCATGTTGAGCCATTTGGTAAAAACACATTTGTTATACAAGGAACTCCTGCTGATGTAGAGCAGGGCAATGAAAGTTTTGCAATTGAATTGTTGCTGGAGCAGATCAAACACTTCAGCAGTGATGTGAAATTTTCAAGGCGTGAAAAACTCATTCGCTCTCTGGCACAACAACATTCTATCAAAGCAGGCAAAGCCCTTGCTCAAAAAGAAATGAAACAATTGGTAGAGGATCTGTTTCAATGCACTCAACCAAATGTTACTGCCTTAGGTAATCCTACGTATACAGAGTTGAAAAAAGAAGAACTGGAAAAATTGTTTGGTAAATAAAAGAGCGGTGCTTAGAAAAGCACCGCTGTACTACTATAAGAAAATTGCCGACTTCTGCTAATTCACTTTTTGAAATTTAGTTGTACAAACTCTTCCGTTGTATTTTACTTCCAATGAATAATAACCTGTTGGTAAATTGGCAATACCAATATTAAAACTGTTCCAACCTGCTGTTCCATTGAAGAAATGCACGCTTCTTCTCACACCCATGGCATCAATAATGGAGGCTGTGATGGTTTGTGAACCATTCAACTCAACTCTGAATGCAATTTGAGTAGTAGCAGGATTCGGTGCTACTGTTAACACACAGGTCGATGGTATTTCGCCAATACGTATCACTTCGCAATATTCTTTCACGCAGCCATTGAGAGTTACGGCACGCAAACAAACTTTATATACACCGGGTTGTGTGAAAGTGTATGTAGGATTGTTGGCCTGTATCACAACAGGTGATGAGGCATTGTCTTTTTGTATGGTCCAGCGTTGTGAGATCAATGGCTGATTGCTATACGCTTTGAATTTGATGACATTGCCAACACTGTTCAAACGTTCGTATTCAAACTTAACCCATGTAAGATCACAGGGAATAGGACCAACAACGATCTCTTTACAGATAGTAGATGCACAATTCTCACCTCTGTAAACAGTTAAACAAACGGTATACTTACCCAGGCGTTCATACCTGTGAGCGGCAGCGCTTGTGAAGGCGCCTGTTCCATCACCAAAAGTCCAAACATATTTTAGTGTTGAATGCTGTGCAACAGCTTCTACTTTAATAGTGTTGGGTTCAGAAGTAACTCTGTAATTGAAATTGCTTAAGCGTTCACAATTCACAGGTTCCGGGATCACAATCGTTTTGCAGATCTCTTTCACACAATCTTCAAAGAAAGCAACCTTCAAACAAACACGATATGTACCGGGCTTTTCATATTTATGGAAAGGACTCCATTCATTACTCTCCGTACCATCACCAAAACTCCAGCGTACACGAAGTGGTTGTGTGGATAATACAGGTGTTTGATTTTTAAATTGTACACCACGCAGTGGATAAATGCTGTCCATCAACCAACTAAAGTCCGGCTCAATGTTACATGCACGAACTACTACCTGTTTGCAAATTTCTTTAACACAGGTATTGCTGATGTACACTTTCAAACAAACCGTGTAAACGCCTGCTTTTTCATAAGCATGTGTTGGACTCCATTCACTACTGCCGGTGCCATCACCAAAACTCCACTTCGCCTGTGCATTAGGGGTAGTTAATACGGTTTGATTGGTGAATTTTACTTTTAATGGATTGGCAGGCTCAGCACTCCAGCTGAACGCAGGTTGCAAATGGCAGGGCGGAGGTACAATCACCTTGGCACAAAATGTTTTTGTACAAGTGGTGCCTGCCAGTGTCATGGTCAAACAAACTTCATATTCACCCGGTTGCTGATACACATGAATGGGTGAACGCTCAGTTGATGAAGTGCCATCGCCAAAAGTCCATTTGAATAATACACCTGTTGGCGGAGGATTCGGTTGAGATACATTATAGAACTTAATACGTGCAGGATGTGCAGTATCTCTGGACCATTCAAATTTGGGCTTGAGTAATTCGCAAATATTTCCAACACGAATTTCTTTAATGGTAGAATCGTAACAGTTGCGGGTTACATCTTTTATGTAATGGATCACTTTGTAAATACCGGGTCCGCTATAGGTAAATACAGGATTGGCCGCATCCGATCCATTATTGCCGGCACCAAAATGCCAGCGGTGGCTCAGTTGCGTATTACTTGTGTTAATAGAATAAAAGTTTACGGTTAAATTATTAACTGTAAACTGGAAATCAGCTTTACCGGCGCAGGGGTTTGTTGGCTCCTGGGCGGTGGCTCCGCAAGCCCATAGTACCAGCAGGGCAATGAGAGGGTGAAATACCTTTTTCATACACGTTTTTTGATTAGGGTTTTTAATTGCTGTTTACTTACGGAGGTTTCCAGCAACGGTGGGAATTTTCCACAGGGATTTGCTTATTAGTTCCCGCATTTAATCAAAACGATGCCTGAACAAAAAGATTTTTTTGGGGTGGGCAGATGTGCAGACGAGGATACGTAATTGTTGACAGAAGCGAAATCCCGAATGAAGCTTCGGGACATCGTACCGGTTAAGGTTCCCTTTCCAATGGTGCAATTAATATTTCGCTCTCAAGGCTTTTATAAATTTTTCAACAGCTCTTCTTACTGTTGCAGCAGAGGTATTGTGATTGTTTACAAGAAACGAAAAGACCAGGAGTTTGTTTTGATTGGTATATAAATACCCACTTAACGCTACAACACCACTCAATGTTCCTGTTTTGGCATAAATGAATCCTGCTTCTTCCTGATAATAATTACGCAGCGTTCCTGTGTTACCGGTTGCAAAAACAGTTTTTAAGCGTTCCATTCCAAACTCGTCTTTCATTTTTAAAAGAAGCCACACAAAATCATCAGGTGTAAATAAATTGTATCGGCTCAGCCCGCTGCCGTCTGCCCATCTGGGGCGTTGTGGCATGTTTTTAAAGTCTGTTTTTAATAATGAATCAATCAGCAATTGTTCATCCATGATCCCCAGCAATTGATTGCTTACCATTAATAATGTTTGCTCCGCAAAAAAATTATCGCTGCGGTACATTAATGGTTTGAGCATGGAGTCAGCAGGCTGAGAATAGATGATTTGAAATGGTGTCTTTGGTTTTGTTGTTGTAATTGAAATTTCTTTGCCCAGCGTATCTTTTAATAATTCAAGTGTAGCCTGGATTCCATTGGTAACAAACGGAACTTCCAGTTGGGCTTTCATTTCTTTTCCCTCGGTAATGGTATACACATTTTCAGTACGGGGGCGGTATACATCAAACCTGTTGGATCTCTTATCAGAGAAAGTAGTTGGCCAATTGATCTCAGGTTGGGTAAATACCATAACAGCGGTATCTTTTACCCCGTCTTTTGTTTCAACGGTCCTTTGTTGTGTCCATGTAAGATAGTTGCCATAAACCGGCATGGGGCTTCTTTCAGCACTGTAATAACCTAAATAATCATTCCAGGTCCACCCGCTTCCCAAAGCATCTGTTTTCCAGTTGCTGCTGTTAACGGCAATGGGTTTGTTTTTTGATTTCAAAAAATCGAATACAGGATGCTGCCTGTAATCAACATGTAAAAAAGTAGGATCGCCTGTTGGCATAATGACGACAGAATCCGCTTGTTCATTTACCAGCAAACCCGGCAACTGTTTTCCTAAGTACTTCATACCTGCATACAACGTTGGAATTTTTGTATTGCTGGCCGGAACAAAATACTTGTTGCTGTTATACTGAAAAATAGCTGCTTGTGCACCAGCATCGTATACGGATACACCAATATGTGCATTTATAAAAGCACTGTCCGTTCCCAATTGTTTTTTCAACTGTTTGCTCAACTTTTGTGCAGGTGAGCAGGCAATCACAATACAAAACACGGAGGGCAGGTACAAAAAAGTCTTAAGCAGGGAACTCATACGATATTCATTAATTCAACTGTTACAGGGTTAAATATACAAGTTGTTTTGTGTTGCCTTGAATCATTCTTATTTTTAAGCCATGTACCTACTAAATAGGATCAGATATTTTAAGGGACTGCTGATACCCGTGATGTTATTTGTGGCATTGTTATTTGTGAGCACCATTGGATATATGCTCATTGAAAACTATTCCTTTTTTGATGCCCTGTACATGACCGTTATCACAATCGGTACTGTTGGTTACATGGAGGTTCATCCTCTTACCGAGGCTGGGCGGATGTTCACGATCATCATTATTCTTATCAATATTGGTGCTTTTACTTTTTTTGTTACCTACCTCACCCGTTACCTGCTGGATGGTGAGTTTATTCGAACGTATAAACAAATGAAAATGGATAATGCTATTCATCAGCTTCGTAACCATGTAATTGTATGTGGCTTTGGCCGTAACGGTGCTGAAAGCGCTCATGTGTTATCAGAGAACGGAATTCCTTTTGTAGTGATCGAAGAAAAAAATCAGCTTCCGGATGATCTTTCTTTCGACGTACCTTTTTTTATGAAGGGAGATGCAACAAAAGATGAAACGCTTAGAGAAGCCGGTATCGATCATGCCCGGGCTATTATTGTAAGTATGCCTATAGATGCAGATAATTTATTTACGGTACTTACAGCCAGGCAGCTCAATCCCAACGTCACCATCATCAGCCGTGCTTCACATGACAGCAGTGTTAATAAACTAAAAATAGCCGGTGCCAACAACGTGATCATGCCCGATAAAATTGGCGGAGCTCAAATGGCAACCCTGGTTTTGAACCCTGATGTTCAGGAAATCATCTCCATCATGGCCAGTCGCAGCAATGGTCAATTCAGTATGGTGGAACTGATGGCTACTAAAAACAACTCTTTATCACAATTAAATATTTGGGGTACTACCGGTTGTACATTACTGGCAGTTAAAAATGGGAACGAATATGTACTCAACCCGGGTCCATCATATGTTATTCATGGCGGGGAACGATTGATATTGATGGGCAGCAATGATCAAATTGAAGAAGTTAAAAAACTTATATAGAGCTCAGCTTAGACTTTAATATATATTTTCTTTTTATCCAGCCAATAACAAATAGCCCAGTACATCATGATCATACTGATGGCATAAAACAATGATCCGTTTTCCGCAACTCCCGGAAGCAACCTGCAAACTTTTTCGTAATACCAATTCAACGGACTGAGATATTTGGCGGTTCCATCCTCTGCTACACCATTGGGTATACGAAATAATCCCAAGGCCCTTGGCAGGAATCCGCTTACTACAAAAATGAACAATGGATTTTTACCGAACACATCAAAAAACTTCGTCCACCATCCTTTTACATTTTTGAACTCGATCAGGTAGATCAACGTTGCAATGGTAAAGATGGCAAGCCCGGTTGTATAAACCACATAAGAGCTGGTCCATATTTTTTTGTTGATAGGGAATACCATATCCCAGCAAAAACCGGTAACCGTAAGCGCTACCCCTGCTGCAAATAAACCGCTGAGCATTTCAAAATTCTTACCCTTGGTTTGAATATAATCACCTGCCAGGTATCCAAAGATCACCTGCGCAATGGCAGCAAAAGTGCTCATCAATCCTTCCGGGTCAAAGGTTATTCCTTCTCCCTTGTACATGTGATTGGTTCCTAAAATCATTTTATCCCATTCCGTTCCAAACCATCCTTTTAAACTATAAGGGTCAGGGGCGTCTCCACTCAATAAGCTGATCATCCAATAAAATAATAACAACAGGAGGCCAAAAACAAAAGCTCCTTTTTGTTTGAAATAATAAACGGCCACGCTGGCAAAAAAATAACACAAGGCAATACGTTGCAGCACTCCCATTATACGTATGGTTTCCCATTGCCTGAAAACCAGGTGTTCTCCATCCCAACGAACAAAAGGGCTCCAGTTTAAGAAAAGTCCAATACCAAAAATGAGCAGTGTTCTTTTGATCACTTTTTTCCAGAATCCTGCATCACCGGCAGCCTGTAACCTGGGCATTACAAAAGCCATGGCATTACCTACGGCAAAGAGAAAAAAGGGGAATACAAGATCAGTAGGAGTACACCCGTGCCAGGGAGCATGTTTCAGCGGAGGGTAAATATATTTCCAGGAACCGGGATTGTTTACCAGGATCATGAGTGCTACGGTGGCACCACGAAAAACATCAAGAGAATAAAATCGCTGATTCAAAAGCAAATGTTTTGGTGCGTAAATGTAGGAAAACACAGGGTTGAAAAGGGGTAGAACATATGAATAAAGAAACAGATTAATTTTTCAGGGTTTCCCCTTCATCAACTATATTGCGGCCTGTATGTAAAAAAGTGGGGATGGCGTATTAATGAACCACAGATTAAAACCTTGCAGGGGCCTTAAATCCATATCTTTGCATCAGCAGGGGCAGGGTGGGAGTGTATATATGAGAAATAGCTATACCTTAGGTAAACATAAAACCCCCGCAAGGGTCAACATATTGAATCAGAGGTAGATAAGCCTTTATGGCTTGTTTGCCTTTTTTTATGCGGTTATGTAAGCGGGACTCAGCTTTTTAAAAAAAATGTGACTGAGGTGGCGAAGCTATTTTTAAAACAGAATGAGTAAAAACAAACTTTGGTACGCAGTTTATACCCACCCAAGAAGAGAAAAAAAAGTGGCGGTGCTTCTGGATAAAAAGAAGGTGGAAGTATATTGTCCGCTTACCAAAGTGAGAAAGCGCTGGAGCGACCGGTACAAAGTAGTGGAAGAGCCTCTTTTTAAATCCTATGTTTTTGTGTGTATAACCGATGAGGAAAAAACAGCGGTGCGTCTCACTGACGGGGTGGTAAACTTTGTATATTGGTTGGGGAAACCAGCGGTAATCAAAACTTCCGAGATCGATATCATCAAAAAGTTTTTAAGTGAATATGAAGAAGTGCAGGCAAATCCATTGCCCGTAAAACAAGGGCAAAGGGTGCGTGTAAAAACAGGACTGCTGATGGATACAGAAGGAGAAGTGATCAAAGTTGTCAATAACCGGGCATATGTGCTGCTGGAAAGTTTGGGCTATGAATTAACAGCCAAATTTGACAAAAGCAACCTGGAGCCTGTTCTCAATAAAAACATCAATTAACCGTTAACAGTACATTCATGACCATTTCTGCAACAACAATGATTTCAAAGCCGGGATTTTTTATACTTGCCATCATTGCATTACTGAGTTCCTGTACACCCATTGAAAAATTAAGAAAGGAAATGGTGTATTTCAATGAAGGACTGGATACAGCAAAATTAAATAAGTACATATTGGTGGAGCCAATCATTCAAAAAGGGGATTTGTTACAGATCACCATTTCGTCAAGAAGTTCTTCTACCAATCAATTGTTCAGTCAGAATTATTCAAGCGGTGCTTCTTCAACAACTACCGGTGGCACTGGTGCAACAACACCTAACCCCGGTAATGCAGGTTACCTGGTTGATATTACTACCGGGGATATTAATCTTCCTTTGCTGGGAAAAATTCATGCAGATGGTATGACCAAACTGCAATTGGAACAGGAGATCATCAAGCGTGCCTCCGATTATTTGAAAGAAGACCCTATAGTGAATATCCGTTACATGAATTTCACGGTTACTTTTTTAGGTGCTGTAGGTGCCCCCGGACGTGTAACCTTTGAAAGTGAACGAATCTCTTTTTTACAAGCCTTGGGTGAAGTGGGCGGTGTGGCACCTGGGGGTGATCTGAAACGGATTTTATTGATGCGGGAACAAAACGGGCAGCGTATCTGGCATTTTGTTGATTTGACCAATGGAGATTTTTTGAACTCTCCCAATTACTACTTAAAACAGAATGATGTTGTATATGTGAGCCCCACCAAACGCCAATTGGTAGCCAACGACCAATCTTTTGCCAGAACTACCCAGATGATCAGTTTGGGTTTCAGCATCATCAACTTAATTGTTATCCTTATTAACGTATTATAAGAATGAGCCAGAACGGAGCCGATCAATACCTGATCCCTGAACAAGAAACCAGAATCCTTACATTTAAAGAGATATTATTCAAATATATCTCCAACCTGCCTTTGTTCTTCTTTTCTCTGGGCGTTGCATTGATTGTTGCCTGGGCTTATTTGCGCTGGGCCACACCTGTGTACAGTGTTTCCTCCAGTATGATTGTAAAAATTGAGAACCCTGCCAACATCAAAGGTGGGGAAAAATTCAGCAGTATTTTTAACCCTGTAGATAAGATCAATATTGAAGATGAAATTGAGCTCATCAAATCCAAATCATTCTTAAGCCGTGTTGTGGATAAACTGCATTTGAACAATGTGTATGTAGAACATGGAAAAGTGCGCAGCAGTGAAATTTACAAATCAACTCCTTTCAGAATAGAAGTGGTAAAGATTGGAGACAGTACAAATTCCTATTCTTTTAATATCAGGATCGTTGATGGGAAATCATTTTTACTGAATAAAGAAACAAAGCCAAGAACATTTTATAGTAACATTGACAGAAACGGATCAGTTTTCAGATTGATCCCTGATTATGTGGACGGGCAGGCGGATGCGGGCAGAAGTTTTACGTATTCCTGGCAGCCCTCCAAGTCTGTAGCTGGTGGAGTTGCCGGCGGGTTAAATGTTACTCCCAAAAGCCGTAATTCCAGTGTGCTTACACTTTCACTCAGCACGTATAATCCTGAAAAAGGACGTGATATTCTGAACCAGATCATGCAGGAGTACAGTGATTACAGTGTGGCTGATAAAAGCCGTATCTCTGAAAACTCACTGCAGTTCATCAATGACCGCCTGGCCAAACTGGAAGATGAACTGGGAATCGTAGAAGGCAACCTCCAGGATTTTAAAAAGAAATATCAGTACCTGGACCTCGAAGATCAGTCCAAAATGTATTTTGATAAGATCAAGGATAACGAAGCCAGCCTCATTGAACAGGAGATGCAGCTGGAGGTATTGAATATCCTGGATAATTATGTAAAGGATAAATCCAACAAATTCAATCTCACCCCGACCACTTTAGGTATTGCTGACCCAACACTATCCACTCTTGTTGCCGAATATAACCGTTTGATCATAAAAAGGGAAAATGAATTGCAGTTCATCAAACCCACCAATCCTGTGATCACAGAGATCGAAATGAATATTGAAAAGACCCGTACTTCTATTATTGAAAATCTTGCTACTATCCGCAAATCTTATCTTCTGGCCAAAAATGAATTACAAAGTCAAATATCTACCGTTAAAACAGAAGTATTTTCTCTTCCGGAAAAGGAAAGTCAAATTCGAGAAATCAAAAGACAACAATTAATCAAAAACGAACTTTACAACTTTCTTTTACAGAAGCGTGAAGAAACGGGAATTCAATTATCGTCCGTTGTATCCAACGCTAAAGTATTTGCAGAAGCCGAAGGTGGTTATTCTCCTTACCTGCCCAAAAAACGCAGCGCTTATATGCTGGCCATCTTTTTTGGATTGCTGGTTCCTGTTGTGATCATCCTTATCAGGGATATCATGAATGATAAGGTGACCACTAAAAATGATATCATGAAAGCCACCACCATTCCTGTTATTGGTGAGTTGGGTCATAATGAAGCTCCTCAAACATTGGTTGTGGTAAAAAACAGCCGTACCATTTTGGCGGAACAATTCCGTATCATACGTTCCAATTTACAATACCAGTTAAAAAGGGATCGAACACCCGTTTTCCTCATTACATCTTCCTTTAGTGGTGAGGGTAAATCTTTTGCTGCCACCAATTTAGCTGCCTCTATTGCATTAACAGGAAAGAAAACCGTGCTTGTGGAATTTGACCTTCGCAAACCAAAAGTGTTAAGCGGTCTTGGTATGCAGCGTACATTAGGTATCACCCATTTTGTAGTTGGGAACGCCAAGGCAGAAGAACTTCCCGTTCTTGTTCCGGGAACAGAGAATTTATATGTTGTTGGTTGCGGACCGACACCCCCCAATCCCTCTGAATTATTATTAGATCCTAAAATCAAAGAACTCTTTTCTTTTCTCCGGGAAAATTTTGATGTAGTAGTATTGGATACAGCACCCGTAGGTCTTGTGAGTGATTCGTTGATCCTTGCCAATTATGCTGATAACAGTATGTTTGTTGTTCGCCAGCGGTATACTTACAAGAAACAACTTCAATTGCTGGAAGATCTGAACAAGCAGAAGAAGTTCTCCAATCTTTCGATCATTGTGAATGATATTAAAGTGGAAGGGTACAACAGTTACTATGGTTATGGTGGTTATGGTTATGGCTATGGCTACGGTTATGGTTATGGTTACGGCTATTATGATACTGATCCTTCACGCAAGAAATGGTATATACAGGTGCTCAAGTTCATTGGGCTTAAGTAATTTTCATCGCTTATTTCATGTGCCGAATCGCCGGTATATTTAATCCAAAAGAAAAGCAACTCTCTGCAAGGATCCATGCCATGAGAGATGCCATGCAGCATGGTGGTCCTGATGATGCAGGATTGTTTTTGCATCCCCAACTTCCATTGGCGTTAGGGCATCGAAGATTGTCGTTAATTGATCTTTCAGCGAACGGTCACCAACCCATGCGTTTTGAAGAGGCCGGTTTAACCATTGTTTTCAATGGGGAGATTTACAATTTCAAAGAGTTACGCAGTACACTGGAACATTATGGTTTTACGTTCAAAACCCAGAGTGATACGGAAGTCATTTTAAAAGCCTATGCTCACTGGGGCGTTGAAGCGTTTGAATATTTCAACGGCATGTTTGCATTTGCCATTTGGGATGAGAAAAAGCAACAAATCATTCTTGCCAGGGATCATGCAGGAATCAAACCTTTGTATTACTACCTGGAAGAGGGTTGTCTTTATTTTGCATCTGAAATAAGAGCGTTTCATTATTCCGGAAAAAAATTTGAAGAGAATCCCAAATGGAAATCTGCTTTTCTCACATTTGGTCATTTGCCGGAACCGGTAACAACACTGCTCAAAGTAGTGCCATTACAAAAAGGAACAGCACTCATCATCGATCTTCCGTCACTCAATACAAAAAGGCACCCCTTTTTTTACTGGAAGTTTCACAATGATTTGAAATTTGAAGAAGATGCCATCCCCCTTTTGCGGGATACATTGCGTGAAGCGGTGAGCCGTCATTTGATCTCTGATGCACCTATAGGATTATTTCTCAGCGGTGGAATTGATTCCAGCTTATTGACCTTGCTGGCGGCAGAGAAACAACAGGAACACCTGCATACACTCTCTATCGTATTTGAAGAAGCAGCCTACTCTGAAGGATATTATCAGCAGTTGATCATCAATAAAACCGGTGCCAGGCATCAATCATTTTTAGTAACCAAAGAAATTTTCAACCGTTACCTGGAAGATGCTCTTAAAGCAATGGACCAACCAAGTATTGATGGCATCAATACCTATTTTATTTCCAAGTACGCAAGAGAATCCGGTTTAAAAGCCGTGCTTTCAGGTTTGGGTGCTGATGAATTGTTTGGCGGATACCCGTCGTTTCAGCAACAAAAGAAAATGAAGCTGGTACAAAAAATTCCCGGCTCTGTTTTAAAGCGACTGAAACATCTGCCGGATCAGCGGATGCGTAAACTCAGCTATGCAGCATTTCCTTATTCAACCGCAGAGTATTTGAGTTACCGTGGCATTTTTACACCTCATGCAGCATCCCGGTTATTGAACATCGGTGAACAGGAAGTAGAACGTGACCTGGAAAAAATGAGCCAATACTATCCACTCAATGGATTGGAAGATGGCAACCGCATCAGCTGGCTGGAGACGAATTTCTATATGCAAAACCAGTTGCTCAAGGATTCGGATTTTATGAGTATGTGGCATGGTTTGGAAATACGTGTTCCTTTTTTAGATAAGGAAGTGATGATGATGGCCGGGCATATAAGTGATGCACTCAAGTTTAATACATCACTTCCCAAATACATGCTCGTAAAAGCTTTTGAAAAAGAGTTGCCGGTTGAAATATGGAAGCGAAAGAAACAGGGCTTTACATTTCCTTTTGCAGGATGGCTCAAAGAGAATGATTTTATACATCCCGCTGATGCAAGCGAGCAGAAGTTATATGTATCCTTTCAACAGCACCGTCTTTCATGGGGACGTTACTGGTGTGCATTGCTCATGAACCGTTTTGCAGCTTATCATCCACATGAAGCGTAAGATCCATTTCCTGGTCCTTTCATCTTTTTCCAGCATGGGTGGTATTGAAAAATTCAACCGTGCTTTTATGAAAGCATTTATGGCAAGTGAAACAAATCTGGCTTGTGCGTTTACGGCATCAGGAATGTATGATGCAATGGGTGATGACAATTATATTCCCTCAAAAAGATTCAGTGCTTTTAAAGGAAACAGATGGTCATTTGTTATTACGAATCTTATCAACAGTTTCAAAAAGCAGGAAATTATTTTAGGGCATGTAAACCTGGCACTGATCGGCGTATTGATTAAGTTCATTCAACCATCCAAAAAGATTACGGTGATCTGTCACGGCATAGAAGTATTTGAAAAAGTGACCGGGCTTAAAAAAAAACTGTTGCAAAAAGCTGATCGTGTGCTGGCAGTAAGTAACTATACTAAAGAACAACTCATCCACATACAAAACGTGGATGCTGAAAAAATTCATGTTTTCCCTAACACATTGGATCCTTATTTTCAACTGCCGGCTTCTTTTCAGAAACCGGGCTATTTACAGGAACGTTATAGAGTAACAAAGGATCAAAAAATATTGTTTACGTTAACACGCCTCAACTCACAGGAAGGATATAAGGGATATGATAAAGTCATACGTTCTCTTCCTGCATTACGAAAGAAGGGATACTCTATTAAATATATTATTGGTGGAAAAGCGGATGCAAAAGAATTGGCAACCGTAACATCATTGATCGCTTCCCTTGGACTGGAACAGGAAGTGCTACTGGCAGGATATATAGCGGAGAAAGAAATTACAGATCATTATTTACTGGCTGATGTATTTGTGATGCCCAGCAAGGGAGAAGGGTTTGGTATTGTGTACCTGGAAGCCATGGCCTGCGGTGTGCCGGTGATTGCCGGTAATAAAGATGGAAGTACAGAGGCGCTTCAATTCGGAAAGCTGGGTACTTTGATTGATCCGGATAGTGAACATGAAATAGAAACAGCATTGCATCATGTTTTTCAACAGGAAATAAAATCTGAGCAATTACAGCAACAAATGCTTCACTATTTTTCTTTTGAGCAATACACAAAACGTTTGCAGGAAGTGTTTTTAAATTAAACAGCAGTTCATTGAAAACCTCATCTTCCAAACTTCGTTTTTTACTGATCGGTTGCGGAACCATTGGGGGGCGTCATGCGAAGCTTGCTTCCTCCACCGGCATACTGGAAGCTGTTTGTGATATTGTACCTGAACGGGCTCAAAGGTTTTCAAAGTTGTTTCAATGTTACGGGTATACATCACTGGATGAAATGCTCAAACAACATGCAACAGCTGATGCATTGATCGTTTGTACACCCAATGGCCTGCATGCTGTACACGGCATCCATGCATTCAAAAAAGGGCTGCATGTACTTTGTGAAAAACCAATGGCGATAAGAGAGGCCGATGCGAAACGAATGATTGCTGCAGCTGCAAAAGCCAACCGGCATTTCATGGTGGTAAAACAAAACCGGTACAACCCACCCGTAGCCGCCGTAAAACAGCTGCTGGAAAAAAATAAATTAGGAAAGGTTTACAGTGTGCAGATCAATTGTTTCTGGAACCGTGGTGCCAACTATTATCAACAAAGTAACTGGCGTGGCACCCAACAATTAGACGGTGGTGTTTTGTTTACACAGTTCAGTCATTTTATAGATCTGTTGTACTGGTATTTTGGTCCGCTGGCAAACGTGAATGGTGCTACTTCCAACCTGGCACATCAACAGGTTTGTGAAGTAGAAGATACGGGTGTGTTTCAGTTTACAACTGTAACTGGTGTTTATGGTACATTGAATTACACTACCAATGCTGCAGTGGAAAATTATGAAGGTTCACTCACCATCATCGCTGAAAAAGCAACGATCAAAATTGGCGGACCATATTTGAATACAATTGAATATCAAAAACCCGAGTTGCTTAAAAAACTTTCAGCAGGGAATCAGGCGAATCGTTACAAGGGCTATCAAGGCAGTATGAACAATCATGCACAGGTGTATAAAGATTTTGAAGCAGTGCTCAAAGGCAAACAGCTTGCATATACATCCGGCGAAGATGGTCTTGCCTCTGTGCAAATGATCGAGCAATTGTATAAGGCGGCTTCTCGCCGTAAAGAAAGGTAAATGACAGAGCGGCAGTATGTTTTTATCCAACCCCTTTGGTTACCGAAGGTTGTATGATGAGCGCTTTTGAGTGGCTTTAAAGTGGCTTTTGAGTGGGCTTTGCTACGGAGTATCCGGATTGCATGATTCCCCTTGCTATCTGACAGTACGGCATTGAACCTGAACAACCCGATTCAATCATGAAACAAACGTATCAACTGAAAAAAACAGGCCTTCGTAAGATAAGGGCAGGAAAGGGTGTGGTGATCGTGCAGCCTTCCAATTTATATGAGTGTGTTCTTGGGGATGATTGTTTTGTGGGGCCCTTTACAGAAATACAAAAAGGAGCAGTGATCGGGAAGAACTGCCGTATTCAAAGCCATAGTTTTATCTGTGAACTGGTAACGATCGGCGATGATTGTTTTATTGGTCATGGAGTGATGTTCATTAATGATACCTTCAGCGAAGGCAAACCGGCAGCAGGTGACAAATCCAAATGGAAGCAAACAGTGATTGGTAACAATGTGAGTATTGGAAGCAATGCTACGATTCTGCCTGTTACCATTTGTGATGGAGCTGTGATTGGCGCCGGAGCAGTGGTAACAAAAGATATTACAAGAAAAGGTGTTTATGCAGGCAATCCTGCCAAAAAAATACGTTCTGCAAAATGAGTATGCAAAATCATTATAATGATAGCAGCGATACCTGGGATCTCGAAATAAAACCACAGGCATCATTGCTGGATCTGAACTTAAAAGAAGTGTGGCGGTACCGGGATCTGATGATACTGTTTGTGCGCAGGGATTTTGTGGCACAGTACAAGCAAACCATTCTGGGGCCTTTGTGGCATGTGATACAACCGGTTTTTACCACCATTATGTTCTTACTGGTGTTTGGAAAAATTGCCAACATTCCTACAGATGATATTGAGCCCGTTCTGTTCTACATGAGCGGTATTACCATGTGGAATTATTTTGCCACATGTTTAACAGCAACATCCAACACCTTTGTTGCGAATGCCAACATTTTTGGAAAAGTATATTTTCCAAGATTGGTGTTACCATTATCTATTGTAATATCCAACATGGTAAAGTTTGGAATTCAGTTTGGTATTTTACTGCTGGCTATGGTATGGTTTGCTGTTTTTAAAAAGATACCCATCGAATTTGGCGTTAACTGGCTGCTCATACCTGTATTGCTCATCATTATGGCAGGTATCGGTTTAGGCCTCGGCATCATTGTATCATCTCTCACTACCAAATACAGGGACCTGTCAATATTAATTGGTTTTGCCGTACAGTTACTGATGTATGCAACTCCTGTTGCGTATCCTTTATCATTTCTCAAAATAAAGTCATACGCCGCATTTATTGAATGGAACCCGTTAAGCCCGGTAATAGAAGGTTTTCGTTATGCCTTATTTCAAAAAGGAAGTGTTGATGCCTTTTCATTGGGATACAGTGTTGCATTCATGCTGGTCGTATTGATCATTGGCGGTGTTTACTTCAGCAAGGTAGAACGAACATTTATGGATACGGTTTAATGAAGATAAGATGAGTAATACAGTTATTAAAGTTGAAAATTTAAGTAAACAGTACCGGTTAGGCACTGTAAGCACCGGAACCATCACGCATGATCTTAATCGTTGGTGGTATAAAGTACGGGGCAAGGAAGACCCGTATTTGCGCATTGGTGATGTGAATGACAGGACGCAAAAAAGTAACAGTGAATATGTATGGGCGTTGCAGGATATTCATTTTGAAGTAGAACATGGGGAAGTGCTGGGAATTGTTGGAAGAAATGGTGCAGGCAAGAGTACTTTGCTGAAAATATTGAGCCGAACAACGGCACCAACAACAGGTAATGTAAAAATTAAAGGACGTGTTGCCAGTTTGCTGGAAGTAGGAACCGGCTTTCATCCTGAATTAAGTGGCCGTGAAAATATTTTCCTCAATGGCGCCATACTTGGCATGACCAAAAAAGAAATTGAACGCAAGTTTGATGAGATCGTTGACTTTGCAGGAGTGGAACGATATATTGATACACCGGTAAAACGTTACAGCAGCGGTATGTATGTGCGGCTAGCTTTTGCAGTAGCAGCGCATCTTGAAAGTGAGATACTGATTGTTGATGAAGTGCTGGCGGTAGGTGATGCAGAGTTTCAAAAGAAATGCATGGGTAAGATGAGTGATATGAGTAAAGGCGAAGGCAGAACGGTATTGTTTGTAAGTCATAATCTTCCTGCAGTAAAACGTCTTTGTACTAAGGGCATTTTTTTAAGTAATGGTATGCTTCAGTTCCAGGGAAGCGTGAATGATGTATCAACTCTTTATTTTAACGAAGTGGAGAAACAATCCACTATGAATGTTGATGCAAGTCTCAGGGAAGGCAACGGTCGTGTACGCCTGCAAACTTTTCAAATCATAGGGGATCCTTCACCGGAGGTAAACCAGCCGGTAAAATTTTTATTTCGTTTAGACAAACCATTTGACAAATCAAGATTGATCGTTTCTTTCAGCCTGCGAAGCCCCGATCATCAATTGCTGAGTTATCTTGTATCAGATGAAACAGTGGTGAATGATATAAGACCCGATGACCGGTTTACGCAGGAAATAGAATTGTCCATCAAAAACTTTGCTGTGAGACCGGGCCGCTATTCCATACGAATCATTCTTCATGACACCGATACTGCCTATGCCAACGTTTGTGATATTGTGGAGTCTGCCATGGAGCTGGATGTGCTGAGCAATGATTTTTTTGGTTCCGGTAAAACCATGCGCAGCCACGATTCAACACCTGTATTGCAGGCTTATTACACATTTAAATAAATCATCAAATGCTGCAACGCTTTTTTCAAAAACTCTCACTGGCCACGTACCGTAAAACAGTTACGGATAATCAGCAGAAGATAGTGGACGAACTGAGGCATCTGCATCAGCAATTATTTGTAAATAACCCGGTATTGGTAGTGGGCAATGTAAAAATGCATCTCCCTTTGTTTTATATTGATCATATACAAAAGATCGTATACAGTACACGGAATTTTTATGAAATTGAAACATTGCAATTGTTGAAAAAGGAATTCGGGCAATTTGAATCAGTGATTGATATTGGAACCAACATCGGTAATCATATGCTTTACTGGTGCAGTGAAATGGGAGCAGGGAAGGTGATGTGTTTTGAACCCAATGATTTCAACCGTACCGTATTGCTAAAAAATATTGAGTTGAATCACCTGGAGTCAATTGTAACAGTTCAATCCTGTGCATTAGGCTCAGAAAGCGGTAAAGGAGTACAAAGTAATTTTACATTGGGTAACACAGGAATGAACCGGGTTGATAAAGTAGGTGAGGGGTCAGCCTCATCAACTACTGACATCAAAAAACTGGATGACTTCCCTGTGAACAAAGTAAATTTTATTAAAATCGATGTAGAAGGATTTGAAACCGAAGTCTTGAAAGGTGCTCTTGAAACCATTAAAAGATGCAAGCCGGTGGTGATGATTGAAGTGTTTGAGAACAATCGTGCAGAAACAGATCAAATAATGGCGGGTTGCGGATACAAAAGAACCATTACTGTGGAGGATTATAACAGTATTTATGTTCCGGTCTCTTAGAAACAGTAATAAAAAACCAATGATCCTTCACATGGTTACCTGGTACCCGGTCCATGAAAATGACATTGACGGTATTTTCATTCGCCGGCAAATAGAATTACTGGCCGCAGATAAAAGTTACAACCATGTGATTGTCCAACATTCATCAAAACCCATGAGCATATGGAAGCAAGTGAAAGGATTGGCAGGAATATTTAATGTGCGCAGGGTAGGCCACTTTGATGTAGTAGAACTAATGAATGAAAGTACTTACAACAAACGGATCATATGGCGGTACAAAAAACAGATTTGGCGAAAACAACTTTCAGCACTCATAAAAAGTGTGCGGCCTTCATTGCTTCATTTGCATGAAGTATATGGGTTTGCCAAAGAAGCGGTAGCAGCCAAAGAAAATTGGAACATACCTTTTGTTGTTACTGAACATATGGCTCCGTTCCCTTTTCCCTGGATACAGGATAAAGAAACATATATCAAAAAACCGCTTCAACTGGCCAGGTCAGTGATAGCCGTTGGGCAGGCACAGGCACAACAAATACTGGATTTCACCGGTGTGCGTGCAACCATAATTCCTAATGTGGTAAACAGCCGTGAATTTCATTATGCTGATAAAAAACAAACAGATGAGCAACTGCATTTTGTTTTGGTAGGTATCTATGACAGCAGGAAAGGTGCCGATTATCTTTTGCAAACACTACCTGCTTTTTTCAAAATTTATCCGCAGGCAGTTCTTCATTTAGTGGGTGATGCTTCGCCTGAACGAATGAAGCATTTAAAGGAATTAGCCGAACGTGGTGGCATAAAAAATGAAGTACAGTTTCATGGAAAGCTTACAGCAGCAAATATTTGTAAACTGTATCATCAATGTGATTTTTACGTGTGCAGCAGTGAATGGGAATCTTTTGGTGTGAGTGTGCTGGAAGCATTGTTCACAGGGTTGCCTGTACTTTCAACCAACTGTGGGGGTGTACTGGAGTTTATGAATGAAACCAACGGGTTATTGATCTCCAACGACAGGCAACAACAAACATTGCTCAATGGCCTGGTACAAATGGCTGCCACCTGCAAACAGTATAACAGGAAACAAATTGCTGAACAGGTGCATCATCATTTTTCAGAAGAATATATTCAACAGCAGTACCTGGACATTTATAAAAATGTATTAAGAACACAACTTTCAGCAGCATAACATATGTGTGGCATTTTTGGAACCATCGGTTATAAGATCAGTAAGGAAGAATTTATTCATCATCTGAATAAAATCCGGCACCGTGGGCCGGATGGTTATGGCGTTTGGGAAAGCGAAGAGGGTGCCGTTAAACTGGGTCATCGAAGATTGGCGATCATTGATACAGACAGCCGCTCCAATCAACCCATGACTTTTGACAACCGTTATCATATCATCTTCAATGGTGAAATATATAATTACATTGAGCTGAGAGATGAGCTCATCAAAAAGGGAGTTTCATTTGTCACTACTTCGGATACTGAAGTGTTATTAAAGCTCATGATCCTGGAAGGCCCCGCCGCTTTATCTAAATTAAACGGTATGTGGGCTTTTGTAATTTATGATAATGTTGAACAATCATTGTTCATCAGCAGGGACAGACTGGGAAAGAAACCTTTTTATTACATCAGGAACCATGAACAGTTTGCCTTTGCATCAGAAATGAAATGCCTGTATGGTATTCTTGATGAATTTGTATACAATCATTCCTTTATTCAATATGCATTAGCCAATCCATTTGACAATGAACGTGAACCGGAAACATTGGTGCAAAACATTCTAAAATTTCCTGCTGGATCCTATGGAATATTTAAGAATGGAAAACTGGAGATCAACCGTTATTATTTTCCTGAAGAGTTGCTGGATCAAAAACCACAGTATAAAAATTTTGAAGAAGCAGTAGAACAGTTCCGGGAGCTTTTTGAATCCTCCTGTAAATTAAGAATGCGGAGTGATGTGCCTGTGGGTTCAGCATTAAGCGGTGGTATTGATTCCGGATTGGTAGTGTCAACACTCGGCAAACTAGGATATGGAAGGAAGGGTGATTATACAGCTTTGGTATGCAGCTTCCCGGGTTCTGCATTGGACGAAACCGAAGCTGCATTGCAGGTGGCTGCCAATGCCAACGTCAATACAGTTCAGGTAACAGTAGCATCCAATCTGGATCCCGATCACCTGTTACAAGCTGTGTATGACTTTGAAGAAATTTATCTTACAGCGCCCATCAGCTTTTTTCAATCCTATATGGGTTTCCGGAAGAATGGGATCGTTGTAACGCTGGATGGACATGGTGGTGATGAATTGTTTGGGGGTTATCCATTTGATATGGATACAAAGTTGAAAGATGATTTCCCCAACGTTTTCAAAATGCGGAATACATTGAACACCATTCATCACATGTACGGGCGCAATCAAAAAACTCCTGTTCATGAAGTGCTCCCTTATTTCAAAGGCGAGTTGCTGCAGAAAATAAAGAAAGGAAAACCTCTTTCCATTTTTGAAAAAGAACAATATTACCAGAATCAATTGTTTCATTCCACTTTCAAAGGCATATTGCCTACCCTGCTCAGAAATTACGACCGTTATTCCATGCATGCAGGGGTAGAAGTACGTATGCCGTTTTTAGATTACCGAATTGTAGCTTTTGCCTTTACACTCCCCAATGAATACCGGGTGCGTAATGGTTTTTCAAAAGCTATTGTAAGAGAAGCAGCAAAAGGAATTGTACCGGACCATATTTTAAAAAATAAACTTAAAACAGGTTGGAGTGATCCTATGGGAGAATGGCTTGCAGGCAAATGGAAGGAGTGGTTGTTAGATGAAATGAGCAGCGCTGATTTCAAAAACTGTGATCTTGTAGATAAAAATAAGCTAAAGCTCAAGGCAAATCTTTTTTATAGTAGTAAGAGCCAAGATCTTAGTATGGGGCATGATTTATGGATTTCCTTTCAACCGTATTTAATTGAAAAGGCAAACAAAGCTTTTGCACATAGTTAGTTTGGTGATGCAGGATAACCCTACTCTTATTTCTATTATTATGCCGCTCTTTAATGCGGAAAAATATTTGCCAACAGCATTGGAAACATTGCAGCAGCAACAGTTTGCTTCCTATGAATTGCTGTTGCTGGATGCTTTATCAACTGATGGTACTGCAGCAATTGCTGCAACAATGATAGCGAAGAATGACCGCATCCGCTGGTTTTCGCAGGCTGATAAAGGTATTTACGATGCCATGAATTTTGGAATAAAGCGGGCAAAAGGTGAGTGGGTTTATTTTATGGGTTGTGATGATACATTTCATCATATGGATGTGCTGAAAGAAGTGGCATTGCAACTTACTGATGATGTTGACATCGTTTATGGCAATGTACAATGGACACCCGGCGGAGAAATGGAAACAGAAGTTTGTACACCACAGCAATTGTTTCAGCGAAACATTAATCACCAGCGTGTTTTTTACCGACGCTCTTTGTTTGAACAATATGGAGGGTATCAACTGCAATACAAAATTGCCAGTGATCATGAACTCAATATCCGGTTTTTCTGTAATGATGCGATCCGCAAAAAGTATATTCCTGTAACCATAGCCTGTTATCATGCAGGTGGTTTTAGCGCCAACAAAATGGATACCGTGTTCTGGAGCCAGTGGAAATTGATTTTCAAAACGCATTTTTCAAAGCATATGCCCTTAAAGCATATGTATGAAAAACTGGGATGGTATTGCCGTTACCTCATTGATCAGAGAAAATATGCCAAAGCCTTTCCTTTGTTTTGGGATGTGTTGCTTCATACATTAAGCCCGGGTTTTATTTTATTAACGGGCAAACAGTTCCTACAATCATTCAAAAAGCATGCAGGCTGATATTGCTATAGTTGTAGTAGCTTTTAATAGACCATTATCTTTAAAAAGATTATTGGAATCTCTTAATGCTGCAAATTTTGATAGTTATACGGGCGTTCATTTGATTATTAGTATAGATTTTTCCGGAAAAAGTGATTGTACAAATATTGCTGAATCATTTGAATGGGAGTATGGTACAAAGACAGTGATTAAACGCTCAGAGAATCTTGGATTAAAAAAGCACATTTTTAAATGTGGTGATTTAACTGAAAAGCATGATGCAATAATTATGTTGGAAGATGATCTGTTTGTTTCTCCATTCTTTTATAAATTTGCCCAGCAAGCTTATTTTTTTTATAAAGACGAGGAAATTATTGCAGGTGTCTCTCTCTATAACAATGTATTCAACGAAGTTGCATTGTGTCCTTTTGAACCGGTTCATGATGGTTTTGACAACTATTTTATGCAGGTGCCTTGCTCATGGGGACAGTTATGGACTATTCAGCAATGGAATAAATTCAGGGATTATATCAATGAGTTAGATTCATTTGATGAAGATGGGTCTCTTCCGGCTAATGTATTATTATGGCCAACTGCATCTTCATGGAAGAAGATATTTTATAAGTATTTGGTTGACAAAGGAAAATATTTTGTTTACCCCAGAGTTAGCCTTACGACAAACTTTGGCGAAGCAGGTGAACATGTAATTGAAAAACAACTGGTTTTTCAATCGCCACTACTTCTTAAACAAAAAACGTTTCAATTCTCTTTGTTTAAGAATTCCTTTAGTATATATGATCCCTATTTTGAATTAACAGGGGAATGCTATAATAAAATTACAGGCAGTGATCTCGATGTGAGTTTTGACTTAAATAATACTAAGCAACTTTCAAAAGTAAAATCTAAATATCTTATTTCAGGTAAAAAGTGTAAACGACAGGAAAAACAATATGCTGTTAATTTATATCCCTATGAAAACAATATTCTATTCAACAGAGCTGCGTCTGACGGAGAATATTATTTTTCATTAGGTAAGACTGCAGATTTTTTTGATACGCATTTATTTATGCGAAGAAGTATAGATATACGAAGATTATTTATGAACATTGATTTTGTTAAAAATGATGTGTTCGAAGAAATGAAATTAACTAAAGAATACCGGGTCGGCTTTAAAATACTGAGCCCAATTTTTTTAGTTCGCAGGATTATAAGATTTATAATTAAGAAATTTCGTTATAAGTAAATAATAAAATAATGTTAGGTAAATTAAAAGAACTAATCAGCGGGGTAAGACAAAATAACGAATATTATGAATGCCCTTTTTGTTTAAACTATTCAAACAAATTTGATCCGATTGGTTTTGACTTCCCTGTTTTAATAAAACGTCAGGTTGTCGGAGGTGGTAGAAGATTTACTCGTTGTAAAACTTGTGGTTCCATAGACAGGGAGCGGTTAGTATTTCTTTATTTGAGAGAAATCTATGGAATTTTTAATAATAAAAATAAAACAATTTTACATTTTGCCCCAGAAGTTCAGTTGTCAAAAAGGCTACTTGAATTTGGTTTTCAAAAATATGTTTGTGGTGATTTGTTTGCTGAAGGGTATCATTATCCTGAACATGTGCAGAATATAAATGTACTTTCAATTCCGTTTGAAGATAATACGTTTGACTTTGTTATATGTAACCATGTTCTGGAGCATATTCAAGATGACAGAGCAGCAATGAGAGAGATACTAAGGGTCTTGAAAAAAGGCGGACAGGCACTTTTACAAGTGCCTATTTCTAAAAATTCAGTAACAACATTTGAAGATTTTTCTATTGGCGATCCGAAGCAGAGGGAAATTGTTTTTGGTCAGGCAGATCATATAAGAATTTATGGCCAGGATTATGCACTCAGACTTGAAGAATGTGGTTTTGAAGTAACCAGACTGAACATTTATGAACAGTTTAAGAAGTATGGAATTATTCGTGAAGAAGATATTTTTATTTGTAAAAGGTAATTATATATTGAAATGAATCGTATAGAATCTTTAGTTAGTTTGCAAAAGCAATACATGGATGAAGCGATGTTTGCTGAAAACAGAACCAGGGTTCATGAAACATGGTTCAATGAAACCACAACCGACTACTGGCGTCATAAAAGAATGTATGAAACGCTGGCTCCGCTGGCTCAACAATTTAAAACTGCTCACTGGTTAACGGTAGGTGACGGACGTTATGGGCTTGATGCCATCAGGTTAAAAAAGATCTTTGGGCTTTCATCTGTGTTTCCAACAGATATAGGTGAAAATATGTTACGCATCAGCAAAGAGAAAGGATATATTACTGAGTACGGTGTTGAAAATGCCGAGCAGTTGAGTTTTGCTGATGGCAATTATGATGTGGTTTTTTGTAAAGAAGCATTTCATCATTTTCCACGACCTTACCTTGCACTTTATGAAATGATCCGGGTATGTAAAACGGCAGTGGTGATGATTGAACCTGCTGAACGGCTCATTGTGAATGGTGTAAAAAGCAAACCTTACCTGCTGTCAGCTATCCGTTTATTTCTGTCAAAACTTACAGGGAAAGCATTTCAGCCATATGTTCCTGAAGTAAGTAAACTCAATCATGCATTTGAGGAAGCCGGTAATTATTTATATGCAGTATCTGTTCGGGAACTGGAAAAACTGGTTCATGGTATGGGTTTGGCAGGTTTTGCTTACAAAGGATTTAATGATGTATATGAAACAGGTTGTGAATTTGAAGAAGCAAAACCGGGGAACCCATTGTTTGATAAGATCAGTAAAGCAATAGCGCAAGGTGATCAAATGTGCCGTAGCTTTCCGCAATACCATCAACCTAATATGGTGAGTGTGATTCTTTTTAAAGAAGCTCCCGGTACTGCCCTGCTTCAGCAACTTCAGGAAGCAGGATTTCAGCTTCCTGAAATTCATAAGAACCCATACATCTAAACGAATTTTTCAACCAACGTGAATACCATTAAAAATATTCTAACCCGTGTCACCGGTTACTGGTTTCATAAAAAAAGCAACTTACCCGTAGGTGCTGATCTGTTTGTGGATCTCCACTCTAAGATCAACTATCCATCATTGAATGTTTTGTTTGATGTGGGTGCCAATACAGGGCAAACAAGAAATTGGTTTCGTTATCATTTGCCAAAAGCCACCATCTATAGCTTTGAGCCTGTTCAATCCACTTTTGAGCAATTGAAGAAAAATGCAAAAGGAGATTCCAATTGCATACTGGTGAATGAGGCATTGGGTGATGAAACCGGCACGAAGACCATCCGCCTGTTTGAAGGTGACATGACGGTGCTGAATTCTTTGCGGGATGATGTGATGAACAATGCTGCCGGAGCCAGAGAAGAAACCATTACCATCAATACGCTGGATGCTTATTGTAAGGCTCATCACATTGAAAAAATTGATCTGTTGAAAATTGATACCGAAGGTTTTGAGATCAATGTTCTCCGTGGTGCTTCCAAAATGCTGCAAAGCGGCCGCATCTCTTTTGTGTATTGCGAAACAGGATTTCAAAACACCAATCAGCGTAATACGTACCTTCCGGTATTAACGGAGTATTTAGCTGCCAGCGATTATTATTTTTTTGGATTGTACCAGGTGGATTATCATGACTGGAAACGGGGGAATGGACTGGGCAATGCCCTCTTTGTTCATCGTTCTGTGTTTCCTTAACGCCACTACCCACATCCATCTTTTTTATGCCATCACCCATCATCTCTGTTGTTATCCCGGTTTATAATGCAGCTCCCTACCTGGAACAATGCATCCGTTCGGTATTGGGTCAAACGTTCCGGGATCTTGAAGTGATTGCCGTGAATGACGGTTCAACGGATAATAGTGCGGCTATTTTAGATGTATTGGCAGCAACTGATTCCCGGCTTCGTGTTTTTCATAATGAAAATAAACGGGTGAGTGCCACCCGGAATTTTGGTCTTACACAGGCAAGCGGTGCATGGATTGCTTTTTGTGATGCAGATGATTATATGGAACCCACCATGCTGGAAACGTTACATAACAGCATCCAAAATATGCATGCTGACTGGGCCATTTGTAATGTAAACATGATCTGCAGTGATGGCAGTTCCAAATTGCGGTTGCATATGTTAAAAGATGGTGTTGTTGATTTGGCAGCCAAACGTCCTTTGTTTGTAGAAGGACTGATGCGTTTTTATTATGATAATGCCAACTGGAATAAATTGTTCAAAGCCTCTGTCATCAAAGAACATGATCTCCGTTTTGAAGAAGGCATGCATATCTGGGAAGACCTCCTTTTTAATTTGCAATACACTCAGTTTGCATCCCGAGTAACATTGATCAATCAACCATTATACAATTATCGATTGCTGGATCATTCATTATACAGTGGTGATACCAGCATCAAGATTCCTCAATTTAACAGGTTGTTCCTTAACTATCGAAATTTTGCAGAAAAGCATCATGCATCAGAGGAGTTGAACAGGTTCAGGGAGCAAATGGCGAGGATCACCTATTACCAGTTGTTATACCAATGTGAAGTAAAGGCAAGAGCGGAAACAAAGAACCCGGTCAGGGTATACAGGAATTACCTGTTGCAGTTGCATTCCTTTTTACCACAGATCCTGCAATACCCGGCGGAACAACGAAAAGGAATCCAGAGGGTTAAAAAAATGCTGTTGCACGAAAAAAGATTTGGGCATTTTGCAATCATCATTGCTGTGAAGCCATTTCTGCGTAAGCCCTATCGTTTTTTCAAAAAAATTGTTTCCAAATAGTTAGCCGGTTGAAACCTGTATTGAAAATAAATTTTGATTATTTCTGGAAAGACTTTGATCCGGCTGATAATTATTTTACAAGGGTGCTGGAAAAGAAATATACACTGGAACTTTCAGATGATCCTCAACTTTTCTTTTTTACCAATTTCTATCACGGCAGTAAAAGGGGTTATTTAAAACATAAATGCCACCGTCTTTTTTTAGGATGGGAAAATGTGCGTGCCAATTGGAATATTTGTGATTATGTACTGGACTCAGATTTTTATAGTAACCATCCACGTCATAAACGATGGCCTATTTGGGCAGGATGGAATACATCATCATTAGTACAGCCCAAAATGCCCGGGCAATATTTGAACAAAAAGAAGTTTGCCTGCATGGTGGTGAGCAATGCCAATGCCAAAGAGCGAATTGAATTCTTTCACCGCTTAAGCAAATACAAACCGGTGGACTCCGGCGGTAAATACCTTAACAATGTGGGTGGACCGGTGGCGGATAAACGTGCGTTTATCAAAGACTACAAGTTTGTTCTTTCTTTTGAGAACTCTACCTATCCCGGTTATACCACTGAGAAATTAATTGAACCCATGCTGGTGAACAGCATTCCCATTTACTGGGGCAATGAACAGGTGGGTGAAGATTTTAATACCCGGAGTTTTGTACATGTAAATCAATTTGCTTCGTATGAGGAAGCAATCGAGTACATCATTGAACTGGATAAAGATGAGGACAAGTATTTACAAATGGCGATGGAGCCATGGTTTCATCACAACCGGGTACCTGCGGAAATGACACAGGAAAGCCTGGAAGCTTTTTTTGATTTTGTACTGGAGGATATGAAAACAAAGTCACCGGTTGCAGCTTCATTTATGAAAGCCAACCTTCATAAACTTCAATTGGCCAAACAAAAAGTGGAGGATAAAGTATATGGCAGGTTGGGTATTAACAGGGGGTTTAGGTAAAAAGTAACTATATGAACTATCAATCTCAATACGAGCAAGACAAATTTGTTGATCAGGTTGTTTTTAATGGTAAGAGAAACGGAGTTTTTGTTGATATTGGGGCCTACGATGGTATTACTTTCAGTAATAGTTACTTTTTTGAAAAATTCAGAGGATTCAAAGGAATCTGTATTGAGCCCAACCCGAATGCCTATAAGCTTCTGGAAAAAAATCGCTCCTCTAAAAATTTAAATGTATGTGTAGGTAACACTTCAGGGAAAGTGAAATTTCTTTGTGTAGAAGGTTATGGTGAGATGCTGAGTTGTATATATGATGAATCTAATACAGAGCACCTGGCAAGAGTTGATGAAACCATAAGAATTCATGGCGGCGATAAGCGAATTGAAGAGATTGAGGTGGTAACTTTTGGCCAAATAATAGATGAAAATCTTGAAAAGATTGATTTTTTTACAATTGATACTGAAGGGTTTGAGTTTGAAATTTTAAAGATGATTGATTTTGACAAGTATAATATATTAGCATTGGCTGTTGAGGTTAATGATGATGCTGTAATCAGCTTTTTAGAAAATCAGGGTTATATAGCTTATTTCAAATTAAGCTGTGACATAATCTTTGTAAAAAAGAGTTTAGTGAATCCAAGTATGTATTTCCGGTTATTAAAATATAGAATCCAAAATAAGTTAAGAAGCATAGTTCGACGGCTTACTAAACCTTTAAGCTCTGCTATGATTCTGGTTTAAAAAATGATAATTAGTAAAATTCGAGGTAAAATACTTCTCAAGCTTAGAATTGAAGCACGCTTTCTAAGAAAGCGTTTTGACAGGAAGATTGTAAGAAGTGAAACTATCAACAAAAATTATATCCGGCAATTTCTGCCGGCCAATCCGGTAATCATTGATGCCGGTGCCCATGTTGGTGGTGATTCCATAGAAATGTGCCGTTTATACCGGAGGGCTATTGTGCATGCGTTTGAACCTGTACCAACTATTTTTAAACTGCTCACACACAATACCAGAAAGTATAAACAAATTCATTGTTATTCAATTGCATTGAGCAACCAAAACGGTGAGCAAACCATGCATGTAAGCAGTGGAGCTTCCGATGGGTCAAGTTCATTATTGAAACCAGATGTTCATCGTACGGACCATCCCGATGTTTTTTTTAATGAAACTATCACGGTTTTTACCAAGACATTGGATACATGGGCTGCTCAACAACAAATAAGGCGTGTTGATTTGTTGTGGCTGGATATGCAGGGTTTTGAACTGGAAGTGCTGAAGGCATCACATACCATACTTCCCACTGTAAAAGTGGTGCATATGGAAGTAAGTACAAGAGCTACTTATGAAGGAGTTCCTTTATATGATGAAGTAAAACAATGGATGCAATCGCAGGGATTCAAAGTAGAAGTGGAAGCCATCCCGCAGGGATGGGATATGGGGAATGTTTTGTTTATTCGGGAGAAACAATAAATCATCATCTCTGCCCAATCAACACTTAATAAACCAACAACTATGAAAGTAGTCATTTTTGCCGGGGGCTATGGTACCAGGATCTCAGAAGAATCTCATTTACGTCCCAAGCCCATGATCGAGATCGGTAATAAACCCATCCTGTGGCATATCATGAAAATGTACAGCTCCTATGGGTATAATGACTTTATCATTTGTCTTGGGTACAAGGGGTACATGATCAAAGAATATTTTTTGAACTATTTTATTCATAATTCCAATGTAACGGTTGATCTTACGAATAACCATGTGCAAATTCATTCTACGGTTTCTGAGCCTTTTAAAGTAACGATGATTGAAACGGGTCTCAATACTAAAACTGCCGGAAGGTTGCAGCAGGTATTACCTTATATTGATGGAGATGATTTTATGCTCACCTATGGAGATGGAGTGGCCAATATCAACGTGAACGAACTGGTGGCATTTCATCAGCAAAAAGGAAAAGTTTGTACCATGACCTCCATTATACCTGAGGGGCGTTTTGGTACCATGGATATTGATGAGTTTGATATGGTGAAAGATTTCAAGGAAAAACCGAAGAATGACAATCACTGGATCAATGGTGGCTTTTTTGTATTGAATAAAAAAGTAGCTGAATTTTTGAAAGGCGATATGACTGATGTGATGTGGGAACAGGATCCATTGATTGAACTCACGCAAAAAAATGAGCTGGTTACTTATAAACACCGTGGCTTCTGGAAATGTATGGATGCCATGAGAGATAAGGTAGAATTGGATCAACTCTGGGATACAGGGAACGCACCATGGAAAATCTGGAAATAAAAACATTCCAACAATTTTATTCCGGTAAAAAAGTATTTCTTACAGGGCATACCGGCTTTAAAGGTTCCTGGCTTTTAAACTGGCTGCATCGTTTGGGGTGTACGGTAAAAGGCTACTCATTAGCGCCTGAAAATACCAACAGTCTCTATCATATCATCAATGGTGATGCTGTTTGTGAATCGGTGATCGCTGATGTTCGTAACAAAGAACAACTGAAGCAGGAAATCCTTTCCTTTCAACCGGATATTCTTTTTCATTTGGCAGCACAACCGCTGGTGATCGATTCTTATAATAATCCCGTTTATACGTATGAAGTAAATGTTACCGGAACTGCCAACGTGTTAGATGCATTGCGGTTTTTAGAGAAACCTTGTACTGCTGTAATGATCACTACTGATAAAGTATATCATAATGATGAAAGCGGCAGACCTTATAAAGAATCAGATCGTTTAGGTGGTTACGATCCTTACAGCGCCAGTAAAGCAGCAGCAGAAATCGTGATTGATTCTTACCGCCGCTCTTTCTTTCATCCGGGCAAGTATCATGAGCATGGAAAAAGTATTTCAGCGGCAAGATCAGGTAATGTGATCGGAGGGGGTGATTGGTCGGCCAACAGAATTGTTCCTGACCTTGCCAGAGCGATTATGAACAATGAAGAATTGGTGATCCGTAATCATCGTTCCGTTCGTCCATGGCAACATGTGCTGGAACCGTTGAGCGGTTATTTATTATTAGGATATATGCAGGGAAAAGATGCAGCTACGTATGCTGATGCTTTTAATTTTGGCCCTGATCCTGCTGAATCAGTTACAGTAGAAGAATTGATACAAACGGCTATTTATGTGTGGGGTAGTGGAAGCTATCGTGTTATGTTCAACAATGAAGCTGTGCATGAAGCAGGGTTATTACGGTTGAACATTGATAAAGCAGCAAGCTTATTGAAATGGCATCCTTTGTATCATGCACATAAAGCCATTGAAGAAACTATCAACTGGTACAAGCAATTTCAGCAGCAACCTCAAACGATTGCTTCGTTCACAGAAGCACAGATTGATGCTTATGAACAGTTCATGTTTCAGAAATAAAACTATTTTATAAAGAAAGATTGATGCAGTACAAGAATTTATCTGATGAGCTAACAGCAAAACTTTCAACAGTTGCTGCTCAAACAACCCGCAAACAAATTATACCCGGTACTGATTATATTCCGGTTACAGGAAAAGTAATTGATGAACAGGATTTGTTGATGGGTGTGGATGCGGTGCTGGATGGATGGCTTACCACCGGCAGATATGCAGCAAAATTTGAACGGGAGCTGGCTGGTTATTTCGGCAGCAGGTTTTCATTGCTGGTAAATTCAGGTTCATCAGCCAATCTTGTTGCATTTTATGCACTTACAAGTCCCAAACTTGGTGACCGTGCCTTACAGCCCGGTGATGAAGTAATTACCGTAGCAGCAGGATTCCCTACAACGGTTAATCCCATGGTGCAGTATGGTTGTGTACCTGTTTTTTTAGACATTGATATTCCAACTTATAATATTAAAGCAGAGCATATAGAAGCAGCCATCACACCCAAAACAAAAGCCATTATGATGGCGCATACATTGGGCAACCCATTTAATTTAGAAGTGGTGATGGAGGTAGCGAAGAAATACAATCTCTGGGTAGTGGAAGATGATTGTGATTCATTAGGTGCTACCTATAATGGTAAAAAAACAGGAAGCTTTGGTGATGTGGCTACACTCTCGTTTTACCCGGCTCATCATATTACTATGGGTGAAGGTGGTGCTGTATTAATTAACAATGCATCGCTCAAAAAAATCGCAGAAAGTTTCCGTGACTGGGGTCGTGATTGCTGGTGCGAACCGGGAAAGGATAATACCTGCGGTAAACGCTTTGATCAATGTTTGGGTGAATTGCCCTGTGGTTATGATCATAAGTATACCTACTCACATATAGGGTTTAATTTAAAAGCAACCGATACTCAGGCAGCCATTGGATTAAGTCAATTGCAAAAAGCAGATGGTTTTGTAGAAAAAAGAAGAGCCAACTTTCAACTACTCTCTCAAAAACTAAAACCATTGGAAGAGCATTTTATATTACCGCAGGCAACACCCAACAGCAATCCAAGCTGGTTTGGTTTTTTATTAACCGTTCGTGAAGGAAGCCCTGTAAACCGTAATAAGTTAGTTCAGTTTTTGGAAGAAAATAAAATCGGCACAAGACTTTTGTTTGGCGGCAACCTTATTAAGCAACCGGCTTATGCCAACATTCCTCATCGTATACATACGGATCTTACCAATACAGATAATGTAATGAATAACTCATTTTGGTTAGGTGTGTGGCCCGGTTTGAAAGAACAACATTATGATTATATAGCAGATCGTATAGCTGCTTATCTGAAAAAATAAGAGAGGCATTTAACCACATGAAAGTAGCAGTTACAGGAAGTAACGGTTTTATTGGTAAAGCTCTTGTAAAAGAATTAAAACGACAGGAAAACGAAGTATGTGTATTAGTAAGAACCGCTGCAGCACAAAACACAAAAGCCATTATGTATCATTCTTCTTTACTGGAATGCACGCATGAATTAAGCCAATGGCAACCGGATGTTTTTTTTCACCTGGCCTGGCGTGGAGTGGATGGAGCACATCGCAATAGCGAAGAAAACAATCAATACAACTATCAACTCGGTATTGATTCCGTGCAATTGGCAAAACAGACAGGCTGTAAACAATGGATGGGTACAGGCAGCCAGGCTGAGTATGGTGTGCTGAATAAAGAAATAACAGAAGAAGAAATTTGTGCTCCTGTAACGGAGTACGGAATTGCCAAGCAGCGTTTGTATAAAGAAACAGTACAGCTTTGCAGCAGTTACAACATCACACATACATGGGCAAGAATTTTTTCAGTGTATGGCCCCGGCGATCATTCTGAAACATTTATTTCATACCTCATCAATTGTATGATACAGCAAAAAGCACCAGAAGTAAGTTCCTGTACACAACAATGGGATTACTTATTTATTGATGATGCAGCAGCTGCTCTTTGTTCATTGATTCAGCATGAAGGTGTTTACAATATTGCAAGTGGCAACACAGTCGAGTTGAAACATGTGGTAGAAACAATCGCACAATTAACAAATTACACCGGACCCGTTCGTTGGGGGATAAAACAAGATGCGCCACTCTGTTATTTATGCGGAAGCATTCAGAAAATAAAAAACGAGACAGACTGGACGCCAAAATATTCTTTGAAAGAAGGACTTACTAAAACAATAGCCCATCATCATTTAACAGTATGAAAGCTTCTGATTATATCGCCCATTTTTTGCAGGCACAAAAAGTAACACATGTGTTTGAACTATCGGGAGGAATGATCACACATATTCTTGATTCATTGTATGAGCGTGGCAGTTTCAATATTATTTCCATGCATCATGAGCAATCAGCCGCTTTTGCTGCTGATGGTTTTGCAAGGGTTAGTGGTGTGCCCGGTGTGGCATTGGCAACCAGTGGCCCCGGTGCTACCAATTTATTAACCGGCATCGGCAGTTGTTATTTTGATTCAGTGCCTGCTGTGTTTATTACAGGTCAGGTGAACCAGCATGAACAAAAAGGGGATTTACCCATTCGTCAACTTGGTTTCCAGGAAACTGATATTGTACAAATGGCAGTGCCTGTTACCAAAGCAGCTATACAGGTGAAAGATGCTGCACAAATACCATCTATTTTAAAACAAGCATTTGAAACAGCACTAAGTGGAAGACCGGGTCCCGTGCTGATCGATATACCCATGAATATTCAGCGGGCTGATATTGATGCAGAGGTTGCAGGTATTCAACAGGTACAACCTGTTTCAATCGCCTCATCGGCAGTTGATTTTGATTGGGATGATCTTTTGAAAAACATAGCTGCTGCAAAAAGGCCATTGTTACTGGCAGGCCGTGGTGTGCAAAGCAGTTTTTCAAAAAAATCATTTTTAGAATTTGCTGAAAATGCAGGTATTCCTGTTATTACTTCATTACTGGCTGTTGATGTGATCCCTTTTGAGCACCCATTACGTGTTGGGTTTATTGGGGCTTACGGCAACCGATGGGCGAACCTGAGTATTGGTGAAGCAGATCTGCTGATTGTAATCGGCAGCCGGTTGGATATACGCCAAACAGGAGCTGATGTAAAAGGGTTTAAAGGCGATAAGAAAATTTATCATATTGATATTGAAGCAGGCGAGATCAACAACAGGGTGAAGGATTGTATTTCGGCAGTATGTGATATACGTTGGTTTTTGAGAGAAGTAAATGAACGTTTTGAGAAAATAGAAATTGCTTCCCGTGAGGAATGGTATGCCCGTATTCAGCAATTAAAAGAAGAATGGCCAGATGATGCAGAACTGAAAGATATCAAAGGTATCAACCCAAATATCTTTATTCATCAATTGTCAAATGCATCCACTAAAGCGGGCGCATTCATTGCAGATGTTGGTAGTCATCAAATGTGGACAGCACAATCTCTCGAATTAAGCAGTGAACAATTTTTTATTACATCAGGTGGAATGGGAGCCATGGGTTTTGCACTACCGGCTGCTATCGGAACTTGCTTTGCGTTACAGAAACCTGTTACCGCTATTATTGGTGATGGCAGTATGCAATTGAATATACAGGAACTGCAAACGATTTTCCGTCATCAGTTGCCCATAAAAATAGTAGTGATCAATAATCAATCGCTGGGTATGATACGACAGTTCCAGGATAGCTATTTTGACAGTAAACATCAAAGTACCGTATGGGGTTACAGTGCTCCTGATTTTTTGAAAGTAGCAAATGCTTACGGAATTGATGCCTGTACTGTTGATAAAGAGGAGCAGCTAACGAATGCGTTGCAACAACTATGGCGGCAACCTGATCAGCCGTTCCTGTTGCAGGTAATGGTTGATATGAAAACAAATGTATATCCTAAGATTGCATTTGGTAAGCCCATTACAGAAATGGAACCTTTCTTTAAGCCCAATGAAATGGAAGGAACATAGTATTCCTTTCTGAAGTCGTCAGCATTCAATCATTTAACGAATATGGAAAAAAAGCTCATCAGTATTGTAAGTCCCTGCTATAATGAGCAGGATAATATCCGGGAATTGCACAAGCAAGTACAGGCGGTGATCGGGCAACATCCAAATTATTCATTTGAACATATTTTTATTGATAATGATTCTACTGATGATACAGTAGACATCTTAAGAGAACTGGCTGCTGATAATAAGTCCATTAAAGTTATTTTGAATAACCGAAATTACGGTCATATCACTTCACCTTATCACGGAATGCTTTCGGCAAAAGGTGATGCGGTGATCCTGTTGGTTTCAGATCTGCAGGATCCACCGGCCATGATCTCAGATTTCATTAAAGAATGGGAGAGTGGTTATAAGATCACCGTAGGTGTAAAAGAAAACAGTGATGAATCAGCATTGCTGTTTTTTATCCGTAAATCATTTTACAATTTAATGAACCGGCTTAGTACAGTAAAGTTGATTAAAAACTATACTGGTTTTGGCCTTTATGATAAAAAAGTAATGGATCATTTGCGTTCGTTTCATGAACCATATCCTTATTTCCGTGGATTAGTGATGGAGCTGGGTTACCCGGTGAAACAAATTAAATACAGGCAGCCGGTAAGGCATCGTGGCATCTCAAAAAACAATTTTTATACTTTGTATGATATTGCCATGCTGGGTATTACCTCTCATTCATTGATCCCATTAAGGCTGGCAACAATGACCGGGTTTTTTATGGCGCTGGTATGTTTACTCATTTCCCTTGGTTATTTAGTATATAAGTTGCTTTACTGGAATAAGATCAGTTTAGGGATAGCACCCCTGATCGTTGGTGGATTTTTTATTTTTTCCATTCTCTTATTTTTCATAGGTATTTTGGGCGAATATGTTATTAACCTTCAGCGCTATGCTCAAAACAGGCCACACGTGATCGAAAAAGAACGGATCAATTTTTAATGCAGTCGCAGTCGTCAAATTTTGGAAAAAGAAAACAGGTGATCTTCATCGTTCTGTTATGCGGTGTTGTACTTGTTTCAATGATAGAAGCTCCCCGCTATTTTAACCGTGTTAAAAAGAGAATGGGTGATAATGCAGCCATGATCACAAAGCATCATGCTGCAAAACAGGAAACACTTGTAAATGGGAATGTTTTATTTATTGGCAACAGTGTTTCTACATGGATCTTTCCACCTACAGATTTTAACTGCTATTTTTTTGTAAAACAAAATAAGATCAACAGGGCAACTGATACTGTGTTCAACATGAGTTTGATTGCAGAACATAATATTCGCCAGATCAATACAGATGCACGAAGCAAATTTGACAGCTATGTGTACTGGCAAAATGAAGATTTCACCCGGTTTTTAAGAATGAAGTATCAGCTATCTTCATTTGATGATCTTGCATCTATCAATGCTGCGCAGGCTATCAATGACTATGCAGCTGCCAAACATGCAGCTTATGTGCTAACAGATGAGCCGAATATGAAATTCTTCCCCGGTGCTGAGATGGTGAAGCAATTCAATGCCGGGCAAAAGAATGACAGCTGTTTCAGTTATACATTGTTCAATAGCATTTATCTTCTTAAGATCAGGTAATGGTTTTGCTGCTCATATTGATTGTAAGTAATTTTGCAGTGGTAATGACACTGGGTAATACAAACCTGTTGCCCGTTTGTATCATGGCTGATTATGTATTGATCAAACATTGGCAGGAAGTAAAGCAGCAAAAAACGGTTGAACTGCTTTCTTTTGTACCTCATCTGCTGTTAGGACTTCTGTTAACGGAGCTTCCCTTTTCACGTGATCATGATTACTATTATAATCTTGTATCAAAGTTTCATTTGCAAGGAGTAGAAACACATTCACCTTTTACTTCTGTTTCGTTCTATCATCATTTTGATCTGTGGTGTATGGCCGTTGCAATGAAAATAAGTTCCTGGCTCGGCATCAACACAGCACATTATAATTTTTACAGCTTTGTACAACTCTTACTTGTTGCAATGTTGTCATTCCGTGTTAAAAAAGTTTTGTTCAGCAGAAATTTGCCGGGTTTTGGTTTATTTGTAATGATCTTGTTACTGGTAAATTCATATTTAAGTAAGTTTACCTGGTTCATTGACTTTGAACTGAATGGAGCTAAACAAACATTGTTATTGCTTCTGGTCTTTGAAATGGCAGTATGTAAAAACAAAAACCTGCAGCAGCTGTACTTTATTACCTTCATTGCTTCCAACCCGCTCATTAATTCGTGGTTTTCATCTGCAGCGCTGTTTGCTTTTGTTTCAACTTATATTCTCTACAGGAATAAGGAAGAGTTCAGGTTCAATCTGAATTATTTCAAATCAATGATATTCCTGATGGCATTCTTTTGGATACTTTATATTGTAAGATCGGTCATTGACAGGTCAAATGTCCCCGGCGCTACCGGCATAACACCTTATCAATTATTGCTTCCTTCCTGTATAAAATGTATTGCCACAGATGTACTGACTTTCTTTAAGTACAATCTTCATGAGCTTTATTTACGGTTGATGGTATTATTTGCTGTTGTGGGCCATCTTTTGCTGTTTGTAAAGTGGAGAAGACTAAGTATGGCGATCATCATTTACCTGCTGATGGATCTAGTGCAAACTGGGTATTTTGGATATAAGTTTTTTGAATTTCAGCAATTCACTTCTATTCCTTTGTCAATTATAGTACTGTTTGTATTGGGTAATACATTGTATAACAGCATTGAAGGAAACTGGCATCGTATTTTTTTACAATCTTTTCGCAAGCAAAACAAAGTATCGGGTTTATCCTGAAACATTTTCCTGATTCTATGAACCCACTTCTCAGCGTATTAATGACTTCCTATAACCGGGAGCAATATATTGGTGAAGCCATTGAAAGTGTATTGGATTCTACGTACACTCACTGGGAACTGATCATTGTAGATGATGGTTCTAAAGATCAAACGGTAGCCATCGCACAATCATTTGCTGCGAATGACTCCCGTATTAAAGTTCATATCAATGAACAAAACCTTGGCGATTATAAAAACCGCAACCAGGCAGCTTCTTATGCAAAGGGTGAATTCATCATGTATGTAGATAGTGATGATACAATCTTAAAAGATGGCTTTGAACGTTGTATCAACGCCATGCAGCAATTTCCTGAAGCCAATTTCGGGATGCAATTACATGGCGCAGAAAGAGCTCCTTATTTTGTAGAAGCCAAACAGGCTATTGAACAACATTTTTTTCAGCAACCATTCTTACTAATCGGACCCGGCGGCACTATTCTCCGCAGACGTTTTTTTGAAGCTATTGGAAAATATCCTGTTTTGTATGGTCCTGCCAATGATATGTATTTTAATTTGAAAGCAACTGCTGCAGGAGGAGTGCTGCTGTTACCTTTTACTTTTAATTTTTACCGGATCCATGAAGGACAGGAGTTAAATAATAAGTACAGTTATCTCTACAATAATTTTAATTACCTGCGGGATGCATTGCAGGAGTTGAATCTTCCTCTTACTGAGAAACAGAAAGTATGGATTCAGAATAAAAACCGCCGCAGGTTTTTGGTGAACCTGTTGCGCTATTTATTCACTTCCAAAAATTTGAGTAAAACCATCAGGGCACGTCAACTGGCGGGTTTTAGTTTACGGGATGCATGGAAAGCGTTGGTGCATCCTTCTATTTAAAAAATGGTGCACACCGTATCTGTGATCATACCTGTTTATAATGCCGGTGCTGCCTTGCATCGTACGATGAGATCTGTACTGGAACAAACCTATCCGCAGCTTGAAATCATTTTGGTAGATGATGGCTCAAAAGATGACAGCTACTCGATTGCTAAAGAGTATGAAAAAAGAAATGTAATTGTGTTGCAGCAACAAAATGCAGGTGCAGCTGCAGCACGTAACACAGGAATACAACGGTCAACAGGTTCCTATATACAATTTTTAGATGCCGGTGATATGCTGAGTGTTTCTAAAATTGAAGAACAGGTAAAAGCATTATCGTCCTCCACTTCAACACTGGCGGTTTGTAATTACGTGCAGTTCACAAACGAAGAGGAGATCAATGATCCAATTTATACGGATCAATCATCCTTTATTTATTCAACGGACAACACTCAAGAGTTTTTGATCAAATTATGGGGTGGAGAAGGGTCGTTGAATTTTATCCAAACCAACAGCTGGCTGGTACCAAGGGCTTTGATTGAGAAGGCCGGTATGTGGCGCAACTACCGTTGCCCGGATGATGATGGAGAATTTTTTGCCCGGGTTATTTTAGCCAGTGATGGCATTGTGTATACACCGGGTGTTACTAATTATTACCATATTACTCCTGGTGGTGTGAACCAGTTGAGCAAAAGCAAAAACAGGAAATATTTGCAAAACACTTTACTCACCATTGATCTGAAGCATCAGTATCTTTTAAACAAAGGAAATCATCCTCTGATCAACAAAGCCATGGCTGCACAATATCTTCGTTTTGCGGTGGATCTATTTCCTGCACAAAAGAAATTATCAGCGATTGCTTACAAACGCTATAAAAGTTTGAAGGAACAAGCATCGTTACCTGTATTAGGTGGATCGTTCATTGAAATTGTAAAAAAAGTATTTGGCTGGAGAGCTGCCAGATATGTTCGTTATTATTTGAGAGAGAGGTGAAGAAGAAAGGTATGCCATACCTGGTATATTTCGTCTTACTGCGAAAGATAGTTGAAAGTATGGCATACCTGCATCCTGTTGAGTTTGAAAACTTCATTAGGTATGCCATACTTGGTAAGCTCTGATAAGTTGTAAAAGTCTGCCGGAAGTATGGCATACCTGTAACATCCATGGAAATAGTTCGTAAAAAAGTTTGTTTGATCTCAGATCATCATCTTTGTATCAATCCACGTGTTTGGAAGGAAGCATTTGTGTATGAAAAGATGGGATTTCATGTAACCGTATTAACGATGTGGCAATCGAAAGAATTACTTCAAAGAGATGTTGCATTGCTGCAGGGACATACCATTCAATACAAAGCCTATCTTAATTTGATACCCGGTGAGATTAACGGGCTTTTACGTTTCTTTTATCGTTTGAGAAGACGATTCGCCAGTGAATTGCAAAAGCGAATCAAGTTCAGTACTCCCTGGGCGATCAGCCATGCTCCTGAATTATTGGTGAAAAAAGCAATAGAAGAAAGGGCCCATCATTATTCTGCCCATTTAGAAACGGCATTTTGGGCAGGCAAATTATTAATAGAAAGAGGCAGGCAGGTGAGTTTTGATTTTGAAGATTGGTATTCCCGTGATTATCTCACTGCTGACCGGGCTGTTGATCTGTTAGCAGATGCTGAATCCTTTGCATTAAAACGTGGTGCATTTTGTACGGCTGCCTCCCGTTCTATGGCAGCTGCATTACAAGAAACTTACAAGGGCGCAGGGACTGTAACGCCTATCTATAATAGTTTTCCTGATGAAGAGCTGGAAGGTGTGGATGTAACATCAGTAAAGAATTCAGCACAGAATATTCGCCTGGTATGGACATCAAGAACAGTAGGTCCGCAACGTGGCCTTGAAACATTGGTGCAGGCATTAGAATTGATGCAGTCGCCGGTAGAACTTCATATCATTGGCAAATGCGCTGATGGATACCAGGAGTTTCTAAAAAATAATTGGCCTCATAAAAAGCATCAATTGGTATTTCATGATTTCATACCACATGCACAATTATTACCTGCTATCGCATCTTTCGATCTGGGGTTGGCTATTGAACAATATGAACCTGATAGCCGAAACACAACAGTTACGAATAAAATATTGCAATATCTCCACGCAGGTCTTGCAGTATTGGCTACCGATACAAAAGGTCAGCAGGAAATAGCAGCACATTTTCCTGCTTCCGTTTTTTTAGTAAAAGCCAATGACCCGGAACAATGGGCGCAACAATTGGAGCAATTTATACAGCAGAGGTCATCTATCAACAAACGAGAACAACAACAAATTTATCAGCGGTTGTTTTCCTGGGAGGTACAGGAACAACAACTGCAACAATTGATCAATAAACATCTATGAGTCAAAAAGGTTTTATACAAAGGGTGCTGGATGTGATCCCTTTTAGCGTACGCAGTAAAGTAAAATATATTCCGGTGATCCGTCAGTTACAGGCCTATATTATGAAGCGTTATATGCATGGCAAAGAATTTATTGCTACCATTAGCGCCGGCCCGGCAAAAGGGCTGGTGTTCCCTGTAAAACTTCCACAGGATAAATATATGTGGATCGGTACCTGGGAAGTTGATTTTGCCAATGCATTGCAACAGTATGTGCAACCCGGTTGGGTTTGTTATGATATTGGAGGTTATAAAGGTTATTATGCAGGAGTAATGGCGTTGAAGGGAGCCAAAGAAGTGTATGTGTTTGAGCCCATGCCTGCCAACGCAGAAAAGATCAGGAAATTAATTGAGCTCAATCCATCATTGCCCATTCATTTAAAACAATACGCAGTTTCAGATTCCAACGGACAGGCGACTTTTAAACTGATGCCGGAAGAAACAATGGGAAAGTTGGAGAACAGTTCCTTTCAAAAAGAAGAATCAGCCGTAACCAGTTTAACGGTTGAAACCATTACATTAAGTCAGCTGGTGACAAACGGTGTGCCCTTACCAGACTTTATTAAAATCGATGTGGAAGGCGCCGAAGAATTTGTACTCAAAGGTGGGAGTGATATTCTTGCTCAAAAAAAACCTTTCTTAATGATCGAAATCCATTCGCCTGCCATTGGTAAACGTTGTTGGGATGTATTAAAACAACATTATCAAACAATCCATGTATTGGAAACAGGCAAAGTTCCTGATGACAGTGCACCGGAAATATGTCATTACATAGCATATAATTGAATGGTGGTTAAGAAACAGTGAAAAAGATACTGATCATAACACCACATTACCCGCCATCTAACCTGGCAGCTGTTCACCGCAGCCGTTTGTTTGCACAACACCTGCCTTCCTTTGGATGGGAGCCTATCATGTTAACAGTTCATGAAGATGATTATGAAGAGGCACTGGATTGGAATTTGTTTCAACTGCTTCCAAAAAATCAACGAATTGAAAAAGTGAGAGCTTTTGCTGTAACAAAACCAAGAATCATAGGCGATATAGGGTTGCGTGGTTTTTTTCAGTTACGAAAGAAAGCATTGCAACTGGTAAGAGAGTTGAAGATTGATTTTGTGTACATACCGATTCCTTCGTTTTATGTGTCATTGATCGGACCATACCTGCATCGTAAAACAGGTGTAAGGTATGGGATTGATTATATTGATCCATGGGTGCATGTGTTCCCCGGTTCTGATAAACTCTTTTCAAGACATTGGTTCAGCACACAACTGGCAAAGTGGCTGGAACCGAAAGCAGTAAAACATGCTTCACTTATTACAGGGGTAGCAGAAGGTTATTATGAAAAGGTAGTAGAGCGAAATCCCCATTTAAAGAAAACCTGTTTATTTGGGGCAATGCCTTACGGAGGTGAAGCGGAGGATCATGAACGTTTAAAAGAACTGCAACTGCAGCCGTATTTGTTTGAAAAAAAATCCAGGCTGCAACTGGTATATGCAGGGGCAATGTTACCCAAAGCCTATGAGCCGCTTGAAGAAATTTTTAAATGCATTGCAGCAAATAAAGAAGCATTTACGGAAGCAGAATTCCATTTTATCGGAACAGGAAAAACCCCCAATGACCCTAACGGGTATAACATCAAGCCATTGGCAGAAACATATGGATTGTGGCAAACGGTGGTGTTTGAATACCCCAAACGGATACCTTATTTAGATGTTCTCATTCATCTTGAACTTGCAGATGCAGTATTTATTCTGGGCAGCACTGAGCCTCATTATACTCCCAGTAAAGCTTACCAGGGTGTATTGAGTGGTAAACCCATACTTGCAATATTGCATAGCAAAAGTACAGCAGTGGATGTGCTTCGGAATTCCAATGCTGGTGTTGTTTTGGATTTTAACGGGCAGGAAGGATTACCAAAAATAGCAGAAGAGTGGATGAACATATGGAATGCATTTCTCAATTACAGGAATAACTATAGCCGTTCAATTGTTAATCAGGAGGAATTTGATCCATACTCGGCAAAAGCAGTAACAAAAAAACTGGCTCAGCTATTGGACAGGGTTCAAACAGACAACTAAGATGAATAACACAATTAACAAATTTGCAAAAAATATTCTTCCTCCTTCTTTATTAAGGTTCGCTAAACGAATGTACCGGGGAACTTATCTGGCCAAAGACGGGCTTGATAAAAAAATGGAAGCATATTTGAATTATAATAATGGCTTTTTTGTTGAACTGGGGGCTTATGATGGTGTATTGCAAAGCAACACATACCATCTTGAAAAAAGGAAAAACTGGAAAGGAGTTCTTGTTGAACCTGCGCCTCATAAGTTTTTAGAATGTAAAGCCAACCGAAGCAGCAGGAATTTTATCTATTGTGCTGCCTGTGTACCGTTTGATTTTAAGGATGAATTTGTAAAGATCAGGTATGCAGGATTTTTCTCCACACCATTAAATGTGGACACTGATTTAACGGATATAGAAGCACACACACACAACGGTTCGCAATATCTTGATGAACATGAAACAATTTTTGAGTTTGGTGCAAAAGCAATACCCTTAAACAGGTTCTTAGAAGAGGCAAATGCACCTGCCACCATTGATTTTTTGTCATTGGATGTTGAGGGTGCGGAAAAGGAAGTATTGCGTGGTATTGATCACGATCAATACCGGTTCAAATACCTGCTGATCGAGTGCAGGGATTTTGATGCCCTTAACACCTATTTACAGTCGGTGGGTTATGATTTCAAGGAGAAACTCAGTCATCATGATTACCTGTTTTCCGATCGTTTGAACAGATGGAATTCGGCATAGTATCTGCGTAATTCAGTCATCATTTTTCATTGCAGCTAACAACTATGAAAAGAAGAAGTTTTTTATGGGAGTTCTTGGCCTACACTTTTTATTCTGCCAAAACATTATTGCTGAAAGGGCACTGGTATTTTTTTGTGACTGATATGCGGCATTTTTTTAATTGGCGAAGCAGCAGAAGGAGGCGAGCCGAGACCCTGCATGTACAAACTCCCTGGATGGTATTTGAAGCCATTGAGTTTCTGAAGGGATGGCTCACTAAAGACATGAAGGTTTATGAGTATGGTTCCGGCAGTTCCACATTGTTTTTTTCGAATTTATGTGACAGTATTATTTCTGTTGAGCATTATGATGCCTGGTACTGTAAGGTACGTGATGCTATCAAGAAGCACGGGCTTCATAATATCGAGTACCGCCTTTTACCACCCGTGCTTTCAGATACTGTAAATGCTGATTGTACAGATCCAAAAGGGTACCGGTCCTGTTTTCCAGAGTACAAGGGTTATACATTTACAGCCTATGCCAGTTCGATTGATGAATATCCTGATGGGTATTTTGATCTTGTGGTGATTGATGGCAGAAGCAGAGGGGCCTGCATCCTGCATGCCATGAAGAAGATCAAAACAAATGGTATTTTACTGGTAGATAATGCTGAGCGTAAGTACTATCTTCAGCCTTTTCCTGAATTGTTTGACAGCAGCCAATGGGATCTCCAAACATTCATGGGACATGTGCCTTATAATCCGCCATCATCCTTTGATACCACTCTTCTGTTTACCAAAAAAGAACAACCTACAATATGACCCGTTTTGCCATTATTATTCCCTTCCGGCCCATCGCAGAATCAGTGAACTGGGAAGGTGAATGTACATTGCTGCGAAAATCTATTGAATCGATATTGCAGCAAACCTATGCCCATTTTTATATAATTGTGGTTCATACAGAAGAACCTCTTTACAAGATCAATGACCCACGTGTTGAATATCACGCTTTACCCTATGGATACCAGGCGTATGAAATGATCCCCAATACTGAAGATCTGCTTCGAAGATTCAAGTCGCAAAAAATGGTGGTGCGCCGATGGGACAAGGCAAGAAAGCTTTGTTATGCCTCGAAGATCGCTAAAGAAAAAAACTGTCATTACATTATGGCTATGGATGCAGATGACCGTATTTCGAACCAGTTGCTGGGGTGGCTGGCGGCCAACAGTGACCGTAATTATTGCGACGGTTGGTATGTTGACAAAGGATATATACATAAAGACGGTACTGATTACATGATCCGGTTTCCTCAAAATATGCAGCAATACAATGGATCAACACATATTTTACGAGCAGACCTGGTAACAATACCTGATTTCCATTCTATCGACTGGCTGGATTATAGTTTGTTTACAGATCATGGTTGGATCAAAGACAGGGTGAAAGAACAATTTGGTGCGGTTCTGGAACCAATTCCTTTTTACAGTTTGGTATATCTTGTTCATGAATCCAATATTTCGCAAATTCTGCAAAAAGCATATGGTAGTAATCTTAAAGCTGTAATCAAACGATTGTTACGAAGCGTAAAACTTTCAGTTGATCTTAGAAATGAATTTGGGCTTAGCTGACCGGTTAATAATGAAGTGCCTCTTTATTAAATAATTCATTGAAGCGTCTCGCCATCATTACTACTCATCCCATTCAGTACAATGCGCCTTTGTTTCAATTGCTGCATCAACGGGGAAATGTCAGCATCCAGGTATTTTATACATGGGGCCAATCACAAAATGCTGTGTATGATGAACGCTTTGGTGCCGAACGGAGCTGGGATATTCCTTTGCTTCAAGGGTACCCACATGAGTTTGTCAGCAATACCTCTTCAAAACCAGATTCCAATCGCTTTTGGGGAATTATTAACCCGGGATTCAAAAAGCAATTGAAAGCACAAAACTTTGATGCCGTATTTATTTACCGATGGAGCGTATGGAGTCATTTACAATTACTGATTGCAGACTGGGGAAAAACAAAACTGTGGTTTCGGGGTGACTCACATTTGAAAGCAACCGGCAGCAATTTTTTGAAAACAATATTCAAGAAACTATTACTAAAATTTGTGTACAGGAATGTTGATTCTGTTTTTTACGCAGGTATCATGAATCAAAATTATTTCAGATACTATGGAATTCCTGATTCCAAATTGGTATTTATGCCACATGCTGTCGATAACAACCGCTTTATAGATGTTACAAAGGGATATCAGCAAAAAGCAGCAGATGAACGACGGGATCTTGGTATAACAGATGATGCGATTGTATTTTTATATGCCGGCAAATTTTACGATGTTAAAAATCTCTTTTTACTTATAAGGGCATTTCAAAAATTAAAGGGTGATCAATACCGTTTGCTTTTATATGGCAGTGGTGTACAGGAACAGCAGTTACGGGAAATGGCTGCCGGTGATGATCGTATCATTTTCCGGTCATTTCAAAATCAATCTGCCATGCCATGGGTATACAGGGTGGGAGATGTGTATGTGCTTCCCAGTAAATCAGAAACCTGGGGATTGGGTGTTAATGAAGCAATGGCTTGTGGCTTGCCCGCTATTGTAAGTTCTGATTGTGGTTGTGTACCAGAGTTGATCATTAATCATCAAACCGGATTTCATTTTCAGAATAATAATGAAGCTGACCTGTTACAACGACTTCAATATTTTACTACAAGAGCAATCGCAAAGCAAATGGGCGAACAGTCTCAACAGTATATTCAACAATTTTCATTGGAGCAGCAGGCACAGGTCATTGAAAAAAGGCTTCTAAGCTCCACTTAGTATTGCAGAAGCACGCATGAAAAAACTGGCTGTCATTACTTCGCATCCCATTCAATACAATGCTCCATTGTTTCGTCTTCTAACGAAACGAAACAATATCCAGGTGAAAGTTTTTTATACATGGGGGCAAACAAAAGAAGGCGTGGTCTATGATCCTGATTTCAAGAAATCATTCCGGTGGGATATTCCCTTAACGGATGGGTATGATGCGGTGTTTTTAGATAATGTTTCATCGAATCCCGGTGCCGGACATTTTAATGGAATTAAAAACAGAGATCTTATCAGTTCTGTAGTGAGCTATCAACCCGATGCCCTGTTAGTGTTTGGCTGGAGTTTTCACAGCCACCTGCAACTGTTGCGTTATTTTAAGGGTAAAGTGAAAATCATCTTTCGGGGTGATTCAACATTGCTGGATGAACCACAAGGGTTTTCATTTCGAAAACTGGCACGACGTATTTTTTTAAAACAGGTATACAAAGGGATTGATTATTGCCTGTACACAGGAAAAGACAATCAACAATATTTCTTAAAACATGGTGTAAACGAACACTCATTGAAATATGCACCTCATGCTGTAGACAATGATCGTTTTTTTGATAAAGAGGATACTTATTCCAATGCGGCTGCTGAGTGGCGTTCACAATTGCACATTCCTTCAAACGCAACAGTGTTTTTATTTGCCGGAAAACTGGAGCCTAAAAAAGATCCTTTGTTACTGATCGAATGTTTTCAGCAATTAAAAGCAGGTGATATCCGTTTAATCATTACAGGCAACGGGATATTGGAAGAAAAAGCAAAGCAAATGGCCGGAGATGATAAAAGGATTATTTTCCTGGATTTTCAAAATCAACAGCAAATGCCTGTACTCTATCGATTAGGTGATATTTTTGTATTGCCGTCCAAAGGTCCGGGTGAAACCTGGGGTTTGAGTGTTAATGAAGCCATGGCATGCTCAAGACCTGTGTTGGTGAGCACTAAATGCGGATGTGCAAAAGACCTGGTTCGTGATAATGGAAAAATTTTTGAAGCCGGGAATGTCAATGCCCTACGAGCAGCGATGCAGGATTTTTTGGTTTCAAAAACGAAGCTTGATATTATGGCACAAACAAGCAGAGCAATGATTGAACAATTTTCATATAATGCTGTGGCAAAAGCAATAGAGGCAATCGTATGAACCTGAGAAAAATTTTATTTGTCTTAATTGCAATAGCTACAACCTTGCTTTCTTCACTCATTGAAGGTATGAGATGGGAAGAACTGGCTGCTATTGGAATGTTCACGTTTTTCCTGATTGATTTTATTGATTCTATCGGCAAGTCCTACAATATCATGGATATTCCGATTTTGCTGGCTATTTTCCAATGTTTATTGATGCCGGCAGTAGTATATCATGTTTACAATGACGATTACCTTGTTCGGGCTTTAAGGTACGATATGACAGTTACTGCTGATGTGTACTATGGCTTTATGTTCCCGGCAATTTTAATGATGATCATAGGAATGAAACTGCCTACGATCTTTAAACGTTCTTATGCACAACGATTTAAAATAGCAGTAGCAATCGTAAAGAATTATTTAAAAGGGAAGGGTAACCTGGGAGTTTTATTAATTATCATTGGTTTTGTTACAACTTTAATGAAAAACTTTATTACAGGTCAATTAGCTTATGTAGTCTATCTGTTAAGTCTTTTGTTGTATGTAGGAACCTTGTATACCTATTTTTCTGATCACCGCTTACGAGTATGGTATCTGGCAGGAGGCGGCTTTGTGATCACAGCCGGTGCATTGGCACAGGGTATGTTTGGAGAACTGGTGTATGTAACTGTACTGGTTGTATTATTAATTCTTCTGGAGCAAAAAGTAAAAACCTGGGTTAAATATGTTGTAACTATTTTCGGATTTATAGCAGTAATTGTTTTACAGAGTGTAAAAGCGGATTATCGAAGAATTACCTGGTATGGGATAGACCGTGGGGATCAATCCAATACCGAAGCTTTTTTTAACCTTGTACTTGAGCGGTTGTCTGCCCCCGAACGATTTTATGATCCGGAGTTAATATTTCCTACCATTAACCGTTTTAACCAGGGAATGCTTGTTGGAAAAGTGTTAGATCATGTTCCCAACCGTGCCCCTTTTGCCGAGGGCGAAACTATTTTTTTATCCCTTGCTGCCACTTTTGTACCACGAGTCATGTGGCCGGATAAACCTACTGCGGGCGGCCATTATAATATGGAACGTTTTGCCGGGTTTAGAATTGAAGGTGTAAGTATGAACATAAGTCCCATGGGAGAAGCCTATGGTAATTATGGTGTGGAAGGAGGCATCTTTTTCATGTTTGTCTATGGGTTGTTCTTTGCAATGCTTATTGTATTGCTCATGAACTATGTGAAAAAAAGACCCACGATTATTTTATGGTTCCCTATTTTGTTTTTGAATTCGGTGCAAATTGAAACAGATATCCTGATGGTGCTCAATTCACTCATCAAAAACATACTGTTTGTGGCCTTCTGTTATTGGGCTGCTAATAAATTCCTGCGATTAAAGTTGTAGAAGCTGAAACAACGTATCCTCATTTTTTACGATCATTTTTACCCTGCATGGAAAGCAGGAGGGCCGGTACAATCCTTAGTGAATCTTGTTCGTCATTTGTATCCATCCTATGATTTGTACATTGTTTGCAAGCCGCATGAAATGAATGAAACGGAAACACTCAAAGGAATAAAGACAAATGAGTGGATCAATTGGGAAGGTAAAGCCGACGTATATTACTGGAATTATTCTTTCAGCCAACGAAAAGAATTGATGGAACTCATAAAGTTGGTGAAACCCGATACAATATTCATCAACGGCCTTTATTCATTCTACTTTAATCTGCTCCCTCTTTGGTATTCGCTCAAAACTTCTCAAATAAAAGTTGTTTGGTCGGCAAGGGGAATGTTGCATCGTGGCGCTTTAGCTCAAAAAGCGTTCAAAAAGAAAATTTTTCTTTCTCTTATTAAGCTTTTCAGACTTCATAAAAAAGTAGTATGGCATGCAACAGATGAAAGAGAGGTTCATTTTATAAAACAAACAATGGGCGATGTGCAGGTAATGATTGCAGGTAATTACCCCAATCTAATAGAACAACTGCCTGTGCAAACAAAAATCTCCGGACAATTGGTATTGGGTTCTGTTGCGCTCATCAGCCCCATGAAAAATCATAAAGCCATTGTTGAAGCATTACAAAATTGTTCAGCTTCTATCAAGTGGTTGATCTATGGTCCTGTAAAGGATGATGCTTATTGGAATGAGTGCCTGCAGTTGATCCATCAACTACCTTCGAACATTGAAGTGGTATATAAAGGGGAACTTCCGCCACCTCATCTATCAACAGCTCTTGACCAAATGCATGTGTTCATCATGCCCAGCGAAAGTGAAAATTTTGGTCACGCTATTTTGGAAGCTTTAAGTGCCGGCAAGCCTGTAATCACTACCACTACCACACCTTTTCATCAGTTAACTCAGCAAAAAGCAGGTATTGCTGTAGATGTAGATGGATTAGAAGCATCACTCACCCGGGCGATTGATCATTTTTCAGCTATGCCACAGGATCCATATAATGAATTTTGCAGGCAGGCAGTGGTTGTTGCCAAAAACCATGTTTCTATTGATGAATTGACAGGCCAGTACCGAAAACTGTTTCAACCCATCACTAAAATTTCTGAACCTATATTTGCGCCAAATTTAAAAAATCAACATGACCGTACTGGGAATTAACGCCTATCATGCAGACAGCAGTGCCGCCATATTTGTAGATGGCATCATGATCGCTGCTATTGAAGAAGAACGTTTCAGACGTGTAAAACATTGGGCCGGATTTCCTTCTATGGCTGTTGAATTTTGCCTGGAAGAAGCAGGTGTTACATTGGATCAGGTGGATCATATTGCTATTGGTCGTGACCCATGGGCCAAGCTGGGCAAAAAGCTTTTATTTCTTGCAAAAAATCCGGGTGGCGGATTAGCAGCTGTAAAAAACCGTTTGAGCAATGCAAAAAAAGTAGCATCGCTGGAAGAAGAATTTTTAAAAATTGCCAATATTGATAAAGCTGAACTAAAAAAGAAAATTCATAATGTTGAGCATCACCGCAGCCATTTAGCTTCAGCTTTTTTTGCATCACCTTTTGAAGAAGCAGCTTTGCTCTCTATTGATGGTTCGGGTGATTTTACAACGACCATGATCGGTATTGGCCGTGGCAATCAAATTGAAGTGTTGGATAGTGTTGATTTTCCTCACTCTGCAGGAATTTTTTATACAGCTTTTACCCAATGGCTCGGATTTCCGCATTATGGTGATGAATATAAAGTAATGGGGCTTGCTCCTTATGGTGAAGCAAAGTATGTGAATGAACTGAAAGAAGTAATTGAATTTACCCATGATGGTTTGTTCCAACTCAATCTTCAATATTTCAGAAACCCCAAACAGGGGATTATTAGTTATGGCAAAGATCATATTCCTGTAGTAGCAACATTATTCACTGATGCATTTGAAAAGAAGTTTGGCCCTGCAAGAAAGAAAGGCGAAGAGTTAACACAATTTCATAAAGATTATGCCGCCAGCGTACAACGTTTTACAGAGCAACTGATCTTTCATATTCTCACGCATTTGCAAAAACGTACCGGTTTAAACAATGTTTGTATTGCCGGTGGTGTTGCACAAAATTCTGTGGCCAATGGAAAGATCACCCGCAACACACCTTTTACCAATGTGTACATACCAAGTGCCGGACATGATGCAGGTATTTCCATGGGTGCAGCCTTGTATGTGTACAATCAAACATTACAGCAACCACGCAAGCCGGCTATTTGGAGTGCGTATACAGGAAGCAGATTCAATAACGATGAGATTGAAGTATTTCTTCAATCAAAAAATATCAGCTATAAAAAATTAGAAGATGCTGTGTTGTATGAGTATGTAGCTGATAAACTCATCAATGCCGGTGTAATAGGATGGTTCAGTGGCCGTAGTGAATTTGGCCCCAGGGCATTGGGCGGCCGTTCTATTTTAGCAGATCCGAGAAGAAACGATGCGAAAGATCTTCTCAATGCAAAAATTAAAAGAAGGGAAAGCTTTCGTCCTTTCGCACCTTCTATCTTAAAGGAATATGTAGATGAATACTTTGAGTTGAATGATGTAGTTCCATTCATGGAAAAAGTATTTCCTATCAAAGAAGCAAAACGTTCGGTTATTCCTGCTGTGACACATGTGGATGGTACAGGAAGATTGCAAAGTGTGGATGCAAATGTATCACCACGTTATTATGCGCTGATTGATGCATTCCGTAAAAAAACCGGGGTACCAATTTTATTGAACACATCATTCAATGAAAACGAACCTATTGTAAACACACCTGCTGAAGCGCTGGATTGTTTCCTGCGTACACAAATGGACATGCTGGTACTGGAGAATATTATTGTGGAGCGATAACTATGCAGTTGAAAATTTCCATCATTACTGTTGTATTTAACAGGGTAAAAACGGTTGAACGGGCTATACAATCTGTACTCAACCAGTCTTACAATGATATTGAGTATATCGTTGTTGATGGGGCATCAACAGACGGAACAGTAGATGTAATAGAGAAGTATAAAGACCGTATTCATACCATTGTTTCAGAAAAAGACAAGGGTATGTATGATGCACTTAACAAGGGGATCAAATTAGCCACCGGTGATATTGTTGGTATTCTTCATGCCGATGATGAGTTTGCAGATGAAACAATTATACAACAGGTAGCTGATGTGTTCCTTCAGAACAAACATACTGATTGTGTATATGGTGATGTAGGTTTTGTAAAAGAGGAAGATCCTCAAAAAATAGTACGCTATTATTCATCTGCTATTTTTCATCCCAAGCTGTTCAAGTATGGTTTTATGCCGGCACACCCGACCTTCTTTTGCTATAAAAAGTTTTTTGACCTTTATGGTTTTTACCGTACTGATTTGGAAATTGCAGCAGATTTTGATTTGCTGCTCCGGTATTTGAAAAAATTCACGCTTCAATCCGTGTATATTCCTCAAATGCTGGTGCGTATGAACATGGGAGGGAAGAGTACAAAGGGATTATCCAGCACGATCAGGATCAACAAAGAAATAAAGCAGATATTAAAAGAACATAAAATGCCTTCCGGCTACCTGCGTTTGTATTCAAGGTACTTTATCAAAGTGCAGGAGTTCTGGAAGAATAAAAACAAATAATTATGAAGAAGGCATTAATCACCGGTGTTACGGGACAGGATGGAGCTTATCTCTCCGAGTTTCTTTTGAAAAAAGGTTATGAAGTACATGGTATCAAAAGAAGAAGCTCTTTGTTCAATACAGAAAGGATTGATCATATTTATGAAGATCCCCATGTAAACAATCGTCACTTTGTATTGCATTACGGTGATTTAACAGACAGCACCAATCTCATCCGCATCATCCAGGAAGTACAGCCTGATGAAATTTACAATCTTGGTGCCATGAGTCATGTAAAAGTGAGTTTTGATACGCCTGAGTACACAGCCAATGCTGATGGTATTGGCACGCTTCGCATTCTCGAAGCCGTACGTTTACTCGGCTTATCACAAAAAACAAAAATATACCAGGCATCTACGTCAGAGTTGTATGGATTAGTGCAGGAAGTTCCGCAAAAAGAAACAACACCTTTCTATCCACGTTCACCTTATGGAGTTGCCAAGTTGTATGCATACTGGATCACTGTGAACTATCGTGAAGCGTATAATATGTTTGCATGTAACGGCATCCTGTTCAATCACGAATCACCATTACGTGGTGAAACATTTGTAACAAGGAAAATTACAAGAGCCGTTGCAAAAATTGCGTTAGGTATGCAGGATAAGTTGTGGTTGGGAAATTTGGATGCCAAACGTGACTGGGGTCATGCTAAAGATTACATTGAAGCCATGTGGTTGATATTGCAACAGGATGTTGCTGAAGATTATGTAATTGCTACGGGTATTACTACCTCCGTTCGTGAATTTGTAAGAATGAGTTTTGCGGAAGTAGGTATTGAACTGGAATTCAAAGGAACAGGAAAAGATGAAAAGGGATACGTCGTTCGCTGCAATCATCCGGCCTACCAGGTAGCTGCCGGAACAGAAGTTGTGGCAATTGATCCACAATACTACAGACCAACAGAGGTTGATTTGCTCATTGGTGACCCAACAAAAGCCAATACAAAGCTTGGCTGGAAACCAAAATATGACCTGGCAGGATTGGTGAAAGAAATGGTAGCTGCAGATGTACAACTGTTTTTAAAAGAAAAGCATGTTCGTGAAGGCGGGTTTCAATCAAAAAATCAATATGAGTAATGGATAAGAAGTCGAAGATATATATAGCGGGTCATAGAGGAATGGTTGGCTCTGCCATTGTAAGAAGACTGGAAGCCGAAGGTTATGATAATTTGGTGTTACGTACTTCAGCTGAGTTGGACCTGAGAAACCAGGAAGCTGTTGAACAATTTTTTAAAGAACATAAACCCGATTATGTTTTTTTAGCTGCTGCAAGAGTAGGAGGTATTGTAGCCAACAATACATACCGTGCAGAATTTCTGTATGATAATTTGATGATTGAAAGCAACATCATTCATTCATCGTATAAGCATTCAGTTACAAAGTTGTTGTTCTTAGGTTCTTCCTGCATCTATCCGAAATTTGCAGAACAGCCTATTAAGGAAGAATACTTGTTAACCGGTTTACTGGAACATACCAATGAACCGTATGCCATTGCAAAAATTGCCGGGTTGAAATTATGTGATGCGTACCGCAGCCAGTATGGATGCAATTTTATTTCGGCTATGCCAACAAATCTTTATGGCCCTAATGATAATTATGATTTAACAAATTCACATGTGTTGCCCGCATTGATTCGTAAAATGATCGTAGCGAAACGCAATGGTGATGCTAACGTAGAAATATGGGGCAGCGGTAAACCCATGCGTGAATTTTTGCATGTAGATGACCTGGCAGAAGCCTGTTTGTTTCTGATGCAGCATTATAATGAGCCCGGGCATATTAATATTGGCACAGGCAGTGATGTTACCATTGCCCAACTGGCGCACATCATCAAACAAGTTACAGGCTTTGAAGGCGAGCTTGTGTTTAACGCCGATAAACCTGATGGAACACCCCGTAAGCTGATGGACAGCTCCAAAATACATGCACTTGGATGGCATGCAAAAATTGATCTTCAAAACGGCATTGAAAAAGTGTACAAAGAAGTACAATCTCTCCCATTCTGATCATGTTTGGTTTATTTAAAAAGAAAGAAAAACAATCATCATTCGCCGGGAACTACAGTGGGTTGCACACAGATATGCACTCTCACCTGTTGCCGGGTATAGATGATGGCTCACCTGATGTTGATACTTCCATTGAGCTGATTAAAGGCATGATGGAGTTGGGGTATAAAAAATTCATCACTACACCTCATGTGTACCCTGATCTTTACCCCAACACAACAGCATCCATTCAACAAGCCCATGCTGCTTTAACGCAACGTTTGCAGCAGGAACAGATGGATGTAGAAGTGAAAGCAGCCGCCGAATATTTTATTGATGAACAGTTTCCTGAGCGAATTGATCGAAGGGAGCAACTGCTCACCATTCATCAAAACTGGGTATTGGTAGAAATTTCATTTATAAGTCCGCCGGTTGATTTGAATGAAACCATTTTTAAAATGGTCGTTGCCGGTTATCAACCTGTGTTGGCACACCCGGAACGTTACAGTTTTTATCATCACAACAAAGAAGCGTTTCAGCAGTTCAAAGACCGTGGCTGCATGCTGCAGATCAACTTATTATCGCTATTGGGCTATTACGGAAAATCAGCCCAGGAAACAGCACGCATGCTGGTAGCTGAGCGGTTGGTTGATTTAATTGGAACTGACTTACATCACACCCGTCATTTGCAGGCCATGAACAATACTGCTCTCATGGCTGAAGCAGATGCACTGCTTCAAAAGGGACAGATCTTAAATCCCACACTCTAATCATTGACAAAGCCAAGGCTTTTGATCGTACTCAACCGGCTTTCTATTGGAGGGCCTGCTACCAATACATTGGCAGTTGCACAGGCGTTGAAAGATGATTTTGAAATTGTATTGGTAGCCGGTGAACCTGTACAGGGTGAAGAGTCAGCAGCATACTTACTGGAGCAATACAATGGCTTCCATGTGCAAATGTTAAAGAGTTTGAAGCGTGCGGTGTTGCCGATGGATGATTATCATGCGTACAAACAAATGAAACAGATCATCAAAACTTTTCAGCCACACATTATTCATACACATGGTTCCAAGCCGGGAGTTATCGCAAGATGGGCAGCAAAACGTTGCAATGTTCCTGTGATCACACATACATATCATGGTCATGTGTTTCATTCTTATTTTTCTCCATTGATATCCGGTCTCATTGTAAAACTGGAGAGATGGCTTGCCAGTCATTCCTCTTTCATTATTGCTATTAATGAGCGGTTGCAACAGGAACTTACTTCCCTCTATAAAATTGCACCTCCTGAAAAAATAAAACTCAACCGTTTGGGTATTGATGTAGAAAGTTTACAGGATGCTGATGGAAGTAAACGGAAGAAATTCAGAACGGAATTTCAACTGCAGGAACATGAAATTGCCATTGGTATTATCGGCAGGCTGGTACCTGTTAAGCAACATCACATTTTCATCGATCTGATTTTACAACTATTAAAAGCAAGTGTTTCATCTCCCTTGCGTTTTTTTATCATTGGCGATGGTGGTGAGAAGCAAAAGCTGGAGCAACAGTTGCAGAACCATCACATCACTTACACAACCACTGACAGCCATTTCAATAACGCCGCACCTGTTATATTCACCTCCTGGCGAAAGGATATGGATGCAGTTATGGCCGGGCTTGATATTGTTACGCTTACCTCCCAAAATGAAGGAACTCCCATTTCCATTATGGAGGCCATGGCAGCCGGTAAACCGGTTGTAGCTGCTGATGTAGGTGGTATTGCAGAGTTGTTTCAGAATAATACCAATGGCCTGTTATATCGGCAACCTTCAGAACTGTTTCAACAAACGCTGCAACTTATCCAATCACCTCAAAGCCGAAATAGGATCGGTAACAACGCCCGGACATTTGCAGCTACGGAGTTAACGATCAAGAAACAGGTTCAATCTCTTCGGCAAACTTACCTGGTATCTCTCGCTGCCCTCTAATTCCCTTTCTTAGCCTGCCACCCCTTAAAAATCAGCCATTTATTTTTTAATTTCCCTAAACCTTTTTCGAAATGGATTGTAATAAGTCCGTATGAATAAGTTTACCATTAAAGATTTGGAAAACTTGAGCGGTATTAAGGCCCATACGATTCGTATATGGGAACAACGCTACACTTTTTTAAAACCACATCGTACCGCTACGAATATCCGTTATTACAGTAACCAGGAGTTAAAGACACTTCTTAACATCTCTCTTCTAAATAAATACGGTTATAAAATATCGCATATTAACCGTATGAATGATGAGGAACTGCGGGAAAAAATACTTTCTCTCACCGGCAGCCAGGCACAGCAGGAGCGTATTGTGAATGAATTGATTCAGAATATGGTTGACCTGGATATGGAGGCATTTGAACAGGTGCTGAATAATTTCATTGCTGCAAGGGGAGTAGAAAAGGCCATTACGTTCATCATTTTTCCATTTTTAGAACGGGTGGGCATTTTATGGTTAACAGATCATATCAATCCTGCACAAGAACACTTAATTACCAATATCATCCGGCAAAAGATCATCGTTGGTATTGAAAATATGGTAAGTCCTTTTGAACTCAAATCCCGGGTACTTTTATTTTTACCGGAGAATGAGCATCACGAACTTGGCTTGCTATTTCTCAATTATTTACTAAAGAGCCGTGGTGTGAAAACCATTTACCTGGGCTCCAATGTGCCTATTTCGGATCTGGAATATGTAGTGGATCTGAAAAAGCCAGACTACATCTATACCCATCTTACCACTGTTATGCGGGAATTCAATTTTGAGAAATTTATCAATAATCTCAAATCAAGATTTACGACTACACCTATACTTATTTCAGGACTGCTCACCAATACATTTGAGAAAAAAGACTCCTCGGGAAATATTCGTTTTCTAAAATCATTAGCTGAGGTCAACGAATTTATAGGAACCCTCAAATAAATAAGATTCCTGATGAAAACCTTCGATCCCGCCAATACCAGGCGGGATTTTTTGTAACTGGCTGGTTTAAAGTGTTTTAAAATTTAACAGAAAAAGTTCAACAAAAATTTGGAAACAAGGGTTTATTTTGTTTAAATTTGACTTCATAATAATTAAACAATCTTTTCCATGTCAACAGTTGAGTTCAATCAAATGCTTGTAAATAATACGGATTTTTTAAAGCCGTTCGCTTTTACACTTACAAGAGACAATGAAACTGCCAAGGATCTCCTCCAGGAAACTATGTTCCGTGCTTTGGCCAACAGAGAGAAGTATAATGTAGGCACCAATATCAAAGCCTGGCTTTATACGATTATGAGGAACATCTTCATCAATAACTACCGTCGTCGTGTTAAACAAAACACCATTTTCGACTCAACTCCCAACGATTTCCTGTTAAACTATCAACAGGCTACTGTTTCTAATGAAGCAGAACGTACATTAAGGATGAAGGAAATTCAAAACGCTATCCATCACTTACCCGAGATATTTAAAAACCCCTTCATGCTGTATTTTGAAGGATTCAAATACCATGAAATTGCTGAAGCGCTCAACGAACCCCTGGGAACAATTAAGAGCCGCATTCATTTTGCCCGTAAATTGCTGAAAGAGCAAATAAGCCGTAACTAACTTTATTCATTTATTTATTTGTGCCAAAAGCAATTGTTATTGGAAGCGGATTTGCAGGGCTTTCTGTTGCCTCATTCCTTGCCAAAGAGGGGTGGAATGTTGAGGTATTAGAAAAACATGAGTTACCGGGCGGTCGTGCAAGAAAAATGAAAGCTGCCGGATTCACCTTTGACATGGGGCCAAGTTGGTATTGGATGCCGGATGTATTTGAACGTTATTTTGAACAATTTGGCAAAAAAGTATCTGACTATTATCAACTCCATCGTTTAGATCCCTCTTACCGGGTATATTTTAAAAACGAAGTGCTGGATGTATCTGCCAACTATGAAGATCTCAAAAGATCTTTTGAGGAGTTGGAGCCGGGTAGTGGTAAACAGTTGGACAAGTTTCTGGAAGAAGCAGCTTATAAATACAAGGTTGGCATTAACAAATTGGTGTTTAAGCCGGGTTTATCGTTAACCGAGTTCATGGATGCTGACCTGTTGAAAGGGTTGCTGAAACTGGATGTGTTTACTTCCATGAGCAAACATGTGCGCAGGTTTTTTAAAGATGAACGATTGATTGAACTCATGGAATTTCCTGTTTTGTTTTTAGGGGCTCTTCCTCAAAACATTCCTGCCCTGTACAGCCTTATGAATTTTGCTGATGTTAAATTAGGTACATGGTTTCCGCAAGGGGGAATGTACAGTATTGTTGATGCTATGTATCGTTTAGCAAAAGAGCTGAAAGTAGAGTTCAGGTTTCAACAAAATGTATCTGAGATCCATGTTGATAACGGGAAAGCAACCGGTGTAACTGCAAACGGGGACTTTTATGATGCGGATGTAGTGATCAGCAGTGCAGATTATCATCATACGGAAACAAAACTGTTGCCTTTACAATATCGAACTTACAATGATGCTTACTGGAACACAAGAGTTATGGCACCATCCTGCCTTTTATACTATGTAGGGATAAATAAAAAATTGACAAATCTACCGCATCATAGTTTATTTTTTGATACTGATTTTAAAAAGCATGGGCAGGAAATTTATACAAACCCTCAATGGCCATCCAATCCTTTGTTTTATGTAAGTATTACTACCGTTACAGATGATAGCGGAGCGCCACCCAATTGTGAGAATCTGTTTTTCCTCATTCCTGTTGCAGCTGATTTAGAGGGAGATTCTGAAGAAATAAGAGAACAATATTTTCAAATGATTGTTAAGCGATTTGAGGAGAGAACGGGACAGACAATAACTAACCATATAGTATTTCAAAAGTCATTTTCTGTCACTGATTTTAAAGAGGACTACAATTCATTCAGGGGAAATGCATACGGGTTGGCCAATACACTGTTACAAACAGCGAATTTAAAACCATCCTGTAAGAGCGGGAAAGTAAATAACTTGTATTTTACAGGACAGTTAACTGTGCCGGGTCCGGGTGTGCCTCCCTCTTTAATCAGCGGTGAAGTGGTGGCAGGATTGGTTCGCAAAGAATTTAAAAACTGAAATAAAAACGTATGATGCAATTGTTTCATGAAGTAAGCCAGTTGTGCAGCCGTGTAACAACGGAGCGTTACAGCACTTCATTTTCATCATCTATTCGTTTGTTGCACCAGGACCTACGACAGCCGATTCATAACATCTATGGTTTTGTACGGTTTGCTGATGAAATTGTAGATACATTTCATGAGCATGATAAAGAAGAATTACTCAGGCAGTTTAAAAAAGAAACCTATGATGCTATTGAACGCCGCATCAGTCTCAATCCCATTTTACACAGTTTTCAGTTAACCGTTAATGAGTATAAAATTGACCATGCGCTGATTGAAGCTTTTTTCAAAAGCATGGAAATGGACCTGGATAAACAGCAATACAATCAACAGACTTATAACGAGTATATCTATGGAAGTGCTGAAGTTGTAGGTCTTATGTGCCTCTATGTTTTTGTGGAAGGAGATGTGCAACAATATGAACAGTTGAAACCCTATGCACAGTCTTTGGGCGCTGCATTTCAAAAAGTGAATTTTTTAAGGGATATAAATGCTGATTACAATTCTTTGAACCGAACCTATTTCCCGGGGTTGGATTTCTCAAATTTTACTACTTGTAAGAAGTCGGAAATTGAAGCAGACATTCAAAAAGATTTTGACCATGCATATGAGGGAATTCTAACATTGCCCATGAAAGTAAGGTTTGGCGTGTATGTAGCCTATAAGTATTATCTGTCATTGTTCAGAAAGATTCAAAAATTACAACCCGCCAAGATCATGAACAGACGTGTACGCATTCCTAATTATGGCAAGGCCATGATCCTGTTACGGGCAGGTGTGCGTAATTCTTTGAATATAATGTAAGAAATGATTGTTGAAATACCCTCAACGCCGTCGGTAAAATATACCGGCGGTCTTTTTTTGAACTATATCTGTCCACATCGGCAAGGAAAAAATTAGCAATTGAGTAAGTATTATTATTTTACAATATGCAGCAGGTAATCTTAGTAAATGAACAGGATGAACAAGTTGGGCTCATGGAAAAAATGGAAGCACATGAAAAAGCGTTACTGCACCGTGCTTTCAGCGTTTTTCTTTTCAACAGGGAGGGATTGATGCTGCTGCAACAACGGGCGCACAGTAAATATCATAGCCCCGGCTTATGGACCAATGCCTGTTGTTCACACCCGCTTCCGGGCGAAGAAGTAAAAGAAGCAGCATTGAGAAGAATGAGAGAAGAACTAGGGATCATGGTTCCTGTTGAAAAAGCATTTCACTTCACTTACAGGGCTGCATTTGATAATGGTTTAACAGAACATGAGTTTGATCACGTGTTTGTAGGAATGCATGATGGTGGTATGAACCTGAATCCCGATGAAGTGAGTGCTGTTACTTACAAAAGCATGAGTGAAATTGAACAGGATATTCAAACAGTACCGCATGTTTATACGGAATGGTTTAAAATAGCATTTCCACTACTTAAGGAGTGGATGCAAAAAAATAAATTTGCTCATGCAGCAGCATAAAGCAGTTGTTATTGGCAGTGGTGTGGCAGGCCTGGCAAGTGCCATACGGTTAGCAATACTGGGATTTGAAACTACTGTGTTTGAACGCAACCATTATCCCGGTGGTAAATTATCACTCATAGAGAAAGATGGTTTTCGGTTTGATGCCGGGCCATCCCTGTTTACACAGCCTCATAATATAGAACAACTGTTTACTGATGCAGGCGAACATATCAATGATTATTTTCAGTATGAATCTGTTCCCATTTCCTGCCGGTATTTTTATGATAATGAAAAGGTTGTTAATGCCTATTCTGACACACAGCAATTTGAAAAAGAGTTGCAGGAGGTGATGGGAGAGAAGCAGGGCAGCTTAACGAATTATCTTTCGCAAAGTGAGCAACTCTACAATACTATTGGCACCGTTTTTTTGAATCATTCACTGCACAAACGAAAAACCTGGCTGCAGCCTGCTATTGTTAAAGCGTTGAAGAATCTTCGGTTTCCTTATTTGTTTGGCACTTTGCACCAGCACAATCAAAAACGGTTCTCTAATCCTCAAACCATTCAGCTATTCAACCGATTTGCCACTTATAATGGCAGTAATCCTTATCAAACTCCCGGCATGATGAGTTTGATCCCTCACCTGGAATTAAATGAGGGAACATTCTATCCCAAAGGAGGAATGATCAGTATCACCAATGCCCTGTATCAGTTAGCACTTAAAAAAGGAGTAAGATTCCATTTCAATACATCAGTTCAAAGTATCATTCATCACCAGGGGAAAATAAAAGGCATTGCTGCCAATAATGAAAACCATTTTGCTGATGTAGTAGTAAGCAATGCTGATATTTATTTTACCTATCAGCAATTATTGAAGGATGAAAGCAAAGCAACAAAAGTACTCAAGCAGGAAAGAAGCTGCAGCGGTGTTATTTTTTATTGGGGGATGAACAGAGAGTTTCAGCAACTTCATCTGCATAATATTTTCTTCTCGGGTAATTATAAAGCGGAGTTCGATCATATATTTCAATTAAAGAAGTTATTTCATGACCCAACGGTGTATATCAACATCACATCCAAAATGGAAACCGGTCATGCACCAACAGGAAAAGAAAATTGGTTTGTACTGGTGAACGCACCGTCACATACGCAGCAGAACTGGGAGCAGCTCAAACTGCAGTTAAAACAGAATATCCTGCAAAAGCTTTCAAAAGTTCTAGGTGAAGATATTGGTGCGGCTATTGAAGTGGAAGAAACATTAGATCCCATCAGCATTGAAAGTAAAACAGGCTCTTATCTCGGTGCCTTGTATGGTACCAGCAGCAACAGCAGGATGGCTGCTTTTAACCGTCATCCTAATTTTCAATCACACATCAAAGGATTGTATTTCTGCGGTGGCAGTGTGCATCCCGGTGGTGGTATTCCGCTTTGTTTTAAAAGTGCTGAAATTGTAAGTAAACTGGTACAGGAAGATTATAAAATGAACGTTCAGTAATGGGATTGATCCAAAATAAACAGCAGGCTGCTCTCTTCATTGCCATTCTTTTTCATGCAGTGGGTGTAACAGGTATTTTGTTTTTTGATAAGCAATTGTTTGCCGCTCTAACACCGTTTCATTTATTATTGAGTTTTGTTTTGATTCTCTGGACTCATGCTGATCGAAATATTTACTTCTGGTTGTTTGCGATGCTAAGCTTTGTTATTGGCTTTTTTGCAGAGTATTCAGGTGTAAATTATCAATTACTGTTTGGAGACTATCAATACCTCCCGGCCTTAGGCACAACATGGGAAGGTGTTCCTTACATCATAGGTGTGAACTGGTTCATCATCATCTATTGCTGCGGTGTAAGTGTACAGCATGTGCTCAATACCATCTGGAACCGCCTGAAAGATGAGGATATGCCCAGGCGAAAGGATGTTGGTTTTTGGGCCATTGTACTGGATGGTGCTTTACTGGCCACATTTTTTGATTGGGTAATGGAGCCGGTGGCCGTAAAACTTGGCTTTTGGCAATGGTTGGGCAATGGTTCTATTCCCTTTAAAAATTACTGGAGCTGGTTTCTTGTAAGCGCCTTGCTGCTTTTGATCTTTCGCCTGTTTCCGTTTCAGAAAAACAACCTTTTCGGTTTACATTTGTTATTGATTCAATTAATGTTTTTCCTGATCCTCAGAACTTTTCTATGAGCTTGTTTTTATATATACTACTGGCATTTTTGGTTTTCTTTATTATGGAAGGGATCACCTGGCTTACGCATAAATATATAATGCATGGTTTTTTGTGGTACCTGCATGAAGATCACCACCAGCCAAGAGGGAACTTCTTTGAAAAGAACGATGCTTTCTTTTTAATTTTTGCAATTCCAAGCTGGCTCTGCATTATGCTGGGCTTAATGTATGGTGTTTATTGGGTGGTGAGTATTGGTGCCGGTATTGCCATGTACGGACTGGCCTATTTTATTGTACACGATATCATTATCCACCAGCGCTTTAAAATTTTTTCACGCTGGAACAGCACTTACGTACGTGCTATACGCTGGGCCCACAAAATGCACCACAAACATTTGGATAAGCATGATGGTGAAAGTTTTGGAATGCTGCTCGTTGCCAAAAAGTATTGGGAAAAAGTAAGAAAGGAAAAGGAACTTAACCCCAACATCAAATAAACACATTGAATTCGCAGTACACTTACTTTTTCATTTTAGCTGTATCACTCGCAGGTCCGCTTCTTTTAAGTTTTGATAAGAAAGTGGCATTTTACAAAAAATGGAAGTATGTGTTTCCTGCCATGATCTTTCCTGCTTTGTTTTTTATTGTGTGGGATGAGTTTAAAACAAGAGGCGGCGTGTGGCATTTTAGTGAAGCGCATACAGTGGGTAACTATATTTTATACCTGCCCGTGGAAGAGGTTCTGTTCTTTTTTGTTGTACCCTACTGCTGCCTGTTTATTTATGAGTGCATGAGAAGTTATTTTCCAACGATTATCGGGAAAAAATGGGGGAGTTCTTTTTTACAATTATTATTTGCTGTGTTTGTAATCAGTTCCGTTTTCAATTTTGGGAAAGATTATACATTTTATACTTCACTTTTCAATGCTTTGTTTATTGCCTCCCTATTTCTTTTTAAAAAATGGTGGAAAGGTTTTGATGCTTCCTCATTTCTTGTTTCTTATGCTGTAACCGTTATTCCTTTCCTCATCGTCAATGGATTTTTAACAGCTATTCCTGTAGTGATGTACAACGATGCAGAGAATTTGGGTATCCGTATGTTTTCTTTTTTGCCCTGGCCAATGAGGAATATTCCGGTGGAAGATGTTTTTTACGGAATGCTGCTGGTGTTGATGAATGTAACAGTATACGAAAAACTGAAACATCAACAACAGCAGGCCGGATAAATATTTCAGATACGGTATTGCAAAAATATTTTGGCATTCTACTATAAAGATTGCCTGAAATCTGTAATATCTTTGCTTCAGCAATTGTTGGTAAAACAGCGGTTGCTTACGATAAATGAATAATACGCCTCTACGGGCTTCTGCAATTCTCCTACACCTGCTCCTCAACTTTTTCCTTGTTTCATGGTTCATGGATTTTGACCTCACAGGAGGGTGGATACGTTTTGCCCTGTTCCTCGCCGCATGTATACTACTGCTGATGCTGTTCGTGATGCACATCATCTCGTTCATTCGTTATTTACAATCAAAATAAACTACTATGATTTCAACAGTTGTGTTTTTTCTCGCCTTGTTCATCACAGGGCTGTTTCTCGGTGTGTTTAAAAAATCAACCTACTTTACGGAGGATGGGAGATTTAAACCCGTGGCTTTGGTAAAGCCTGTACTTACTTTATTAATTGCATTGGTACTTACGGCTATCAACCCCATTAATGTGGAGCGTATTGATGCAGGACATGTGGGTATCAAAGTGAGTAATGTGGGTGACAACCGTGGTGTGGGCCGTACAGAATATGTTACGGGCTGGGTGTTCTATAACTCGTGGATCTCACGCATCTACGAATTTCCCATCCACCAGCAGCATATTGATTATGAAGCCAACGATATTGTTACGAAAGGTGGTTTTCGTGCCACCATCAAACCATCCTTCAACTATTCCATTAATGCAGGTAATGTGGCAGATATGTTTCAGAACCTGCGGGTAGGTGTAAAAGAAATGGAGCAAGGTTGGTTGAAGAATGCCATAGTAGGCAGTGTGAATGATGTGGCCAACCGATACACGGTTGATTCGATCTTCAATCACCGTGAAGAGTTTGAAGCAGATATTGTAAAAGAATGTAATAAACGTGTATCGAAATGGTTCAATGTGTCGCAACTGCGTACCAACATTATTCCGCCTGCTGAAATTTCTGAAAGTATTGTTGCCAAAACAAGAGCTATACAGGAAGTGCAGGTAGCTGAAAACAGAAGACAGGTAGCAGTGGCTGAAGCTGAACGTAAAATTGCTGAAGCAAGAGGTGATAGTGCACAGGCTGTGATACAGGCTGCCGGTAGAGCAGAAGCGATACGCAAAGAGCAAATGTCGTTAACCCCATTGTATATTGAATACATTAAGGTACAGAAGTGGAGTGGACAGGTACCTACTACCGTTGCAGGTGGTAACAGTGGATTTATGATTCAGTTGCCGAAAGAGAAAGACTAATATCGTACTGATATTCTTTAAAGCCTGTGGAGTAAATACTTCACAGGTTTTTTTATTGCGACCCCGGGCAACCTACTCTTTTTTGTTTTTTGAAGGATGAAATACCGGATGTGCGTTTGTACCAATCCACATACGGACGAATGGTAAATGTGAGCTGTACAAAATAGTATCCATCTTTATTATCGTCATTGCCACGAAGAGAACCGCCGGCAGGATAAGTTCCATTACCACGATAAGCCATTTGCACAGCTGTACTGCCACGGGCAGCCTGCAGTTGTGCCTGGTCAACGTACGTTGTACTCACATCATCCATATAATCAGTAAATGTTCTTCTGTAACCTAATTCCAAACCAACACGCATATCTTCGTTTAACGCATACTCTGCACCAATACCAAAAGGTATAGTGATCACGGTACGTTTATATTCTTTCCTGCCTGCAATAAATCCCTGTCCTTCTGTACTTAATGGCTGTAAAAAAGTTTTTGTTCCATTATTATCATACGCATAAGGTTTAAAGTTGAAGAAAGCTACTCCGGCAAATGCATAAGGTGTCCACCATTGATCATTCAAGCTGAAAATATTGTACTGCATACTCAACTCCAGTTCTTTAATGCGGCTTTCAAAACTTAAGTTGCGTTGCTGTAAGGATGTGCTTTTATTTTCAGCATCTGCTGCTTTAATTGTACCATAACTGATAAAACCACAGCCGGTAAAATGTTCACTCAGATCATAACGGGCACCAATGCTTCCTGTCATTTCTGCCTGTTTAAAAGTGAAGCGTTTTTGCTGTAAGTCACCCTGATAGTTCGCTAACCCAAACCGGAAACCTATGTGGGTGTTTTGCGAAAAGCCGCTAACAGGCAATAACAGGAAGAAGTAAATGATTTTTTTCATGATAATGTAATGGATATGTTAATAACGCAGTTTAGAGTGTAAAATTATCACCGGTTGATAGTTTTCTGCGGTGCGTTATTTGTCAACAATATGCGAGGTAAATAGTGCAACCTATATGATATCATTAAATTAATCTGATTTTAATTTTTATTTAATTCGAGCTTACTGCCCGGTGATTAATGTTGTACCAGTTTTATATTAAATATTTAAATGATGGAAACAGCAATAATTGAAGTAAGAAATCTTACGATGCAAGATTATCAAACATTGAAAGAGTCCATGCAGCAGGCTTATGCCAGTTTAGGCGGGCAATACTGGAAAGAAGATGCTATAAAAAAACTCATCCGAAAGTTTCCTGATGGGCAAATTGTAATTACATGTAATAACAAAGTGGTGGGGTGTGCCTTATCTATTATTGTAAATTATGATCAGTTTGGCGATCATCATAATTACCTTGATATCACAGGCGACTTTAGTTTTGATACACACGATGAGCAGGGAGATACACTTTATGGAATAGAAGTATTTGTACATCCTGCTTACCGTGGAATGCGGTTAGCCCGCCGTTTATATGATGTAAGAAAAGTTTTATGTGAGCGGCTGAATTTAAAAATGATTGTAGCCGGTGGCCGTATACCCAAATATGGGATGTATGCAGATGAATTATCACCCAAAGCATATATTGATAAGGTGAGAAAGCGTGAAATTTTTGACCCTACACTCACTTTTCAACTTTCAAATGACTTCCAGGTCAAAAAACTCATCCGGGATTATTTGCCCGAGGATGAAGAAAGTAAAGGATATGCAACTCTGTTGGTATGGCATAATGTGTTTTACGAGTCAGAAAAAAGGATCATTCTTCAAAAGAAACATATCATACGAATCGGGTTAGTTCAGTGGCAGGTGCGTCCTTATTATAAACCGGATGAAGTGCTGAAACAGGCAGAGTATTTCGTGGATGCTGTGAGTGACTATCAATCAGACTTCATTCTTTTTCCTGAACTGTTCAACGCACCGCTGATGGGTAAATTCAATGATATGGACAGCAGGCATGCCATTAAAGAGTTGGCAACGTTTACACAACCCATTGTTGAAGCCATGCAGAAAATGGCTATCGCCTATAATGTAAACATCATTGCCGGAAGCATGCCTGAAATACGAAATGGTGAACTCTTTAATGTAAGCTATGTTCTCCAGCGAAATGGTAAAATTGACAGGGTGGATAAAATACATATTACCCCGTCTGAGGAATATGAATGGCAATTTAAGGGAGGCAGGGAAATCAAGGTGATTGAAACGGATGTTGCAAAAATAGGCGTGCAAATATGTTATGATGTGGAATTTCCCGAGCTCAGCCGATTAATGGCAGACCAGGGAATGCAGATACTCTTTGTGCCCTTTCTTACTGATACACAGAATGCATATAACCGTGTAAGATTTTGTGCACAGGCACGAGCAGTCGAAAACGAATGTTTTGTAGCAATTGCAGGAAGTGTGGGCAACTTGCCAAAAGTTTCAAATATGGATTTGCAGTTTGCACAATCAGCAGTGCTTACACCTTCTGATTTTCCGTTCCCGATTAATGGTGTTAAAGCAGAAGCTACTCCTAATACTGAAATGATTGTAATAAGTGATGTTGATCTTTCTCTTCTTAGGGAGCTTCACAACCACGGAAGTGTACAAACCTTAAACGACAGGCGCACAGATTTGTACCAGGTGGTATTACCGCCGCATATGAAAGCAGAGAAATCAATACTTCAGACATGATTATATGCAGGAGAAATCAGGAGTCAGTAAGGGCATTTAAATAACTTAAGTAAAAAAACTTGCATTTTTGGCTGAATAGCTATTCAATAAATCCGGTTATTTTTTAACTACTGAGCCTTAGCCGTAATATCATCTGGTATTATCAACAGCTTCTTTTAATTACATTTTAATAGGAGCTTAATTTCTTGTTTAGAGCACAGCTTTAATCTTGTACATGTAAAATAATTGTTATGGAAAAATTGTTTCATAAAATACTGGTCCCTGTTGACTTTTCATTTCGTTCTATAAAAGCTGTTGAAAAGGCATTGGTAACCGCAGCTGCTTACCGTTGTGCAGTTACACTTCTGCATACGGTTCCTGTGCATCCGTTTGCAGCCATTGCATTAACAGAGGGGCACACACATATTCCTTATGAATTAATAGACAACCGTGCTGAGATTGAATACCAGTTAGTGAAAATGGCAGATAAAGTATTAAAACGCATCAATACACCTATTCAATTACAACTGCGGATTACCAGGGGGAATTGGGACGATGCTGTTATAGAGTGTATCAAACGGGACGGTATTGATTGTGTTATCATTGGTCAGCGTTCGAGGTTTCACCGTAAGCGGAAAATGTTTTTGAATCCTGATAAGATAGCTGCTTCTACCGGGGTGGCTGTTTTAACCCTGCCGTTGAATAAAAGTTTAATCAATATAAAATCCATCGTTATACCTGTAACTGATTTTTTGCCAAAAAGAAAATTAATGTATGGAATGTACCTGGCGTCTCACTGTAATGCCACTATTGAATTACTGGGTATTGATAACAGCAGAAGTTATCCTCATCACAATTCTTTTCTCCTGAGATCTTACTCGTTGCTGGCAGAAGAATATGGTGTGAAAACGAAAATGTCAATAGTGGAAGGAAAGTCAACCGCTAAGGCAGTCTTTGACTATACAAAATCACATAGTACAGATTTAGTGGTTTTGAATCCCGGTCTTCAAACAATTATGCCCGGCTGGTGGTCGTCGCTTTTAACCAATATTATTCAAAAGTATTCATCCCCTTCGGTATTAACAGTTACGCCGGTATAAGTATCAGTTTAAAAATAAAATGTATGAAAAAAGTTATGTTACTTGTTGTTGCACTTATTGCTTTCATTAACAGCAATGCTCAAACTGCAGAATCAGCTGCAGCGCATATTTATTATCAGCGATATGCTTCGGCTGTAAAAGAACTGAAATCTATTATTCAACAGAATAAGGCTACCCCTTATGTATGGTACATGCTGGGCGAGGTATATCTCAGCCAGGGAAAAATAGAAGCAGCAGAAAAGGTATTCAATCAGGGTATCGAAAAAGCAGTAGCCGGTAATATTCCGAAAAAAAGTGCTGCCTTACTGTATGTCGGCCAGGCTCATTATTTATTGTTGAAAGGCGAAACAGACAAAGCAAGAAAGCTGATGGAGGAGCTTCTTGAACTTACGAAATACAAGAATGCTGATGTGTTGATCGCTGTTGCCAGGGCAAATGCAGATTGTAAGAATGGAGATAAGGACTGGGCTCTTGCGTTACTGGAAAAAGCGAAGAAGAGAACAAAGAATAAAGCCAGTGTTTTACTGGTTGCAGGTGATGTGTATCGTACAATATCCAATGGCTCAATGGCAGTTACGTTTTATAATCATTCACTTGCAGAAGACCCTTCCCTTGCGGAAGCATGTTATAAAATGGGACTTATTTATAAAACACAAAAAAATACGAAGGCTTATGCAGAGCAATTTACAAAAGCAGTGGCAGTTGATTCTGCATATGCACCAGCCTTATATGAGCTATACTATTATTACTTCTTCAGGGATATTGGAAAAGCGGGGCAGCTTTTGCCGCAATATATAAGGCATTCTGACCCTTCAATTCAGCATCAGTACATGACAACAGATTATCTATATGCTGTTGCAGCGTATAAAGAGGCGTTGCAAGCAGCTGATGAATTAATAAAAAGTGAGGGAAACGAAGTTCAACCACGTCTTTACAAACTAATCGCATACAGTAAAGCCGCATTAATGGATTCTACAGATGCGTTTGCTGCTATGAAAAAATATTTTACTTATCAGGACACTGCGGAATATGTTGCCAGGGATTACCTGTTAATGGCTCAATTATCAGAATTTCAAAAGGACTCAGTTGGAGAAACAGTTCAATGGTACAAAAGAGCACTGGCCGCTGAAGACAAATCGGAAGACAGCTTACAATTAATGCAACACATCGCATTCATTTATAAGAAAGCCGGTGATAGAGCTGAAGAAGCAATTTGGCGTCAACAGATCATTCAACATAAAGAGAACCCTAATAATCTTGATCTTTATAACTGGGGTGTTGCTTTGTATATGGCAGGCGCTTTTCAGTCTGCTGACAGTGTGTTTGGCATGTATACTGCAAAGTATCCGGAACAAGTTCATGGGCCGTTATGGCAGGCACGCTGTAATGCATTGATTGATACCAGCATGGAAATGGGGCTGGCCGTACCGCATTATAAGAAATTAATTGAAGTGGCTGCAACAGATACTGTAGCGAATAAAACATATTTATTAACGGCGTACGGATATCTTGCAAGCTTTGAGGCGAACGTAACGAAGGACTATGAAGCCTCTCTTTTGTATTTTGAAAAAATGCTGGCATTGGATCCGGATAATAAAGATGCCCTACGCTATACAGGTATTTTAAAAAAATGGATTGATGAAGATGATGGAACAAAATAAAGAGTGGTGGTGAAGAAAAAAAAGGACTGATAAAAACATCAGTCCTTTTTGGTAGCCTCGTCAGGAATCGAACCTGAATCTGGAGCTTCGGAAACTCTTATACTATCCCCGTCCGACTGGCGTCTGCCGGGCGGGCATTGTACTACGAGGCCAATTTGATTTTTAAATATCTTCTGCCCGCAGATGTTTTAAAATATTTTTCTCTTTGAATTGCTTCTGCTTCTGTTTCAAATTCTTCGAAGTAAACTAATTTAAAGGGAATGTATGGTTTTATTGATACGGTCATTCCTGAATTATGTTGTTGGAGCCGGGCTTCTAAATTATAACAATGACCTTTATAAAAATAATCATGATGTACACTCTTTAATACATAAGCGTAATACATGTTGTAAAAATTTGTAGTAGCCTCGTCAGGAATCGAACCTGAATCTGGAGCTTCGGAAACTCTTATACTATCCATTGTACTACGAGGCCAGCGAATTTGATGATTGATTCATTTGAAGATTTGAAAATCTGCAGGACCCGAATTTTCAAATTAACAAATCTTCAAATTACTTAATCAACCCTCCCACATTGCTTCCAAAGATCTTTACCGCAATGGCGAGCAATATTACGCCAAAAAATTTTCGTACAGCTATCAATCCTGCAGGGCCTAAAGCTTTTTCTATTTTACTGAGTGATAACAACACGATATAAATAATAATCAGGTTCAAAAGAATGGCAACCAGGATCATCCATTCATTCTTCTCACTTCGCTCAAACGTAGCTTTCAGTGACATAATGGTGGTTAATGTACCTGAACCTGCAATTAATGGAAATGCAATGGGGACTACTGTTCCGGCTTTGGGATTATTATCTGCTTTGAAAAACTCAATACCCAGCACCATTTCCAGGCCCAGGATAAAAATGACAATGGAACCGGCAACGGCAAATGATTTTACATCAACCCCTAATAAATTCAGGAATGGTTTTCCTAAAAAGAAAAAAAGGACCATCAAAAAACCGGAGATCAAAGTAGCCCTTCCGGCATTGATACCTCCGAGCTTTTCTTTGAGTGATATCAGCATCGGCACTGAGCCTATGATATCAATCACCGCAAAAAGTGTAAATGTAACCGTAAGCAGTTCTTTTATATCCCAAACCATATCAGCAGTTTCAGCAAAGATAATCGGGAAATATTACGCCGGAAGTAAATCACAATACCAAAAGCCGGTATCATATGGTAATGGATCATTGCTGAAACAATCATCCTTGTCTTTGGCGGCAGGTTGGTAGCTGCGGTATACTACTTCGCCTTTGGTAAACCTGACAGGAGTTTTTAATGCAGGCCCTTCAAATACAAAACTGTGAAACTCTCCATTCTCTCCACAAGGATCAACAGCCACCGGCAGCTCATTTATAAACTGCTCATTAATGATGCAACCTGCAAAGTTTTGGGGAAGATTTTTTTCATTCACACAAACAAGAATGGTTTTATAACCAAGCCCAACAAATTCATTCAGCAGATCCTTGCTGTTTTGTTTCCATAATGGGAAATGAGCTGTATAGCCAACCTGTTTCAATTGTTCTTCACGGTATTTTTTTAGGTCTTCCAGGAAAATATCACCAAAAATGGCATGCTCAATTCCTTCCTCTTTTAATTCAAGCATCACTTTTTTCATCACCTGGTTATAATTTTCCATGGATGCGTTTTCAGGTAAGTATATCTTTTTGAGAGGAATGCCAATGGATGCCGCCTGTTGTTCCAACAAATCTTCACGCACACCATGCATGCTGATGCGCCGGTATTGTTCACTCAACGTTGTGAGCAGGTATTTTACATCGAATCTTTTTTCTGCAAGCACACGATGTAACGCTAATGTTGAATCTTTTCCACCACTCCAGTTAAAAACAGCAGGTATCATGTTGTGAATTTAAAAAGAAGGACGAAGATTTCTTCGTCCTTCCTGTAAGTTGATCAGAATGTGAAACGGGCATTTAGTACAAAACCTCTTCTGCGGGTTGTATAGCCTGCAATTTCCATATACTCTTCATCCAGCAGGTTGTTCAATTGTAATTGCAACAGAACCTGTTTAAGTGCCTGCCAGTTGGCAGAAAGATTTACGAGTGAATAATTATCTAAACCGCTTCTGCCCAGAGCACCGTATGGTCCCAGCTTGCTGTCATAAAACACATCTTGCCTGCCACCCACAAAACGATAATCTGCTGTGATGCGTAATTGATCAAGTAGTTTATAAGAAAGAGAAAGATTAGCAGTTGATGGTCTGCGTACCAGTTTATTTACGTTTACATCGGCAGTAAGAAAACTTCCGTTGCTGTATAACTGTACATGATTACTCTTTGTTTTCGCCTTGTCAATGTCTGAATTACTGTAATCCAATTCACCTGTAAGCAAGCTTGCATTACCTGAAATTGTGAAATGACGGGAGAGGATAGCATTAAAGCTTACCTCAGCTCCCAGAACCGTGTTGGTACCGATATTCAGATACGTATCACCATAGGCATCCAGGTACGTTAAACTGTTAACAGGCTTACTGCCATTCCACAAGTACACATATTCAATGGCATTGTTCACTCTTGTGCGGAAACCGCTAACGGTTATAAACAAATTTTTGTTGGGGGAAAGTTTCATACCCAGCTCCATTGAAAGAGAGGTTTCAGGTTGTAAGCCATCGTTGCCTCTTGTTATTCCTGATGCGAAGTCTTTGTTTGGTGCAAACAATTGATATAATGATGGCGCATTGTAAGCACTGGTTACTGCTCCATACAGCATCACTTTTTCAGTAATGCGAAATGAGGGGGTTAATTCAAGTGTAGCATAATTACCAAATCGGCTGTGATCATTCAATCTCCCCCCAACACCAATTGAAAGTAAACTTTCACCAAGAGTTTGTTTCCATTCAGTGTGAACATAAACAAATTTTGTATTAGAATTTACGGAGTCGATCTTACCGTTACTTTGAAAACTGAAAAAAGGTGAGTTGTAATACACAAATGTTTCCAATGTCATTTGCTCCTTTACAACACCTACACCACCCACAATGTTCCAGGTTTTGTTTTTCCAGTTGTACTGGAGTTCATTATTCCAGTTGCGACCACTGTATTTTCCGGAAGTAAATGTATAATCATTCACACCACCACGAATGGTAGAATCATCTTTATCTCTGCGGAACATATTGGAATAGCCACCAATATATTTCAATGAGGAACTATTATTAAAATTGTATTGAGCACCATAAGTGATGAGGTCTCTTTTAATGCGGATGATGCGGTTATTATCATCCATATAGGCTCCATCATCAATATCACTTTGTTGAAAAGCGTTGCGATAGGAAATATAAGCATCTGTTTTTTTATTCCTGAAACCAAGTTTTCCTACAATATCTGTCTTAAAGAAATCATCCTGTTCATTGAGTTTTACAGATTGATTGCTGTTGGTATCAATGATAGCATTCAGCCCTTTTACTCTTGTATCCAGTACTTCGGCATTGGCGTAGATGCCACTTTTGTCAGTATAATTGAAAAAAGCCTGGTTGGTGAAGTCGCTTGTTTTCTTTCCAAATGTGCCGAAGCGACTGGAGATATTTCCATTGAACCCTTGTTTGCCATTTTGTTTGGTAATGATATTGATCACACCTCCAATAGCTGAAGAGCCATACAACGTACTGTGTGAACCTCTTACAATTTCAATGCGTTCAATATTCGCCAGTGATAGTTCTGAGAAATCCAGCACATTGTCTGGTGATGTGGCATCTGAAATTTTAATACCATCAATCATGATCAATGTTTGATTACTGTTGGCACCACGCATACCAAATGTTTGCAAGGAGCCGGGTGTTTGCAGGGCGCCGGGAATATAAATTCCTTCACTGCGGCTCAGCAGATCACCCAGGTTTTGATACGGCAGCTTTTGAATATCAGCTGCTGTAAATACAGTTACACTTCTTGCTGTTTCTTTTACTTTTTTTTCTGATCTGGTGGCCGTGATCACCACTTCATTCAATTGTTTTACAGTGGTGTCTTCAGCAAGGCCTGCCGGTTTGATTTGTGCTTGCACTTGTGCGTAACTGCTGATGAGTACAGCAGTCACAAAAAACATTTTCTTTTTCATGTTTGAAAAAAAGCTTTTAGAGTGACTGCTTTCGAAAAAAGATAGAAATATAAACGTCTCCCGACTTTTACATCTCAAGCCTTTCACCCGAAAGCTGAATAATGTTAATGTAACAGGCAGGTCTTCTGACTTTCCCGCCTTTTAAACTTCCTTCCCGTTTCGTATGATTCAAAACAGTGGATGCAGTTGTTTAAAAGTTCGCCCTAAGAGCGACGGGATTACAGCTACGGGGATAGTTCCAGGATTTGCACCGGATTCCCTTTTAATGGTACGCCTGAAGCGTACCAACCAGTTACGGTTGCAAATGTAAGTGTGGAGAATTCAAATCGGTATTTTTTCTTTTACACCACTTTGACAAAGTTTTTAACATGACCGTACACGAATTTTGAGTGAAAGCCGTTAACTCATATGAAAACCGCATTATTCGCATCTCTCCAACAACTGTTTATAGGGAATTTATTTGTCAACATTTAAATCCTTTTCATGAACAGTTATGCTTTATGCCTGCTGGCATTGATCCTGCTTTACAGCCAAACCGCTACTGCACAAATTAAATCCTCAAAATATGAAGCCGGTATTGCTGTTGGTGCATTTGTTTACCAGGGCGACCTAACCCCCAACCGGTTGGGCTCTTTTCCTGCTTTGAGACCGGGTATATTGTTGCATGGAACCCGCAAACTCAACAATCATTATGCAGTAAGACTTCATCTTTCCATTGCATCGCTTCGGGGTGATGATGCAAAGTTTAATTCGCCGGCCTACCGGCAGTTCAGGAATTTCAATTTCAGATCTCCGCTTATTGAATTATCGCCACAAATTATGTGGAGCCCATCAGGCTGGAGTGAACAGGGTCCACGTATTTCACCTTATGCATTTGCCGGTGTTGGATTGAGTTATTTGAATATCCGAAGAGATGCAAGCGGCTTTGATGCATCTAAGTTTGGATCAGATGAAAATTTGCCACAACGTATTACAGATGATCTGCAGCACCGTACACCCCGGTTACTACCTGTGATTCCTCTTGGTGCGGGATTACGATATGCCATTACACCTTCTCTTGTTTTAAATGGCGAATTGAATTACAGGCATACATTTTCTGATTACCTGGATGGTTTTAGCCGTGCTGCTAATCCAAAACAAAAGGATAAATATTATAGTCTTTCGATAGGAGTCATTTATCGCTTTGGCAGGAAAAACAGTTGGGATTGCCCGCCCGTACGGAATTAATGTTTCTTCTTTGTATGAAAGAACAAACTGATACCTGCTGTAAAATTTCGCCCCGGTGCTACATTGTAAAAACGGTTCACAGCGGCATTGATGTCATTACCCAGTGAATAAGTTTCGTCAAACAAATTATCAGCACCTGCAAAAATGTCTATTGATGTTTTGGTGAAGCGGTGCTTGTAGCCGATACGGATATTGCATAAATAATATTCAGCTGCAGTAAATGTATTGGCATCATTCAATTGAATGGGGCTAACATAGTTGAAAGTGATATTAGAGTAAAATCCGTTCATCAACTTAACATCAGCGCCTATAACTACATTGTGCCTGGCTACACCTGGTAATTGTTTGCCGGAGAAATCCGCAACTATTTGTTTGAAATCTTTATAAGTAAAATCATTATAGGTATAACTTGTCCAAACGGTAACAGGTGTACTTATTTTGTAATTCAATAATACTTCTGCGCCTTTTTGATCAGTGCTTCCGGCATTGATGAAAAAGTCAGCACCATTTACATCTCTGCGTTGTACAATGGTGTTCTTAAGTTGAAAGAAAAATGTATTGACATCAACAAACAATTTTCCATTGATCAAATTCATTCTTGAGCCCAGTTCATAGTTCCAGCCTTCTTCTGCATTCAAACCGGTTGTAATGATACCTGTTGATGGTAATACTTCAGCTGAAGTAGGAGGGGAGAAGCCTTTGGCCACAGAACCGTAAACAGAAATTTGTTTGTTCAATTTTCTCAATACAGCAAAACGTGGGGCCAGTTCATTGTCATATGTTCTGCCTTGTGGTGACAAGGGAAACCTGTTCAATCTTGTAATTTCAATTTTATTGCGGTTAATACTGGCTCCAATGGTAAAGGTCCAGTCATCAGAAGGTTTGTAATCCGTTTGTACAAACGCACTCCATAAACTGGTGTTGATTTCATCTTCAGTTTGCAAACTATCACTTACTCCGTTTCTGTTACGATACACACGGATATTGTACCAACCTGTTTGCATCTCAGCACCTGCTACTATTTTCAATTCACCTTTTTGCAGTGTTGGTGAAAAAGAAAAAACGGTTCTTCCGCCAACATGAGGTTCCATTCTTCTTTCATAGTTACGAACGGTGGGATTATTGAATTGGGAGAAAGCTCCGTATAAGGAAGTGGTATTTTTAAAATTGGATGTGATCTCAAGATCATGACTCAAGCCAGTCAAAAAACTTTTTTGATTCACACCGGCATTGGCTTCACTGCTGGATGGTGTGGCACCTACTCTTGGTCTAGCCTGTTTGGGATTTGCTGCAAACTCAGCAGGTGTTAATCCGCCGGGTGTTTGATAACGCAGATCACCATACAATAAAAAGGTTCTGAGATTTTGACGTTGACCCAACTCAAGTTTTCCATCCCATGTAAAAACAGAACGATCCAGTTTTGTCCAGTCACGATAACCATTGCTGTGCAATTTGGTAAAGCCAATGGTTTGTTGACTTTTATCTTCTTTCAACCGGGCATATACATTCACATTTTGCAAACCAAAACTTCCTGCTGCATAATCAATACCAATGCCAGATGGTTGTTTGTTCAGATGTGAACGAAGCGATACAGCGCCACCACTTCCAGCACCATACAGGCTTCCGCCCGGTCCTTTTAAAACTTCAATGGATTGTATATTGAAAAAAGAAAGTAAATTAAGATAAGTAGAACCACCGGGTTCTGTGAAAGGAATATCATTGAGATACACTTTTACATTGCGTACACCAAAGGGGGAACGCAAAGAACTTCCACGAATATTCAAACGATAACTGCCGGGGCTTCGTTCTTCCATACGCACACCGGGTTGTGTGTTCATGGCACTTACAATAGATGTGTTGTTGAAACGAAGTAATTGTTGCTGACCAATAGTGCTTACTGCTGCAGGAATATCCAGCAGCTTACGGTTCTGTTCAAATGCTTTAATGATCACTTCGCCTAATTCTTTGGCACTTGTATCAGTTGTTTCCTGTGCAGAGGAATGAAAAGCAACGCAGGTTGCCAGGGCAAGAGTTAGTAATTGGTTCTTCATGATGAACAAAAGTAATGTTTTGTTTTATATACAGCAGCTTACAGGTATACTGTTTATTTGTTCAGCGCATCATTCATCTCATGCAAATAAATTAAATGGATATTTATAATTGGTATTATCTTCAAGCCCTATTCATTATACATGCAAACAAACAACAAACTCAATCTTTTTTCATTCACCATGATCGTTGTGGGGTTGGTGATTGGTATGGGTATTTTCCGCACAGCTGCCACCAGCGCCAAAGACGCCATTGACCCATCTGTTTATTTTAGTGCCTGGATCATTGGGGGATTGGTTGCTTTATGCGGCGCTTTGACCTATGCAGAGATTGGCAGCCGCTATCCGGTAACCGGCGGTTATTACAAGGTGTTTGCACAAGCCTATCATCCCAGTATTGCTTTTGCTATTAACTGTTTGATATTGGTGAGCAATGCAGCCAGCTTAAGTGGAGTTGCACTGATCGGCAGCGGTTATATATTGAAGCTGATTCCCGGTGAGTGGAATGATATTCATAAAGCATTGCTGAGCTGTGTTGCCATTATCATCTTTTATTTTATCAATCTCCGGGGATTGAAGATGAGTTCTACTGCTCAAAATATTTTGATGACGATCAAGATATTGATGATCGTTGTGCTAATAGCAGCATTATTTTTCCCTGATAAGTACGCTACAGTTGCTGAATCATCTTCACATCTTCAAATTGCTCAATCTTCAAATTATTTAGACTGGATCAAAAGCCTGGGAGTAAGTTTGATTGCCGTTTCGTTTACGTATGGCGGTTATCAGCAAACCATCAATTTTGGACAGGAAGTGCATCAGCCCAGTAAGAATATTCCAAGGGGTATTTTTATTGGTATTGCCATTATCATCAGTTTATACCTGCTGGTGAATTTCAGTTATTACAAGCTGATCGGTTTTGAACAAATGAAAGGGGAGCGAGAAATTGCGTATGTAGTGATGGATAAGATATTTGGTACCACCGGTGCTACTATTTTCTCAGCCTTCCTGTTCCTGGGTGTTTTGGCTTATGTGAACGGGTTGCTCATGAGCAACCCACGTGTTATGTATGCTATGGGGGAAGATGGCAGTTTGCCAAAAGCCTTTGCCAAAACAACTGATAACGGCGTGCTCACCTTTTCTTTGACTGTATTTGCTGCAGTTTGTATCGTTATCCTGTTCTTCGCCCAGCAGTTTGAAAAGATATTGACCTTTACCATTTTCCTGGATTGCTTTGGAATGATCTTAAGCAGTGCCACCATCTTCTGGTTCAGACGAAAAACCAAACACCTCGATGGAACAGGTATTTACAAGATGAAGCTGTTTCCTTTAATGCCCGTCATTTTTATGAGTGCCTATCTTTTTGTGGGTACCAGCATTGCCATTGCTGACCCATCGGCTGCTGTAACAGGTATTTTGTTACTGGGTGGATTTGTACTCTTGTACTTCTTGTTTCGGGGTACAAAAGATGGTCAGGATACAACGTAACATTTCACTGCCTTTTGCTACAGATAAAACCGTCAAACCTTTGTCTGCAACAACTTCAGCCGTCATTACCGCAGGAGATAAAGTTTTAGAAATCGTTTGATAATGGTTTTGTCACCCGTTTGTCAAAAAACAATACATTCGTTGCCTGTTTCAATTTATTTTTGCTTTTATGAGAAAATTACTGCTGCTGCCTCTGCTTATTGTTACCTTTTCGGGTTTTGCCCAGCAGGGTCCGGCACCTGAAAAATGGGATCTGCGTAAGTGCGTGGAATATGCCTGGGAGCATAATATTTCGGTTCGTCAAAGTGATATTCAGGCACGTGTTGCCAATCTTACCTACGAGCAGAGTAAACTTTCAAGATATCCCAATGCCAACTTCACCAATAGTACGGGTACCAACTTTGGTCGTGCTATTAACCCGGCAACCAACTTATTCGAAAGCTCAACGTTGTTATTTCAGCAATATAATCTCAGCGTTAATGCCCAGATCTTCAATTTCGGGAATGTAAAAAATCAAATACTGGCTAATCAGTATAATTACCAGGCTGCAAAAGAAGATGTACAGCGTAATAAAAATGATATTGGTTTAACTGTAGCCACTACCTACTTGCAGGTGTTGCTGGCCAAGGAGCAGGCACGCATTGCTGCAGCACAAATGGAGTTAACACGTGCCCGTTTGCTGGATACCAGGAAAAGAGTGGATGCCGGCACGCTTCCGGAATTAAATGCATTAGAACTGGAAGCACAATATGCAAGAGACAGCTCCTCTTTCATTGCTGCCGTAACGACAGCCGAACAAAATTTACTGAATCTGAAAGCCACGCTGAATCTGGATGCAGCTGTAGTGTTTGATATTGTAGAGCCGCCGGTGAATATGATTCCTGTTGATCCTATTTCTGAGCTGCAGCCGGACTATGTTTATCAAATGGCCTTGCAAAGTCAGCCTCAAATTAAAGTGAATGACCTTCGAATGAAGGCTTTACAGTATAATCTAAAAGCTTCAAAAGCTGCTTTATATCCAAGCATTGCAGCTTTTGGCGGGTTAGGTACCAACTTTGCCAACCCCAATACTCAAACATCAGCAACATTTGCTGGCTATGCAAGTTCTCCTGTTTTTCCTCCTTTAGTAAATGTAAATGGTACGAACTATCCCCTTCAAACACCTCAATTTAATTTCATTCAAGGCAAAAAAGGTTTTGGTGATATGTGGACGGGATGGGGAACTCAAATTAATGAGAACTTTCGCCAAAACATAGGTATTCAAATCAGTGTTCCCATTTTCAATGGATCAAATGCACGTACTGCTTATAAAAGAGTGCAGTTGGATATTAAGAATAATGAACTGTTGAAAGAGCAGGCAGCACAAACGTTGAAGAACAATATTTACCAGGCTTATGTTGCTGCCAGCAATGCGTTGCAGCGTTACAATGCCAGCAAGAAAACATTGGAAATATCAGAACGAACCTACAACCTGGCACAAAAAAGATACGATGCAGGGTTGTTATCAACCATCGATCTCATCACCAATCAAAATAACCTCTTCCGGGCACGCATACAGGCCATAGCCGATCAATACGATTATGTATTCCGTATGAAGGTGCTCGAATTCTACAAAGGACAAGGTCTTCGCTTATAACCCAATCATCAAAAACAATCAATAACTGAACTATATGAATAAGAAATTATGGTGGATCATCGGAATTGCAGTGGTGCTCATTGTTGCATTAGTAGCCTTAAAAAAGAGCGGCGCCATTGGTAAGGAAGAAGGCATCAAAGTAGCGGTTGAAAAAATCGGTAAACGAACCATTATTGAAACAGTGAGTGCCAGTGGTAAAGTGTATCCTGAAGACGAACGTAAAGTGAGCAGTGATGTGAGTGGTGAAATTGTTGACCTGCTGGTGCAGGAAGGCGATAGTGTAAAGAAAGGCCAGTTGCTGGCCCGTGTGTTTGCTGATGTTTTAACGAGTAACCGTGACCGTTCAGCATCTGTGGTGAATCAACAGGAAGCGCAGGTTGGAAATATAGAGGCAAGTATTGCTTCTTTTGAAGCGAGGCTGAACCAGGCCAAACAAACGTATGACCGTCAAAAAAGGTTATTTGATGATAAAGTGATCTCAAGAGCCGAGTTTGAACAGGCAGAAAGTCAATACCTCTCCGCCAAAGCTGATTTGAATGCGGCGAAACAAAATGTAAAGGGAACCAAAGCGGCTGTGCAAAGTGCCCGTGCTGATCTGAATGCGGCTAATAAAAACCTCAGCCGTACTACAATTGTGTCACCTATGGATGGTATTGTTTCGTTACTGGCTGTTAAGAAAGGGGAACGTGTAGCAGGTAACCAGTTCAGTGTAGGTACTGAAATGATGCGTATTGCTGATCTCAGCAAAATTGAAGTACGTGTAGATGTTGGCGAAAACGATATTCCTAAAATTCATATTGGCGACAGTGCTACTATTGAAGTGGATGCATTTAACGACCGCAAGTTCAAAGGTGTGGTTACACAAATCTCCAGCAGCAGTACTTCTGCTCAAACAGTGAGTGCCGCTACCACCAGTGATGTTACCAATTATAAAGTGTACATCCGCATTGATCCTGCGTCGTATGCTGATCTCATTGATCCATCTAAGCCCAGAAGTTTTCCTTTCCGTCCCGGTATGAGTGCCAGTGCTGATATTATGACCAAGCGTCATGAAAACGTATTGGCCGTTCCTATTCTGGCTATTACCACAAGAGATAAAAATGAAAAAGCGGCTGGCGCCAAAGCCAAGGAAGAAGCCGATAAAAAGAAAGCAGCAGGGCAGGAAGTAAGTACCAACAACGCTGTGCTGGCAGAAGATATGGAAGAGGTAGTATTTGTTGTGGGTGCTGATGGGAAGGTTAAAAAAGTTGCTGTTCGTACAGATATCCAGGACAATGAATACATTGAAGTGCTGAGCGGATTAAAAGAAGGTGACCAGGTGGTGAGTGCACCTTACAACACCATTAGTAAACTGTTGAAAGATGATATGAAAGTGCTGGTGGTGCCGAAAGAGAAAGTATATGAAACGAAATAAAATGGAACCCCGCTGATGAAGCGGGGTTTTTGTTTTGCCACGGAAACACGGAATTAAAAAAAGCACAGATGCTGAGTCTGTGCTTTTTAATTTTCTTTTGTGCCTCTCCCCACAAAAGCAACTCCAATTGCTGTACTTCATGCTATGATGATTCATTCATTTATCCCAAGATGATTCCCTCTATATTTGCACTTCAAAAATCTACTCATATGAAAACGTTTTTATTATCTATTGTACTCAGCCTTTTCTTTTACGTATCAAATGCACAGCTAAGGTTCGGAATACAGATGGGGGTAAATACGGCCAATGTAAACCAAAACATGGCTGATGTTACAAACAAAGCCATCACCGGTTTTTCTGCATGTATTGGCACTAAAGTAAAACTTGGTAAAAAATTAAACTTTATGCCCGGTTTCAATTATGCAGTAAAGGGATACCAATACAACGAAGCAAAAAATGAAAACGGCGAATCGTATAAAACGGATGGAGAACAAAAAATCAATTACCTGGAGTTTCCTCTTGTTTTCTCTTACCATATTTTGCTGAAAAAAAATACGATCAGCATTGGAGCCGGTCCGGCCATTGCTGCCGCATTATCCGGTTATTACAAAGAAACCAATACAATTTTAGGCCAAACGATAACTGTTGAAGAGGATTTACAGTTTGGAATGAATAATGATCAGCTGAAAAAAATTGACTGGGGTGCACATCTATCGCTTGAATTTGAAATGCCGCAAGGTTTTTTTGCACGGTTGTATTATACCCATGGTTTGAATAATTTAGGTAATGCTGGTCCCTCCACCTATACGAATCAGAATGGAATGACGATTCGGAAACCACAGGATGAATATTTCAACCGCAATGCAGGTATTATGGTTGGATATTATTTTGGAAGGAAGAAATAAGATTTAAAACTGTTTTGGCACGGAAACACGGAATAAAAAAGCACAGATGCTGAGTCTGTGCTTCTTGATTTTTCTTGTCCGGGTTTCGATTTACAAACTATCTAAAGTTGTATTGAGAGTTGTTGTATTACCCAGGGTGATCATAACATTGTTAATGGTTTTGGGTGCGAAGCCTGTTTTGGTGAATGATACGGAATAGGTACCGGGCACAGGAACTTTTACGGTGTACTTACCGCCGCCGTTAGTTATTTCTGTGTATGATGTATTGATCACCTGTACCTGCACACCTGAGAGATTTTGAGCATTGGCAGTTGCTGTAACTGTACCTGAAAGTTTTGTGGTTTGCGTTGGTGCATTTACAATTACCCGGTTGGCTTTGTATTCATCATGAAAAGGTTTGTTGGTGCTTTTAAACTGCAATGCCAATTTATCCATCTGCAGTTTTAATACATCATCTACTTCTTTAATTTTTGTTTTTAATTGAGCGCTTGCTGCTTTCCGCAAACTTGCTGCATTCCGTGGTGCCGGTACGGCATTGGAATAATCGGTGATTAGTGTGTTAAATGCTGTGATGATGGCGGGTGTGATGCCATAAGGTGCTAATGCTGCTGTATTGGCTGTAAGTTCTGCCGAAAGATTTTGCAAGGCAATGGTGAGTTCATCATCTTTCAAACGAAAGAGGGCGGAGTAATTTAATTTGGCTTTTGCTTTCAGTTCTTCATTGTTTTGTGCGGTGGCATACGCAAATAATGCTGCGGCATGACTGGTGGCTGTTTGGCACACTGTTTTTTTGAGGTTGCCTTTGTTTTGTGTGATGCCCTGGATGATCTGGGCCTCCTGCTCGGCGGCATCTACGAGTTCCTGTTTTTTGGTGTTGAAGAGTGTTACTGCTGTTGCCAAAGCGGGGATGGTGGCGATTGTTGCAGCATTGGTTTGGCAGAAAGCTGAAACGGCGTTGTACATGTTGAGTTTTGCCTCGTACTTGTTTGTCATGGTGTTTTTGTTTTTGGTGAAAGAATGTTTTTCAGTTTGAAAATAGTAAGGGTGTGTTTTTAGAGCAATACCATTTTGCGGGAGGTTCTGAGTTCATTGTTTGAAGTGCTGCGGTGTTTGCATGACTGAATGGGTTCATTGTATGACGGGAGATGTTGATTGCGTAACGACAGATGTGCTTTGCACGGGGTGATTTTTTCTTTGTTTGACCGACTGAGTGCATTGTTTGACCTGCCAGGTGCTTTGCGATACCGACCGAGCTCTTTGTTTGACTTGCTGAGTGCTTTGCACGACCGGCTGAGTTCATTGTTTGAGATGCTGAATGCTTTGCACGACTGTTTTTTGACATTGAGGCAGAAACGGGGTTCCATGTTGTCAGTTACGAGGGCGATGTTTGAGAGATTTTGGGTGAAAAGGGGGTGTTTTGAGGGTTTTTGGGTGCTTTTTTCTTCTGTCACTTTTTGTTTGCCCAAAAAGTAACCAAAAAGGGCCCCGAAAACCAATATACAGCCTGGTTTTCGGTAAAGGCCTTGATTTAGCTATGTGCTACTGTGGTGAATTGCTGTTGAACGTTACTGAACATCCTGGGTGTAGCAGTTTAATGAAAGGAGCTGTCCTCCCGCCTGCCCCGCTTATTCGGGGAGGAACGAGGGAACCGTTGGGATTGATTTGAACTTTTTTAGAATTACGGTTCAAGAGAAACGCTTGCGCCAGTTTGGGGTAATAAAAAAATGAAACCGGCAGAGCTACAGCCAGTGCTTTTAGGCACCCTATATGAATTGCCGGTTACATTGTAAAATTAGTAAACACAAACTAATTGATTACGATAAATACAGTTTAAAGCATATTCATCCTGAGTTGCACACTCAGGAAAGCAGGGGAAATTTCCTTTATTGTTGATTATACTCTTCATCAGTTACCGGTTGTAACCATACAGGGGATCCGTTCTGTGTATTGGTTATTGCAACCTGGATGAAATGCTTCTCTTTGCTTGCACCATGCCAATGCGGAATATTTGGTGGACATTTCACAACATCGCCTTTTTGAAGTATTCTTTTTGCATTTCCCTTTTCTTGATAGTAACCAATCCCATCAATTACCATCAATATTTGACCGGCTGGATGAATATGCCAGTATGTTCTTGCGCCTGGTTCAAAAGTTACACTACCTACTTGTGTTTTATTTACACTATCACTCGGAATCAATTGGTTTAACCAAGCATTACCTGTAAAAGTTCCAGTTTCTATTTTTTGGCCTTTAGAAAAAATAAGCTCATTATAAACAGTTGACGGTTTATATGGTTCTTTTTTAATAAGTGATTGAAGCACCTCTCCAGCAATGATGCCTGAATGTTTGTTTACCTTTTCTTGAATGATCTTTACAAGTTCATTTAGTTGCGAAATAGAAAGCCCGTTATAAATGCCTACATTATAATGAGAACGAAGCTGTGCTTCTGTACCGTTCATAGCAGCTAAGGCAGCAATAGTAATGAGTTCACGGGTTTTCCAATCTAAATTATTCCTGCTGAAAATGGCTCCGAATAAATGCTCCTTCAGAAATTGATCAATAACAGGAACAAAATCATAAACACCGCCTTCAATAGTTGTTCCTGTAAGTTTTGTCCTGTTTTCTTCCCCTGTTTGTAACATGTTTTTACCCGTTGTTACGATGGTTGGTTCTTTGCCTTCAACATCAGTAATACCTTTTTCTTTTCTTTCTTTTACAACACTCATCAACAGAGTGAGAGCGTTGAGGCTGCGTGGAAAACCAGCATAAGCATATAATTGTACAAGTATTTCTTTTACTTCATTAATCGTTAATCCAGCATTTAATCCGTTATGTAAGGCAGGTTTGAGTTGAGCTATATCACCATTTGCAGTAAATGCAGAGATGATTATTATGTTATGTTCTTTTATACTTAATACTAATGGATTATCCTTTTTTGCTTGTGCACTTATGATTTGATTTACCAGAAGCAACAAACAAATAAGTATTTTAATTTTTTTCATTTTTTTGTTATTTATATGTATTCATTAGTGACCAACGCAGATCATTAAACACCATTCTTGTGCAGCTTACCATTCTTTACTTCTTTTTCAATAACATCCAACCTTGCTTTCTTTGGATCTGGTTTACTCAAAGCTTTGCCATCCGATTGAAATTCTATAATACTATTTTTTTGTAAATCAAAAACAGGCCAATGTGGTAATCCTTTGCCATTAGGGTTTCCTGTTGTTGCAAAGTTTGCCCAATAGGCATGCATGGTTTTGGCCACATATTTATCCATCTCTGAAATAGTATTTACTCCCCTGCGGCTATTCAAATTATTAAATACATACGGTATTTCGGAAGCATGAGCGGCGCCATATCTCATCCAGTTTTTTAAAGAATCGGGAACATAAGAGAAAACATACACATATGCAGGCGCATCAATTTTTAGAAATGCACTTGCTGTAAATCTTGCAGGCTCGGCCCAAATTTTATCTGTGTTAACCATAGACAGCAATTCTGGTAATTCTTTAGTGCCCTCTGGATCATATGCTGCTCTTGCTTCTTTCTCCAAATTGCCAAACAATGCGAAGAGTTCATCTTTTGATTTTGCATTTACGAAGCCTGCTGGAACTTCTGCACTATTTGAACCAATTATGATTGGAATTACCGGTTGTTTCCCGTTAAGATATGCTGACTGTGATGATTGAATAACCAATTTTCCATCAAGAACAGGGCCTGAATAAATTTTGCCATAAGTACTATCAAACTCTAAACCTCCATCAATGATGTCTTTTAAAGGTAAAGCCCGGAGTTTTGCCAAAGCGGCTGCATTTGTTTCCGTAATTCCATGTTTACGGGCGAAATTGATTCCAATCGTTTCTGCAGAAACAGGATAAAATGAATTAGCATTTTCCTTATTAATAGGTCTGCCTGTAAGTACTCCATCACGACCACCTGATGATTCAAGAATTGCTTTGTGAAATAATCCTTTTGCTGCAGGTATTGTAAGCAAAGAATGTACAGATACTCCACCTGCTGACTCACCAAAAATGGTTACATTGTTAGGATCGCCTCCGAATGCTGCAATATTTTTTTGTATCCACTTCAACGCAGCAATTTGGTCCATATATGCATAACTACCTTTGGGTTCTTCGGGATGCTCATCGCTCAATGCAGGGAAAACAAAATGCCCTAACCTTCCTAAACGATAATTAATACTGATAAGAATAACGCCTTGTTTTGCAAATGATGTTCCGTCTGATTCTGCGCTTGCACCACTTCCTGCTACAAATGCTCCTCCATGTATCCATACCATTACAGGATTTTTTTTACCTTCCCTTGCATCTGCGGGCCTCCAGATATTGAGATACAAACAATCTTCTGATGATCCTTCTAAAATAGTTCCTGAACCCCAACTCGCCTGCGCACTGCTTGCTCCGAATTTATTGGCATCTCTTACACCTTGCCAAGCTACAACAGGTTGAGGTGGCCTCCAACGAAACTCGCCAACAGGTGGTGCTGCGTAGGGTATTCCTTTGAATACTTCCACATCGTTCTCATTCATTCCACGTAATAAACCGGATGTTGTTTTAACTATGGGTTCATCAGTAGATGAATGCAACATCTCCTGCTTCAGTATAAAACCGAAGCTTAAACAAATGACTAAACCAAAAAGTATTTTTTTCATGGTGAAAAATATTTATGTCGATAGTTATAAAGATTTTTTAAAAAACTCATTCAGCTTTTTTATTGCCTGTGCTACATATTCAGGAACATAATATGTTTGAATGTGAGTAGCTCCATCAATTAAAAACAACTCTTTACTTTTTGTATTGGTTGCTTTAGGGAATGCTTCAGCAGTCATATATTTTGTATCAGCTTTACTTCCGGCCATCATCAATAATGGCTGGTTGATTAAATCCATATTTGTAGTAGCATCCCAGGTCATTAAATCGAGCAGGTTGCTCATTGGATACAAAAAAGTAGAATTAGAATGTGCATGCGTTCTGTAGTAGTACAAATATCCTTCACGATACAGATCTGTCGGGATTTTAGCAATCTCTTCATCTGTAATACTTGCCACACCTGCATAAATGATTGTACCACCTGCGGCTTCCTGTGAACGGGCATCAGAAGCTTTTTTTAAACGTTCCTGAATGGTGTTTACTTGAGAATTCTGAAAACCATTACGTCTTACCTCACCGGAGTTAAACATGCTTAATGTAGCAACGGCTTTAAATCGTTTATCTGATTGGGCAGCTTTTAAAGTGTATCCACCGCCACCGCAAATACCCAAAACACCAATGCGACCTGTATCAACACCTTTAAATTGAAAGATAAAGTCTGCCATGCCGTGAATATCTTCTATCCGGTTTGCAGGTTTATCTGTATGTCTTGGCAAGCCGCCACTCGCTCCCTGATAGGCCGCATCAGCAACAATAGTGATGTAGCCAAATTCAGCCAAGTGTTGTGCATAAAGTCCACTTGTTTGTTCCTTAACGCCACCATTTGGATGAGCTACTACTACAGCAGGATATTTTTTAGATGAATCAAAATTGGCCGGTGTATAAACATTGGCAGCAATTGTAATTCCATTGAGTTTGTAAGTAACCGGGTGGATATTCACTTTGCCCGGGATGTTTTCTTTGATAGCATCCTTGTAAACCAAACCAAAGGGATTGCTCAATTTTGTTTGTGCAGATGAAATAATACTTGCAATCATAATAATATTGATGAATAAAAATCTTTGAATACTATTTTTCATTTGTAGAAAATTTATTGCGTTCATATTAATCCAGTTTTTTTTCATGCAGCCATTTACTCATCAGCTCTGCTATTTCCACATTGTTTAAATCTGAAAACGGAAAGTGTGTGTTGCCTTTAAGACCAGCTTCCGGTAAATGCACTACTGTTACATCGCCACCGTATTTGTTTACCGCATCTCTCCATTTTCTTGCCATAGCCAGGCGCACCCGCCAACCATCCGGGCCTGGTGCATTGGTTGGCTCCTTCGCAATATTGTCACCATAATAAATGACAATTGGAATTTTTGTAAGCTTTATAAATTCAGACATAGGAACACCAACCGCCTCTAATGTTCCGCCTGCGCTTGGCATAGCAGCAGGCACTTCTCCTTCAGGGAAAAGAAAACCACTTCCCGGCTCATAAGAAACAATCGCCTTAACATTTTGATTTTTGATGGCAGTGCGCCAACCCATACCACCGGAATGAGAATGTGTAACTAATATGCCTTCACCAATCTTATTGAACAGCGCTGACACAGCTTCTGCATTTACATTGATGTCAATAGGACCAACATTGGGTACCATTTGACGGAAATACTGATTGAGTGTTGCAGTATCTTTGGCAAACTGAACACCTTCAAAATAGTTGGGCCAGATACCAATGCGAAATGTACCGAACCATCCCTGTTCATCAGGCGTTGGCGTTATTGTGGCTTCCACCGTGCTTCTGGCTGCATTACCTCTTCTTGGCTGATCAATTAAGTAAACAGAAAAATTCTTTCGTAAAAAAATATTTTGAAATCCCTCCCTGCCATCAGGTGTAGTTTCCCAAGTTTTGGAAAACTGACCGATACCATGCCACATGACTAAAGGGTACTTTTTTGCACTCACCGGTTTTTGATAAAATACATAAGCATGATCACCATGAAATGTTTGCCCTGCAGGTGTAGGCTTGTAAGGGTCAAACATTCCGGGGTTAGTTATTACTGTTCCTCCAACTGCAAAGCTCCCCTGCTCCTGAATTACTAACGGGCTGTTACTTGTATTTTGTTTGGGAAGAACCATTTTAACCGGCCGCACCAACCGGGAAAAAGTAAGTGAACCCATTTTCCATTTATCTTTTTCTTTGATATATACTTCTGTAACCATAAAAGGATTTACAACAGTGTTGCCGCCAACCACTGCCTCCAGATCAATATCATTTAAGACTATAGCAGTATTGCCAATAATGTTTACGGAGTCGTTGTACACTTCGGCCTTTTTATACCAAATGCCACCGCTTTTAATTATGTTGAGCTCCTGCTCCTTTCCCCATGTTCCGCCCATGTGAATGAATTTTGATTTTTCATGAAAGAGTGGGGTTAGGGAGTCCACATTTTTATCGGCCATCCACAGCCATTTCTTTTTTGACAGGTTGAGAATTTCCTGTGATGACCTGTCTTGCTGTGCATTGACAATTTTTAAGCTTAAAACAGAACAAAAAAGGAGAATGAATACTTTCATACTTTACTATTTAGAAGTTTACTGGTACAAAGGTGCAATTGTTTCTTTACTGCCAGTATAGATAGATTACTGATTCATCTACCATTTTTACTGATTCTTTGCACAGCTGGTTTTACCCTTTGCTGAAAGAAGTACTTTTGAAATATAAAAATCACAGGTATGCCAAATATGCGAAGATTTGAAACCATTAATGAATACAATGCGTTCAACAACAACGAAACATTGCATCCGCAGGTGAGTATAGTTGATTTATCGAAAGCAGCACCACGAAGCGGCTCGACGATGTATTTTGGTTTTTACACAATTTTTTTAAAAGACGTTAAATGTGGTGATTTGATTTATGGAAGACATACTTATGATTACCAGGAAGGAACCTTAGTATTTATTGCCCCGGGGCAGGTTGCAGGTATTAACAGCAGCAGTGAGATATATCAGCCTAAAGGATATGCGCTTGTGTTTGATGCCGATTTGATTCACGGAACTCATCTTGGGAGACATATTCATGAATACAGTTTTTTTGGCTATCAATCCAACGAAGCGTTGCATCTATCTGAACGTGAACGGAAAATTGTTTTGGATTGCTTTTCTAAGATTCAATATGAGTTAGAACATGCTGTTGATAAGCACAGTAAACGATTACTTGTTTCTAATATTGAACTTTTCCTTGATTACTGTATACGTTTTTATGACCGTCAATTTATTACAAGAGATAATCCACATAAAGGAATTTTAGAAAGATTTGAAAACTTATTGAATGAATATTTCCTTTCAGATAAACCACAGGTAATTGGGCTGCCTTCTGTAAGTTATTGTGCAGGAGAGCTACATCTATCAGCTAATTATTTTGGTGATTTGATGAAAAAAGAAACAGGTAAAACGGCACAGGAGTATATCCAGACTAAATTAATTGATGTGGCAAAAGAAAAGATATTTGACCATAGTAAATCTGTGAATCAAATTGCTTATGAATTAGGCTTTAAGTATCCGCAACATTTTACGAGGTTATTTAAGCAAAAAGTTGGTCAATCTCCAAACGAATACCGAGTACTTAATTAAAGTAAGCTTATCTTGATTGTAATATATAAGAATGGTCATATTATAACTGATAAAAGGCTGCCGGATTGAAGCGGCACCGAAACGTAGTGAAGGTATAGCGGAAAGCCGGATCACAGCTGCCATTGGTACTAATGCCCACAGCCCCACTGATTTCTTTCCATATTTCATTTAGTAGTATATTCGGCGTCCTGAATTAAAACCCAACTATCTGGCAGTAAAGCATTCCATAGCAGTGATCGGCAGCGGCAGTTTTGCCACAGCGCTGGTAAAAATTTTGAACGATAATGGTCATGCCATTTGCTGGTGTGTGCGGCATCAAAACATCATTGATCATTTAAAGAAGTACAAACATAATCCGGCTTATTTACGTTCGGCCACGTTTCAAACAGAGTTACTGCACTTAACCACGGATATTTCAGAAGCGATTCATTCCTCTGATTTTATTGTAATGGCGGTGCCGTCAGCGTATCTTGAATCTACACTCAGCCCTTTGCCCAAAGATATTTTCAATGGCAAAAAAGTGATCTCAGCGATTAAAGGGTTGATACCGGGTAAAAATATTTTGCTGAATGATTACCTGAAAAATGAATTTGCATTTGACGCCAATGATTATTACACCATCATGGGTCCCTGTCATGCAGAAGAAGTGGCCTCCGAGAAATTATCCTATCTCACTTTTACGGGTTTGCAGGAAGAAACGGCACAGGATATAGCAGATCTGTTCAGCAACCATTACATCAACACCGTTACCAATACGGATGTATATGGTGTGCAGTTTGCCGCCATCTTAAAAAATATTTATGCATTGGCCAGTGGTATTGCCAATGGTTTGGATTACGGTGATAATTTTTTAAGCGTACTTATTGCCAATGCGGCTGATGAAATGGCCGTGTTCCTGCGCAAAGTGGGTATCCGGAATATTGAAGTGGGTGTACACAAAGAAACCATTCCGGGTGTGCAATTGGTAAAAAACCCATTGCGTAAAAGTGCCAACTATGCGGCCAGTGTGTATTTGGGTGATTTGCTGGTAACCTGTTACTCACCCTACAGCCGTAACCGCCGTTTTGGTACCATGATCGGCAAGGGCTATAGTGTACAAACAGCACAGTTGGAGATGAATATGGTGGCGGAAGGATATAATGCCAGCCGCAGTTTATACCTCATTAACCAGGAAGTAAAAGCCGATGTTCCTATTGCCACCATGGTGTACCGCATTTTATGGGAAGGCCTTTCACCCGAGGAAGGTTTCCGGATGGTAGAAGAAACCATGATCTGAGCCTGAAAGCATCTGTTAATTTTTGAGCAGCGGTTAGCCATCCCTTTCAACTTGTTGTACCTTTATACAAACAAAAAACAATGCCCGTATCATTCTCCGGTTTTGCTCCTTACTTGTTGCTGGTTATGCTGGCTGTGGGCATTCTGCATCATTTTCTCACAAAGGCCAAGGAGCAGAGTTGATACTTTTCTTTCATTTTTGTAAGTATCAATCAGGTATCTGACGCCTCCACGGCGTCCTGATACCAACCTTTGAATTTTGAAATGGCTGTAGTGTCAGGACGCAAAAATATTTTTCTCATAAAAGCAATGAGCAGGGGTGAGGTATTGCGTTTCTTTCTCTTCCGTTAATTAATTAAATTTGATGAAACATCTTTTATGAGTGCTGTTAATCAAATGCGAAAAGAAGTAAAAAAGTATATTGATACTGCTGATGAAAAAGTAGTAAAAATGGTTCATGCTATGCTGGAAGTAGATGCAGATGCTGATTGGTGGGAGGCCATGCCAGACAATGTAAAAGCAGACGTGGAAGAAGCGATAAAACAGGCAGATAAAGGAAATACGATAACACACGAAGAAGTGAAGAAGAAGTATTCACAATGGTTTACCAAATAGTCTGGACACCCAAAGCATTGCAAACCTATTTGGATAATGTTTTTTATCTGGAATCCGTGTGGACAGAAAGGGAAGTGAAGCAGTTTATAACTACAGTTGAAAAAAAGCTGAAAGTATTATCAAAACACCCTGGCGTTGGCACCCCAAGAAATAAGCTAAATCACAACATAAGACATACGGTATTACATAAACGTGTTTCTTTGATTTACCGGGTAAATAAGCGAAAGTTTCAGGTTGAGTTATTACTTTTTTGGAATACATACCAAAACCCTGTAAAACTTAGATCGAAGTAAACATAGTTTTCAAAAAAACAGTTCCCCCGCAATCCTGTCTGCAAATAACTTTCCTTTTTTGG